>Ga0316602_10000020_pt1 | contig 193253 bp, 166 predicted proteins | sample OWC_soil_day10_C_FD_203103 | JGI IMG/M metagenome (GOLD analysis project Ga0316602, IMG submission 203103) | Wetland soil microbial communities from Old Woman Creek delta, Ohio, United States - OWC_soil_day10_CT | ecosystem: Environmental > Terrestrial > Soil > Wetlands | place: USA: Ohio...
GGGGAGGAGGATCCTGCTGTTGGGGATCCTCTGAATCTTCGGGTTCGGGCGGGGGAGGGGGTGGCGGGGCATCCAGGCTGTCCCGGCGGCGGTGGGCCAGGGCGAACTCCAGAACGGCCAGCACGTCCTCCGGTGTGGCCCGATCGCGGCCCTCCCAGGCGGAGTGGGCTGCGGCCCCCCGGGCGAGGACCAGATCGGCGCGGTGCCCGGCGGTGTTCTGGGTCTTGCAGATCTCAGCGATGTAGGTCTGGACGTGTCGGGGGACGCGGACTTGGGGCAGGAGCTGGCGAGCCCTGGTCAGACGCTGCCCCAAAGCGGTCTCCTCCCGGGACCATTGGGCGCAGAAGTCTGCGGGGGCCTTTTCGAAGGCCTCCCGGGCCTCCATGAGGGTCACCCGATCCTCCGGGCGTTTCTCTGATTCGATGTCCACGCAGAATCCGAAGCGGTCCAAGAGCTGGGGCCGCAGAGAGCCCTCTTCGGGGTTCATGGTGCCGAGCAGGGCGAATTCGGCGGGATGGCAAACGCTCAGCCCCTCCCGCTCCACCCGATTGATCCCGGATTCGGCCGCATCCAGCACCAGATCCACGAGGTGGTCGTCCAGGAGGTTCACTTCGTCGACATAGAGGACCCCCCCGTGGACCTGGGCCAGCAGGCCCGGTTGGAAGACCGCCCGCCCCTGGGCCAGGGTGGCCTCCAGATCCAGGCCTCCTGCCAGACGGTCCTCCGTGGCCCCTAGTGGCAGGGTCTTGAAGGGGGCCTTGCCGGGAAGGAGGCTCGCCAGGCCCCGGGCTGCGGTCGACTTGGCGGTGCCCTTCTCGCCCCGGAGAAGGACCCCCCCCAGCCGGGGCTGGACGGCGCTGAGCAGGAGCGCCAGCTTCAGGGACTCCTGACCCACCAGGGCAGAGAATGGAAAGATGGGACTGCGACTCACGCGGGATCCCCTTCCAGGGCGTCTTCCAGTTCGCCCTCGATATCCATGTAGGCCTCTTCGAGATCCTGCTTCATCTCGTTCGTGGCATTCCACATCCCCCGCTGGACGGTTTCCAGGAGCTTGTCCAGGATGTTCTGGAGGGCGTAGGGATTGACCTCCTTGAGCCATTGCTGCATTTCGGGGTCCAGGGCGTAGCGCCCCGCCACCCGTTCGTACATCCAGTCCTCCATCACGTCCGCCGTGGCGTCCCACCCGATGAGGATGTCCAGGACCTTGCTGAGGTCTCCGGCCCCCTTGTATCCGTGGCGCTTGAGGCCCTCGATCCAGACGGGGTTGAGGATGCGGGCCCGGAGGATGTGCTTGGTTTCCTCCTCTGTGCTGCGGGTGACGATGCGCTTGGGATCTGAGGTGTCTCCCACCATGGCGAGGGGCTTGACCCCCCGGACCGTGGTGGCGGCCACAATGAGTCCGCCGTGGTAGTTGTAGAAGTCCGTGCAGGAGAGCATGTCCCACTCGCGGCTGTCCTCGTTCTTCACGGTGGCGTCCATGCGGGAGAGGAGCTTACGGAAGGCCTGGGGCCGCACCTCCCCATAGCTGCCCTTGCCATAGGCGTGGGCCGAGTAGCGGATGTAGGCCTCTCCCAGGTCATCCCTGGTCTTCCAGTTCTTGGATTCCACCAGCTCGGCCACACCGGCCCCGTAGGTGCCCGGGGGGCACCCGAAGACCCGGAAGGTGGCCAGTCGCCAAGCCTCGTCTGCACTCACCCCTTCGCTGCGGTAGCTTTCTGCGTCGGCCAGGACGTGGGCCCGGATGTAGTTGCTTTCGGGGGCTTCCCCCAGGGCAGCCACCATGCGGGCGGCCCGGTCCAGCATGTCCACCAGGTTGGGGAAGGCATCCCGGAAAAATCCTGAGATCCTGGGTGTGACATCAATGCGGGGGCGCTTGAGCTCGGAAAGAGGGATGATCTCCAGGCCTGAGACCTGTCCATTGGCCATCCAGAGGGGACGGATGCCCATGAGGTAGAGGATCTCGGCGATGTCATCGCCCTTGGTCCGCATGTTGGAGGTGCCCCAGACGATGATTCCCACGTTCTCGGGGTATTTGCCCTCCTCCTTCATATAGCGGGCCAGGAGGTTGTCCCCCAGGTTTTTGCCCACCTCCCAGGCCGCAGGACTGGGCAGGCAGCGGGGATCGAGGGAGAAGAAGTTACGCCCGGAGGGAAGGATGTCGGCCTGGCCCCGGGTGGGTGCGCCTGAGGGGCCGGGGGGCACGAAGCGTCCGGAGAGAGCTCCCAGGATGGAATCCATCTCCAGGGTGACCTTGCGGATCCGAGGCACCAAGCTCTCGGCCAGGTAGGTCATGGCCTTCTGGAGGCTGGGCCGAGGTCCCCCAAAGCTGGCTTCCACCAAGCCCTCCACCGCCGCCGGGTCGTAGTCTGCGTGGCTGAGGGCCCGCACCAGATCCAGAGCCTTGGCGTGGGCTTCGGCGATCAGCTGGCCGCCGCTGCGCCCCTGGAAGATCCGCGCACCCCGATGGGCGATGACCTCGTCCAGGGTGGTGCCCATGGAGACGAGGATCTCCTCCCGCAGGCTGGGGATATCCCCGTTGGGGAGGCGGGTGAGCTGGACCAGGTACTCCTCCAGGCGCTCGGGAGCCGGGACCTCGCCCAGGGTGTGGAGGCCGTCGGAGATCTGGGTGTCCTCCAGCTCCGATAGCTTGGCGTGGAGCTTGTCCAGGAAGCCCTCTACGTCCGCCATGGCCGTCTCTTCATCCAGATTCAGATCCTGGTGGAGGTCGGCCTTGACCGTGGCCTCCCACACCATCCCAGCCAGGATGGGGAGCTTGCCGGGGTCCTGGCGGGCAGCCTCCTGGTATTCCGCCAGGACCCGGGCCACGTCCGCCGTCTCTTCATAGAGGTCGGCGTTGCGGAAGGGGGGCGTCAGGTGGTCCACCAGGGCGCAGGCCGAGCGGCGCTTGGCCTGGGTGCCCTCTCCGGGGTTGTTGATGATGTAGGGGTAGATATTGGGCAGGTCGTACAGGGCCAGATCGGGGTAGCAGCCCTCGGAGAGCCCCAGGGCCTTGCCCGGCAGCCACTCCAGAGAACCGTGGCAGCCCACGTGGATAACGGCGTCGGCCTGGAAGACATCCCGGATCCAACGGTAGTGGGCCAGGTACTGGTGTGGCGGGCTGAGGATCAGATCGTGGAGCATCTCCCCGGCCTTCTCCAGATCCCCCCGGGGGGGCTGGATGGTGAGGAAGACATTGCCATTGAGAAGCCCGGCGAAGTGGAGCTGATCTTCATGGACGAAGAGGGTGCCAGGCATGGCCCCCCAGTCGCCCGTCATCTTCTCCCGGACCTTCTCCGGCAGGGCCTCATGCCAGGGCATGAAGGTGGCGCGGTCGGCCTTGGCCTCGGCCCGGACAGCCATCTGCTCTGGAGTGAGCCCGCGCTGGTCGCAGGTGAGGCGGCTCAGCATGGCCTGGGCTACCGCATCGGCGTTTTCGAAGGACTGGTCCAGGCGGTAGCCCGCGGTGCCCATGCGTTCCATGAGGAGGCGCATGCTCTCGAAGGTGTCCAGCCCTGCGGCGCATCCGATCCGGTCGTTGCGGGGTGGGTAGTGGTGGAAGATGATGGCGACCTTCTTCTCCGCGTTGGCCTTGCGGCGCAGCATGCCCCACTTGATGGCCAGGTCCGCCATGCGCTCCACCCGCTCCTCAATGGGGACAAGTCGTGCGAGCAGGGCCCCGGTGACCGGGTCCACCGTGTCCTGCTCCCGGGTGGCGATGGGAAGGGTGATGAGGTTGCCATCAAACTCCGGCTGGGCAGCCTGGAAGGTCACGTCCATGCTGCTCATGCCCTGGTAGCTCTCCTCCCAGGCTTTGCGGGGCAGGCTGCAGGTCATGGCCTGGAGCACCGGCACGTCCAGTTCCGGCAGTACCTGTTCGAACTTCTTTTCGGTAAGGGTCATGGACATGCCCATGGCGCTCACCAGGGCATCGATGCAAGCCTTGCCGTCCTTCTTGAAATACTTCTCAACGACCTCGTCGGAGCCCAGGTTGCCCAGAGCTGCATCCCGCAGGCGGTTGCTGAAGACCGGGACGACATCGGCTCCCCGGGCCTCCAGGGCGCGGATCAGCGCCTCCACCGGTGCCAGGTTTTGGTTCAGCCAGTAGGTTTGAAAGAAGAGGATGCCTACGGTGGGCCGCCCCCCGAGAAGGTTCTTCCGGGTGTAACTCTCCAGGTCCGGGAAATATCCCAGGTCCGGATGGTGGATGCCTTCGTAGGGCACTGGGGTGGGTTCGGGAAAGGCGGCGTCCTCGCCCTTCAAGCGGGCGGCCAGGGTGCTCAGCCCTTGTTGGATGTTCAGGGCGCCTCCCCGGTGAAGGAGGGCGTGGAGGCCTGCCCAGGTGCCATCCTCCAGGCCATCGGAATATTCCTGGGCGACGAGCACGCCATCGGCATCCCCACCCTGGGCCTGGATATGGATCCATGGCACGGGTGCCCCTGCATCCTTCATCTCCAGGAGTTTCCCAAAGAGGGCTTCCCAGGCCGGACAGGATGCCTTGCCGCCATGGAGGGCGATGATGACCGCCTCGCTGGCCAGGGCCTCCCGCACGAAGACGTCGATGCGGGCCTGATCGAAGAGCTGGGCCTGGGTGCGGGCCCAGATCCGGATCTCAGATTCTTCCGCCTTGAGCCGCAGGATGGCCTGGCTGAGGGTGGTCAGTTCCGTCGCGGTGGCACTGAAGTAGGAGATACGGGTCTCGCTCATGGGAGGTCCTCAGCAGGGCGGACGCCAGGGTCCGATAGATGGAGCAGGTGATGGATGGGCCAGCTTCGTGGACAAGGCGGGAGGGGCAGTCCCCAGGGCAGCGCCCTTCCAGGGGGCAGCTTTCGCATGGCCCGCTGAGGCGGGTCCCCTGAAAAGTCGAACGGAGCTTCTTCCAGTCAGGGGCATCCAGGGTGCCGACCCGTAGGCCTGGGTCACCCACCGATTGACTGCAGGGGTAGATCTGGCCATCGGGGGCCACCGCAAGGCTTTCCCCCCGGCAGGCGTGGCAATAGTCGGCGCTTTGGCAGGAGGCCACCGTCTTCGACTGGGGCGCCAGGGCCTTTTCCACCAGATCCAGTTCCCGCCAGGAGAAAGGGGTGCGGCGTCTTGACTTCAGGCCCTGGAGGGTTGTGAAAAGGCTGCGTATTCCTGCCGCCACCGAAGGCTGGGTAGGGATCAGGTCCGGGCGAGTTGCCGCCTGCCCCAGGTTCACCAAGGGATCCAACGCGAGACCCCTCACATTGGGAAAGGCGGACAGGGCCAGGGCCAGCTTTCCGAGATGGGCTACGTTCAGGCTGGAGAGCACCGTGGTGACTCGTACGGGTACGTCCTGTTCAGCCAGGCGGCCAAGGGTCCGGTAGGATTCCAGACCCCGTCCCCGGCTCTGACCGTGAACCGCTGGCGAACCATCCAGACTCATCCCGACCTCGACATTGTGGGATCGACACAGGTGGATCAGGTCGTCCGTCATGCTGGTCCCGTTGGTCTGGAGGGCGATGGTGGCGGGCCACCGCTGGTCGCGGATCCTGTTCACAATGGTCGTGATCAGGCCGGGGGCCAGGGTGGGTTCCCCCCCGGCGATCTGGACATGAAAGGGTTGGCCTGAGGCTGCCGCCAGTTCCAGGGCAGCGTAGGCAGTATTACGGGACATGGCCTCGTGGCCACGATTCTGGCGATAGCAGTAGACGCAATCCAGGTTGCAATCCGAAGTGGCCCAGAGCACCAGGTAGCGGATCGTGGGCTTCATCGGCATAGGACCTCCAGATTGAGGCGGTCCATGATGTGGCGACGCCGGAAGGCCGCCGAGTCCAGCTTGATCCGTAAGGTGCCCGGCCGGGTTTGGCTGAGCTCGCTCCACGGCTCATGTCCCGGAGGGGGAAGGAAGAGAACGGACTCCTCCGGGGAGGCCAGAGCGATGGGGAGTCGCTCCAGGCACTTCACGCCCAGGAGTGTCCTCAGGTCGGGACTGAGATCCAGGCAGGGAGCGAAGGCCAGGTCACAACCCCGCTTGGCGAGGGATACCGCCAGCTCCGGATGCAGGAGGGCCTGGGGCCGCACTAGCGCCATCCGGAAGCCGTCCACCTCGGCCACATGGAAGCCCTGGTCTTCCGATAGGATGTGGATGCCCCAGGGGCCGACCAGGAAGGGGTTCCCGTTCGAAGCACCTGCGATCATGGTCGATCCCTTTGGGACCGCCTGCCCCTCGGCGTACCCCAGAGCGCTGGCGGAAAGGGGACCCGGAGGGAGCATGGAGACAATCGCCTGCCCGGAGGACGCCATGACTTCCCTGATCTGGGCGTGGGCCCTCTCTGGATGACGCTCAGGCACCAGCATCTGGATATTCACCGGGGACGAAGGGGCACTCCCCCAGATGTGGGTGGTGTCCTCCAGGCCGTTGGTGTCCCTTCCCAGGTGGCTGTAGTGCCGGGGGGAGCGGGTCTCCAGGATCTGTTGTCGCTGGGCGGATGTCATCCTGCCGCCGATCAGGGGCCATTGGACTGGGAGGGCCCGGCTTTCGTGAGAACTGTGGTTCAGGAGCACCTCGCCCTCGCCTGTGACGGCGTATGAGGCGGCTGCACGGCAATCCATCGTCTGGTCCAGACCTGTGCGGTTGCACCCGATGACCCCGACGCCGTTTTCCAGGGCCCTTGCCCTCCAGATGATGCGGGGATCGACCCCCTGGGGGGGCCAGTTGGCCAGGACCAGGATCAGATCCGCGCCTTGCAGGGCCAGGGTTCTGGCGGGCAGTCCATAATAGCTGTCGGCGCACACCAACATGCCGACACCCCCCCAGGGGGTGTCGAACCAGCTCCGGGTATAGGGATTCCCCGGGGTGGCCCAGCGCCTTTCAGCTGCCAGCTTCCGGTGGTGGGCTGCCGTGCTTCCGTCCGGGCCGATGGCGATGGCACTGTTGTAGAGCAGGCCTGTTTCCGGATCCTTCTCCAGCATGCCGATGCAGCAGTAAACCCCGTAGTGGGTGCAAAGCTCCCGCAGCCCTGCCAGGGTGGGACCATCCAGGCTCTCCGCAAAGGGTTCAGCCTCCTGCGCACTCGGGAAGCTGTAGCCCGAGACGGCCATCTCCGGCAGTACGATCAGACGGCTGCCTTTCCGGGCAGCCTTCCTTACGCCCGCCAGGATGTTGGAACGGTTTTCCTCTGGACGGGCATGGTGGACATCCAGGTGCAGAAGGGTGATGGGGAGTCGTCTATTCATGGACAGCCTCCAGAGTGTTGAGGAGCTCTTCAACGCTGTTCCCTGAGCAGGAAGGGCTTCCAGCGATCTCCCAGTTCAGCCCCTCTCCCTCGGATGTGAGGAGCCGGATATGCAGGGAGGAACCCCCCTGCTCGCCGATTTGGAATCCTGCCCGTTCCAGGGCGCGGCGGGTCCAGTGGCTGGCCACCCCCTCTCCCTCCAAGGAGACTTGGCCCTGGCAGGGGCGATCCAGGTGAAAGGCCCCTCGCTGGGGGTCAAAGGAGAGGCCACAGCTTTGGAATGTCTCGGCGAAACCGCCATCCAGCACCAGATCCTCCGGGACGCCGTCGCGAAGCTGGCCAGACGGTGAGAGGAGCCAGAGGCGGTCGGCACTCCGCAGGGATAGCTCAAGGTCATGGGAGGAAAGGAGAATGACCCTGTGCTTTTGTCGGGCCAGATTCCGCAGCAGGTCCATCAGCTCCACCCGCCGAGGCAGATCCAGGAAGGCCGTAGCCTCGTCCAGGATCATGATCTTGGGGTCCTGGGCCAGAGCGCGGGCGATCATGGCCTTCTGGCGCTCCCCGTCGGAGAGCTCGCTGACGGGGCGGAAGGCCAGGGGCTCCAGGCCGACCGAGGCAATGGCGTCCTCAATGGCCGTTTCGTCATCGTGCCCCAGGCGGCCCGACCAACCCGTGTGGGGATGGCGTCCCATGGCGACCATGGACCAGACCGGCATGTTGCCCACAGGGACTCGCTGGGTCAGCACCAGACTCATGCGCTGAGCCAGGGCCTTGGGTTTGAAGGAACCGATAGGGGTGCCCTCAAGCAGAACCTCCCCTTCGAGGGGGGGCTGTAGCCCCGTGAGGGTCCGGATCAGCGTGGACTTTCCGGCCCCATTGGGGCCCAGAAGGCAGACGAAGGATCCGGCGTGCAGGCCCAGATCCAGATTCTTGGCCACAACCCGGTCCCGGTGAGCCCCCATGCGGTAGCCGATGCCGAGGTTTCGGAGTTCCAGCAGTGCAGATGGGTTCATGCTCCGGCCTCCAGCACCTGACGACGGCGCAGAACGACTCCCAGGACGAAAGGTGCCCCCAGGAGGGAGGTGATGGCGTTGAGGGGAAGGGCCGTGCTTGTTCCCGGGGCCTGGGCGATAAGGTCTGCCGCCAGGGCCAGCCCAGCCCCCATGAGCAGCACCGTGGGGGCGAGCACATGGTGATCCGTAGTGCGCATGAGCATGCGTGCCAGATGGGGCACGGCAATGCCGAGGAAACCGATGGGGCCGCAATAGGCGGTTACGCTCCCCGCCAGGACAGAGGAGCTTAGGATGAGAAGGAAGCGGGAGCGGCGCACTGCCAGGCCCATGCTTCGGGCATAGCCTTCGCCCAAGAGCAGGGCATTCATGGCCTTGGCTTGACTCCAGGCCAAGAGGCCCGAGAAGAGCACCGCCGGGGCGAAGATTCGCAGATGGCTCCAGGTGACACCCCCGAAAGAGCCGAAGGTCCAGCCGATATAGCGCTGAAGCTGCTGCTCCTGGGAGAAGTGCATGAGGATGGTCACGATGCTGCTGGCCAGGTAGCCCGCCATGATGCCCACGATGAGTAGGGTCAGACTGCTCTCGACTTTGCGGGCAACGACCAGGATCAGGCTCATGACGGCCATGGAACCCAGGCTGGAGGCCACAATGAGAGAGAACCCCGCTCCTGCCACCTGTGCCACGCTGGCCGTCCAGCCCACCGCCCCCGCCGACATGACCACCAGGGCCACCCCCAGGCTGGCTCCAGAGTTGATGCCCAGGACAAAGGGGTCCGCCAAGGGGTTGCGAAAGAGGGTCTGCATCTGGAGGCCCGCCATGCCCAGGGCTGCCCCGGCCAGGGTGGCTGTGATGGCCCTGGGCAGGCGGAAGAGGAGGATGATGTTGCGCCAAGCCTCCGGCGCCTGCCCATCTCCCAGGAGGATGGAAAAGACTTTCCCGGGGGGAATGGAAATGGACCCCAGGCAGAGTTCCAGGGCAAAGATGAAGAGGACCAGGATGGGTAACAGGACCCAGGCAAGGCCCCATAGCCGGTGTAGACAAGGGTGTCCCCCCGAGGGGAGAAGGCCGATCTTGTTCATGCATTCACGCTCTGGGAAAGGTAAGGAAGCCAAGCAGCAAAGATGCCTTCTGAAGAGAACGTTTCATTCAATCCTCACCAGCGGGCCTGGAGCCCCGAATTCAGGCGGAACCCGTCGTCTGGGTAGCCCTGATGAGATTCAAAGGAAGTATTGAAGAGGTTGTTAACCCGGAGGTACCAGTCCAAGGAAAGGCCTCGGAAGGTAAAGGGCTGAGTGAGGCTCAAGTCCATGCAGGTGTAGCCGTGGAGGTTTTGGGCCGGGAGGTTCTCCCGCGAAGTGAAACGCGCACCCTCGTACCGCAAGGATGCCTCCAAGCGGGTCTTGGCGGCCTTCAGGCTGTACTGGGCGGTCGTCTTGGCCTTGATCTTCGGGGTGTAGGGCAGGTCTGCCCCGGTATCGCTGTTCTTGGAGTCCTGGAGAATCAGATTCATTTCCCCCTGCCAGCCGCTTTCCCAGGCCTCTTTCCAGGACATTTCGACACCCTGCCGCATGGCCTTGTCCAGGTTTACCGGGCGATAGATCAGGTCCGCACCCCGCATGGCGCTGATGAGGTCCCGGGTGTCCGTTCTGAAGAGGCTGAACTGGAAGAAGAAGGTCTTGGCCTGTCGGTACTCGAATCCCAACTCGTGGGACCAGATCTTTTCCTCCCGGAGGTTTGGATTGCCCCTGGTCTGGTCCACCGAACCGTGGCTGCTCTGGTAGAGCTGCTCGAAGGTCGGGGCATTCACGGTATAGCCGCTGCGGCCCCGAAGGAGGAGGTGGTCGGTGAGGCCCAGGCCGAGTCCCACAGTCATGCCTGGATTGAAGCCAAAGCCTGTGATCTGAGTGCCCTTGAGCCCCAGACTGGCGGTCCATTTTCCCATCCTGCGGTCGTACTGACTCCCCAGCATGGCGGTACTGCGCCCGTGCTCTCCTGCCAGGGTGTGATCCATGGCATCGCCCTCCAGCAGGCCGCTGATGCGCATCTCCCAGGCCCCCTGGGCTTCTGTCAGGGCGACCTCGGACTTGAGACCGACCTTGCGATCATTAAGGGTATAGGTCGGCCCCTCCTGGGAGCGGTCCTTGAGGGTTGTGGCATCCCCATAGAGGTTCATCGCATAGGTGCCCTTGTCTCCCAGCAGGCCGGAGACGCGCGTGTCCAAAGAACCCTTGCTATAGCGTTGGCGGGCTTCTGGCGTGAGGTTGTCCGCTGGTCCTGAGGATCCCGCTTCGGAGTCGAAATACCGGGTGTTTACCTCGTATTTGGCGCTCCCCGGCTGGCTTCGACTCCAGAATGCTCCCAGGCTGCCATCTGTCCGGTCGCTGTTCTGCCGCTTGCCATCCCGATGGTTGCCGTTGGCGGTCAGCAGAAGGCTGCCCCCGGCAGCCTGAAGGGCATGGCTGATGCTGCCTTCGGCTTGGCCATAGGAGCCGCCCCCCAGTTTGACATTGGTCTTGGTCTGGCCTTTCTTTTCAGCGGTCCTTTCCCGGGTGACAATATTGATGACGCCGTCACTCCCGCCGGGGCCAAGCCACACGGGCACGGGGGGCTTGAAGACGGTCACTGAATCGATGATATCGACTGGGATAGCGCTGAGATCCTGGTTGCCGTACAGGTTGCTATTGAGGGGGCGACCGTTGAGCAGGATCAGCACTCCCCCCGTTTTGCCTGAACCCCGAATGGAGACGCGAGAACCCGTGCCAGGAGAGGGTTGAACATCCACGCCCGGCATGGTCTTGAGGACTTCCTCGACGTTCGGGAGGTTCCGTTGAATAATTTCGGCACGACTGACCTGTTTTACATCCTGGGGGTGGTTCTGGACGTATTCCGTCAGAAGCTTATCGGCGGTGACCACGACGGGGGCCATGGTCTGGGGTTCCTCGGCGCCTACGGCGACAGACAGACCCGCCAAAGCAAGCGTCATGCATGGATGGCTTTGGGACATGATTTTATTGTTCCTTTTGGGTTGGAAAAGATTCATGGGTGCGCCAAAGGTTTCAGCCATGCGTGCCAGTAAAGGGCATGGTTCGGCAGAAGTTCGGGGTGGAAAATGGCGATGAGATCCGCCAGCACCAGATCCGGGTTGGCTGTTCCGTTTTCCCAGTAGTCGCTCCCGCCCCGAGGGCCCCGGCGGGCACCGGTCGTGAAGACCTTGCCCTCCCGGAAGGCCTTGAAGAGGGTGTACCGCGGGTCCGTGTCCTTCATCTCCTGAAGCGTGTGCAGGGAACTTCCGGTCATGTGGAGCATCCAGAAGTCGGCGTCCCTGGCGCGATCCAGGACCATCTCGATCTTGAGAGGGCGGCTGCCTGGGTTGGGGTCATCTCCCAGGAGATAGGTGGCCCCGGCATCCCGAAAAAAAGCTGCGAGGTAGCTGCCGCCTCCTGGGGCATACCAGGAGCCCCGGTAGTCCATCTCGCAGAGGACCGTTGGGCGGCGAAATGCTTGCTGGGTAAGGGTTTTCTGGGCCATGTAGCGGGCTTCCAGCTTTTCGAAGTGCGCCTCGGCCTCAGCATCCCGATCCAGGAAGGCTGCGACGAATTTGATCCATTCGGCGCGTCCCAGGGGCTCGTTCTCCATGTAATCCGCACAGAGGGCGACCCTGAAGCCTGCCTCTCCCAGTTTCTGATGCCTGTCCAGGGAGGCATCCCCGGTGCCGCTTGTCAGGATCAGGTCGGGGTTGAGGGTGAACAGTCGGTCATAGTCGAGCACCTTGTTCATCCCCGAAGCGCCATTGGAGACCTCCTGGACCTGTCCGCTTCGGATACGATCCGTGAATGCGGGTGTGGTGACATGAGCGGTTCCCGCCACCCCTTGCACCACCTCGACCCTGCCAAGTGTCACGAAGGATGGGAGGCTGGAGGTCGTGAGCAGGACAATACTCCGGATGGGGGTCTCCACCAGGAGGGCGCCGGGCTCCACCGTTTGCGGGTGACTGCCCCTGGGCACGAGTTGGTAGAGGAAAGTTTCTTTCGCCCCCCTCCAGGGCTGATTGACCCGGATGATCTTGCAGTCATCCCGATATTCCAGGGTGAATCGTTTGGCGTGGCGGATGGTGGCTCGGCCCGTCTGTCTGATTGAGGATGCAGATCCTGGTTTCTCTCGGAAACCATGAAGGACATTCGATACAGCGCCCGCCACCCTCAGAAAGCCCCAGGCTAAAACCAAACCCAGGAGTGCCAGTCCTGCCCAGCGGGCCCAGAATCTTCCTCTTCCAGGCGTCATCAGTGGCCTCCATTGGAAAGCCAGAGGTGCCATTGAAGGGTGTGGCCCGGTTTGAGTTCTGGGTGGAAGATGCTGATGAGATCCGCCAGGACCAGGTCTGGATTCGCGGACCCGTTCTCCCAATAGTCACTGCCGCCTCGGGGGCCAAGGCGGGCGTTGGTGTTGAAGACCTTGCTTTCCCGGAAGGCCCGGAAAAGGGTGCAGCGAGGATCGATGTCCTTGAGGTTCTGAAGGGAAGACAAGGAGCTATCGGTCATATGGAGCATCCAGAACTCCGCGTTTTTGGCGCGGTCCAAGACCGTGTCGATCTTGACGGGGCGATAGCCGGGGCGGGGGTCGTCGCCCAGGACGTAATCGGCTCCTGCGTCTCGGATGTAGGTGGCTACGTAGCTTCCGCCGCCAGGCGCAAACCAGGTTCCCCGGGCGTTCATGCCGCAGAGGACCGTGGGGTGATGGGTCGCCCGGCATGCCAGTGCTTTTTGCGTCTCATAGCGAGTCTCAAGCCCTGCAAAGTGGGCCTCGGCCTTTTCATCCAAATCCAGAAAGGCCGCAATGAACTTGATCCACTCGGCCCGGCCGAGGGGTTCGTTCTCCATGGAGTCGGCGCAAAGGGCCACCTGGAAGCCAGCTTCTGTCAGTTTCTCCTGGTGGTCCAGGGTCGGATTCCCTGTGCCTGTGACAAAGACGAGATCGGGCTTCAGGGTGAAGAGGCGGTCATAGTTGAGGTGCTTCTCTCTGCCCGAGATACTGTCTGCGATCTCCTGGACTTGGCCACTCTGGAGGCGCTCTATGAACACTTGGGTGCAGACCTGTCGCCCACCAGCAATTCCCACTACGCTCCCGATGCGATCGAGAGTCACAAAATCAGGGAGATGGGTGGAGGCGAGCAGAACGATTCGTTTGACCGGGATTTCTACCAGGAGGGCTCCGGGCTCCAAATGCTTAGGGTGGCTGCCCCTGGGGATGAGCTGGTAGGTGAAGCCCTGGGTTGCGCCCTGCCAGGGCTGGTTGACCCGCAGGATCTTGCAATCCTCTCGGTATTCCAGGCTGAAGCGCCGGGCGCGGCGGATGGTGGTCCGGCCTCCTTGCCGAGCGAGGGAGGTGCCTGAGGCGGAACCGCTTCTCCCGAGGGCATGGCCCACCGCACCCGCGACTCGCAAGGAACCCCAGGCGAGGCCGATGAACAGGAGGGCGATAGTGCCCCACTTCATCCACCACTTCCAGCCCTTTGGGGTCGGACCTGTCTGCCCTGACCCGTGTCCACTTGCAACCATCTCGCGGCTCCTCGCGCGGGCCGAGAAATGGGCGGGTGGCTACCTGTGCCTCCCGCCCGCTCCCTCGGCGGGGGTTGATGCGCTGGGCCGGTCTCCGGACTTGCGATTTGGCTGGTTCCTTGCGGATCCTCCGAGTCCTTCCCGGTTTCCCAGTGGTCTCGGCTGCTGGCCGCGCGCCATAGGCGCGTCGCATACCGTTGCGGGGCAGTGCCGGACTCTCACCGGCTTCCCGAACACCCTTCGCTAAATTGTAGGACCACCTTAGCACGCTGGTATGACTAGCAACACTTTTTTTGTGGCAAGGTTTGGGTGTACGAAAAAGCTCTGTTAGATGAAATTTAACGTTGACACTCTCGCGGGTGGATTATTAGTATGACCAGGATTGATAGTCCGCCCAGGTGCCCGTGAGGGCCCAACAGGGAAGCCGGTGAGAATCCGGCGCGGTCCCGCCACTGTGAACGGGAAGCGTATCCCCCATCGTCACTGACAGGAATGTCGGGAAGACGGGGAGCCGCGATGGAGCCAGCCTCTGAGACCCGTGAGCCAGGAGACCTGCCTGAGCGTTTAAGCCATACAACTCCGCGAGGGCTCGGAGGGGCTGGGCGAGTCTGGCTCGTACCCGCTTCTGCCTGCCCCCCACACCAGGGGGTCAAAGTCATGACTGACAGCTGATTCGTTCGCAGACTAACGGGACAGACAGGGCCCCGGTTGGTCATGGGGCGGCCGAAGCTATGCTGATTTTAAATATTGATTTTGGGGTGTTTGTTGAGGATGTTTGGTGTAGTCAGGGTGATTTGTTATATTTTTGTAATGTTTGAGTTTAAGTGCAATATTTTTGCACTAGACGTTCCCGTTCTTCCCGAGTCTTTAGGTGCCAAGGCTTCCATTGTTCGAGCCGAACGGAACGGGCTCTGGGAGAAGACGCTGGTGGTGAGGTTCCCGTCCCGCAGGCGGGCCATCTCCACCAACGACGGCATCCTGGATGTCCTGGCGGCGGGGAATCACGCGGCTCAGCCCGCCCTCTGGTTCCAAGTCGAGGAGGCTATGAAGACGCCCCAGGAGGTGGGCGGCAAGGTCTATGCCCGCACGATCCAGGAGCAGATGGCGGGTCGACTGGGCCTACGTCCCGGTGATACGGCCATGATGGCCACTGCCGCGGATATGGATAACGGCGCGGTCGTGACCCGCACCTTCCCACCATTCACGGTCACAGTCCTGGCTACGGCGGGGGCCCGCGGCAACGCTTTGAGGGCGGGCGTGGATGAGGGGACCTACATCGAACCAGATCCAGCCTTTCCCATCACGCTTCAGGCCAGGGCGCCCAAGCCGGGCACCATCAACATCCTGATCCTCACCAATGCCCGGCTGACGGACGGTGGCCTCGCGCGGGCCATCATCACGGCCACCGAGGCCAAGACGGCCGCCCTGGAGGACTTGCATGTCTCCAGCAGCTACACCAAGGGGGTCCAGGCTACGGGCACCGGTACGGACAGCATGATCGTCGTCTCCGGCACAGGCGGCCCCCTGGTGACCTACCCCGGAGGTCATAGCCGCATCGGGGACCTTATGGCCCAGGCCGTCCATGAGGCCGTCATGGAAGCCCTGGGCAAGCAGAACGGATTCAAGAAAACCCAACCCACCACTCTCAAGGAGAAGCCATGAACCCCCTTTCCCCCAAGCACACTCTTCCCCTGGGGCTCCTGCTGGCGGCTCTGCCTGGTGCCGCTGTCGAGCCTGCGGATCTCCAGGAGGTGGTTGTCACGGCCACCGCCGTCAAGGAGGCCAAGAAGGACGTACCTGCATCCGTCCAGGTTATCTCCCAGGACGACATCAAGAACTCAACCGCCAAGGATGCGGGGGATCTCGTGGCCGAGGCGGGCCTCGGCCACGTCACCAAGTACAACGGTTGCCTCACTGGGGCCGTGCAGATCCGAGGGCTTGCCAGCGACTGGTCCAGTGCCCTCACCAGTCGGGTGCTGATCCTGGTCAATGGCAGCAAGGCGGGCACCGTGAACCTTGCCAAGATCCCAGCGGAGGATATTGAGCGCATCGAGATCGTCAAGGGTCCGGCCTCAGTGCTCTATGGCTCCTCCGCCATGGGCGGGGTGGTCAACATCATCACCAAGGAGGGCGCCCAGGCTGGATGCCACGGTGCCATCGGGGCCGAGGGCGGCTCCTGGGACTACTGGAAGGTCTTCGGCGAGGCCCGGGGCAAGACCGGGAAGCTCGACTACTTCGCCAGCCTCAGCCGAGAGGGCGAGGGCAACTACAAGGCTGCCCACTACGGTGAGATCGAGAACAGCGCCTACAAGGCCGAAACGGTCTCGACCCGCCTGGGGTATGAGATCGCCACCGGACAGCATCTCTCCTTTGGCTACCAGCGCTGGAAGGGGTGGGACATCGGCTCCCAGGGGGCCACCTACTCACCCGATCCAGACAATTACAACAACAAGAAGCGGGATGCCTTCGATCTGGTCTACCGGACGGATTCCTTCCAGGGCAAGTACTACTTTGTCGCCGATCGGGATGTCTGGTACGGGGGCATGAGCTCCGGCCCAGGCATCGATTCCATCAGCAACACGGATACGGACACCCAGGGGGCCAGCCTTCAGAAGACCTTCACCTTCGGGGATCACCGAATCGTGACCGGAGGGCAGTGGGACCGTATCAAGGTGTCCAGCGCCCGCAGCGATGGGGCTCCCTATAACCCCAACTCCAGGTATGACAGCTACGGCGCCTTCGCCGAGGGACGTCTGAGCCTCCTGGACAAGAAGCTGCTGGTGAGCGCTGGGCTTCGCTTTGACCGCTTCGACAACCACATCCTGGACACCCCCGGACTGACGATGGTGGCGAAAGAAGCCAGCCTCAACCACACGACCGTGCGGGGAGGGATCGTATACAAGCTGACGGACGCGGTGTCCCTCAAGGCGAATGTAGGAACAGCCTTCCGCGCCCCGGCTCCCCTGGAATTGGCGGCCAACTACACCATGTCCTATACCTATGGGGGAACCGTTTACAGCACCCTCTACCTTGGCAATCCCGACCTCAGCCCGGAAAAGAGCACGACGACGGATGTCGGCGTCGAGGTCAACAAGGCGGGCTTCAAGGGCGACTTCAGCTTCTATCACACCGACTTCAGGGACAAGATTGTCAGCTACTACAGCAGCACCCTGGGAGCTTCGAGCTACCACAACGTGGGCGAGGCGACCCTGGAAGGCTTTGAGTTGAATGCCAGCTACGACCTGGGCTCGGCTACCGGGCTGAAGATGGTCCTGGAACCCTTCGTGCACCTCAACTACAGCACGAAAGCCGAGCAGAAGTCGGGGTCAGTCACGAGCGATTTGAGCTTCACTCCCAAGTATGCCGCCTCGGCGGGTGTGAAGTTCGGGCAGGACTCCTGGGACGGTCAGCTGACTGCCGCCTACCATGGCCACGAGTTGCAGACTGACTACAACTATTCCCACAGCACCTATGGCACGCTCGTGAACAAGGGCGGCTTCACCCTGGTGAACCTCAAGGGCTCGTACCGCCCGATCAAGCCCCTGGAACTGAGCGCCTCGGTGGAGAACCTCTTCAACCGCTACTACGAATACAACCTCGGCTATCCCATGGCCGAACGGACCTTTGTGGGCAGCGTCAAGTGGGTCTTCTAGGGATGGATCGGCTTGGCAAGGTCATTCTCGGGGCTTCCTTGTCGTAAGGAGTGGATCCATGGCTGTCCCCATTATTGATGAAAATCTGCTGGATTCGATATACCGGGACCACCTTTCCGGCGATTTCAGGGGACCCTCCCGCACGCTCGTCCTCGGTTTCTTTATCGCCGTGACCGGGCTTCTGATGGGACTGGGATTCCTGTGCTTTCACCATGGCGCATGCCAGCCCGTGCGCCAAGTTGTCAGCATTGCACTCGACGATGGGATCTACGATGCGGGAAGTCCGCCTCCACCACCGCCTCCACCCCCCGGTGGAGGGGCCGCTCAGAGCTTTCCGCAGACCAAGGACGCTGAAGAGAAACAGCCTGAGAAGTCTCCTGAACCTGCGGACACCCCGCAACCTCTGACTCTTCCCCAGGCATCCGCCGCCCCCTCAGGGGCAGGCGTTCCTGGGGGAGTTCAAGGGGGAGAAGTTGGAGGTGTGCCGGGTGGCGTTGTCGGCGGCTCGAAGGGCGGCCTCGTGGGGGGCGTCCTTGGGGGGACAGGTGATGCCAATGCCGTGATCCCGCCAAGGGCTGATGCCGCCTACCTGCGCAATCCCGCCCCTGTCTATCCCGTCTACTGCCGTCGTGCCCGGGAGACCGGAACGGTGGTGCTCAAGGTTCTGGTCAAGCCCGACGGTCATGTCGAGCAAGTCGAGATCAAGGCCAGCAGCGGATTCCCTCGTCTGGACGCGGCTGCCCTGGAGGCGGTCCGCAGGTGGGTATTCGTTGCGGCACATCGGGGTTCCGAGGCCGTGGCAGCGTGGGTCCATGTACCCATCACCTTCAATCTGGAGTAGCTTGTGAAACAGATCGCCATCTATGGGAAGGGCGGTATCGGGAAGTCGACCCTTTCTGCCCATATCTCTGCGGCCATGGCCTTGCAGGGGGCCAAGGTCCTTCAGGTCGGATGCGACCCCAAGCAGGATTCCACGCGGCTCCTGCTGGAGGGGCGGCGGCTTCCGACGGTGCTCGAATACCTGAGGCGGACCAACCCTTCTGGCCGGAAGCTGGAGGACGTTGTCGAGCGCGGCTTTGCTGGCATCGACTGCGTGGAGGCGGGAGGACCTGAACCCGGTGTTGGTTGCGCTGGGAGGGGCATCCTCAGCGCCTTCGAAATGCTGGGCAGCCTTGGGCTGCAGGAACGTGGTTACGACATCACCCTCTATGACGTCCTGGGGGATGTGGTCTGCGGGGGCTTTGCGGTCCCCCTGAGGGAGGCCTATGCCGATCTCGTGTATATCGTCACCAGCGGCGAGTTCATGGCCCTCTATGCCGCCAACAACATCCTGCGAGGGATCCGCAACTTCGAGGGAGGGGGCTTCCGGGTTGGAGGAATCCTACTCAACCGACGGGGGATCCCAGAAGAGACTGAGCGTGTGAACCGCTTCGCCGAGGCCGTACAGATACCCATCCTTCTGGATCTCCCGAGAAGCGATGTCTTCATGGAGGCGGAGCGCAGGGGACAGACGCTGGCCCAGGCTTTCCCCGATCATCCCATCGCCGCCCAGTTCGGGGGCCTGGCCACAGCCATACTCCAGGGTGGCTGGAGCTTCCAGTCCCGTCCCCTGGACCCAGATGTTCTGGAGTCCCGGGTCTTGGGGCATCAGGTGGCTGTTCCTGCCGTGCCTCCAATTCAAGGATTGCCGAGTGTCGAATCGGCTCCCATTGGGGCCCTTGGGAATGTCTCCCGGGGGCGGTACTGGTCCAAGAGCGTCCGGAGCCAGGAGATCCTCCATGGCTGTGCCTTCAATGGCGCGGTGCATACGGCCCTTCAGGTGAAGGACAGCCTGACCCTGGTCCACGGCCCTCGAAGCTGCGCCTTCATCTCCGAGCATGGGCGCGGTGCCTCGGCCAGGAGGAACTGGTTCAAACACGGACTCTCTCCGGTTGCAGCGCTCGCCGCACCGCTTCATTGCACCGCCATGGACGAACGTGTGGCCATCTTCGGCGGGGGAGATCTGCTCGAGGCTGGGCTGGATGATGTCATCCAGCGCACACCCAATGCCATCTTCGTGGCCACCACCTGCGCGGCGGGGATCATCGGTGATGATGTGGAACGCGCCCTCACTTCCCGCCAGGATGCCTTGGGTGGTCTGTCCGTGCTCCCCCTCAAGGCTGACGGGAATCTCACGGGCGACTACATGCAGGGAATCATTGATGCCATCGTGGGCATCGCCGAGCGCTTCATTGATCCGGATCAGAAACCCGAGGGTGATTTCGTTAATCTGGTGGCCGAGAAGAATCTGGCCACCAACACTGAGGGCAATTTCCAGACCCTGAAGGGTCTCCTGGGGGCGCTTGGGATTGGCATCAACTGCCGCTTTATCCGGGACACGTCCACGGAAGAGATCCGGGGCTTCAAGAAGGCCAAGCTCAACATCCTGGCCAGCGAGGACGCCATGGGACGCGCGGTTCGCGACTTCCTGGTGGACCGATTCCAGGCTCCCTTCCTGGAGGTTCCCTACCCGGTCGGTTTCGGATCCACCTGCCTCTGGCTCCTGACCCTGGGGGAGCTGTTCGGGAAAGAGGAGGAAGCGAGGGCACTGATTGCGGAGAACCTCGAACGCTACGAACAGGGCATCGAACGCCTGCGCCCAGCCTTTGAGGGGCTTCGGGTCCTGATCGTTACCCCGAACCAGCGGGTGGACTGGCTCCTGGAACTGGCCCTGGAATTGGGGATGGAGGTCGTCAAGGTGGGCATCCTTCCCTCTGCCTGGGACGACACGTTCCACACGCGCTACGCCCGCCACCTGCCGGTCATCACCGGATATACCCGGGAGCAGCGGGATCGGGATCTCCGTGAACTGGTCCCGGATCTGACGCTGGCCAACACGGTTTGGCCCACCCAGCCAGCGGATTGCCGGGTAGAACTGCTCCCCTACTGCCCCGATGCGGGCTTCTTTAGTGGATTGGACTTGGCCGAGCGGTGGCGTCGATCGCTGCTGCTCCCCCCCCGGGAGGGATGGCGCGATGATCTCTGAGACTGGAACCCTGATACAAACCGAAGTCCCGGATGGGCTTACAGGCGTCTTGCTGGGGCTTGAAAGCTTTGGGGAGGGGGACGTGATCCTCCATGGGCCCACCGGGTGCCGGGGCCCCCACAGCTACCTTTCCGAGCATATGCGCCCCCGGGGTGATGTCCGGGAACGCATGAATTATGCTGATCCCATCTTCTTCGGTCAGCCTCGCATCCCCACAACTTCCATGGATGGCAACGACATTGTCTTCGGCGCCAAGGCCAAGCTGGAAGCGGCCCTCAAGCTGGTCGCTGGGCGTGGAGAGGGCGCCCTGGCCATTGTCAATTCTCCTGGAGCGGCCCTCATCGGGGATGATCTCAGGGCCTGCGCCAAGGAGCTCCTGCCGGGGCGTCCCTGTGCCATCGTGGAGATGCCCGCACTCTCGGCGCCATTCGCCGTCGGCTTCCAGAAGGGGCTCATCGCCATGCTGGAAGCTTTGGCGCTGGAGCCCGCTTGCGTCCGATCCCGTACCGTGGCCCTGCTGGGACTTTCCCTGTCCCACACCCGTTGGGAAGGGAGTCTGGAGGAACTGCGCCGCCTTCTCGGCCTTTGCGGGCTGGAGGTCGTCTGTGCCCTGGGTGCTGGGGCGGATGAGGAGGCCTGCATCCGGATGGCTTCGGCGGAGGTTCTGGCGGTTGTCCATGCTCCCTTTGCGGATGCGGTAGCCCCCTGGCTTGAAGCAAGGCTCCCTGGTCGTGTGGTCGAAGGGCCGGAGGGTGCCCCAGTGGGTTACTCCGCCACCGAAGCCTGGGTCCGCGCGGTAGCGGCGGTCGCTGCCGTCGACCCCAGTCCCGCCCTGGAAGACCTCCGCCAGGAGCGTCGAAGGGTTGCCCATCTCCTGGGCCGATGCGTCGGTTCTTTGGAGACCCTGAAGGGGGCTGCCTTTGCGGTCCATCTTGAAGCTTCCTTGGCTCTCCCCTTGGTTCAATGGCTCCATGGCTACCTGGGATTGCTTCCGGTCTCCGTGCTGGTCAGTGATGGGGCCGGTTCGGATCTGGCGCAGCGACTGCAGGTATGGCTTCATGCACACGGTTTGGCTGATGCATGGGGGCGTCCCTGGCGTCAAGGCGAGGTGGATATCCTCTTCGCGGATGGGGCAGGGGCCATGCTGGCCAGGAGCCTGGGCATACCCGCGCTGGCCCTGGAATTTCCAGCCGATCCCATTCCAGACTTCTTGCCAATGCCCATTCTTGGTGTGCGGGGCGCCACCGTCCTCCTGGAGCAGGTGGTTCGGGGCCTATTCTGATGATTCCCACCTCCCCACAGGACCCCCCCGCCCGGACCCCGAAACAATTTCCTGGGGGGCGGAGGGCTTGGCGCCGCGATCAAACGCGGGTTCGGATTCTGGAGGCGGCCTCTCAACTTCTCCAGGAACAGGGCGTCGAGGGGCTTCGGATCCAGGATGTGGCCCAGCGCGCTGATGTGGGTTTCGGAACGGTATATAACCACTTCCGCTCCAAGGAGGAGCTTGGAAGCATGCTTCTCGCCCTTCAGGTCCATAACCTGGGGAGCCGATGCTTCATGGCCACCCTTTGTTTCCACCGCACTGAACCGGTCATGGGGGCCGTGCTCGCCACCCGTCTCCTTGTCCACGATCTTTTGACTGATCACCAATGGAGGAGCTGGGTGGCCGCGCCGTCCATTCTCATGGATGCCTTGAGACAGGGCCTTCCGTTCTTCGGATTCAGGCGGCTTTGTGCCATAGCGGAGCGAAGTCGACTCCTTACACGCCCCCAGAGCGATACTCTCTGGGGGATCCTTATCTGGATGATCGTAGGCACTCTCTGTGATTGCCCCGAAGGGGGTTCGACACTCGAGCGGGAGCAGGTTCTGATTGAACGCATCCTCGCCATGTTGGACCTGCCCCGGGAGGAAAGCCGGATCCTGCTCCAGGAGCCCTTGCCGAACTGGGGCCCATCGGTCATTGATTTTTCCGTCACGCCCTGAAGGCAGTGCCAGTCGGCACGGCCTTTTGTTCAGCCCTAAAAGGACTTGTTATGTGTTCTTTCCCAGTTTCCCTCCTGAACCTTGGCCTCGTGGAAGGGGCCAAGGGCGACGCCTTCGGTCCAGCCGCCATCTGGGCCGCCGCCTCGATTCCCAACAAGTGCGTCATCCTGCTGCTGATCGCCCTGCTCCTCTTCCAGATCTACCTGGTGATCGAACGGGCCACCATGTATGCCGCCAGTTCCGCCGCCTCCCAGAAGTTCCTCAAGCTCTTCATGGAAACCCTGCGCCAGGGCGACTTCGAGGCGGCCAAGCGCGCCGCCGCCACCCACCAGAGGAGCCACATCGCCCTGGTGCTGAAGCATGGCCTGGACATCTACCAGTATGAGAAGCAACTCCAGGCCACTCACGCGAACCATGATGTGATCAACCCCGTGGAGCGCGCCATCGAACGCGGCACCTCCGAGGTCACCGAACTCCTCAAGAAGGGCATGGGCACCCTGGCCACCATCGCCTCCGCCTCCCCCTTCATCGGCCTGCTGGGCACTGTGATCGGCATCATCAAGGTATTCTCCGACCTCAAGACCAAGGGCGCTGGGGATATCAACGCCCTGGCTGGCTCCATCGGCGAAGCCCTGGCCACTACCGCCCTGGGTCTCGTGGTCGCCATCCCCGCCGTATGGTTCTACAACATCCTCACCAACAAGCAGGATCAGGTCATCACCTCCATCAACAACGCCGCCTCCCAGATGATCGACGAGTTCATCCGCCGCGAGAGCCGGGCCTAGGAGAAAACCATGGCCATGGATGTAGGCGGGAAGAAGGGCGGCGCAAAGGCCGACATCAACGTGACCCCCCTCGTGGACATTGTGCTGGTGCTGTTGATCATCTTCATCGTGATCACCCCGGCCGTGAACGATGCCGTGAAGCTGCCGCTGGCCAAGCACAGCGTCAAGGCGGAAACAGACAAGAGCGCCAAGTACCTCACGCTGATGCTTCCAGCCAAACGGGATCCCAAGGACTTCAACAAGGTCGTGGGCCCCGGCTTGGTGCTGCTGGACGACAAGGATGCCAAGGAGTCCCAGAAGACCACAGGCTGGGATATGAGCTCCACGGAGGGTCGCAAGGCCCTGGTGGGCTTCATCCGGAAGTCCACGGACTACCTCGCGGACAAGCGGGTCTTCGTCAAGGCGGAAGCGGACCTTCCCTTCAAGTATGTGAACGAGCTCTTCCAGATCTGCCGTGAGGGCGGAGCCGACGAGGCATCCATCGTCACCAGCGAGGACAAGAGCGAGAAGGAGAAGAAATGAGCCCCCAGAAGCGTAAGAACAAGGTGCAGCATGGGGTCCACGCCAAATCGGACATCAACGTCACTCCCCTGATCGATATCGTGCTGGTGCTCCTCATCGTCTTCATCGTGATGGTGCCCGGCCTGAGCAAGGCCCTGCCGGTGGTGGTTCCCCAGGTCATCAAGACCGACAAGCCCACCCCCCCGGATCCCAGGAATCCGCCCCTGGTGCTCAGCATCACCCCCACGGCCGACAACAAGAGCTACGAATTCATGCTCCAGAGCGACAAGATCGAGCTCCAGGACATCGCCAACCGGCTCTGCCCGGTGGTTCAGCTCCAGCCTGCGGGCATGCGCAAGGTCTTCCTCAAGGTGGACGAAGAGACCCCCTACCAAGTGGCCGTCAACGTCCTGGATCAGGTGCGTGTCGCTTCCGAGCGCGCCAAGAAGGAAACCGCTGCCAAGCCCGAATGGGGCGGCTTCGATGGTGGCGACACCAAGGTGGCCATCTCCCTGAAAAAGAACAGCTAAGTGTAAGTGCCAATCAGGTTGTTCACCCGAGATCTGGGAAGCTGAGAGTGCGACCAACCAGCTTTCCAGGAGTCTCGGGTGAACCTTCATAGTTCAGCAAAGTCATGTCCCGCCAGTCGAGCATTATTAGTGAAGCGCGTGTTGGACCAGGGATGGACCGTCCGCGCTGCGGCTGAATCCGTAGGGATCAGCGCGCGGCGTGCCTATGTCTGGCTTGCACGATTCAAGGCCGAGGGAATGACCGGGCTTGCGGATCGGTCCAGCCAGCCCCACCGTCTGTCGCGCAGCCATGAGCTTGGGCTCGTTGTCGAGGCCATTGGTCGAAGGCGGCGGGGTCAAGTGGCGGTCCGGATCGCAGCTGAGTTGGGAGTTCCCAGGTCCACAGTGGGTTTCTGGTTGCGCAAGGCGGGAACATCTCAGCCCGACGCCCTGAGAGAGAAAGAGCCTCCGAATCGATACGAGCACGAGGCTCCAGGGGATCTCCTCCACTTGGACACCAAGAAGCTCGCCAACTTCAGCGAGGTGGGGCATCGGGCCAATGGCATCCGACATAGGCGAAACAAGGGCCTCGGATACCAAGTGCTACATGTGTGCAGCGACGACCACTCAAGGGTGGCCTACATGGAGATGCTGCCGGACGAGAAGAAAGAGACGACGGCTGCCTTCCTCCAAAGAGCGCTTTTGCACTTCCAAGCCCAGGGCGTCACTGTCCAGAGGCTCCTCACAGACAACGGATCGCCCTACCGCTCCAAAGCGTTCAAGGCCATGCGCGAATCCTTCGGCCTCAAACATAGCCGCACCCGCCCCTACCGCCCGAGAACGAATGGCAAAGCTGAGCGCCTGATCCAAACCGCTTTGAGGGAGTGGGCGTACGGCCCTGAATGGCAGAGTTCAGAGCAGCGGAACCAAGCCCTCACAGCCTGGCTCCACCACTACAATCATCACAGGCCCCATTCGGCCTTAGGTGGTCAGCCCCCAGTCACCAGGCTGAACAACCTCGTTGGCAACGACAGCTAAGCTGCTGAGATCGGGCTCGCTTTGCTCCGTCCTCCTATTGGGGGCGATTGAGTCAACCCGGCAGGTAGTGCCTCACCGGGGGCCGAGGACCAGATCTATGACCAGCTGGATGCGCGTCTCAAGCTCCTTCTCGATGAACTCCGGATCCAGACCCTTGACCAGGACTCTCAGGTGCAGTGCGCCGATGGTGGCCCCGAAGAGCATGTCGGCCACGAGAGGGATGTCGAGGGTCTTTAGTGGATGGTCTGCTCCGGGGCTTGTCAGGTGACCGACCAGGAGGTCGTTGACGCGCTGAAGGCAGTTCTCATAGAAACGCTGGGCCAGTTCCGGCGAATGCCTAGCTTCGGAAATGACCAGCCGGGTCATGGCCACCTGGCGGGGTGAGAAGGTGAACTTGGCCATCTCCAGGAGACTGGTGCTGAGGCTGGTCCGGAAATCCATCCCGGCCTTCAGATTTCGCTGAGGGGTGTCTTCATAGTTGAAGATGAGGGTGGTAAAGATGGCTTCCTTGTCTGGAAAGAGCTGATAGACGGTCTTCTTGGACATCTGGCTCCGGCGGGCGATCTCCTCCATGCTGGCGGCCCCATACCCGACCTCGCTGAAGACCTCTTCGGCCGCAGCCAGGATGCGCTCCCGGCGCTTCTCCTCCGACAGGGCTAGCGGACGGCCGGGGCGACGCTTGCCCGTGTTCATTCCGTTCTCCATCGGAGAGGCTCCTTGACAATGGGAAACATAATCGTATCCTAATTAAATGGAAACTGATCCGTTTCCAAATATCTGGGGCCTTGCCTCGCAAGCCGGAGAGCGTCAATGGACAGAAAGATTGCATGGATGACGTTGTGCCTTGGCTGCCTCTGCATGCTGGGTCCCTTGGGCACGGACATGAATGTGGGGGCCCTGCCCATGATCGGCAAGGACCTGGGGGCCAGCGGCAGCAGCATGCAGCTCAGCGTCACGAGCTACTTCCTCGGCTTCACCTTGGGGCAGCTCTTCTATGGCCCCCTCTCCGATAGGACAGGCCGCAAGCCCATGATCTATCTTGCCTTGGGCATCTTCGTTGCTTCCTCGGTTGGCTGCTGCTTTTCGACCAGCGCCACTCAGTTGATCGCCTGGCGCTTCGTGCAGGGCCTGGGGGGCTCCATCGGTATGGTCATGGGCGCTGCCATCATCCGTGACCTCTATACGGGTGTGATCGCAGCCAAGCTCATGTCGGTGGTGGTTATGATCTTCGGCCTGGCTCCGATCGTGGCACCCCTGGTGGGTAGCCTGATTCTGAAAATCGCCAGATGGCAAACGATCTTTGCGGTTCTGGGCATCCTGGCAGTGCTGGTGTTTGCACTGATCCACCTCAAGCTGCCTGAAACCCGACTCTCATCCCTGCGTGCCCAGAGCCGACCCAGTGCTGCGCTCAAGCTCTATGCCCGCTTCCTCATCAGCCGCAATTTTATTCCCTACGCCGGGACCCAATCCCTGGTCCAGGGGGGCTTCTTCGCCTACGTCGCGGGTTCTCCCTTCGTCCTCATCAAGACCTACGGGCTTTCGCCCCTGATGTACTCGCTGCTATTCGGAATCAATGCTGTTGGCCTCGCCATGGGCAGTCACCTCATCGCCCACCTAAGCGCCCGCTTCGGCGCCGAGACGGTGGTGAAGGGGGCCACCCTCTTCTACGCTGGAGCGGCCCTGCTGCTGGCCCTCCTGGAGGTTTCGGGTCTTTCGGGCCTCTGGGTCCTGTGCATCCTGCTCTTTGCCATCATCACGGCTCTGGGTGGCATCATGCCCGCCTGCAATACCCTGACCATGGAAGGCCACGGAGCCGACCCCGGTTCCGCCGCCGCCCTCATGGGGGGCCTCGGCTTCGGGGTCGGAGCTCTTGGAAGTGCCATGATCGGAGCCTTCAAGGGCACCGGTGCCCTCCCGATGCTCAGCATCATCGCTGCCTTCGGCGTTCTCGCCGCCCTCGTGGCCAACTTGAGTTTCCCAGGCCGAAGCAAGCGGGAGGCGGAAGATCCCTCACCCTGCGGGCAGCCCCTGTAGGGGCCGTCGCGGAGTAACCGGTGCCGTTCTGGTTGTTCCGCTTCGGTGGACTCTAAACTGTCCTTCCACGCCGCTGGCCTGAAGGCCACTAACGCCAGCTAGACGTAGGGGTTCAGCCACCGTGCCGGTGGCCCCAATGATTCGGGGCCACCACACTAAGACATGGTCTCCCCTGTGGACACATGCTTCAGTTCCCTATCGATGTGTGTCAGGGCGATGGTCTTGAGGTGATCCGGGTCTGTGCCGAAAACGATGGCAGTGAAATGGAGTTGGAAGGTCTCCGAGATTCCAGCATCCCAACCTTCCGATGTCTTTAGGTTGATACCCTTGCCCGTAGAGGCCAGCCAGAGGTTCTCCATTTTGCCATTTTCCACAAAGACCTTGATGTGTCCCACCAGGTGCCTATGGTCGGCGGCCCAGTCTCGGACCTTTTCCACGCAGCGCGTCATGGCTGCAGTGAAGTCTGGACCGGCGACGCCCCGGGGGCACGATACGGGTCTAGTGGTCGAATACACCGCTGGGCTCTCGCCGGGGGCGTGGAAAAGGTCATCGGGGGAGGGCTGGTGACCCTGGGCATGGTGGTGATCATGGTGATGATGCTCGTGGTCATGCTCACAGCCTGGGTGGCATTGATGGGCGGTCTCTTCGAGGTCAGACTTCCTGGGATGCATGGATCTTCCTCCAAATGCTTGGATCAAGGGAAATGGCCGATACTTCTAAAATTCCTGCCCGGGGGTTCATTTCCCGCAGTTGTTCTCGGATGGCCGTGAGTTGTCCCTCGTCCACCAGGTCACACTTGTTGACCAGCACCAGATCCCCGGAGCTCACCTGGCCATGGATCAGGCTCGGGGTGATTTCGGTCAGTTCCTCCCAGCGCTCGGCGTCCACCACCGCTATCACGAAGATGCGCTCCACCCCCTTTCCGTACTGGTTGATGGTTTCGATGATTTTGTTCGGGTAGGCCAAGCCCGTGGGCTCGAATATGACCCACTTGGGATTGACCGTTTCATGGAGATCATTGAGAGTGCTCACCAAGTCCGCAGTCAGGGTGCAGCAAATACAACCTGCAAAGAGTTCCTTGACGGAGTAGCCCCCGGCCTGGAGTACTTTGTTATCGATGCCGACCTCGCCAATCTCATTTTCCAGGATCACAAGGCTGGGCTCATCCGAGGCTTCCAGTGCCACGAGGTGATGCGCGAGGGAGAGGATGAGGCTGGTCTTTCCAGACCCAAGAAAGCCTCCAAAAATCACTACCTGCATGTATTACCTCCACTGGTGTCGTTCTGGGATTGTGAGCACATGCTCTCATCATAGCAGCATACCACATGGCGAATTGGGCGCTGTTTATGGGGTTTCAAGGGCCTGGTCCATTCTGGCAATCAGGGCAGGACCCATAGACTTGAAGGTGGCCGCCTCAGGGTTAGAAGCTTGCAGTCAAGGTGGTGCGGAAGGATCGCCCCTGGGCTGGGTAATACTGCTTATAGGTGTCCAGGAAGTCGATATACCGCCTATCGAAAAGATTGGTGATGCCAAGGTCAGACTTCAAGCGGGTTACGCCCCACTTCCACTGGACCCCGAGATCAAGGTTCCAGACCACGTAAGAGCCGGTCTTGATCAACATTCCGTTGCGGGTGCCGAAGGGTTCGTCGATTCCGCTGGGGCGTCCCGTATCGGTCCAAACTGCATTGATGTCTACGTGGCCTTGGGGGGCGTCGGCAAGCAGGGAGCCCCTGGACCAGCGGCCACCCAGGGAGGCTCTGTCTGGCGGCGTAAAGGGGAGAGATGCTCCCGTGGATTCGTTGCGGCTGCGAAGATGGTCATAGGAACCACGTATCTCGAAAGAATCCAATAGAGGAACACGGGCTTCCAGTTCGATGCCCCGGGTCCTGGCATCCGCCTGATTGAAGGAGAGCACTGGGAGGTTGTTTATTGGGGGGAGTCCGGTCTCATACAGGTAGATGTAGTCATTGAAACGGTTGTAGAAGAATGTGAGGCTCCCCTTGATCCGGGGGTGATTCACCCTCGCGGATAGTTCAGCATTCAGGCTTTTCTCCTCCTTGAGGTTCATGTTTCCGAGTTCGTAGGCGGCCACGCCGTCGTGGGTTCCTGCCGCGAAGAGTTCATATTCGGATGGGTGACGCCAGCCTCGGCCCAGGGTCGCCGCCAGGGAATGGCGGGAGCTGAATTGATAGACGGCTCCGATGGACCCAGTCGTTGCCTGGTAATTGCGCTGCAGGCCGCTTGCCAGCCCGGCACGGAGATCCGGACCAACATCCAGAGTTCTGGAGTCATGTCGAAGCCCCAGGCTCAGGATCCATCCCTGCTCCGAACTCCCGTCGGGACGCCACTCTTCAAACAGGGAGCTGGCCCATGATCGGGTCTCATAGTCTGGCAGGAGGGTCTTCGTGCCGGAGGCGGAGCGGGCCAGTGAATCGTTGCTCTGCTGCACGTATTCCAGGGCAAGATCTCCCTGAAATCCAGAAGCTGGGAGATGCTTCAGGCGGCTCTTATAGGTGTGGGTCGTCAGGAAAAGGTTAACGCTCGGAGTGGCATCAATGCCACCCGGGTAGGCCCTGCGGTGGTTTTCCTGGCGAGTGGCGCTCATCTCCAGGAGCCCAATGGGCAGGTATAAGGTGCTTTCTAGGGCTTGAAGCTCGTCTTGGAGGTTCAACCGGAAGAGCGGAGAGCCGGGAACGAAGAACCCGAGGTGGTTGTCGAAGGATCGAGCCCTTCCTTGGATTTGCCCCCATTCCCCGGAATAGCCTCCCGCGACAGACCAGGATCCTGAGCGGAAGTCGGTATTGGGGATGCCTCCATCGGGGGTGCGGGTGTTGTCTCCAGCTCTTTCAATCCCGGCCAACCTCCACCCGAATCCTCCTTGAGCACCCTCAACCATGGCGTGTCCAACTCGGCTGTTACTGGCGGACGCGTGACCCAGTGATAGACGCCCCCCCAAGAGAGCCTTTCCGTCGGTGGCAGTTGGCAGGGGGGCGTTTGTCAGATTGACTGCACCGCCAATGGCCTGGGACCCGTAGAGCACGCTGGCGGGGCCGCGTACCACATCGATACGGTCGGAATCGAGAGGGTCTAGGGTTGGCATGTGCCGACGGCTGAATCCTTGGTAGTTGACGCCAATTCCGTTGTCCAGAACCCGGACACGATCATTCACCATGCCCCGAATCATGGGGGTTCCCGAGGCCTCCCCGGTCGATACATTTCTGACTCCCGGAAGTTCCGCAATAGCTTCCCCCACGGACATGCCAGACTGCGCAAACAGCTGCTCGTGGCTCACAGAAGCCGTTTGTTGAGCTGTTTCCATAGGATGGGTTGCCCAAGGTGTAGCCGTCACGGTCACGACTGCTACTGGGATCCGCGCACTCAATTTGATCTCCATCCCCTTGTCCACAGGGAGGCTCACCCAGATGTGCATGGACTCTACTTGATTTCCCTGGAAGGCGACCAGGTAGCGACCCACGGGGAGGTGCTCAATGATGAACAAACCTTGGGGGTCTGTGGTCGCTCTCCGTTTGATTTCGGGGATCTGGACCACGATATTTTTTAGCGGCTGGTTCGTTGAAGCATCGATGACCCTTCCGGTCAGTGAGGATGTCTGGCTATGACCCGCTGCCAGGCCAGGGGGCATGGCGGTTAGCAGTAGTGTGCCTACGATGCCGAACTGATGAAACAAACACATCACTCCCTCCGATAGGCCCGCTTGCGTGACCAGAACTGGTGTTCTGGGGTGGCCTGGGGCACTGAATGAAGTCTAATGAAAATCATTTCTATTTGGCATATGTTCTTATTCGTCCTTGCAGAATCCTAGGGGGCGGACCAGTCTAGAAACTCCCCATGGAAGGCCTTTGTCATGCCTCGCACCAAGTCACAGAACGGGAAAGGCCGCCAGCCATCCCCCACGGAGGCTATCCTGGAGAGCATCTCCGACGGTGTCTTCACCGTGGATTCCGAATGGCGCATCCTTTCATTCAATCGCGCCGCCGAGGAGATCACCGGCGTGGATCGGGCGGAAGCCATTGGCCAGCACTGCTCTGATGTCTTCCGTTCCAGTATGTGCGGGGAGGATTGCCCCCTGAAGACCACCGTGAGGACTGGCAAGCCCAGAATCGGGGTTTCCGGCTTCATTGTCACCGCCGAGGGACGGCGCATCCCCATCAGCATCAGCACAGCTGTGATGCGGGGGCTTGATGGCAGCACCATCGGCGGCGCTGAAACCTTTAGGGATCTCTCGGAGGTGGAGACCCTGCGCAGGGAGTTGGGTGAACACCTGAGGGTGGGTGATCTGGTCAGCCGAAGTCCGTCCATGCGCTGGATCCTAGATGTGTTGCCCACACTGGCCGCCAGCCCAAGTACCGTCCTGATCCTGGGGGCCTCCGGCACAGGCAAGGAGCGGGTTGCACGCACCCTCCATGGGATGAGCTCCCGGAGCAAAGGCCCCTTCGTGGCTCTGAACTGCGGAGCCCTGCCAGATCAGTTGCTGGAATCCGAGCTCTTTGGCTATAAAGCTGGCGCCTTCACAGGGGCCAATCGGGACAAGCCCGGCCGATTTGCCCTGGCCAAGGGCGGCACACTCTTCCTGGATGAGCTGGGGGAACTGTCGGCGGCCCTCCAAGTCAAGCTCCTCCGCGTCCTCCAGGAGAGGACCTATGAGCCCCTTGGAAGCACCCGCACGGAACAGGCAGATGTCCGGATCATCGCCGCCACCAACCGGAACCTGGCGGAACGGGTGGCTCAGGGGGCCTTCCGGGAGGATCTTTACTACCGTGTCAACGTGGTGCGCATTGAACTGCCACCCCTGCGTCAGCGCAAGGAAGACATTCCCCTGTTGTTGGATCAGTTTGTTGAACGATTCAATCATCTGCAGGGGCGCAAGGTTCCGGGGCTCCGGCCAGAAGCACTCTCGCTGCTCATGGCCCATGACTGGCCGGGCAATATTCGGGAGCTGGAGAACGCCATTGAACGGGCCTTCATCCTCTGTGGCGACGGGTTCATTGGGGTGGAACACCTTCCCGAAGAACTACGTGCCCACCGAGCCTCTGAAAACAGCACGGACATGGCAAGCGCCCATGAGGCCCTCGACCGCCAGGGCATCCTGAAGGCGCTGGAGGCCCACCGGGGCAATCGCAGCGCCGCCGCTACAGCGCTGGGGATCCACAAGACCACGCTCTTTCGGCGCATGAAGAAGCTCAATATCCCTCTGCCACCAGAAGATGGCCGGAGCCGACGGGGGAAAGAGTAGCCGATACGCTCCGATATGCGGGGTGATTCATTGCGCTACTGCAATTATATCTCGCCATCCCGTTGGCGCATTTGGTGTCTATCCTGTTTGTTTTCATTGTCTTGTGCCTTTTGTTCGAGTCTGGCACGAGACTTGTAATTGGATTGTTGCCCAGAGGCAGGACTCCACGATGAAAACAGCCATCTCCACCCTCACCGACCGAATCGCTCCCGTCTTCGATACCGCGAACGAACTGCTGCTCGTGGATTGCGAGCATAGCCGTCTGATCGGCAAGGACAGGGTTTCCTTTGACTCCCGGGAGGCTGGCCCCAGAGCTGTGCAACTCTCCACACTGGGCGTCCAGACCCTTCTATGTGGGGCGATTTCGACGCCCTTCCGGCTTGCCGTCGAGGGTTGCGGGATCCGCGTGATCCCCTTCTTGACGGGGAAAGTGGAAGAGATTCTTGGCGCCTGGATCTGCGATGGATTGGATGAAAGCAGATTCAGCATGCCGGGGTGCCAGGGCAGTTGCCGTAACCGGGGTGCCACGAAGCGTGGGGGAGAGCACAAGAAACGTGGCCGATCCTGCAAAGGCCTCTGTGTTTGCCCTGTATGTGGCCAAGAGGCAGCCCACACCCCTGGTACCCCTTGCAAAGAACTGCTGTGCCCCAAATGCGGCACAGCCATGGCGAGGCAATGAGCCCGCCGGAAAGGAGAATCAACATGCCCAACAGAAGTGGTAGTGGTCCCCTCGGAGCAGGCCCCAAGAGCGGGCGGGGCCTGGGACGCTGTGTCACAGGAACAGAAACGGACCCCCAAGCGACTCCACAGGGTCGGGGCCAGGGTCTCGGGATGGGAAGAGGCGGTGGTAGAGGTCGCGGAGGCCGCTGCTTGGCGGGCCGTGGCTCTCGGGGTGCCGGAACGCTTCCGGTGGAAGACAGCGTTACGGAACTGGAACGCGAAGCCCAGGCCCTTGAGGTGAGGCTCTCGGGGCTCCGCCAGAAGCTGGACGCGCTCTCGGGTCGCCAGGACAAACCATGAGGACGGCATGAGCACAGGCTGCCTCTATGGCCCAGTGCCCTCCCGCCGATTGGGGCGTTCCTTGGGTGTGGACTTGGTGCCCTGGAAGACCTGCACCTACGACTGCCTCTACTGCCAACTGGGGGCGACCACGTGCAAGACTCTGGAACGCCAAGTCCATACGAAAGCTGACGAAGTGTTCCCGGCCCTTGAAACCGCGCTGCGCAGTATCCCCCGCCCCGACTACATCAGTCTGGCGGGCTCCGGTGAGCCAACCCTGAACCTGGAGCTTGGTGCCATCCTTCGTGGCGTCAAGAGGGTTACTTCGATTCCCGTGGCCGTTCTGACCAACGGTTCCCTGCTCCACCTGCCTGAAGTCCGGGAGGCCCTGGAACTGGCCGATGTTGTGCTTCCATCTCTTGATGCCGGGGACGAAGAGGGCTTCCAGCGGATCAACCGCCCCCATGCCGATCTTTCCTTTCAGACGATGGTGGACGGGCTGGGGGACTTTACCGCCCATTTCCAGGGGGAAGTCTGGCTGGAAGTCATGCTGGTCGCCGGACTCAACGATGGGAGTGAGGACCTGCAACGCATTGCCCGTCTGGCTGAGGCCATCGGACCCGCTCGCACCCAGATCAATACCGTCGAACGCCCCGCCGCCACATCAGACGTGGGACCGGTCTCTGCTGAAACCCTTCGGTTGGCCATGGGGATCTTTCCCAGCGGTACCGAGTTCATCACTGATCCAGGCCCCCTCGCACCCATGGGAAGCTTGTCCTCCGACCCGGAAAACGCCCTGATAGAGCTGCTGGGACGCCGTCCCTGTCGGGCGCAGGAGGCTGCCAGTGGACTCGGGATTGCGCCTCTTGAACTGCTGAAACACCTACACCGCCTGCAAGCCAGCGGCCAGATCGAAGTCATCCGTCAGGATGGCCAGCAGTATTTCAGGGCCTCCCACCGAAAGCCTTGAAGCTCCACCTTCTCACCTCACACAAGGAGTCCGAGATGAAGACCGCCGATATCGTGATCCTGGGCGGAAGCGCCGCTGGCATCACCGCTGCCCTGACTGCCCGGAGGCATTACCCCCAGAAGTCCGTTCTGGTCATTCGCCAGGAGAAAGAAGTCCTCATCCCCTGCGGGATTCCCTACATTTTCGGAACGGTGGGAAGCCCCTCCAAGAACCTCATCCCCGACGCCCTGGTAGAAAAGGCCAGTGTTGAGATTCTTCTGGCCGAGGTGCGCTCTTTGGATCCGGACCGAAAGACCGTGGAAACCAGTCAAGGCCCTGTGGGCTATGACAAGCTGGTGATGGCCACCGGATCCCTTCCCTCCGTTCCACCCATCCCGGGGACGGATCTGCCCGGTGTGTACCCCATCGCGAAGGATGTACCCAGCCTTCTGGCCCTCCAGGAAGAACTGGGGCGTGCCAAGGATGTGGTCATCATTGGCGGTGGGTTCATCGGCATTGAGTTCGCGGACGAGATTCGCAAGGCGGGAGTCGACAACGTCACCATTGTGGAAATTGCCCCCCACTGCCTCAGCCTCTCCTACGACACCGTGTTCTGCGAGGAGGCGGAAGAAGCCCTGAAGGGCAGGGGAATCCAAATCCGAACCTCCACCAAGGTCCAGGCAATCCAGGGCCAAGGGCATGTGGAACGCGCACTGTTGGTGGACGGCAGCACCCTGAAGGCCGATGTGGTGATCCTGGGCGCCGGAGCCATCCCGAACGTCAAGATCGCCCAGGCCGCCGGCCTGGTGTTGGGGGCCACGGGCGCCATCAAGGTGGATCGCACCATGCGCACCTCCGTCCCTGATGTCTTCGCCTGCGGCGACTGCGCCAAGAAGTTCTCCTTTTTCGGTGGCCGTCCATCCACCCTCAAGTTGGCCTCGATCGCCACCCTGGAGGCCCGCATCGCCGGAGCGAATCTCTACGGGATCACCCGGGAGAACTGCGGCACCATCGGCGTATGGTCCACTGCCATCGGCGATTTGGCCCTGGGCACGGCGGGGTTGACAGAATCTGCTGCCGTGGGCGAGGGGTATGAGGTGGTGACTGCCACCGTGGAAGGCCCCAACCGCCATCCCGGCGGCATGCCTGGTGGCGCCCCCATGAAGGTGAAGCTGGTCTTCGAGCGGAACTCGGGGGTCTTGCTGGGTGGTCAAGTGCGGGGCAACAGCGCCGCTGGCGAGTTGCTGAACGTCATGGCGGCCTGTGTCCAGCAGCGCATGACTGCCGAAGACATCGCCATGTTCCAGATGGGCACCCACCCTGCCTTGACGGCCTCTCCCGTTGCCTACCCCCTCACCAATGCCGCCGAGATCGCCATCGGGGCGATGCGGAACCGCTGCTAAGAAGCGCCCATGGAGACCCATCCTGAAAAGCCCACTCCTTGCCAGAGCTGCACGCGCACCGACTGCCCGGCGCTCCAGGCGAGGCCCGGGGAAAGCCCCGAGGCCTTCGAGGAGCGCCAGGCCATCCAGTCCCGCCTCTGCCGGATCCGACGCACCATCCTGGTGCTCTCGGGGAAGGGGGGCGTGGGGAAGAGCACCATCGCCGTCAATCTGGCTGTGGCGCTTCGGAATGCCGGGTACCGGGTGGGCCTGCTGGATGTGGACATCCACGGCCCGAGCGTCCCGACCCTGCTCGGGCTGGAAGGCGCCAGCATTCCCCGGGGTCCAGAGGGGCTTCAGCCCCTTTCCGCCGCTGGACTCAAGGTGATGTCAGTGGCCTTCCTGCTCTCGGACCAGGACGATGCTCTGATCTGGCGCGGCCCCATGAAGATGAAGCTCATCAAGCAATTCGTCCGGGATGTGGACTGGGGGGATCTGGACTACCTGATCGTGGACGCCCCACCGGGAACCGGGGATGAACCCCTGACGGTCTGCCAGGTGCTGGCTCCCCACGGAGCCGTCGTGGTCACCTCTCCCCAGCGGGTGGCTGCAGTGGATGTCCGCAAGTCCATCACCTTCTGCCGCCATCTTCAGGTGCCCGTCCTGGGCGTCATTGAGAACATGAGCGGCTTTACTTGCCCCCGCTGCGGGGAGCAGGTGGCCATCTTCCGCAAGGGAGGCGGTCGCAGCCTGGCCAAGGAGATGGCAGTCCCCTTCCTGGGGGAACTGCCCCTGGATCCCGGTATCGGTGACGACGCGGACCAGGGACTGTCCTTCATCGAACAGCGTCCCGATGGGACTTCGGCCAGGAACATGCGGGGGATTGTCCAGGCGATCCTGGACCGGGTGGAGGGGCAGCGCACTCCAGAGACGGAATTCTGAGCTTTTGCCCAAAAAAAGGCTTGTCAAAGCCTTTTTGTTTTTATCTAATATTTAACTATAGAGGAAAATAGTTATGTGGAAAATTTTACAGACCCTCAATCGCCAGCTGGTCTGGGCCATCCCCGGGGCCCTTGTTCTCGGCTATTTCACGGGCATCCTGCTGCCCGTGAAAGGTCTCAAGTCCCTGGTCCTTCCCCTGACCTTCCTGATGGTCTACCCCATGACCGTCAATCTGAAGATCCAAAGTCTCTTCAATCACTTCGACACTCGCCTGCACCTGGCGACGGCCCTGCTCAACTTCGGGGTCTACCCCTTCGTGGCCTATGGGCTAGGGCGGCTCTTCTTCCCCCATCACCCCTTCCTCGCCCTGGGGCTCCTGATGGCCTCCCTGGTGCCCACCAGCGGCATGACCATCTCCTGGACCGGCATGACCAAGGGGAACATGCCCGCCGCCATTCAGATGGCCGTCATCGGGCTCATCGTGGGATCCCTGGCCACGCCGGTCTACGTGCAGTCCCTCATGGGGGCCCAGGTGGCGGTTTCCTGGAAGGCCGTGTTCACTCAGATCGGGGCCGTGGTGTTCCTCCCCCTGATCCTGGGTCAGCTGACCCGCTTTGCCTTCGAGAAGCGGATTGGGGTCAGGGCCTATGCCCAGACCTGGGCTCCCCGCTTCCCAGGGCTCAGCACCCTTGGCGTTCTCGGTGTGGTTTTTGTTGCCATGGCTTTGAAGGCGCAGGACATGACCCGGAATCCCGGTGCCCTGCCGCGCATCCTGGTTCCCCTGGCGGTGCTCTACCTCGTGAACTTCGTCGTCAGCACCTGGGTGGGGCGCCGCTTCTTCCCCCGGGAGGACGCCCTCGCCTTGGTTTTCGGGACCGTGCTGCGCAACCTATCCATCGCCCTGGCGGTCGCCATGACGGCCTTTGGGGCCCAGGGTGCCGAGGCCGCCATCGTCATCTCACTGGCATACGTCTTTCAGGTCCTTTCGGCCGCCTGGTACGCCCGCTGGACCCCCCGCATCTTCCCCGACCGTCCGGCTGAGACTACGACCCAGCCTGTGACCTCCGCATAGGAAAGCCACCCATGAAACAGACCCTCCTGATGGACAAATACCCGATCTTCGAGATGGAGCTAGCCAAGTCCGAGGCCCGCTTCCAGAGCGTCGATGAGATCATCGCCTTCCTGAAGGCCAGGATTGACGAGCATCCCATTGCCACCTACATCGCCACCTTCGACCACCTCCAGCACACTCGGAGCCTGCCCGAGGGCAAGGTGGCCCCGGAGATCCGGGACGCCAAGCTGATCGTATGCTGTTTTGGCGCCGCTCTGCCCAATCCGCAGGTGATGGCCGTCCGGCCCCGTTCCATCGGCGTCACGGACCTTGGGGATAGCTTTGTCATCAATTTCCTGGAGCCGCCCATGCCCACCGCTGTCAAGGCGATGGAGGCCTGGGTGAAGGAATTGCGCACTGCATGACCTGCTGTGCCGGTGCTTCCTGTAGTGAGTATTGGCTCAAAACTTTAGATCGCTTCGGTAGAGCCGATGTGCTGATGAGAACGCCTGATGGATCAGGTCTTTCCTGGAGGTTCCCATGCCATGCGATGCGGGCCTGAGGCCGCGCAAACCCATTCAACCCAAGGCGGAAGCCACTTCTGAAACCCTAAAGGAGGTAGAACCCATGAGTTCCACGATGGTGCGACGAGAGATGCCCGCGTTCACGATGGACGCCTTTGATGCCAAGACGGGTCACTTCAAGACCGTAACGAGCGAGGACTATAAGGGGAAGTGGACGGTGGTCTGCTTCTACCCTGCCGACTTCACCTTTGTGTGCCCCACCGAGATCGCTGCCATGAACGCCAAGGCCGATGAGTTCGCCAAGCTGGGCGTGGAAATACTGGCGGTGTCCACGGACACGAAGTTCTCCCACAAGCGCTTCGTGGAGACGGAACCCCTTCTGAAGGGCCTGGTACTCACCATCGGCTCTGACACCAACCAGGAGGTCAGCCGGGCCTTCGGGGTGCTGATCGAGGAGGAGGGCGTGGCGCTCCGCGGGCGCTTCCTCTTCACCCCCGAGGGCATCTGCGTCGCCCAGGAGGTCCAGGCGGATTCCGTTGGGCGGAACGTGAACGAGTTCCTCCGCCAGATCGAGGCCTGGCAGCACGCGACCAAGACCGGCGAGGTCTGCCCCGCCAACTGGCGCCCCGGCAAGAAGACCCTGCCGGTTAGGACCGAGGCCGAGAAGATGGCCGGCCACGTGGGCGACTACGTCACCCTGGAAGAGATCCTGAGCTGATGCTCATCTTCAGCCCCGCACCGGGGAGCGTCCAGTCATGCAGCAGAGGCTGGACGCTTTTCTTTGTTTGCTGAGGAGCATCCCAGGTCTGCAGGAGTTGGCCCTCACCACGAACGGGGCTTTCCTGGAGGAGCAGGCCCTTCTACTGCGTGAGGCGGGCCTGGACCGGGTCACAGTGAGCCTGGACTCCCTGCAGCCCACGCGCTTCCGGCAGCTGATCGACGCGGAGACACCTCTGGAGAAAGTGCTCCGGGGGATCGAGGCCGCCCCGACGGCGGGCTTCGCCCGCGGCGAGGGCCACATCCTGCGCTTCATCGAGTTCATGGATGCCGGGAGCGAGAACGACTGGAGCCTGGGCAGGGCCGTGCCTTCCTAGGCAATTCTCCAGAGGCTCCATGCGGCCTGGCCCCTGGAGCGCTGGAACGGCCGGTGCGACCGATACTCAGAGTTGCGGGGAGGGGCGACCCAGGAGTTGCCTCAGGTGGAGATGCACCACATCGGGGGTAGGGGGAATGGAAGCTCCTCCGCCTGCTTGGTTCCTGGAAGAGAATGAACCGAGGCCTTGCGTTTTCCCTTGATCCCCCGGTCCAGTGACCAGAGGGTGGAGCTTCAACTGCACGATTCAGGTTGAATCAGTTAAAATAAATGATTTTTATTGTTAATATTGTCTTGTAACCAATTGGCTTTAAGGCTCTTAGATTACTTACGTAGTCAATGAGTCACTATTTAAAATTGCACTGTGTATAAAATGTATACATTTGGCATGCAACTTCGGACCTAACTCAAAATGCCATGGAGCTTAATGGCTATCGGGACTGTCTTTGCCGATTGCAAGCCCGTCCCCTTGGGGAGGGTATCTTTTCCATCGCGGGGTGTGCCATGGATGTGTACGCCTATCGTAAGCAAGGTTTATTCCTGAGCAAGTGTCTGGTTGTCATGGGCGCCCTACGCCCGGATCTGAGAGCTCCAGCGTTGGAGGGCACCAGGCTGGCGGGGGCAGGGGCCACGACTTGGGCCCGGGAGATAGCCAGGGGCACCCAGATCAAGACCTCGCTTTGGGCCAACAAGAACAACTTGGCCAGCGTCCAGCTCGGCGATGCCTGCATGCGCTGCCAAGTCCGGCGTGAACGATACATCACCATGACTTCGTTAACCATTTGGTGAAAGGAACGGCCATGTCCAGCAACATTCTTCGTTCCATCGCTATCCTCTTCGCCGTAGGAGGGATCCTGTCGGCCCAGGTGGATGCTCGTCTCCAGGTATGCAAGACAGATGTCCTCGATGTCTATTTCGGCGGCGAGTACATGATGGGCAAGCCTGAGATCATCACCCTCATCGACAACTCTGGCTCCATGGAGGCCCTGGCCTGGGGTGCGCAGTTCTACGGGAACGTCAATGTCAACCTCCACAAGGATCCCGTCGGGGGCGGCGAGAACGGGGTCCAGTACTTGGAGATCGTCAGGTCCGGCTCCGGGTCGAGCACCACGGTGACGGTGCGCATCCGGTACACCTCCGGTTGGAACACTTACAATTTCCTCACGGGAGGGCTGCTGATCAAGCCTGACGGGGTCCCGGTCGTCTATTCGGATGTGAACTCCACGGATGCCAATCTTTGGGTCCAACGGGCGAGCCATGTGCGTTTCGCCGCGACCTCCCTGAGCTCGGCGACCTACACCTACGGTGGGACCACATACACAGTGCCCAATGTGAACCTCAAGCCCAAACCATTCAGCACAGGGACGGGGGCCTACAGCGATACGGGCGAGGACATCAAGACTACCGACCAGGTCCGGGTCGTGGACATCCCCCTCCCCTGGGCGGCCTTCGATCGTGTGGCAACCTACGAACAGCGGACCCTTTCGCCCGACCCCACGGCGATGAGCACGGCCAGGGCCAACAAGCACCCCCAGCACACATACCTCTTCGATCCGGTGCCTGACCGGGCCACCTTGCTGGCGACCTCTGCGGCTCAGTATTACGAAGTCGACACCTACTGGTGGGAACCCTCCGGCAACGGTGGGCTAAGCGGCAGCATCGTCGGAAGCAGCGGCGGCACCATCGGTTTCATCCGCTACCACACGGATTACCTCTGGTGGGCCCTCTTCGGGCAGGATGCGAAGAACGCCAATGAGAACGGTGCCTACCAGGGGGGCATGGTTGATGTCTACTCCGGTGCCAATGTCGGCGGGTACACCGTGCCGGACGTGCGTGAAGGAGGGGCCGGTTTCGTCAACAACGGCAATGGCCTCCCAGCCCTGACCCGCCTCCAGTCCATCAAGTACGCGATCATCAAGACCTACATCGCCGAGCAGCTCAATGTCTGGTGGGCCATCCGCTTCCTGAACCTCTGCGCCTCCAGCGGCGGATTCCAGGAAAACGGGCGGTCCTCGGCCAGCGGATGCTACAGCTCGGCGAATCTTAAGGGGAACCCCGGAGACCGCATGCTGCTGAGGCTCTACCGCCCGAGCAGCGCGAACAACCCAGATACCAACATGCAGTACATCCAGAGGATGGGGGCCCCCAACAACACGCCTCTGACCTTCGCTTTGCTGAACACCTACGCCCAGATGGCCAGCACTGACAACGGCACCAATGGCAGCGTGTTCAAGGCCGACAACGACCCCTACCGAGGCGACAATCCCATCCCGGCCTGCCGACGCAGTTTCGTCATCGTGCTCTCCGATGGCAATCCCAATGATGACAAGGACAACTGCAGCGGCGGGAGCGGCAGCGCCCTGGGCACCGGCGACCCATACTCGGGCGGAGATATGAGCGTCAGCGTCGACTACAGCAAGATCGCCCCCACAAAGACATACTTCAACATATACTCCCTGGCCGGTGTGGTGGCCCACAGCACGCCCCCCCCTTTGACGACCGGCTGGCCTACCGATGCTGACAACGCAGGCGTGAAGCCACCCTTCCGTGTCGCGAACCGCCCTACGGGTTCGCCCAGACACATCGACACCATGACCATCGGCGTGAGCATGTGTGGCACCCGGAGCGATGGCGCCAAGAAGAACATGTACCGGGCCGCACTCTACGGATGGAAGGATCGGGGCAGCTTCGATTCCGCCAACCCGCCTCTCCCCTATGACCCCGCCAAGTCCGGACGGGATGATAAGCAGGTCAACCCCTTCTTCTTCGATGCCCAGTCGCCCGATGCCATCGCCGATGCGCTGGCTCTGGCCTTTACGCTCGGCAAGGAGGCCACCAACACCATGAGCGCCCCCGTGGCGCCTCTGGTGGGCCTCGATGTGGGCAGCCAGATGTACCTTGGGACCTTCTCCACGGAGAAGACGGGTACGGCCATCTGGAGCGGTGATCTGCTCATGGCTGGCCTGAAGAAGGAGGGCAACACCCGGGTGATCACAGCCAACAATGGAACCACGGTGGACACTGTCGACAAGGACACTGCTGTCTGGTCCGCCTACAAGATGCTGCTCAGCAAGGGCTGGAAGAATCGGAAGATTTACACCCTGAAACCGGAGCTGAGCGGCGGTACCCCGACCGGGAAATACACGACGACGCTCTTGGCCTTCGACGAGAATACCTCCACCGGCGACCTGCCGAACAGCGTGCTGGGGGTTTCCACAAGCGCCGCACGCCAGAGCCTCATCCGCTTCATGCTCGGGGCCAGCAAGGCGGCTCAGGATGACACCGTCATGGTGACCAGTCTCACCAGCAATCGGGCCACCTCCTTCGAGGGCCTGATGATGGGTGACATCATTAACAGCACCCCCGCGATCGCGGAATTCCCCATGAGCAAGGTGCCCTCCGGGCGTCTGGCGGATTTCGTCACCAGCTGCAGTTCTGCATTCAAGGCGGTGCTGCACTTCCGGATGCTCTTCGTGGGCGACAACCAGGGAATCCTCCACGCCTTCGGTGAGGTTAGCGGGGTCGATCCCGCGGACGGTCTGGTGAAGGGAGCGGTGGACGAACTCTGGGGCTTCATCCCCCCGGATCTCATGGGCGGGCTCCAGACCTGGAGGACCGGATCCCTCCACCGTTACTTGGTGGACGGTTCCCCCACGGTCTATCTCTACGAGAAGTCCTACACCGAGAACGGCCTAGTCGATGGCACCGATGTGCTGCGGGTCATGTTCGGCCTTGGCAAGGGCGGGCGGAGCTATTACTGCATGACCCTCGACGCCCTGGATCCGCTCTACCCCGAGATGGCTTGGATGGTCCGCCCCGATGAATCCATGGACCTCGCCGTAAGGACCATGGGCTTCAGTACCAGTACCCCGGCCGTGGCCCGCGTCCAGAACGGCGGTTTCGTCACGGATGTCTTCCTGGTGGGTGGCGGTCTGAGCACTTCGGACGTCGATGCAGCCTTTGTCTCGACATACGGCGCAGGCATCAAGCTCGGCCGCTCCGTCCTGGCCTTCAACGCCTACAACGGGACCCTGGTTAAGAAATGGGATTTCATCAATGACGCCACCCTGAAGGCCATCGCCCCCAGCATGGGCGCCATCCCTGCAGAAGTGTTGCCGATCGAGATCCTGGTCAAGAGCAACAAGGCCCAGCGGGTCTACTTCACCGATATGTCCGGGAGCGCCTTTGCTCTAGGCGCCAGGGCTGCCACCGGCAGCACCCGGAATGACACCTCGGAGATTGGTTCCTGGGAGCTCCGCTGGATCTACAACGGGAAGAACGATGGAACCGTGGTCAGCTCTGCGCCGGCGGTGTTCAATCTGCCCTCCGGCTATCCAGTGGTGAAGACCAGCACCCCCACGGACATTGTGCCCACGGTCGGCGTGATCTTCGGCACCGGGGACCGCAATGATCCCATGGACAATGACACCATCTACCCTGGTGGCGGTGGCATTACCAAGCGCAACCGCCTGGTCCTGATCCTGGATCGTCAGGATAGCGCCAAGCTGAGCACGGCGGCCACGGGAGGGGGTTCGCTGGACGAGAAGGGCAGTTCCATTGAGGATCTGCAGGATCTCACTACGGCCAACTCGGATCTGGACACACGTGTTGCGGGGTACACCTACCTCAAGACGAAGAACGGATACTACCTGAACTTCGATCCTGGAGTGGTCCGGCCGGATGTCTCAAACGCCTGGACCTACCAGAAGGTGATCATCCCCAGCGTCGTGTTGGACAATGTCCTCTTCTTCACGACCTTCAAGCCCACCGTCACCGAGGCGAGCATTGCTGCCTGCGCAGGTGCGGGCACCTCGTACACCTATCGGATGTGCAATGTGCTCAAGCCCGTATATAACAGCGGCACGACCCAGGCGACGGATTCCGTTTGCAATGGGTGGTACTACCGATTCAACGATATCCCTAGTCGCCTGGGCAATGTGGGACTCTCTGGTGTGTTGCAGGCAGGAGAGAAATACAGCGAGAATCCGGAAGGCAGCGGCGCCAAGAAGGAAGTGGACCCGACTTACATCAGCACCGGGTACCGCCCCGACATTCCGCGCCCACGTGCGTGGCGTATCATCCGCTGAACCTGAATTTTGCATTCGCCTTCATCCCCTGGTCCATTGACCAGGGGCGGCGCTTTGAGGTAGGAAATGGTCCCAGCATGTGGTGCCTTCCATCGCGCTGCAGCGCGGTTGCAGAGCAAAGCCCAATGCGGTCCTGAAAGTGCTGGACGAGGTTATGGTCGCAACAAGGAGTCTGCAGCACACACCCAATAGAGAGGATGCTGAAGAACTTTCCGAAGAGAAGTCGGACGTCGGGCGGCTACTCCGCCTCGAAGCACCACCGTTCCCACCCCATCAGGGCTGCGGGGCCAGCGGCAGTGGTGCCGAAGAGAATCAGCTCGATGCCCTTCTCCTTTATGCGACGGTGAAGCGGATCGAAGGTGCCGTTGGCGCAGGTGGAGCCGGTGACCAGCGCTACCCGGACCCCTTCCAGGCTGGCTTCGAGGTCCCGCTCGCCGTCCCGGACCAGGACGCCTTCGACCACCCGTCCTACATTGCTGGGCTGGAGATCCAGCACCCGGACTCGATCGGCTCCCAGGGCTCTCACTGCCGCTCCCAGGATGGCGGGCTGCAGGCCGATCTGCAGCAGGCAGCCCTCTTTGCCGAGGCGGGCCCGGAGGCGCTCTTCGTAGACCTTGGCACACTTGGCGGGGCCCTCGTTGCGGCAGTGCCGCGTGGCCCCGTCGACGAGCTTCAGGTGACGGGCAAGGGCATTGACACCTGCCAAGACCAGGGGTTGTTGCTGGGGATCCTCGGGATCGAGCTGGAACCAAGCATCCAGGCTGCCGGACCAGTTGGAGGGGGCGGGGGTGAAGGCTTGGCCGACGGAGCCTTCAAAGGTGGCTTCCACAAGATGCTCCTTGCCTCGGGCTAGCGGGAATTCATTGATGTTTTCGGGATTGCCCAGGGCCTCGAAGGGGGTGAGCACCCGGATTCCCATGGGGGTGCTTTCGGGGATGAAGCCAAGGGCTTCCTGCAGGCGTTTCCGGACTTCTTTCAGCATCATGTCGCTATTTCCTATGATCCAAGGGGGGATTAGTGCTTGGGGGGGAGCTCGAAGGCGATCTTGCAAGCGAAGGTGTGCGACGCATCCCGGGTTTACAGATGGGGCATGCTCCAGGTCTCCCCAGCCTTCATCCATTGGTAGCCAAGGGCATGGGCGACGCCCTCGCCGGTGCAGTGGCAGGTCAGGACTTCCCGGACACCCGCATCGTGGATGCGGTCCTTTGTGAAGTCCAGGCGGGCCTGGTCAGCCTTGGCCAGGTGAAGACCGCCGATGAGGGCGCGGATTCGGGTCTCCCCGGTGATTTCGCGGATATGGTCCAGGGTGTTGGCGACTCCTGCGTGGGCACAACCCAGCACAATGACCAGTCCCTCGGGAGTCTGGATCCACAAGGCCTGGTCATCCTCCAATGGGTCGATCCCGCGGCCCTCCGGGTCCAGGAAGAAAGGGCCTGAGCTGCATTCCTGGGGGTGGCGCCGAAGGATGGGGCCGCTCAATCCTATGCCCTCATCAATGCGCATGGGGGCGGTGCTCCAGCAGATCTGGTCCGCTTTGGGGCTGAGGGCCTGCCAGGCCGGAGAGGGCAGGCCCAATGCACGCGGAGCCTGTCCGGGATGAAGGCTATAGCGGGGCATCAGGGCCTTGGGATGCATGTAGACCCGCGCCTCGGGGCAGGCCTGGATGGCCTCCGGCAATCCCCCCGTGTGGTCCCGGTGGCCATGACTCAGGACCAGATGACGGACAGAATTCATGGTGATGCCCATGGTTTGGGCATTGGAGAGCCAGACCCCCGAGGCTCCGGTGTCGAAGAGTAGGGCCTGCTCTCCCCGCTGGACCAGGAAACTGAGGCCGTGCTCCGTTTGGAGCCCAGGCCTGGCGGTCTGAGTGTCCACGAGGAGGGTGATTGACAGCCTAGACATGCGTGAGTCCACGCTTGCCTCGCCGTTGTGCTTCCTGGGGAGAAATGCATTCGGTCCAGCCACCCCACGCCCCTTCCGGTCGATCGGATTTGGGGTAATAGGGCTTGATGTCCAGAAGGGGGCTCCCATCAAGCATGTCCACATCCTCAACCACCAGGCGGCAGCCTTCGACGCCCAGGAGGCGCACCACGCTGAGCCCGATGGCGTTGGGGCGTTCGGGATAGCGGCAGGCGAAGATGCCGGTGGGCTCGTCTATCAGGAAAGGCTTGACCACCAGGGGGCCTGGTTCCGCCTGATGCAGGTGGTAGATCAGGTGGAGATGAGAGAAGCCCTCGATGCCCTTCAGGCCCTCCATCAGGGAAGGGTTCAGGTGGACCTCCCCCCTGATTTCCCGGGCGAAGCACGGTTGGATGGGGGTCTTTTCCTGATCCTTGTGAGGTGTGCGGATGACACCTATGGGGCGGATGGACAAGGACCGGTCCTTCGTCATGCGGTGGCGCCTTCCATCTGCGCACTCAAGGCTTGCAGTACAGGCCCGAAGTACTGCTCCTGCGCATAGAGTTTGGGGCGTCCGGCATCGCCATCGAGGCCCACCTTGGGATCCAGAGGGAGGGAGCCCAGGAAGGGGATGCCCATGTCGGCTGCCATGCGCCTTCCCCCTTCGCTGCTGAAGATGGGCGTGACCGTGGAGCAGTGGGGGCACACGAAGCCGCTCATGTTCTCAATTACACCCAGGACGGGGATATCGGCGGCTTTGCAGAAGGAGACGGCCTTGCGGGCGTCCAGTACCGCGACCTCTTGGGGGGTGGTGACGATGACGGCTCCGTCCACGGCGCCAAGGGCTTGTTTCAGGGACATGTGCTCATCCCCGGTCCCAGGGGGGCAGTCCACCACCAGCACATCAAGCTCACCCCAGTGGACCCGTTGGACGAACTGTTCCACTACGCTGGCCTTCATGGGGCCGCGCCAGATGGCGGGCTGATCCGCTCCCAGGGCGAAGCCCATGGAGATGACCTTGAGGTTGCCCAGTTCCACGGGGAGCAGGTTGGGGCCTTCGCTCAGGAGGGGCTCTCCGTCCAAGCCCAGGAGTTTGGGGACGCTGGGGCCGTGGATATCCACGTCCAGGAGGCCGGTCATCAGGCCCTGGGAGGCGAAAGCCATGGCGAGGTTGGTGGCCACGGTGCTCTTGCCGACGCCCCCCTTGCCGGAAAGGACCAGGATTCGCTGCTTGATCTTCCCAGCCCCGGCCAGGGAGGCGATGCCCATGTCCTTGGGCTCCTCGCAGGGCGTGCTGCAGCTCTCGCAGCATTCGGAGCTGCAGGAATCCTGGGAGCACCCCTGGGATTCCTCCTGGGCCTTGAGGCGCCCCTCGTAGTCCTTGAGGGCCATGCCGATGGTGCGCGTGGCCAGGAGGGCGCAGTGATGGGACTCCTCCTGCTCCTGCCATCCCAGTATCTCGATGACCTCCTCGGGCTTGAAGGCCTTCATCTCGCCGATGGTGCGGTCGATGCAGAGATGGGCGGCTACGCTGCCGCAGGCCACGGAGGTATCGCAGCCGTCCGTGGTGAAGCTCGCCTCGCGGATGTAGACGTCTTCCATGAAAAGCCAGAACTCCATGGTGTCCCCGCAGGGGCCTGTGAAGCGGGCATGGGCGTTGGCGCCCTTCATTGGGCCGAAGTTCTCGGGGCGGGTGCGGGTGGGGATGGGGTCGAATGTGGTCATGGCTCGGTTCAGAGAAGGTCCGGCCTGGGCCGGAGAGGTGGAAGGCTAGTTGGTGTAATCGATGACCAGGATTCCGGGTCCGATCTTTCTACGATGGCGTTTCGCATGGCTTCATAGTGAGGACAAGGCCTGTCGATGGGGTTTCCCAGGGAGATGCAGGACGCGAAAACGATGGCCTGGGCTCCTCGGTTGGGTTCATCTCTAGGCCTCGCACCCGTTTTTGAGCTCTTTTGTAAGGCGGGCGGCGGTCTCGACGCAGCCCGGGCAGGGGAGTTGACGGTTCCGGCGGATGGCCTGGCAGGTGACAGCCCCGGCCCGCTCGTGGAAGGCTCCCCGGATGGCTTCCGGGTTCCCGGTGAGGTGGGCTGCGGCATAGGCGGCACCGCACCAGCCCTCGGGCGCGCGTCCGCTCCCGCATGACGCGAAAGCCTGAGGATCTTCTCCGAAGGCTGCGGCAACGGACTGAGCGCAGTTGAGGCGCAGACCGGATTTGCCGGCGTAGTGGTTCAGGGCTTGCTGGATTTCCATGGGACTCCTCTAGCGTTCACGTTTGTGGATCTGCTGCTGCACGTTTTCCAGGAAGGCCTCCAGGGCCTGGGTGCCCAGGTTGCCGTCCCGGCGGTGGCGCACCGAGACGGTGCCATCGGCCGCCTCCCGATCCCCCAGTACGAGCATGTAGGGAATCTTCTGGAGCTGAGCATCCCGGATCTTGGCGTTGACCTTCTCGTTCCTCAGATCCAGCTCGGCTCGGATGTCCAGGTCCAGGGCCCGGGAGTGGATCTGCCGGGCATAGTCGTGGGCCCGGTCTGTGATGGGCAGGATCGCGATCTGGACGGGGGCGAGCCATGGGGGGAAGGCGCCGGCACAGTGCTCGATAAGGATGCCGATGAATCGCTCCAGGCTCCCGAGGATGGCCCGGTGCAGCATCACCGGGGTGCCTTCGCTGCCGTCGGGCTTGATGTAGGTGAGACCAAAGCGGGCGGGCATGGAGTAGTCCACCTGGACCGTGCCGAGCTGCCATGGGCGGCGCAGGGCATCCAGCACCTGGAACTCGATCTTGGGGCCGTAGAAGGCGCCCTCCCCGGGATTGATGTGGTAGGCCACGCCCGCTTCCTGAAGAGCATCTGCGAGGGCTCCCTCGGCCTGATCCCAGACCTCGTCGCTACCCAGGCGCTGCTCGGGGCGGGTGGAAAGGGCCACCTGGACATCCTCGAATCCGAAGGTGGCGTAGACCTCCCGCAGGAAGGTGAAGAATGCCGCCATCTCAGGCTTCATCTGTTCCGGTGTGCAGATGATATGGCCGTCGTCCTGGCAGAAGGTGCGCACCCGGGTGAGGCCCTGGGTGACCCCACTGCGCTCGTAGCGGTGGATTCGGCCGAAGTCCGCATAGCGGATGGGGAGGTCCCGGTAGCTGTGCTTGTCGGTGCCGTAGATGAGGCAGTGGGTGGGGCAGTTCATGGGCTTCAGCGCATACTCCCGCTCGTCCACCTCGGTGAAATACATGCTTTCCTGATACTTGTCGTAGTGCCCCGAGGTCTTCCATAGACTCACATCCAGGGCCTGGGGTGTGATCAGCTCCTGGTACCCCCGGCGGCGATAGAGACTCCGGAGGTAATCCAGCAGCCCGTTGTAGACCACCGTGCCCTTGGGGTGGAAGAAGGGGGAGGCAGGGGCTTCCGGGTGGAAGGAGAAAAGGTCCAGCTCCCGGCCCAGCTTTCGGTGGTCACGGGCTCTGGCTTCCTCCCGACGGGCGAGGTGCTCGTCGAGGTCCTTCTGGGTATGGAAGGCCGTGCCATAGATGCGGCAGAGCTGGGCGTTCTTCTCGCTCCCCTTCCAGTAGGCGGCGGCGGTGTGGGTCAGCTTGAAGGCCTTGAGCTTGCCGGTGTTGGGCACATGGGGGCCGCGGCAGAGATCCAGGAAATCCCCCTGGCGATAGAGGGCGAGGGGTTCTCCCTCCGGGATGGCTCCTGCCAGTTCCACTTTGAGGGGCTCACCCAGGGCCGTGAATCGCTCAATGGCGGCTGCCCGGTCCACTTCCTCCCGGGAGACAGGCATGTCCGCATCGGCCAGCCGCTTCATCTCAGACTCGATGGACGCCAGGTCCTCCGGGGTGAAGAATGTCTCCACCAGGAAGTCGTAATAGAAACCGTCCTCGATGACCGGGCCGATGCCCACCTTGGCTGTGGGGAAGAGGCGCTTCACGGCCTGGGCCAGGAGGTGGGCCGTGGAGTGTCTGATGAGGTCCAGGGTTTCGGGATTCTTGGCCGTGAGAATGGCCACCTGGGCACCCTCAGGCAAGGGATGGGTGAGGTCCTTTAGTTGGCCGTCCACCTGTGTCGCCAGGGCTGCATCCAGGAGCCTGGGACTGATGGAGGTTGCCAGATCCATGCCCGTCGCCCCATCTGGGAGCTGGCGTACGGAGTCATCTGGGAGTTGGATGGAAATCGGCATGGAGTCCTCGAAAGTCAATGTTCCGCGCTGGTGGAGGGGGCGGGAGGGGTTCAGTTGTAGGACTCCATGACCTCTGGAGCATCGGACAGGAGTTCGTTGGCGAGTTCCTGCATCCGCGCCTCTTTCCAGAAGGGAAGCTGGCGATGGGTCTCCATGTATTTCAGGGGAATGGGATGGGTGCCCACCACGACCGGAAGGCCATAGTGCCCTTCAATGAAACTCTTGAAGTTCCGGATATTGGGACAAGGGGGGTAGCCCACGACCAGCCCCGTGGCGAGGTGGACGGCTTGGCATCCGTTCTTCTGGAATTCGGCCGGGAGGTATTCCACATTGCCCCCAGGACAGCCTCCGCAGGTTGAATACCCGACGACCTCCAGAGGTTCCTCCTTGGGGTAACGGGCAAAGCTGCCCAGGCGTTCCCGCAGGGCCTTGAAGCACTTGCCGCCGCCGCAGTCCTGGTAGCGTCCACAGATGATGATGCCGATCTTCATCTCACTCCCCTTTTAGTTGTCAGCGTTGATTCCCCAGGCGCCGGAGCCAGCCGAAGGCCCTGGACCAGCGTCCCTGACAGCACCCGGGACCTATGTCGCCACCTCGTCCCCTCGTGCATCCCTGCCCCATGAGGCCGGTTCCGTCTCGTCTTGGCATGTCTTTCTCCCGGGGTGGGCGAGAACATCCTCGCAATGGGTTAGTGGTTGGACCGGACTTCCCCCTAGTGAGGGATCAGGAGAATGACGCCCACGCCAGCCAGGACGAGGGCTGTTTGCCAAATGGATTCTGTCCCGCTGGGAGCCCTGCGGTGCCTGGGGACGAGATCAGCAAGGGCGAGATAGAGGAAGAAGGCCGCTCCCGCGCCCAGTGCATAGGGGGTGAGGGGCTTCATGAAGGTGATGCTGAGGGCGGTCGCCAGGGCTCCGACCACCGTGAAGAGGCTCGGAATGAGGTTCCAGATCATGGCTACGGCGATATCCCGTCCTTCCTTCAGGAGTACCAGGCTCACCAGGGCCTTGGGGATTTCGTGCCCCATGAGGGCGAACGCAAACACCCAACCTGGCAGGCTTCCCCCCTGGAAGGCCAGCGCCAAGGCGATGCCATCCACCAGGGCATGGGAGGCATTGCCCATGAAGAGGCGCATGGGCATGTCCGCATGTTCGGGGCATTGGAATTCGTGGCAGTGGCGCAGGATATGGAAACGTTCCAGGAGAAAGAGCAGGAGGATGGCCGCCAGGGCTGTTTTCAGGACGGGCATCGGGGCCCCCTGCGCAAGGGCGTGGGGGAGCATGCGCAGGAGGGCCATGGCCAGGAGGGCCCCAACGGCAAAGCTGAGGATCCTGGGGGTGAGCTTCCGGAGGGTCTCCTCAGGCAGTCTGAAGACTTGGCTGGCCAGGAAGACGCTGCCTGGGCCCACACAAAGGGCTGCGATCAGGGTGTTCGCGATCAAGACTTGCCTCCTTCTGGGTGCATCCCCAGGTTTCTCAGCAGGACTTGATCGGAATCAGCCTCGCTCCCCGGCGTGGTCAGCAGCTTCTCGCCGGAGAAGATGGAATTGGCGCCACAGAGGAAGGCGAGGGCCTGGGCTTCCGGGCTGAGGCTGGTGCGGCCCGCCGCCAGGCGGATCCGGCTGGTGGGGAAGAGAATCCGGGCGGTGGCGATGACCCGTATCGCCTCCAGGGGAGGCAGCGGCGGCATCCCTTCCAGGGGGGTGCCGGGGATGGGCACCAGGATATTGAAAGGGATGGCGTCCGGAATGGGGTCCAGGCTGGCCAGTTCATGGAGGAAGTGGATCCGGTCCTCCAGGCTCTCCCCCAGGCCCAGGATCCCGCCGCAGCAGACCTGGAGACCTGCCTCCCGCACGGCCCGGATGGTTTCAAGGCGCTCATCGAAGGTGTGGGTGGAGACGATCCGCTGGTAGACCAGTCGGCTGGAATCCAGGTTGTGGTTGTAGATCGCGCACCCGGCAGCCTTGAGGCGCCGGGCCTGTCCTTCATGGATGAGCCCCAGGCTGACGCAGGGCTCCAGGCCCAGGTCGCTCACGGACTGCACAATCTCCAGGACCCGGTCAAAGTCCGGGCCCTCCTGGATGCCACGTCCCGAGGTGGCCATGCAATAGCGGGTGGCGCCGCTTTCCAGGGCGCGCCGGGCCCCCTCCAGCACCTTGTCTCGATCCTTGAGAGGATCCGCCTTGAGTGTGGTGGTGTGGTGGGCGCTCTGGGCGCAGTAGGCGCAGTCCTCGGAGCAGTCCCCGGTCTTCAGGGCATCCAGGACGCAGAGCTGGACTTCCAGGGGGTTCCAGTGCTGCCGGTGGCTTGCCATCGCCTGGCGCACCAGTTCTGGGAAGGGCTGGTCATGGATGGCCCGGATGGCCTGGGGGGTGGGGCACTGTTTCATTCGTCTCCCAATGCACGGGGGGTGGAACGTTTGACGCGCTTGAGGCCTTCGTCCAGTTCTTCCATGAGGTCCTGGATGTCTTCGAAGCCGACCGTGAGGTGGAGGATGCCGAAGGCGTCGGCCCAGGCTTCGAAGCTGGGAATCCGGGGCAGGAGCTCCAGCGCGGCCTTCTTCCCGGCCCTCAGCTCGAAGGCGATGCCTGGGCCGGGGCCGCGCATCTGGTGCCGGGCCAATTCGTGGTGCGGGTGGGTTTCCAGGCCGATATGGTGTACCCAGGCTACTTGAGGATGGCTTGCCAGCCATTCTGCAACATCCTTGGCGTTTTCCTGGGAGCGTTCCGTGCGCAAGGCCAGGGTCGATATGCCTTGAGGCAGCATTGGTAGCCGTTCGGGCTTAAGGCGGTTCCCCAGGACGCGGCTCATCTCCCGGATTCTTTTGTGGAGCGCCCCCTGTCTGGTCACCACCATCGCCCCTTTGGCTCTCTTGTCCCCCAGCAGGCGGCTGAGGGGGTGCAGGACAAGATGGGCCCCCAGGCTCAATGGCGCCTGGACATGGGGCCCTGCCAAGCTGGAGTCCACAGCCAGCAGAGCGCGGTTGCTGCGGGCGATCTGGCTGGCCGCCGCAAGGTTGGTGACCTTGAGCCCATGGCGGGATGGTGTTTCCACCCACAACAGGCGAGTCGTGGGCTTCATGGCGGTTCGCAGTGCACCCATGTCTGAGGTGTCCACCTCTTCTATTTCAACACCGAAGCGGGTTCGGAGGTGCTCCGTGAGCCTGGGCTGGGAGAGGGGTGCTGAAGTGCTTGCGATGACATGATCTCCTGGGACGAGGAGGGCCAGCAGGATGGTGCTGAAAGCCCCCCCCACGCTGCCCAGGCTGGTGGCGCCGTACCCCTCTTCGAGGTTCGTGACGAACAGTTCCAGGGGCGAGGATGGCATGACGGAGCGTCCTTTCTGGCTCAGCGGAGCCGCTTCCGGGATTCCCGGATGAGCTCCCGGGCAGCCTCTCCCATGGGTAGGGGGCGGGGGGTTCCCGTGGGGTTTCCGACGAAGAACTTGGCCCGTGCGGTCACCAGGATCTTTCCCTCCTGGGAGAGCGAGGCTTGGAGGAGATGGAGGGGCCCCTCGTTGCGGAGCCATTCCCCTCGGATAAGGGCATCGACCCCTGCCCGGACCGCACCCCGGAAGCGAAGGCGGAGGTCCACGGTGTAGGCCTCAAGTCCTTTTGCCAAAATGCAGTTGGCCATAGCGCCATCCAGGAGGCTGGAAACGATCCCGCCATGAATGACGCCTCCGTAACCCTCGTACGACTTGCCGCAGGGGAAGCTTCCTTCCACCGTGTGTTGATTTACGGCATGGTAGGCCACCTTGAGCCCGAAGGGGTGCCGGTCCCAACACACGATACAGTGCTCGTGCAGCCGGGACCGGGTGCTCTCAAGGGTTCCTTGAACCGCCTCCCCCTCCATATCAGCCCCCTAGGACTTCTTTGAGCTTGTCCATCAGGTAATGGGCATGTTCCGCATTGGGCGAGGGGGGCAGGGAACTCAGGACGCCCAGGCCCTCGCTCGCTTCGTGGAAGCTCTCCGCATCCATGGGCGTGATCACAGCAGTGTGGAGCAGGGCGTTGGCCTCCATCAGATCCGAGAGGATGGCTCGGAAATCCCCGGTCTGATCATCGAGGATGACCATGTTGCGTGGGTAGATGCGGGCCTGGTCGATGGCCTGCTTGGGGGTGGAGAGCCAGTCGGTCTGCGCCCCCTGGGCTGCCAGTCCCGCCGAGAATGCGGCGAGGGAGTCCTTTCGCTGAGTAATGATGGCAATGCGCATCTCAGTGCTGCCCGCCGCCGCAGGTCTGATCGCGGGTGAAGCGGGGCAGGGCGCCCAGGAGCCAGGCCTTTACGGCGGAATCCACGTTTTCTGCCGTGGCGCCGTGGTAGACCTCGATGCCCACCTGGTTGAAGCCCATGAGGGGGCGGAAACCCATGCCACCGGCGATCAGGGCGTTGACGCCGTTCTGCGCGAGGTGGTTGACGGGGGCCATGCAGCCCCCCTGCTGGTGGGGAACGTTGGGGAGGGTGCTCACCTGGCAGACCTTCCCGCCCTCCACATCCACGATGGTGTAGAGATCACAGTGGCCGAAGTGCTGGCCGAGTTCAGCTTCGAGCCCGCCGGGCATGGCGGAGGGGATGGCGATGCGTGTCTTGCTGTTCATGGCGTTCTCCTTGGGTCAGTTATTGGGAAGCAGGGATTCTATGGTTTTCCAGATCTGGCGCACCTGGAGGTTGAAGGGGTTCTCCTCCAGCTCCGTCACAGCCTTGCGCTGCACCATGGCCTGGGCCACCTGGATGTCATGGGGAAGGCGGCCCACCGGGACATAGCCCTTTTCCGCGCAGAGGGTTTCGATGGCCTCTGTATGGTCCAGGTTCAGGTCCCACTTGTTGATGAGCACAGCCGTTCGGATGCGGAAGTGCTCGCAGAGGTCCGCGATCCGCTTCAGGTCGTGGAGGCCCGAAGGGGTCGGTTCCGTGACGATCAAGGCCAGGGTGGCCTGGGAGAGTGAGGCGATCACCGGACATCCGATTCCGGGTGTTCCATCGCTGAGGATCAGGTCGATGCCCTTCTGCTGGGCGAGTTCCCGGGCCTGCTGCTTCAGGAGGGAGACCAGGCGGCCGGAGTTCTCCTGGCCGGGGAAGAGCTGGGCGTGGACCATGGGACCGAAGCGGGTCTCACTCTGGTACCAGGTGCCGCAGAGGCGATCCTGGAAGTCGATGGCCTGGTGAGGGCAAAGGGCCACGCAGACCTTGCAGCCCTCACACCGGGAGGCGTTCACGCGGAAGCTTCCTTCGACGGCCTGGATGGCACCGAAGCGGCACTTTTCCGCGCAAAGCCCGCAGGCCTGGCAGAGCCCCGGGTCGATGATGGCCTCGTTGCCCGAGAGGAAGGCTCCCTGACGTCGGGTCTGGGGCTCCAGGAGGATGTGCAGATCGGGGGCGTCCACGTCCAGATCGCAAAGAATCTTGTCCTGCGCCAGATGGGCGAAGGCTGCCGTGAGGGAGGTCTTGCCGGTGCCCCCCTTGCCGCTGATGACGACGATCTCACGCATGGGAAACTCCCCGGTTCAGGCGGTCCAGGCCTTCCTGGAGGCTGGCGAATCGCCAGCGCATTTCGCTGTCCATTTCCGCCAGGAGTCCTCCCTTGGCGTAGTGCTCGGCGATCTCCCGCCGATAGGGGATCTCCGCCAGGATTGGCAGGCCCTTGGCTTCGCAGAATGCGTAGGCCCGGTCATCCCCGAGTCCCGCCCGGTTGACCACGACTCCCATGGGTTTGCCCAGGGGCGCGAAGGCCTGCCAGGCCAACTGGAAGTCGTGGAATCCGAAGGGGGTGGGTTCGGTGACCAGGAGGATGACATCGCTGTCCTGCACAGCGTTCATGGCCGGGCAGCTCACTCCGGGGGGGGCGTCGATGATGAGGTCGGCATTCATGTCCTTGGCCATTTCGGCCATCCGGTGGCGGATGTGGCGCATGAGGGGCGGACTCATGGACTCACCTACGCGAAGGCGACCCGTGAGACAGGGGATCTGGCCCCGGCTGTGGCCGATCTCCATGACTCCCAGTTCCCGGTTCCCCCGTTTGAGGGCCTCCGCGGGGCAGACTTCGAAACAACCGCCGCAGCCGTGGCACATCTCGGGCATGACCATGAGGGTCTTGCCGAAGATGGCCAGGGCCTTGAACTGGCAGAGCTCCGAGCAGGCCCGGCAGAGGGTGCAGGCTGAAGGCTCCAGCACCGGAACCTCCAGGTTGACGGTCTCCGTGGAGATGAGCTCTGGCTTCAGGAAGAGGTGGAGATTGGGCTCCTCCACATCCAGATCCACAGCTACCACGGGGCGCTCCCAGATGGCCGTGAGGGAGGCGGACACGGTGGTCTTCCCGGTTCCTCCCTTTCCGCTGGCAATGGCAACGATCATGAGTGGCTCTCACGGTTGGGGGCTTCCGCGAAGGTCACTGTTCCGGACTTGAAGCGCTCGATGGCCTCGCCGACGGAGAGGTTCTCCAGGTTCTGTCCCACCTTGACCCCGGCTGCCTGGAGGGCCGCGAAGGCCTTGGGTCCGACGAAGCCCGTCAGCAGGATTTCGGCTCCTGCATTGACAATGTTTTCAGCTGCCTGGATCCCTGCACCCTGGGCCATGACCTGGGAAGCGCCGTTGTCTACGTAAGTAGTGGCCATGCTTTCCGTATCCACGACCACAAACCCCCCCGCCCGGCCGAAGCGCGGGTCCACGGCGTCCTGGAGGCTCGGTCCTTCACTGGTGACGGCGATCTTGGGCATGGTTGCATCCTTGGGCTAAAGTAGTGAGCAAGTGCTCGAATGAAGTATTGAGCGGATGCTCATAATGGTCAAGATGATTTTTCGTGTTTCTGGTTGCGGATATAATTATTCCGGAATAGTCTGATGGCCAGTTCTTTCAAATGAGGCTGCCATGTCCGCATCGCCACGCATTGTGATCATCGGGGGAGTTGCAGGGGGGGCCAGCGCTGCGGCCCGGGCCCGTCGCCTATCCGAAGGTGCCGAGATCGTCCTCTTTGAGCGGGGGCCTCATGTCTCCTTCGCCAACTGCGGGCTTCCCTACCACATTGGCGGGGTCATCCCTGAACGCCAGAGCCTGCTGGTGCAGACGCCCGAGAGTCTGAAGGCCCGGTTTGCTTTGGATGTGCGGGTCTGTACCGAAGTCCTGGCCATCGACCCGGTCACTCAGACGGTTCAGGCCAGGAACCTTCAGACGGGAGAGACCTACTGGCAGCCCTATGACGCTTTGATCCTGAGTCCTGGGGCCACTCCCATCCGTCCCCCACTCCCCGGAGCGGATGACCGCCGGGTATTCACTCTGCGGAACCTGGAGGATATGGATGGCATTCTGGCTGCCGTCCCCCCTGCCGGATCCGGGAGAGCCCTCGTGGTGGGGGCCGGATATATCGGTCTGGAGCTCGCGGAATCCCTCCGCCATCGGGGTATGGAGGTGTGTCTGGTGGAGCGTCTGCCTCATGTGCTTGGCGTGGCGGACGCCGATATGGTCTTTCCTCTCCACGAAGAACTCCTCCGGCAGGGGGTGGACTTGCGTCTTGGCACGTCCGTCTCTGCCTTCGAGGATCAAGGGGACCACCTTTTTGCCCGCCTCGATGATGGACAAGGCCTTGCCTGTGATCTGGCCATTCTGAGCGTCGGGGTACGCCCTGAGACTGCGTTGGCCAGGGAGATCGGACTGGCCATAGGCTCCACGGGGGGCATTCTGGTGGATGATCAGATGCGCACCAGCGATCCTCACATCTTTGCGGTCGGGGATGCCGTGGAGGTGCGGGACTTCGCGAGCGAGGCCCCGGCCATGCTGCCTCTGGCCGGTCCAGCCAACCGCCAGGGACGTATCGCTGCGGAGGTCATTCTGGGGAGGGCCAGTCGCTACAAGGGAACCCAGGGGACAGCCATCTGCAAGGTCTTCAATCTGGCCTTCGGCATGACCGGTCTCTCTGAAGCGTCCCTCCAGCGCAAGCAGATCCCCTTCCGCAAGGTCTACCTTCATCCTCCGCAGCACGCCACCTACTATCCCGGCGCCCACCCCATTTCCCTCAAGCTCCTCTTTGAGCCTGAAACGGGGCGCATCCTGGGAGCCCAGGCCGTAGGAGTGGAGGGCGTGGACAAGCGTATTGATGTCCTCGCGGTGGCCCAGCGGGCCGGACTCACGGTCTTCGATCTGGAGGACCTGGAACTCACCTACGCTCCGCCCTTCGGCAGCGCAAAGGATGCGGTCAACATGGCCGGTTTTGTTGCTTCCAATGTCCTGAGAGGAGATGTGGACCTGTGGGAACTGGAAGAGCTCCAGGCTCTTTCCGGGGAGCAGTTCCTCATGGATGTCAGCTCACCTCTGGAATATTCCACCGGTTCCATCCCCGGGGCGACTTGCCTGCCGGTGGACACCCTGCGCTCCCGGCTTGGGGAGCTTCCGCGGGACAAGGAACTGCTGGTCTTCTGCCGAGTGGGCCTCCGGGGCTATGTGGCAGCCCGGATCCTGGCCCAACACGGTTTCCGGGTTCGCAATCTTTCCGGGGGGTATCGCCGATACGTCCTGTGGAAGGGGATCCACACCCAATTCGTGGCCTGTGAAAGGGATATGAAGGAGGAGGAAAAGGGCTGAACGTTTTCAGCAGGTCTCTGTTTCTCCACCCTTGATGGAATAGCTGCCGCCCTCGATCCGGAGGGCGCAGCCTTCAACCAGGGCTTTGGCCACCTTGCGATGGGCTGCTTCCAGCACGCGTCCAAAGGTGGCCCTGGAAACGGCCATGCACTCGGCTCCCTCCTTCTGGTGAAGTCCCTCCAGGTGAGCCAGGCGCAGGGCCTCAAGCTCTTCCATGGTCAAGATAACCTCCTCCAGTTCGGCCAGAGGGACGGCGCGGGGCTTGAAGTAGCGGACTTCGGGCAGGGCTTCGATTTGTTTGCAGCAGGGACGGCGGGCCAAAGATTCCTCCATATTTAGTTGTGAAGGGAAATGCTTGGAAATGCAATAGCGAGGATTTCGGGCGGCCACATAGGGCGCGGGCCATCTGCATCATGGCTTCAGGCTTGCTCGCCTATCGCGGGCGCGAGAAGTATCAAGCCTGCGAGAAAGCAAAGGCCGAACGATGGAAATTCATCCCGTCCTGACAACGCCGAAACGACGAGTTCCAAGAAGCGGATGGCCGTTGGGTGTTGTATGAGTTCGTTGAAAAAATATGATTTACATATTTATCGTCAGAAATTGAAGCGTCGAGCTTGTGTTTTGTAGTTTCGGAATTATTCGAAATGTCTATACTCTTCCCAGTGGGAGGCCGTATTGCCTCCCGGACAGACAGGGAAGGTGGACGGCAATGCCTGCTGAAACGAAAACGTTGGTGGAAAAGCTGAAGGCGGTATCGCATCCAATCCGGCTGCGCGTCCTGGCTCTCTTGCATGGCGGCGAGATGAGCGTCTGCCAGGTGGCCGAGACCCTCCAGGTGCCGCCGTCGTCAGTCTCGGAGGCCCTGCGGGAACTCCGGCGGGCAGGTTTTGTCAGCGAGCGCAAGGAAGGGCGATGGGTATTCGTGTCCGTCATGCCTGGATTCGAGGGAAATCCTCTGCTGAGCGCCATCCTTGCCGAAGCGGTGAAGCTGCCGGAGTCCGAGATGGACCGGATGCGTGCGGGCATGGTTCAGAAACAGGCCGTTGCCGTGGTGTGCCGCAAGGTTCAGGCTGCCGAGGAGAAGGGGGTGAGTCATGTCTGATCACCCGCCCTGCACCTGCGCACCCTCGAACGGACCGACAGGGGAGAAGCTCCCGGGCTTTCTTAGGAAGGGCGGGTGGCTGTGCCTGGCCTTACCTGCCTGGGTCGTTCTCTACATGGTGATCCATCGTATCTCTGAATGGATCGCCTTCGGCCTCTTCGGTCTCACCCCCAAGTCTCACCTGGGCGAGGCGGTCGCGTTCTTCTTTTATGACGTGCCCAAGGTGCTGCTCCTGCTCACCCTGGTGGTCTTCATCGTCACCTTTCTCCAGTCCTTCATCAGCCCCACCAAGGTCCGCGATGTCCTCTCCAAACGTGGTACCGGCCTGGGCAACGCCCTCGCCTCCACCTTCGGCATCCTGACCCCCTTCTGTTCCTGTTCTGCCGTGCCCCTCTTTATCGGCTTCCTGCGGGCCGGAGTCCCGCTGGGGGTGACCTTCAGCTTCCTGGTGGCGGCCCCCATGATCAACGAGGTGGCCCTTGGCATGCTCCTGGCCATGTTCGGGTGGAAGATTGCCCTGATCTATGCGGGCACGGGCCTCGCCATCGCCTTCCTCTCGGGCCTGATCCTGGGGCGCCTCCGGATGGAGGCCCACCTGGAAGGCTGGGTGCAGGACGCCCTCAAGGCCCCAGCCATGGGGGATGGCGAGGAGGAAGAGAAGTCCACCCTGGCGGAGCGCATCCATCTCGCCGTCCAAGGGGTCAAAGACATCGTTGGCAAGGTCTGGCCCTTCATCCTGGCGGGCATCGCCGTCGGTGCGCTCATCCACGGCTACGTGCCGGAGTCGTTCATGGCCGGGCTGCTGGGGAAGAAGTCCTGGTACAGCGTTCCGCTGGCCGTTGTCGTGGGCGTACCCCTATACTCCAACGCCGCAGGGGTCCTGCCCATCGTGGAGGCCCTGCTGGGCAAGGGTGCCGCCCTGGGTTCCACCCTGGCCTTCATGATGGCCGTCATCGGGCTCTCGCTCCCTGAAACGGTCATCCTCCGGCGGGTCATGCGCCCCAAGCTCATCGCCACCTTCATTGGCGTCGTGGCCCTCGGCATCCTGCTGGTGGGTTACCTCTTCAACGCTCTTTTCTAGGAGAAGCCATGCTTATCGAAGTCTTTGGTCCCGGTTGTGCCAAGTGCGAGACCCTCGCCAAGAATGCCAAGCTCGCCGTGGAGCAGTCTGGCGGCGCCCACGAGATCGTCAAGATCTCCGACTATGCGGCCATGGCTGCCCGGGGCATCCTCTCCACCCCCGCCCTGGCCATCGACGGCAAGCTCCGCATCCAGGGCAAGGCCGCCAGTCCTGACGAGATCCTCAAGTTCTTGCAGGGTTGATTCCGACACACCCGTCCACCCATTTCAAAGGAGTCACCATGAGTCTTCCGCGCCTCAGCGCCCTGGTGTTGGTCGCTTCAGCCGCCCTGTCAGCCCAGAGTTCCGTGCCCGCCCTCGACCCCGCAGGGCTTCAGCAGACCCTCAAATCCGGCAAGTGGAGCGTTATTGAGTTCGGTGGCCCTACCTGTATTCCCTGCGTGAAGATGCAGCCCATTCTAGGACAGCTCCAGCGGCAGTATGGCAATCGGGCAAACGTCCGGAACTTCTACGTGACCCAGTACCTTGAGGAAGCCCGGAAGCACCGGGTCATGGCCATGCCCACCCAGGTGATCTTCGACGCCAGCGGCAAGGAGGTCCTCCGCCACGTCGGTTTCTGGGGCAAGGATGAATTCATCTCGGCCCTGGCCAAGGCTGGATTGAAGTAGTGGGTGGCCTAGTCGAACGTCTTGCCGATGCGGTCGCCCAGGCCCCGGCCTATCAGCAGCTCGGCATCGTCTTCCTGGGCGGGCTGCTGACTTCGGCCAATCCCTGCGTCCTGGTGGCCGCCCCTTTGGTGGTGGGCTTCACTGGGGGCACCAGCGAGGGCCGCCACCACCCGGTAGTCCTTTCGGGGGTCTTCGTGCTGGGCCTCGCAGCGGCCTTTACGGCCCTGGGCCTTCTGGCGGCGATCTCAGGCTCCCTGCTGGGGGATATCGGTTGGGGCTGGAAGGCCATCCTCGGCCTAGTCCTGCTGGGCATCGGTCTGCACCTGCTCGGCCTCTACGCGCTGCCCTTCAAGGCCCATGGACACCTGCACCGCTTCCAGGGTGCGGGCCTGCTCGGGGCCTTCGCCCTGGGAGGGCTGACCGGAACCCTCTCGGCCCCCTGTGCCACCCCAGCCCTGGCGGCGGTGCTCACCTTGGTGGCCCTCCAGAAGCAGGTCCTCTGGGGCGGCGTGCTGCTCTTTGTCTATGCCCTTGGCCATGTCCTGCTCCTCTTCCTGGCGGGGGCTTCCTCGGGTTGGGCCAGCAAGTATGCCCAGAGTCGCTTCTCCCAGGTCCTAGGCCGCTGGCTGCCCAAGACCATGGGGCTTCTCCTGAGCGGCTGCGCTCTCTGGGTGCTCATGCTCGCCTGGAAGACCCGTTTCCCGGCTTGAGGCTTCCCCAGGCCCATTCCCACAAGGAGATCCCATGAAATGCAACTGCTCTGCCTCCTCCAAGCACTTGGTTTTCGCCTGTTCTGGCGCAGCCAACACCGGCTATCTGGCTGATCAGGTGGCCCGACGTCTCAATCTCCAGGGAGACGCCAAGATGTTCTGCCTGGCGGCCATCGGCGCAGAACTGGAGGGCTACCTCAAGAGCGCCCGGGATTCGGAACTGAATCTTGTAATCGATGGGTGTCCCACCGCATGCGGGCGCAAGATCTTCGAACGCCGCGGGCTGCCCCACACATCCTTCGTCCTGACAGAACTGGGTGTGGAGAAGGGGAAGACCCTGATCGACGAAACCGTCATCGCGGATATGACTCAGCGAATCCAGAAAGAAGTTCCCCAGGTTTGAGCGATTGCGCCCCGGAGACCGCCATGGAATGTGCCATCTGCAAGAAATCCATACAGGAGAATGACGCCTCCGACTTCCAGGGGAAGAAGCTCTGCGAGGACTGCTACATCGAGGCGCTATCTCCTTCCCCCACATTGGGGAACGGCATCGCCTCCACGGGAAGGCCGAGCCTGCCAGGTCCGGGCCGTGGTGGAAGTGCGAGATGACCCGGCCCATGGGGCTCGCAATCCCAGTCACGGCCTGGCGACTTGACAGGTTCCAGATCGGGGACATGTCATGAGGCCATTTGAACATCTGCAAGGCTGCATTCTGACACTCCTTCTTCTGGGCGGTGTTCCCCCGTTGGTGGCGACCCCTCCGCCAACGGAAACTGGCGTTCCAGCCGTCCCGATCGCCTCATTCAGCCAAACCCTGAGCGGTTTTCAGGAGGGCGTTCTCTTTCTGGACGCCCGCTCGCCAGAGGACTATTTCTATGGGCATATCCCAGGCGCCCTGAACCTCCCAATCTGGGAGAAGGATTTCGAACCCCGTCTGGCGGCCTTCCTGAAAAGCCCACAAGCCGATCGCAACAAACCCATGATCGTCTACTGCAATGGGTGTTGCAGCACGGATAGCCTGTTCCTGGCGCAACGCTTGCGGGAGCTTGGGTTCACAGGAGTCAGGACCTTCCGGGATGGTTTCCGAGCCTGGGCGAGAGCCGACCGTCCCATCGCCGGGGGGGAAGCACCTGGACCCGCGCCCACACGCTGAGCGTCGAGGCAACCCAGGAGGGAGTGAAGGCCGCGCAGTTGACCCACCGTCTGCGGAAAGAAGATCTCCAGGCCCAGATCGGGTATGCCGAGGCCGTGACGGGGTTGGAGCAAGCCACAGGGAACCTCCTGGAGGCCCGAGGGTTCTCGGGTCTCCGGTGACGGAACTTCTGACGGGTGGCTCCCATAACCATCTTCAGGAGATCTCATGTGGCCTGTCCATCTGAATATGGGGTTCAAGACCGCCTACTTCTATGAGGGGTTCTACTTTTTCGTGTCCATTCTGGTGGCTGCGGTCTGGATCGTCCGACGTTTGGAGCGGGCTGGACTCGGTAGCCGGGTCTTCCTGGACAGTCTCGTGTGGATCATCCTAGGCGCCATCGTGGGCGCCAGGGTCTTCCACTTCGCCTTCTGGGATCTGGGGTCGCTGCTTACCGCACCCCTCTCGTTTTTCCGGTTATGGGAGGGGGGGCTTTCCATCACGGGTGGACTTGCGGGAGGCGTCCTTACAGCCTTTCTCTTTTTCAAAAGAAGAGGTGCTGATTTCTGGCGTTCCTTTGCCATCGCCAGCCCCGCCGTGTTGGCTGGGCAGGCCATCGGTCGGGTTGGGTGCTTCCTGAACGGGGATGCTTGGGGCACGCCGACCCACCTGCCATGGGGCGTCCCCATGGCCAAGTTCGGGGTATTCTTCCCCTCTTTGGCTCCCGATGACCGCGTTCCAAGCGAAGTCTGGACATGGAGCGTTCGGCAGGGCTTCACGGATCCGGGGTCCCTGATGACGGCTTCGCTTCATCCCACCCAGCTCTACGAGGCTCTCGGGGATCTGCTGCTCGCGGTCATGATCCTCCTTCTGGTCCGCAGGTTGACGAAAGCCCAGGGATCATGGAGTCAGGCCTTCTGGTCTCACCTGGGAGGCTACTCCCTCCTGCGCTTCGGACTGGAGTTCCTACACGGCGATCGGGATGCCGTTGTCTGGGCAGGCATGACAGCGCTCCAAATCGGACTTCTGGCATTTGCACTGTTGAGTCTGTCATTGATAGTGGCCATTATTCTTAAGGATGCTAACTTTAATAAATCGGCATCCATTAAGGTAAATAGCTAAACCTTAGGTGCTCTCTCTGGGTCTACCTTGTGCGCGGGAATTCCCGCATCGCCGAAGGAGGCCTTGTGAAGAAAGCACTTTGGTTTTTGGCTCCTATTCTCCTGATCTCACCCCTCTATTCCCAGGGTTATGGCCCACGGGCTTCTCTCGCGCAGCGGCCCTATGATCCCGCCCGCGAAGTCACCGTGGCTGGGACGGTCACCAGCGTGCTCCACCCCAGCATGGGGCGGCGAATGACCGGGACCCATGTGCTGTTGAAGACAGAGAACGAGGTTGTGGAGGTCCATCTCGGCCCGACATCCTTCCTGGATAGTCGCAAATTCAGCGTATCCCAAGGTGACACGCTGACCTTGACTGGTTCCAGGTTGTCCGATGGCGGGAAACCATACGTCATCGCCCGCGAAGTTGCCAAGGGAAGCCAGAGCCTTACATTGCGCGACAGAAACGGTATCCCATCCTGGAGTCGCCAAGGTGCTGGGCGCTGGTGAGCCATCGCAAGCCCGATCTTTCTAATCGAATCGTTCGACTTTGAACGCCTCCAGCCTACGTCGGATTTCGTCCCGGGCGGCCCGCATAGGCGCCCGCGATTCCTCCTGCGTGGGCGCGGTCACTTTGCATGCAGGATCCGGTATGGGCCAGTGGATCCGCTCGGCTTTCCCAAGAAAGAGGGGACAGACTTCCTCGGCGCAGAGGGTGATCACCACCTCGACACTGGCCTGATCGATCTCTCCAACAGACTTACTCCGGTGGGCGCTAATATCGATGCCCAGCTCGGCCATGACCTCGATAGCCTGAGGATTCACGCGACTCGGGCGGCTGCCCGCGCTCTGGATGACCACCTCCGGGAACATCTGACGGGCCAGGCCTTCGGCCATCTGGGAGCGCGCGCTGTTGGCCACGCAGAGGAAGAGGATGTTCTTGGGATTCATATGCTCTCCATTCACTTCTCCAGGGCCCGAATGAGGGTCTCAGCCTGCTGGACGCCGGTGAAGCGTTGGACCACCTTGCCCCCCTTGAGGATCACCAGGGTCGGGATGGCCTGGACCCCGAAGGGGGCTGCGAGGCCCGGTTCCTCGTCCACATTGACCTTGGCCACGATGGCCTTGTCGCCGATGCGGCTGGAGACCTGGTCAAGGATCGGTCCCTGGGTCCGGCAGGGGCCGCACCAGGGGGCCCAGAAGTCGATCAGGACGGGCTTGTCCTGGGCCTTCACCTTGTCAAAGGCGCCGGTGGTGAGGTGGATGACGTTGGAAGCAGACATGTGCGACTCCGTGGAGGAAAGGGGGGTGACTGTTTTGGCCCGTTCATTTCTTGAACAGGCCGAAAGGGCGAAGAGTAAACCCATGACCGCGCCGTAGGTGATGGCGCGCAATGGGGTGGCAGTGAGTGGGCAGGTGCCGGTGCGGCAGCCCACAAGCTTCTGATAGGCAAAGCCTATGGCGCCGCCCAGCAGGACGCCGATGGCGACCCGCTTCAATTCAAGGAGTGTGACCATGACTATCCTTTCAGCCCGCAGGCCCCATCCTTGGATACGCCCAGCTTGACCAGGATCTGGGTTCCCAGGCACCAGTTGGTGAGGCCGCTCTGGAAGAGGTTCAGGCCGACGACGAAGGTGAGGCAGAGCCAGTAGGGGCTGTGCCAGTGGGCGAGGGCGAGACTGGCAAGAACGAGGGCGCCCGCGAAGGTGTGGATGATGCGGTCGGCGTTCATGGTTACCTCCTAGTCATTGGACGCAGGAAGGATGCCCTGTGGCGGGCCACCTGCTGGTGGCGATGGGCCTGGAGGGAGGTCTCGGAGCGGGCCATCGCTCCCCCGGCTTGTCCGGCGTCCTGGATTCGCCCTCCGGCATAGAGGGGCTGGCTCAGGTTCAGCGACATCCCAAGGGCTGCCATGAGGGTCCGGGTGCTGAAGGGGAGTAAGAATCTTATCCTTTTAGTCATATAGGAATACTCCCAGGTAAAAAAACTCAGCCCAAGGCCTTGTAGGTGCTCCTCGCTCGCTCGCTGACATGGCCGCAGACCAGTCCGCAGATGTCTTCGACTAGGGGGAGCATGGGCTTGAAAATGACGCTGTTGCCCTGGGGCTCGCGCAACACCAGTCCGACCCGGACTAGGCTGGCTAGGTGCTTGCTGGCATTGGCCTGGGAGAGGCCTGCCGCTTCAGCGAGGGCCCCCTGGCTGAGCGGGGTGCCCGCATCCAGCAGGGAGCGGAGGATTTTGAGGCGGGACGGATCCCCCAAAGCCGCAAAGAGTTCGCTCACTTCTTCGATCATGGGGTTGGTCAGGTGGGGTTTCATTGGCACGCTCAACAACCAAATGGTAATACAGTTGAAATGTGGTGCAAGGTGAAAAGTTGAATCCCGCTGAAATTCGGCTCTATGGAAACATATCGGTGCAGATGGCCTCGAAAAAGGCGATGCAAAGTTGGTTATAAGCTATTGTGGCCGCATGACAGCTCTGGAGGTTTGGCGATGGAATGTGCAAAGTGCGGACAGCCTATATCGGATGGAGAATCCTGCGAACACTTTGGGAGCGTCTTATGTGAGGACTGCTATATCCAGGCGATCGAACCCCTGAGGACATGCGATGTGGCAGCTGTGCATTCCGCTAAGACACATCGGGCTGCGGCGGGCCAGACGGGCACGGATGGCCTCACGGCCCTTCAGAAAAGCATTTACGAATACGTCGTTGCCCAAGGCCGGGCCACGAAACCAGCCTTGTCTGAGGCATTCGGGTTGACGGCCCTGGAGGTGGATAGGCAGATGACCATCATGAGGCATTGCGAATTGCTCAAGGGACGCAAGATTGATGATGTCATTTACATGGTGCCCTTCGACTTGGAATGATTGGTGGATCGTTGAACGAATTGAAAGTCTTTAACTAAATGCCACTTTCATGATTTCCGATTCGGACAAATGCCCTGTAGGTAGGACCCCTGGGGTGCTGAGGCATCCCAAGGGTCTTTGAAAGAGGCGGGTTTCGCCTGGGAAGGCATCGTTGCCGATGCTTTTGGTTGCTAAGGCCACCCAAGGAGAAACCCATGATGATGACAACCGAGAACAGGGTTGAAGATCAAGCCCGACGTTTGGAACTGAAGACCCAGGACCAGAGATTGAAGGTTTTGGCGGTCCAGGGAGCGGGGTTGAGCCCCTGGGAAGCCGATGTCCTGGTAACCATGACCCGAGAGGTCTACTTCACGGAGCCGGGTGCTGGTCCACTGCGGACGGGGCAGATGCGCTACGAGTGCGTGGCGGCGGGGCAAGGGGCAGGCAAACCGATCCGGGAATGTCGGATGGTCACGGTGGTCCTCACGCTATTCGAAGGGAAGGACGACCTACAGCTGATCCATCGCCTGGGTCAGGCCGCCCGACGGAAGGTTCTGATCCAGCGGCTCACCGAGGAGGCCCGTGAGCAGGGCGGCCTGCTCAGCCAGGAGGATCTGGCGCTGCTGCTGCAGAGCGACACGCGCACCATCCGCCGGGACGTCAGGGAGCTGCGCGAGCAGCAGGGCATCTTTGTGGCCACGCGGGGGCAGATCCAGGACATCGGTCCCGGGGTCTCCCATAAGGGTGTCGCCATCGGCCATCGGCCATTGGCTGGAGGGCCTGGAGGCCGTGGAGGTGGCCCGGCGGATCAACCACACCCTGCACGCCGTGGAGCGCTACATCCACACCTTTTGCCGGGTCGTGTTCCTGGCCCGGAAGGGATTCCATCCCCTCCAGATTGCACTGACCGTGGGCATCTCGTCCGGAGGCACCCGGACCTTCCTGGACATCTACGAGGCGCACCGCCACAGGAAGGCCTACCAGCGGCGGTTCCAAGAGATTGATCTGATCGGGGCACAGCACTACGAGGCTGAGGACCTCAAAAAGGGGGGACCTTTGCCCAGGCCAGAAACCTCCAGCACGAGCGGGAGGCCATGATGCGAGAGCAGACCGAGCAGCATCACAGCATCTACGGCCCTATGCAGTTCAAGAACTTCGAAGGGGCGCTGGAGTCCTTCTTTGCCAACGAATGCCCCCAGCTCGGGGGAGCCAAGACCCGCCAGGTGCTGGTCCAGCTCATCGCGGATCTCGTGAGGAAGTTCTATCCCCAGACCAGCCACCTGCGACAGGGGCAGATCCAATGGACGGCCGTCCACAAGCTGGAGAAGGCCTCCTACGGCAAGCGCATCACCCAGAGCCGCCTGACGCCGGTAATCCTGGATCTGGTGCAGGGGCGGGATGCTCAGGACCGGGCTGCAGGCATGAAACTCCGGGAGCAGAAGCAGGAGGCTGTGGCCCGCCTGTTCCAGCAGGCCTTTGAACAGGACGGGGTACTCACGAACAGCGACTGTGCCGTGCTCCTCAAGATCTCGCCCAGCACCGTGAGCCACTACGCCAGGACCTGGGAGGCTGAACACGGGCGCTACCTCCCGCGCCGAGGCGTGATCCATGACATTGGCCCGACCCTCACCCACAAGCGCCAGATCGTCCGAATGATCGTGCTCGAAGGCCGCAAGGTCGAGGAAGTCTGCCGAGCCACCGATCACAGCCCCGAAGCCGCCCACCGCTACCTCAAGGCCTTCAAGCAGGTGCTCCTCTGTCACCAGAAGGGCTTCAACGTCCAGGAGATCAGCTATGCCGTGAAAATCAGCCAGAGGCTTGTCCGCGAATACCTGAACCTCGTCGAAGAACTCGCCAACGACAACCGGGCCCTCAAAGCCCTCCTCAACGATTCCCCACTACAATGACCCTCACCGCCACCCAGCGGACACCCGCCCACTACAGGTCAGGCGCCCTTATTTCCGTAACATCCTTCCAGTCATAGGGAGGGTGCCCTGGGCAAGGTCCACTGATCGAAGGTCATAGAAGCGGATCGCCGGATCACACTCTCCGGCGCCATCCCAGAGTGGGGTGGGGTGAATGACCCCTTTGATGCAGTGATCAGAAAAAAAACCGCCTTGCAGGACGACCTTGGTCGCCTGCAAAGCGGTTTCTTTGGTTCACAGCTGATGGCAAACGCTGTCCTCAGGCCTTGACTACCAGCTTGCCGCCGCCGGGCAGGTCGTAGCTGCCGGCTTCGGCACCAAAAGCGGTGATGGTCACACCCTTGAGGGCATCCAGCTGAGCCGGATAGACGTCGGCGGTCAGGGTCACGGTCGAATCGGCGGTGGCGATCCACTTGCTGGCCTGGTCGAGGGCCAAGTTGCCGTTGTGGATGGCGCCAAGGTAGGTCACGGCAGCCATGGAAATCCACATGGCACGTTCCGGATCCTCGTGGAGCAGGTCACCTTCGAGGTTCATGTTCTTGAACACCACGTTGACGCCGTAGGGCGTGGCGCTGGGCACGGTGGCGCAGGGGTCGTCGTTCTTGATGGTGCGCACCAGGACCTTGTTGCCGGCCGCGATCTTGACACCATCAAATTCCAGCTGGGTGTTCTCGCTCTTGACCAGGACGACGTCCTTGCCCGTGACGATCGAACCACCGTTGACGAACAGCGAGCTGACTTCTTCCGGCACGCCGCAGACGTTGTGGCTCAGCACAAAATAGGTGGCGCACTTCGACACGCAGTTGTTGAAGGTCATGTCGCCTTCACCGGCAATGATCCCGGCCATGCCATCGACATCGAAACGGCAGTTGTTGAAGACGTCATGACAATCGGGGTCGGCATAGGCGCCGTAGCCCTTCTTGGTGGCGATCACTTCACAATCGTTGGCTTCGAGGTAGACAAAGCCTTCAGCGACCTCGGTGGACAGGGCGCCCCAGCCGTCGCAGATGATCTTGCAGCGGTTGAAGTATGTGTATGAGTTGCTCATGCTGCAGTGGGTGCGGCAGTTGCCGCCGATCTCCAGGGGGGGAGGAGGCGTCTGCATGAGGCCGGTGGCCGGGGCGTAGCCCTCACCAAAGGGTTCGCCATGGGCATACAGCACCGAGTCGTTGACCCGCAGGGTGCTGAATTTCTCGGCCACCGAGCAGAAGCGGCTCTTGCCGGCGGTATCGATCACGACGTTGTTGGCCGTCAGGTCACCATGCTGGGTGACCGCAAGGCCGACGGCAGGGCTGCAGACGCCCGTGCCGCTGCCGTGCAGGGCCATCACAGCGTTCTTGACTGTCACCTTCGAGGCGCCGCCTTCCACATAGACACCCCCACCGGTGCCCTTGTAATCGACCACCAGCAGATCCTTGGCCGAGTTGTCGGAGTGCTCGCCGCCGAAACGGATCGAGGCGTCGCATTCGGCAGCCACAGCCTTGCCGTCCTTGATGCACACGGCGGCCTTGGAGGCAGGATCCCCCTTGAACCAGTTGATGATGGGCTTGCCCGGGTTGAGACCGGCATTGACACCCATGATGATGTCTTCGGTCTTGACGGACAGCGTGGACGGCAGCCGGGACGGCTTGCTGATGTTCTTGGCCTTGATTATGCTCATTGTATGAATCCCTTTTTGTAATTCGTGAGCGGTCACTCGAGATCGCGACTAGGTTGATTTGCCTACTTCTTCCAGCGAATGACACCACCGAGGAGATTGGGATCCAGGTTCCAGACCATGTCGTAGGCCTTGGAGATATCCTCGAACTCGAAGCGGTGGCTGATCAGGGGCGTGATATTGAGCGAGCCGAACTTGATGAGGTTCAGGATGACCCGGATATCCTCGTCGCTGGTCCAGGTGTCGGAGTTGACGTAACGGACCAAGTTGTCGCCCATGACCGGGGGCCACTCGCCCTTGATGGTCAGATCGGCCCGCTTCAGGGCGAAGGGCTTGGAGTTGATGTAGCCGCCGATGAGGGTGGCGCCCTTCATCATCAGGTTGGTGTCGTACTGGGGGGCGTCGCCACCGTGGACCTGGGACATCATCATGACCCGGCCGCGCTCGGAGACCAGTTCGAAGGCCTGGTCCAGGGGCTTGCGGGCGCCGGTGGCCTCGAAGATCACGGGAATGCCGCCCCAGCCGATGCTCTCGATGACCCGCTCCAGCTCGCCGGGCTGGGTCTTGGGGTTGATGGCGTAATGCACGCCCATCTTGCGGGCGTTATCGAGACGGCGGTCGTCGAGGTCGGTGACGATGAGGGGCATGGCGCCAGCGAGACGGGCCAGCTGGGCAGTGATGGCGCCCACGAGGCCCTGACCCATGACCAGGGTGGGCTCGCCGAGCTTGATGCCGGTGCGGCGGATGGCATACATGCCGGTGTGAGCCAGGTTGAAGAAGGCGGCCTGCTGCATGTCGATGCCGTGGGGGGCAGGGGTGCAGTTCTTGGCATCCATCAGCAGGTACTGGGCGTGCTGACCGGTGGTGACGACGGGATCGCCCACCTTGAGATCGGTGACATCAGGACCGACTTCGATGACCCGGGCGGCCATGCTGTAGCCGATGGGCTGGGGCAGGGGCACGATGTGGTTGCCCATGAGGGCGTTCTCGGTGCCCATGCTGATGGTGCTGTATTCAGCTTCGAGCAGAACCTGACCGGGGCCGGGCTTGGCCAGGGTCTTGGTCTTAAGAACAACTTTGCCGGGCTCGGCAACGGCGTACTGGGTTTCCATGCTAAAACTCCATTTCACCTAAAAGTGATTAAAAAGTGCTGCATACGAATAGCCACCCATATCCATTTGTCGGGTAATGGTATGCAACGTTGGGTCGTCGAATTCGTTCAGGCAGGCTGGCCAGAGGTTGGCTTCTGAATAAGTTCGATCAGATTGCCGGTGTTGTCGCGGATAAAGGCAACTTTATCGCCAGCCATCGGAAAGATGTCCATAGCCACATCCACCCCCTTGGCCTTCAGATCGTCCATCAGGCTGACAATATCGTCCACCAGATATGCGACATGCTTGGTTCCGTGGGTCCTGATGTCCAGGTTGGGGATGCGCCGATCATTGGGAAGCGATGCGGATCCATCCACATGGAAGAGTTCAATGCTCCAATCGCCGAGTTCCATAAACACGATCCGGGCTGGCAATTGGGGCACATAGGCGTCTGAAACGACTTGATATCCAAACATCCTCTCGTACCAGGCGATGGAGGCCTCCATATCAGCAACGCTGATCCCTTGGTGAAGTGGCCTAATTGGCAATTTTACATTCTCTTTAAGTTCTGACATAGCCTCACCTATCAACGTTATATGGTGTTTTTTGTGTCGATATATACGAGTAGATTCGTCGCAGTTTAAACTGTGAATAGGTATTCAAAAATCAAGCTCATGCAATGCGGCGATTGGACCCCAAATCCAAGGTCTAAATTGATACAAAATGCCTATATATCTACGCCCTTTGCCGTAGGTTCTTTCGAAGAAGTCATGTGGTTGACTTATCCAGTATGGAAGGCATCGCAAAAGGGTCCAACGCAAAATTGGAATGACTAGGTTCTCGGTAAAGCGAGATGAAAATTTCTAATTAATTAAATACATCTCATTAAAGGCTGTGTGGGCCCATGTGTAATGTTTAATGAATTCACATGCGAAAGTTTTTTCTATGAAAAGCGGGTTGCAGAATGAGGCAACAGGCTCTATCTCGATAACGGTTAGCCACTGATCTGATTGAAGCCCTGCAGGAACGTAGGCAGGAGGGGATTGCTCCCCTCAGCTCTCCAAGCCACAACGAACTCGACTTCCACATCGTCATCCTCCAACGCCACAGCTCGAATGCGGACATTGCCGTATTCCTGGAGAATCTGCCGCGGCTGGATGGCAATCCCTTGCCCCATTCCGATGGCCATGAACATGGAGGGGAAATCTGGCGAATATTCAGTCAGGCTGGAGTCCAGGCCCCACTTTGCACACAGGGACCTATGCCACTTGACCCCAAGTCCCCCGACACTCTCGGCGAGACTCAGTAAGGGCTGCCCCTTAAGGTGCGAAAGCCTCAGTTTCTCCCGATTGGCGAAGGGGTGATCTTCCGACATGACCGCCACCATCCTATCTCGAAGAACCACTAGACTTTGGACACCATCCAGACATACATGATCGAAAGTCGGAGCGAACCCGCAATCGATCTCCCCAGCCAGGATGGCATCCAGCATGCGGGCAAGGGACACATGCATCGTCTTCACTCGCACCCCTGGGCAGGCCATCGAGAATGCCCGAATGAGCCCCGGAAGTGTCTGCGTCAGAACTCCGTCCAGGAATCCGATGGTCAAGCCCCTCCCTTCCTCTTTCTCGATACCCTTGGCCTGGAGGAGAACGTGCTCGTAATCGGTCAACAGATCGTGCACTTGTTCCGCAAAGGCTCGCCCAACCTCTGTTAGAGAGATGAAGTTATGCCCACGTTGGAAAAGGCTCTTGCCAAGGGACTTCTCCAAAGCCACCACCTGATAGCTAATACCTGGTCTGGTCCTGCATCTGCTCTGCCCCACCCTGGTGAAGCTTTGAGAGGATGCCACCGCAAGGAAGCACTGAAGCTGCCGGACGTCCAAGTACGGACCAGGCCCGCTTCCCCCTTCACAACTTCCTTCAGAAGGAACTTGGCATTGGGGCACCATGGCCTCGAATTCGGCGGACAATCTTTGCACTTGGCCGAAGAAGTAAAGCCCGGTCGGCGTGAGGTGGACCGCCCGGGTACTCCGGACAAAGAGCTTCAGCCCAAGGGAGCGCTCCAGGGAGGCAACCTGATAGCTGATGGTCGGCTGAGTCATGCCGAGATGCTTTGCTGCCTTGCTGAAACTTAAGAACTTCGCTGCAGCCATGAAACTGCGTAACTGACGCGCATCCACCAGAGCCTCCCCCAGCCCCAAGCCTACCTGGGCTTGAAAGTCATGGCTTAACTTCAGAGCCCGCGGGAAGCCTTCGGAGGGAGCGGGCAACATGAACAGCTCTCTCTAAGGCATCTCTGTCTGCAGGAGTTAGCTTCATATCCCGAAGGATTCCCAAAGCAAGCTCCTCAAGGAGAAGGAGTCGGGAGGAGTCATTTGGAACAGTCTGGTTCATGGTTCGGTCACTGGCGTCACTCGCTTCAATCACGACATATCATCTCCCATCCCAACTGAGCCAGTCCACCGTTGCTAAGGTTGAAAGCCCAGCCCTTTGGCCTTTAGCGATGCATGCCCATATCACCCGTGGAACCGAGCATGAGTGGCCTGGCCAAGAAACATAAGGCCCATGGAAAGAACGGCCTTCTTTCCCCGTTGCTCAGTAACATCGTTCTCGACGAGCTGGATACTGAGCTTGCGAGGCGAAGGTATCGCTTCGTGCGCTATGCGGACGACTGCAACATCTACGTCCGCAGTGAACGTGCAGGAAAACGAGCCATGGAGAGGGTGTGCCGATTCATCGAGAAGTGGTTGCGCCTCAAGGTGAACGAGCAGAAGAGCGCCGTTGCGCACCCGGAGGAGCGGCATTTCCTCGGATTCAGTCTGCGGCGAGAGCCGCTGGAGGGAGAGGTGGAAGTGTTGCTGTCAAAACGCTCGAAAGAGCGGATAGACAGGCGAATCCGCGAACTGACGCCAAGAACGTGGGGGAACTCGCTGCGCGAGTGCATCCGGCAGACCAATGGGTATCTGAAGGATGGATCGGGTTCTTTGGTATCTGCACATGTGGGGAGGAAAAGACGCTGAAGTATCTGGATGCACACATCCGGCGCCGGCTGCGTGCATCCAGCTAAAGCAGTGGAAAAGCAAGCGAAGCATAGCAATCCAACTGATTCGGCTGGGCGTGAGTCGAAAGACGGCCTGGAGAAGTGTCTATGACGGACGGAAGTCCTTATGGACACTGAGCCACAGCCTCGCGGTGGACCGGGGACTCTGCAACGCGTGTTTTCGCCAAGCGGGGGCTCGTGTCCATCTGGGAGAAGTGGCAATCCAAACGCCCAGACGTCGTTGCCCTGGCGCAGCCCGTGCTGTCGCCGGGATAGGAGAGTTCGTGAACCGGCCGGTGGCGGGGGTCATAACCCGTCATCCCGAAGAGCCGTGTGTGAACAGCACTTGCACGCTTCCGTGAGATGTGCCCCGGCAACGGGGGTGCCTACTCGAGCCCCGCTACGCCAGGAACTCGCGGAGCGAGGAATCACTGGTCAGCCTGAGAACTGTAGAGCGGGCCACCTTGCGTTTCGAAACGGGGCCCGGGCAGCAGCTCCAGGTCGATTTTGGGGAATGCTGGCTGGAGGTAGCTGGTGAGCGGGTGAAGGTATTCGTATTTGTGGGCACCCGGGATTGTATTCGATGGAAAATTTTTGAACATTTGATGTTTTGTGGTAAAATGTCCACATCGAATGGTAGTCCAAAGCGCAAGAGCTGGCGGGAGGCAGAAGTGGTCTCTGTAGGGCTAAACGGGCGAGTTCCATGGTCTTTGAGTGTGGATAGCTGCGGCGAAACAAGGGCGACCTTTGGGCGTCCGCGGGTTTCGCAGGAGCAGTCCTCTGTACCAGGATCTGGGGATTCCAGCCCACCCAGCGGGGGTGGGCGTAAAGTGCTTCCGCGAAAAGTGACAGAGACCTGATTCGAGTTAGGGGAAGGCAACAGAGGAGGGCGGGCTATGGACGGGACCGAGGCTGAGGCCAGGGAAGTGGCGAGGGGTCGACAGACGAGGAGCAGTCGTCTGGCCCGGCAGATCGAGGCTCAGTTGGCGGGGCGATCTTCGGGGCAGGTGACCTTAAAAGTGACCCTCACTGGGCCCGCGGCAGAACACTGGAGGGCCATCGTGGTAGCTGCTGAGGGGCTACACCTGGATAACCGAGCCTTGGTTGCAGCGCTTCTGGAGGCCGGTGGCACGGCACTCCGCCGGGCCCTGCAAGTGATACCTCGCTAAGGGCCCTGGGGGCGCCGTGGACGTGCTGATCCGGTATGATGCCGAGGCCGGTGCACGAACGGCTGCCGGCGTGGTCGAATACTTCGGCACACACCTGCAAAGCCGGACTGAGGCCGGTGGCTTCGAGACCTGTCACGGGTATCTGAGCCGCGATGGACGGGTCCGCCCAGAGGTGTGGCACCCGGAACTGTGGCAGGGGTTGGGGTGGGACCCGAGTAAGAGCGAACTTCCGCCGCCGGACCTGATACACAACTTGGCCCATGGGTGTGATCGGGCACACGGCAAGTTGACCCGGGGGAACGGGTTCTTTCGGCCCCCCAAAGAGGCCCTCGTGACTCTGCCGTGCGAGCTGAGCCAGGCTCTGGCTGACTACCCCGAAAGGGCCCGGGAAGTGCTGGCAGCGGGCGTTCGCGCGCATCGGCAGGAGGTCGAGCGGCAGGCTGTCCGTGTCCGGGCTGGAAAGGGTGAGCGGGAGTGGCATGCCGCTCAGACGCTCACGCTTGTTTACTATCACGCCGAGAATCGGGCAGGAGAAACTCACTATCACGCTCACGTCCTTACCTTTTTCCCCGCTTGGCACCTGCGGGAGTGGCGCACCTGGGATAACGGCAGCTGTGTGCGGAACATGTCCAAGCCTGGTGGAGGACGTGCTCGGGTGACGGAGGCCATGGTGGCAAAAGCCGCTGAGCATGGCTTCCGGGTGGAGCTCCAACGTGGCCCTGCATCTGCGGGGGCAGGGCAGGTGCAGGGCGCGACTGTACACGGTCCTGACGGTTTGGTGATTCTGGCAGGAAGCGTTAAACGCAAGAGAAGGGCTGAGATACTGGCTTTCCAAGAGATGAAGTCAGCCCTTGGGGGAACCGTTCCTCTAACATCGAGGGAACTCGAGTTGCTTCGCAAAGCCTTGGGCGGAGCAGAGACTCAAGCATTGCTCGGCCCTCTTTCTGGTGAGAAAAGGCGGAAAGTCATTGTCCAAAAGATGAATTTATTAGGCTTCTTGGGTGATGGTGGGGCCATCCTGGGGGCTGAAGAACTGACGAGGCGGCTAGCTCTCTATGAGCAGGACCTGGCTGTGGCCCAGGTGCGACTGGAGGCGGGGATTGCCTTGCCGGGCGTTGGCCCGCAATTCAATTCCGCCGCGGAACTGGTCCAGGAGAAGCGGAATGAAGTGCTTGGGGTGGTGATGGCCATCGGAGGGAGCCCCGTCGATCTCGCAGACTCCAGTAAAAAGGCTCGGATTCGGTGGACCTCGGACTATTCACGGATTCTCCTTCTGGTCCATTCGGCCGGGGAAGGAGGTCTTCGGACGGATTTTCTCGAGAAAAGCGATTGCAATTTGCTGAGCAAGTTGAAAAAAGCCGGTCATTTGAGAGGAGATAGAGAAAATGGAAGAGTCGCGTACCGGCTCACATCTCTCGGGCTTGCCCGACTTTCAGAGGTCCGAGCCAAGTGCGGCTCCCTGGTGGCTGCTGTGCTGCCGGGTATTCACGCGACGCTTGCTCTGGCGGCGAGTGGCGATCGAGGTTCCCATGGAGGAGGTGGCTCGCGCCCAAGGGAAGGCTCCTCCGGAACCGCTCCTGCCCGCGGAGCCGATCTTCACGGGGAGTCTCCAGGACCAGGAGGCCCGGAAAGCCTACGCCGCGGATCGGGCGGTGTGGAACGAGCGGGTGCATGCGTTGAGGTTGGAGTACCAGGAGAGCCTAACTGCTTGGCAGGCTCTGGGTTGGAAACATGCCCAGAAATGGGAAATGCGTCCGACCCCGGAGCTGGCGCCCTTCGATTCTCGGCCTCCGGAATCGAGGGAGTGGGTGCCGCCTCGGGGGATAGAGACCTGGGTCCGACAGGCCGAGGAAGCCCGGAGATTCCCCGCATCGGTGCGGAACTGGCGCTTTGGCCCCGAGGGGAAGTGGGAGGAGACCCTGAAGCGAGGCAAGCCGTGGGCACCCTATTCCTCCAAGGAGTTGAGGGCGGTGTCCGGACAGTGCTCCTACCTCCCAGAGGGGCTTCTCATTGCAGTGCCAGGGTGGGCTCTGGGTTCGTTCCTTCGGCAGGCAGAGCAGGAGGCCTTGAGTCTCCTGCCAGCCCGGTGGGATATGGTGGCAGGGCAACTGGAACCTGCTGGGCAGGTACCTCAGCTCCTGCTTCAGCCGGTTCTGGAAGTCGTAGCTTCCGTGGCGCTTACGACCTTGGGGGTGATGCCCGTGAAGCAGTGGCCGGATGTTCCGTCCAGCGTTTGGGAGGAGTTGCCAGGGTGGCAGCCCGGTCAGCAGGTCCCTACGACGCGTCAGGAATTGGCCGCCCTGGAGCACTGGCTCAGAGAGCAGGCGAAGGTCCCGAATTGGGCCGCTACGCCGGATTACCGATCGCAGGCGGCCCTCAACCTCTGTTGGGTGGAGGCTCGGGAGCAGAGGCCAGAGGCATTCCTGTGGCAACCGCTGCTGGAGGCATACGGCAGTGGCCTCTCCGAGACATCCGCTTCGGGCGCCTCACTCAGACTTTGAAGGGCTGGGGGCAGTGGGTGCGACTGGCTGCGCACACTTTGGGGGTGGCAAGTTGGGTTGGAGGCGTGCTGGAGAGGTTCGGTGGGGATAAGGCGTGTCCGAATGACGTATTGGCGGTGGAATTTTCATCTGGCTCCTGGAAGGAGGGCCATGAGTCCAGCGCAAATCGGCCGCTCAGTAAGTTAATGGGATTTTTTGGATTTTGGCCTGAAAAAGGAGAACGCCATGAACAGCACGTTGAAGGTGACCCCTATCCACGAAAAGGTTACCGACCCCGCGACCGACGTCGCCGTAGGTACTGCGCCTGTGTTGCCTACCTGGGCTCTCGTCCAGCAGGCACCGTGGAAGCTCGCTTCCCGTCCCTTTCTGGATCCGTGGGTGAACCCAGAGTCGAAGGCTCTGAATACCTGGGAACTGGCGGAAGCGGCTGGTTTGCTTCGCCTCGATTCGGAGGATGGAGCGTGGGCGATGAGGCACCGGCAGGAAAATCCCCAGATAATTCCGCCATTTCTCCGGAAGAAGCTCGCGCAGTATGCCGAGAGAGTGATTTCCGAGGTCTGGATGGTGTGGTCGGCTCCCTATGTAACGGAAGTGCTTTGTTTGCCGTTGGTTCTCTCTCGTCTGCTTCCGGACGAGGCCCGCTGGGCGCTGGGCCAAGCCTGGCCAGCCTTCAAGGAGGATCTGGTGTACGGGCTATGGATGGCGATGCCGGAGGAAGTGTTGACCACCCGCCTTCTGGACCCCACGAAACGGGGGAGGATTGTCGTGCCCCCCATGGCGTTGCCGGTGGCCCCCAGTCCCGACCTCTGGCTTGCGTGGATGAGCCCCCAGGTCGGTGCGATGGTCCCTCTGCTCATCCGTTCCGGGGACTGCATTCGGGCGGGAGAGGCTCCCTTACTTCGGCACCAGGAAACGGGTCATCTGGTCGTTCCGACGGTGGTCGGTACGACGATCTGCTTGGCGGGAGAGGAGATGAGCATGCTGGTCATGCTGCTGGATCACATGGGCGGTCTTTGGGTCGATGTGACCTGCGAGAACTCAGTGACTTAACTGGTGTCGCTCCAGAGTTCGGGGAACCCGCTTGTCGTGTTGATTCCCGGATTTTTGATGAGGATGAGGTGCCTGGTGCGGATGCAGAGGACGACCTCTTTAGGCCACGCGTCCCGGGTAGAAAGCCAAAACGCTAAAGGCCATGAGTGGAGATGGGGCCGGTCACTGGACTGCAGCCACTGGGCTGCGAAAGTGGCGGAAATGGCGTCCCTCAATGAGCGCGATCCTGACTGACGAGCGGAAGCTGTTGGTTCGTCTGGGTGACTCGCCGATGGCCCAGGATTGGCCCACCATGTGCTGTCCTCGGCGGCGGGGAGCGGGACAGCTCGGGAGGCGTTGATCGAGGCGCCTCCGGGTGTGCGGCGGATGGCAGCCTCCGGCCGATGAAGCGGACCCGGACGGGGGCTGGACCTGGGGCGGTTACACTTGGACCCCCTAGCCCGGGCCTGGGATGCCTGTCGGGCCGAAGTGATCAAGAACGCGGTGTTGGAGTGAGGGCGGATGGCTCCTCCAGTCCAGCCGCCTGCCAGAGGCCCATCAGGATGGAATTCTGGAATGACTCTTGGATCTCCGGGGCCTCTTCGAAGACCTCGGCCAGGTGCGAGGAGCATGTGGAGGCGGCGGCCTGAAGGGCCGATGTGATGCATTGGGAGGCCATGGGTTCGGGAAAGGCGGTCCGCCAGCCAAGGAGGGCCGCCTGAAAGGCCCGGTTGTTGGACTGCCGGGCGCCCCGGAGGCCGCGGCTCGAACCTTCCTGCTCCACCAGGCGTTGAACGCGCAGAGCCCCGCCTCATCCTCATGGAGGGCTTCGAGGCCGGCCTGGTTGGCCCGACTTGCCTGCTTGGGATCCCCCAGGCGGCGATAGAGCCGGAGCAGGTAACGGGCGCCACCACTGCGTGGATGGTCCACCGATCCACGATGGGGGCGAGAGGGCTGGAGGGCCTTCGAGTCCGGAATGAGAACGGCGTCAAGAGCGACTCGAGCATCCCCAAGGGGAAAGCCCGAGAGCCCGGAAAGAGGCACCCCTGGAATGTGGGGCCACTGTTGTTTGATATGGTCCGGGGCCTGAACAGGTTCACATGTTCTGGTCGGAACCCAGGGATTCAGCTGTTCAGGGCAGCCTCAGCCTCGGCGAGGGCCTGGAGGATGGAGGCCAGGGTTGGCGAAGCGCCCAGGAACATCGGGCTCATCGCATGGAGGTCTCTCGCAAGTTCCGCTTCCCGAACCTGCGGTGGCAGGAGATGAAAGGACCCCGCAATGGCTGTGTCATAGCTGGCCCAGGAGGAGGCAAAGAAACGGCTCTTGTGACGCACGACATCTGCCAAAAGATCCATCCGCTCCAGGGCCCTATTGCGGCCTGGGTGGCGCCACAGGGCCGCCATATCCGAGTAATGGCGGGCGGATCGGTCCTTGATCGGCTGCCCGGCGGGGCGGTGGAACTCGGCATGCAGGATGGTGGCCTTTTCCCAGAAGGTGCGCTCCATCTCCAGGGCCACCACTGGGCACTGGAAGTCGTCGAAGATCAGGCCGAGGGCATCGGCGAGCAGGGGCTGGATGGTGTGACGGCCGGTGGGCTGCTGGTCGGTGAGGGCCCCGAGTTCCAGTTTCACCTGCTTGGCGATGTAGCCTCCGGCCTGGGGCAGGACGGAGGGATAGCGGAACCAGATGTTCGGAGTGCCCGCGACCGGGTCGATCTCAAACCTCAGCCAGGGGGCCCCTCCCTTGGGAAGGCCCAGGACATCCTGGATGGAGTCTTCCAGGCGTGGTTGGATGACCTCACGCACATGGTCTTCGCAGGCGGCGGCCAGCCGCTGCATTCGCTTGCTGCGCTGGGTGGCCGAGGGTGCTTCATCCAGGTCGGTCTCGGTGAAGCCGAGAACCGCGGGACTCACTGAGAGATCCGCATCCTCGGAAAAGCGATCGATGACTCCAAAGACCTTCGAAAGGCTGGTGCCGCCCTTGAATACGAGGCTCTCGGCCACGCCGGGCGTGGCAAAGACCCGCCCGAGCACCCAGCAGACCCAGAAGTCCTTCTCGACAATGAGGGGGAGGATGCCCCGGCGGGCAGCGATCTGCTCGATGAGCACCCGCTGCTCGGCGGCAGGCTGGAGGGCAAAGGGGGTCACGGCTTCTCTCCGGCGATATGGCGCAGGAAGGGATGCATCCAGGCCGGGGCCAGGGGCAGGTCCTTCATCAGGCGCTTCCTGTCCTTGGCCGAAAGGGTCTCCTGCAGGTGGCTGACTCGTTCCAGGCTCACATGCTCTTTACCCAGGCTTCGGAGCGCGGCGAACACCAGGCTGCTGGTGGGGGCGGGCTTGCTGACTTGCTTCACCGGCCGCTGCCGGAGTTGAACGGTGAGGGGCCCGATGGTCACCAGACGGTCGGGCCCGTCTGTGAGAAACACAGCCTTGGCCGGAACCTGCTCCGAGAGCCCCAGGAGGTTTGCTGCCATGGCCTCCATGGGGAGCAGGGTCGCCCCGTCGCGGCGGGCCAGGGCCTGGGCGATGGCCTCGGCCGTGGGGAGGAGCTCACCGAGCAGGGGGTGGGTCCTGGGGACATCGTAGAGGCCTCTGGCGAGGTGCCTGAGGGCACCCGTCCGGACCAGGCGCATGAGGGCCATGCCGACACTGTGGGGGGATCCCAGGTCAGAAAAGTCCGAGGGCGTGAAGACCCGCTCTGGATAGGCCTTGGACTGACGGCGGATCCTTGCCTCCAGCTGCTTGCTGATGGAAGCCTCGCTGGCCCTGGGCCCCGGCAGGGGCTCAGGGGTCGGGTTGGAGGGAGAGTGACTGCTATACGCCATGGGGAAAGTATGAGGAAAAGCGTTAAAAAAACAATGCTTAATTTTTAACAATATTCATTAATTTTTGAGTAAACATGCAGATCTGGTGGCCCTTGGTGGGATACGCACCGGTGCGAGTTGCCTGTAGGGAGTGCCTGCTCCCGGGCCTCCGGCCGGACGCCGGCTTGCCCCCAGAGCCCCAATCCTTCTGGGGTTTCCGGATAGCCCTGGGCAGTCCCAAGTGCTTGAGGCGTGCTTGTCTTTCGACTGGCCAACGGGGATTGCTGAAAATGAAACTGGAGTGTCTTCAATCCCATGCCTTCCCTGACCCTTGATCAAGTGATCCAGGCCTACGCCGCAAAAGTGGCGGGGATGGCGTCCGTCAAGGAGCGGGACCCGGACGGGCGGAAGCTGCTGGTTCGCCAACGCTCCAGGCCCTAGCTGTGGCGACTGTCGCTTAGGGCGAAACACCGGAATGGTCGCTGGCGTGGATCGAGGCTACGGCCTCTGATGCGCGCCTGGGGCGCCTCTGGCTGCCTGTCAGAGGTGATCGCCTCCGGCGCGAACCGGAAGGAGTGTCTGAATGAGGCCATGTGGATCGACTGGAATCCCCTAAAGGGTGACCCGCCCGGGTTTCGTGTGGCTCACCGTCTGTCCCGAGCATATGCTCCCCGGATGAGCGATCGTCATCTTGACTTGCCCCATCTAGACTACGCCAGCCTCAACACAGAGGAGTTCAGGGAGGCACTGCGGGCATTGGCGGCGAGCTACCCGGAGCGGGTGGCCGAGCGTCGGGCTTCATCGGCGAGCAGGGGGAAAGGAGGCTCCGGCGCCTTAGGCACGCGGGCCAGGAAGAAGGCTTTCTTCTCTGTGGACAGGGGGCAGCTCCTCGATAGCCCGTTGGGCCGCGGCTGAAGCCGTTACCGGGCTTAGCAATGCCCTGGAGGAAGGGACGGCAGGCGGAGCAGTTGTCGAGGCGCTTGACGACCTTGTAGCCGATAAAATCGCCGGTCCGATCCAGCTCCGGGTACTGCGGGTCCAGATCCATGCGAGGGAGGCTGAGACGGATTCGGTTACAGGGTCAAGACTCCGATGGATTTAACCTTATTTAATTCTTATATTTAAAACACCGGCAAAATTTAGCAAAGTTTCCATGCTTCCCATTGGGTCGATAGGGCGGGGCGGAGGATGGTTCGCGAACTGTAGGAGGAGGACAACTGGGGATCATCGCAAGGCGGCCTAGCTTTTACGGACGCGGGATGTTGGCGAGGTGTTCGTGCCTGTGACCAGTGGGACCACGCCACCTGGAGGCCCAGGGGTGATGCGGGAGTAGGTGAAGTAGGCATAAAAGGCATTCCAAGAAGTCTCATATGGGAGCATCATGGGGAATGAAAAAAGCCGCCATCCGTGAAAAGTCGCCTGCCTATTTCGGATGCTGGGTTGGCATGGGTGCGGTTCGATCATCACATACTTTTACCTGCGCCGAGATTGGGCACACAGAAAACTAGACACGCCTTAACGCCTAACTCTAACCATGCTTCTCGCCTAGGAGTTCCGATGCCCAAACCCGATAAGGCTCTCGTTTATCATGAAATTGATGTAGTCTTTTTGCACCACCCAAATAGCAAGGCACGGGCCGAAGGCAACAATGCTGCATGGTACTGCCACTGTGGTGACTCTCTGCCGATCCTTGGTCGGTGTTACTACCAGTTTGGCTGGGATAACCACTCTATCTGCCCTCAGTGTGGAGCTAAATACCGTGTGGATAAGGATCCAAACAAAAAGGCCTGCCTAGTTCGAGAGTATTAATTGGCCGAACCAAGCGCTCAGCGTCCGATTGGTTGTGCTGCCGATTAGCTTCGTACGTTAGGCCATTCCTTTGAGGCGGCATGCGGCGACAAAAACGAGAATGTCAATCTGGAGATGGAAGTGATCAGTCGCGGTTCTGAATGGCACAGATGGGAGCCGCATATCCATGCTCCCGGCACAATCCTTAACAATCAGTTCGGTGTTTCCGACCCCTGGAACTCCTACCTCACGACACTCGAAGGCCTGACGCCGAAGGTCGAGGCGGTCGCGGTCACCGACTACTACGTTACCGACACCTACGAGGAATTCCTTAAGCATAAGGCTGCAGGCCGACTGCCCGGCGTGTCGCTGCTCTTCCCGAACATCGAGCTACGCCTCGACGTGGCGGCCAAAACAGGCTTCGTGAACGTCCACTTGCTGGTCAGCCCTGAAGAGCCCGATCACCTCTCGGAGGTGAAGCGCATCCTAAGGCGTCTTCAATTCCACGCCTTCAACGACCGCTTTGACTGCACGCGCGAGGAGCTGATAAAGCTGGGCAAACGCGCAGACTCAAGCATCACTGACGACGCCGTGGCACTCCGACACGGTGCCACGCAGTTCAAGGTCAATTTCGATCAATTGCGAAAGGTTATGGACGAGAGCGAATGGGCGAAAAAGAACATTCTGATCGCCGTTGCTGGCGGCGCCAGTGACGGCACTTCCGGCGTCCGTCAGGCCGCCGACGCGACCGTGCGTCAGGAGATAGAAAAGTTCGCCCACATCATTTTCTCCAGCAACCCCGCGCAGCGTGAATTTTGGATCGGCCAACGAGGCATCAGCGTCGAACAACTGCGCTTGCGCTATGGCGGGTGCAAGCCGTGTCTCCATGGCAGCGATTCCCACGACCAGAAGTCCGTGGGGCAGCCCGTCGACAATCGCTTCTCGTGGATCAAGGGTGCGTTGGCGTTCGACGCCCTGAAGCAGGCCTGCATCGATCCGGAAGGCCGTGCCTATGTCGGCGAGCAGTCACCAAGCTCGGGCATGCCGTCACAGGTCATCTCGCATGTGCAGATCGAGGATGCGAATTGGGCGTCCACGCCCGATATTCCGCTCAATCCCGGCCTGGTCGCCATCATTGGCGCGCGGGGTTCGGGCAAGACGGCGCTGGCCGATGTGATCGCTGCCGGATGCGACGCAATAACTCCAGCTGGTTGGGGCGCCGACGAGACCATCAGCCCATCGTTCCTTGCACGCGCACGCAAACTAATCGGTAATGCCACCGTGACTCTGACCTGGGGCGGTGGCGCGACGGTGACGCGCGCTCTCGATGGCGACGACGCTAACGGCCATACGTCGTTCCCGCGCGCGAGGTATCTCTCCCAGCAATTCGTCGAGGAACTGTGCTCGGCCAAGGGGGTCTCCGATGGTCTCGTTGAAGAAATCGAGCGTGTTATCTTCGAATCCCACTCGCAAGACGATCGCGAATGGGCGCTCGACTTCGCCGAGCTTCGCGAGCAGCAGACCGCTCGCTTCCAGCAAGCCCGAGAGCGCGAGGCGGAGGCGATTGCCGACATTTCCGACGGCATCGCCACCGAGCTCGAGAAGGAGAGCCTCGTGCCCAGCCTGATCACGCAGGTCGGGCAAAAGAAGAAGCTGATCGCCGACTATACCGCCGACCAGGCCAAGCTAGTGGTCAAGGGCACCGAGGCACAGGTCGCCAGACACACCCAGCTAAGCGGGGCGGCGCAGTGGCTCAGGAACAAGCTCCATGCCCTCGGCAATCAGCGCCGCACCTTCGTCGCACTGCAGAGCGAGGTTCGCGGCATGCGTGCCACCGGTGCACCTGAAATGCTCCGCCAGACCCAGACGCGACACAACGACAGCGGCCTCGACACCAAACAGTGGGACGAGTTCCTGCTGATCTACCAAGGTGATGTTGAAAAGAGCCTCACGTCCTATATCGCATGGGCCGACGGTGAAATTTGTAGGCTAAGCGGCGTTCCGTCGTCGCCCGGCGATCCCAATGTCGCCCTAATTGCCGACGACGCCGATCTCGCGGCGCTTCCTCTTGCGCTGATCGTCGCAGAGATGACGCGACTCGAGGCGCTGTTCAGCGCGGACAGGCTAGTTCGTGAGCAATACACAGCGCTCACTAATCGGATCGCTCAGGAGAATTCGGCGCTTCAGACATTGGAAACGCGGCTCACTGACGCCCAGGGTGCGGCAGCACGACGGAAGGACTTGCAGACTGAGCGCGACGAAACCTATGGCCGCGTGTTCGAGGCCATCATCAACGAGCAAGGCGCTCTGGCTGGCCTATACGCACCGCTGATGGCGCGCCTTTCCGCATCGTCGGGCACACTCAAGAATCTGAGCTTTTCGGTCCGCAGGATTGCCGACGTCCAGGCCTGGGGCTCGATTGCCGAAGAGCAGCTCCTCGACCGACGCAAGGCGGGTGCCTTTTATGGTCGCGGCTCGCTGATCGCAGCTGCGACGAACGCTCTCAATCCCGCATGGGAAACCGGATCGGCCGCCGACGTGAAGGCCGCCATGACGGCCTTCATGGGGAAATACCTGAAAGACCTCCTGTCGCACGCGCCATATGCCCCAACCCAGCAAAATGAGTTCCGTGCGTGGTCAAAGCAGTTCGCCCACTGGCTCTTCGGAACCAACCATATTGCCATCCGCTATGAGATTTCCTACGACGGTATCGACATCAGCAAACTGTCTCCAGGTACACGCGGCATCGTCCTGTTGCTGCTCTACCTCGCGCTAGACCATTCTGACGACCGGCCTCTGATCATCGACCAGCCCGAGGAAAATCTCGACCCGAAGTCCGTCTTCGACGAGCTAGTGCCACTGTTCATCGCAGCGAAGGCGAAACGCCAGGTAATCATGGTGACGCACAACGCCAACCTTGTGATCAACACCGATGCGGATCAGATCATCGTAGCTGAAGCCGGCCCGCATCCTTTAGGCGGTCTGCCTCCGATCAGCTATGTCGCGGGTGGGCTGGAAAACGCTGAGATCCGTAGGGCAGTCTGCGACATCCTTGAGGGTGGCGAAGCCGCATTTCGCGAACGGGCGAGGCGACTTCGTGTCCGTCTCGATCGATAGGCAGAACAACGATGGCAAGTCAGTCCGCGACCGGTGACCAATCGTTCAGCCTGCGTAGCTTCTGTATGCCGCTTCCCCACGATCATTAATTCCTGTCTCCCCTCAGCGTTGCTTCGGCAACCTTTTTGACTCCATTGCAAATTCCCGAAAACTCGGGTAAACCAAGTAGCTTGGGTAAACCCCGTAACCAGCCACAGGGTTTACCCAGGTTTATCCAAGTTATCCAGAATTCCCGAACCTTGGGCGGCGTCAATTAGGAACCTGGTTATCCACATGCCTCCGCAACCAGGAGGCGGACGGGGTGAGGCCCGGTCTTTGAGACTGCGGCGAACAAGGCAGGGAAGATCGCCTGTAGGTTAAAGCGGCGATTGAATCGGAACTGGTGCTCGGCAAGGTATCTGGGCAGGTGCCGTGCGCTGCACCAGCGGCAGACTCCGAGAATATTGCCCTTCAAGTTGGAGATGACCGTGTTCACGGCCTGGAAGGCCTCCATCTTGGAGCCCCTCCAACCGCCCTCGCTTTTGATGGGTTCGTGTGAGGCACCGGATGCGGCTACGCCACGAAAGCAGTGAAGCCCATCCGATACCACGTGGGTTCCGGGGGCCAATGTGTTCGCGGCCCATGCCTCGATCGTTTCAAGCTTGAAGTCCGTCAGGGCCTTGAGCACGGCATAGATGACCTGCCTGTGGTTTTCCATCGCGGTCTGAACCGCGACAAGGAAGGGCTGTTTCCCGGGAGCCCCACGGCCACGCTTGCCGCCGTGGGTAGCTCCACCCGCATAGGCATCATCGATCTCAACCCGGTCTTTGAGCTGCCGGTCCGATTCTGCAGCACTCATGGCGCAAAGGATCTTCTGCTTCAGGTAGTAGGCAGTGGGGTATCGGACGCCCAGATATCGCTTGAGTTCCAGAGCCGAAATGGAGTGTTTGCCATGCGAAAGCCGGTACATGGCCTCGAACCAGGTCCTCAGAGAGAGGTGGCTGGACTCCATGACGGTCCCCACGGTGACGGATGTCTGATGACGGCAGGCCTTGCACTGAAACAACTTCCGAGGAGTCAAGAAGTAGGCCCCACCGCTACCGCACTTCGGGCATTGAAACCCGTGTGGCCACCTTGCCTTCACTACGGCGTCCATACACTGCACTTCCGTGCCGTACCGAGCTTGGAAATCCCGAAAAGACAGCCCCTTTTGGAACTGGATCTGATTGATGGCCATGGAACACCTCCCGATCCGAAGGTTCGGTTCCATGGAATGACAAAAACTGTCCAAAACCCGCCTCATCCCGGGGTTTCGGAGGCACATGGATAATCAGGATTAGGAATGTGCGTCAGCGACAACTACCCTTGTGCATTTGAGGCAGCGACAATTACAAATGTGCTGCTGATGGCTTTTGGCGGAGGCCCCTGTGGGAAACGCGGAGCGTTTTCCAGCCGAAGGCCGAGGGAGGCGGAATTCCTGTGGAAAGGGGGCAGCGCCCGCTTTCCATGGGACTTCCGCGCCCGAGCGGGGGGCGTAGCTTGGGGGGTCCAGGGGGGGCTGTGCGTTGTGGATTACGTCGCCTGGGTCATCCGTCCTTTGGCCGCCTCGGCTCGGAAGCTGGTGCCGTTGAGTTCGAGGATCACGCAGTGGTGGATGACCCGGTCGATGGCTGCCGCCGTGGTCATGGGGTCCTTGAATATCCGGTCCCACTGCGAGAACACCAGGTTCGAGGTGAGAATCACCGTCCGCCGTTCGTAGCGTTCCGCCAGCAGGGTGAACAGCACTTCCGTCTCATCCCGGTCCTGCTGGATGTAGCCAATGTCGTCGATGATCAGAGCGTCGAAGGCATCCAGACGCCGCAGTTCCTTCTCCAGCCCGTAGGACTGCCGGGCTGCCAGCAGGCGCTGCACCAGGGCGAAGGCGGGGGTGAAGTGGACGGTGTAGCCGTTCTGGATGAGTTCAGCCCCCAGGGCGCATACCAGATGCGTCTTTCCCCGCCCCGGCAGGCCGAAGGCCAGCAGGTTCTCCGCCCGGTCCACAAATCCACCTTCGATCAGGGCGGGGAGCTGGCGGCGCACCTTCACGGGCAATTTCTCCTGGTCCAGAGCCGCCAGCGTCTTTCCTGGTGGCAACTTGGCGGCTTTGATTGCCCGCTCCAGACGCTTCTGGCGACGCTGCTCCAACTCCACATCCAGGACATGGTGGAGGAACCGCTCGAAGCCCCAGCCCTCCTTCTCGGCCCGCACTGCCGCCTGCGTGTGAGAACCCGCCACCCCGGGGAGCTTCAGCTCCCGGAGCATTTCGTCCAGCTTCCGTCGGGACTCCCGGCTCATACGGCCTCCGCCACATCCAGAAGGAGATCGAACTCCTTCAGGTCCACCACCAGGGGCGCGATCTGGGGTGCCTGGGTGGGCTTCTCCACGCCCATCAACTCCTTCACCCGCTCCGGTTCTGGGGCTTCCCCAGCCTCCAGCAGCAGTCCCAACGCGGCCTCGACCTCGCACTCCATGGTCTTTGACGCCAGATGGAGGAGCCGGAGGTAGGCCACCTCGCCCTTTCGATCCCCCAGAGTTTCCTCCAACACGGCCAGCGCCTGGTGCCATACCGGACTCGGGAACAGATCCTCCCGGTGGCGGAAGCGGGCGAAGGCACCGGGCTTGCGCAGCAGGGAGTCGATGACATGGCGGTAGTCGATGTGGTGGTTGCTCTTTCCCAGCAGCCGGGGCATCTCCAGCACCCGCTTCCCGCTGTGCCAGACCTCCAGCCGGGTCTCAAACAGGCGCACCCGGACCTGCTCGCCAATGAGCCGGGGCGGCACGGAGTAGGTGTTCCGTTTCACCACCAGGGTGCTCTCAGTGGTCACGCGGGTGCGGATCTCGTCGAACTCCTGGAAGGCCTCCACCCGCAGGGGGCGCATCGCCGCCAGTTCCTCGGCGAGCCTGGGTCGGCGCTCGTTGACGCTCCGGCAAATGGCCTGAGCCCAGGCTTCCCACGACTCCACCGTCGAAAAGTCCCGGCTCCCGCGCAGCAGCAGATGCTGATTCAGCCGACGTTTCAGGGCACCGTTGAGGGCCTCAACATCCCCGTTCTGCTCCGATTTCCCGATACCGATCGTCCGAGGCTGCATGTCGTAGTGACGCATCAGCGCCAGGTAGTCCTCGTTGAACCCCCGTCTCCGGCGGCCATTCGGCCTCCCGGAGGCATTCTCCAGGGCTTTGTCTGCCGCGACCTCATGAGTGGCCGCCGTGGAGTTGTCGGTCTGGTGGAACTGCGGCACCCGCCCCAATTGGATGAGCGCTGCCGGAACACCCCGACGCAGCGCCAGCATGGACTCCGACTGGCAGACCGTGATCCAGCTCCAGTTCGAGAAGGGTAGGACCACATGGCACAGCAGGTGGGGGAAAGCCTCGCCCTGGATGGTCACGCCCAGCTCGGTGACCCAGGTGAAGTCTGTCTGAATGGCCTCTCCAGGGCGGTGCTCCTGGGGAAAGAATACTTCCTTGTCCGGCCCATGGTGGGCCCGCCACTCCTTCACCCGCCGCTGGAAGGTTCGAAGTTGGCCCTCCTGATAGACCCCGGGACGGCGGCGCATCAGATCCTCGAACAGGATGCGGGCCTCCAGTTCCGGCGCATCTCCCAGGCGCCGCTCGATGTCAGACCAGTCGCCCTCGAACGGGTCCAGCCGTGTCCGCCAGTCCCTCGGTTCCTTCATCTCCGTAGGGAACTTGTCAGTGTGTAGATACTTGCGGCCCGTGTTCCGGTGCATCCCCGACCGGATGGACGCCAACTCCGCGCAGCCATGCTTCGCCATCTCCTCGCGCAACTTCCTCACCTGCTGATCCGTGACCCGGCCCATGCCACCGCCTTCCCAGGTCCATTAGGACCCAGGCCGGACGCCGCACACTTCACCGGTTCGGCGCTACTCCAGACGCCCTGGTGTAGTTGTCACCGATGCACAGGGGTAATTGTCGTCGCGCACGCGCTTACTGCCCTCTGTGCGGAGGCAGCGCCCAGGATGCATGTGTGGAAGGGTATTCCGTTCCTGAAGGACTCAGAAGACATCTTCTTGGAACTCATCAGGGCATCCGTTGTCCCGTTTTTCACGCAGCAGCCAGTCTTGCTTGCCACCATATCACTGGAGTCCTAGAGCTCCGTTAGTGTCTCAGCCCTTCCAAACCTTCTCTTCAGCACCGGACGCCGAAGGCACCACCCAGATATGGCCTAGGCAACTTCTCGGCGTACCTGGCGAAGGAGATCGCCTCCGGTGAGACCCAGGAGGAGCGCCTGGATGCGGTCATGCGGATCGGGTGGGATCCCCCGAAGGCGTGACGCATGCCGGTGAGGCACCCGGATGCTATCTCATCTCCGGCGTCATTCGGGATGGCCTTTCCTTTCAGCTCTTCGCTGCTTGCGCTTACCCGGAGGGGTAGCACTCACCACAGGCTTTCCGCCCGGCTCCAGGTCCACGATCCAGACCGGGTTCACAGGGTGGTAGTCCTCATCGCAGACGGAGGCGTTCACGTAGGTGGTGCCTCCCTGCTCAAGGAATCCATAGCCGTCGTGGATGTGCCCGAAGATGTGCAGGTGCGGCTTTACGGCAGTCAAGCGAATAGCCAGCTCCTCACAGCCCAGGGGCCCGCTGCCCTCCTCCGGCAGTCCCCATGGGGTCATCCGGGGCCTCACTTCGTCCAGAACCTTGTGGGGTGGACCATGGGTGATGAGGACGTCGGTGTCCATGGGGATGAGGTTCCACTTCTCGCGGAGCCCGGGGCCACCCCGGGGCAGGTTGAAGGCCCAGTCGCAGAACCAGGGTTGCCAGGGTGCTCCCCAGAAGCGGAGCCCGCCGATTTCGCACCCGCTGTCCTGCAGATAGAGGATGTCGGGTCCGAGGCAGGTCCGCGCCAACTCGGGTGCCTCCTCGAAACATCTGTCATGGTTGCCGGCCACCACGACCTTCCAGCGGTGCGGCAAGCGTGCAAGCCACTTCGCCGTCTGCTGTACCTCCCGCTCTGTTCCGAGGTTCGAGAAGTCCCCGGCATGGACCAGGACATCGCCATCGGGGACCTTGAAGTGGTCCTGCTCGCCATGGGTATCGCTGAGACAGACGAGGCGCATGTGGTCTCCGTGGCCTTCCCTAACCGGTTACCCATGATGAGGCCAGGAATGGCACTTTGGGCCCCATTGAAAGTTTCGGAGGCCTTGGCCACCCAATCGGGTCCTCGGGCTCACTGCCCTGAGCCATGCCGGGCAAGGCCGGTCAGTCGGTCCTGATTCCCGGTGGCGAGGGCGCCACCCAGGGGAACGTCCACCGAGCGTCAGGCTTCATCGACGAGCAGGGGGAGATGAGGCTCCGGCGCCGGGGGCACGCGGGCCATGAAGAAGGACTTCTTCTCCGTGGACAGGGGCAGGTCCTCGATGGCCCGCCGGGCCTCGTCCTGAGGCGAGATGGACGGAGGGATCCCCCGATGGAGGGCGGCGCCTGCGCCGAGCAACAGGACAAGAAAGAGAAGGATCGTCAGAAATATCATGGTCTGCTCCGGAAGGGGGTCAGGGGCAAAGGCCGGGCGAGGGCGTAGGGCCGGTAGATAGAGATGCCTACTGGTGTTTCGCCGAAGAGTTGCGGCCGACCGCAGACTTGGGGCGGCTAATCCAGCCCATTCTCCCGTCGGCTCGCCTCCGCCAGGCGGTGTAGCCGATGGTCAGCGCCTGGGCCACTGGGCAGACGCCGAACTCTCCGGCCAAGGTCATCAGCTTCCCATCGCGCACTTGGCGTTGGCCCAGGCTCCCTCCGCGCCTGTCGGCAAGGCTTTCGTCCAGGCTGTTATGACAGCGTATTGCCGCGATCTAGCTCGAGCTAATCCTCGGTGCATCGGAGAGGTTGCTCAAAGTTCTTGAATCCGTTGGACTCCATCTTCTCGGAGAGTTGGGAAACGACGATTCTCACCCTGCACCCATGTTTCTGGGCGCGATCCATATATGCCTTGGCCTCGCGAAGGCGCAACGAACCAATCGAGCCTGTATCCAAATCGATCGTCTCGATGGTGCCTGTCTCAGCTCGGTGCGACAAAGCTTCAATAGCTTGCCGAAGAGCCCCAATGCAGCCAATAGGTCCGGGGTCTGAGGGCAGATCAGGAATTGAAAAGCCCTCGCCCATTGTCAAAGCTTCAACGGGAAGTTGGAAGACCCGAGATAGAAGAATCAAGGCTGATCTGCTGGGTTTCGCCCTGTCGCGTTCCCAGTAAGAGACCACCTGCTGATCGCTGTCGAGAGCTTGCGCGAGATCCTTCTGAGTCCAGCCCCACGCTTTCCGGACCATGCGAATCCGCCCTCCAAGTGTGGAGGCAATGCCGGAATTTTGCAGCGTGCCCTTGACCATCAGGACAATCCGCACATAGGATTATGTAAATCTTCAATCCCGCTCCCCAACCTCAAAATTTCGAGGCGAGCATGGCGGGAGTTGGCCATCGTTCGGATTCTACAACCTTTCCACGCTTTGCGTGGACAGGAAGCGTGTCTTTGGACGTAGGTGATCGAATCGCTTAACCCTTTGATTCCCTATCTGTACCGCGCTGTTTCAAGGGAACACACACGCTCCCTTGCCAATCCGCCCACCTATTGGAGGAGTCGTGTCTCAGAGTCGAATCCCACTCAGCAAGGATGAGCACCTGCTTTTCCAGACCAGTCCGCACTGGATCATCCTGCTTCCTTCGGCGCTTCTCGCTCTTTGGTCGATTGCCAGCATGGCGATGACCAAGCGTGGAGAACTGTCATTCGGCCCGTTTGAGTTCATCCTGGCCTGCCTCTGGGGCCTTGGCTCCCTGATTGACTATCGGACTTCGATCTACATCGTCACCAGCCACCGGGTCTATGCCCGCTGGCGACATGGGTTGTTCTGGCTCCGTTCGGGACACCTGGACCTGCGTATCCGCCAGATCGAGAGCAGTCGAACCGGCACTACCCTACTGGGGTTCATTCTGGGTCTGTTCAGGCGCGGGTATGGGACCGTGGTGGTTCATGGGACGGGCACCGGGGCTGTGGGCATCAGGAAGGTCTTCAAGCCCATGGAATTCAAACGAGCCATGGACGAGGCTATGCGCCAGAGCGACGACGGGGTCCGTCAGGCTTCCTTGACCGGAAAGGCTACTGCGGAAGAACTGGTGCGTGCGCAGGGTGGGGCCAACTGCCCTCAATGCGGGCGGCTGGTTCCCCAGGGGGCGGCTTTCTGCGGCTCCTGCGGAACGGCAGCGACCCGAGCTTGTCGGCAATGCGGAACCTCCATTCATGCCGCCTTCTGCCCAGCCTGCGGCACCCCGAACGCCTGACCTCCACCTTCTGAGTCAATTCCAACTTTTCCCATTCGAGGAGCCGATGAGAGCCCATACCTTTGTGTCCCTGATGCTGGTTGCAATGCCCTGGCTGAGTGTCCCGGTCCAGGCCCAGGAGGAGCAGGAGAAACCCAAAGGGATATTCGGCCTGCTGAACAAGCTGACCAACCCTGCCGGAAGCGGGTTCGTGTACAAGGATGTGTCCGGCAAGGAGTGGAAGACCAAGAACTTCAAGCACATTTCCTCGGATGAGGGCAAGAAGTTCCAGGCCTTTCTGGATGAGAAGAAGGGTTTCCGGCACTACACCTTCGGGATGACTGTGGAGGATTTCCTGAAGACGGCCAAGGCGCACAAGGAGAGCTTCCAGAGAGGCGATGGGATCGGCCTTGAGGGTGATGACAGCAATTGGCTCCAGGCTTCGGGGCCTCAGTATCTGAATAATGTCGATGTCACCATCCGGTATGGCTTTTACAAACGGAAGCTCGTCTGGGTGAACATCCGCAGTGGTCATCGTGCCGACATGAGCAAGAATGCCGCCGAACTCGCTTATCAGGGGATTGCCGAAACCTATGGACCTGGGTTGGCGGCTTCCCGCGTCGAATCCAAGGGGATGGGGGACGCCCGTCCTGGGGTGCTCTGGTTCAGTGACAAGGCCGAAATCCACTTCTTCTCTGCCTTCGATCCTTCGGCGGCAAACAAGGCGAAAAGTCGGCTTGATGCTGGAGTCGCTGAAGAGCACCCCGGCAACTTCAACATCGAATTCCGGAGCCGTGACTTGCTCGCAGATTACTACTCAACCGTCCGTAAGAGCGCCAAAGCCGGAATGTAAGGCTGCTGCCCCAAGGAGAGCCTTCGCGATGGGCCGTCATTCGAGTCGAAGTCCGCTGGTCATTGAGCCAGGGGCTATGGAGAAGTTGGAGGCCATCGCCTTTTCCGAGGATGAGTCACAGGCTCGCCGGGAGAAGGCCAGAGTGCTGATCGCCTATTCGAAGGGGCTGCGAATCAGTATCCTGGAGCGGATACTCCAGATCAACCGACCTAGAATCGGTAGGATCCTGGAGTTGGCCGAAGAATTGGGTCCGCTGGAAGCTATGGAAGAGCAGCGTGGCCGGTGGAAGCGACAGAACCGTCTTCTCCAGGAGGAGACCATTTAGCTTGGAACCGGAAGGGAGGCTTCGATGGAGATGGATGAAATGCGGGTTCCCAAGATCATCCGCATGCAGCAGGAGTGGGAGAGGCAACATGCCGCTATGGCAGACAAGGACATTGCCAACACCGAGAAGGAGAGGCCGAAGCGGCGGTCCTCTGGAGGGGTGTATTGCGGTCCCTGGCCGAAGTGGAGGTACCTGCTGTTCCGGCTGACCGGGGCCGCGTGCTTCCTACCACCCCCGTTTGGCCGGGGGTGAGCAAGTCCGAGTCACCGGGGCGACTTCCGAGCAACCTTTCTTTTCGCTCAGCGCACAGCTTTTGCCGTGGTTCCGACTCCCGGCGAACATAGTCGCACAGGAGTCTCCATGATCTCCATGCAGCGAGAATCGGCCTACTGCGCGCCAAATCATGTAAAAGCGCCCAAAAAGTGACGCCGCCGCGAAAAATGTTCTGAAGTTCCTGCTGGGCTACATGGAGGGTTGGCTGCCTGCGGTGAAACAGAAGCGAACCCTGGCCCGGCTCAAGGACGTGGTGCTTGGGTTTGGGCCTGCCAGGGGCGCTCCATGCTGACGAACGCGATCCTGTACCGTGGACGTGAGCAGGCGGACTGGTCAGCCGACTACAAACTTTTCAATCGCTCAGCGATTCAGGTGCCGGTTCTCTTTCGGACGGTGCTCCTGGAAAGCATCAAGAAGCTCCCGGAGGGGGCAGATATCGAGGTTGCGATCGACGTGTCGATTTGAGACATAAGCTTGCCAGAAGGACAGCTTGTAATCCCTTTCACGAGTGGGACAACTTATGGGTCCCAAGACGTTGGCCAAAAATGAAGGGAGAAGGTGGCTGAACGACGATGAGGCCGCTGTCAGGGTGCATAGGATTCACCAAGACATTCGACTCACCTGGGATTACGGCGGATGGAACGACAAGAACCGCCTCCACCATAGAACTGACCCATGTCGATCCCAGGAGTTTCAAACTATCAGGACCAGGTATCTGGCTCCAGTCCGAAGGGAGGTCGCTGGGCGTCAGGATCTTTTTTGACACCTCATTGGGGATATCAATGGCCACTGAAGAGTAGTCCGCTGGGAGGTCGCTGAGGTCAAGGTGTACTAGGGCCTCCAGGCAGGCCAAGGATAGGGTTCCTGCCAAGTAGACTAACCGTGTTCCTTTGTGGTTCCATCGCCCGCCATAGATGCGCGAACCATCCCCGGAGAGGGGGGCAGATAGGTGTTTGGCGCGACAAAGCCGCCAGGCCCGGATCAAGAGAAGATACCGTGTTCGATGCGTCCCAGAACATCCTGGACCGCTTGTGCCCCAATGTCGGTGTCCAGCAGACTCATGGGGGTGACGCCCCCCAGGGCACGATTCTCCTTCTGCATCCAGACCTTGGCCTTTTCGAGGGATCCAAGCGTGTCACTGGCCAAGTTCAGTATCCGGGCAAAACGGAAAACACGTTCTCCCTCTCCGATTGCGAGTCGCCCGGAGGTTTCCTTTCGCCGGGCAAGTGTGCGAGACGGAATGTGCAGGGCGGTGGCGGCTTCCTCCTGAGACATATTGACCTTGCGGATGAGGAGGGCCAATTCGCTAAAAGGGAGGCCCTCCCGCAGTCGGTTGATTAACCGGAGCTGCGTTGGCAGGTCCTCAGACCGGGCTTCTGCGAACCAGTCCAGGGTTACGGCTCTGCTCATGTTCCCCTCCGATGTATGCCATCTGGCATAATTATTGGAGCATATTGGCTGAATTCAAGAGGCAGGCCCTTTTGCGCCATAGCATCTGCTTGAATTCCACGGCTGGTCGGGAACCCTGATACAGCATTTTTGGACACCATATGCTTTCACCTCTGTACAAGTGGCCAGGATATGGTTCTTTCCTAGGTAGAACCCACCCCGGAATTGGAGGTGTTCTGGCCTGCGGTAGACACGTTGTGTTTCTCGACGCGGACAAGATATGATTCACGGCACACGAGGATACCGGGCTCACGAAGACGGGTCATAAAATCCCCAAGTGCGGTACATGCACGATCGTCTGGCTCCGAAGTTCATCCAGGGGGCTGTCCATCAGGGGCTCCCATTCGGCCTGGCAGGCCGGGCAGATGGCCAGGTGGGCTCGCAGATACTGGCGTTCCGGAAGAGAGAGGGCCCCCCGCCAGAGGCGGAGGGCGAGATCATCGGCCTGGGGGCAGCTCATCGCCTACCTCCCTGCAGGGAAAAGAAGTGCTCGCGGAGCTCCCGGAGGGCCCGGTGCACCTGGCTCTTGAGGGCAGACACGGAACAGTCCATCAGGTCTGCGATCTCGGCGTAGGAGAGTTCGGTCTGGCGAGTGATCAGGAGCAGCTCGCGCTTCTCGGGGGCAAGCTGGCTCAAGGCGCGGTCCAGTCTTTCCAGGTCCTCGGCGAGGAGAGCCAGGTCGTCGGCCCGGTCCCCGTCGTGGGGCAGGACTTCCTGGAGCCCGTCCAGGGAGGCGTGGTGCTTCAGACGCTTGCGATAATCCTCGTATGCGTTGCGGGCGATACGCCACATCCAGGGGAGGAAGGGGGCGCCCAGCTGATAGGAAGCCCGGTGGCGGAGGATCCGGTGGAAGACCTCCTGGACGAGATCCTCGCTGGCCGGGATCTCCTGGGTCATCTGCCGGAAGAAGTGGAAGAGGTGCAGCTTGTGCCGTTCGAAGAGGAAGGCAAGCCGCCCCACCTGGCCTGCCTGGACCTGGCTCATGATCATCTCGTCATCCCTGCTGGGGTCTCCCTGGGGATGACTACCGGCGACCTCGGCATCGGTCGCAGGGAACTCGGGAAGGGCGTGCTTGGAAGATGTCTGTCTGGCCGCCCCTGGAAATGAGTGTTGGTTCATGGTGCTCTCCCCGCGCCACCTGGCGCACCCTGCCGAGCAGGGCAAGGGGCAAGAGCTCCTGAGGTGCGGACCGAGGAGCTTATTGGGGCAGGGGCCACAAAAAGCGGAGCGGGTAGCGCCGATGGCGCCGCCAGCCCCGCAGCAGTGCCAGGGGGAGTGGGGAGAGCCCTGAAGACCTCAAGGGCGGTCGGACGCGCTCAGGAAAACCCCGGCCCAAAAGAGACCTGGCCCTTCGGGGGGAGCTGTGCCCTCAAGGGCCGAGGGGGGAGTGGCTCGATGGTGACAATGGCTCCAGAGATCACAAAAGAGGCGAAATGCATCCTTGGCATTACCTCCAAGGAATGCCTCGTGGTGGGCACTCAGGGTTGGTCGGAGAGCGCACACAGCGGTCATACCCGGAAGGACCGCTCGACCAGCTGGAGTGGCGCAACGGTCAAGTGCCGGCCCACGCCGTTGTGGGCCAAAGGACCCAGGGGGCAACGGTTGGCCTTGCAATAAGCCAATTTTATCACCTACGGCACCCTGAGGGTCCGCTACTCCCGGAAGTGGAAAATTCTGCGCTGATCGGCCAATCGGGCCGAAAATCGGACACATGATGCCAGGTGAGCTCTTTGGGTGGAGCTTGCTCAGGGCCTGCGAAGCGGCGTGATTAATACCATCCCCTGCGGAACTGGGCGCAAGCTGAGGAATATCGGTCCTGCATTCGGGCTCTGCTGTTTCTATGCCATGGTGGTTCCAGTGGGGCTCTGTAATGCTGGTTGAAAAAATTTCAATACCTGATTATCGACGTGTCTCAGCCCAATAGGTAGATATCCGAGGGTGACGAGACTTACGGCCAAAGCCGCTGAGCGTGAATGGACAGAGATTGTCGCACCTCATGCTCGATACTTGTATCGGGGGGAGAAGGGATTCTCCGAGTGGCAAGCTACGATATCCAGTTCCAAAAGGGTCTCTCCCTCCGGGAGTTCAACGGGACCTACGGATCCGAGGACCAGTGCGCGGAAGCCATCTGCAAGGCTCGATGGCCGGACGGCTTCGTGTGCCCCGAGTGTGGTTCCACGCGCCATTGCCGCCTTGGCCGTGGCCTATTCCAGTGCCAGGATTGCCGCCACCAGACCAGCCCCACGGCGGGGACCATCTTCCAGGACACCAAGTTGCCGCTCACGGTCTGGTTCCTGGCCATGCACCTGCTCACCCAGGGCAAGCACTCGGTCTCGGCACTGGAGTTGAAGCGCCAACTCGGGGTCTGTTACGACACGGCCTGGAGCATGAAGCAGAAGATTCTCCAGGTCATGACGGAGCGCGAGGAGGGCCGGGTCCTCTCGGGTCGTGTCGAGGTGGACGATGCCTACGTCGGCGGCGAGCAGCACGAAGGCAAGCGTGGACGCGGTGCAGCCGGGAAGACGCCCTTTGTGGTAGCGGTGGAAACGGATCCCGAGGTTCCAGAAAGGGTGCTCTACCTGAAGATGAAGACCCTGGAGCACGTCTCCAGCGAAGAACTGGAGCCCTGGTTCCGGAAGTCCATCATTGAGGGCTCCCTGGTGCTAACGGACGGATGGAAAGCCTACAACTTCCTGGAAGATGGGTGGGAACACGACGCCCAGAAGTCCCCTGGAGGATGGAAGAGCGCCAAGGTGGCGGCGTTCCGCTGGGTCAATACCGTCCTGGGCAACCTGAAGTGCAACATCAAGGGCGTGACCCGTTGGGTTGGTAGGGCGCATCTGGATCGCTATTTGGCCGAGTTCCAATACCGCTTCAACAGGCGCTTCGACATGAAGTCCATCCTGCCCCGTTTGCTGACGACGGCAGTGAGGACTCCAGCTATGCCCCAGGCGCTTCTGAAACTGGCATGGATGGACAAGACGGCGTAATCCCAGGATGTTTATTGACCTTCCTTCTTGGGGGGTGGGAGAGGTTCTCCCCGGAGCATCGCTAGGCGACGCGCCACCACGTTGGGGTAATCCTCAACCAACTTCATGTACAAGGCTTTGGCTTCAGGCGTGTCATCCACGGAGTAGTCAAGGTTGCTCTTCCTCGGCTGAGAGGAAGGCTCTTTGGGCGTCTGGTTCGAGTTGTTGGACATGGAAGGATTCCTTCAAAATGCTGGTGATGCCAGCGAGGTTATTGATTGGGTCGTTGAGGTCTGAAGTTGCGAGAGCGGCCATATCGTCAGAAAAACACTGGTTCCTGGCATCATAGGCCGCGAATCCAATGCCTTCTTGTCGGATCTCTTCAATTGCTCTGAGGAAATTGATCGGGGCAGCCCGGTGAAGGAATGCCTGATCTTTCGATGGGACAACACGGGAATCAGCCTTGGACCGAGAAACGGTTCTCGAAACGGCTCCCGCGACATCTCCGCCGACATACAAAATGTCCACATTGCACCCTTTGCGTGTTGCCACGTTGATGGCCTCCAGCAAAGCCAGCCAGTTGGCTCCATTGGAGTCCAGGACGGTATTGACTTGCCCCGCATGTTTCTCCAATAGTTCCTTTGCTCGTGTGCTTTTCCCGATACCGGCTGCTCCAACCATGGCGACCACCGTATTGGCTCCAGTACTGGAGTTGCGAGCTACACTTGCTTCGTAGAGATCCACGGCAAGGTAGTTCATGTCTGCAAGATCCAGTGTGTGGACCAACTGAGGATTGCTATAAACCGAAGGAAGTAGGGTTACGAAGAGATCCCCATTGACGATCCTTCCGTCCATGGATTCTTCGAGTCCCGCATAGGCTTCAAAGACCTGCTGGCGATTCTGTCGAGCCCATTCCATTTCCTCGTTGGCCCGAGCCTGCAAGGTGGAACGAGACGAAGGAGGGATTGGCGAGACGGAAAGGGGCAAGAGAGCGAGGTCGTGGGTGTAGTTCGAATCACCCTCTGAGCACTTTCCGGGATTGCCTCCCCCAGGTTCTTCAGGATCAGAGTGCGGATCGCCATGGGTGTTCTTAGGTCCCCCTGGTTTCATCTATGGCCTCCGTAGGTTGGTGGACTGGATGACGCGACGCATCTTCTCGTAGATATCGCCACGATCGCCATCTTTGCGTATTCCAACGCCGATGATGATGACTTGGAGGGACGCGGTGTCCACCATATAGACGATGCGATACCGCTGGCCAATGGCTCGGATGCTCCGAAACCCGAAGAGATCCCGCAGCAAAGCCTTGCCACGGGACTCCGGCGATTCCGCAAGAGAATCAACCATGTCGGCAAGCTTCCTTTGAACTCTGCGGTCCTGGATTTCCGCCAGCATGTCAGCGGCTTCATCGGTGTAGAGAACCTCGTAAGCCTGTTCCATCAGAGCCCTAGGAGTTTCCGAACGTCAGCCGAGGTCTTTGTCTTCCCCGTTTTGGCCTGCTGAACGCTCTTGGAAAGGCGCTGGGAAAACGCCTGATCGGAAAGGATGTCGAGTGTTTCCACCAGGGACTCGTACTGGTCATACCCCATCGCCACCATGACGGGTCTTCCCCGCTTGGCAATCGCCAGGGGTTCATCTTCCACGACCTCGGGAAGGGAGAGGAGATTCAGTCGGGCTTCGGTGATCGTCATCTGGCGCATGGTGCCTCCTGCTCAACCAAGTGTACATCTGGGCGACCATCTTGCAACCCCTTGGTCAAACCAAAGTCTAAGCTCTGGCAAAAGCCAACAGCTTTTCCATGCGCTAAGCGTTTTTCTCTAAACTCAGGGAGTTGGACCCATCCAGGTATTCCGATCTCTTCGGTTTAGGCTGAGTCACGTCGATAATCAGGTTTCAATAAAGCAAAACACTAAGTCTGTGGAATGATTTTCCATGCATAACATTCACCATCGAGCACAAAATCTAGACCTCGAATTCTATTGATAGATTTATCCTGTATGGATAGTAGCTTGTTCACAAGATGAAGAAGATTCTTGAGGCTGGGTTGACTGGGGTCCGTTTCTAAAAATGCGCTTACCATTTCGGACAAAATACCATCTACTGGAATTGTGGTATGCAGATATCGATGAGCTTGTGCGATGAGAAACGCATGGAGAAACCTGTCTTGGTTGCTTTTGTTTTGTATTGAGTGCATTGTTTTTTTAAAATTGTCTGTAAACCACTCGACTTCTTTTAAAAATGGAATCCTTGCAAGGGAATACTCGATTTCTTCGACAAACCAATCGCAGGATGCAGTGAGAACAGAGGTGATATCAAGAATGTCCTGTTGCTTGGTTCCTATCGCAAAAATCGGCGTTAAAAAGCATGGATCGCCATGCTCACTAAGGTGTGCGTGGCATAACTCGTGAAGTAAGTTTAGACCATTTGTTGGGTCATTTTGGGGAATTTTTATAAAATGAGTTTTGGTGTAGATGTCAGAAATAACTTCACACTTATTTGACCCTTTTTGGATATTAACCTTCCACTGAAAACCATTTTTAAGCATGTTGGAAGCACGATTAATTATTAATTTATCATTATCTGCTGGATTCGCCTTTTTTCTTTGCTTTGATTTGGCCATCAGCGTTCCTCCCCAAAGTGTTTCTGGAATTGATGGGGTTATTGTATGTTCCATGTTTAGTTTTTAAACCAAAGTTTTGCATCTGTCAGGCCTCAAAAGAAACTACCCCCCCGTGGCGACAAAAGAACTGAACCCCCGTATTGACTCATCAATGAATCTTACCGGGGCAGAAAATTGAGTTTTCAATAGATCGCCATTCAGGCTCAAGGAACCTTGACCAGGGCAACCTCACCTTAGATTGCCTGGGAGAGGATATGGCAACGCAGGGATGCGACCAGAGCGTTCCCAGGGGCACTGAACGGTGGGGCCGACAGCAGTCGGCCCTTTGACTTCACCGGGAGTGCCTGTCGCGTCAAATCCCGGGGTGAGGCCGAAGGCCGAGGGGCAGAGCCCCTTGATCTCTCTGGTTCAATCGGACTGTTCCTGGTCCAACGTTGCACCCCCGAAAACCAGTTGTTTGGCATACTGGCACCGCCATTCCTTGACCCTGCGCTGTAAGGTTCGGATTTGTCTATTGGAGATCAACTCTGGGTAATCGTGCCGGAGTCTCGCCATCAAAGCTGCTGTTGTGGTTGCTGGGTCGAGCTGGAGCCAAGCTTCGACATGGCCCCAAACCATCTCCACAGCCTCGTGTCTCGGTCGACCCATCGGGGCCCATTCCTCTCGGGGCTTCCGGCCCCTTCCTTTTTTGCGGAAGGGCTTTGAATTGTCTCCCTGCCAAAGGGTTGAGAGACCTTCCAAAAATGCCTGGAGGTCCGGAGGGTCTATGCCAGCGGCTTGTTCGGGTTGGGGCCCCGCCAACTGGCCAAGGTGCCGTTGGATGCGCCGCATTTCCTCCAGGAGACTCAAAGGGTCCAGATCGAGGACGGTTCTCGCCAACTCAGCCTTCCTGGCTTCAGGGAAGCCTTCAACCCCCATCAACCGTTCGCAAGGCGTCTTTGGCGGGTGGTAGTGCTTGATGATTCGGGCCCCCAAGCGATGCTTGGAGGCCAACTTGAACGATGGCTGAAAGAAATTTACAAAATTTCGGGCCACCCCATACAGGCGGTTAACGGCTTCTGTGGCCTCCGGCCCCGCGAGGCGGTCATATCCCAGGAGTCGACGCACGATGGCCCCATTTTTCTGTTCCACCCATGCCTGGTCGTTTTTGTGGAGAGGCCTGCCTCTGGTGAACACAATGCCTCTGCCACTGCAATAGTCGAGCATGGGTTCGTTTAGAAATTCGCTTCCATTGTCCACATCGATGCCCAGCAAGGGGAACGGTAGGAGGACTGTGACCTTTTCGATGGCGTGGATGACCAGAAGGCAGGAACGGAACGGCATCGCCAGACACTCGGTCCACCCTGTGGCGATATCCGTGAAGGTGATGGAGTGGACAAAGTTACCTTCTGAGGAGGGTCCGCCGTGGGTCACCAAATCGACCTGGAGGAAACCTGGAGTCGGTGTCCCCCAATCGGCGAAGGTCCGAATAGGAACTTGGGGTTTGACCATGGAGGAAAGATTGGCCCGCGGAATCCTTCGCTTCTGGACTCCGTCCCGAGTCGATTTGAGAAGCCGATCAATGGTTGCGGCACTGGCTGCCAGCAACCGGGCCCGAACTCCCGGGGCTGGTTGCAGGTGACCATGCCGTTCAAGGGAGTCTAGTAGGAGGGGGATGAGGGCCTTGAGCCGTTTCCCACATACACGGTCAGAAGCTTCCCATAAAATCACCAAGGCCTCCCTGACGGCCTCATCGTATACACGGAAACGCGATTTCGGTTGCTTGTCAGTGAGGGCTGAATCCCGGGTGAGGATTTGGATGGCATGCTTCCTGTGATAGCCCGTGAGTGCCACAAACTCATTAAGGATCATTGTTTTCTCGATCCTCGTCACCTTCCGATAGCGATCCCGTAGGACCCGGACCAGTTCCTTGCGAGCACTCTCACTCAATGGCTTGTCCATTCCCCAACACCCCGCCAGTTATAATTCGGTGAGGCAACGGCCCGACAGGTTTCATCCAAGGTAGGCCCTCTGATGAGGCAACTGGGGCTTTGGGTAAGAAAATGGGCGAGGCAATGCGCCCCCTTCGCCAAGGAGGAGACATGGCGTACAGGGAATAGGCACGCTTACCGGAGGAGCCGGGAGAGGCGATGCTGGAGCAGAGGGATGTGCAGGGCATCTTTGCGCTTAGGGCGCGAGAATGGGGCATCAAGGCCGTCGCCCGGGAGTTGGGAATCGCGCCGAACACGGTTAGGTTCTGGGTTCGGCAGAGGGAGGATGGCCCTCGCCCGACGACCGGTAGGCCGAAGGCTTTGGAGGCTTGGCTGCCCGGGGTGAAAGGCCGATTCATGGAAGGCATTCACAATGTGGATGTCCTGCGCCAGGAACTCGCGGAGCGAGGAATCCTGGTCAGCCTCCGGACAGTAGAGCGGGCGACCGAGGGATTGCGGCGGGAGATCCGGCACCAGGAACGGGCCACTTTGCGTTTCGAAACGGAGCCCGGATAGCAGCTCCAGGTCGATTTCGGGGAGTGCTGGCTGGAGGTAGCTGGAGAACGCGCGAAGGTATTCGTATTTGTGGGCACCCTGGGTTATTCGCGAAGGACATACGCTCAGCTCTTTCCAGGCCTGTGTCAGGCCCACTGGCTGGAGGGCCTGGAAGGTTGCCTGCGGCACTTCGGTGGAGCCCCCAGGGATTTCCTGGTGGATAACGCCCGCGCCTTGGTGAGTCGCTGGAAAGGGGAGGCCCCGGTATTCCATCCCGGGTTCCAGGCCTTCTGCGACCACTATGGCATCCGCCCCAGTGCCTGCCGTCCCTATCGCGCCCAGACCAAGGGCAAGGTCGAGAGCGGGGTCAAGTATGTGAAAGGCAATGCGCTGGGACGACGAAGCTATCCAAGCTGGGATGCGTTGGAGGCGCATCTGATCTGGTGGATGCGAGAGATCTCCGATGAGCGAATCCACGGCACGACCCATGATCGGCCCCGGGAGCGGTTCGAAGTCGAGACCGGGAAGTTGGTGCCCCTCATGGGCGTAGCGCCCTATCGCACCTTGCGGCGAATGAACCGAAGGGTGGGCCTGGATGTGCGGGTGCAGGTGGATACCAACCGCTACAGCGTGCCCTGGGAGTTGGCGGGGCAGACGGTGGACCTGGAGATTGAAGGTGGCCAGTTGGTGGTGAAGTGGCACGGCAAGGCCATGGCGAAGCACTTCCTCCACCCTGGCCGCCACCAGGAGGTGGTGGATCCCCTGCATCTGGAGGGGTTGGTGCAACGCACATTATCCTCTCGCGGAGGCGAGGGGGGCGTGCGGTCCATGGATGCCTACGTCAGGGCGGCGGGAGGTGAAACATGGTAGATCCCTGAGTAGAGCGACTGGAGCGGCACCTCCTCCGGTTGAGGTTGATGGGCACCAAAACCCGTCTGGATGGCCTGCTGGAAGAAGGTGCTCGCAAAGAGATGAGCTACCTGGACTTCCTGGATCTCGTCATACAGGAAGAGGTGAGCGAAAAGGACACCAAGCGTGCTCGGCTGGCCCACGGGGCCGGTTTGGCCTCGAACCGCTGCGACTCATCGCCTCCTGGCGGCAGCGCTCGCCGCAGACGCGCTGGATCACCTGGTAGTCGTCCTGGGAAGCCAGCCCGACCCGAATGAGCTGGTGCCTCTGTTCTACTATGATCCAATCATTGTGGTGGCATGTGGGCGGAAGTTCGCCCGTGCAATGAGTCGGCACCCGGTCAGTGTGATTTCGGTGGGCCAGGGGATGCTCAGGGTCTCCCAGGCGGCGCCGGGCACGGGCCTAGGCTTGGGTCTGGGTAGGGCCCCTGCCCTCGCGCAGGGGGGCCAGGGCCTTGGCCAGAAGGCGGACCACTACCGTCCCATCGTTGGCCAGGGGCGGTGCATGGCGTCAGGAGCTTTGCCCCAAGGCCCCCGTCGCCACGGTAACTAAGGGGATGACGAGCCTAGATGCTCCCTGTTCAATGATGAGTGGGATAACTGATCGGAGAGCGGGGATAAGTCAAATGGTTGGTGTCATGGAGGCGCGGCTGCCAAGTTGATCATCCACGACCAGCCGGCCTGTAGGCCAAATGGCCGTCGCTGCGGTTTCAGTCTAGTTGACCTGTTAGCTGTCGCCAGCCTGTTGGGTATCGCCGCTGGGCCACCGGCTCTGGCTCTGGGGCGCTCGCTTTGCTGTTGGTCCCCAGTTCATGCTCTGCTGTTCAATCCTCCTCCCTCGCCTTCCCCACTCTGAATGTCTTGATCTTGGGTCTCCTGGCGAGGGTGAGGCCTTTGAGAAGATCCGCCGCCAGCTGGGCTTTCCGTTTGCCCCCGATCCAGGGGCGATCATCGGGCCAGAGCCAGTGGGCGAGGAGTCGGGCTTGGTGGCCGGTGATGACCCACATCTGGTTCCGGGTGCCGGGCGCATCGGAGGGATTCTTCGGGGCCCAGATGAACCCCAGGCCGGGAAGACCCAGGGCTGCCCCCACCCGCTGGCGGAGATTCTGGAGGAGCTGCGGGGCATTCGAGTAGAGCGCCAGCTGGGGCGTGTTGGTCCCGCAACGGGTGACGGTGCCATCGGTGTCGATGAGGCCTCGAAGGAAATCGGGGAGGTAGGCGTCGGGGAGTCCCGGCGGCACATTGATAGCCGCGTCCTTGGGCCCCGGGGCCGTGAGGCCGAGGCGGTGGAGCAGGGCAGGGGTGGCCACGGGGGAAGAGAGGGAGAGCGCCACGGATTTGCCGGGTTCTCCAGGGGTGCTTCGCTTCACCGGACAGATCCTGGCAGGGTCCGCTTTGACGGCTCGGCATACCGCCGCCAGGACATCGCGGTCACGAGCATCGAGCTCAATGACCACGCGGTTCGGCTGGATCGTGCCATCACCCGCAATGACGCCCAAGGCATAGGCCATTCCAGGGGACCACGCTCCCTGCCAGACTCGCTCATTCCAGTTCGCAGTCCCTTTCTTGCGGGAGCTCGGCAGCGCCGAGGCCGGGGGGAGTCCGGGCGGCTCCGGGCGAGGCCCCTGGGGGAGGAGGCCATCGAGACCCAGACCATCGTAGGCGGGGAGCTTCGCACGAAGGGCCTCAAGGCCGGGAGGGCAAGGGAAATGGGAGATTCCTCGAGGATTGGTGGCTTCGGCCGCTTGGGTGGCCAGCTTGGCTTGAGCCGTTGCGACGGCCATCGCCTCCTTTCGGCAGCACTCGCCGCAGATCCGCTGGATCACCTGCTGGTCGTCCTGGAAAGCCAGCCCGGCCCGGATGAGCTGACGGCTCCGCTCCACCGTGATCGGGTGGTCGTGACGGCATGTGGTCGAAAGTTCGGCCATGCAGTGGGCTGGCACCCGGTCGGTATGCTTCAGGTGGGCCAGGGGCTGCTCGGGGTCCCCCAGGCGACGCCGGGCCCGCGCATAGGCTTGGGCCTGGGTGGGCACCCAGCCCTCGTGCAGGAGGGGCAGAGCCTTGCTCAGGGGGCGGACGACCACAATTCCGTCCTCGGCCAGGAGGGTCGCATAACGGGTGGAGTTCTTCCCCGAAGCCCCTGCGACCACGGTGACCACGGGGATGAGGAGCCGGGTGGATACCTCCGCGACAAGCTGGACCTCCCCAAGGGCTTGGAGCCGCATCTTGGTGAGGACCTGCTGGACTGCTTCCTCCGGAGGGATGGGAAGGCACTTGAAGGGGGCGTCCAGGGGAAGGGACACCTCCGGCCCGCCAGCCGATTCTGGCTTCTGGTGAGGATCGCATTGGGGATCCAGGTGGGACATGGCTGCCTCCGATTCAGTCGGCCTCAAGGGGCCGGCGGTGGGCTTTCAGCAGCTTCGTCCGAAGGGTTCGGGTGATCTGCCTGCCAATACCTACTGGGGGATCTCGAGGTGGTCGCAGACTTTCTGGAAAAATCTGGTTCTTGACTGAGCACCTGGGAAAGCAACTTTTGATCTTGAGGAATGGGCAGGGGGCATTGCGGAAGCCATTGGCCATGTCCTCAGCGTCAATGAGGAGCGTGCATCAGCCAGAACTACCCTTGCGCATTCAACAGGGGCGAGGCCCAGGGGAGCTGTTCAATGGCTTCCTGCCAGCAATGAGCGACAAGTCGGCAAAGGCAGTGAGAGCAACGATCAGGGGCTGGATGCTTCGGAGAAATTGGACTATCCGGACCCTTGAGGAGATTGCTCAATTCACCAACCCCGTCGTGCGTGGGTGGATCGCATACTATGGCCGGTTCTACCGATCAGCATGCATCCATGCGCTGGAGCACCTGAACCTGGCCCTCGTGAGATGGGCCATGCGGAAATACAAACGTTTCCGAGGGAAATGGGGGGCCGCCTACCATTGGTTAGGTAGGATTGCAGCCAGGAACCGAACACTGTTCGCGCAGTGGGAATTCGGAAGCAGACCATCGGCTGGACGGTAAGAGCCGGATGAGGCGAGAGTCTCACGTCCGGTTCCGTGAGAGGGTGGGGGTGAAATTCCCCCGCCCTACTCGACCCGATGAAGCCAATCTCAAAGCCGAAGACCCAAGCGCAGCCCATGATCGGGTGGAGCCTGGAGATGGTGTTGGACTCCAGCCAGGAGCTCTACCGTCTGGCCCAGGTCCTGGATTGGTCGGCATTGGAGCAGGAGTTCGGGACGCTGTATTGCGCTGACAATGGCAGGCCCGGCGTTCCCATCCGCCTGATGGCAGGCCTCCATCTCCTCAAGCACACCTACGGGGTATCGGATGAGCAGGTGGTGGCCCAGTGGGTGCTGAATCCCTACTGGCAGTTCTTCTGTGGGGAGGAGTATTTCCAGCATCAGCTTCCCATCCATCCCAGCCAAATGACCCGGTGGCGCAAGCGGATCGGCGAGGCTGGCATGGAGAGGCTGCTCCAGATCACCATCGAAGCCGGGAAGCGGACGAAGACCATCACCGAGCGCAGCTTTGAAAAGGTCATCGTGGACACCACGGTCCAACCGAAGGCTGTCCAGCACCCCACGGACGCTCGGCTGTATCGAAAGATCCACGCGGCTATGCTTCGGATTGCCGAGGCGGAGGGACTGGAGCTTCGCCAGAGCTACCGGAAGTTGATGGAGCAGGCCTACCGAAAACACGGCGGGCACAGCAAGGCCAAGCAATTCAAGCGGGCGACCAAAGTCCTGAAAAGCCTGAAGACGATGGCGGGCCGGGTCATGCGGGACGTGGAGCGCAAGCTGAGCCCGGAGGCCTTCGAGGTTCACAAGGGGACCATGATCCTGGCCGAGCTGGCCCTGGAGCAGAAGCGGAAGACCAAGCACAAGGTTTACAGCCTGCATGCCTCGGAGACGGAGTGCATCGGCAAGGGGAAGGCTCATCGCCCCTACGAGTTCGGCGTGAAGGTCAGCTTGGCTGTGACCCACAAGGAAGGCTTCGTGGTGGGCATCCAGAGTTGTCCCGGAAACCCATTTGACGGGCACACCTTGGACGGCCAACTCGACCAAGTGGCGCGCATGGTCGGCAGACATCCCAAGCTAACCTTTGTGGACCGGGGATACAAGGGGCACGGAGTGGAGCCCGAGAAGAGCCGAGTGCTGATCAGTGGAACCCGAAAGCTCCCCTACCGTCTGAAGCGCGATCTGCGGCGGCGGGCAGCCATCGAGCCGGAGATTGGCCACATGAAGTCCGAAGGACTTCTCGGGCGGAATTTCCTCAAGGGGATGCTGGGCGATGCCGCCAATGCGCTGCTCTGCGGTGCCGGGCACAATCTGAGGAAGATCCTGGCCCGCCTCCGGGCGCTTTTGTACTTACTTTCAGGCGACACCAGGAGAGCCCTGGAAGCTCTCCTTGCCGCGTTGGAGCCCCTGAGCCTCCCCCAACCGGTCCTGATGGCCTCCTAAATCACCATAAGGGGTTGTTCAGGGCCGACCAATTAGGAATGTGTATTTGAGCTAGCGACAATTGCAAATGTGTTGCTTATGATGACTTTGGGCGGAGGCCCCTGTGGGAAACTCATAGCGTTTTCCAGCCGTAGGCCGAGGGAGGCGGGACTCCTGTGGGAAGGGGGGCGCAGCCCAGTTTTCCATGGGAATTCCGCGCCCGAGCAGGGGCCGGAGCCTGGGGACTCGAGGGGGGGCAGGCGGTCGTGGGGGGCATCCCGCCCACGACCGCCGGTGTCAAATCTGTGTCACACGGAGGAGCTTTGGACGGATATTGTCAACACTTACGGGAGTACGCCAGAGTACTGCTGGAGTGCTGGCGGGGCTCCCTGGAAAACCGAAAGCCCCCGAAACCTTGTGGTTTCAGGGGCGTTAAGTGGTGGTCCCGGAGCGATTCGAACGCCCGACCCTCAGATTCGTAGTCTGATGTGGGGCTATGGCAGTAACTCGATTGCTCAATCGGCTGCTGGTCCTCGGTCTGCGCCTTGCTCCTTGTTTCCCTTCCCAGGCTTCCCCACTCTGAATGTTTTGATCTTGGGCTTCCTTGCGAGGGTGAGGCCTTTGAGAAGATCCGCAGCTAGCTGGGCTTTCCGCTGTCCCCCGACCCAGGGGCGGTCGTCGGGCCAGAGCCAGTGGGCGAGGAGGCGGGCCTGGTGGCCGGTGATGACCCACATCTGGTTCCGGGTGCCGGGAGCTTCCGAGGGATTCTTTGGGGCCCAGATGAACCCGAGGCCGGGAAGGCCAAGGGCCTCGCCCACTCGCTGACGGAGATTCTGGAGGAGTTGCTGGGCGTTCGAGTAGAGCGCCAATTGGGGCGTGTTGGTCCCGCAGCGGGTGACTGTGCCATCGGTGTCGATGAGGCCGCGGAGGAAATCAGGGAGGTATGCGTCGGGGAGTCCTGGCGGCACATCGATGGCTGCGTCCTTGGGCCCCGGGGCCGTGAGACCCAGGCGGTGAAGCAGGGCAGGGGTGGCTACGGGCGAGGAGAGGGAGAGCGCCACGGACTTGCCGGGTTCCCCAAGAGTGCTTCGCTTTACCGGACGGATCCGGGCAGGGTCAGCTTTGACGACCCGGCAGACTGCCGCCAGGACATCGTGGTCTCGGGCATCGAGCTCGATGACCACCCGCTGGGGCTGGATCGTGCCGTCACCGGCGATGACCCCCAGGGTATAGGCCAAGCCGTGGGACCACTTGCCCCGCCAAGCCTGCTCGTTCCAGGTCGCCGTACCTTTCTGGCGGCCGGGCGATTCGGGGGCAGGGGCGGAGACTGGAACGCGGGGAGGTTCCTCCGGGTCGGGAGGGGGGATGCAGGCCAGCCCGGTGCCTGCAAAGTCCGGGAGGGAGGCCCGTAAGGCCTCCAACCCCGGTGGCTTTGGCACGTCAGAAGTTCCGGTCGGATTGGTGGCGTGGGTGGCGGCGGCCAGCACCTTGGCCTGGGCCTGGGCCACCATCGTGGGGTCCAAGCGGGAGCACTCCCCGCAGATCCTCTGGAGAGTGTGCTCATCATCGACATAGGCCTGGCCGATGCGGATGAGCTGACGGGCCCGCTCAACGGTGATCGACTCATCCTTCCGGCAGGTGCCCGACAATTCCGCCATGCAGTGGGCCTGGATCCGGGCAGTACTCTTGAGGTCCGGCAGCGGGAGGTCCGGGGTCATCTTGCGGCGGCGGGCCAGGGCGTAGGCCTGCTCGCGGGTCGGGATCCAACCTTCGTGGAGATAGCGCAAGGCCTTGGTCATGAGCCTCACCATGACCGTTTGGTCGTCGGCGAGGAGGGCCGCATAGCGGGTTGAACTCTTGCCGTCAGCTCCCGCCGCCGCCGTAACGACGGGAATGATCAGCCGGGTGGAGACCTCCGCTACCAATTGGATCTCCCCGAGGGGGTGGAGCCCCAGTGCATCCAGGGCCTTCCTGGCCGCCTCCGCTGTGGGGACGGGCAGCACCTTGAAGGGCTGGCTGGAGAAGTCACTTCCCGCGAAAGGCCTGGGATGCGGCTCCTTGGGGGCCTGAGGATCTTGAGGTGGGACCTGTTTGAGCATATCAAACTCCGATACTACCGACCCGGAAGGGCGTCATGGTGGACTTTTAGCTGGGGCTGCCGAGCAGTTCGGAGACCTTGCCTGCTCATGCCTACTGGCACCTGCGGGTTCGGTTGCACCTTTTCCGTAGAATTTTTGTATAGATTGGACAGGGGGACTCCAGGGGGGAGGGCAATCTCTCCTGGTGGCAGCCTTCGCTGAATGTTTCCAAGCGGAAGGGGCCGTTGAACCTGCCTCCCCGGCCACCTGGTCGGCCTTCACGGGACTTTGGACCAGGAGCCGGGTGGTCATGACCTGGAGCATTCGGGCCTTTCATCCAGCGCCTCAGAGGAGCAAGGGGGTGGCTGACTGCGAGTGCCTGTGCGGGCCGGGCCCCTCGCTCAGAATCGGGGAGAGAATATTTGGTTCTATGCAAATATTTTAAACATTGAATCAATGGTATAATCTTCGAGTGCCCGCGGGGGCTACAACTAAACGCAGGTCGGCACGTTCACGGTAAGGAGGCCGTATGAAGCACGACGCTGAACAATTGCACCTCTCTCCACATGAGCTCTACCTGCGCTGGCGAAGGCGGATTACGGTCGAGACCCTCAAGAACTGGCGCAGCCAGGGCAAAGGTCCCATCTACTTTAAGCCTGGCGGGCGGGTCCTCTATCCGCTTTCTGCCGTGATCAAGTATGAGCGGGAGCGATTGATGCGAGCTCCCGATGTCCGGGCTGCCTCCGGTGAAGACTGAAGGCTAACCAAGCGCCCCCAGCCCGGGGGCGCTTCCTTGAAGGTGAGCGTGTCTGTCACTTTTGGGAGGGAGGTCCCCTTTTCAGCCCGAAGGATGCAAAGGATTGCCAATGGCAAGGGCTGTCCCATGATGGTTTGGTCGAGGCTCTTGATATCTGCGCCTTGCACCTGCTCCCCGAGGCGGAAATCGGGGGCGCCGATCCTTCATCTTTGGGTTCCGAGACCGCACACGGGGGCCCCGGTGTGTTCATCCAGTGTGTTCATCCAGGTCTATGCCTGGAGTCACATCGGGTGCAATACGAAGGCCGCTCAGGGAAATTCGTCACGGCACGTGCCATCCCAGCAGCCCCGTTCGGGTTGGAGGACAAGTTGCTTGCCCTGGAGTGCTGCCGCCGCTGGAATGCTAATCTGAGTTGCATTTGTAATGCCATCGGCAAGGCGCTGTTTCTCGGGGTGTGATACCCGGGGAACGGCTTCAGCGCCCTCCTCAACGTCAGCGACGGCATCTGCGAAGAGCTTGGTTGGCTTCATCCGCGAATGAACTCAATGGAAACATGGCCTTCTGGGGGAGGTATATAGATCAGTGGGAATCGAAGGAGTGACCATGCTCATCGTCGAAATGCACCGGATTCCGAAACCTTCTGACGGCTACGACCTCTTCGACTGTCCAGGTCCCTTGTGGGATGGCCTTCGAAAACTGGCCGTGAGCTATGGCTGGAAGCCTGCTGGAACGTCGCCTGCCTCCTACCATGGCACGGAGAAGGTCAAGGCCGAGGAGCTGAAACTCGCCGAGCTGCGAGCCAACATGCCACCCAACCTGAAGGAACTGATCGCGGAGGAGCGGGAAGAAAATCGGAAGAACAATAAGCGATACTACAATTCCGAATACTGGAAGTACGATCAGCTTGATCTGTACCTGCCCAGGGATTGGGGTGGGGTCACGCGCATGGTCACGGCAGAGGACGGCGCGGCATGGGCCGAGGCGCTGGGCCGAGCGCTTGAGCACATGGAGGCCCTGGACATCGACCTGCCCCATGAAGGCCCCTGCGTGGTCAACTCCACCATGCACCCTGAGCTGAACGGACTCATGAACGGAGGGCTGACGCGGGAGTTCATCAAGGCCTTCTGTGTCTACCTACGGGGAGGCGCTTTTGGGTTTGCGTGGGATGACTGAATGGGGGAGCCGGACGGGAGGTGGCTGGACCCCCTGGCAGGCCCCTCCTCTCTCCGCTGCTTCCAGTGTGCTACCAGCGCTCTCCCAGAGAAGATTTTTGGTGCCGATAAAAAACAAGCCCCACCTATATGGGTGGGGCGTATTTTCTGGAGCCAACTACAGGACTTGAACCTGCGACCTGCTGATTACGAATCAGCTGCTCTACCAACTGAGCTAAGTTGGCCCGCTCTCTTGAAATCTAGCAGGGATGGGGGCTTTGGGCAAGCTGGGAGAGGCCACGAACATCTCCGGCGCTCAATTTGGTGAGGCCCTGGGGGGTCTGGACCTCCAGGCGGCCATCCTCCAGCCACTGGGTGCAGCGGCCCTGGCCCTCTTCCCAGGCGATGGGGTCGCCGGGGCCGGGCCAGCGGAAGGCGGGGCGGGCTGGGCGCTCCCAGTGACGCCAGGCTCTGAGGACCCTCTGGGCCAGCTCCAGGGGCGGGGGGGGCTCCAGGCCCAGATCCTGGAGGCAGGCGGGGGGAATGGGACGGTTGGGGATACTGGGGGCCGAGGTGAGGTTCACGCCCAGGCCGAGGATCATGCGGTCCCCCTGGAGTTCGCCCAGGATACCGCCCAGCTTTACCAGGTGACCCTGGTGGTGTGCCACCAGGTCATTGGGCCACTTGAGCCCCAGGGGCTGCTCCTTGGTCTGGAGGAGTTCCGCCACGGCCCCCATGGCCCGTTGGAGTACCAGGCCCGGGGTCAGGTCGGGGAGGGGCAGGGCGGCGGAAAGCCAGAGGCCAGCCCCGGGCGCGCTCTCCCAGGTGTTGTCCCCCCGGCCCCGGCCCGCGCTTTGCTGGTCCGCCAGGACGGCGCAGTGCCCCAGCTCTGGATGCCTTTGGAGAAAGGCCTGGGTGGAGTCCACTTCCCGCAAGTGCAGCAGGGGGATGGGGCTCATTTCCGGTTCTTCATCCAGAGGAGGCGCAGGCCTTCCAGGGTGAGATCTGAATCGCAGATGTGAATGTGCTTGCTGGACGCGGCGATGGTCTTGGCCAGGCCACCGGTGGCCACGACCTTGGCCTCGGGAAACTCGCCGAGGAGGCGCTCCAGGATGCCGTCCACCTGTCCGACGTAGCCGTAGAAAAGACCCGATTGCATGGCCTGTACGGTGTTGCGCCCGATCAGCCGCTCCGGTTCGGCGATCTCGACCCTGGGCAGTCGTGAGGCTCGCTGGAAGAGGGCCTCGGCGCCGATTTTGAGGCCGGGGAGGATGAGGCCGCCCAGGTACTCCCGCTTCGCATTCACCACATCGAAGGTGGTGGCTGTGCCGAAATCAATGACGATCAAGGGGATGCCGAAGCGCTCGATGCCCGCCACACAGTTGACGATGCGATCCGCACCAAGTTCGGAGGGGTTGTCCAGCATCACTCTGAGCCCCGTCTTGACGCCTGGGCCGATCCAGATGGGGTCCACATTGAAGTACGACTGGATCCAGGCGTCCAGGACGGGGTGGAGCGGGGGCACCACGCTGGAAATGATCACGTCGGTGATCTGGGAGGGCTCGATGCCGCGGTGGCTCAGGAGCGCCAAGCTGGCAAGCCCATATTCGTCCGGGGTGCGCTCCCGGCTGGTGGAAATCCGCCAGGATTGGATGACCGGTGCATCCTTGCCCTGGGAGAGGTCAAAGAGCCCAAGGACGATATTGGTATTGCCTACATCGATGGCGAGAAGGAGGCCCATCCGCATTTCTCCAGAAGCCGGAAAGACCAATGTGGCAGCCCAGGGCCGCTTTTCAAAGCCCGGTTTATCGGGTGTGACACTCGCGCTTTGTACCTAAGGTATGGTTGGGGGTAGATTCAAGTCATTGTGTGGTTAGGGATATGTTTGCAAGAAACAGATGTGAATGCCCCCCAGGGCTGAGCGAATCCGATCTCATCATCACCCACGAGCGGGGGCAGTTGGTGCAGCACCTGAGGGCGATGGTCCTTCGGACCCGGGGGCAGGAGGGCTGGCACGATCTGCTTTCGAAGGTTTCCGAGCCCTGCCGGGAGACCTTCAGCGTTTCCACCGGAGTATTTGAATGGGTGGATGCTGGTCTCGCGGCGGAATTGAGCCTTGCCTTCTACGACGGCCAGGCGGAGGAACTGGCCGGGGAGCGGGGCCGGGAGGCGGCCCGGGAGCAGCTCACCACGGTGAACGGCTGGATGCTGCGATTCCTGAGCCCCAGCTTCCTGCTTTCCAACCTGCCACGGTTCTTCCGGTTCTACTTCAAGGGCGCTCTGCTGCGGGTCGAACACGCGGGCGAGCACCATGCCCAGCTCCACGTCTGGGCCATCGGCCTTTATCCGGAGTACTGGCGTTCGGGAGTGCCGGGATGGCTGGAGGAGGCCATGGTCATGACAGGTTGCCGAAAGGTCGGCGTACATTACGAAGCCCCTTCGGGTGAAGGGGTAGAGGCCCACCACCACCGATACCACCTTCGCTGGGAGTAGAATGGCGGGGATGCGCCGTCTCCTCGCTCCGTGCTCCTTCCGCCTCCGGGAAAAGGCCTCCGTGTTCCTCACGGAGCTACACCCTGCGGTTTCTGCGGAGGAGCGGGCCGAGATCCTGACCCGACTCCGCAAGCGGGATCATGACGCTACCCACCATTGCAGTGCCTGGCGAAGCGGTTGCCCTGTCCAGGCCTTCGGGGCCGATGACGACGGGGAACCCTCGGGGACCGCCGGGCCTCCCATGCTGCGGGTGCTGGAGGGGGAGGGGCTGACGGACTTGCTGGCGGTGTCCATCCGCTGGTTCGGGGGCACCAAGCTGGGCACCGGGGGGCTCGTCCGGGCCTATACGGAAAGCATCCAGGGGGTGATCCTGGAGGCCGAATCCCAGGGCCTTTTCGAGGAAGTGCGCATCCTGGTGAAAGGCACCATCGAGGTGGCCGCCGAAGCGGCCCATCTGCCATTTGCGGTCCTGGGCGCCTTCCCGGGAGTGGAGATCCAGGGGCAGGTATTCCAAGGGAGCAGCGCCCTTATCCACTTCGCCATGCCCCCCGGTCGGGAGGAGGCCCTGGAGGCCGCCTGGCGGGAACGCAGCCGGGGCGGCTCCGTGCTTTGGATGACAGATCCGGATGTTCACCGATAGGTGGACGGTGTTCACCGAATGGCCGTGGTGGGGTGTGGGAGGCACTCCTAACCTTGGCTCTGGAGGCACAACATGCTCACACGGTATCGGGTTCAGCGGATGAATTGGTTTGGTGAGGCGTCCCTGGTGGGAGTCGGTCATTCATTCAGGCACGTGGTGGGTCGCAGGTCGGTCTCGAGTTCCTGGGTTGGCTACTCGAAGAAGTCCCTTGCCAAGGCCAAGCTGGAGGCCAACTGGAAGTCCTATGCCCTGATGCTCTTGGGTGTGGGCGCCATTCTCGCCGCCTTCACGGCACAGGGTGGACTGCATCCTTGGACCCCCGTACTCCTGGGTTGGGTCGGAGGAATGGGCGTAATCCGCGGATTCATCGGGTAGAACTCACAGTTTTTCTGCACTTTCTGCGACGATTCCAGGGAGGACCCACATGAGCGTCGAACCTGGAACCACCCCTCCCAAAGTGCTATCTACTCGCCTCATCATCGGCATCGTGCTGATCGTTCTGGGCGGGTTGCTGGCCCTGGATTCCCTCAATCTGGTCATTCTGCCGCCCCATTTTTTCATCTCCCTCTGGCCCCTGATCCTGGTTGTCATTGGCATCATCAAGTTGCGCCGTCAGCCCGAGAAACGGGTGGGGGCCTATGCCTTGATCATCCTGGGGGCTCTCTTCCTCCTGGGGCGTTTCAGCCACGAGGGACTTTCTGATCTGGTCGGCCCCCTGATCCTGGTGGCCATCGGTATCTTCGTCGTTCTCGGGGCCCTCAAGCGCCATCGCGGGGTGCCCCCAGAACTCAAGCACAGCGAGGACTTCCTCCAGGGGACCGCCATCCTGAGCGGCTTCAAGCAGCGGGTGACTTCCGCCGCCTTCAAGGGGGGCGAAGTGACGGCCATCATGGGAGGCTTTGAAGTGGATCTCCGCCCGGCCTGTATTGCCCAGGAGTCCGTCCGGCTCGACATCTTCGCCCTGTTCGGGGGAGGCGAGATCCGGGTCCCCGAGGGCTGGAATGTGGTGATCCAGGCCACCGCCATCGCCGGCGGAGTTGACAACAAGTTCGTGCCCACCCCCTCCTGTGATCCCTCCCAGCCCCGCCTCCTGATCACAGGCTTGGTGCTCTTCGGGGGGATCGAGGTCAAGGGCTGATGCATCCCATCGTTGGCAATCGCGCAAGGCTTTGGGCTTATCTGCTGGCCTGGGCCCCGGTGGGGGGGCTGCTGGCGGTACGGGTGGCGGCCAGCAATGTGCCGGTGGTCGCCGCATTGGCCATCGGCATGCTTGGGGCCTATTTCGCCGCCTTTGCCTTCCTGAGCTCCTTCTATCTGTGCCGGGCCATGCCCATCCACACCAGCCGCACACCGGTCATGGTGGGGACCTGGATGATCGCCACGATCCTCATGGGGCTCCTCTGGGCCGCGGGCGTGAACCTCCTGGTGGTCCAGATCGGCCGCATCTATGCGCCTCTCCAGGGGATCCGGTTGCACCTTCTGGCGAGTGCGACCACCGGAAGCACCCTCTACCTCCTGACTGTGGCCATCCACTATCTGCTGATCGCCACGGATCGGGCCCGGGAGATGGTGCGGTCTGAGCAGGAACAGCGGGTCCATGCCCGGGAGGCCGAACTCAAGGCCCTCCGCGCCCAGCTGAACCCCCACTTCCTCTTTAATAGCCTCAATTCCATCAGCGCCCTGACCTCCATCGATGCCAAGCGGGCCCGCCAGATGTGCGTCCTGCTTTCGGACTTCCTCCGGCGCAGCCTGAAACTGGGGGAGCGGACCTCGGTCTGCCTGGCGGAGGAATTGGAGTTGATCCAGAACTACCTCGCCATCGAGGAGATCCGTTTTGGCACCCGCCTGAGGATCGAACTGGTCTCGGATCCCGAGGCCGAAGCGGCCCAGGTGCCTCCCCTGCTGCTGCAGCCCCTGGTGGAGAACGCCATCAAGCATGGCATTTCCCAGATCCCGGAGGGGGGCCTTGTCCTCATCCGTACCCGCCGCTTTGAGGACTTCGTGGAGGTGCGGGTGGAGAACCCGGTGGATGAGGATGCCGGGACCCCCGAGGGGCTTGGACTCGGCCTGCGCCAGGTCAAGCAGCGCCTGGAAGGCCGCTACAACGCCAGGACCCGCTTCGAGGCGACCCTGCAGGGGGGGGGCTTCCGGGTGCTGCTAATCTTTCCTTTGGAAACTGAATCCCCCGAAAGGAGGCTTCCGTGAGCCCCTCCGGCACCTTCACGGTCTTGATTGTCGATGACGAGGAGCTGGCTCGCGCGGTGGTGCGAGAGCACCTGGAAGCCCATCCCGAGATCCGGATCCTGGGGGAATGCGCCAACGGCTTCGAAGCGGTCAAGATGGCGGCGGAACTCAAACCGGATCTGCTCTTCCTGGACATCCAGATGCCCAAGCTGGATGGCTTCGAGGTACTGGAGCTCCTGGACCCTCAGCCCGAGGTGATCTTCGTGACCGCCTACGACCAGCATGCCCTGCGGGCCTTCGAGATCCATGCGGTGGATTACCTGCTCAAGCCCTTCAGCGAGGAGCGCTTCGAGGAGGCGCTGGCCCAGGCCAAGAACCGTCTCTCCCAGGGGAGGCCCGTCCCCGTGGAGGCCGCGACCCTCAGCGCCTCTGCCAAAGCCGAGTGGCCCATGGACCGCATCGTGGTCAAGGACGGGACCAAGGTCACCCTGATCCCCCTGGCCACCCTGGACTACATCCAGGCCCAGGATGACTATGTGCTCCTGAAAACCCCCGAAAAGGGCCACCTCAAGCACCAGACCCTGGCCAGCCTTGAGAAGCGCCTGGACCCCAACCGCTTCCTGCGCATCCATCGCAGTTTCATTATTCAGCTGGACCGCCTGGCCCGCCTCGAGCAGACCCGCTCCGAAAGCTGGATGGCGGTGCTCAAGGACGGGGCCAAGTTGCCGGTCAGCAAAAGCGGGTACGGGCGGCTGCGGGACATTATATCCATTGAAATATGAAAAGATAATTAATTAACAAGGTGAGAGGCCCGGCTATGCCGGGCTATCTTTTGTTGCTGCAAGAACTGTCGTCGCCGAACGGCGTTTTTGGTGCTATGAATTGCGCGATTGGGGAGGTGTGCGGTTGGTTAAAAATTAATGAATGGATGCTATTTTTAGTATCTATTAATCACGATTGCATGCTAGCCTGCACGTCGCTAATCCAAGCCCAACAGTCTTCTTGGGCTGGATTTGCCGTACTTGGACCCCTGTCATTATCTGGAGTCAGGCTTGCTTCAATCAAAAATGCATCAAAGGCTCCGGCTCGCGGCTATTGCGAGCCTTGTCATGGTCCTCGCATTCTTTTCCGCGCCCCTGCGTTCGGGAAATGCGCTGCGCTCTGGTGCCCTGGCCACCTGGGAAATGCAACTCCTCGGCCTCACGATGCAGCTCCCTTCATCACCTATCCAACTCCCTCAGGGGAGTCCTTTCCGGATCCCTGTGAGCTACCAGCTGGGAGGGCGCACGGCCACTCAGGCTGAACTGCAGAAGATGCTTCCCGCCGGGGCCGAACTGGTGGGGACCTTTTCAGGGCCGGGCCTTCCAGCCTTGACCGTCAAAGGATCCGTGGAGTCGGGCCTTTCCATGCCCGCCATGAGCCAGGAGGGGGCGTACAGCCTTTCAAACGTTCGTTTGATGCAAGGCGATCAGACCATTCTTGAAGCCAAACCATTGGTTCTCTCTATTTCGTGTCTTGGCGAGATCCTGATCAGTAGCGTCACATCGACGCCCATGACCGGCGAGGAAATCCGGGATGCCGGTCTGCAATTGGGGGCGGGGAGCTATGAAGCCCGCCGCTTCACCATGGCCCTGAGCATCGGAAGTCGCCAGGTCAATCTGAGCGTTCCGGTTGCAACACCCCTCTACAATGGCCTCGAGGATCCCAGGGGGGGAAGCTCCGTCGGCCGTCTGGACATCAGTGGCTTCGAGACGGGGGACCTGCCAGACCTCAGTGTGGTGGCCGCGGAAATCAAGCCGGAGAAGGATCCCTTCAACCTCAGCCGTCCGGCGGTATCCCACACGCTTCAGCACGGGTTCAAGGCCCTTCTGGTGATTCCCGGCAGCATTGGCTACCTCCATCAGCACTATCGGGTGAGCGTGGTCGTGCTGAACACCCTTCAGGCGGGATCTCCCTTCAAGGTCACCCACCTGACGGCCACCTATTCGCCCCCCACCGCTGGTGATGGGGTCGGCGCCCTGAAACTGGTGCCCAAGCTGGGCGAGGGAATTGATGACACCGCTCGGAAGAGCGTGCGGGGCAACGATGCCCAGGGGAGCCCCGGCAAGGGTGAGGACACCCTGGCGGCCGGAGAAAGTGGTCTGGCCAACTTCTACGTAGAGGGCCTGAAGGAAGGCAGCCACCCAGCGAACTTCCTGATCCAAGGACAGTTTGAAGGTCCCGGTCTGGATGAGGCCATTCCCTTGAAGGGGACGGCATCCGGCCGACTCCTGGTGAAGAATCCCACCTTCGATCTCCTGCTGGTCCACCCCGATGTAGTGCGCAAGGGCGAGGTCTACACCCTGGAAGCCCGCCTCACCAATAGCTCCAGCACCTTCGCCACTGGGATTTCACTCTCCATCGATCAGGCCCGCCTTGGCAACGTGAAGCTGGTGAGCGCCCCTGTCCTCAAGCTGGAGGAGGTGGCCACCAACGAGAACGGCTCACCCAAACGGACCCTCAACCCCGGCGAGACCGCGTCCTTCAAGTTCCAGCTCCGGGCGATGAAGACCGGTGAAGTTCAGAGCTCCTACCTCTACATCGAGGAAGGCACCATGGGCTTCCAGCTCTCCACGGGCATCGGCGAGCGGAACATCCGCTTGAACCCCGACACCCTTTGCATCCCCCAGACCCTGGAGGGTCGTGATGGCCTGCCGGAGCACCTGCGGGAAGCCATGCTCCGGGTGCTGGGACAGGCCTATTCGGTGGCCACCACCAAGGGGGCTCTGCCCCTGGGTGTGCTGCCCATCTCCCGAGGCACCGTGACGGAGAAGATGGCCCAGACCCTGAGCGAACAGGGGGTCTTCCTGAAGATGGGCACGGATCGCGCCCGCATCTGGTGGGAACTCTGGAGCGCCTTCACCCGGAACTCCGATGCGGGCTTCGACCAGCTTGTGCGCACTACCGAGGCCGGAGCGGAGTTGCGTTCCGCCTTCCTGGAAGCCTGGCGTACGTGGGCGGACACGGCCCAGGCTCCCGCGGATCGACTGAAGGAACTGGCCAGCTTCGGTTGGGGCGTCTCCAACACCGCCATGGCTGCCCTCAAGGGCGCCAAGCCCGGATTGTCCATGGGGCTGGTGGATGACGCCGGTCGCCTTCTCCAGAACGGCGCACCCATTCCTGCCCTCGGGGCTGCCGGAGCGGCCTGGGGCGCCGAGGGGGAGAACCATCTCCTCCAGTTCCCCATGCTTTCCGGCGGCAGCGCCCGCATGGCGCTAACCAACCAGGGCTCCGAGCACATGGACCTGGATCTGGCCTTGCTGGTCCCCACCACGGGCGAAGCCCAACCCATCCACAGCCGTCTCGCCTTCCGCCTGGGAACGCAGCAGACCGCCACCCTTGAACTGGGGCCCCAGCGCCAGCTCCAGGTGAAAGTGGTGGATTCGACAGGAACCGTGACGCATCAGGGGGTGGCAAGCAACCCGGAGGCTCTTGCCGCCGAACCCTTCCAGGTGCTGGCGGTCCACCGCTACGATCTGGATCTCTTCCCCGACGCCACTCCCTACGGCACCCATGTGATGGTGCTCTTCAATCGTCCCAACAAGCCCATCACGATCTCCACCGGAGACGAGGGCTTCAATCAGGCCCAGACCTTGATCCAGGTGGAGGGCAACGCCTTCTGGCGCAAAACCTTGGGGAACGAGACGGATGCCAAAGGCAATCTGGTCCTCGACGCAAATGGCAATCCCAAGCGACTGCCCTCGCCCCCCGCGCTGATCCAGGCCTATTCCCGGGTGCTTTCCCTCTACCTGGAAAAGCCCGTGGGGCCCTATATTCAGCGGCAGATCACCCTGGCGGACGCCTGGCAGGATATACAGGGGAATCCCCTATCGAGTGCTCGCACCTGGCCCATTCAGAGCGGTCTGGTCCCCGGCGGGGCCATCGTGAAGGGCCACGTCCGCAAGCTGGACGGCACGGGGATCCCGGCCCGGCTGACCTATTGGTACTACACCAGTGTCCATAGCACCGAGCTGGACCTGGCGACTGGCCAACTCTTTGCGGCCGAGGATGTCGACACCTACTACGCCCTGGTCACCAACAACGTGGCCACTGAATCCGATGGCGCCTTCCAGTTGGATTACGTCCCCGAGCCCGTTTCTTACGCCATCGGGCCATTCCTTCTCCAGGGGAACATGGCGGAGGGGACGGCCTTCGCCCAGGCCAGCGTCCTGGGCAACGGACAAGTGATCCAGATGGATCTCGTCCTGGAGGGCAAGGGCAGCATCGAGGGCTACACCCTGGATGCCCAGGGGATTCCTGTGCCCGGTGTCCAGGTCCAGGCCATCCAGGAACAGCAGACCTATGGCCTGAACCAAGGCACTGGCGGCGGGAGCTTCTCGGTCTCGGGGGTATCCGACGCCCAGGGCTACTACCGCCTGGATGGCCTCAAGACCGGCGTTTTTTCCATCCGGGCCCTCAAGGATCTCTTCGGGGTGGCCGGGAGCGGCGAGATCGCCCGGGATGGCGAGGTCGTGCGCAAGGATCTGGTGCTCAAGGGCAAAGTTGGCTCGGTGAAGGTGCGCCTCCTGGACCTCCAGGGCGCGTCTATGCTGAAGGAGTGGGTCCGCATGGGCTTCCCGGCCGGATTGCTGCGAAGTGGTTCCGGGACCGTGAACTACGTCTACCCCGAGCAGGCCACCGCCGATGGGGATGGATGGGTGCGCTTCAAGGATGTGCCCTCGGGGGATATTCATCTTCTTGCCCCCTTCCTGAGGAAAGGCACGGTCACGGAATTCCACGGCTATCTGGAGCCCGGCGCCGAGCTGGTGGCGGAGCTCCGCCAACTTCCCGCCCAGGAGCGGGCCAAGGCCCAGGTGCTGGTGGTGGACACCGTTGGAGCGCCCGTGGCCAATGCCTTTGTGAAGTATTCCGGCAGCAGCCAGTACGATCTGAATACTGATGAGCAGGGGCTGACCCCCTGGTTCGAGCTGGCCCCGGGCCAGTCTGTCACGGTCCAGGCATACCATCCGGCCTGGGTTGGCAATGTCCAGGGCGACACGCTGATCCCGGAAGCGGGGCAGAGGTATACCCTGCGGGTCGTCATGCCCGCCAAAGCTGGCCTGAAGGGCACCGTGACTCGCCCCGACGGCACCCCCGTGAAGGGGGCCTACGTGGCCATCCCTCCGGTATACGACGATATGAAGAAGAACCGCCTGGGCATCACCGATGCTAAGGGCGCCTTCCAGATCCCCGATGTTCCGGTCGGCAATCCGTTCCGTTTCGCGGCGGTGGGGCCGGAACTCCGCACCGCGATCACCCCACTGTTCCTCCAGTTGAGTGACGGCGAGACCCGGGAGCTGAGCTTGGTGCTTCCGGCTGTTGGCAACAATACCCTCCAGGGCACGGTGTACCAGCCCCAGGAGGGGGCCCAGAAGATCCCCGCCATGGCCCAGGTGTGGGTGATGGGTTTCCTTCCCAGTATCGCTACGCCTGAATGGGGCAACGGCAACTGGGGGCTTCTGGCCGCAGAGGAGGTAGCTGCTGCCCAGACGCCAGCTACTGGAGCCTACCGTTTTACGGGTCTGCCCTCCGGGGCCTTCACCCTCAAGGGCAACAGTGATTTCTTCCCCGTCATCGCCACCCAACCCGGAACTTTTGGCACGGATGTCAGTGCCACCCAGACCATGGACCTGACCCTCATCTCCTCCTTCGCCGGTGAACTCAAGGGCCGCGTCGTGGGCCGAGACGGCGCCACCCCTGTGGCCAAGGGCGCCCGGGTGAGCCTCATCGGCGGCAGCATCGGCGATCTCACGGTGCTCACCCAGGAGAATGGCATCTACAAGTTCGCCAAGGTGATTCCCGCCGGGAAGTACAAGCTACGGGTGGAGGATCCCGTCACGGGGGATTTCTGCATCGCCACCATTGAGATGAAGCAGGAAGAATCCCAGGCGCGGAACCTCCGCCTGTGGGGCCGGGGCAATCTCCAGATCCATGTCCAGGACAACCAGGGCCTGCCCCTGGCCGAGGCCGAGGTGGAGGTCGTCCACAGCAAGAACAATGGTCTGCTGGGGCCCTACGACCTTCCCGAACTGAAACAGAAGCTCCTGCCCGCCAATGGCGGGGAGATGCTCTTCGAGGACCTTCTTGAAGGTCCCATCACGGTGATTATCAAGAACCCCACTGGGCTTAGGGGCACGGCCTCCGTCGAGCTTCCTGTGGGCGGTGGAAACGCCGAAGTCACCGTCAAGCTTCAGGCCGTGGGGGGCATCCGCGGCATTCTCAAACGCTCCGATGGGACCCTTGTGCCCTCGGGCCGGGTGGATGCCTATGGGCAGCGCGGAGGTGACGGCAATGCCTGGCTGGGGGTCTCACCCACCTATCAGGAGGGCGTCGAAGGGCGCTTCCTCTTCTATCCCTTGCCCGCTGGGGTAGTCCGCCTGGAGGCCTGGGATCCCGATACCCGCCAGATCGGCCGCATCACCGTCAATGTCGCGGAATGCACCGAGAATGGCCCCTTCACGGAGGTGGAGATCACCTGCCAGGACAAGGGGCCCGTCACCCTGAAGGTCGTGGATGAGGCGCAGACCCCCGTGCTCCGCGCCAGCCTCTCCGTGCGCTACACCGGCGGACCAGCCCTCTCCTTCTCCACGGAGGCCACCACCGATGCGGAAGGGAAGGCGGGCTTCGTGCTGCCCCCCGGCGACTACTTTGTCGAGGCCACCGATCCCATCACCCTTGCCACCGGCAGCCTGGCCTTCAGCCGCGCCGCCAACCAGGGTGAGTTCGCTCAGACCCTCACCCTCAAGGGCGTGCGTTCCATCTTCGCCACGGTGCTGCCTCCCCCCGGGGCCCCCACACTTCCGCTGAGCGATTGGCAGCTTCGCATCAACGGGTTGAACCGCACCGCCACTCTGAACGACTTGGGCCAGGCCACTTTGCAGGATGTGCCCATCGGGTCGTACACCATCAGCCTGACCGACCTCAATGGGAAGGCCCGCGGCACCTGGAACCTGATGGTGCTCAAGGATGGCAATGCCATCCAGGACTTCCAGGCCCAGGCCCAGGCCATGGGCAGCGTGACCGCCACGGTCAAGGATCCCGAGGGCGCCGCCGTGCCCGGGGTCGATGTCTGGCTTTCCGGTCTCCTGTGGAGCAGTTCATCGCTCAAAACCGACCTCAATGGCACCATGCGTTTCCTGAACGTCAGCCAAGGGCAGGGCACCGCCTCCATCAACGGCGGCAGCTCCGCCACCTTCACGCTGGAGACCGAGGGGCAGGATGTTCCGGTGAGTCTCACCACGGCCCCCTCGGGCCAGATACATGGCCTTGTGACGGACCCTGGGGGCCAGCCCGTCCCCTACGCCGCGATCACGGCCTACTATGCCTGGGGTGGGGGCGTCTCCAGCGCCACCGATGGCACCGGCCACTTCGCGGTCAAGGATCTGCCCATTGCGAAGCCCATCACCATTCGGGCCACGACCGGCGCGGGCCGTCAGGGGCACTCCGGTGCCGTGACCCTTTCCGCCAATAACGAAGACCTGGAAGTGAACTTCGCTCTTTCCGCCCAGGGCTCCCTTACGGGTCGCTTCACCGATGTTTTGCGGCCCCAGTTGCCGCCCCTCCAGCTGCGGGTGAGCAATGCCAGCGGCATCTTGGCCACCTCCACCACGGATACCGAAGGCAAGTTCCAGATCGGCAGTCTCCCCGCGGGGGAATCCCTCACCCTGACCGCCCTTTGGGATGACGGCGTCACCCAGGCCTTCCAGGAAAGCTTCACCATCGCCAGCGAAGGCGAGACCGTGGACCTCACCCGGCCTCTTCCCGCCTTCGTGAACCTCAAGGGATGGACCAAGGACAGCGACGGTAACAAGATCCCCATGACCGTCATCCTTCGGGATGCCCAAGGCAAGGAACTGAATCGTGCCGTGACGACCGGGGATCTCTTCGATCCCGACCATCCCACCTTCTTCTTCCGCTACCTCAGGGCCGGGCAGGCCTACCGCCTGGACGGCTGCCGCGAGCGGACCACCACGGTCATCGCGACCCTGAACGTCGTCCCCGTCGGGGACAAGGAAATGGAGGAGCTTGTCCTGCAGCAGCCCTCGCCCCGCACCCTTCGCATGGCTGTGGTGTATCCCGACGGCTCCGCTGTCCCCGGGCCCGGCCACGTTGTGCTCACCCCCACCGGCATCTATGGAGGCCAGTGGCAGGGGGAGCTTGATGCCGCAGGCACTGCCACCGTCACGGATCTCCCCACCGGACCCTTCCGGGTCCAGGTGAGCGCCGTGCCCAATCAGCCCACTCTGGAAATGCTGTTTGAGATCACGGCCCCCACGGGTCAGACCCAGGAACTTCAGATCCCGGCCATGGGGGTGGGCTCGGTGAGCCTGAGCGTCAAGACCGCCTCTGGCCGAACCCTTAGCGGTAGCTCCGTCTCCCTTTCCGGCAGCGGCACCCCCACCTGGAGTGCCCAGGCCCAGCAGGATGGCTCCTGGCTGGTCTCCGGCCTTTGGATTGGCCGCGCACTGAGCGTCCAGGCCACCGGCTTCGGAATCCTGGGTACCGCGCCAGCCATAAACCTCACCCAGCACGGGCAGAACCTGCCCGTGGTCTACCCGGCTCCGGATCAGGGAGCCCTCGCGGGCACCGTGAAGGATAGCCACGGCAGCGTCGTGGCGGGTGCCCGGGTCGAAGTGGTGGGCAAGAACTTCGTCGCCACCACGGATGCCTCCGGGGCCTTCCGTTTCGAGCCCTTGGTCCTGGGGAGTTACACCCTCTCCGTGACCCTGCCGGGCCGTCCCAACCGGGCCGTGGAAAGCGCGAGCCTCTCCGGCGATGCGGAAGTCCACCTCCAGGATCTGGCCCTGAAGGGCACCGGCACCGTTCGGGTGAATGTCCTCAAGGAGGACGGATCGCCCAATCCGGGCCAGACCATCTCCTTGAAGAACACCAGCTCCTGGTCCGATGGCCAGAGTGTCACGGTCCTCAGCGATGCCTCCGGTGTGGCCACCTTCTCCGATGTGCTGGAGGGCAGCATCACGGCCTCCGCAACCTTGGATTCCAAGGCCCGTTCCGTCAGCGGAACCCTGAGCGATGGTGGCACCCTCACCCTCGAACTCCGTTCCAAGGATATGAGCCGGGTCTCGGGCCGCGTGCGCCGCGCCTCCGACCTGAACAACTGGTCCATGGGCGCCGTCGCCACCATCCAGGGCTTCACCTATACCCTGCAGACGGATGGCACCCTGGTGCCGCCTTCACCCGAACCCCTCCTGAACTACACGACCTCGCCCGTTCCCGTTCAGGTGGTTCTGTCCAGCGGCGCCACCTTTGCCGTCGGGACGATCACCCTCGTGAAGAACGATGTCACCCCCGTGGAACTGAGGGCTCCGGCCTTTGGTGCCGTGCAGGGGGTGGTCCGCGACGCCAAGGGGGCCCTCGTGGCCAGCGCCCTGGTCAGCTCCGGCACCCTTTCTGCCACCACGGATGCCCAGGGAGCCTACCGTCTGGAGGGCCTCGTCACCGGAAGTTCCACCCTTAGCGCCTCGCTCACGGGGCGTCCCAACCGCGCCGTGGAATCCGCGACCGTGGCCGGGGATGGCAGTACCTACACCCTGAACCTGACCCTCAAGGGCACCGGCACCGTGACCGTCAAGACCCTGGCCACGGATGGTTCCATCCTTGCGAACCAAGCGGTGACCTTGCGGAATAACAGCGCCTGGTCCGCTGGCAATCAGCTCCAGGCCACCAGCGATGCCCAGGGCTTGGCCACCTTCACCGATGTCCTGGAAGGCAGCATCACCGCCAGCGCCACCCTGGACAGCCTGTCCTGCAGCAGCAGCGGCACCCTGGCCGCGGACCAGACCCTGGCCCTGACCCTTCAGCCCCGCCCCTACAGCACCATCTCCGGGCAGATCAAGCGGGCCAATGCCACCCTCACCTGGCCCCAGGGCACCCGATTGCTGGTGTCGTACTACGGTTCGCAGTTCTACAACCTGGCGGAAGACGGGACGATCCAGGTCCCCGCCCCCAATCCCCACCTGGACTACAACTACGGGTATACCAGCGCCTACGTGGTCCTACCCGGCGGCCGCCAGCTCTCCCTCGGCAACGTCACCTTGGTGAAGAACGGCGATACGGTCCTGAACCTCACGGCCCCCGGCTTCGGAAGCCTCAGCGGCACCGTCAAGGATGCCAATGGCAACCCCGTGAGTGGCGTAAACGTCAATATCGACGGCTCCTCCATCGGAACCACCAACGCCACCGGGGCCTGGTCCAAGACCGAAATCCCCACCGGCAGCCGCCACATCACCGCCAGCACCTCCACCTCCATCGCCGCCGGGGATGTGACCCTGGCCCAGGATGGCGGCACAGCCAACCTGGACCTGACCCTGCTTTCGAATTCGGTGTCGCTATACGTGCGCATGGCCTATGGCCGCCTGGATCGTTACGCCTTCGTATACGCGGATGGGACCTTCTCGCCCGCTAGCGAGTACGCCTGGGACAGCCGGGAGATCGCCATCCGTCCATGGCTCAAGGTGGACGGAGCCGCGGAAGTCGCGCCTGCGGCTCCCGGTGGGATCGCCCAATGGTTGGAGAAGGGCCACCAGATTAGCTACACCACCACTGTGGGTTCGATCGAAGTGACCCTTGTCCGGACCGTGGCTCCCGGGACCAGCCTGTCACGGGAGGAGATCCGCCTGCGGAACACTGATACGGCGTCCCACAGCGTCTCCCTCCGCCACGCGGTCTCCCTGTCGGGGTACCGGGGCTTCCCCTCGACTCAGTCCCAGCCGGTCCTGAGCGGCGATAGCCGGGACAAGGGGGTGCTGACCTCGTACGGCACCATCCTCTGGGGGAATGGTGCGGATGCGCCCCTTTCCCTTAGCTCCGGCGGATTCCAGTGGCCTGAGTGGACCCTCGCCGCAGGCGAGCAGAAGACTCTGGCTCTGGCCTTTGCGCCCTACCGGGTTTCTGAGGAAAGCACCTTCCGGCCTGATGGCGCAGGACGTCTGCTGGACCGGATTCTCCACGGCGCCCCGGAGTGGGTCTACGGAGGAAACCCCTCGGCCTGGTCCAACTGGCTTCCCACCCAGGCACCCGAGGCGGAACCCCTTGCGGCTTGGGACGCTTCTGCCACCCTAACGCTCAAGGATCACCTGGGGCGGACGCCGGTAAACGCATGGTCCTTCAATAATACCTTCGAAGCCGCGGAAAAACTGGCGCCGAAGAAGAGCTTCTCCTCTGGAAATCCCATTTCGGGTCTGCCAGGGGGCGGTGGCATAGCCAGGGTCAAGGTCCCGGGTTATTCCTCGCCGCTCGTCCTGACTCGGACGCTCAACGCGACCCAGAGCGCGGAGCTGACCCTGGAGGAGGCCGCGCCCGTCACAGTCAAGGCCCAGGACGCCCATGGAGTGGCCGTCGCCGGGGCTTCGGTCTACGTAACCTACAACGGCAGCTACGCGTCGAACAGTCAGGGTATGGCCGGGCCTTGGCTTCTGGCGCCGGAGACCTATAGCGTCCAGGCCACCTTGCCCGGCTCCGATGACACAGTCCAGGTGTCCGGCACCATCCTGGCCCTGGCCGGGACGGACAACACCCTCACCCTGGCCTTCCCGGCGGTGGGTTCCGTGAAGGTAAGCCTCCTGGGGGCCGATGGGCTGCCATTTTCCGCATCCTTCAGGGGCTACTTGATCCAGAACTCGACCAGTCGATCCAAGGCGGGGCAAACCGCTCTCACATGGACCGGCGTCCTTCCTGGCGAGTGGAGGGTGCGAGTAGTGGACCCCAGGACCGGCGGATACCTCCAGGACCAGACCATCACGGTCTCGGCGGATGCCCAGGCCGAAGCCACCTTCCGCCTCCCGAGCCTCGGACAGGTCCGCATGCAGATCCTGACCCCGGCGGGAACCCCCGTGGCCAGGGGCCAATATGTGTACCTGACCGGCGCTGATGGCGGCACTCAGGTCCTGTACACCGATGATGCGGGCCTGGTGACCTTCTCCAATGTGGCTCCCGGCAACGCCACCATCACCGCCACTAATCCCGGCAATGGCTACGCCGCTTCCGTGGTGGTCACGGTGACCGATGGCACTCTGGCGCAGGCGACCCTTGCCCTGCCGGGTGCCGGCAATCTGGTGGTGAATGTCAAGACCGCGGATGGTCGGCCGGTTGGCTACCGCTACTTCCAGGTTATGGACGGCGGGAACGTCAGCCGCTACGGATCCATCTCCCAGGGCACGGGCACCCTCAGCCCCCTTCCATCGGGGCGGAGCCTCGTCCTGAGGGATATCACTAGCTACTACTCGAGTCTTTGGAGTCCTCTCCTCCCTGAACAGACCTTCACCCTGGCGCAGGACGGCGACACCAAGACCCTGAATCTGATCCTCCCCCTCGGCGGACTCACGGTCAAGGTCCAGGATGCAGCCGGGAATCCCATCCCCAACGCCACCGTGAGCGCCGGAGGCGGAGAGTGGACCGGCACGACGGCCCAGGACGGGACGGTTCTTCTTTCGGTCCCCCTGGACACCCCCTTCGCGGTCACCGCCAGCTTCAGCGGGTACATGGATGCCAGCAACGCCTCCGTCACCGTGAGCACGGTGCAGCCCACGGGCACTATCACCCTGACCCTGGCCAAGACCATCGATGTCAACTTCCACGTCAAGCGGGCCAATGGCTCCAATGCTCCCTACAGTACTTACTACGCCCGCTGGACACTGAGCACCACCCCGGCCACCACGACCAGGACGCTCAGCAACCCGAGTGGCAGCTGGAAGATCGGTCAATCGGGGACCTACACCTTCGAGGCCATGACCACGGTCGGTACCGACCAGTCCGGCTCCTGGTCGAACCAGGGCTACAACATTTGGCCCTGGAAGGCGACGGCTACTGCGACGCTCGATACCAGCAATCCAACGCCCACGGTCACGGCCACCCTGCCAGCCCTGGCGGCCTTCACCCTGCATCCAAAGGCTGCTGACGGTAGTTCCCTGGCCGTGGACCGCTACCTCAAACTGATCCTCAAGAACAGCACGGCCATTGGCTTCCTGCCCAACCTTCCGGCTGTGGGCTTCAACCCCCGCTGGATCAGCGGGAACCTGGTCATGGAAGAGCACTTCCCCGAGGGCACCCACAGCTTCGCCATCCAGGACCGGACAGGGATCACCTTGAGCACCTTCGATCTGGTGGTGCGCCCAGAGGATGACGCCACCCGGATCGAGAAGAGCCAGGCCGTGACCCTCCCGGCCCTGGCCTCACTGACCCTGCACTACCAGGATGCCCAGGGGAGGCCCCTGGTGCAGAACCACAACCTGCAGCTACGGCTCGTGCAGAGCACCGCTGCGGACTACGCCCCGAGCCTCAGTGCCTATGGCAACGACCCGGCCTTCGGCCAGGACTTCCCCGAGGGCACCCACACCTTCGCGGTGGTGGACCCCGCCTTCGGCGAGATGGCCCGCTTCGATCTCACGGTGGGATCCGGAGACGACGGCAAGGTCCTGGAGCGCACCCTCCAGCTGCCCTATGTCCGGAGCACCTGGACCCTCCAGGCCCTGGCCGGTGATGGCATTACCCCTGCCGTGGGCGCCGAGTTGGGTGTGTATGCGACCGATTTCGACTACGGGTTCACCGTGATCCCCGGGGAGCTCTCCATCATGGAAGTGCCCGATGGAACCGTGTTGCGGGGCTATGGGTCATACCGCCCCTACGGCAAGGATGACTATGTGGTAGCCGCAACCGGGGACCAGGTCATCTCCGAAGGCACAGACATCAACCAGATCCTCAGCCTGGATCTGACCGTGCTCCGGGTCCGCCTCCTGGAGACCGATGGCACCGACAGTGTGGACAGCCCCGGCTGCGACCTGCCGGACATCACGGACCAGGACTCCTCGCGGCAGGCCTACGAGTGGTGGGACGACGGAAATAGCGACTGGGCCATGCTGATTCTCGGCCAGGATCCCGGCGCCACCCTGAAGGTTCAGGCCTTCGACGGCGATTCGGGCCTGGGCAAAGTGGAGTCCCTTACGGTGCCTGCCCTGGGTTCCTCGTTGGCACAGGAGATCCGGCTGCCGGAGCACGGGTGGCTGGAGACGGTCGAATTCCGGACGTCCGATGGCAGCACCCCAGAGCAGCTCGCCGTGGCCATCTCGGCGGATGCCCCTGGCCTGGTCCGGCCTGATCTGGCGATCTGGCAGGGTTTCTGGGATGCCTCGGGCAGCTTCACTTTCAACAGCCCGTCCTTCGGCAATGCGTGGCTATCCGAGAGTTGGAGCAATCTGGAATACCGATGGAACTACAACGCCAACACCTCTCCCAGCCGGGTGCGCGTGCCCCTGGGTGCCACCCTCTGGATGGGATCCATCCAGAACGGCGAGGGCGGGTATTACTTCGACGCCTGGGGCTCCCACCCCTACACCGTCGCTGTGGGGGAGACCCTGGTCCAGCCGGTGGCCCAGACCGTCTGGCAGGAAGTCCCCTGCCAGGTGGTGGATAGCGCGGACCAGCTGATCCGCTCTCAGAACTTGGCCTGCCGCCAGATGCACGCCCCGGATAAATGGACCCTCGAAGCCTGGGCTTACCGGGATGCATCTTCAAACCACTGGAGCGGCAACCTGCCCCTGGGCATGCCTCTACACCTGGAGCTCCAGCCCCTCGGTTGCGGGTCCTACTGGAAGGGCTCCTGGGATCACACCTTCGATGCCAGCACCCCGGCCCCCGGCCCCGTCTTCAAGGCCACGGAGTGGGAGCAGGGAGAAGAATGTCCGCCGGTCTAAATCAAGAACGGAATAAACGAGTGAGCTTATGCGCCCTGCACCCCTGATCTTCCTCCTTGCCCTCCCCCTTCTCTCCCAGGACCTCCAGCTCGGCCTGGAGCGGCTGCAGCCCCGCAGTCTGGACATCGATCGCCCAAGCGGTTCGCTGCACCTTGAATCCAAGGCGAGCCAAGCCTTGAGTCTCCGCTACGGTCAAGCCCTCTGGAGACCTTCAGAACACCAGACCCTGGAGGCCACCCTGGGGCTGCGCCTCCCCAGCGAAGGTCAGATGACCTACTCCAACTCCGCTGGGGCATCCGGGGATGTTCAGGCCCATCTGCGCCTGGGCACCCAGTACGCCCTGGGGGCGCTTTATCGCTTCGAACGGCCCTTTGGTCTGCCCCTGGAGCCGGGGCTCGGCTTGGAATATCGCCGGGAGAGCCTGGTGATGAAAGATGGGGGCCTGGAGAGCCAAGGCACCCTGAACCGCCCCTGGGCGCGGGCCGTGCTGCGCCATCGATTCTCCAAGGATGGCCGGGGCTTCTTCGCCGCCCTGGAATATGCCCGTCCTTTGATCTCTGGACCCACCCCCTCCGGCGCAGATTATCTGTCAGATCTGGACAATCTCGGGAACTCCCCCAACCCCGGCACCGCCGCCAAGGCCCATGCCCCCAGCCAGAGCCTGACCTTGGCCCTGGGCTACCGCTTCGGGTGCGCCAAACCCAGGGCCACCCTTGCGGTCCCGACGCCAGTGGTGGAACCCGTGACGCCTGTTCCGGCGCCCATGCCACCGTCTGAGCCGACGCCTGTGCCTGTTCCAGCTCCCGCCCCCGAACCTCTTCCCGCGCCAACCCCGGCTCCAGCCCCTCAATTGAACCTTCCCAAGCTCATCACCCTTGATGAGGCCGCCTTCCATTTCGCCCTCAAACGCACTGAAATCCCTGCCCAGGGCATCGAGGTCCTGAAGGTCTGGGCCGCACGCATCAAGACCCTCCCGCAGGCGCCGCGCCTGCGGGTGGTGGGACACACGGACGCTACGGGCCGTCGGGCCTTCAATCAGAAACTCTCCCTGGGCCGCGCCCAGGCTGTGGCCGAAGCCCTGCGATCCGAAGGGCTGGCCGTGGAAAGCGTCGAAGGCCTGGGCCCCGACCAGCCCCTCGCCTCCAACGACAGCCCCGATGGCCGTGCCAGGAACCGGCGGGTGGAGATCCACCTGGAGGCCGAGAACCTCCAGGTCTCCGGCCAGTCCGCCAGCGAACTTGTGCTGGAAACGGCTCGCTTGAAGCGCCTTTCGGGCCCGGTGAAGCGATGATGGTCCGGATATTGGAGTGCGCTGCGAACGTGCACTCGACCTTTGGCAGCGGCTACACCAGCCGAGTATACGAGAGCGCCCTCTTCCAGGAACTCCAGCGGGCGGGAGTCCCGGCTCAGCGCCAGCAGGGCCTGGATGTTCCGTGCGATGGCCTTCCCGTCGGCCAGTTCGTCGCCGACATCCTGGTGGATGCTCGGATTCTGCTGCAGATCGAGGTCAGCCGCGTCCTGGAGGAGCGTCACCTCGCCCAGGGACTCAACTACCTCCAGGCCACTGGTCTCGAGACCTGTCTGCTTCTCAACTTCGGAGCACCCAGGCTCGAAACCCGGCGCCTCCATTCCGCTTCACTCTGCACCAGCCCTGCATTCCTCTAGCGAGTCATTCATGTTTCTGCGTTCCACCCTCCTGTCCATCCTGGTCCTCCTCGCCCTCGCCTGCGGCGGGGGAGGGCGCACCACCTATCCGGGGCCGGAAACCATCACCCTGACGGTGGAGACCCCGTCCGAAGGGGCTGTGGTCCATCAGACCTCCCTTACCCTTTACGGACAGGTCTCCCCCTCGACCGCCTTTGTCGCCGTCAATAACCAGCCCGTGACCGTTGGTGCCGACGGCCGCTTCCATGCCGATCTCCAGCTTGGGGTGGGTGAGAACCTGGCCACAGTCCAGGCCTGGAGCGCCGAGGAGGCCAAGAAGGGCAGGGGCTCCAGTCTTCTCCCCCTGGGAACGGCGGCCGCCGTAGTGTCGCGCCACGTGATCTATCAGGATCCCGCTTTCACGCTCTCTGTGAACCATCCCGCCGAAGGGGCCCATTTCACCGCTCCCACCATCGCCGTTTCCGGGCTGGTTTCCGATCCCTCCGCTGCCGTGACCTTGAATGGAACCCCCCTGCTGGTTGCAGGAACCGGTCAGTGCTCCGGTTCCTTCACGCTCCAGCCGGGGCCGAATTCCCTGGTATTCCTGGCCACAGCCTCCGGTGGGCGCAGTGCTACGGTCACGCGCACCGTCACCTACGATCCTCCTCCCCCCGGTGCCTTGGGGGTTAGCATCCTGAGCCCCGCTGAAGGAATGCTGACCAACGCTTCTACCGTCAAGGTCGTAGGTACGGTCAGCGATCCCGCCGCCAGCCTCACGGTATGCGGACAGAGTGTCACTCCCGACTCCAACGGCAACTGGGCCCTTGTGCTGACTCCCCCAGAGGGTCCGGTTTCCATCCTGGCCCAGGCCCTCAAGGGCACCTTGTCAGCCCAGGACAGCCGCCAAATCACCGTAGACCGGACCCCCCCCGTCATCAGCCTGAGTCAGGCCATCCCTTCCTTGACCAATCTGCCCAGCCTCAGCATCCAAGGCTCGGTGGACGACCCAACGGCCATCCTCACCCTCCAGGGCAGGATCGTGCCCATGGATAGCCAGGGGCGCTTTGTGCTTCCCTACACCCTTCTGGAAGGTGCCAATGTGCTTTCCTTGCAGGCCACGGATTGGGCCGCCAATACCGGGCGCCTGGAGGCCAGGGCCACCCTCGACAGAATTGCTCCGATCGTCACTCTGGAGAGCCCTGTCGAGGGTCTTCTCACCGGAGCCCGAGAAACCCTCGTGAAGGGCAGGGTGGATGATCCCGGGGCCCGCCTCCTGATCTCCGGACAGCTTGTGCCCCTGGAGGCCAGCGGCGGCTTCGAATGGACCTGCAAGCCAGCCAAGGAAGGCGCCCAGCTTCTGGTGGCCCTGGCTTCCGATGCCGCGGGGAATACCGGCCATGCCACCCGCTCCATGACCTTCGATTGGACACCCCCGGCCCTGGCCTGGATCGATCCCACGCCCGTCGAAGGGGCTCTGGTCGCGAGCGTCCGGGTGCCGGTGGCGGCCTCGGTGAGTGAAAACTGCGCCCTGGAGCTGAACGGAAACGCCCTGGCCGTCGAGGCTGTGCCTCTGGGCAGCAAGGTTTCGGCCCCCTATCAGACGCTGGCGGAGCCTGCGGTGAGCGAAGGCCAAGTCACGCTTACCCTTTCCGCCAGGGATGCCGTCGGCAATGCCAGTGCCATCCAGCGGCGCCTGGAGGTGGGACTGACGGCTCCCGACATTCAGGTGCTGGAGCCAACCCTGAAGGGGGATGGAAGCTTCACGACCTCGGCCTCCTCCCTCGGCCTGGCGGGTCAGGTCACGGCCCCCGCCTTTGTGGGGCCTCTGACTCTGACGGCCAATGGCTCCATCCTTACCTTGGACGGCGCCAACCACTTCCAAGTGCCCTTGACCCTGGCGGAGGGAGACAATCCCGTTCGTCTGGTGGCCACCAATCGCTTTGGGCAGAGCAGCACCAAGATCCTGACCATTCATCGCTACCAGACCACCTTTGGCATCGAAATTCAGTGGCCTTTGGATGGCATGAGTCTTCCGGACAAGAGCGTCATGGTTCGGGGCAGAGTTCTGCGCCCCGTGGCCTCCCTCACCCTGAACGGCCTTGCCGTGAGCGTGGATGCCAACCTGGCCTTCACCGCAGCCCTGCCCCTGGAAAAGGGGCTGAATCTCATCCAGGCCCTGGGCACCGATGAGGTCGGCAATACCGGCAGCGCTCAGGTCAAGGTCTACTCCGTGCCTCCCTCCAGTGCCACCTACCGTTGGGACCTTCCGGCGAATGCCGGGCGTTCGACCCGCCGAAGCGTATCCATCGTCGGCCAGGCCGATCTGCCGGGCATCGCCTCCCTGGAGATCAATGGCGTCCCCATGGCCCTCAGCGGTCAGGGGGCCTCGGGCCGTTTCCAAGGGGAAGTGAACCTGGAGGCCAAGGGGCGCTCCCTCCTGAGTCTGGAGGCTCGTACGGTGGCAGGGGAGACCCTGCGGGAACAGCGTGAGGTCGTCTTTGACCCGGCCCTGCCGCGCATGCGCCTGGTCTCTCCCGACTCCGCCCGCCCGGGCCAGCGCATCCCCGTGCAGGTCCAACCCGAATCCGGCACCAACCTGGTGTCGGTGGAACTCCAGTTCGCCGGGGCCCTCCTGGGTCGTGTGACGGCTCCCTTCCAGGCCCTGGAGGCCCAGGTGCCCCAGGATGCGGTCATCGGAAGCCGCATCCCCGTGGATGCAGTGGGTACCGATGACCAGGGGGAGACCGTCTCCCTGCGGGCCTACATCCAGGTCTACGCCGGGGGAGCCCTGCTCCAGCGGGTGGCCGATGACCGCACGGGCCTCGCCCTGGAGGGAGCCACCGTGGCCATCGAGGAGGGCGAAAGCGGCCTCAGCGATGCCAGCGGCCGGGTGGCCCTCCAGACCGCCATCCCGGATAACTGGATCAGGATCTCCAAGACCGGCTACACCTCTGTCTGGCGCAGTGCGGGGCTGAAACAGGCCGGAATGGAGGCCACCCTCAGCGCCCGCCTGACGGCGAAAGTCGATCCCAAGACGGATTTGAGCTTCGCAGGTGGTGCCCTGGTGCTGAATGCCCAGGGGAGCTGGTCCGCCACCCCCCTCTCCAGCCATGGCCTCCCGGCGCCCCTGCCCCTGGGCTGGAGCCCGGTTTCCGCCTGGTGGATCGAGGGTCCTGTCTTCCCCATTACCGCCAACCTCAAGGCCCCCGCTGAATTGCCCCAGGATGTCCGTGTGGTTTGGGCCCAGTGGGACGAAACCGAACACGAATGGATGCCCCTCACTGCCTCCCTGGCCGTCACGGGCCTGACGGCCCTTCCCGTGCCCGCCCAGGGCGGCTACGCCCTGCTTCTGGCCGACCCCCAGCCCACCACGCCCTCTGAGGCCCTGGTGGGTGAGCCCCTGGTGGGCTTCCCCGAGGAAAACTGGCGCAAGGATCTGGTCTGCACCACCACCCCGGCCCCCCAGACCCTGTCCACCGTGGAGGCCATCCACGGGGCCCGCATGGAGCCCCGCATGACCCTGGCCTTCCGGGGTGGCCTGGCCGTGCCCAGCGGTACCCCCCTCCAAGCGGATGTTGTTGAGTCCTATACCCTGCTGGATCAGCGGGTCATTGAGCCCGAAAGCTTCTCCCAGGACCTTTGGGCCCACCGCTGGAGTCTCCTGGTGCGGGATGGTCTCCCCGTGCTGGAAAGTGCGCCGGATGCCCTGCTGGTGCGACTCCCCCTGCGCATGAGCCGGACCTTTGGCGAGGACGAACTGGTGGAGGGCCGTCTCTGGGTGGGCTTCTACCACGACCAGCTCCGGCTGGCCGAAACCGGTTCGGGTCTCCTGGGCTCCGAGGGGGGCGAGGTCAGCAATGGTGGCGTGACCGTCCAGGTGCCCGCCGGAGCCCTCACCGGCACTGCCCTCCTCACCGTCACCCCCGATAGCGGGGATCTCGCCAGCCTGTGGGGCAACCTGGGCCTTCCTGGGGCCCTTAAGGCTTCCTTTTCCGTGGATGTGGTGGGCACCCTGAGCCAGGGGCTCCAGATCAGCCTTGATGCTCTGGATGTCCCCGAGGGCGCCAAGCCCCTGCTGATCCAGCGGCGGGCCGTCCATGGGGAGCGGGTGAACCTGGTGGTGGGTTCCCTTCAGAAGGAGGGCAGCCTTTGGAAGGTGGTCCCGACCCAGCCCCTCCTGGAGGGCGGCGCCTTTGCCGTTTTCCTCCCGGAACAGACCTATGCCTGGGTCAGTGGCACCACCACGGATGGGGCCTCCCAGCCCCTGGCCGATGTCCAGGTGCGGGGTGATCTCCTCCCGGCCCTCAGCGGCTCCACCGGAGCTTTCTCGGTTCCCATGGGGATCGCGGGCACCCTTCGGGGGGACCGATCCGATATGGGCTTGGCGGGCACCCTCAGTGTCACCCCCCCGGCCACGGGGATTGTCCTGCCCCTGGCCACCGTGCCCTTCCGCATCCTCCAGGTGCTCCCCATGGAATCCGCCGTAGTGGAAGTCGGCGAGGTGCTCCAGGTGAGCACCAGCAGCCCCATGGCCGCCGAGGCCACCGCCGCCGCCCATCTCTACCGCAGCTCGGATGCCCTGGAGATCGCCCTGCGGCGCACCCTCAGCCAGGATGCCCGCACCCTCCTCCTGGTGCCCGAAAGCCCCCTGGAGGCCGGCCAGTCCTATCGTCTATCCCTGGATGCCCTGCGTTCCGTGCAAGGGGAGACCTTGCCCCTCTTTGAGCGTCGCTTCAGTACCACCGCCCAGGTCAAGGGGGACGTGGACCTCACCCGCTTTCAGCTCAATTACCCCGACGATCAGCTCAATGTCACCGTCACTATTCCCGAAGGTGCCGTGCCCGCCTGGTCCGTCGTGTCCGTAGAGGCCACGAATATGGGGGCCTACGGTCAGGGCGTTATGCCCCCCAGCGGCGTCCTTGCCTTCCCCATGAAGGCCAATCTGGGTGAACGCCTCCACGTCATCGTCCAGACCCGGGATGGCCGCAGCGTCAGCGGTACCATTGGCCGCTATGTGGCTTCCGATGGGCGCACCACCCTGGGGGCGGATGGCGGTCGGGTGGAGGGTCCCGACGGCCTGGCCGTGGTTCTGCCTGAGGGTGCCCTGAGCGCCCCGGCGGAGTTCACCATCATGCCCATGACGGTGCTGCCCCAGGTGGCTTCTGGAGCCCTGGCGGAGGGGGAACAGATCAATCCCGGTCTGACCCTTCGCATCAAGGGAGCCGCGACTCTGCTGAAACAGCCCATCGTCGAGATCCCCGCCAACCGATTGGGACGCCCCCTGGACCCCGTCCCCGCGGACCGGGATCTCATGGGCAACGGGCCGCTGTGTCTCTTCCGCACGGAACAGACCACGCTCCCCGATGGCACCGTGGACGAATACCACATCCTTACGGATACCCTGCAGCCTAGCAAGGACGGCACGAAGCTCGTGAGCCTCGGCGGCCTGCGCCTGCCGGACGCCACCCTGGGCTCTGCGGTGCAGGTCCAGAGCCTGAAGGTGCAAAGCCGCACCGTGACCAGTTCCGCTCAGGCGGACCCGGTTCCATCAGGCATCGCCAAGAACGCCATGTTCGCCCTGGATTTCGACGGGGGAGCCAGCGTCATCAACGAGATCAATTTCTCCATCCTGCAAAGCACCTACTACTACCATTCCGGCACCGTCTACCGGAACTGGAATGGCAGTGGTGGTTGTGGTGGCGGCGCTTCGGCCACCTGCTACGGTCCCCTGGCCGGGGCCGAGGTCCACCGCTACAGCGGCACCGCAGGTCTCGATGCCGCCCGAAAAGGGCGTCTGGCCCGGGGGCGCCTGCTGGCCGTGGCCGATGACCAGGGCCGCTACATGAGCGTCGGCGGCCCCGAAAGCGGTGCCATCGGCGGCCAGACCTGGATCGCCCTCTTCGCCGTGGATCCCCGCACCGGAGAGACCAGCATCGACGAGGGTTCCCCCAGTGCCGAGTCCCTGGGCCTTCCCTGGGTTCGTCGGAACCACAGCCTTGCCATCACGAGCAAGGGGGGGAATCCCTTTGATCCCACGCTGACGGCACCGAGGATTAGGGCGCGGATGGTGGATTCGACTGGTAGCGCACGCTCCCTGTTCGCCGTCGGCGATAAGGCCACCCTGCAACTGACCACCGACCCCGGTAGCCAATCCGTAGTGCGCGGGAAGCTCACCGGATCGATCAGTCAAGACTTTGGGACCCTACCCCTGGATGTGCCGGTGACCTTTGGCACCGAGGGGGCTTGGCATGTGGACATCCTGGGGTGGAGCGCCAAGCCGGTACAGGGTGCGGCCTCACTGGATGTGGTCGTGACATCCGCAGGAAATCTCGGGCCTGGGATGCCAGGCTCACCCTTGGTGATTGCGAAAGAACCTGGTGACGGTGATGTGGATGTGGAGCCTTCCTCGGTCATAAAAATCACCTTTAATGAACCTGTGAGGGGTGCCACCTCGATTTCTTTTGATGTGAAGGTGAATGATGCTTCGGTTGCTTTCCAAGTGATATCCGGAGGTAAGGAAGTGACTGACGCCGCTACGCTCGTGCAGGACGTTTGGCTTGTCCCGAAGCAGCGCCTTTCCCTGGGAGCGAGGGTAAGCGTCACCGTCAATGGCTTCGTTACGGATCAGGACGGCCTAGCCTTCACCCGCCTGTCATGGCAATTCACGGTCAGGGGGGCGAAGGAGATTGGATCTTTGGCCGGAGTCGGCACCTTGACGAAAATGGTTTCCCACAAGGGAATGCTCTACGCCTTTGAAACGGTGCGAACCTCGGTCGGAAGTGAATTCGATGTGGGTGGTGTGCCCATCCAAGCCATCCGCATCTTTGATGTAGGCGACCCGAGTCAGCCCCAAAGCAAGAACTCCTTTGGTGCCCACGGGAGTTGGGACCCCAAGGGCCCCCTCAATGCCGGGGGATGGTCGGATGGTGAGCCTTTCTCTCGCCATGAGCTGAATGGCCTCCGGGTGGCTGAAGGCGTTTCCATCGCCGGGCAGAGCCGCGATCTCCTCCTGGTGAGCTCCCGCCCTCGGCAGGCTTCGGAGATGTACGTTTGGAGCAGCGACGGCGACAATTGGTACCGCTCTCGTCACAACACGATATGGGTGTATGACATCACAGGGGACGAGGCCAGCTTTGGGGAGAACAACACCCCCAAACTCCTCCTTGTCAGTTCTCTGGGCACCCTGTCTAATGCCTGGGCCAAGGGTCTAGGGAGTGCAGGGGGGGTGCTCGGCTGCATCAAGCTGCGGGGCGGCCTGTCCCTATGGGACGCCAACGCTTGGCGGGATGGTTACTTGGGTGATGCCCAGGCCCTGGAAGCCGATGGCACTGCCTTCAATGGTATTCAGGTCCTGGCCCGGCGCGCTCGGATGAGCACGGGGTACTTCCCCGATCCCAGCACTCTGGTGGCCAGCAATGGCTTCTACTCCTCATCGGACAGTGTGAGGCCAAGTGTCATGAGCGGTGTGGTCACCGAGGATGATTTCGGCTATCCCATCGCCTATGCCACCATGGGCTACTCAGAGGGGATGCTCGTTCTTATTAATGGCAAGGTCGGCCAGCCTGAATCCAAGGCCACCTTCATGGCTGGCGGCCCGGCGGGCATGGATGGGCGAATCCACGACCTGTCCTTCGCTGTGGATAAGGAGCATGCGGATATCGTGGAGGTCATGAAGGGCACTTGGCAGGGGCCCAGCGGCACCGAACAGGGCAACCTCCTCCTGGTGGGCACCACGCCCGCCAGCGGCGGGAAGTTCTGGGTCCTGAAGCCCGATGTCACCAACCTGAACGTCCCCGGAGTGGTCCAGTACGCCTGCGGAACCCTTCCCGGCACTATCCGGCGGATCACCCCCGATCCCGCCAAGATGCTCGTGGGCGTGGAATCCAATGGTCAAGTGTATGTCTTTGACCTGAAGACCCTCATGCCGAAGGGAACCACCCCCCAGGCCCTTTCCCCGATCTACAGCTTCGCCCCCACCGGCGCCTGGACCCTGGTGGAGGGGATGCTGATCGACGATCAAGTGACGGCGGCGCGTAGCTCTCTTGTAATCAAGAGCCTGGATTCCGTGGATATCGTCCCTGTGTTCGGTCTCCCTGTGCGCGTTGATGCGAGTCAGTGGTTGGCAGGTGCAGATACCGCGTTCAGCAGTGGCGATAGCGGAGCTGCGAAACCCCTCCTGACTGAAGGAGTTGCCCAGAGTGCTGCCTCGAGTGCCAGTAGTGAGGGCGGGATCCCTGTCTCTAGGACCGCGACTTATGCCATGACCAGATTACAGGGGGAGAACGGCTACCCCTTCCTCCGCTATTTCTACCCCGACCTTGGTGAAATGCAGGTATCAGCGGTGATGGAGTATCGCGATGCAAGTAGTTTTGCCATGATCACGAAGGAGGATAGCGAGTGGTTTGTGGAGGCAAAGGGGGAACTCTACGAGGGCGCTAATGAAATGCCAGGTGCCATAGATATCAGCGCCTTGAGGATCCTGCGTGGTTCCGGTGATTGGAATGACCAAGTTGAGAAAATAGCGGGAACAAGGAGCCATCTTTATGGAGATGGAGATCCATCGATGGCGCTCCTGATGGCCGAGTCTCGGACCAACAGCTCAATTGCGATGAGGCAGTTTGCCTATGCCCCATTCTCCTTCTCGATCAACTCCGGAATCCTGGCTGCGAAGGCTCAGGCTATGCGCTCTGACCGCGCCGAGCGCTTCAGGGTGAAACTCCACTTCCTCTTGTTCGACAACAAGGCGAACTACCCGGACAAGCCCCTTCAACGAAGAGAATACGAGTTCTTGGTCAAGTTCAACTCCAACACCACCGTACATGATGTGATCCGGGGCGGTGTCTGGCATTACGATCCGGAAGTTTCGGCTTCCGATCCTGGCCAGACCATGAACAACCCGGCCATGGGAAAGTGGGAGAGCTTCTTGCGGAGCCAGCCATCCGGCACCGTTGTTGCCGATCTCCCGGAGGAGCTTCAGCAGCGATTGTCCTTGACGGAGCATTGCCAGATCCCGGCGGCCCAAGAGGAAATCCCACAGGTGGCCTATGCATTGCCGGACATGGCCCTTGATGAAGTGCAGGTGGGGATTGAGAGGGCCATGCCCATGTTGAGGAGGCGCATTTATAGTGGCGGAGGTGCCCAAAGCAGCCAATTGGGGCCGATGCCGCTGGCCTGGCGTCCAACCTTCCACTCTCCGGTGTATACAGGGGACCGGAATCCGAAATGGGTATGGCACCAGGGGGACCCGCCTGGTGCGTATGGATATCGTATGGCCCAGGTCGTGAATACCCTGCAGATGTTTACGAAAGAAGAAGGGGGCGACGCCTATAGGGTCCTCGATGACGCCAGACGGTGGGGTAAGGACCCTGCAGGCTTTCCGTGGGAAACAGATTCATCCCTGCCCGAGTCCCAGCGCATCGATGGGCGTATCCTTCCTATCCTTTATCAGCAGTTCAAGACCTGTGCTGGCGGATTCAATCATAACAACATCATGGTGCAGTACTTGGTAGCGTATCCCAAACTACGCGCTCCAGAAGAGACGGGCAAAGGGCGCTACCCAATCCATACGCTATTGACCCGGGACTTATTGGTCGGTCCTGTGGGTGTGTCCCTTTCCAAACAACCCTTTCATGGTGAACGCAAGCGCATTGATGACGCCATTGTGGGAATAAACAATCTTCCCAATCGGAGCGAATGCTCAACAGCTACGTATGGCCCGTGGTACGGCGAGTTGCAGTCCGCCTTGGAAAGCCAGCAGATCATCGCGTCCGCATCCTCTGGACTTGATTCGGTCTATTATAACCAAGGCCTCGGGATTCTTCAGTTGATGCTTTCCAAGAACTGGCACCTCCTCTTTCCCGGGGATGGGAAACCGTATTTCCCTTTTTTGAATCCACATGTGTTGTGCAATACTGCCGACCCCAAGGATTGGAATTATTCAAAAAACCAGGATTTTAATTCGAACATTGAAGCGGATATGTCGGATTTCATCTTTGGCCACATCAAGGCTGATCGGATAGATGTATTGATCAATGGGATCCAGAACAAGGCTGAAGATGTGGATGAATCAGCCCAGGCCCTGCAACGGAGGATGGATAACGTGCTTGGCGTGAATGACCCTTCCGCGAGCACGCCCATCATTGCTCAATACAACGTCTCCTCCAACCTCTACTATGGCTGTCCTATTGGATTGTGGCCAGGTCGGGGCTTTGATCTGTTGGATTGCATCAGCCAGAAGGAGGACACCGCCGCGCCGGATCGTGTTACGACCAATGAAGACAGTATCCGCCTCATCGCGACGCTCCGGGCAGTGGCCAAAATTCTGTGGAGCCGGGATTATCAGAGAGCGTTCTATCTGAAGCACCGCGACCCCCAACTTCCCAGGGAGGTCTGGGAGATCCATTGGTGCACGGATCTCCAATCTGGCGGACTTCTCGCGGATGCCAAGGCGCGGACGCTGGATTCCATCCTGGTGATGGATGCTCCGCTGGTTGAGTTGGGGGATGCGGATATCGTTCCGAAAACACAGCCGAGCTTCCAGGATGAGTTTCCGGAGGGGGTTGAAGCGTTCTCTCGCATCCGTGCTGCGGGTGAGGTGTTCCGGGGGCGCCTGAGGGGAGAATTGAATCGCTTGTATGACAAATTGGAAGCCATCCCATTCACGCTTCACGCGCATAGTCAGGGTGCGATCATTTCGGCTGTGGCACAGTCCCGTCTGGGGTGGATCACGGCCAGTCGACGGTTGCCCACGGGGGGGGAAGTGGGCCGCGTCGATGTGGCAAGCAAGATCGATCTGATCTCATACGGCGGAGGGGCCAACATGTACGACTGGGGTGTTCGGCAGGCGTACAAGAGTTACACGCACCACGTCAACAGGAAGGACGCCGTGGCCCTTGGGTTGGGCATGGGGGACCCCTTCCAGCGGGTGTTGGGGAGTCCTTTGAAAGCGGCCGCAAGACAGGGGGTGTACCTTGGGGGTGCCAGCGGGCATGCCGGGAAAATTATCGCTGGTCCGCCCGATTCTCTGTTAGAAACCTGGCGAAACCGGCACAAGGTTATCTTCCACGAATCGAGTAGGCTGCTCCCGAATCTAGACGAGCACAATTTTACAACAGCGTACATCTGCGATGTAGGCAGTGACGCGGGATCAATGACTCCGCTGGGTGAGGTCAATAAGTTTGAAGGAGCGAGACAATGTCTGGAAAAATGAAATACAAGCCTAGTGCTAATGAATTGAATGCTATAAGTGGATTTATGGTATTTTTTCGAAGATGGGCAATTTTGTGGATTGCAATATTACTGCTGATGCTAATTCCATTTTCAAGAGCATACATACTTGCTCGACTAGGTAATAGTGATGCTATGTATTTTCTCTCGTGTGAATATGGTCGAGATAATAGTATGTATGTCAGAAGAAATAACTATAAAAGCAATTATTGGATTCGAAAATCAGCGTCTAGTGGTAACATACATGCAATTGTTTCGATAGAATGTATGTGGAGTGTATTGAAGCCAGAAGAGGTGGTCTACTGGCTCCGCCGAGGCGTTGAATTCGGTCACCCGTGGTGTGCTGATCGACTTGCATGGGGTTACCGCTGTGGCATGTACGGGCTCCCGATGGATCCTGTCATGGAAGCAAATTACCGAAAAATTGAAAAAGAATTACAAAATAAAAAATAGGAATGTTGTTTGAGATGATTTTATCGACGTTTGCCCACGGGGCCGATGGTCCATATGAATGCGTCGAGAATCTCCTTGCCCCATAATGATTTCGGTCAATTTTGGCATTGCGGCTACTGCCTACAGCCCCTTGAGGCCAAGGAGTCGGCCCTGACAAACAGCGGGGAGCACAATTTCACGAACGGCTACCTTTGTTCCGTGGGCCAGGATGATGACGGCAAACTGGCCACCTACCCTGTAAGGGACACCCCTCCCTCTGGGGAGCAGGACCCCGCTTGGGGGCATGAGTGGTGGTGGCGTTACCTCAATGTCAATGTGCGGACAGGAGAAATCGGATGTCTCGACAAATGAAGACCTGGATCGGATGCCTAGTGCTGGTACTCGCAATGGGGTGCAACGAGCGCAGCCGACTTGCCCTTAAGGCGGAATATGGCACTCCTGCGGCCCAGCGGGAATACGGGAAATGGCTGTGGAGCAAAGGACCCGAGCGCGACATACCAGAAGCCACATCGTGGCTAACGAAGGCCGCGGAAGGGGGGGACGTGGAAGCCATGTATAAGCTTGGGAAAATTAGATCCATGGGGGGGGGGCTGACTTCACCGCAGCCTGAGGCCGTGATGTGGTTCCAGAAAGGCGCGGAGGCGGGGGATCCGTATTGCATGGTGGAGTTGGCTGCTGGCTATCGTTATGGCTGGATGGGCGTGGAAGTGGATGAAGCCAAGTTCCGATATTGGATGGCCAAGGCCGATGCTGTTCAGAAGGAGCGGGCCAAAACCTGGGGTCGGTAAGTGCGTGGCAGTCATCCTGCCCGAGACGCCGAGACAGCCAACGCCTAGGTGTACGACGGCTTTCCCCTCTACAACCTCGCCTTCAAACTCCGGTAATCCGTCTTGCCGGTCCCCAGCACCGGGATCTTCTCCAGGCGTTCCACGCGGCGGATGCTGTGGATGGGGCTGAGGTCGGCGGCGCGGATGGCGGCGTTGGCGGCTTCGCGGGTGATGTCGCGGATGGTGAAAAGCACCAGTTCGGGGTTGTGCTCGTCGGGGGTGGCTTCGACGGCGAGGATGATCTCCTCGTCGTCCGGCTGGCCGAAGCGGCCCAGGAGGGCCTCCTCCACCGCCGGGAGGCTCACCATCTCGCCCCCGAGCTTGACGAAGCGCTTCAGGCGCCCGGCGAAGACCAGGTGGCCCTCCTCTTCCTTCACCAGGTCCCCGGTGCGGTACCAGCTGGAGCCCTCGAAGTCCTGGAATGGGCTTGCGCCCTCGTAATGGAGGTAGCCCCTGAAGATGCTGGGGCCCTGCACCAGGAGCATCCCCGTGCGGCCCGGCTGGGCCCGCTCACCGGTGTCGGGGTCCACGAGGACGTGGCGCAGGGAGGGCAGGGGGAGGCCGATGGTTCCGTGGCGGCGGTTCTCCAGGCGGTTGCCGCTGACGACCGGGGAGCATTCGGTGATGCCGTAGCCCTCCAGGACCACCAGCTCTGGGAAACGCTGTTCCAGGGTGGCGTAGAGGGTCTCGGGGCACTTCTCCGCGCCGGTGATGACGTAGCGGAGGCTGGCGAGCTGCTCATCCGTGGCGGCCCGCACCACGCCGTTCAGGAAGGTGGGGGTGCCCAGGAGGAAGGTGGCGCCATAGGCCCGGATCAGGCTGGCCAGGGCCGCGCCCTCCGTGGGATTGGGGTGGTAGACCACGGGCACGCCGGTGCAGAGGGGCAGGAGGGTGGTGGTGGTGAGGCCGAAGGAGTGGAAGGGGGGCAGGATGCCCATGAAGCGGCTGCCATCCAGGAATGGATAGGCCTGGAGGAGATCCCGGATATTGGCCAGGAGGTTGCCCTGGGTCAGGGGCACGGCCTTGGGCAGGTTCTCGGAACCCGAGGTGAAAAGCACCACCGCCGTCTCTGAGATCTTGGCCCGACGGAGGCTGCCCCAGGAGAGGCGGCTGCGCAGCAGGGCCAGGAGCTTGCGGCCAGTCCCGATGGACTTGCCCACATCTTCCAGGAGCAGGAATCGGTCCCGCACGGCGGATAGGTCCAGGCCCTGGGCCTCCACCTTGGTGAGGAGCTGCCCGGCGGTGAGGACCTTGGAGACCTTCAGGAGGTCCAGGCCATGCTTGAGGTTCCGCCCGCCCACGGTCCAGTTCACCATTACCGGGGTCTTGCCCGCGAAGAGGGTGGCCAGGTAGACGATGCCCGCGCCCACGGAGGCCGGGAGCATGATGCCGACGTACTGGCCTTCGATGGCCTCCAGGCTGGGCTTGAGGGCCAGGATGCCCAGGATGATGTCGCGGTAGGTCTTCACGCCGGAGTTCTGGTCCGCCAGGATCGCCGCATCGGGCTGGCGCCTGGCCTGGGCCAGGAAGACCTCGGCTAGGGAGCCGCCCTCGGGCACCGAAACCGGGTGGGGCCGGGGGGCGAACCAGCGGGGATCGATGGGCTTGAGCTGGCGCTGGCCGCTGGTGTCCAGGAGGCCCGCTGCCGCCAGGATGACGTCCCCCACGGTCTGCAGCACTTCCGGGTCCGCGGCGTTCAGGTGGAATTCCTGGTCCAGCCAGTTGAGCACCTCCAGGCGCCCCAGGCTGTCCAGGCCCAGATCCCGGGCCAGCTGCTGATCATCCTTCAGCTGGGTGAGGCCGCTGAGTTCTTTCAGGTGGGCCAGGACCTGCTCCCGGGTGGCGGGGTCCACCTTGGCGGGGTCCCCCTCGGCCTTGGGGGCCACGGGGTCCGGCAGCTCCCGGTCGGCCTTCCCTTCCCAGAATCCGTAGGGCACATAGCGGCCTGCGGGGGCCTCCCGGTTGTAGAAGTCCTCCATGTAGCGGTTCTGCTGGTCCCGGGTGCCCTGGCGGGGGAAGTCCAGGGCTTCCTCGAAGGTGAGGGTCACCTCCCGCTTGGGCATGAAGAAGAGCCCGTTGGCCAGGAGCTTGCGGAGCCCCATGCCCAGGAAGGCGCCCATCTGGGGGTTGAGGCCGTAGATGCGGCTGGAGGCACTGCCCCAGAGGCCGGTGGTGCGGATCAGGACGATGCGCGTCTCCGGGGCCTTCTTCAGGATGGCCTCCACGGCACTGGTGGCGCCCAGGGCCTCCAGGTGGCTCCGCATGATCCTTCCCGCCGGGTAGAGCAGCAGGTTCTCGCCGCGGTTGAGGGCGGCAGCGCAGTTGTCGAGGGCCTTCTCGACCTCATCCCGGGCGGCGGCGCCGTATACTGCGGGGTCCGGCAGGGGCATGGCCTTCATGGTCCGGGCCGCCCAGGCGGTGAAGCCGCTGGCGATGCGGTCCTTGTCCGCCAGGACCCAGGGTTCGAAGGGCTTCTGGAGGTGGACCCGCACGAGTACGGGGTCGATGAGGGCCGGGTGGTTGGGGAGGAAGAGGGTGCCCCGTCCCTTGGCTTCGGACAGGGTGTCCCGGCCGAGGAGCCGGACGCGGTACCGCAGGCTGATGAGGGGCTTGGCCAGGGCGCAGAGGAGCGAGGCGATCATGCCCAGGCCTTTCCGCGGAATTCCATGCGCAGCCAGAGGGTGAAGGCCAGGGAGGCCACCCCCAGGCCGCCGTAGGCCAGGGTGGGCCGGAGGGCGCTCAGGGCCGGGATCAGGGTGTAGGCCAGGCTCACGGCGGACATGCCCAGGAAGGCTGCGAAGTTGGCGCTGGCCCAGACCGCGCCCTTGCGCTCAGGGGCAGGGCGAACCTGGAGGAAGCTTTCGCAGGGGATCATGAAGAGTCCGCCTCCGGCCCCGGCCAGGGCGATGAGGGCATAGAGGGCGGGGATCTGGACTCCCCGGGGCATGGAGGGCACCAGGGCCAGGGCCAGCATGGCCAGGCCCATGAGGAGGCCCGCGGGCAGGAGCACCCGGAACCAGCGCTCACCCTTGGCGAAGCGGGCGGAGAGGAGGCCGCCGCAGGCCAGACCCAGGAGCTGGCTGGCCACCAGCAGCGAGGTCCGGGCGTCCCCCAGGTGGAACTGTTCCTTGCCCAGGGTGTTGATCACCAGGAGCTGGAAGACCCCGGCGGACCAGATGAAGACGTCCGCCAGCAGGACCCGGCCCAGCTGGTGGTCCCGCCAGATGGCGCCCAGCTCACGGCAGGTGTCCAGGGGGCCGCTCCAGGGAAAGGGGCGCTCCGGGTCGGCGGCGGGCCTGGAGGGGATGCCCAGGCTTACGCCCAGGCCGATGATGGCGAAGACGATGACGGCCAGGCCCACCATCCCGTGGCCGAAGGTGGCCCCCAGGAGTGGGTTGCCCTGCATGCCCAGGACGAAGCCCGCGAGGGTGATGCCCACCAGGATGCCGACGCTCACGATCATGCGGAGCATGGCGTTGGCCTGGGTGACGTGGCTGGGGGGGTAGAGCTCGGGGATCGAGCCGTTCAGGGCAGGGCTGAAGAAGGTGGACTGGATACCCATGAGTCCCACCATGCCGATCATGATCCACATGTGGCCCGTCAGGATGCCGTAGGCTCCGACGAAGGCCGCCAGCAGCTCAAGGCTCTTGGCGCCTATGACGATGCGGCGCTTGGGGAAGCGGTCCGCGAACCAGCCCGCCGGGGCCGCGAAGATGATGAATGGAATGGTGAAGGCCGCACCCACCAGGCCCTGGAACTGTTTCATCCCCAGGGTCACTGCCAGGAGCATGACGGCCTGCTTGTAGAAGTTGTCGTTGAAGGTGCCCATGAAGTACGAACCCGCCATGGCCGCGAAGCGGCTCCGGGCCTGGCGGACCTGCTGTGCTTCGGTATCCAAAGTCATTCATGCTCCTGAACAAATCAGAAGCAGTCTAGCAGGCGCACCACCAAAGGCAGGGTCAGGAGGCTCAGGGCCGTGGTCAGGAAGACGCAGCGCGAGGTGTAGGCGTTGTCTCCGCCGTAGATCTGGGAGAAGACCGCCACGGTGGCGGCGGCCGGAAGGGCCTCGATGACCACCAGGATGCGGGTGATGACGGGGTCGGCGTGGAAGAGCCGACACACCAGGAAGGTCAGGGCCGGGGCCAAGAGGAGGCGCACGGCGCTGATCATGTAGATGGAGACGCCGGAGAAGACCTCCGTCGCCTTCACCTCCGCCAGCATGACGCCGATGATCATCATGGAAAGCGGGGTGGTCATGTTGCCCACCATCGCCATGGCCTGGGTCACGGGGTGGGGCAGGCGCAGGGAGCAGAGATAGAACAGGATGCCCGCCAGGGTGGCGATCATGATCGGATTCATCACCGCCTTCCAGGCCTCCCGGAAACTGGTCCGACCGGTGAAGAGGGTGATGCCCGAACTGAACATGAAGATCCAGAAGGGGAGTTGGAAGACGGCGCCGTAGAAGACCCCCACGTCCGGGAAGAGGCTCGCCAGCAGGGGGATTCCCATGAAGCCGCAGTTGGAGAAGGCCGTGATGAAGCGCCAGGGGGCCTGGCGATGGGGGGGCGCCTTGAAGAAGAGGAGCCTGCCCAGCAACAGAAGCAGGATGTTCATGAGGATCGAGAGGGCCAGCATCCGGCCGGCCCCGGCCAGCAGGGCCTTCTCGAAGGGCCGCAGGAAGGACACGAAGACCAGCAGCGGCATGGTGATGTTGAGCAGGAGGTCCGACAGGCCCCGGTTCACCCGGTCATCGATGAAGTGCCGCTTCCTTGCGTAGAAACCGGTCAGGAGGAGCAGGAAGAGGATGATGACTTGATTGACGATATTGCTCAAAAGCGCCTTCCACGGAACCCGGAGCGCCGGAGATCGGCCCGCTCCCGGGGTGCCGAGGGCTATTGTAAGGCTTCCTTCATCAGGCTTCGAGGCAGTACTCTCCCTCCAGGCGGAGAACGGCGGAGCCACCGAAGCTGACCCTGAACTCCGGCGATTTGACCGAGGCCAGGCGGACCAGGTTCGGACGCTCGCGGTCGCCATTCTGCTCAACGTTGATGGGCGCGCCATCCCAGAGCCCCAGTGTATGGAGGTGGTATCCCAGGGCTGCGTTGCCCGAGCCCGTTGCGGGATCCTCCAGATAGCCGAAGGGGGCGGCGAAGACCCTGGTCCGGAGCTGGTTCTGAGGGCTCGCCGTGTCGCGGGTGAAGACCGTGACCACGTCCAGTTCCGAGGCGTTGCAGAAGGCCGTCAGGGTGCTGAGGTCGGGTGTAAGGCTCAATACATCCTCCAGCCTCCGAATGGGAAGGCAGAGGGTCCAGTTCCCGGCATCCACGATGCCCAAAGGAATGGTGGGGTCTACGACCGTTTCCGGAAGGTTCAGGGCTTCGCAGATTTCCTTGAGTGCAAGCATGCAGGTCCTGTGAATGGGGGTAGGTGCCTGGACGTATACCGCATCTGCAGTTGCCAGTTGATTTTCCACCGGCAGAATCCCTTTGTTGGTGTGAAGATCGACCTGCGGCAGGGTCGCAAGGGTCGGATTGTTTTTCAGCAGATCGGCCATGATGGCGATGGTGGCGTGCCCACAGAAAGCCACTTCCCTCGTCGCTGAGAAGTAGCGGATCCGGAAGGAATTGCCTTCCAGGGGGGTGAGGAAGCCCACTTCGCTGACGTAGCCTTTCAACTCCTGGGCGACGCGTTGCATTTCCTCCAAGGTGAGCTCTTCATGGGCACCCAGATACACCGCTCCCGCTGGATTGCCGCTGGAACCGCGGGTGGCGAAAGCGTCGAGCTTCTTGAACCGGAGACGTTTCATGGTGGGGCTCCAGGATGGACTGTTGGGATCGTGCTGGGATGCTTTTCTGATTACACCTTGGCATGTTTTCAAGGGTCTGTTGTCCCTGTGGGGCCTTGCCCTTCGAAAACGTCTTGTATTCCGTCGGGCTCTGCGGGAGTCTGCGATCTTAGAGGTTCCCATGACTGAAGCCCCCCTGATCCGCCTCCAGGACATCACCAAGGTCTACCAGATGGGAGACATGGAGGTGAGGGCTCTCGACGGCGTCTCCCTGTCCATCAAGCGTGGGGAATACGTGGCCATCATGGGGCCTTCCGGTTCGGGCAAGTCCACCATGATGAACGTCATCGGCTGTCTGGACACACCGAGCACCGGGGAATACGAGCTGAACGGGAAGATGGTCTCCCACATGTCAGATGACGAACTGGCCCAGATCCGCAACGAGGAGATCGGCTTCGTCTTCCAGACCTTCAACCTTCTGGCCCGCACCACCGCCCTCCAGAACGTGGAGTTGCCGCTTATCTATGCCGGGGACAAGCCCCACGAACGGCACGCCAAGGCCAAGAAGGCGCTGGCAGACGTTGGTTTGGGGCAGCGCTCGGACCACATGCCCAACCAGCTCTCCGGCGGTCAGCGCCAACGTGTGGCCATCGCCCGGGCCCTGGTGAACGATCCTTCGATCCTGCTGGCGGACGAGCCCACGGGTGCCCTGGACTCCAAGACCAGCGTGGAGATCATGGCCCTCTTCGAGGAGCTGTACCAGCGCGGCAACACGATCATCCTGGTGACCCACGAGGAGGACATCGCCCGCCATGCCCATCGCATCGTCAAGCTTCTGGATGGCAAGATCAAGCACGACGAGCCCAACACGCCCATCAGTCTGGAGCAGCACCTGGAGCACCTGAAGGTATGGGCGGACAAGGATTGAAGGAGTTTCCCATGCACAAGGCGATCTGTAGCCTCGCGATCCTCGCGGGCCTCACCCTCCCCCTGGCGGCCAAGATCCCCCAAAAGGCCTTTGACCCGGCCCTGCTGAAGCCCGCCTCCCTGACGGAGAAGGCTCCTGCGAGCTTCCGGGTCCGCTTCGAGACCACCCAGGGGGCATTCGTGGTCAAGGTGAACCGGGCCTGGTCTCCCCTGGGGGCAGACCGCTTATACAACCTGGTCAAGCACGGCTACTACGACGGCAACAGCCTCTTCCGGGTCCGGCCGGGTTTTGTGGTCCAGTGGGGCATCCACCCCAGGCCCGAAGTCGCTTCGGCCTGGAGCAATGCCATCATCCGGGACGATCCCCAGGGCCAGGGCAACCTCAAGGGGCGGGTCACCTTTGCAACGGGCGGGCCCCACACCCGCACCACCCAGCTTTTCATCAACCTGGTGGATAACGGTCGCCTGGACAGCAAGGGCTTCACGCCCTTCGGTGAGGTGGAGGCCGGTGGCCTGGAGGTTGTTCAGAAGTTCTATGCGGGCTACGGGGAAGGCGCCCCCATGGGCAAGGGGCCGGACCAGGAACGGATGGAACGGGAGGGCCAGGCCTATGTGAAGGCCCAGTTCCCCAAGCTGGACAGCATCAATCGGGCGGTGATACTGGGCGGGCAACGCTGAATGGATGCCGGAAAGGGGTGGATCGCATTTCTTGCCCAGGGCTGACATCATGGGGCTTCCCACTAAGGAACTGCCACCATGCGCCGCCACTTCCCTCTGGGCCTTGTGACCCTGCTTTCGTCCCTTCCCGCGGTGGCGGGCCCGGCCAGGCCTGATCTCATCGAACTCGAACAGCCCGATGGCACCCGCATTCCGGTCCGGATCCGCGGAGACGAGTTCCAGGGCTGGACCGAAACCCTGGACGGTTACACGGTTATGCGGAACGAGGCCTCCGGGCTCTGGGAGTATGCCCAACGGGAGGCCGTCTCGGGGGTACTGAGGCCATCGGGTCACGCCGTGATTCCCGGAACCCTCGCTCCCTCCTTTCTGTCTGGAGGCCTGCGCCCCAAAAGGGATGCGCAGCGGGAGCGTGCCACTGCGACCCAGCGCAAGGCGGTCTTTAGGGGGCGGACCAACTCTGCGCTGTCAGGCCTTCCGTCGGCCTCGGCGGTCACTGGCAACAAAAAGCTGCTGGTCATCCTGGTCGCTTTCGCAGACCGGGCCCTCGTGACCACGCCCGCGACTTGGTCCAGCGTGCTCTTCCAAACCGGAACCGGTGTGAAGTCTGTCCGGCAGTTCTACCGGGATAATTCCTCCAACGCCGTCGATATCCAACCCGTGAGCCACTCCCAGTCCACCACCAGTGGGGTGGTGAGCGTCACGATTGCGACCAACCATCCCAATTATGGTGGAGACGGCACCTCTGAGGCGGAAACCGCTTGGCTGAACGAGGCCCTTGCCCAGGCGGCCAACCATGTGAATTTCGCGGCCCTGGATACCAATAGGGACGGGGAGATCACGCCCAACGAGGCTGCCGTCTACTTCATTCCGGCTGGTTACGAGACCTCCGGAAGCACCAAGACGCCTTCCATCTGGGCCCACGCCTGGGGCGGATCGGTTACCGCGGGCACCAAGATCCTGAGCACCTGGGCCATGAACGGCGAACTGAACGATGCGGATCGCCAGCATCCCATGGGTGTCATTGCCCATGAACTGGGGCATTCCCTGATCGATCTGCCTGACCTCTACGACACTGATTACACCAACAACGGTCTGGGGCACTGGTCTCTCATGTCCTATGGAAGCTGGGGGGCGGATACCGGTGAAGATGGCGGTTCCACGCCTGTGACCCTGGACGCCTGGTGCCGTCAGTACCTGGGCTGGGCCAGCCCCCAGACGCCAGGCCAGCTTGGGCAGACCGTAACGCTGGGGCTCCCCTTGTCCTCCACCCAGGCGGTGGCCAAGCTCTGGTCTCCCCTGCTCACGAGTCAGGAATACTTTCTGGTGGAGAATCGCCACCCTTCGGGCTGGGACCGGGGCCTGGTGGCCTATCTTGGCTCAGGTTGGGCCGGTGGACTCCTCACCCTGCATGTCGATGAGACCATTGCGGATAACGCCTATGTCGCTGGCAGCCACCAGATGGTGATGGCGGAACATGCCGACAATGCTGCCTATGGCTCCCTGGGCTCCGCTGGCTCTCTCTTCTATAGCGGTGGCAATGCCAGCTTCACGCCCCTGACCACGCCGTCCTCCACCTATTACAGCGGTTCGAGCAGTCAGGTGGGTTTCACCGCGGCGAGTTCCCCAGGAACTTCCATGAGCTTCAGCTTCTACGCGGATACCTCGACCATCTCCATCAGCGTGACGCCCACCACGGCGGTTCTGCTGCCGGGGGCCAGTCTGGCTATCACCGCCAGTGGTGACCAGGGTTGGGGCGTGACATGGAGCCTGGCGGGAGCCAGCGGTGCCTCCAAGGTGGATGCAGGCTTGACCACTACCCTGACGGCTCCCACTGGAACCCCTGTGGTTGACCAGGTCTTCACGGTGGAGGCAGCCAGCGCCGTGGATCCCTCGATTCGCGATTCCTCCACCGTGACGGTCAAGTCCATGGATCTGGATGGCTCAGGGGGGGTGGATCCCCAGGATCTGCTCAGCCTGTCCGCCCAGTGGGGCCAGGGCGCTTCCGTCCCGGCCAACCTCAAAGGAACTGGTACCGTGGACAATACCGACCTAAATGCCCTCCTGGGCCAGCTCTGAGAAAGGCATATCCATGAAGCTCCTGGCTGCACCCTTCGGACTGATCCTCACCCTTGCCCAGTTCTCCTGTGGCGGGGGATCCTCCAGCCATGCAACCCCCAAGGCCTCGGGTCTGGTCTATACCAATCCTGCATCCGGCACTTACCAATTGGTTCGCAATGCTGACCTTTCAACAACAACCCATCTGGTGCTGGACCTTGTGGGACCCCTTTCCGGGACGGGCTCCGGTGTATCGGTGACCCTGACCGCTGGGACCCCGGTGGCCTGGAGCAATGTGAACGGCAGCGATCCTGCCGGGACTTTCCTGGCCAACGGCACCCAGTTCAGCCTCGGCAGCTCCCCCCAGATCCTTAAAGCCAAGGTCACCGGGCAGAGTCTGGTCGGGACCGTGGCTGAGAAGGGCTTTTCTGCGCCGAAGTCCCTCAACGGAACCCTGTTGCGAGTCGCTCTGGACTTCAGGACCGGGCTGGGCACGCTATCGGGAACGGATGCCACCCTTCAGGTCGGTACCTGCCGCCTGCTGGATGCATCCGGCACGCTTCAGGACATCACCCCGACGGCAGGCACCCTGGTCTGCCAGTAAGGTTCAGGCCGGCTGCTGCTGGGTCATGCAGTGCATGGCCCCGAAGCCCCAGATGAAGTCGCCGCTGTGGATGCCCACGATCTCCCGGTCCGGGAATAGCCCGGCCAGGAGATTGAGGGCCAGGCGGTCCTTGGGGTCATTGAAGGTGGGCACCAGCACCAGGCCGTTGGCGATGTAGAAGTTGCCGTAGCTGGCTGGCAGGCGCCGCCCTTCGAAAAAGACCGGCGAAGGCATGGGCAGTTCCACGATGCGGAAGGGCTGGCCGTCGAGGTTGCGCTCGGCCTTGAGGCGGCGCAGGTTCTCCGCCAGGGGCTCGTGGTTGGGGTCGCTGGGGTCGGGCTCCACCACGGTCAGGATGGTGTCCGGGGCTACGAAGCGGGTGATGTCGTCCACGTGGCCGTGGGTGTCGTCCCCCTCGATGCCACGGTCCAGCCAGATGACCTTGCGGATGCCCAGGTACTCGGCGAATACCCGCTCGTAGTCAGCTTTGCCAAAGCCTGGGTTCCGCTGCTGCACTTCGCTGAGGAGGCATTCCTCGGTGGTCAGGAGGACGCCCTGGCCGTTGACATCGATGGAGCCGCCCTCAAGGACCACGGGCTTTTCCCCATGGAGGGCGGGCAGGGGTTGGAAGGTGTTGATATGATTCATTGATAAATTAACGCGCCGGTCTCGCTGCCAGTTGTCGTACTTGGCCCAGGCGTTGAACTGCCACTGGACGCCCCGGAGCTGATCATCCTCCTGGATGAAGGTGCAGCCGGAATCCCTCATCCAGATGCGATCCGTGGGGACCTGGTGGAAGCGCACGCCTTCGCTGAGGGCGTTGGCCCGCTTCAGGACCTTCCGGGCTTTCGCTTCGGCTTCGGCGTCCTGCACCAGCAGCTCCACCCGCTCCCGCCGGGCAAGGTGGCGGATGATGTCGGCGTAGACCCATTGGATGGGCGCGAACTTGCCGGGCCAGTCCTCGGCATTGTGGGGCCAGGCCAGCCAGGTCGCGGCGTGGGGTTCCCATTCGGCGGGCATGCGGCGCATGGGGGCCTCAGTCCAGGAAACGGCGGGTGATGGCGCCGTAGGAGTCGATGCGACGATCTCGGAAGAAGGGCCAGTTGCGCCGAGTATCCTCCAAAAGCTTGGGGTCCACCTCGCCGATCAGGATCTCCTCCTTGTCGTGGCTGCCTTCGACGATGATCCGGCCGAAGGGGTCTGCCAGGAAGGAGCCGCCCCAGAATTCCAGCCCCTTGCCTTCCTTGGCCTCATTGCCCCGGATGTTGCCGGTCTCGAAGCCCACACGGTTGACCGCCGCCACGAAGATACCGTTGGCCACGGCGTGGCCCCGCTGCACGGTGCGCCAGGCATCGTGCTGGGCGACGCCGAACTCGGCCTTCTCGAGGGGGTGCCAACCGATGGCGGTGGGATAGAAGAGGATGCTGGGGCCCTGGAGGGCGGTCAGGCGGGCCGCCTCCGGGTACCACTGGTCCCAGCACACCAGGGTGCCGATGCGTCCGAAGCAGGTGTCGAAGGTTTTGTAGCCCAGGTCGCCGGGGGTGAAGTAGAACTTCTCGTAGAAAAGGGGGTCGTCCGGGATGTGCATCTTGCGGTAGATGCCCAGCTGCTCGCCATCGGCGTCATGGATGACGGCGGTGTTGTGGTAGAGCCCCGCGGCGCGGCGCTCGAAGAGGGAGCTCACCAGCGCCACGCCGTGGTGCTTCGCTGCCTCCGCGAGGCGATCCGTGGTGGCGCCGGGGATGGCTTCGGCCAGGTCGAAGAGCTCGGCGTCCTCCCGCTGGCAGAAATACTGGGTCTGGAACAACTCCGGCAGGCAGACCACCTTGGCCCCCCGGGCCGCGGCCTCCCCGATGCATTCCAATGCCTTGCGCAGGTTCTCCTCCGGCTCGCTGGAGCAGGACATCTGGATGAGTGCGACGTGAAAGCGGTCTGAAGACACGGCAGGCCCCGAAAAGTAGAGGGAAAAGGATAGCAGTGGGCCCTGGCTTCGCTGGCAACGGATCTGTCAAATCCTTGGGCGGCCAGTCTCTCCCGGTATGCTCTTGGTTTTGCCACTCGGACTTTGGAGTTCGCCCATGTTGCCCATTCGTCGTACCTTGCCTCTGGTTGCGCTGCTCGCCTGCAGTGCCCCTGCATTCTGCCAGGCCACCGAAGCTGCCAAGACCACCCCATCGATCACCCCCGAGGCCTTGCCCCGCTTTTCGGTCCAGGATGGCTATCTGGTGGCCCACCTACCCGAGGAGAACGTTACGGTGATCGCCCAGGCTCCCTCGGGCCCTGCGGGTGAGGACCGGGGATGGGCCTCCTGGACCCAGCGGGGCGAGCTGCTCTGGCGGGGACAGATGGAGGACAGCCAGGGGCGGACCTATAACGTCCGGGTCCTGCCGGGCTATGTGGCCCCTTGGCACTACGGTGGCCAAGGCTGGTCCGACGCCGCCTCGAACCTCGGGGAGTACGGCGAGGCCCGCACCTGGACGCGGCTGGGACGGGAGTCCCGCGATTGCTTCAAGTGGGGCTGGGAGGATTCCCTGTGGGAGTTCGGGATCAAGGGGTCCGGCAAGGCCTGGTCCCAGAACTTCAAGGCCGCAGGGCGTCGGGTCCAACGGAAGACCTTCGGGTGGCCCCTGGCCTATCCCTGGGCCGCCGTGAGCTCTTCCTTTGAGACCCTGCTGAGGGTGCCCCTGGGGGCCGCCGGGGCCCTGGTGGGAACCGCTGGCGGGGCCGTGGTAGTCCCGGCTTTCCGGGTGGCAGCCCCTGGGGTCAAGGCGGTCTACCACGCCGGGGTCGACGGTACCCTCCTGCCGGTGGCAGGCTGGTCCTGGCAGACCTTGGCGGCTCCCCCCGCCGCCCTGCTGGCTTCTGCCCCTACACCCTCCAGGGCCGATGGGACCTGGATGAAGGTGCAGGAACCCAAGGCGGCGCCCCGCCCGACGGAACCTGTGCGCAGTTTGTCCGCTCCGGCGCTGGAGACCCTCGGGCGCTATGCCGCAGAGACTGTGAAGCTGAAGGTCTTGGAGGCCGAGGCCCAGCGCCGGGAGCAGGAGGAGCTTGCGGCCCTCCGCGCCCGTCACCGCGAAGCCCGGAAGGCCCTGCAGGAGGCCAGGAGTCAGCAACTGCTGGCCTGGGCCGCCGAACCCGCCAACCAGGCGGCTCTCGAGGCCCTGCTCCAGGAGGGGGGGGATGCGGCCTCGATCCGGGCCAATCGCGAGGCACTTGAAAAGACTCTCCTGGGCATGGGCTTTTCCTCCCCTGAGGCCCAGGAGGCCGTGTCGTCACTGGGCCGCCACCCGATCCGGCAGAGCGCTCCGGCACCCCGGGCTCTCCCGGATCCGAAGCTCAGTGACAAGACCGATCCGGTCCGGGGAGCCCTGGACACGGTGGACCGGGTGACGGGCACCCGGATCGTCCGGTAGCCGGGGTGCACCGCCGGGGGTCTCGAAAAGCCCTGGCAGGGGGTAGACTCATAGATCATCCTGGGGGCGCACCGTGTTCGGAAAGATTCAGCACATTCACTTCGTGGGCATTGGTGGCATCGGCATGTCCGGTATTGCCGAGGTGCTGGTGAACCTGGGATACCAGGTCACGGGGTCGGATGTGAGGGCGAGTGCTACCACCACTCGGCTGGAGAGCCTGGGGGTGCAGGTGCAGATCGGCCACGAGGCCAGGGCCATCGAAGGGGCCCAGGTGGTGGTGATTTCCAGCGCCGTGAAGGGGGACAATCCCGAAGTGGTGGCGGCCAGGAGCGCCAAGATCCCCGTCATTCCCCGGGGCGAGATGCTGGCGGAGCTGATGCGCATGAAATACGGCATCGCCGTGGCCGGGTCCCATGGCAAGACCACTACCACTAGCATGATCGCCCAGGTCCTGAGCCAGGGTGGCATCGACCCCACCATTGTCATCGGCGGCAAGCTGGGCACCATCGGCAGCAACGCCAAGCTGGGGAAGGGGCCCTTCCTGGTGGCGGAGGCCGACGAGAGCGACGGCAGCTTCCTGCTCCTCAGCCCCACCATCGGCGTCATCACCAACATCGATCGGGAGCACCTGGATCACTACAAGGATCTGGACGAGATTCTGGAGGCCTTTGCCCAGTTCGGCAACAAGGTGCCCTTCTACGGCTCCCTCTTTGTGTGCCTGGACGATCCCAATGTGGCTGGGCTCCGGCCCCGGCTCCGCCGGCAGGTCCGCACCTACGGCACCCATCCCCAGGTGGATATCCAGGCCCGGGAGATCGTCCAGGAGGGCTGGCGCACCCACTTCAAGGTCCGGGCCTTCGGCGAGGAGCTGGGGTCCTTCTCCCTCGGCGTTCCCGGGCACCACATGGTCCTGAATGCTCTGGCCACCATTGGGGTCGCCATGGAGCTGGGGGTGGAGCGGGAGATCATCCAGGCCAGCCTCGCCAGCTTCACCGGGGCGGACCGCCGCTTCCAGAAGAAGGGCGAAAAAGATGGCGTCCTGGTGGTGGACGACTACGGCCACCATCCCACCGAAATCGCCGCGACCCTGGGCGCAGCCCGCCATGGCTTCCCGGAGCGGCGCATCGTGGTGGCCTTCCAGCCCCACCGCTATACCCGCACCCAGGCCCTGCTGGAGGAGTTCGGGCGGGCCTTCTTCGATGCCGATGTGGTGGTCTTCACGGACATCTACGCTGCCAGCGAGCCCCCCATTCCCGGCATCACCGGCCAGACCCTGGTGGACAACGTCCTGGCTCACGGCCAGCGGGAGGCCCACTACGTGCCTCGCCTGGAGGACCTCCCGGCCTTCCTCAAGGGCATCACCCGCGAAGGGGATCTCCTCATGACCTTCGGGGCCGGGAACATCACCCAGGTCGGGCCCAAGTTCCTGGAACTTTAGTGTCTACCAGGCGTTTCACCCTCGCCATCACCGGGGCCACGGGCTCGGCCTTCGGCGTGGCGGTGCTGCGGCGCCTTGCTGAGAACGCCCTTGTGGAACAGGTGTCCCTGCTCCTGACGCCCACCGGGAGGCGATGTCTGGAGGATGAGACGGGGCTTGCCCAGGAGGACCTGCTGGGGATTTCGCCCAAGGTTCGGCACCTTTACGAGAACGATCTGGGGGCGGACATCTCCAGCGGCAGCTACCGCCAGGACGGCATGGTGGTCCTGCCCTGCAGTGCCGGGACCCTGGGACGCATCGCCTCCGGCACCAGCGAGAACCTGGTGGCCCGGGCGGCGGACGTCTGCCTGAAGGAGCGCCTGCCCCTGGTGCTCTGCGTGCGGGAGACCCCCCTCAACCGCATCCACCTCGAGAATCTGCTCAGGGTGCACGACGCGGGAGCCCTGGTGATGCCCTTGATGCCGAGCTTCTACCATCGCCCCGAGACGCTTGAGGACCTTTACGATGCCTTTGCGACACGGGTGCTGGACCGCCTTGGACTGCCGGAAGAGGACGAAAGGCGCTGGAAGGGATGAGCGTGCCTGAAGCCTTTCTTCCCCCCCGCTGGGCCCGGTGGCCCCATGTCCAGACCGTTCTGGCCCACCTGATCCCCTCGCCGACCCCGGACCTGCCCTGGGAGCGGGAGATCCTGCCACTGGCTGATGGGGAATCGCTGTCCCTGCGAGTCTGTCCAGGTCAGGGTTCCACGGTGCTCTATCTCTTCCACGGTCTGGGGGGCTCGGCTCGGGCGGACTACATGCGCCGGACGGCGGTCCTGGGGAACGCCCGGGGCTGGACCGTGGTGGCGGTGGACCATCGGGGGGCCGGAGAGGGCAGGGGTCTGGCCCGGAAGCCCTACCATAGCGGTGCCACTGCAGATCTCGCCGCTGTCCTGGACTGGGGCCGGGCCCGCTGGCCCCAGGGCCGGCACCTTGCGGTGGGCTTTTCCATCTCCGCCAACATGCTGCTGCTCCTGGTGGGCAGGGATCAGCACTTGACCCAGCCCGATGCGGCCATCGCCGTGAATCCCCCCGGGAATCTCGAGGAGGCCTCCCGGCGCCTGCGCCGGGGTTTCAACCGGGTCTATGACCGGCGCTTCGTTCAACTGCTCCGCCGGGATGTGGAAGGGCGGGAAGGGCGCCCCCTGCCGCCGACGCCCACCCTCCGCCACTTCGACGCGGTCTATACCGCCAACCGGGCAGGCTTCCGGGACCGGGACGATTACTATGCCCAATGCAGTTGCGGGCCCCACCTCGGGACCATCCAGGTTCCCACGGTGATCATCACCAGCGTGGATGATCCCTTCGCCCCGGCCTCGGACCTGGGGCCTGTGTCGCCTGCGGTCAGCCTGCGGGTAGAGCGTTTCGGGGGGCACATGGGCTACTGGGCTGCCCGGCCGACGCCCCTGGGTACGCGCCGCTGGCTGGACTATGCCCTGGAGGAATGCTTCCGCGAACTGGGAGGCTGAAGGCAGGCCGGTTCTTTCTTCCGGTGGGCATCGTGAGGCAGTTCAAGCTCTGAAGAGCATGCTCCCGTCCACTCCTGAGGATTCAGGTTATCGCTCCACCACAAGTCGCACCGGCACCTCCAGCAGCTCATTCAGGAGCTCACCCTTGCTGCGGAGGCTTTCCAGCTCCGGGCGCAGGTCGCTTCGCCCCTTGATGACCAATCGGAAGCCTCCCTCCTCCTGCTGGAGGCTGACGGATCGCACCGCCTTGATGCGTCTGCGGTCCAGGGCGTCCGCCACCCGCAGGATGGCCGCGAGCTTTTCCACCACCTGCTGGTGCCAGGGGGCCAGGCGGGCGTAGAGTTCGTCCTTGGCCTTGCGGGGGGCCTTGCCGCGATGGAAGCGCACCACCTGGCTGATGACATCCGATTCCTTGGGCCAGAAGCCCTGGAGCTTGGCGCTCTGGACCAGGTAGGCCCCCAGCTTGTGGTGGGACTTCTCGGCGATGGAGAGGCCGATGTCGTGGAGCCGCGCGGCGAAGCCCAGGAGTTCCCGTTCGGGGTCCCCCAGTTCAAACATGGGGCGCAGGTCCCGGAAGAGCTGATCGCAGAGGAGGGCTACGTGGTGGCTGTGGGTGGGGTCTGGGTCCAGACGACCCGCCAGGGTCTCCACCGAGGCCTTCCGCCGGGCTGCCAGGGCCGGGAGATCCATGCCCCCGTGCTTGAGGGCTTCCCAGATCATTCCTTCCCGCAGCCCCACCGGCAGGCAGCGGGCCTGCTCGGCGCCAAGCCAGCGCATGAGTCCGGCTGCCCAGGTGGCCCCCACATGCAGGACCTCAGCCCGCTTGGCCTCCACCCCGAGGCTTTCGACCCGGGCCTGGGCCGGGAGCTGCCAGAGGCGTCGCTTGAACTTCAGGAGCGAGGGGAGAGAGATATCAGTCTCACTGCCACAGCCCTTGGCCAGGTCCTGCCAAGTGCCGGAGGTCGCCAGGATGAGGCGGCTGGTGGGCAGGTCCTCCGGCAGGGCCCGGACGGCCTTCTTAAGGGCCTTTCGGATGAATTTGCGCAGGCGCTTCAGGTCTTCTGGGACCGGAGGGTCCGAGGTGGGCACGGCGTCCGCCAGGCGCTGGATGCCCCAGGGCAGGGAAATGGAGGCCAGGACGCGCTCCCCCATGGTCCAGGTGATCTCGGTGCTGCCGCCCCCGATGTCGACCAGGGCCGTGGGTTCCTCGGGGAAGGGCACCGAACGGCTCACGGCCAGGTGGATGAGCCGCGCCTCCTCCTCGCCGGAGATGATGCGGATGGGAATCCCGAGTTCGGCGGCAGCTCCCACGAAGGCCCCGGCGTTGGAGGCCTCCCGGAGGGCGGCGGTCCCGCAGGCCATGATGGTGTCGCACTTGAAGCCCTGGATGACCGAGGCCATCAGGGCCAGGGCCTCGAGTCCGGCCCGGTAGGAATCGGGGGAAATGAAGCCCGTCTGGGCCAGTCCCTTGGAAAGGCGGACCATCACCTTTTCCCGGGCGAGGACCTGCTGGTTTCCCATGGCGTCGGTCTCCACCACCACCATGTGGATGGAGTTGGAACCGACATCGATGGCTGCGATCCGCATCCGGGCCTCCTTGGGATCAGCATAGTCCGAACCGGGGCTCAGGGCTGTGAATTGGCTGCGTCCAGGAAAAAGGGCGAGAAGAAGAGGCCGACTCGGAGGCAGGTTGGGCGGGCAGTGATGGGCAAAAGAGGCGACCGGATGCAGGGCATTGGTTGCCCCGAGGTCGCCGGGGGGTTATGTTGGACCTTTGTGTGAACCTTTCGTACAGGGGAAACGACCATGCCTGTTGTTGATACCAAGACCTACTGCCGGATGCTGGATCGCGCCAAGAAGGAGAAGTTCGCCTTCCCGGCCTTCAATGTGACTTCCACAGAGACTGCCAATGCGGTGCTGCTGGGGCTCAAGACCGCCAAGGCCGACGGCATCATCCAGATTTCCACCGGGGGCGCCGAGTTCCTGTCGGGTCTGGGGATCAAGGACATGGCCAAGGGCGCCATCGCCCTGGCGGATTACGTGCGCTACATGGCCGATTTCTATGACATCAATGTGGCGCTCCACACGGACCACTGTCACCCCAAGCACCTGGAGGGCTTCGTCCTGCCCCTCATCGAGGAGACGGAGCGCCGCCGGGCTGCGGGTCGTCCCAATGTCTTCAACGCCCACATGTTCGATGGCTCCGAGCTCTCCATGCCCGAGAATATCAAGCGTTCAAAGGAACTGCTGGAGCGTTGCGCCAAGAGCGAGATCATCCTCGAAGTGGAGACCGGCGTCGTGGGCGGCGAAGAGGACGGGCATGACACCAGCGGCGTGGGCAAGGAGAAGCTCTACACCACCCCTGAGGACATGGTGGATGTCCACAAGGCCCTGGCCCCCATCGGCCGCTACATGCTGGCCGCCACCTTCGGCAACGTGCATGGCGTCTACAAGCCCGGCAACGTGGTCCTGAAGCCCAAGATCCTCAAGGAAGGACAGGAGGCCATCGCCCAGGTCAATCCCGGCGAGAGCGCCCTCCTGGTCTTCCACGGCGGTTCCGGTTCCAGCCTGGAGGAGATCCACGAGACCCTGGACTACGGCGTCGTCAAGATGAACATCGACACCGACACCCAGTACGCCTTCACCCGCGCCATCGCGGACCACATGTTCAAGAACTACGACGGTGTGCTCAAGGTCGATGGCGAGGTCGGCAACAAGAAGGTCTTCGACCCCCGGCCCTACATGAAGAAGGCCGAGCAGAGCATGGCCGACCGCGTCGTGCGCGCCTGCCACGACCTGCGTTGCGCCGGCACCAGCCTGGGCAAGGACGCCTGATCCACCATTTTCCAGGCAAGGGCCCCGGCAGTGTCGGGGCCCTTTTCATACCTGGGAAGGGCGGTGGGGCTTTGGTTTCAGCGCATCCGGGTGTGGATCCGCTTGGTCTCCACCGTGATGTGGGGTGTAAATGCAAACCCGAGGAACGGATTGCTTCAACCGAAAGGGATTCCTGAACGGTGACGGCAGTTTGCCTGGATAGGCAGATCTGGTTCTTCCTCCGTGTGCTCGGTGTGTTTCGTGGTTGAAAGAAGCCACGGAACACACTGAGCACACGGAAACGGACCTGTGGGTGAGTGGAACCGCGCTCTGTGACCTGTATCCACCTTGCGGCCCATCCATCCGGATTTGGCTGAGCCTGTCGACCATCAGGAAAGGAAAAGGCCCCCGAAGGGGCCTTTTCTTGTGCTTCAGGTAAATCTACTCTTCGCGCTTCGCCTGGGCGAAAGCGTCGGCCAGCGTGGCCTTCTTGAAAGGCTCCATCTTGGCGCGGGCTTCGTCCATTTCGCCCTTCTCGAGATCGGTCTCAAACTGCTTCACGGAGAGACCGATGCGGTGCTCGGTGGGATCCAGCTTGACGATCTTCATCGTCAGATCCTGGCCCGTGACGAACTCCTTCTGGATGTCCTCAACCCGCTTGCGGGAGAGCTCGGAGACGTGCACCAGACCTTCGATCCCCTCGCCGAGGTCGACGAAGGCGCCGAAATCGGTCAGGCGGGCGATTTTGCCGACAACGGTGTCACCCACGCGGTGGCCGTCGAAGAACTGCTCCCATACGTTGGGCTCCATCTGCTTGACGCCGAGGCTCATGCGCTGGTTCAGGGGATCCAGGTTCAGGACCTTGGCGGTGACGGAATCACCCTTCTTCACAACCTCGCCGGGGTGCTTGATCTTCTTGGTCCAGCTGAAGTCGGAGACGTGGATCAGGCCGTCGATGCCCTCTTCCAGCTCGACGAAGGCGCCGAACTCAGTGATGTTGCGCACCAGGCCGGTGACAATCTGGCCGATGTTGTACTTCTCGGCCACTTCCATCCAGGGGTTGGGGGTGACCTGCTTCATGCCGAGGCTGATGCGGCGGCTTTCGACGTCCACCTGGAGGATGACGGCTTCCACCATGTCGCCCAGGTTGACCATGCCCTTGGCGGACTTGACCTTCTTGGTCCAGGACATTTCGGAGACGTGCACCAGGCCTTCGACGCCAGGCTCGAGCTCGACGAACGCGCCGTAATCAGTGATGGAGACGACCTTGCCCTTGACGCTGGCGTTCATGGGGAAGCGCTCTTCGACGGTCAGCCAGGGATCGGCAAACTTCTGCTTGTAACCCAGGGAGACGCGCTCGGTGTCCTTGTCGTACTTGAGGATGGCCACCTCGACCTTGTCGCCCACCTGGAACATCTCGCTGGGGTGGTTCAGGCGACCCCAGGACATGTCGGTGATGTGCAACAGGCCGTCCACGCCGCCCAGATCAATGAAGGCGCCGTATTCGGTGATGTTCTTGACGGTTCCCTCGACCAGCTTGCCTTCCTCGAGGCCCGCGAGGGTCTCTTCCTTCAGGGAGGCGTTGATGGTCTCCATGAAGAGCTTGCGGGAGAGGACGATGTTGCCCCGACGACGGTTGACCTTGATCACCTTCATGTCGTAGGACTTGCCGAGGTAGGGATCCAGGTTGCGGACGGGCTTGACGTCCACCTGGCTGCCGGGGAGGAAGGCACGGATGCCGATATCCACCGCCAAACCACCCTTGACCTTCTCCAGCACGACGCCGTGAACGGTCATGTTGGAACGGAAGGCCTTTTCGACCTCGTCCCAGATCTTCATCTTCTCGGCGCGCTCGCGGGAAAGACGAACGTTGCCGTTGACATCCTCCAGGTGCTCGACCAGGACTTCAACGACATCGCCAACGGCCACACCGACGGTGCCGTCGGGGTTGTTGAACTCGTCGATGTTCACCGTGCCCGAGCCCTTGTAGCCGATGTCAACGATGACATCCTTGCCACGGATCTCGACCACGACGCCCTTGACCACTTCCTCCTCGCGGAGGGCGCGGGTCTCACCCTGCAGAGCGTCCAGGAACTCCTGGGACTCGGAGGACTCGTCCTCCAGCAGAGCAGCGTCCAGCACCTTGATGCGGCCCACCTGCTTGCTGTCCAGGCCCAGAATTTTGTTTAGTTTGGACATTCGTCCACCTCTTATAGTTGCCCCTCTCCATGGGGGCTGGATTCCCGGCACGTGCGTCCGGCAGAACGACCAGAGTACCCCCTGACTCGCTTGAAATCCAAAGAAAACTGGGGAGAAAGACAAATAGTGGTCCACCCTGGAGGCCGTCCCCAGCGGAGCCACCCCGGCAATGCCATACTGGGCCTTGGGAAAAGGGGGACGACCCGTATGTTTCAACGCCATATCTACAGTCATTACTTCTACAGCGGCTTGACGGTCGCCACGGGGGTCATCGGACTGGGCGCCATCTGCTACATCTTCTTCGGCCCTGCGGTGGCTGCGGGCGTTTCCCTCGGCGCCTCCTGCGTCAGCGTCAACGACGTCCCCACACCCAAGCAGCACAAGTTTGCAGAGCTTTTGGCAGCGCTGCTCCTGACCACCCTGGTCCAGTTTCTCATCGGCATCAGTCGCTCCGGGCCCTGGACCGAAGGGGCGGCCGTCCTTGGCATCACCTTTTTCGCCGCCATGATCACCATGTATGGCAAGAAGACCCTCCCCTTGAGCTTTTCCATGATCTTCTCCCTGATCATGGGCATGGGCTCGCCGATTCATGGTCTGGCGGAGGCACTTCACCAGACAGGGCTTTTTGCAATCGGGGCCAGCCTCTACGCCATCTTCAGCCTGGTCGTCGCGGGCATTCTCCAGTTCCGGACCCGCCAGCAGGCCCTGGGGGAGCTGGTGCAGAGCCTGGCGGGCTACCTGAGGCGGCAGGCCGATTGCTACGATCCCCAGATTCCCATGGATGACAGCTATCGGGCGGTCATCGAGCAGAAGGCGGTGGTGGCGGATCGCCTCCAGGTGGCTCGGGACCAGGTTTTCAGGTCCATGCGCACCGACCGGGACGGCATGCTGGCGGCCGCCCTGAGTGAGCTGCTGGAGCTCTTCGAGCTGATGCTCTCCAGTCAGACCGACTACGGGACCCTTCGGGAGCACTTCGCCGACTCCGACCTCCTGGCCTTCTACCGGGATCTGGCCCTCAAGGCCGGGCAGGATCTCGAAAACATCGGTCTCTTGCTGATGCAGGGGCGGGTGCCCAGGGGCACGGTCTCCTGCAAGGCTGAGCTGATCGCCCTGGAGTATTCCCTGGACAAGCTGGCAGCCGAGGCGGCCAATGATCCTGTCAGGCAGCGGGCCCTGCAGGTGGCCATGGGCAGCCGGGATCGCCTGACGGCCTGTCTGCGCCAGATCGATGTGATCCGACGGGCCTCCCGTACGCCGGTTCGCCCGGAACTCGCCCTCAAGGGGGCAGCAGTCAAGCCCTTCCTTAGTCAGGTCCGCTTCAGCCCGAAGGCGATATTGGGGCATTTCTCCCTGCGCTCCCAGGTGCTCCGCTACGCCATCCGCCTGTCCCTGGCCATGGGCTGCGGCTATCTGGTGGCCCTTTTCCTGCCCTATGCCTCCCGGGGCTATTGGATCCTGTTGACCATCGCCGTGGTGATGCGCTCCAGCTACAGCCAGACGCGGCAGCGGCACTGGGATCGCGTGGTGGGCAACGTCCTGGGATGTGTCTTTACCGCCTTCGTCCTGTGGGCCACGCCCAATCAGATTGTCCTCGCGGGGGTCGCCTTCCTATCCATGGTCATCACCCATTCCTTTGTCGTGGTGAACTATAGGTACTCCGCCACCGCCGCCTGTGTGATGGGATTATTGTTCATTCATTTTCTGGCGCCCGGCTCCCGCTTCGTGGCTCTGGAGCGGATCATGGACACGGTGATCGGGGCGGCCCTGGCTTGGGGCTTCAGCTTCATCCTTCCCAATTGGGAGGCCTCCGTGCTGCCCAAGCTGACCAACGAAGTGATGGCCGCCAGCGGGGCCTACGCCCAGGAAGCCCTCTCCCCCTGGCACGAACTGATGGGTTACCGCTTGGCACGGAAACGCTTGATCGATGCCGTCGCCGCCCTCAGCATGTCCATCTCCCGTATGGCCGGGGAACCCGAGAGTCGGCGGCGCAGCATGGCTTCCCTCAACGCTTTCATAAACGCCAGCTATCTGATGGCAGCCCATCTGGCGGCCCTGCAGGGACTTCTCGAACTCAGCCGGAACAACCTGGACTCCGAGGACCTGCTGGCCATGACCCGGGGCACGGCGGATCAGGTTCTGAAGCGGCTCCAGGGGCAAGGGGGTGAGCTCCCCCCGCTGGAAGCCGTTCCTTCCTCGGGATCGCCCAGGGAACAGATCAGGTCTAGGCTTTGGCAGATCGAGCAGGCGGCCCAGCGTCTGGGTGTGGCCGCCCGCATGATCTGAACCAAATCCATTCGGCCAGGGCTTTCTGACATTGGGCGAGGCTGGGGGAACGGTGATCTGGCCGGGCTTGTCTGTCGCCTTGACTGGTCCCACCCTCAGCCCATGAGGCGACACTCTCTCTTGGCCCTTGCTCTGGTTCCCATGCTGGGCTGCCTCTCGCCTGGGCTGGAAGCTCGCAGGGAATTGCGGCTGTACGAACTCTCGGGCTCCCGTCTCCTTCGCTGCGAAATCGGCGGGGGTGCCAAACGGCTGAGCGCCCGGGGGGTTCTGCGCTGTGTCTCGCCTGATGGGGAAAGCTTCCAGGGCGAGTGGATGCGTCTGAAGGCGAACGGTCGGGTGGCCGGTACCGCGGATTCCGACGATATGTCCACCCTGCCAATTCTGGGTACCCGCAGCAGCCTGAATCCCTGGGATTGGGCCAGCGCCCTTGGGGTGGACCTGGAGAAGGAGGGGCAGCGCTGCATCTTCCTGCTCTACGGCGATCGGGGCACGGTGATCGATGGCATCGTCGTGGGGGAAGCCTCGGGCAGCGATGGTCTGATGGGGGCTGCCAAGGACAACAAGGGCCGAAAATATCGGGTGATGGGCTAGCACAGGAGGCTCTTCTCGACGTAATACTGGAATACGTCTGTAGGAGAACCACACCATGACACAACCCGCCATCGAAAAACGCGAGTTCAAGAGCGAGCTGCGCCAGGTCCTGAACCTCATCACCCATTCGCTCTACTCCCACCGGGAGGTCTTCCTCCGCGAATTGATCAGCAACGCCTGCGACGCCATCGACAAGATCCGCTTCAATTCGCTCCAGAACGAAGCGCTTCTGGAGGGCAATCGGGACTGGAAGATCAAGCTGGTGATCGACAAGGATGCCGGGACCCTCACCGTGTCCGACAACGGCATCGGCATGGACCACGACACCATCGTGGAGAACCTGGGAACCATCGCCAAGTCCGGCACCAAAGCCTTCCTCGAAAACCTCAAGCAGGCGGATGCCGCCTCCCGGCCCGAGCTTATCGGCCAGTTCGGCGTGGGTTTCTACTCCGCCTTCATGGTGGCCGATGAGGTCACAGTCCTTTCCCGGGCCGCCGGACAGAGCGGCGCCGTGCGGTGGGTTTCGGATGGGCAGGGGGAGTACACCCTCGAGGCCGCCGAGCGGTCCGGGCGCGGCACCGATGTCATCCTCCACATCAAGGAAGAGGAAAAGGAGTTCCTGGATGCCTGGCGCCTCCGCCAGATCGTCAAGCAGTTCTCGGACTTCGTGGAGCATCCGGTGGTCATGGACGTGGAGAAGTCCGGCGAGGGTGATGCCAAGGTCATCGAGGAGGAGACCATCAACTCCCGCAAGGCCCTGTGGCTCCGGAGCAAGGGGGATGTGAGTCCGGAAGAACACAATGCCTTCTACCAGCAGATTTCCGGCAACTTCGACGAGCCCCTGAAGGTCATCCATTACTCGGGCGAGGGGACGGTGGAGTTCAAGGCTCTCCTCTACATCCCGAAGGCCAAGAGCTTCGAGCTCCAGTACGGCGACGTGAAGCCGGGTCCCAAGCTCTACGTGAACCGCGTCCAGATCATGGACCACTGCGAGGCTCTGCTCCCCCCCTACATGCGCTTCGTGACGGGCGTGGTGGATTGTGCTGATCTTCCCCTCAACGTCTCCCGGGAACTGCTCCAGCACAATCCCCTCCTGGAGAAGATCCAGAGGATCCTGGTCAAGCAGGTGCTCAAGGCCCTGGAGGACATCAAGACCAGCGCCTACGACGACTACGTGACCTTCCACGACGAACTGGGCAACTTTCTGAAGGAGGGCCTGGGCCGCGACTGGAACAACCGGGAGGCCCTCGCCGACCTGCTGCTCTTCCAGAGTGTGAAGACCGAGCCCGGGAAGCGCACCACCCTGGCCCAGTATCTGGAGGCCATGCCCGAGGATCAGAAGGAGATCTTCTACCTCACGGGCGAGCAGCGCTCGGCCATGGAGCATGCCCCCAGCCTCGAGATCTATCGGGAAAGGGGGTGGGATGTCCTGCTGCTCACCGAGCCCATCGATGAGTTCGTGATCCCTGGCCTTCCGGACTACAAGGGGAAGCCCCTCAAGGCGGCGGATCGCACCGTCCCTGAGCAGAGCCCGGAGGAGAAGGCCCGCCTCGAGGCTGCCTCCCAGGGCTTCACGCCTCTCTTCGAGACCCTCAAGAGCCGTATCCAAGAGGTCAAGGAGGTGCGCCTCTCCAGCCGGATGAAGGAAAGCCCCGCCTGCCTGGTGCCCGATGAGGGCGCCATGGGGGCCAGCCTGGAGCGGCTGCTCCGGAAGATGGGCCGCTCCACGGAGGAGCCCTCCAAGCGCATCCTGGAGCTGAACCCCGAACATCCCCTGGTGAAGACCCTGCAGGGGCTCCACGAGCAGAACGCCGGGGATGAAAAGGTCGAGAACCTGGGACGCCTGCTCTACGAGGAGGCCCTGATCGCCGAGGGCTCCCGGCTGGAGGACCCCAGTGCCTTCATCCGGCGGATCAATGCTCTGGTGAATCCCTAGGGCCTAGAGCCAAGGTCAAAATAGTCAACGCAGAGGGCGCGGAGAAAAGCAATGCGAGGGCGCGGAGGGATTCCGCAAACGACGCTTTTCTCTGCGCCCTTGCTTTTCAACCTCCGCGCTCTCTGCGTTCCAGCCTTTGAGATGCCTGAACTCTATGTAGGGTGGTGAATGGGTATAAGCCGGTCTATTCCGCCTTCATCTGCTTGGGATTGCCGGAGATCCAAAGGACGTTCAGTCTGGCGGTGGCGAACTTCCAGCCCTGGGGGGTGCGCCGGAAAGTGCAGTCGTACCAGCCCCCGCCGGCCCAGTGCTCGAAGGGGGTGGCTCCGATGTGGGTGGCTTGGAGATAGGAGCGGGAGGAGGCCGTGTCTCCGTCGACCTTGATCTGATGGTTGGAGCTGATGTGGTGGGTTCCCGTGTATTTTGACAGGCCATGGGGCATCAGCTCGGGCATCTTTTCTTTGAACATCTTGAAGGTCTCGCCCTTGGTGGAGGTCGGTTCCGGAATCTCTACGTATCCGCCGTCCACGAAATTATTGGCGTATCCCTGATAGTCCTTGGCGTCCAGACAGGAAGCAAAGCTGTACAGAAGGTCGCTGATTTGGGCTCGGTCAACCAGCCATTGGAGTTGGGCCTGATTCAATTCGTTCATGGAAGATCCCTTCTTGATGGAGCACGGGCGGATTGCCGCTGAGCTTGTTGATGGATGGGCGGGGGTTCCGGCGTGGAGTGAGGACGCCAAGGTGAAGGTGGCGATAATAAGGGTCCTGATCGATCCATTCATCTTTTCCTCCGGGTGGGTGATTGAGCCAGTATCTCCCTGGTCCGACTCACATGTCCCGGTCAGAGGCTTAACCCGGGGCGCATGGTTGTTAGCTTTTTGCGCACGGCGGCGGACCTGGACCAGATAGGGACCCTTGGATGTGCCAGATTGGTAGAATTGACAACCTTTCCAGGCCCCAATGACTCCGAATCCACTCCTGAGCGAAATTCAACGGATCCTCCATCGCTATTTCGAGGATCTGGAAACCGTGCTCAAAGAGGAGGGGCAGGAGGCGGCTTTTCGCAGGGCGCTCGTGGCGCTGGGGCTTGAATCAGGCCTTTCCGGCCAGCTGGATTTCGAGGCCTATTTCAAGTTGCTGGAAGTGCTCGATGCCCGATCCTGCTTGCCGGGCTTGGGCCTGAAGGTCGGGGCCATGAAGTCCCACGGCATCTATGGGCTTTCCGGCATGTCCCTGGTCACCCAGGGGACCCTCGAGGGGGTCGCGAGGGGTGCCCAGGAGCATTCCGAGTATGCCTGGGGGAGTTTTGTCCGATTCCGCATGCGGATTGAGGGCGGCTGGTTCATCCACCGCTATGAAATGCATCCGGAACGATGGACTCGGCTCATCCCGCTCGCGGAACAGGTGATCATGACCGGCTACCGCATGCTTTCCGAGGCGGATCCGGGCCTGGACTGGTCCCAGTGCCGTGCTCTGTTCACTCACGATGAGCCTCTTCACAGCGACCTCTACGGTCGCTTCCTGCCCTTTAAAGTGGCCTTCAGCCAGGACTGGAATGAACTGTGGATTCCGGCTTCCTGGTTGGACAGACCTTCTTGCTTTGCCAATTCGAGCATCCAGGCCTTTTGCGCTGGAAGGCTGGAAGTCCTGAACGCAAGCGAATCCGGGAGCCTCGGGCTGGACCGGCGCCTGAGGAGACTTCTTGAAGGCTTTGATCGGCCCTATGCCCCCACGCTCCCTGAACTCACCCGCCAGCTCGGGGTATCCGAGCGACTGCTCCAGGCCGACCTGGAGAAGGCCGCCACTTCATTCCGGGCGATTCAGCTCGAGGTGGTCATGGCGCGGGCCCATGATTTGCTGCGGGACCCCAGGTTGTCGGTGAAGGAGGTTGCCTTCAAGCTGGGGTTTTCCCACTCCGCCAGCTTCTGCCGCGCCTTCGCAAGGGAGACCGGTCAGACGCCGACCCAATTCCGCTCCTCACAAGGGTTGGAAGGGCATTCCTGAGTTCTGGCCGCTGACACTGATTCGCGATCAATAAACAAAAGCACAAAATCGACTTCCACCACAAAGCAGCCCCGCCGCGCGGGGCTGCTTTGTGGTGGAATTTATGCTTTTGTATGCAAAGGCGTATGAGAAGGCAGCCGCCCTGTGGCTTCGTACGGCGGATGTCTTTATCGTGGGGTACCTCACGGCGGTGGCATCTGGCAGCTGGAGGCGGTGGCGGCGGGCTGATCGCAGTTGCGGACGTAGTCCATGACCATGCGGTCCGCGCTGAAGCGCCAGGCCAGGGTGCGCATGGAGCGCTTAACCCGCTGCAGCCAACGCCGCGACGATCCCTCTGCCTTCCTCCGCCGCGTGAACGCCCTGTCCCTGAGACGCTCGGAGAGCCTTCTCGAACCGCATGAACGAGCACTACACCTCGAACAAGGTCGGCTCCTGTGGGGTGGTCATGCCATCGCAGGGAAGGGATGGGGCGCCAGATGGTCATGGCGGTGCCGTTTCAATTGACCCGCAGCGTCTCCTCGCCCACGCGCTGGCCACCCGGCAGTTCTGCCCTGATCCGGTACACTCCTTTCACGGCGAGGGGAAGCTCCCCATGGCAGGTCGTTCCCTGGTTCGCGATGGGGCGGCTCCGGGGGGTGCAGAAGCCCCAGGCGATGGACCGGCCCCGGCTGGGCCGGGTGGAACCTGGGGAGGTGCCTGCGCCGCGGGCTGGGCCTCCTTCACGAGGGTGGGCCTGAGTTCCCGCAGGGGAGCCCACCCATCAGCGTCGCTTGAATGGACCAAGGTCAGGGGCGTGAGGATGCCCAGCGCCTCCCGTCGCAGGAGCTCCTCGGCGCGCATCGGCCCCACGGTACCACTTTCAGTGGCGTAGTACCAGCTGTCGGGGAGAGCCCTATCTCCGGCATCCGGTGTGGGCGAGTCTGGGCAGGGGTCAGTCGCGATGGCATCCTCCCGGGAGGCGGTCAGGAATCCCCGGGGACGAACGCCGCCGGAAATGGGTAAAGGGATTCTAACGGCCGGGCATGGAGCCGTCCAAGCCCCGGGGTCGGGGCAGGGCGAGCCATCATGCGGGAGAATCCCGGTTCCCAGGGTATGGGCGACGCGCGGGACGCGTCGCCAAAAGGGCATCCTCAGGGAGGCGGCATCTGGCAGCTGGAGGCGGTGGCGGCGGGCAGGTAGCAGTTGCGGACGTAGTCCATGACCATGCGGTCCGCGCTGAAGCGCCAGGCCAGGGTGCGCATGGAACGCTTGACCCGCTGCAGCCAGCGCCTCGGAACTCCGTTGGCATCCCGGTCGTAGTACATGGGGACGATGACATTCTCCAGAAGCTGGAAGAGGGCCTCGGCATCCCGCTGGTCCTGAACCTCCTGGTCGGCGTGGATCTCGCCGTTGCCGATGGCGAAGCCGTTCTCACCGTCGTAGGCCTCGGCCCACCACCCATCGAGGATGGAGATGTGGAGACCGCCGTTCATGATGACCTTCATGCCGCTGGTGCCGCAGGCCTCCAGGGGGCGGCGGGGATTGTTGAGCCAGGCGTCCACGCCCTGGTAGAGGTTCCTGCCCACGTGGATGTTGTAGTTCTCCACGAAGACGATGCGGTTGCGGAAACGGGGCTCCTCCAGGAAGGCTCCCACCCGCTGGATGATGGCCTTGCCGGGGCCATCGGCGGGGTGCGAGCGCCCCGCGAAGACTAGGTTCACGGGCCGCTCGGGATTGTTGACCAGGCGGTCCAGGCGATCCGGGTCCGTGAAGAGCAGGTCCGGGCGCTTGTAGGTGACGAAGCGCCGGGCGAAGCCGATGGTCAGGGCCTCCGAGTCGAGTGGGGGCGGGTCGATGGGGGGGAGGCCCACCCGGGCGTTGACCCGGGCCACCCTTTCCCGGATGAAGCGGATGGTGCGGGCCTTGAGGACCTGCTTGGTCTCCCAGAACTCGGCGCTGTCCATGTATTCCAGCTTGGTCCACATGTCGGGACGGGCGATGGCCTCCATCCAGGTGGTGCCCAGGTGGGACTCCAGAAGATGGTTGATCTCCTGGGCCAGCCAGGTGGGAACGTGGACGCCATTGGTGATGTGGCCGATGGGCACCTCGTCCACGGAACGGTCGGGCCACATGTGATGCCACATCTGGCGGGAGATCTCGCCATGGAGGGCGCTGACACCGTTGGCCCGCCGGGAGAGCTTGAGGGCGAGGACCGTGGGCAGGAAGGGGGAGGCCAGATCCCCGGAGTTCACCCGGCCGAGGCCCAGGAGTTCCTCGATGGAGATCTTGAGGCCATCCGCCAGGGGTTTCAGGTGCAGGCCCGCCAGGTCTGCGGGGAAGCGGTCATGGCCCGCCTCCACGGGGGTATGGGTGGTGAAGACCGTGGCGGCGGCGCTTTCCTTCAAGGCCCGATGGGGTTCCAGGCCGTCCTGCTGGACCCGGTGCCGGGCCCGCTCCAGGATGGCGAAGGCGCTGTGCCCCTCGTTGAGATGGTAGACGCTGGCGGTGATGCCGAGGGCCCGCAGGGCGCGGCTTCCGCCCACACCCAGGAGCAGTTCCTGCTGGATGCGCATTCGGAGGTCACCGCCATAGAGACGGGCGGTGATGCCCTGATCCTCTTCAGTGTTTGCCTCATCCCGGCTGTCCAGGAGGATGAGGCGGACCCGGCCCACATGGGCCTCCAGAACCTTGGCCCAGACGGTGCGGCCCGGCATCTCGACGCAGACCCGGGCGGGCACCCCCTCCGGGGTGAGGGCGGGCCAGACGGGGAGATCGGAGAGGTCCACTGGCTCCCGCACGTCATGCTGCCAGTAGCTGGCGTCCAGCTCCTGGGTGGTATAGCCCTCGTGGTAGAGGAGCCCCACACCCACCAGGGGAACCCCCAGGTTGGAGGCGCCCTTGATGTGGTCCCCCGCCAGGATGCCCAGGCCCCCGGAATAGATGGGGATGGATTCGTGGATGCCGAATTCCATGCAGAAGTAGGCTACGGGGCGGCTGTTGAGGGTGCCTGCGTGGACCAGGCCCCAGGTGGTGACGGGATTGAGGTAGTCCTCGAGCTGGCGGAGGGCCCGGTCCGTGCGGATCTGGATGTCCACCTCGGCGGCCCGGCGGTCCAGGAAGGCGCTGTCCACGCGCTTGAGGATCTGCACGGGGTTGCGGTGGGCGTCGTGGTAGAGGTCGAAGTCGATATCCCGGAAGATGGCCCGTACTTCGGGTCTCCAGGTCCACCAGAGGTTCTGGGTCAGGTTTTGCAGCTTCTGCTTGAGCACTTCCATGGAACTCGCTCCTCAGGTTGCTGGGATTGACGCTGGAATCAGGAGTCTATAACACTCCGGTCTGGTCCTGGGATGCTTTCGCGTCCCGGACTATTCCTGGCACTGGTCGGGATGCAGGAGCATCCAGACCCTCAGGGTCTCGGTGGCGCTCCAGGCCTGGGCATCACAGCCCCGGGGGGTGTGGGGGGCATCGCCATCCAGGATCTCGGGGAGGTGGCCACTGCACCCCTCCGTCATCAGACGGTCACAGGTGCCCAGGTAGTCCCGGGCGGCTGCCACGGCCCGGGGGGCGAAGTCCCAGGCCCGGGCCATGGCCTCGCAGAAGGTGGCCAGGGGCCAGACCCAGGCGGTTCCGTTGTGGTAGGCGGGTTTGCGGCGGGTATCCTCGTCTCCCTCGTAGCTCCCCCAATAGGGATGCCAGGGGTCGTTGAGGGCCTCGCCGGCCCGGCCGTGGATCGGGAGCGGGGTGGGGGCGGGCAGGGGGGCCAGGCTCCGCATTCCGCCCGGAACCAGCAGATGCTTCGCACAGGTGCTGACCGCTGCGCGGGCCTTTGGACCACCCAGGATCCCCAGGCTCACCAGGAAGAGCTGGTTGGGACGCACAAGGCCATCGGGCAGCCCCTCGGCGCTGAGGAGGTCCGAGAAACAGCCAAGTTCCGGACTCCAGAAACGGTCCAGGGAATTCAGGGCCCGCCGGGCCACATGGTCCCAGGCGGGACCCGGGACCTTCAGGCGCTCCAGCTGTTCCAGGAGCCGGATCCAGAGGGCCTGGATCTCGATGGGATAGCCTTCCCGGGGTGTGCCCGCGGGGAAGTTGGTGTCCATCCAGGTGAAGTGGGGGGGGCTCCAGACCAGGCCGGAGTCCTGATCCACCCGGATGCCGTTGGGGGTGCCCCTCAGGTAGCCCGCCCCGATGGAACCCAAGACTTGGGACAGGGTGCGTCCCCCCACATCCTCGCCATAGAGTTCATCGCCCAGGGCCGCCGCCGCTTCCTCACAGGCCAGCCCGAACCAGAGGGGGGCGTCCGAGGTGTCCCGGTTGGCGGTGGAGTCCGCCGAGAGCATGTTGGGCAGGGTGCCGTCCTCCTCCAGCCGGGCGTAGGTGAGGAGGATGTCCCGGACTTCCTCATGGAAGCCCCCGGTGAGGAGGCCCCGCACGGCGATGAGGGTATCCCGGCCCCAGTCCAGGAACCAGGGATACCCGGCGATGACCGTCATCCCCTGGCCCCGCTGGGCCAGGAAGGCGGAGGAAGCCCGCAGGAGCTGGCGTCCCAGGGAGTCTTCGGCCCGCAATCCTGGGCGAAGGTCCAGACTCAGTATCCGGGCCGGTACCCGGGGAAGATTCAGGAGCAGGGCTGGGTCCGGAGGGGTCTGTTCGGCATCGAGAACCAGGGTTGTGCTGCCGCCATGGCTGAGGGGCACTTCGAACCATCCCGGGCTCCAGGCGTCCCCGGTGTCGGTCATGCCGCGGCTCCCTTCCACGGGGTGGGGGATGTTCCAGCACCACTCCGGGGAGTCGTGATAGCGGCCTCCCTCGCAGCGGACCTTGAGGGTCCGCTCCGGCGCAGGACGGAAAATGAAGCCCCGTCCATCCTCGAAGGGAGCCGTGGCCTCGTCGAAGAATCGCTCGGCATCGAGGTTGCCCTTGGTTTCGCCGTGGAAACCGCGGTCCTCCAGGTCCACCCGCAGAATGAGGGTGACCTCGCAGCGGAAGGGGAGGGGGTCTCCGGAGGCTGGCAGGAGATCGGGCCGCAGCAGGTGGAAGGCCACCGTGTTCCGGTCCGGCAGAAGATCGGCGCAGAGGTGGATTTCGGCCATCCGCCCATCGCCAGCGTGGGCCAGGAATACCCAGCGGGCGGGGGGGCCGGGGTTGAAGCTGTGCAGGTTCGTGTGGTCCAGGGCTGTGATGAAGCCGTCGGCGTTCACCCAGGCCCTCAGGCGCTTGGCCAGGATGTGGCGGTCGCAGGGGTTCTCCGGGTGGAGATTGGCCCCCAGCAGGCAATCGTATTTTGAGCTGATGGCCCCCAGATTTGCATGGAGCCGCGCCATGGCCCCCCGCCCGTTGGTGAGCAGGGCCAGGCTTCGAGGGGTCCCGCCATGGAACCTGGGTTCAGGGGCGCAGAGGCGCAGGCTTCCCCGGGCCTGGCGTCCCTCCTCCGTGAAACGTTCCAGCAGGAGTTCGGCCTCCTGGGAGGCTCCGCCCTCGACCTTCAGGGCCTGCGGGGGGAAGACCACCACCTGCCCCCCGTCCACGGGAATGGAGCGGAGGTAAAGGTCCCGGGCGCCGGCCCGGTGGAGCGTCGCGGCGAAGGGGGCCGTATCCCGGACCAGGAGCCAATGCCGCCCGGGTACCGGTGTGATGCGGCGGATGTCCGCCCGATCCCACAGAATGACCGGGGCATAGCCGTTGCGCGCCCTGGCCTCCTGGAGGGAAGTGAGGAGGTCCTGGCGGGCGTCCGAGGGCTTGAGGTTCACCAGGGCCGCCAGGAAACCAGCGGGATCCCGTCCCACCCAGGCTCCCAGCTCCCGCCACGGGGCCGGACCCAGGTCTTCAGCGGGCCAGGCGATGGCCAATTGCTGGTAGGCCCAGGCCGTTTGGGCCCGGCGGGTCCGGTAGCGCGCCCCTGCCAGCCCACGGGGCTCCGGCAGGTGGGAAAGGCAGTGGGCGCCGGCGGGTTCCAGGGTGAGAGTCACAACTGTTTCCTGGACCAGGATTTCCGGGGGTGCCTGGCCGAGCAGGTCTACCCTGGGGTCGCCGAAGGCCTGCCAATGGGAGATGTCCAGGGTCAGACTGGCCGGAGCTTCCTGATCCAGGTTGAGGACGATGAGGCAGCGGTCCTGTCCGTCCTGGGAGATGCGGCCTAGGGCCAGGACCGGGGAATCGGTCGGGCTGAGACGTTCCAGCCTTGCGCCGTCGAAGAAGCAGGGGTGCTCCGCCAGAAGGTGATTGAGGCGGGAGAGTTCGCTCAGGAGATTGGGGGAAGCGTTCCAGTTGAGGCTGCGGCTTCCGTGGACATCGATCTTTTCCGTGGCCAGCCATTCCACTCCGGCGGTGAAGCCGAAGGCCCCGCTCAGGCTGGTGAGGGCGCTGAGGCGGTTCCGGAAGAGGGACCAAGTCTTTCCCTTTTTTGCCAGGCGGTCATTGTCGTGGGTCTCACTGTAGTGGACCAGGGGCCCCAGCCTTTCCCCCTGCCTGAAGGTATGGTCCAGATAGTGCGAGAGTTCCTGGGGCTGGAAGTTCTGGAAGAGCTCGGAGTAGGCCCACTGCATCCCCCCTTCGGAAAGCAGGGTCTCCGTGGCTTCCCAGGCCCCTCCGAGCCCTTCCAGCAGGAAGGTGCAGTCCGGGAACTCCTGGCGCACCCGGGCGATGATGTACTGCCAGGCCGGCAGGGGCACCATGTAGCCCGCATCGCAGCGGAAGCCGTCCACCCCCCGGCGGCACCAGATCAGCAGGGCGTCCGCGACGGTTTCCCAGAGCAGAGGCTGGTGGTTGTCCAGCTCCACCAGGTCCTCCCAGGTGGTGCCCCAAGCTCCGGGGCTGTGGAAGCTGCCATCGGGGTTGCGGTGGAACCATTCGGGGCGCTCGCCCATGAGACGGCTGCCCCATCCCGTATGGTTCACCACGATATCCAGGAATACCTGGGCCCCCCGCAGGTGAGTGGCGTAGGCCAGTTCCCGGAACTGGTCCTCGGCGGTGGTGCGGCGGTCGAACTCCACCAGGGCCGGATCGATGGCGGTCAGATCCAGCTGGGCATAGGGGCTGCCGAAGCGCCCCATGCGGGCGTAGGTGGTGGGGACGGGTCCCAGGGGGAGCAGGTGGAGGATCCGACAGCCCAGGGTTTCCACGATGTGGGGGATCTGCCGGACCAAGCTCCTCAGGGTGCCGCTGGGGGGGATCACCGTGAAGGCGCGATCGTCCAGTTGGCGGATGCCCTCCTCCAGATGGGGCTCCAGGGTTGGCGTCGGGCCGAACATCCGGGGAAAGGCGCAGTAGACGGTGTTGCCGGTTCGGAGGTGGTCCGGAAGGACGGAAATCCCGAGATCGGGCCCGTCGGGCCAGTACTGGTTGCCAAAGGGGTCTACGGCATAGGCCTTGGCGCGGAAATAGCCGACTTCCGCGAGGGGCAGGTCCAGCTCCCAGGCCTCGCTGCCGGGATGCAGGGGGATGTCCCGCCAGGAGGCTCCGGCGAAGGTGTGCCCGTCGCTGGGGCGGGTGCCCGCCAGGGCCACCACCTCTTCCCGGGCCTTGGCCCCCCGGGTCAGGTTCGTGCGGAGGAGGCCCTTCCAGCCCTCCTTGGCGAAGGGCGGGCGCTTGAGGGTGAAGCGGATCCGATCCCCTACGTAGCGGACACATCGCCCGCCTGGCTCCGGAAGCATCGTGAAGGAATCCATGGATGTCTATTCGGCCAAGGGAAGCCGGAGGGTGAATGTGGCACCGGATCCTGGGGTGCTCCGGAGGGAGATCTCCCCCCCCATGAGGGAGGCCAGGTGCTTCACGATGGCCAGGCCCAGGCCGGTGCCGGGCACGCCCCGGGTCAGGGGGGAGCGGTAGAAGCGCTCGAAGATGCGGGATTGTTCGGCTTCGGCGATGCCCGGCCCCTGGTCCACCACCGAGAGGCTGACCCACTCTCCCTCCCGGGAGGCCATCAGCTTCACTTGGGCCTGCTCGGGGCTGAACTTGATGGCGTTGGACAGGAGGTTGTCCAGAAGCTGCTGGAGGCGGTGGGGGTCCGTGACGAGAGTGGTGCTCTCCAGTCCATCCTCGAGGTGGCTGCTGAGGTGGATCTGGCGGGCCTGGGCCTGGGAGGAGACATCCTCCAGGACGCCTTCCAGGAATCCGCCCAGGAGGATGGGAGCCGGTTCCAGGGCGGTGGCGCCGGTCTCGATCTGGGAGAGCTCCGAGATGTCATTGAGGAGCATGGCCATGCGCTCCACGGAGCGGATGATGATGCGCAGACTGGTTTCGCCCTCTGGAACCACCAGGTTGCCCTCCAGGAGATCCTCGGCGGCGATGCGGATGCTGGTGGCGGGGGTCTTGAGCTCGTGACTGGCGTTGGAGATGAACTTCTGGCGCGTCGTTTCCAGGGCCTCCTGGCGGGTGATGTCATCCAGGGTCACCAGCACGCCGTAGGTCTCGCCCGGATCCAGGTCGATGGGGAAGGCCCGGATCCGCAGGATCCTGGGGTCCCGTTTCAGGTCCCATTCCGTGCCTTCGCCTGCGAAGGCCTTGGCCAGATTGGCGAGGCAGAGGGGCTCCCGGAAGACCCCCACCAGGGGGGAACCCAGGGTGATGACGCTTGAGGAGCCCAGGAGGGACTGGGCGGCCCGGTTGAAGAGGCGCACCTCGCGGTTGCTGTCGAGCACCACCACGCCCGCCTTCAGGTTGGCCAGGATGTTGCGCCGCAACTGGTCTTCCCGGAGGTTCAGGAGTCGGAGTTCGCGGTTCTCCCGCTCCAGGGCCTCCCAGACCTTGGGAGCCTCCCGGAAAAGGGATTCATCCTTCCGCTCCACGGGGATGACGCTCAGGAGGCGCTTGATGAGGCCCTGGGACTTCCGCTGCCCCCAGAAGAGCCAGACCGTGGCTCCCAGCAGCAGCAGGCCGCCCATGACGCGGTTGGCGGGATCCCCGGCTTTGGCCAGCATGCCCGTGCCCAGAACGCCCAGGAGAAAGGCCAGCCAAGGGCTGGGCAGGGCGCGGGAAAGCTCGTGGGGGGTGCGGGGCATCGGGGGGCTCCTCGGTTCTTCCATTCTTTCGGGAGCTGGCCCCTAAAGCCAGGAACGAGCGTGTGAATTTGTGCAAGTTTCGTCCTCGTTTCGCTTTTGTTTTGGCTTGTGGTTCCACGAGGGGTTCCTAGACTTGGGAGTGGATTCAAGTGGCAAATTTTGGAACTGAGTGGACCAAAGTGGTCAGCGAAGTCTTCCGATCTTTTCCGTTCCGCTTTTTGAAAGGTCACCGAGGTGCTGCGACTGCGCGGCAATTCCCCGGCCACCGTGGATGAAAAGGGCCGTCTCAAGCTCCCCACGGGTTTCAAGGCCGATCTGGAAGCCTTCGCCAAGGGCGAGGGTGGGGAAGGCTTCGCCTGCTACCTCACCTCCTTTGACGGTCAGTCCGCCCGCCTCTATCCCATGCCGGTCTGGGAGCAGATCGAGGAACGCCTTGCCAAGCTCCCCAGCACCAGTCCCGCCAAGCAGAAGTTCCTCCAGGTGACGGCCTACTACGGCAGTGAAGTAGCTCCCGATGCCCAGGGGCGCTTCGTCATTCCCGGTACCCTCCGGGAGGCTGCCGAGCTCACCGGGGAAGTCGCCATCCTCGGCCAGATGGACTATCTGGCCATCTGGAGCCGGGCCCGCTTCCAGGGCCGTCTTGCGGCCGAACCGCTCACCACCGATGACTTCGCGCAGCTTGCTGAGCTGGGGATCTGACCATGACGCCGACCCCCACCCACGTTCCCGTGCTGCTCCAGGAAGTCCTGGACTCCCTGCCGGTCCCCCCGGCGGGCAGGGTCCTGGACCTGACCCTCGGTCTGGGAGGCCATGCCGAGGCCATCCTGGCCCGCTGCGACGCCGATACCCGCTATCTCGGGGTGGACCGGGATCCCTTCGCCCGGGAACTGGCCAAGGCCCGCCTGGGTTCGGATGCCCGCTTCAGCATCCTGGCCGGGGCCCACGAGGACATCTGGGAGGATCCCCTCTTCGAATCCTGGCGCCATCTCCAGGCTCCCCGCGGCTTCGACGCCATCCTCATGGATCTGGGCGTCTCCAACCTCCATCTGAGGACCCCTGAACGGGGCTTCAGCTTCATGGAGGAAGGACCCCTGGATATGCGGATGGATCCTGAACACGGCGAAACCGCCCTCCAGTGGATTGCCGAGCAGAGCGACGAGACCCTGGCCAATGCCCTATACGAGTATGGCGAGGAGCGGGCCTCCCGGCCCATCGCCCGGTCCATTCTCAGGGCTTTCAACGAGGGGCGCCTTCATACCACCCTGGACCTTGCCCAGGCCATCTACCAGGTGCTGCCCCGGGAGATCGCCAAGCGCAAGAAGCAGATCGATCCCGCCACTCGCAGCTTCCAGGCCATCCGCATCGCCGTGAACGGCGAGCTGAGCCGCCTGGAGGCCACCCTCGAAAAGGCCGTGGAGGCCCTGGTTCCCGGGGGGCGCCTCGGCGTCATCTCCTTCCACAGTCTCGAAGACCGCATCGTCAAGCACACCTTCCGCCGCCTGGCGGGGGTTTACGACGGTCCCGGTCGCATCGCCCCGCAGGCTCTGCCTGAGAAGGTGCGGGTGATCCACGGCAACGGCCTGAAGGCCGGTGACGCGGAACTGCAAGCCAATCCCCCCTCCCGATCCGCCCGTCTGCGGATCGCCGAGCGCCTTTCTGATTCCGCATCTGTGAGGACGCCATGAACAACAAGATCCCCGTTCATCACGGCTATTCCGTCACCAGCCGCCAGCCGGAAGGGGAGGGCGTGCTGCGCATGCTGCTCCTGGCGGTGGCGGTGGCCATGCCCCTGGCCTCCATGGCCTACCTCAAGATCCAGCACACCCGCCTGAGCTATGCCATGAGCGAGGTGAGGGCGGACATCAAGAAGCAGGAAGAACTGCAGCGCAACCTGCTCCTGGAGCGTTCCCACTATCAGAAGGACGAGGAGATCCAGGTCTTCGCCGAGAAGGTGGGGATGATGCCCCGCAAGCAGAGCTACCTGATCCACCGGAATTTCACGACCCACGATCAGAAGCTGGCGAAGCTGCGGCCGGTGTTTTCGGACGAGTAGGAGGCGGCGGCCGGTCGCTTCGGCAAAGGGCCGGGAGTTCGCTGGAACCACCTCTTTATCGCTGTCCATCGCTGTCCATCGTCGGCTCAGATTCTTTGACGGCAAAGGGAAGACCACGACCCTGGTTGCTCCCCATCAACCTTTTTAAGAATGTTTCAGCCAGCGATGGACGGCGATGAACGGCGATAAGAGACAGAACCCTTGCGCGCTTTGGCGATCAGGGTCCGGCCCGTGTCCCGATGCTGCCCGGGATCGCATGGCTCGGAGTGGCTCCTGAACGCGGCATGCCCGCGTACAATGGTCCTTTTGCATCTAATGAAGGAGCCCCCATGGAACCCATCAAGGAAGCCCTCGCAGCTGGCAAGCTGCTGATCGCCGACGGCGCCACCGGGACCATGCTCATGGCGGCGGGCCTGCCCTCCGGCAAGGCCCCTGAGCTGTGGAACGTGGATCGCCCCGAGGAGATCCTGGCCCTCTATCGCGCCTACATCGAGGCTGGCTCCAACATCTTCCTGACCAACACCTTCGGCGGGAACCGCACCACCCTGGCCCGCCATGGCCTGGAGGGCCGGGTGCGGGAGCTGAACCTGGCCGGGGCGCGCCTCGCCCGGGAGGCCGCGGGTGACCGGGCTTATGTGGCGGGCGATATGGGGCCCACGGGAGCCCTCCTGAAGCCCTACGGCCCCATGAGCGCCGAGGAGGCCCTGGAGGTCTACACCGAGCAGGCCGCAGCCCTCGCAGAGGGTGGCGTCGACCTGCTCTGGATCGAGACCATGTCCGAGATGAGCGAGATCAAGGCGGCCATCCAGGGCGCCCTCACCACGGGACTTCCGGTCTTCTGTACCCTCAGCTTCGATGCCAACGCCCGCACCATGATGGGGGTTCGGGCCAAGATGGCCGCCCAGCAGCTCTGGCCCATGGGCCTTTCGGCCCTCGGCCTGAACTGCGGCGAGGGGCTGGAGATGGTGCCCAAGGTCCTGAGCCAGATGAAGGAGGGGGCCCCGGAGGCTGTCCTCATCGCCAAGCCCAATGCCGGCCTTCCCCGGATGGTCGATGGGAAGGCTGTCTATGACGTGACGCCCCAGGACTTCGCGGCGACGGCCTCGGACTTCGTCGAGCTGGGGGCCCAGGTGCTCGGGTCCTGCTGTGGCAGCGGCCCGGCCTACATCAAGGCCCTGGCGGAACGTTTCCAGGGATGAAGACGGTCATCGTCGCCTGTCAGACCATTCAGGACGAACTGGCCATGGCCATGGGAGAGGTGGGCTGCACCTTTCCCGTGGTCTGGATCGAATCGGGCTTGCACCTCGAACCCGGCAGCCTGAAGAAGCGGATCCAGGAGGAGTTGGACAGGCTTCTGGACATGGATCTGGTGCTGATGGCCTTCGGCATCTGCGGGAACTGCTTTGTGGGCGTGACCCCTGGGGACTACCGCCTGGTCTTTCCCCGGGCCGATGACTGCATCACCCTGATGCTGGGATCCGCCCAGCGCCGCAAGGAGATCTCACAGGACGGGGCCACCTACTTCCTCACCAAGGGGTGGCTGAAATACGAAAAGAACATCTGGGCCGAATACCGGGAGGCGGTGGAGCGCCTGGGGCAGGGCAGGGCCGATCGGGCCTTCAGGATCATGCTCCAGCACTACCGCTTCCTGGGGCTCATCGAGACCGGTGCCTACAACATGCCGGAGTTTCTCGATCAGACCCAGGTTGTGGCCCAGGATCTGAAACTGGAGCCGCAGGTCATCCCTGGTTCGCTCCGCTACATCAAGAAGCTGCTGACCGGTCCCTGGGATGAAGAGTTCGTTTCGATCGCTCCCAGGGAAACCGTTCTCCTGGAGCACATCTACCGGTCGGCCTAGGGGTTGGTGGAAATTATTATTGTTTTTTATATTCCCGAGGTTCCATACTTTCCTGAACATTCAACCCCTAACGGGTATACATGGGAAAGACTCGGACTGATCAGGAGATCCGCAAGTGGTTTGACCACTTCATATGCGGCTATCTGTCCAGACGGAATCCGGCGGACGGTTGGGATTTTGTGGACCATGCCCCCATGGGCTCCTGGGGCTGTGACGGTACCCATTCCCTCGCCACCTTTGCCCTTGATCCCGAGCACCTGGATGTGACCCCGATCTCTGAGCAGGCTGCGGTCGTCCGGGGGCTCTGCATCCTGAAGGAGGGATCCTCTCCACGATACAGGGAGACCCCTCTGCTCCGTCTGACTGCGGTTCTTTCGTGGATGGATGGCCGGTTCCGGGCCCACCATCTCCACGTTTCCCACCCCAGGGGGCGAAACCTGGAAGAGTTGCGCCGTCTCCGTAACCTGGTGGATCACCTGCCGGGTTTTGCTTTGCGATGCCGTCTGGATCTGGTCTGGCGTCTGGAAAGCCTGGACGGCCGTTTCCAGGAATTGACGGGCTACGCTCCCCTGGAATGGCTGGGGGAATCGGATCGCTGCTTCAGCGAACTGGTGCACCCGGATTTCCGGGAGCCGCTCCGGGTTCAGTGGAAGGAGGCTCTGATGCAGGGGAGCGCTTTCCAGTCGGAGTACCCGGTCCAATGCGCCGACGGTTCCAGCAAGTGGGTGTGGGAACAGGGGCGGGGGGTGCAGGATGACACCGGAATGCCTTCCCACCTCGAGGTCTTCATCACGGACATCACGGAGCGCAAGCAGATTGAACGCAGCCGCCTGGAGTTGGAAAAGCGGCTGATGCAGACCGAAAAGCTCGAAAGCCTGGGGGTGCTGGCCGGGGGCGTCGCCCACGACTTCAACAATCTCCTGATGGCCATGGTCGGCAATCTGGATCTTCTGGCCATCCAGCTTCCCTTGAATTCTCCGTGCCGGGGGCCCATCGACCGCTGCATGGCCGCCGCCCAGAAGGCTGCCCGTTTGACGGGGCAGATGCTGGCCTGTTCCGGGAGCCGACCCGCGTGCACCAGACCGGTGGATTTGAGTTCTCTTCTGGAGGAGAACGAGGCCCTGCTTCGGGAGCTGGTCCCCCCGCAGATCCGGCTCATTCTGGATGGGTCCAGGCGAGTCCGGCCCGTGCAGGGGGATGCTTCCCAACTTCTCCAGGTGGCCCTGACCCTGGTGACCAATGCCGTGGAGGCCATCGGGGACAAGGCCGGGGTGGTGACTGTGCGCTGTGATCAGCGATATGTCCAAATGGACGACTTCGCCCGGAGTGTCATCGAGGCACCGCCCCGGGCGGGCTGGCATGTGCTGCTGGAAGTGGAAGATACCGGGTGTGGGATGAGCCCCGAAACCATGAACCGCCTCTTCGACCCCTTCTTCACGACCAAATGTTTCGGTCGGGGCCTGGGCCTTCCGGCCGCCATGGGGGTCATCCGGGGCCACCAGGGGGCGCTCCTGCTCGAGAGCCAACCCGACAGGGGTACCCGCTTCGAAGTGCTGCTGCCGGTGATGGAAGGCTGATACGCCTTCGCGTACAAAAGCATAAATTCCACCACCAAGGCTCCAAGGGCACCAAGTTTCACCAAGAAAAGCCTGATGCGTTAACCAGGACACTCAGGCCTGGTCCCGGGAGGGGCAGGTGGCTATGGCACGCCCGCGTGCCTTCGCCGCCTGTCCCTCCCGGAACGCGTGCGGCTTTGCCGCGCGCCCCCGCGCAGCGGGGCGGCCTGAGTGTCCAGCCCGGTGGAGCGATATGGCACGGGCTGGCTTTCACATTCACCCTGGGGCAAAGCCATGGATCGCTGGTAAGCCCTTGGTGACTCCTTGGTGCCTTCGTGTCTTGGTGGTGGAAGTCGTTTTTATGCTTTAGTTTATTGATTGCGAATTGGTATGAGGGGGTCTACTGTCCCTCGTGAGCGTGGCGGGCCTCAAGGCGTAGCGCCTCGATATCCTGGATCAGCTCCTCGGGATCGTTGCGTTCATTCAGTCGGTGGCGGAACTTGGCGCCCCCTGGCAGGCCCTTGGTGAACCAGGCACCGATCTTCTTGATCTTGTGGAGGGCCGCCCGTTGGTCGCCTTCCTCAAGGGTGAGGCGGAAGAAGCGCAGGGTGGCGTCGATCCGCATGTCCGAGCTGACTTCCAGATCTGGGTCCAGGACCTGCTTGAAAATAAAGGGGTTGTACATTGCACCCCGCCCAATCATCACCCCAACGCAGCCCGTTTCCCGGACCATCTGGTGAGCCTCCTCGGCCCGGTTGACGTCGCCGTTTCCGATGATGGGGATGCTCAGTCCCAGGTCCACGGCCCGGGCGATG
>Ga0316602_10000021_pt1 | contig 186294 bp, 188 predicted proteins | sample OWC_soil_day10_C_FD_203103 | JGI IMG/M metagenome (GOLD analysis project Ga0316602, IMG submission 203103) | Wetland soil microbial communities from Old Woman Creek delta, Ohio, United States - OWC_soil_day10_CT | ecosystem: Environmental > Terrestrial > Soil > Wetlands | place: USA: Ohio...
CACAGAAATGGACGATGCCGCTGAGGGACTGGCGTATGGCAATGAGCCGCTTTATTATCGAGTTCGGTGACCGCCTGGACGGTCACTACTGAGAAAGGCATTTACACAGAATCATGTACAGGGTCACATTGCCTTATATTACCGTGTATTGCTTTTCTAACCTTCTGTTTTTCAATTAACTTATTGTTTTTCTATTGGTTGTTAGAGTTCTCATAATCGCTTGGTCGCTGGTTCAAACCCAGCAGGGGCCACCAAATTTTAGCTTTAAAATCATATAATTAAGCCACCTTTTGCGGTGGCTTTTTTATTACTACGACTGTTACTGTCCCCTTTTTGTCCCCTCAACAATAACGACCATACCTTGTCAGCCCTACGGCGATGGTTCCCGGTATCGTGACGGGAACCAAAAAAAGAGGCTACGTTTTCACGCAGCCGCTTCCGTCTTTCATTCTCAAGGTTATTATTTTTCTATGTTTCGCCTTTTATAATGTCCATTGCCCAAGCGACCAGATAGGCAAGAACAAGAAAACCGACAAATCCAACCATTTTCATCCAGCCATCAAGTACAAACAAACTACCAAAGGCAGCAAAAGAACAAAGGCATGTAGTTATGCCTTCAACCGTATTTGCAGACTGTATGCCTATAAATTTGCAAAATTTAGCGAGAGAGGATTTTGCAGATTTCATTTTCTACACCTTTGCATTGTATCGGGTGGCTGTTGATGTACATCAGGTATGGTTCCAGCTCACCTTCAACAAGAAAATAAACCATATCTAAATTCGACGCCCAGACTTTGTAATATGTCCCAGGATACTTAGAGCGCATTCTTCTGGACGCTCTGGCCGCTTCCTCGATCAGCCCCTGAATCATTACAATGTTGAATGTTACCGCAGATGCAACGCGCGTTACACGCCGCATGAGTGTGCTCATTCTTACACGATTAATGATTTTTGTAGCTACATACTGAGTGATGAATGCTTGGGCACCAACCCGACTTCCCAACTTAGCATCTGAATAACCCAGCTTTTCATTAATCGCTTTTTTTCCCTTGTCATCCAGCTTTGTATAAAAATCTGTGATAACAATCGTAACAAGTTGTCTGATTGGCGCTTCGTTAGCTGCCAGGCTCTTTAACACCCGGAAAAAACGCTCGTTTTCAATTTCATTGCGTGCCTTGAGGTCTCGATCAACAATCCCTGTACCTTCAACAGTCCTGACTGCTGACAAATACAGTCCATTAGGAATAGAAGCCAGACCGTCAACGATACCTTTGGCGATTAACTTTGCGTCCATAAGTCATCCTTTCTTTTGTTATCCTGCTCACAGAATAACTAGGCATTAACAACGCATCCAAAAAATTTTTTTCAGTTTCAGAATCCAGCTCAATATCGCGCCAGCCCGCGCCACTGCTGCAATTTCAAAAACCTGTTTTTCTACGCGCCGAATGGAAAAGCTGACGGCATTAAAATTGTGCCGCTGAGCGAGGTCGCCACCAAAGACGATTTTTTCAATATCAAGAAAGTCAGCGCGGGCGACCTGCTGGACGCGCACCGCATCCCGTTCCAGCTCATGGGTGGCAAACCGGAAAATGCGGGTTCGATAGGCGACGTTGAGAAGGTGGCAAAAGTGTTTGTGCGTAACGCGCTGATGCCGCTACAGGCCCGCTTTCTTGAGCTCAACGAATGGGCGGGAGAGGAAATTATCCGGTTCCAGAAATACAGCCTCGACACCGACGATGCGTAACCCACGCCAGCCGCCTGCGGGCGGCTTTTTCATACCCCCTCGCCAGCCTCTGCGTATTCTGGCCCAATGTGAACATCCATTCTCCCCCTGTGTCAGCATAGTTGTCGCTTATTTTTTGAAGGAGAATGACTATTCCGGCGGAAAATACCACGATTTTGTACCATGACCAGAATCACTGTTCATTTTGCCAGAATCGGTGTTCACCCGACCGGAATTGCCGTTCACATTGACAGAATCATTCTTAACGAATTGATTTTTAATGCTATATCTATCCCTTTTATTCCAGGGAGTGATATATGCCTAACAAGAGAATCGCAATGCGTAAAATCCATGAAATTTTAAGACTGCGTTTTGAAGTCGGCCTGTCCTTCCGCCAGATAAGCCAGTGCGCCGATATCAGCACGGGTGTCATCCAGAAAATGCTCAAACGACTTGAGGCCGCAGGGATCTCCTGGCCACTCCCGGAAGGAATGTCGGAGCCCCGGCTTCCCGGATGCGATAAACAGCGTCTACCCGCAGACCCATATCCAGTTGTGCATCATCCATATGGTGCGCAACAGCCTGAAATACGTGTCGTGGAAGGATTACAAAGCCGTCACAATCGGACTGAAGTCAGTTTATCAGGCCCCGACCGAAGAAGCAGCCCTGATGGCGCTGGATGTATTCGCGAACGAGTGGGACGACACGTATCCGCAGATCAGCAAAAGCTGGTGTGCGCACTGGGAAAACCTCAATACGTTATTCAGCTATCCAGCCGATATTCGCAAGGCTAAGGCGATGCCTGCCCTGATCTCTTTTCGGACAACGCTCAGGAAGGATTTGATGCTGCTTTTCGCCGGTTTAATTAGCAGTTTCCTGCCATACTTACGTACATCAAACCCCAGAAAATCGAACCCTTGTGAAATTGAAACGATCGCGGTTTTTTCTTCAGATAGCGTCAGCCCTCTTTCCCGCAGGAATGCCGTTACTGCCGGTTTTATCCTGTTTTCCAGTTGCTCTTTCGAACTTCCGGTTATCATAAAATCATCGGCGTACCTGACCATGTGAACCTTGTCGGCAGGTCTCGTAATGCTTTTCAGCATTGATTCCATACCGTCCAGAACACTGTTAGCCATACAGGGGGAGATAATGCCACCCTGCGGCGTTCCTGCTACGGTGGAGAAAAGCTGTCCTTTCTCAACAAAGCCTGCCTTCAGCCATTGTGCAAGTATCCTACGCTCAATGCGGAGATGCCTTAACATCCAGTCGTGGCTGATGTTATCAACGCAACCTTTAATATCGCCTTCGGGGATCCATTGTGCTGATGACCTTTGCGCCAGCACTACAAAGCACCGTTCTATTGCGTCTGCGGCTGAACGTTTTGGCCGAAAACCATACGAATGGTTATCAGCAGTTGTCTCAGTCACAGGTTCTGTTGCCAACAGAAAGAGTGCCTGCATGGCACGATCATACATCGTGGAGATCCCTAACGGCCTTGTTTTACCGTTCTTTTTGGGGATATGTATACGTCGTAAAGGTTGTACCCGATAACCCCGACAGGACAGAGCCATCACTGCATGCCACTTTTGTTGCGGATTTATCCATCGCGTTCCGGGGTGTTACGTCCCCGGTTCGACGTCACGCGCTTTACAGCCAGCAGTTTCGCCTGATGAGATCGGGTGAGAAGTCGCTGGAGCACACGCACTTTATTCCAGTGCTGTGCTTTGGTTGCCTTAGCGATACGCATTTGAAATGCGAAATACATCATCTTCAACCTGTTGCCAGTTAATCGATGACCACAGAGATGATACTGAAGGTGCACCGCACTGGCTTGTGGCCTGCATACTGGCTGAAACAATCACAGGAACAGCCTCGTGTCGCACCACAGAATTATGGGCAGGCTCGCGACAGGACTACCATCAGCAACGCTGCGTTGGTGTAAAGACTTTCAGCCCCGTGAGATGCGAATTGAGGGGGAATGGACAGTCATTTGCCTGGCGCGCTGGTCACGGCGAATCATCCGTTTTTTCCGGAATCGCCGGCCTGCCGGATGCGAACAACTCACCTGTTGTGGCAACCGCGATGGCGGATCAAACGCAGAAATGCGTTACGTTCCTACTATAATGAGAATGTGTCATTCGACCACTATTTTGCAACCTATCCCAACGCGGCCAATCCTTCGGTGAACCGAGTTTCACCGCCGCATCCGGCACCCCAAAGGTGGACGGTTTAAACGGTTCCCTGCTGACCGCCAACCCAAACGCCGCCAATAGGGAAAACGCTACGGGCGCGGCCAATCCGTTTCGGTGGGATCGTGTACCCAGGCCGCGACGGCCGACCAGAACCATGGCCATAAGATTGGGTTAAACCGCGCGATTTGATAAGGTTTGGCGCCCCATGAGTCAATTAGGGATGATTTGCGCCAGGCCGTTCGTTAGTCGCCAATGGCCTTGCTTGATTATTGATAGTGTTGCTTTAAAAAAATAGACTTGTTTTTAACGAATCAATGCTAAATAAGTCTCAATCCACGACCCTGAATTAACGCCATGCTGGACTGCCCGATTTGATATCGTTTTTTCAGTCATGACGACGAATGCCTGCTGTGGAATGACTTACCTAAATTAGGGAATATATTCCATAGTTATAGGGTAATGCTGGTCATTATTCTATGTCAGGCGTTTGATTTTTTATAGAAATAATTTTTTCTGAATTTTTCCACAAAAAAATAACAATAACACATAATAATATAATTCAATTAGTTACTATTTATTTTTTAGCTAAAATTAATTATTCAGATTAAGAAAACTCTGATGCGGCGTAGGTTGGCGCACTAGTTGCATTCTAATAGGCCATGCAGTGCAAATACGTGCAGTGCAAGTGCGTGCAGTTTAAGGCTGTGCGTAGAACCAAATTACATATGTAATTTATTAACATTTCCTAGGAGACGCCATCATGGCTAAAGTACAAAAATCAACAGACTCTTCCAGCTTGGCTGAAGTAGTAGATCGTATTCTGGACAAAGGTGTTGTGATCGACGCTTGGGTCAAAGTTTCATTGGTGGGTATTGAACTGCTATCCATAGAAGCACGCGTTGTTATCGCTTCTGTTGAAACTTATTTGAAATACGCAGAAGCCATTGGCCTTACGGCTAGCGCGGCCACTCCAGCGTAATTAAGTAAAAAGTAAATGTGCCCAGGCAGTTGAGTATTCGGCCGCTTGGGCACTTCCATCGCTTCAAGAGTGTTCTTGGGGTTTTAAAGTGATCACATCAGGAGAATACCTATGGGATGCTTAACAGACGGTATGGCGCGGCTGCGGAAAAATATTGATGACAGCCGCGAGTCTCGCTTAGCTCAGCAAAATGCACGAATTTCCAGCGTGAACGTACAGATTGCCGGTTATTCCGCGGCCCGCGCGAGAAACAGCGTTCAAGACGCGCGCGCGCGCGCGCTATTCGTTGCCGATAATGTCAGTGATGTGAATCGGATGTTGAGTGACTTTTGCCGTACTCGTAAGGTCATGAGTCGTCAACAGCGTGAAAATCGTGCTGCTTTTGTGGCGGATATGTCAAAGAAAACACAGGTTTTATTAGATAACTTTAATGCTGAGCGTAAGACTAAAGCTGAACGTTATGCTAAAGAACGGGCTGATTTCATTGCTGATATGTCCTGCAATGTTACTGATTTTATTAGCACGTTTGCCAAAGAACGAGTGGCTGCCCATGCTGCATTCTTCAACATGACGCAGGCTAAAAAAAAAACGAGTCTCGCAATCTAGCCACTCATCTTTTGGATATTACTTCAGCGGTAAGTCATGAAAATGTGTTGGCGCCTGGCAATGGAGGTTCGGTAGTACCCGGCAGTGAACAGTCTGAGTTGTCCGAAATTGGGCAAACGGCCGTACCGATATTGCCAACCACGCCGCCAACGATGGTGTTTGAGAAAAATCGTGCTGTTGAGCATACCGTTGCCAACCAGACCAAAAAGCCCAAAAAGAAAGTTAGTGAAGATTCAGGCCAGAAAAAAAATAATTAGCGGTATTGATCTGGGCGGTTAATGGAGGATATGGAGATGAATAATCTGCTCACATAGCACGAGGTGGCATTATTGGGCTTACAGTTTCGATTATTTTCTGAATTAAATCGAAATATAAGAAGCCGCTAAAATTGATAGATTCTAGCGGCTCAGTTGATTATTTAATTGGCCATTTCGTAGGGCTGGTATTGGCTGGTGTGTACACGGTTTGGCATAGGCATAGGAGTAGTTTCATGATTAAGCAGAATACCGTTTCACAGTACACCGTAGACGATGAACTTGTCGTTCCGGAAGCAAGTGAACATTTTGTCGCAACGTCTTATGTGAACGAAATCATAGAGCGCGCATTGATTTATTTACGCGCTGGCTATCCTGTGCACTTTGCCGGGCCATCCGGGACAGGAAAAACGACCCTGGCATTTCATCTCGCTGCACAGTGGGGTCGTCCCGTTACCTTGTTGCAAGGTAATGAAGAATTTGTGAGCTCCGATTTGACGGGGAAAGACATCGGCTACCGTAAAAGCAGCCTAGTTGATAATTACATTCATTCCGTACTTAAAACCGAAGAGCAAATAAACCGCATGTGGGTGGATAATCGTTTGACCACCGCATGTCGTAACGGCGATATGCTGATCTATGATGAGTTCAACCGTTCCAAGGCGGAAACCAATAACGTTCTGTTATCCGTACTGTCAGAAGGTATTTTAAACCTTCCCGGTTTACGTGGCGAGGGAGAGGGCTATCTTGATGTACACCCGCAATTTCGCGCTATTTTCACGTCCAATCCAGAGGAATACGCCGGTACGCATAAGACCCAGGATGCCCTGATGGATCGTATGATTACGATCAACGTAGGTCTCGCCGATCGGGATACCGAGTTACAGATATTGCATACACGCTCTGAACTGGAATTAAAAGAATCTGCATATATTGTTGATATTATTAGAGAGTTTCGCGGCAATGAACACGAGACCAAACATGGGTTACGTGCGGGAATCGCGGTTGCCCACATAGTACATCTGCAAGGAATAAAGCCACGTTATGGCGACAAGCTATTCCATGCCATCTGCTATGACGTGTTAAGCATGGACGCCGCTAAAATACAACATGCTGGACGTTCCATATACCGTGAAATGGTCGATGAGGTTATTCGTAAGATCTGTCCGCCAATAGGCTCAGATACGCTCAAAGCACCTACACAAAAAATAAAAGCGGTGGAGTAATCATTATGGTAATACGTACTCGCCCTCTCAGAACGCTGTCAGACATAAAAACTCATTCAGGCCGAGTGAGCGGTGATCATCAAACTTATCGTGATTATTTTCAGATCGGCGCATTGGAACTAGAACGTTGGCGTAGAACACGGGAACGCGAGGCAGCTTCACTGCGCATTGCCTGCATTGATGAGCGAATTGGGGATATTAATAAAGAAAAAGCGGCACTGCTTGCAGACGCGGCGGCGATGAGTTCGGTAATTGAAGGTAATGGCAAATCAGAGACAACTGAGAAGAAGAAAAAGTCTCCTGGTCTGCGAATCAAGTATTGAGGTCGTCATGATGAACAAAATCCGCACCCTCGCTCATGTCCGTACACTGCGTATGGTTAAAAGTTTTCGCGCATGTGCCAACATGACGGGGCCGTCACAAATTCTTATTGATTCCGGGCGCGTTTATTTTGAAGAGTGTCGGCGATTGAACCGAGTGCAATGCGCAAAATGCAAACGTATTTTACTAAGGAAAGCATGATGAATATCGATACATCCAAAAATCACCGTGCCAAAGTGCTCTATGCGCTTTGTGTTTCCGATGATTCAACGCCTGATTATAAAATACGGGGTTTGGAATCTGCACCGGTTTATTCTATTGACCAAGATGGTTTAAGAGCTGTAGTCAGCGATACGCTGAGCAGCCGGTTACGCCCGGAAAGACGTAATATTACGGCCCATCAGGCTGTGTTACATAAGTTGACTGAAGAAAATACCGTATTACCGATGCGTTTTGGCGTCATTGCCCGTAATGCCGAAGCAGTAAAGAATTTGTTGGCCGCCAATCAGGATACGATCAGAGAGCATTTTTCTCGTTTAGATGGCCGCGTGGAAATGGGGTTACGTGTTTCTTGGGATGTTGTTAACATTTATCAATATTTCGTTGCCTCGTATCCCATCTTAAGCGAAACGCGCGATGAAATTTGGAATGGAAATTCCAGTGCCAATAGTCGTCGTGAGGAAAAAATCCGATTGGGTAACTTATACGAATCATTACGCAGCGGGGATAGAAAAGAATCGGCGGAAAAAGTCAAAGAAGTATTGTCGGATTATTGCGAAGATATTATTGAAAACCCGGTTAAAAAAGAAAAAGACGTAATGAATCTGGCCTGTTTGGTAGAAAGAAAACGGATAGATGAATTTGCCAAAGGTGTTTTTGAAGCCTCAAAGTTGTTTGACAGCGTTTATCTGTTTGATTACACCGGCCCCTGGGCACCGCATAATTTCGTTACTCTGGATCTACGTGCTCCTACGGCGAAGAAGAAAACGTTGATACGCGCGGGTACTCACTCTGACTAAGGCCAAACCATGCTGCTGATCGATGACATCCTGTTTTCTCCTGTCAAAGGCGTCATGTGGATTTTTCGGCAAATTCACGAACTGGCGGAAGATGAATTGGCTGGAGAGGCGGATCGTATTCGTGAAAGTTTGACTGATCTATACATGTTGCTGGAAACGGGCCAAATCACTGAAGAAGAATTTGAACAACAGGAAAAGGTATTACTGGATCGATTAGACGCACTAGATGAAGACGTTAGCATGCCAGGTGATGAGCCTGGGGATGATGCGGAAGACGACGCCGATGACGACGCCGATGACGACGACGACGACGACGACGACGACGACGACGACGACGACGATGATGGCGATGATGGCAAAGAGGGCAAGACTGGGGGGACGATAAAATGATGCCTGCTATTTATCCGACGTTTTTACTGGAGTCACCGCTGCAACTGGTTTTCTTCGGTGGTAAGGGCGGCGTGGGTAAAAGTACCTGTGCGGCGGCGGCGGCGTTAATGTTGGCGCAGGAACAACCCCATCATCGTTTTTTGCTGGTTTCAACCGATCCCGCGCATTCCCTGCAAAATATTCTCTCCGGTCTGATATTGCCCAAAAACCTGGAAGTACATGAATTAAACGCGGCTGCTGTATTGCATAAGTTTAAATCACTGCATGAAGAGGATCTGAAAGAGATAGCCTATCGCGGTACTTTTCTCGATAAAAACGACGTACAGGGATTGATGGATACCGCGCTTCCCGGTATGGATGAAATCGCGGCTTATCTGGAAATCGCCAGGTGGATTCAAACAGATACTTATCATCGCATCATTATCGACACTGCCCCGACGGGTCATACATTGCGGCTTTTGGAAATGCCGGATTTGATCCATCGATGGCTGATCGCACTTGATACCCTGCTCGCCAAACAGCGTTATATACGGAAACGGTTTAGAGGCGATAATCGATTGGATCATCTGGATCATTTTTTGCTGGGCATGAATGATTCGCTTAAAACCATGCAAGGGCTGGTGACGGATAGCGCGCGTTGTTGTTTTGTTTTAGTGATGTTGGCTGAAACGATGAGTGTGGAAGAGAGTATCGATCTGGCCGACGCGCTGCATCGGCAACGCGTATTTCTGTCCGATCTGGTGGTCAATCGATTGTCCCCTGAAAATGGCTGCCCAACATGTTGTGTTGAGCGTAACAGGCAAATGCTTGCGCTGCGGAACGTATGCCAACGTTTGCCTGAACATGCATTCTGGACACTGCCCTTGCTTGCCGCAGAACCACGTGGCGCATTGCTCCATGAATTTTGGTCTGGAGTACATCGACTTGATGAAACAAAGATGATGACCACGAACCGCCATCATCAACTACCGCTGCATGTAGAAAACCCCATTTCGTTGCCCGCCAAGACATTCCGACTGTTGTTTTTTGCCGGTAAAGGCGGTGTGGGTAAAACGACCCTGGCCTGTGCTACTGCGCTGCGCCTGCACAATGAATATCCAGCATTGCGTATCTTGCTGTTCTCCGCTGATCCTGCACATTCGCTCGGCGATTGTCTGGGTTTCACCCTACAGCAACAGCCCATCCCGGTGTTGATGAATCTTGATGCCCAGGAAATAAATGCCAAGGCCGATTTTGACAAAATCCGGCAGGGCTATCGTGCGGAGTTAGCGGCTTTTTTGCTGGATACTTTACCAAATCTGGATATTACTTTTGATCGTGAAATGATGGAGCATTTGCTCGATTTAGCGCCCCCCGGATTAGATGACATTATGGCATTGACGACGATCATGGCCCATCTCGACAGCGATCGTTACGACATGGTCATCGTGGATACCGCACCAAGCGGGCATTTGCTGCGTTTACTGGAATTACCAGAATTGGTTCGGGATTGGCTAAAACAGTTTTTCTCCCTATTGCTGAAATACCGCAAAGTGATGCGTTTTCCACACCTCTCGGAACGTTTAGTACAGCTTTCACGGGAATTAAAAAATCTGCTTGCTCTACTGCGGGATACCAAACAAACGGGATTGTATGCCGTGACCGTCCCGACCCACTTGGCACTGGAGAAGACCCATGAAATGGCGTGCGCCTTGCAGCGACTCGGCTTAAGGGCAAAAGGATTGTTTATCAATCAGATTACACCTCCCCGCGACTGCCTATTGTGTCAGGCCATCACACGCCGGGAATCGTTGGAGCTTAAGCGCGCTGGCGATATTTTTCCCAACCAGCCGCAAACACACATTTTTCGGCAAACGGAACCTACCGGGTTATGTGAACTAAAAACATTAGGTTCGGCATTATTTTCATAGACTGTGAGCGTACATATTATGGCCGTGAATAAACAATATCAGGATGAGCAGCAACAGATTTCGCTGTGCGAGGCGTTGGATCGCATTCTGAACAAAGGAGTGGTTATTGTCGCTGATATCACCATTTCCGTCGCTAATATTGATTTGATTTATTTGAACTTACAGGCCTTGGTCTCTTCTGTAGAAGCGAAAAACCGGTTACCCGGTAGGGAGCAACACCATGACAACTCATCAATCATCGCGTCATAGCCCTGTGTTCGGCCTGGCATCGCCAACAACGCAGCGGCCGGTCGCTGAAGTCAATCAACATAAAATAGATATAGATGGTGAACGCGTTCGTGATGGCTTGGCGCAACTGGTTTTGACGCTGGTCAAGCTGTTGCACGAACTGCTGGAGCGCCAAGCGATAAGGCGCATGGATTCAGGTTCGCTAGATGACGAAGAAATCGAGCGTTTGGGGTTGGCGCTCATGCGTCAGGACGAAGAGCTGGCGCATCTGTGCGACATTTTTGGCTTCAAGGATGATGACTTGAATTTGGACCTGGGCCCTTTAGGCCGGTTATTTTAAGGAAATTATATGTTGAACAATAACATACCATCGTTTTTTCGTTCCTATGGAAATGCTATCAATCTATTATCGGCGGAGGGTGTATACCGTGGCTAATACTACCAACGACATCAATGCGATGACCTGTAACCTTCTACTACGAATGGGCGACGCCTGGTTTGAACAAGGGGACTTGCGACAGGCAGTGGATATCTATCTGAAAATTATTGAGCACTATCCTGATAATCAGGAAAGTAAAAGCGCTCAAACAGCGCTGCTGACTATTGCGCAACGCTATGAACGTGACGGCTTGTTGCGACTATCGCTAGACATTCTTGAGCGTGTCGGGGACGTCATGCCGGTATAGCTGTAATTTTCAGGGCAAAAATATTGCCTTTTTAACCGTTTTGAAAACGATTTGAGTAACACAGGATATAGTCAGCAGCGTTTTTCTACGCAGAGAGATCAACGTTCAGGACACACTGGCTTCAAGAATCGAGAGCATCAGTAATAAGCTGTCATCTTTCAAGTTGCAAGGCGCGTTGACTGGCCTCGCTCGCCCCAGCCACTCGCTGGCGTAGGTAAGTTCCCGGGGATTCGTTCGACCGCCGCTCTCCTGCATATTGAAATCCGTTGGATGCCGTTGCTTTTGATTTGAAGGCGCAGGGGAATGAGAATATGAGATCTTAGAATCGTCTAATATATAAGGATTTGCGCCATGAGCGACAACAATAAATTAACTCACTCAACCGATTCGACCACCATAGCGGATTTGTTGGAGCGATTACTGGACAAAGGGGTTGTTATCAGCGGTGATATTCGCATCAGACTGGTTGAAGTCGAATTGTTGACGTTGGAAATTCGGCTACTTATTTGCTCCGTAGACAAAGCGGTGGAAATGGGGCTGGATTGGTGGAGCGGCAATCCGGCGTTTGATTCCAGAGCCAGAGTGGCGACATCAGTACCTGTCGCCGATGTGGAAGAACGTCTGCAGCGGCTGGAGACTCGGTTGGCAGCGGTGCCGCCAGTCATAGAAGCAACTCATATATAAGGATTATCTTTTTATGCGAGCACTGATTCATTTTCCCATTATTCACAGTCCTGCAGATTTAGGCACATTGAGCAAAGCGGCAAGTCATTTGAGAACCGAAACCCAGGCGCGCGATTATCTTGCCGCCGTTGAGTATTTCTGGACAATGATTGCGGCCACGATTGATGATCTCGGTCTAGATTATGAACATCTGAAACTGTATCAGGATGGTCTGCCGGTGTGCGGAAAAGAAAATGAAATAGTGAATGATGTTGCTCACTCAGGGAGCAGGAATCACGAGATTCTACTTACGCTACAGCATAGGGGCGCCGTGCTGATGGGAACGGAGTCCCCCGAATTACTGTTGCAAGAGCACGATCTGATGACACAATTGCTCAATTCCTCGGAGCGAACGGAAGCATCTTTGGAAACAGCAAGAATATTATTGAACCGGCGGGATGATTATATTGCCCAGCGCATTGATGACACGCTGCAAGATGGTGAGATGGCCATACTTTTCCTGGGGTTGATGCACGATATTGAGACGAAGCTGCCAAAGGATATTGTTTTTATTCAACCGTTGGGCAAACCCACTGTGGGGGTGAAGAGCATCTAATTGCTGTACCCATTATCTTTCAAGATGCGGGTATGTTGTCGGTGTTCGTTTGTTCTCAACATTGACCTGAGCCAGCCGCATTGAGGTTTCTCTGTTGCCCGTTTTCTGCATCCTGGACTTGCTGGGTATATATTTTTTCATAAAACGATACGGTGATGTGACATGAATATAATTACATGTCACCTTGGCGACGGCATGGGTAAGTAAAAAACGTCGATTTTTTCCCGTTACTCAAATTTCCTTCTATTATTAAAACTAAAATAATTTTTTTGTATTTTTTTGATCAAAAATTTCGAAATAGTCGGAAGGGGAGAACCGATACACCATGGATAGAAACATTATACAACCCATGATCGGTATTTTCGTTATGAGAGACTCCTGTTAAGCACCAATAGTTTTCTGTACATTGATTATTTCGCATGTATATGTACCTTTATTGTTAATGAATTGCTACAGTTAACGGTTTCCAGTGTAGTACCAAATGACCAATAAGCATAATTTATGCTGAGTATGACAAATGTAAACGTTTTTGACCAAATCAAGGCGTTTTTATATGATGTGGTGCATTCATTCACTGTCGGCCTCTTGCCGGTGGTTTTGATTCGATACCCTGGACATGGCGCTCCAGTAGGCTAAAATAAGCGAGATACTGTCCTGATATCCTTATCATAGTAGTAGATAAGCGATGCAAATTTACCCACGGAGCCAGGGTAAATTTGCATCGTTGTTCGTCTGGTTGCTTAAAAATATTTGTTAGTAAATAGAAATACTTGCCGCTTTGATTGTTATGAAATCGAAAGTAAAATTGTGTCATTCTGAATTTAACTACAGATATGATAGATGTCGTTCAAATATATTGTACATTAGTTTTTAAGATAAACTTGAATTGTTAATCGTCCTTCTTGCATCAAATGCAGCAGGGTAAAGGAGCTATTTCGTCTCTTTCTACATTGTTTAATTTTTGTTAAATAAACAAAATAACTAATTGGATGTAGTCGATGAAAAGTATTGATCCTGGCTATGTTTTAATAATTGATGACGACAAAGATATTTGCGATTTGCTATCGCACTTGCTGGAGAAAGCGGGTTATGAAACCCAGCAAGGCTACGATGGCGACATGGCAATAGAATTGCTATCTCAGAGTGAACCAGACGTACTGTTACTCGATAGTATTCTCCCTAAACACAGTGGCATGAAGGTGTTGACCAACGCCCATGCCTTGTATCCGCAACTCCCCATTATCATTATTACGGGTAATGTGGGTATTCTCAATGCGGTTGGCGCTATCAAAGCCGGGGCGTGGGATTACATTCCAAAACCCTTTGATAACAAAAGAGTATTAGATTTGGTGAAGCGAGCAATGCAGATGAATTTGGGCAAATATGATTCAAACAGCAAAGCCAGCAGGGACACTAAAACTCGCATATCTACCATGATGGGGAATAGCCGCGAGATTCAATCTGTGATCCGGGACGTCGTTAATGTGGCCCATACCGATTTTTCTGTTGTCATTCAAGGTGAAACGGGAACCGGCAAAGAACTGCTTGCGAAAAACATCCATTTAGCCAGTCAGCATGCGACCGGTGTTTTTGTTCCCATTGACTGCGGCTCCATACCTGACTCATTGATCGAAAATGAATTGTTCGGCCATGAAAAAGGCTCATACACGGGGGCCGACCAGGCGCATGCGGGCAAATTTGAAGCAGCTGACGGCGGTACGTTATTTCTGGATGAAATCGCCAACATGTCTTTATCCGCACAGGCCAAATTATTGCGAGTGCTGCAAGAGCGCGTTGTTTATCGTATCGGCTCCAGCAAACCCATTCCTGTCAATGTGCGGGTCCTGGCCGCCAGCAACGAGGATTTGCTGGACGCCGTGGTGAAAGGGAAATTTCGTGAGGATTTATATTACCGCTTGAATGAATATGTCATTCGCATTCCACCACTGCGTAATCGCCATGAGGATATTTTGTTTTTAGCCAGTCGTTTTATCGCAGAAACCAGCATTGAATTGAGTAAAACACCCCCTGACCTGTCCGTTGCGGCCAAAGAAACACTACTACTTTATCCGTGGCCGGGGAACGTGCGTGAGTTACGGGCTGTCATTCGCCGTGCTGTTTTAGTTTCCGACAAAAAAGTGGAGATTGGCGACCTGGGTCTGGTCATCAAGGAGAATCGTCTTTCGCAAGCGGCGAAAACCACGTATCAGAGAACGATACAAAATTTCTGTCTGGAAGGTTCGTCCCTTAAAGAGATCACCCAACTCAATATTGATCAAATAGAACGAATAATTATTCAGGACATGCTGGAAAAAACAGGCAACAACAAGGCAGAAGCAGCGCGGCGGTTGAATATTGATTATAAAACGCTGCATTCCAAACTCAAAAAAATCAACGCAGCCGAGGTAAACAACCATGAGCAGTAAAAAAAATGACGTGACGGGGAATGTTGAAGGTATTTTGCGTGGTTTGGGTGATTTGGTGGAAAAACTGGTTGCAACCGGTGAACAGATAAAACGTAGCGGCGCCTTTGATATTGACATAGCCGATAGCAAGAATGCTAAAGCCGTATACGGCTTTTCCATAAAAATGGGTTTGGATGGAAATAAGGAAACGCTGGTCGAGCCTTTTGGAAACATACGCCGTGATGAGCAAACCGGCGTAGCCACGGTGCAGGAAGTATCTGAACCGTTGGTGGATGTTATCGAAGAAAGCGACCATGTGCTGATATTGGCGGAAATGCCAGGGGTTGCTGATGAAGATGTGCATATAGAGTTGAATGGCGACATTCTGTCGTTGCACTCGGAAAGAGGCAGCAAAAAATACCATAAAGAAATCGTGTTGCCGCGGTCGTTTGATGACACAGCGATGGAGCGGTCTTGCCGTAATGGAATTTTGGAAGTCAAATTACAAAAATGAGGCAATCATGTCTGAAGAACTCAAGCTCAAAGTAGCCGAGGCTTTGCCGAAGGATGCCGGGCGTGGTTATGCCCGTTTAGATCCCGCCGACATGGCCAGGTTGAACTTGGCTATCGGCGACATTGTGCAACTGACCGGCCCAAAAGGCACCGGGGTTGCCAAGCTGATGCCGACGTATCCCGATATGCGGAATAAGGGCATCGTACAACTGGATGGTTTGACGCGGCGCAATACCATCCTGAGTATAGATGAAAAGGTTCAGATAAAACCGGTTTCCTGCAAACAGGCTACACGTATCGTTCTCATCCCCACCACGATTACGCCCAATGAACGTGACCTGAATTATATCGGCAGCCTGCTTGATGGGCTGCCCGTACAAAAGGGCGATCTGCTGCGGGCGCATCTGTTTGGCAGTCGTTCCGCCGATTTTAAGGTTGACAGCACGGTACCCGACGGCGCGGTACTGATTGCTCCGACCACGACGTTGGTGATTGGCAAGCCGGACGCCGCCGCGAATGCGGGTCATAACACGCAACGTTTATCTTATGAAGATGTCGGCGGTCTTAAAAACCAGATACGTCGTATTCGGGAAATGATCGAGCTGCCGTTACGCTATCCGGAAATATTTGAACGTTTAGGGATAGATGCGCCCAAAGGCGTACTGCTCTCCGGCCCGCCGGGATGTGGCAAAACGCTTATCGCCCGAATTATTGCTCAAGAAACCGATGCCCAATTCTTCACGATCAGCGGCCCGGAAATTGTGCATAAGTTTTATGGTGAAAGCGAAGCCCACCTCCGCAAAATCTTTGAGGAAGCCGGACGCAAAGGGCCAAGTATTATTTTTCTGGATGAGATCGACTCTATCGCCCCCCACCGTGACAAAGTCGTCGGTGATGTGGAAAAACGCATCGTTGCGCAATTGCTTGCATTAATGGACGGTCTTAAGAATCGAGGCAAAGTCATTGTCATCGCCGCAACCAATTTACCCAACGCTATCGATCCCGCTTTGCGCCGCCCGGGACGCTTTGATCGGGAAATCAACATTCCCATCCCTGACCGTGAAGGCCGCCGCGAAATTGTAGAAATCCACAGTACGGGAATGCCGCTGAATGCGGATGTTGATCTGGGCATTATCGCCGATATGACGCACGGTTTTGTCGGCGCCGATCTGGAGGCGTTGTGCCGTGAAGCCGCGATGAGCGCGTTACGCCGCCTACTGCCTGAAATAGATTTTAGTTCGGCGGAACTCCCTTATGATCGTCTGGCCGAGCTGACGGTGATGATGGATGATTTTCGCGCCGCCTTGTGTGAGGTATCGCCGTCAGCGATCCGTGAGCTATTTGTGGATATCCCCGACGTACGCTGGGACGATGTCGGCGGTTTGGATGATGTGCGCCGGCGCTTGATAGAATCCGTCGAGTGGCCTATCAAATACCCCGAGCTCTATAAGCAAGCGGGGATTAAGCCGCCTAAAGGCTTGCTGTTAGCCGGCCCTCCCGGCGTTGGGAAAACGCTGATTGCCAAAGCCGTGGCTAATGAGAGCGGCGTTAATGTCATTTCAGTAAAAGGCCCTGCGCTGATGTCACGCTATGTGGGTGATTCGGAAAAGAGTGTCCGCGAATTGTTTCTCAAAGCCCGTCAGGCCTCGCCATGCATTATTTTCCTTGATGAGGTCGATTCCGTGATTCCTGCCCGTAACGAGGGGGCTATCGACTCACATGTCTCGGAGCGGGTCTTGAGCCAATTCTTGTCTGAAATGGATGGGCTGGAAGAACTCAAAGGTGTTTTTGTTATGGGGGCGACCAATCGCGTGGACTTGATCGATCCGGCGATGCTGCGGCCAGGACGTTTTGATGAAATCATCGAGCTGGGTCTGCCCGACGAAGACGCCCGCCGAAAGATACTGGCGGTGCATTTGCGTCATAAGCCGCTAGGGGACAATATTTGTGTCGATGATTTGGCGGAACGCTGCCATGGTGCCAGTGGCGCCGAATTGGCCGCCGTATGCAATCGCGCCGCATTGGCGGCGTTGCGACGTGCAATTCAGCAGACTGAAGCGCCTGCGCTGAGCCCGCCGGCGGCTGGTGGGACGCCGGTGGCGCTGACGGTACGTATCGAACAGCATGATTTTGCCGAAGTGATGGCTGAAATGTTTGGCGATGAGGTATGACGATGGATACCGACGTGCGAACCGAGCAGGCCATTTATCTGTATGGCCTGACTTTTCCTGACTTAGTCGCGCCGCCGATCGTGGGCGTTGACGATCAACATCCAATTAATATACATCGATGCGCCGACTTGAATGCGGTGATCAGCTCAGTACCGCTATTCGATTTCACCGGTGAAAAAGGGGAAAACAATGTACAAAATATAGCCTGGCTCACGCCACGTGTTTGCCGGCATGCGCAGATTATCAACAACCTGATGGCTCAAGGTCCGGTTTATCCTCTGCCCTTCGGTACGCTGTTTTCCAGCCGGGACGCGTTGGAACAGGAAATAAAAAACCGCGCAACCGACGTGGTTGCGTCCCTACGGCATATCACCGGTTGTCAGGAGTGGTCACTGGAAGCGACACTGGATCGTAAGCAGGCCGTTGACGTTTTGTTAACCGAAGGTCTGGACTCCGGTCGTTTTTGTTTACCGGAGGCCATGGGCCACCGCCACCTGGAAGAGCAGAAATTGCGCCGCAGGCTGGCCGCTGGGTTGAGCGACTGGTCGGCGCAATGCCTGACGGCAATACAGAACGACTTACACCCTTTGGTGCGCGATTTCCGTCCACGTCGGTTGTTGGACGATAAAGTTTTGCATTGGGCATATTTACTCTCGATGGAGGGCGTCGCCATGTTTCAACAGCAAATATCCGACATTGCCGAACTCTATGGCGCTTACGGATTCAGTTTTCGAGTGACAGGTCCGTGGGCAGCCTATAGTTTTTGCCAGTCTGACCCATCATGAGCTTACTACTGTACGGCATCGTCGCCGAAGATACGCAACCGACATCTGAGCCAGACGGTACACCGCACGTTGGCGAAGAGCCGCTGCGGTTGGTGAAAACGGCGACGTTGGCGGCGCTGGTTAAATCTTGCGGAACAGAAGCCAGTGGAGCGCCGACGGCAGTGCTGGATTTCGGCCAACAGATCATGCACGTCCATCAACGGGCCACGATAATTCCAATCCGCTATGGTTGCGTGCTCAAGGACGACGCCGCGGTAACTCGACATTTACTCAACCATGAGGCACATTATCGAGCGCAATTGGTTGAGCTGGCGAATTGTGACGAAATGGGTATTCGGTTGTCCCTGGCACCGGTGGAAAACAATGCTGTTGTTATGTCCAAAACGAGTGGCCTGGATTATTTGCGAAGCCGAAAACTCGCTTACGCTGTACCTGAACACGCTGAACGACAGGCTGCCTTATTAAATAATGCGTTGATGGGGCTATATCGTCGACACTGTGCGGCAATCAGTATGTTTAATGGTCAACGCACTTACCTGTTGAGCTATCTGGTGCCACGCATTGCGTTACCGGAGTTTCTCGACACATTAAAAACGATGGCCAACAACATGACAGATATAGGATTCGTTAGTGGACCCTGGCCTCCCTATAACTTCACCAGCTAACTTGTTAACGACGGGCTACCATGTCAGATAATTCGTTTGAAAGACAGTCCGAAAATCTTTTCGAACTCCTTTATAATATATTATTGAATGCAATTCCTTCTTCCATATTAATGGTCGATGAGGAACTGCATGTGGTTTCAGTCAATCAGAATTTTTTAATAAAAGGTCATCGCAGTAACCTGGATACCATTGGCCGCCCGCTATCGGATGTCTTTCCTGGCGTCATGTTGGACAATACCGGCCTTGAAACGCATATCCGTGATGTATTCCGTAGCGGCTTACCCGTTAATGGTCAGAAAATGACTTTCCGCGCCCCAGACGTTCCGATTCAAATCTATCATTACTCTATTCTACCCACCCCCCTGAACCAGATTATGCTGCTCATGGAAAATGTCACCGAGCAGGTTTATCTGTCTGAAGAGGTCCACCGGGTAGAACGACACCTCGCTTCAGTTATAGAAAGCACCAGCGATATTATGCTTTCGACCGATATCGAAGGGTGCATATTGACATGGAATCCAGCCGCGGAAAAACTGTCCGGCTTAAGCACGCAAGAAGTCTATGGGCGTTACTTTTTTGAACTGTGCAACGCCAATCAAAAAGAGGCGATTCGCCTGATTTTCATGGGAATGAAAAACAGCAATGAATCCCATACAACCGAATTTCATTTATTAACGCCGAAAAATGGCGGCAGTACATTGATTTCATGGGTGTTTAATCCATTAAAGGATAGCTACGGCCGAACGGTAGGCTCTGTGGCCGTAGGTCGCAATCTGGCCGAGCGGCGAAAATTGGAACTGCAGTTATGGCAGTCACAGAAGTTGACCACGTTGGGCGTCATGGCGGGTGGTATCGCTCATGAAATTCGTAATCCGCTAGCCGTATGTTCTTCAGCGGCGCAATTTTTGCTCGAAGACAATATTACGGCTGAATTTCACAAGGAATGTTCAAGGAAAATACAAACTAACATTCAAAAAGCCTCGGCGATCATTGAAAATTTACTCCGTTTCGCCCGTTCTTCACTCGATACCGAAATGGTAGAGGTCGATTTGATCACGGTGCTGAAAGAAACCATCGACCTGATCGCCAACCAGGCCAACGTGCAGAAAGTTCAGATTCTGTTGCCGCTGCAAAAAGAACATATATTGGTGTCAGGTGTGTCGGGTTTACTGCAACAGGTGTTCATGAATATTTTTCTTAATGCCTTTAATGCAATGCCGGAAGGCGGCGTATTGAGCATTACGGCCGATACTCTTGAAAACCAGGTTATTGTCCGTATTTCCGACACTGGCGTAGGCATTCCCGCCGGCGAGTTGGATAAAATTTTCAATCCGTTCCAAACGTCCGCACCCGTAGGTCAAGGCACTGGTTTGGGACTGTCTATTTGTTATAGCATTATTCAGCAGCATCTTGGCTCCATTCAGGCAGAGAGTTGTCTGGGTGAAGGAACCACAATTATTGTTACCTTGCCCATACTTTAAAATAATGAATGCACCTATTTTGATTGTTGATGATGAACCTGATATATGTTGGGTTATTTCCAATATCATTCAGTCACAAGGCTTAAGCGTCATTACCGCGTACAGCGGGGAAGATGCTTGCGCCAAGCTGAAGAACGGCGATTTTTCCTTTGTGTTTTTAGATGCCAAGCTACCGGATATGGACGGTCTGGAAGTGGCGCGCCGAGCCAGCGCTTTACTGGAGAGAAGACCGTGCGTAGTGCTGGTTTCCGGTTATCACTATTACTATGATCCAGTTATTCGCCATGCCATTGCCGAAGGCATTATCTGCAGTTTTCTGGCAAAACCTTTTACCAATAAAGAGTTGCTGGAAACATTGCTAACACTATCACAATCGGGCAGGTAGCCGCGACGCCAGCCTAATGAACTCTCTCCTTTTACCGTGGGAATACCGATACATCACACCTTAAAACGGACATTATCATCATTAATTTCCATTTAAGCTGCGCAGGACCGTGGCATTGCCCAGATTGGCATCGTCGTCTCGAAACCTGAGGCGAGCGCCCGGCAAAATGCCTACTTGGCACAGGAATTCTCAGCCACTGCCGGTTCATTGGAAGAACAGACGATGAATCACCCCAGACGTTATGCTGTAAGCGACCAGCGGCATTTCGCAGTTCATACATTGCAGTGAGCTGATTATCGGAAACAGCAGGATGCTCCACCAGGTTTCGTACTTTTGCCGCCACAGAAGAAATTTGTCCGTGGTTCAGCGCAAACGAGAGCACCAGCCCTGCTCCCCGGATACCGATAATGGCTATCAGTGGTAATCCTGTAAGTATCCCTGAAAACCGTGCCAGCCTAAACTAGAGTGTCCGGTCATTTTTCCACGTTACCGGAAGGTATATCCGCCATGAAAAAAAACCGCTATACCGAAGAACAGATAGCGTTTGCGCTGAAACAGGCCAAAACCGGCACCTGGCATGGATAGCTGCGATGCCAGGAACAGTTGCTGCTGCATAAGATGACCGAAAAAACTCAGTTGTGCCTCTTCCTTATCCTGTCACTACGTTTATCCGGAGGGCGATTATCCCGGTAAAAGACACGCCCTCCGGTTCACGATAACACAGCTTAGCGCGCGGCAAAGAACGCAAGCGTCTCCTCCAGATTCTTTGCCTGTTCCTCAAGTGACATGGCCGCGGCGGAAATCTGTTGCACCAGTGAGGCATTCTGCTGAGTGGCGCTATCCATCTGATTTACTGCCTCGCTCACCTGACTTACACCTTTCGTCTGCTCATCAAGCGCCTGCACAATCTCGGCAATCACCATATGCACGCTGGAGACCGATTCGATAATTTGCTTCATCATCGTCCCCGTCTCATTCACCAGCGCCACACCTTTCGAGACACGCCCGGATGACTCCGCAATCAGCGCCGAAATCTCCTTGGCCGCGCTGGCGCTACGCTGTGCCAGATTACGCACTTCACCCGCCACCACCGCGAAACCTCTGCCCTGCTCACCTGCGCGGGCCGCTTCAACCGCCGCATTCAGTGCCAGAATATTGGTCTGGAAAGCAATGCTGTCGATGATGCTGTTGATATCGCCAATCTTGCTGGCACTCTCATCAATCTTACCGATGATATCCACCACCTCACTCACCAACGCTTCACCCTGCCCGGCAATCTGTGCTGCGTTCTGCGTCAGCGACGTCGCCTTGTGCGCGTTCCCGGCGTTGTTTTTTACGGTCACGGAGATCTGCTCCATGCTCGCTGCTGTCTGCACAATTGCCGCCGCCTGCTCCTCGGTACGCGAGGCCAGATCGAGGTTTCCGGCGGCAATTTCGCTGCTGCCGGAGCGCACAGAACTACTGGCATCACTGATGCTGCCAACGATGCGCCGGAGCTGGTCCTGCATGGTATGCAGGGCATAGAAGATGCTACTGTTATCGCCCGCGCGCACTGGTATCTCATTACTCAAATCACCCTGTGCCACGGACAGTGCAATCTCCGACGCCTCCGTTGGTTCACCGCCCACCGGGCGCGCAACCTTACGGGTGAACACCATCGCCACCACCACACTAACAATGATTATGCTCAGGATCATCAGAATGATGGCGTTACGCAGGTAGTCCCACGCTTCGGCCATCACCACGCTCACCGGGGTCACAATCGCCAGCTTCCACGGCGTCTGGCTGTTACCGATCTCAATGGTGCGCCAGGTGACAAATGCTGGTTCTTTTAATATCGCATCGTCTGTGCGAGTCACAGTTTCCCCGCCGATGGTCCCTGTCCAGGGTTTACCCGCTGCTGCCTTATCCGGACTGGAGACCACTTTATTGTCCGCCGAGAGCAATACCGCATAACCCGTGCCTTCCCACGGCTTGATCGCGCCAATCATTTTTTGCAGCGTTTCCAGCGAGAAATCCGATGTCACCGAGCCCTGAAACTTACCGTCGCGGATAATCGGTGCCGCGATGGAAGTCAGCATCACATCCACGCCGTTATAGGGGTAGATATAAGGCTCGATAATGACCTCTTTCTGGCGCTGACGTGGCAGCAGATAGTAGTCGCCGCTACCCGGTGTTTCATAATCCACCAGGTTGTGCAGCGCTGGATTGCCGCCGTTATCGCGATCAACGTAGCGCGCATAACGACCAGCCGGATCCTGATCAGCTTTGCCCGCAAACTCCACGTCTTTGCCATCGAATGAGTTGGCTTCAAAGGCCAGTGACATCGACAGGAAATCAGGATGATGACGCAAATAATCAGTCAGCAACTGGTCGAGGCCACGCCGTTCTGCCAGCCCCGCCTGATGCAACGCCCAGGCGCTGTTACCCAAATCACGCGCAGCGTTCAGCGCCGAGTCAAGCTGTTGTTGAACGCGTAATGATTCAGTGCGTGCAATTTGCTGCAGATGTTTTTTGGCAACCGCTTCTTGCTGACCCATAGATTGCCAGAGCAGCAGGCCAATGGTGACCAGAAACCCGATAGTGATGGTGACAAAAATAGACGCCAGCATTAGTGTTCTGGCTGTGAGTTTTTTCCCGGCAGACTTCATGATGCCCATATTCTTCTCCAACAACGCATAACACAGGGTATGTATGTTATATATCGGCCTGCGTAGTGGTGGATTGAGTTTATTTTTTTCTTACATCGGGGATGTGAGGGACTGCACGAACAGGTGATTAGTCGTGGTGGCACATCCGATGCCAACGGCCAACAAAGTTATTACGGGTATGGTGGAAGAAGCCAGGCAAACCGGCACAGTCGTGCCAGCCCTTTTTTGCGAGGGCATCCTGCAATATAGCCTTGTCGAGGCTCACTGTTATAGCACTGATTCTTTAAAACCAACGTCTTTTGCTGCTGTCGAGCTGGAAGCATCGGCCAGCGCTTTATGGGTTATACCATCCAGCCTGCGTCGGATCTCGTTGAAACGAGAAGGCTTTATACACAGTACGGTAAGGATCAAAATCGACCATTTATTGGTGATGTGCTCAAGTATCGGGCGCGTTTTGCCCATGAAGGCGCCACGACCTGGTTTACCTCCCGACGCGAGGAAGAGTTACAGAACGCTGCCGCTAAAATCGAAGGAAATGCACTACCGCTGCGTGCTGATGTCAGCCAGCGCAGCGAACTGGCACGCATCATGGAAAATATTCAGCAACTGGATGTGCTGGTGATTAATGCCGGTATGTCAGAGTACGCTACCCTGGAGCAGGTTTCAGAAACACACTTTGAAAACACCTTCGGGTTGAATGTCCGCTCGCCGCTATTTGCCCTGCAAGCTGCGTTGCCGCTGCTCGAACCTGGTGCCAGCGTCGTGCTGATAGGTTCGGTTGCCGATGTTATCGGGACGGAAGGTTATGGTGTTTATGGTGCCAGCAGAGCCGCAATGCGCGCACTTTTTCGCGTATTTCGCCGATTTAAGCCCCCATAAGCGCAATTTTCACAGAAACACTAACGCATTGAAATATGTCCCATGTAATATGGATGCAGACTATTGCGAGATTCACATCTATAGTCCAGATTGGATGAATAATCACACCCTTAATAACTCTTAAGCGCTTTGACGAAACGCCATGAACAAACCTATAAAACGGCTTGAAATCATCAAATACGCCATCGAACTGGAGGATGACGGCATCATCCTCAGTCAGCTTCCTTTGTTGAAAAATGAAGTTACGGATCCGGAGTTAGCGTTTATCGTCCATGCACTTGAAGAGAAGAATTACAGCGAAGCGATGCGCGTTATAACGACCTGGCTGCAAAACCAGCGTTCCGTCGTGAGCTGGCAGGATCCACTGGTGGCCGCCAGCAAGCTGGAATTGAAAGCGCTGGAAGAACGGCTGCGCGAACTGATTGATAAACGCAACGCGCGCATCCAGTTGCTCGACGAGTTCAACGATCTCTACTTAACCCGCCTCGGCCCGCTGATGTCACAGATCCTGCGCCTGCGCAAAACCCTGGCGGAAGCCGCCGTTCGCCGCCAGGAAGCAGAAGCCCGCCGTCGCGAAGCCGATTATTTGCGTTGCCAGAAGTATCTGTCGCAAGCAGTGGAAGTGCTGGTTACCTTGACACAGCGCTGGCAAAGCATGCCGCCGCACTCATTGCAGGCTGCCGAAGCACGCAAACATCTGCAGCAGCAAAGCGAGCTGATCGCCTCGTTACTGGCCGAAGCGCAGGAGCTGGAACGTGGTCTTACGCGTGAAGAAGAGCCGGTACGCCAGGCGCGTGACGAAGCGCGTCAGGAATACGAGAGCTATCAGGAACAGCAGCACGATGCCGAAAAACGCTTTAGCTGCGATCAGAAGATGTCAGAAGATGAGCGTCAAGAGCTGAAGCGTCTATGGCGCCAGGCCAGTAAACTCTGCCACCCGGATCTAGTGGACAACGATTTAAAAAATGAAGCGCACAGCATGATGGTGCAGCTCAACCAGGCGCGCCAGCGCGGCGATATTAGCGCTATCCGCGCCATTCTGACCCGCCTGCAGAAAGGGCTGGAGCCGCTGATGGCAAGCGATCGTTTAAACGATCTACAGCGCCTGCGTCAGCGTATTACTGAAGTGAAACAGCATATCGCCAGCCTGATTGAAGAGTTGGCAACGCTCGATAAAGAGGAGTCCTGGCTGCTCGTGTCGTCACTGGGCGATAGGGAAACCTACTTCCGCCAGCAGGAAAAAGCGCTGGGCGAAATTCGCCAGACGCTGGAGCAGCAAGTCAGCGAAGCCGAATACGACGAAGTGGCCTGAAAGCCGCAAGCCCGGTGAATGGGCTGACCCCATAAAGTTGGATGGTTTATATTAGGCAGCTTTCAGAACCGGGCTTCGTCGTTATTTCTTGTGCCAGTACGCCTGCGCACGTACCCGTTGCTGATCGATATTGTCGGTCGCATAGCGCTCCATCAGCGATTTCACCACCTCACCTTCCCCGGTCAGCCAGATAAAATAGTCCTCATCGGTGACGGTCAGCAAAGCCAGTTTATCGTGTAGCGCTTGCGGGTTATGGCCAACCACCCATTGAATATCAAAGCCGCTCAGATGCGCCAGATAATCCTGATACTCCGCATCGGCAACCGTCACCACTGCCGTCACCTTCGGGCGAACCTCGAGCAGGCTTAACGCTTCGAGACGGCGGCGCAGCGCAGGCATACCAGATTCATCGCACACATAGAGTTGCCAGGCGTAATCTTCCGGCACCACCAACGAACCACGCGGCCCGCCAATCGTCAATGTATCCCCTGCCTGCGCATTCACCGCCCAATGGCTCGCCACGCCGCCGTCGTGAATATAAAAATCCACCACCAGTTCGTGACGGCTGGCGTCATAAATAGGCGTGTAATCGCGAGATGCCGGGCGTGGTCCGTCGCCCCAGATGATGCCTTCGTCAGTCACCGTCGGCGGTACAAAGTGCGATCCCGGCTGTGGGAAGAAAATTTTTGTGTGATCGTCAAAACCGCGCGACGTAAAGCCTTCAAGTTGTTCACCTCCCAGCACAATGCGCTGAAAACCACTGCCAGCGCGTTCCACACGCAGAACAGTTAACTCGCGAAAGCGCAGTTCATTGCGTACGCGTTGGGGATAACGTTGAGAATGAATCATGATAATCGGCCTTCATGAAAGTAAAAAAGATATATCTAAATATTATGCAAATGATAATGATTGTTGATTTCACAGAAGGCAAGGCATTTTTATGATATAAACACCATGAAAGCACAGATTGTCAAACCATAAAATTATTCGTTTTATTATCAATAATATAATAACAAACTTCATTGCAATACTGTCTAAATGGTTAATTTAGATATAAATTAGATATATCAAATTATCAGGAGTAAATTATGCGCCATCATCACGAGCGGGATGACCGCGAACACTCGCACCAAGGCGGCGGACGACGCCAGCGCTTTTTTGGTCACGGTGAGTTACGTCTGGTCCTTCTCTACTTGCTGAGTAGCAACGCCAGCCACGGCTATGAACTGATCAAAGCCATTGAATCCATGACTCAGGGCAACTATACGCCCAGCGCTGGCGTTATTTATCCCACACTCGATTACCTGCAAGAGCTGGGCTTCATTACCGTTGGCGATGAAGAGAATGGGCGCAGAACTATTGCGATAACGCCGCAGGGTTTGCGCTGGCTGGAAGAGAGCCAGGCGCAGATTGCAGAGATTCAGGAACGCATCCGGGTGCGTAACGTCGGTTATCAGTTGCGCAGAAACCCGCAAATGAAGCGGGCGCTGGATAACTTTAAAGCAGTGCTGGATTTACGGGTGAATCAGGGGGAACTCAGCGCCGCACAGCTTAAGCAGATAATTGGCATTATCGACCGCGCGGCGCTGGATATTTCACAACTCGATTAAGCCATTTCTGGCGTATCGCGCAGACGGAAAACCTGCACCAGTTCGCGCAAGTGCAGCGCTTGATCGTTCAGTGCCGCCGCCGCCGCAACCGACTCCTCCACCAAGCTGGAGTTCTGCTGGGTGGTTGAGTCAATCAGGCCAATAGCGCTATTAATCTGCGAAATGCCATCGGTCTGTTCACGGCTCGCCTGGCCGATCTCACGCAGGATCACATCCATCTCTTGTACATTGCTCACCATACCATTAATCAACCCGCTGGCTTTTTCCACCAGCGCCATCCCTTCACGGGTCTGGCTGGTTGAACTTTCGATCAGATGGCGGATCTCATTCGCCGACGAGGCACTTTTCTGTGCCAGTTGACGAACTTCGCCCGCAACCACCGCAAAACCACGCCCGTGTTCCCCTGCACGCGCGGCTTCAACGGCTGCGTTCAGCGCGAGGATGTTGGTCTGGAACGCAATGGAATCAATTAGGTTGATAATGTCAGACATCCGGTTTGATGTGTCGTTAATGACGCGCATCTTCTCCGTAACCTGTTTCATCATCTCGCCGTTATTTTTCACCACCGTCGCCGCACCCGCGGAAAGCTGCGTGGCTTCTGCCGTATGGTCGGCGGTATTTTTTACCGTGGCGGTGATTTGCTCCATTGATGCTGCGGTCTGTTCCACCGAGCTTGCCTGTTCTTCCGTTCTTGCCGCCAAATCCTGGTTACCGGCAACAATCTGCGCCGCCGCGCTGGAGATGTTCTCCGAACCGTTCTGCACCTGATGAACAATTTCTACGAGGCGCTCTTTCATCTCCATTAATGCCCGCAGCAGCACACCCGTTTCGTCGCGGTAGCGGGAGTCAATCGTACGGGTCAAATCGCCATTAGCAATGGCTTCTGCGAAGGTGACGGCCTCACTCAATGGGCGCGTAATCATACGTACAATGATCCAGCCGATCAGGCTGCCGAAACCAATGCTAAAGACTGCGAGCAGAATGAGGATCAAGCGGCTCGCGGCAAAATCGTGCTGTACGACCTCACCCGCACTTTTCATCTGCGCATCCTGGATAGAAATCAGCTCATACACCTTTTCTTTGTAGGCGTTCTGAATATTCACCGTGTTGCTCATCATTTCATGTATCGCAGCCGCACGATTGTTATTTTTTACGGCGTCGAGGATACGAAAGCGAGAGTCAAGGTACTGCTGGCGTACGGTGCGGATTTCGGCAAGTATTTTCTGTGATTGGTCATCATGCACGTTTTTCGCCAGATCTTCGAGCAACGCGGAAATGTGACTGCTGATCTCAGAAAGCTGCTTCTGCGACTCGCTGGTCCACTTACCTTCGCTATCAAGTAGCATCAGTTGCTGAATGCTGACAAAAGAGTTGAAGTTATCGATCAGTTGATTGGCTTTAACAGTGGTTGGATAGTCGTCACACACGATTTCTTGCATTCCATTATTTGCGCGATCCAGGCTGGAGAGTGACATTGAGGAACTCACCACCATCAACACAATAAAAAAGCCGAACGCCAGAAATAATTTCGTACCTATTTTTACATTATGTAAAAACATATTTTCTCCATGGGTTTGATTATTTTACTGACGAAAGTGTTGGGCGCTTAACCCTAAAGCCCCGCTTAAGTCCCTGGCGCAAATTAAATATGCCGCCACAACACGTTATCGGTAACTAAATTGCTAACTTTATGAGTTTGATCGTTTTTTTATTATTTACCGGAATATTCGATAGTTAAGAACTATTAATTTCTGTTTATCGATCGTTATATTCGCGAGAATAATAGTTTGTGCAACAAATATTAACATCGCTTAAATATATTTAATGGATGATTAAGTAAAAGAGAGGGAAATATATTAATACTGCGCATTGTTAATAATAATTAATAATATTTTAACAAAAACTAAAAAATATCATTACATATGTACGTGATATTTATTCTGAACAGATAAAAAAACCGCCACAGTATTGTATGGCGGTTTTTAATAGGGCAATAATACATTAATGCAAGACGGATACAGCATCCTGCAGGCGACCAGCGCGATGTTTCACCATCGCCGAAACGGTAGCGCTTTCCTCTACTAAACCGGCATTCTTCTGGGTGATTGCATCCAGCTCAGCGACCGCACGCGTCAGATCGGAAAGCCCGTCAACCTGCTCAGTAGTGGAACGACTAATCTGCCCAATCAGCGACGTTACGTTCTGCACCTGGCTGACAATATCTTCCATCGTACGGCCAGCGGCATGCACCTGATCGTAACCAGACTGCACTTTGCTGGCGCTGGCGTCGATAAGCTTACGGATGTCGTTTGCCGCGCTGGCGCTGCGGCTGGCGAGATGGCGAACTTCACCCGCTACAACAGCAAAGCCCTTGCCCTGCTCCCCGGCCCGCGCCGCTTCCACCGCTGCGTTCAATGCGAGGATATTGGTCTGGAAAGCAATGTCGTTAATCAGCTTGGTAATGGAGCCGATACGTTGCGTACTGTTGGCAATCTCATCCATGGTTTTCACCACCGTCTCCATCGCTTTACCGCCATCGGTTGCCGCGCTGCTGGCGGAACTGGAGAGCTGATCGGCTGCGGAGGCGGTTTCCGAGTTAGTTTGCAGCGACGCCGCCATCTGGCTCATGGTCGCCACCGTCTGCTGCACATTCACCACGGTTTGGCGAGTGCGTTCATTCAAATCATCATTGCCTTTAGCTAGCGTCTCGCTGCCGCTAAGCACGCTGTTAACCTGGCCAGAAACATCATTGATCAACCAGCGGCACATCAGCCCAAGTTGGCCGATGGCGCGTAACGTCAGCCCAAGTTCATCGCTACGATTCAGCGGCTGTATGCTGTTGCTCTCGCCGGTAGCCACGCTGAGCGCCTGCCGGGCAACATTCTCCGCCGGTCGAACAATCTGCCACTCAACGGCCATACAACCCACCAGCATCGTCAGCGTACCGATCGCCAGCACCATCCCACCTGCGCCACTCAGCCACAGCCCGGCCATTTGCGCAAGCCACAGCAGCGACATTACGCTGCGCGTACGCCAGCGTAGCGACAAGGAAGCGAGTTTCCCCCACCAGCCTTTACTGATCACCAACCCTTTATGCACTCGTTTATTACAGCGCCCTTCATTTAGGGCCTTGTACAACGGTTCAACCGCGGCAATCTCTTCATCGGTCGCCTGGGTACGAATCGACATATAACCGATAGTCGTACCGTTGCGCACCATCGGTACGGCGTTAGCGCGAACCCAGTAGTGATCGCCGTTCTTGCGGCGGTTTTTCACTACACCGCTCCACGGCTCTCCTTGTTTGAGGGTGTACCACATATCGGCAAATGCTGCTTTGGGCATATCAGGATGCCGCACCACATTATGGGGCTGGTCGAGCAGTTCGGCCAGGGTGTAACCGCTGGCATGGATAAAAGCGTCGTTCGCGTGAGTAATGTAGCTTTGCTGGTCAGTCGTTGACATCAGAGTCGTGTCAGCATCCAGCATAAAACGCTGCTGGCTGACATAAGGAGGAGAAGACATGGTTACGTCCTGTGCGGGTTATAGTGCTGTTAAAAATTGATGCGAATGTTATTTCGGCGATAATGAATTTATCTTTAGTTGTTAAATTTGATTTAGATCGCAATTCGCAATAAAACCCTGATTTTCATGGGCTCGTTAACTCTCTGTTTTTAATAGTTTCGCTATGTTACCACTAAACAGCGTTAACATAGTTGCTCCATCATCGCGCATCAATTGCACCATTCTGGTGCGGCAATGCAATAACCCTGCCAAACAAGTACAAATTTTAATCACAAAAGATACAAAATATTAACGCGGCGGCATGATTAAATTTTGTACGCCAGCATTTCTCCCTGGTGTTTATCCCGATTTCACCCGCCCACGCCGATGTGGCGCAATCCCTGCAATACTAAAATCAGTATCATGTGATACGCCAGCCCCCGGAGTCCATTTTGAACAGGTTACCTTCCAGCGCATCGGCATTAGCGTGCAGCGCTCACGCTCTGAATCTCATTGAGAAGCGAACGCTTGATCATGAGGAGATGAAAGCATTAAACCGAGAGGTAGTGGATTACTTTAAAGAGCATGTCAATCCGGGTTTTTTGGAGTACCGCAAATCTGTTACCGCCGGCGGGGATTACGGAGCCGTAGAATGGCAAGCGAGCAGCCTCAATACGCTTGTCGACACCCAGGGACAGGAGTTTTTAGATTGCCTGGGTGGTTTTGGAATATTTAATGTGGGGCACCGTAATCCAGTAGTGGTTTCCGCCGTACAAAATCAACTCGCCAAACAACCTCTCCATAGTCAGGAACTACTCGACCCACTACGGGCGATGCTGGCAAAAACGCTGGCTGCCCTTGCGCCAGGCAAACTGAAATATAGCTTCTTTAGTAACAGCGGGACGGAATCCGTCGAAGCCGCCCTGAAACTCGCCAAAGCGTACCAGTCGCCGCGCGGCAAATTCACCTTTGTCGCGACCAGTGGCGCGTTCCATGGCAAATCATTAGGTGCGCTGTCAGCAACCGCAAAATCCACCTTCCGTAAACCCTTTATGCCACTGCTGCCAGGCTTTCGCCATGTGCCGTTTGGCGATATCGAGGCGATGCGCACCCTGCTTAGCGAATGCCGTAAAACCGGAGACGATGTGGCAGCGGTGATCCTGGAACCTATTCAGGGTGAAGGCGGCGTGATCCTGCCGCCGGTCGGTTATCTGCCTGCGGTTCGCAAACTGTGCGACGAGTTTGGCGCATTGCTGATCCTTGACGAAGTTCAAACCGGCATGGGCCGCACCGGTAAAATGTTCGCTTGTGAACATGAAAACGTGCAGCCGGACATTCTGTGCCTCGCCAAAGCGCTGGGCGGCGGCGTGATGCCGATTGGCGCGACGATCGCCACGGAAGAAGTTTTCTCCGTGCTGTTTGAGAACCCGTTCCTGCACACCACCACGTTTGGCGGGAACCCGCTGGCCTGTGCGGCGGCGCTGGCGACCATCAATGTGCTGCTGGAGGAGAACCTCCCGGCGCAGGCGGAACAGAAAGGCGATATATTGCTGGATGGCTTCCTGGCGCTGGCGCGCGCGTACCCGGATTTGGTACACACCGCGCGGGGTCGCGGCATGCTGATGGCTATCGAATTTGTCGATAACGAAACGGGCTACAACTTTGCCAGCGAAATGTTCCGCCAGCGCGTGCTGGTTGCCGGAACGCTCAACAACGCAAAAACCATTCGCATCGAACCACCGCTGACGCTGACCATTGAGCAATGTGAGCAGGTGCTTAAAGCCACCAGCAATGCGCTGGCAGCACTGCGGGTTGCGGTAAATGCTGAGTAACCTTGTGCCCGGTAGTGTCCGCGCTTACCGGGCCTGATCACCTCTGCCGGAGAGGCACTGCACCATCCAGCTTTTTTTGACGCTATTCCGGTAGCAAACCAATAAAACTGCGTTTTTTGCGCGGCTCGGACATTAGCGCCTCCAGCTTCTCCACGCACGCCAGGTAATGCGGCGTCTTCTTATGCGCCTCAACGGCAGCATCATCCTGATATGCTTCGTAAATAAAAAAGCGGGTTTTTACTTTCTGATCCTGCAACACATCAAAACGCAGGTTGCCCGGCTCGCGGATTGCGCCTTCATGATTAGCGCGAAACACTTGCAAAAAATCCTCCACACAATCGGGTTTAATATTGATTTCCACCAGCGTCACATTCATGGTTGCTCTCCTTGTTTTTCTTCCAGCCAGAACTGATAAGCCTCATGGGCGCTCATGTTGTCGTGAACCACTCTTTTCACCGCTTTCAGCATGGCGAGCGGCGCGCTGGACTGGAAGATGTTGCGCCCCATATCCACACCGGATGCGCCCTGATCGATGGCGCGGAAACACATCTCCAGCGCCTCCTGCTCCGGCAATTTCTTGCCGCCAGCAATAACAATCGGCACCGGGCAGCTGGCGGTGACTTTTTCAAACCCCTGCTCCACAAAATAGGTTTTCACAAACTGCGCGCCCATTTCAGCGGCGATACGGCTGGCGAGCGAGAAATAACGGGCATCGCGCGTCATCTCTTTGCCAACGCCGGTCACCGCAAGCACTGGAATACCATAGCGGCTCCCCGCATCAACAAGCTTGATAACATTGCCGATTGACTGATGTTCATATTCACTGCCGATATACACCTGTGCCGCTACAGCCGATACATTCAGGCGCAGCGCATCTTCTATCGTGACCGCGACGCATTCATGGGAAAGCTCCGTCAGCATTGAATTCCCGCCGGAGGCGCGCAGCACTACCGGTTTGTTGGTGGCCGGAGGCACCACACTGCGTAAGATCCCCCGCGTACACATCAGCACATCGGTTTCACCAAACAGAGGCGCAAGGGAGAGATCGATACGTTCAAGCCCGGTGGTTGGCCCTTGAAAGTATCCGTGATCGAAGGCCAGCATTACCGTGCGATTGCTCTTCGGGTTAAAGATCCTTGCCAGTCGCGACTGCATGCCCCAGTCCAACGCGCCGCAACCTTTCAGGGTAAAGGGCACATTCCGTTGCGGTGTGCCAAGGCCAAAATCTTTCCCCTCTTTATGATCGTCCAGGTCCGCCATCTCTCCCTCCCGTGCAAAGCTGTGATTGAACTGTTGATTTTGTGATTGAAGATTGTTCAAAAGCGTAGGCGCTGAACTATATTTTCGACCATACGGGGATCACAGTTTTATCTATGACGCTGGTCGAGGGGGCCAAGCCCATGAGTTACCTGATGGCAATAGATGCAGGAACCGGCAGCATTCGCGCAGTGATCTTCGACTTATCCGGGCGGCAAATCGCCGCAGGCCAGGCCGAATGGAAACACCTGAGCGTCGAAAACGTGCCGGGATCAATGGAGTTCGATCTCGACAGTAACTGGCAGCTTGCCTGCCAGTGCATCCGCAAGGCGCTGGACAAAGCTGGCCTGAGCGGCGCGGATATTCAGTCCGTCGCCTGCTGCTCAATGCGTGAAGGCATTGTGCTCTACGATCGCAATGGCGATGCCATCTGGGCCTGCGCCAATGTCGACTCCCGCGCCAGCCACGAAGTGGCTGAACTCAAAGAGATCCACGACTGGCATTTTGAATCCGAAGTCTACAGCGTTTCCGGGCAGACGCTGGCGCTCAGCGCTATGCCCCGTCTGCTGTGGCTGGCGCACCATCGTCCCGATATCTACCGTGACACCGCGACCATGACCATGATCAGCGACTGGCTGGCGTCGCGCCTCTCCGGCTGGCTGGCAGTCGATCCTTCCAACGCCGGAACCACCGGCATGCTGGATCTCTTCACCCGCGACTGGCGAGCAGAGCTGCTGGATATGGCCGGGCTGCGCGCGGACCTTCTGTCGCCAGTGAAAGAGACCGGCAGCCTGCTCGGCGAAGTGACGCAGCAGGCGGCGCAAGAGTGCGGGCTGCGCGAAGGAACGCCCGTGGTTATGGGCGGCGGCGATGTGCAGCTTGGCTGCCTCGGGCTTGGTGTGGTTCGCGCTGGGCAAACTGCGGTGCTTGGCGGCACATTCTGGCAACAGGTGGTTAATCTGCCGCAGGTGCGCACCGATCCGGAGATGAACATCCGCGTGAATCCGCATGTGATTCCCGGCATGGTGCAGGCGGAGTCCATCAGCTTTTTTACTGGGCTGACCATGCGCTGGTTCCGCGATGCGTTCTGCGCGGAAGAGAAGCTGATCGCCGAACGCCTCGGCATCGACGCGTATCACCTGCTGGAAGAGATGGCCAGCCGGGTGCCCGCCGGTTCGTGGGGCGTGATGCCAATCTTCTCCGACGCTATGCACTTTAAGCAGTGGTATCACGCCGCGCCGTCGTTTATTAACCTCTCCATCGATGCAGAAAAATGCAATAAAGCCACGCTGTTTCGCGCGCTGGAAGAGAACGCCGCTATTGTCTCGGCCTGTAACCTGGCGCAGATCTCACGCTTCTCAGGCGTGCAATTCGACAGCCTGGTATTTGCTGGCGGCGGCGCAAAAGGGGCACTGTGGAGCCAGATTTTAAGCGACGTTACCGGTTTGCCGGTGCGCGTACCGGAAGTGAAAGAAGCGACCGCACTGGGCTGCGCGATTGCGGCTGGTTTCGGTGCCGGGCTGTATGACGACATGGCGGCAACCGGCGAGCGGCTGGTACGCTGGAGCCAGACCTACATGCCAAACCAGGCGCATCGCGAGCTGTACGACGACATGATGCTAAAGTGGCAAAAAATCTATGCCGATCAGCTAGGCCTGGTCGATAGTGGGCTGACGACGTCAATGTGGCGCGCGCCCGGCCTTGCGGAAAAAGCCTGACTTACCTCCTCACACGGCCCCTTTTCCCCTGCGGGAAGCGGGGTCACTATTTTGAATTCCATCACAATCATTATCTCCCGCTTTTCCCTTTTTGACGGCGAAGGCTAAAGTAGAACTCATCCGACCACATAACAATAATTTTACACTGGAAGCGCGCATGAGCCATTACCCGTCGTTATTCACCCCACTCGATCTGGGCTTTACTACGTTGAAAAACCGTGTATTGATGGGATCGATGCACACCGGTCTGGAGGAGCGCCCGGATGGTGCTGAGCGACTGGCAGCTTTCTATGCGGAACGCGCACGCCACGGCGTAGCGCTGATTGTGACTGGCGGAGTCGCGCCTGCACTCTCTGGCGTTACGATGGAGGGTGGTGCCGTATTGCAGGATTCCAGCCAGCTTCCGTATCATCGGCTGATCACCGATGCCGTGCATCAGGAAGGCGGCAAAATCGCGCTGCAAATTCTGCATACCGGCCGTTACAGCTATCAGCCGCATCTGGTGGCGCCGTCCGCGCTACAAGCACCGATTAACCGCTTTATGCCGCATGCCCTGAGCCACGACGAGATCCTCGCGCTGATCGAGGACTTCGCCCGTTGTGCGCAGCTGGCACAGCAGGCCGGTTATGACGGCGTGGAAATTATGGGCTCCGAAGGCTATCTGATTAATGAATTTCTCGCTACCCGCACCAACCAGCGGGAAGACGAGTGGGGAGGCGATGAAGCCCGCCGCCGCCGTTTTGTGCTGGATGTGGTGCGTGCGGTGCGCGAACGGGTCGGCCGCGAGTTTATTATTATCTACCGTCTGTCGATGCTGGATCTGGTCGCAGGCGGCGGCACACTGGAACAGACCATCACGCTGGCGCAGGCCGTCGAAGCGGCAGGCGTGAACCTCATTAATACCGGCATCGGCTGGCATGAAGCGCGGATCCCGACGATCGCCACGTCGGTTCCGCGCGGCGCCTTTAGCTGGGTGACGCGCAAACTGAAAGGGAAAGTGGGCATTCCGCTGATCACCACTAACCGCATCAACGATCCGCAGGTTGCCGAGATGATCCTGAGTAACGGCGATGCTGATATGGTGTCGATGGCGCGTCCGTTCCTTGCCGATGCCGAGCTGCTTTCTAAAGCACAAAGTGGTCGGGCAGATGAGATCAATACCTGCATCGGGTGTAACCAGGCATGTCTCGACCAGATCTTCGTCGGCAAGGTGACCTCCTGCCTGGTCAACCCGCGCGCCTGCCATGAGACGCAAATGCCGGTGCTTCCGGCGTTATGCAAGAAAAACCTTGCAGTTGTCGGCGCTGGCCCCGCCGGGCTGGCGTTTGCGGTGAATGCCGCTGCACGCGGGCACAGCGTGACACTGTTTGACGCACAGGAGGAGATCGGCGGGCAGTTTAACATTGCCAAACAGATCCCCGGCAAAGAGGAGTTTTACGAAACTCTGCGCTACTACCGGCGTATGCTCGAACTGACAGGCGTGGCGCTGTGCCTGAACCAGCGCGTCGATCCTTCGATGCTGATGCTATTCGATGAGGTGATCCTCGCCTGTGGTATCGAACCGCGTACTCCGCCAATTGAAGGCATCGATCACCCTAAGGTACTGAGCTACCTCGACGTGCTGCGCGACAAAGCCCTGGTCGGCGAAAATGTGGCGATCATCGGCTGTGGCGGGATCGGTTTTGATACCGCGATGTATTTAAGCCAGCCAGGCGAACCGACCAGCCAGAATATTGCCGAGTTTTGCGTGGAATGGGGGATCGACACCAGCCTGAGGGAGGTCGGTGGGTTGCGACCGGAAGGGCCGCAACTGGCGAAAAGCCCGCGGCGCATTGTGATGCTGCAACGTAAAGCCGGTAAGCCAGGAGAGAATCTGGGTAAAACGACTGGCTGGATCCATCGCACTACGCTGCTGTCACGCGGGGTGAAAATGATCCCGTCGGTCAGTTACCAGAAGATCGATGATGCCGGTCTGCACCTGTTGGTTGGCGGCGAACCGCAACTGCTGGCAGTGGATAATATCGTGATCTGCGCCGGTCAGGAGCCAAAGCGGGAACTGGCGGAACCGCTGCGTGAAGCGGGCAAAACGGTGCATCTGATTGGCGGCTGCGATGTGGCGCTGGAGCTGGACGCTCGTCGGGCGATTGCCCAGGGCACCACGCTGGCACTGGAGATTTAACTCGGAACGCCGGAGAACGGCTTCACCTTCTCCGGCCAGGAACAGCAGCAAACATCGCGTGCCTGATAAGCGAAGCGCCATCAGGCATGACGCTCATTCAACCGTTAGCGTTTCTTACGCATTTTCACCGCTTTTAGGATCACGAATTTGTTGTTCGTCGCGATCGTTTCGCAGTTGCCAAATACTCGCTTCAGCTTGCGGAAGTAATCCAGGTGGCGGTTGCCAACAATCCGCAGCTCGCCGCCATATTTCAGGCAAAAACGCGCATCGTTAAACATCTGCCAGGCGATGTGATCGGTGATGGCACTTTGCTGATGAAACGGTGGGTTACACAGCACCGCATCAAAGCGATCCGGCTCAATCCCGGCGAGCGAGTTGTTGATCATAAAGTCGCTGCGTGCGCTCGCTTCCGGGAGATTGCTTTCCACATTCAGCCGCGCGGATGCCACAGCCATTGCCGACTCATCGGCAAACAGCACGCGGCCAGGGTTTTGCGCCAGCAGTTGCAGGCCAATCACCCCGTTGCCGCAGCCGAGATCTACCATCTCGCCTTCTATCCCTTCCGGCAGATGTTGCAGGAAGAAGCGTGCGCCAATATCCAGCCCGCTGCGCGAAAAGACATTGGCATGATTATGGATAGTCCAGTCGGTGCCATCCAGCTTCCAGCTGGCGAGCTGTAAACCGTTAGCGAGCGCAGGCGCAGTAAAGGTGCAGTTGATCAAACGCGCCTTTTTCCATGCCAACGTGGTCGTCGTTGGGCCAAGAATTTTCTCGAACAGCGCCAGCGTCGAACTATGAATATCGCGCGCTTTCGCGCCGGCGATAATCCGCGTTTGTGGCGTCACCACGTCGCGCAGCGCGTGCAGTTGTTGCTCCAGCAACGCCAGTTGTTTCGGGACTTTGATCAGCACCAGCGCCGGGTTGGCAGGCAGCGGGCTAAGGCTGTCTTGCAGCGTGACGGCGCTTTCATCCATCGCATTGATGCGCAGGTTATGCTGCGTCGCTAATTCGGCAATGTACGAATCATTAATGCAAGCCGGGCGATGCTCCGCCAGCGCACAGGCCAGCGCACCAAAACTGTCGTTAAAGATCAGAACCGGGCCTTCGACCTCATTCACCTGCTGCAGCAGATATTCGTCCGCCGCGTCCCATGCCTGTAATGACGCCTCTTCCACGCCGACAGGAAAGCGGTCTAAAGTAAATGATTGTCCGTTTAACTCAACCTGGCTCATCGCCCCTCCGAAGTGCTAAAATTCGCGCGTTTTATCGCTTAATTATCCGGAGATGTAAACACATTTCGCCATGAATACGCTTACCTACCTTCAGGGCTATCCTGAATCCCTGCTGACGCAGGTAACCACGCTTATTGAGCAGAACCGGCTTGGCGAGGTGCTGCAAAAACGCTATCCGCTCAGCCATGACATTACCACCGATAAGGCGCTGTATCAGTACACGCAGGAGATGAAAAACCAGTATCTGCGTAACGCCTCGCCGGTCAATAAAGTGATGTACGACAGCAAAATTCATGTACTGAATAATGCGCTCGGCCTGCATACGGCGGTCTCGCGCGTGCAGGGCGGCAAGCTAAAGGCGAAAGCGGAAATCCGCGTGGCGACGGTGTTTCGCGAAGCGCCGGAAGCGTTCCTGCGGATGATTGTGGTGCATGAGTTGGCGCATCTGAAAGAGAAGGATCACAACAAAGCTTTCTATCAACTCTGCTGCCATATGGAGCCGCAATATCACCAGCTTGAGTTTGATACCCGCCTGTGGCTGACGCACCTGGCGCTGAAATAATCCCGTCTTTGCGCCGGGCAAAAAACTGGTAGTCTGTTAGCCACTCTTTTTTGCCCGCCAGGCAGACCTATGTACAACATTGATGACTTCGATCTGAAGATCCTGACGCTGCTACAGTCCAACGGCCGTTTAACCAACCAGGAGCTGAGCGAGCTGATTGGCCTCTCCGCTTCGCAGTGTTCCCGCCGCCGTATTGTGCTGGAACAGGCGCTGTGATTCCCGGCTATCACGCAAGACTCGCACCGGATGCCGCAGGCCACGAGGTGCGGTTGCCGATCTACCGGGACTAACCCACTGCTCCGTCTCCGTCAGCAAAAATGGGCAATAAGTTTATCATCTCCAGATTCTTGCAACAGAGCCTTACCAACTTTGCGACAGTGCAAAAACTTTATGACATTGGTCTGTATTTGCTAAAAGGTAAAATATTAGGGACTTGTCTTGATAAATTCGCTGGAGTACGGTAGTGCCCACTATTATTGTTCCAAAATACAAGATTTCCATTGCTGACGAATAACTCCCCGGCAAAATAGACATCACAGCCCCTGGAAACAGAGGTGTGCCCTCCTTTTGCTCTTGTTGACATCCACACTTCCCAGGGTGCTGAGACAGGGACTATAAAACAATACTCCCCATCCGCAATGTTCATATCTCCATTTCGTTTTAATATGTAATGTTTTTTATCGCAGTATATGAGTTGTATAAATTCTTGCCTTACTCGTATGTCTTCACGATTCTGTAGAGGTGTCATACCATCGCGGGAAGATAACGGCTCCATAAGGGACAGGTCATCCATGATTTCGTTTATTCGCCCCCTGATAACTGGAGTTCCCTGCGCTTTATATATAACTAGTAATGACTTTATTTTTGATATACAAGAAAAAACTCTACTTTTAGAATTTTGTGTAACTGCATGACTTAATGATAGTTTCTCATATTTCTCAAGCGAATTTTCAATTTCACTAATATAAATGTCGATGTCACTGTTTTTGCTCTCTATTCTTAACATAATGTGATTTCCTATGTATATTGTTGGGTAGTGTCCACTTCCCGTTATCTGAGACACTCCTGATTAGAGTTTTCTAACTGTTTCCGGTATATCTCAGGAGGGAGATTATTTAAACTTTCATGGGAACGGTTCTGGTTATAATCCTGCTGCCAGAACCATGCCATCTCTCTGACCTGACTTAATGATTCAAACAGGTAAGCATTTAAAAACTCCCTGCGGAATGAACCATTGAACCGTTCAATAAATCCGTTCTGCTGCGGTTTATCCGGCTGAATATGGCACAGTGTAATATGATTCTATACCCTAAATAATTCGAGTTGCAGGAAGGCAGCGACGCAGTGAATCCCCAGTCACTTACTTCAGTAAGTGACTGGGAGCCAACGCACATGCAGCTTGAAGTATAACGGGTATATTCACAGTAATTCAGCAGGTTAACTGATATAAGTTCCGGACCATTATCGACCCTGATTTGCTCGGGCAGTCCTCGTTCTTCTTTCAGCCGCTCAAGTACACGGATAACTCTGTCTGCAGGCAATGATGTATCGACTTCAATCGCCAGACATTCACGGGTTCCTTCGTAAATCATATTCAGCGTTCTGAATCGATTACCGCAATAAAGTGCATCATGCATAAAGTCCAATACCTACTGAATATCCGACTGATTCACAACAGATAACGGCTTATTCTCACATTTTGGCAACGATTTTTTAATTCTGCGTTTAAGGTTCAGGCCTGAACGACAATATACGCGATAGTCACGTTTATGACTGCAGATAACTCCCTTAAATAATAGCATTTCCAGAAACCCGCCCGAGGAGAGTCAGCCAGAACGGTCTGAATGGCATCAATCACAGCCTTATCTTTTTCCCGCCAGTCAGTGCTACGTCGATAAAAAGATGCCAGGGGTAATGAGATCAGTTTACAGGCTGAAATAACCGACAGACCTGAGGCTGTTAACAGTTCGGCACAGGATTTTTTCTCGGTTATTACCAACCCTTTTTTTTGCGAAAAGCTCCTTCATGGCATGATTTTCCAGACTGACTTCAGCAAATAACTTTTTTAACCGGGCATTCTCATTTTCAGGTTCTTTTAATCTTTTAACATTATTAGCTTCCATACCACCGTACTTAGATTTCCAATTAATGGGATGGACTACCTCCCCCCACTGCGGTTAACTGTACGAAATATGCTCAGCAGGAGAGTCACCATGAATATCGTATTTCTGGGTATTGATCTGGCTAAAAATATTTTCCAGCTTTGTGGATTAAACCAGGCTGGCAAACCGGTTTATACAAAACGTACCGGTCGAAAAGAATTGCTCCAGACGGTGGCAAATATTCCTGCATGTCTGATTGGGATCGAAGCGTCCACAAGGGCATTTTACTGGCAACGTGAATTTGAAAAACTGGGACATAGAGTAAAAGTCATTAGCCCTCAGTATGTAAAACCTTTTGTCCGTGGGCAAAAAATGACGGTAACGATGCGCAGGCGATAGCTGTGGCTCTGATGCAACCTACGATGCAGTTTGTTCCACCGAAAAGCCCTGAGCAGCAGGATATTCAGGCTCTGCACCGTGCAAGGCACGCGTATTGTCAATCACCGTACTGCGACAGTCTGTCAAATCCGAGGGCTGCTGCTTGATCGGGGAATAACAATCGGTGCGGCAGTCTCAAGAGTTCGTCGTGCCGTTCCACTTATCCTTGAAGATGCAGAAAATGGTCTTAGCGACAGAATGCGCAGGACGATTGCAGAACTTTATGACCTCTTTAACGACTTTGGTCGTCGTATAAACTTTTTTTGATAAAGAAATTGATGTTGTGTTCAGGCACTCAGAAGCCTGTCAGCGCATTGCCAAAGTGAAAGGTATTGGTCCTAAAACAGCCACGGCCGTTGTTGCTGCTATTGGCAAAGGAACTGAATTTAAGAATGGTCGTCACTTTGCTGCATGGCTTGGTCTGGTTCCATGCCAGCACTCGAGTGGCGACAGGCAGGTGCTGATGAATATGACGAAAAAAGGCGACAAGCATCTACGGACACTTTTTATTCATGGTGCCCGCGCTGTCGTCAGAGTTGCCACGAATAACAAGGATGGTTGCCTGCATCAGTGGGTTAACCAGTTGAAGGAACGGCGCGGGTTTAATAAAACGACCGTGGCAGTTGCTAACAAGAACGCGAGAATAATCTGGTCGATGCTGAGAAATGATACCGGGTATCAGGCAGTTGGAAGTTAGTACCCAGCCAGAAGAGTTGCAGTGTACTAAAAAATGGTGACAGGCTGCACCTGCATAATCGGAACCTGATTATTATATTGACCTCAGAGGCCGTCCAGTTGTTGAGGCGATTGTGTGCGGATTACCCATTTGGGCACAGGTTAGTATTACTGATGCCGGATAGATGTAAGCAACAACCCAAAACCAGATTCAGTACTTGCAAAACGGAGGTAGTCCATAGATGTAGTAAGTCGCATTACTTATGCCATTCTGACGGCAGATTTCTTCAACTTTAAGACCGGAATCAGCCAGCTTTAGGATGTTAACGATCTGGGTTTCAGTAAAACGTGCTTTTTTCATGTGGACCTCTGCAAATGTTAAAGCAGAAAATCTAATTGTAGCTGTCTCATTTTAGGGGGAGTGGACAGTAGGATCACCCCGTACCTGCGGGCTTTAATGCCGCTACGTTCTCCGCTTTACTGCTGAACGAGGCGCATGTGCTGGTTGCGCCGGGTTCTGGCTTTGGTAAAGTAGGCGAGCAGTTTATTCGTATCAGCCTGACGGCCAGCGATGAGGCGCTCGAAACCGCGCTTTCGCGTATTGCCGCGCTGCGTCTCTTTCCCGGTTGAGGCCATTTGTGCTTCTGCGTAGCAGTGCACTGGTTTTGTCATTTTGACGTGGTAGAGTGCACAAAGACCCCATTTACGGAGAAATTGCGCCCTTATGATACGTTTCGCTGTCATAGGTACAAACTGGATCACCCGCCAGTTTGTCGACGCCGCCCATGAGACGGGCAAATATAAACTCACCGCCGTTTTTTCCCGCAGCCTTGAACAAGCGCAAACGTTCGCCAACGACTACCCAGTAGAACATCTGTTTACCTCGCTGGAAGATATGGCGAAAAGCGATGCCATTGACGCGGTGTATATTGCCAGCCCGAATTCTCTGCATTTCCCGCAGACCCGGCTGTTTCTGAGCCACAAAAAGCATGTGATCTGTGAAAAACCGCTGGCTTCGAACTTACTGGAAGTCGAAGCGGCGATTGCCTGTGCGCGGGAAAATCAGGTGGTACTGTTTGAAGCCTTCAAAACCGCCAGTCTGCCGAACTTCATCCTGCTGAAACAGTCGCTGGCAAAAGTGGGCAAAGTGCGAAAAGCCTTTATCAACTACTGCCAGTACTCTTCGCGTTACCAGCGTTATCTGGATGGCGAAAACCCGAATACCTTTAATCCGTCGTTCTCTAACGGTTCGATTATGGATATCGGCTTTTACTGTCTGGCATCTGCGGTAGCGCTGTGGGGCGAGCCGCACAGCGTGCAGGCCACCGCCAGCCTGCTCGACAGCGGCGTTGATGCGCACGGCGTAGTGGTGATGGATTACGGTGATTTCAGCGTCACGCTGCAACACTCGAAAGTGAGCGACTCCGTTTTGCCAAGCGAAATCCAGGGTGAAGCCGGTTCGCTGGTGGTGGAAAAGATCTCCGAATGCCAGAAAGTGTCGTTCGTGCCGCGCGGCAGTAAAGCGCAGGAGCTGACGCAGCCGCAGCATATCAACACCATGCTCTATGAAGCGGAGACCTTTGCTCGGCTGGTGGAAGAGAATGAGATCAACCATCCGGGGCTGGCCATCAGCCGTACCACGGCCAAACTGCAAACGGAAATCCGCCGTCAGACTGGCGTGAAATTCCCGGCAGATGATGTCGGCGTCGAACTCACTGCGTAAAGGTTCGTAAACCAGGGAAGCCGAATCATTGACGGCACCAATGGACTGACATATTTTGTTACTCGCAAAGGGGAGTAACTTCATTGCCGGTGGATCGTCATTACGATGCGTTACCGCATCCGGTCGCCGGGCGTCTTCACAGACGTAAGTGAGACCTTGCCGGAAGGCGAGACTCCCTGCATCTAAAGCAAGCGGCTAACGTCTTTCGACGTTAGCCGTTTTTTGTTTTAGGTAAGGAATTCACTATGAATACAGTCGGTACACCGATGTTATGGGGCGGGTTCGCTGTCGTGGTCGCGATTATGCTGGCCATCGATCTCTTATTTCAGGGACGACGCGGCGCGCATACCATGTCCATGAAGCAAGCGGCCGTATGGTCGATCGTCTGGGTTAGCCTCTCGTTACTCTTCAATGCTGCGTTCTGGTGGTATCTGACGCAAACCGAAGGGCGCGCGGTGGCAGATACACAGGCGCTGGCTTTTCTCACCGGTTACCTGATTGAAAAAGCGCTGGCAGTAGATAACGTCTTTGTCTGGCTGATGCTGTTCAGCTACTTTGCGGTTCCGGTTGCGCTCCAGCGGCGGGTGTTGGTTTACGGCGTACTCGGTGCGATTGTGCTACGTACCGTGATGATCTTCGCCGGTAGCTGGCTGATCACGCAATTCTCATGGTTGTTGTACGTGTTTGGCGCTTTCCTGCTGTTTACAGGTGTAAAGATGGCGCTGGCGAAAGAAGATGAAACTGGGATCGGTGATAAGCCGCTGGTGCGCTGGTTGCGCGGGCATTTGCGCATGACGGATCGCATCGAAAACGAACATTTTTTCGTGCGTAAAAAGGGGCTGTTGTTCGCCACGCCGCTTTTACTGGTGCTGATTCTGGTGGAGTTGAGCGATGTGATTTTTGCCGTCGACAGCATTCCGGCGATCTTTGCGGTGACCACCGATCCTTTTATCGTACTGACCTCAAATCTGTTCGCGATTCTGGGCCTGCGCGCCATGTACTTCCTGCTGGCAGGCGTCGCGGAGCGTTTCTCAATGCTGAAGTACGGGCTTTCGGTGATCCTGGTGTTTATTGGCATCAAGATGCTAATCGTGGATTTCTTCCATATTCCGATCGACATTTCGCTGGGTGTGGTCGGCGGGATCCTGGCGCTGACGCTGCTGCTCAACGCCTGGCTTAACTACCATAACGACAAGAAAAAAGCGCAGGAATAAACCCAAACCTGCCGTCAGCGGGCGGCAGGCTCTTTATGCAGCACCGCGGTTTCGACTTTAAACGGATCGATGCCGCGTCGCTGCATACGCCAGAAACGGATAATGTTCAGACCGTTCATCACCAGAAAGCTGCCTTCGATCAACGTACCGCCAATCGATCCGAGCCAAAAGTTGTGGACCACCCAGCATCCGGTCGAACACCAAATAACACAGCGCATCGGCAAACCTTTAAAGCGGAACAGCGCCCAGGTGCTGACGATCGTTCCCGCCACCGGCAACAGCTCGATCGGATTGTGGAATTTTGCCAGCCCCAGCCCGCCGGTCAGCACAATGAACAGCACCATCACCCACACATTGCGGGTGCGCAGCGTGATCAGCGTTCGTATTGCGTTGAGCATGGCGCTCGATCCGGCGGGAAATGCGCCCATGAGAAAAAAGTGCACGCCGATAATGGCGCTGTAGAGCGAGAGCTGCTTTTTGAAGCGGCGCTCATCACGATTGATGAAGGTTGTAACACCAATCAGAAAGGCAATGACACCAACGCCCTGGGCAAGCCAATACGCGGTCATGAAAAATCCTTGTCGGGTCCAAAATAGAAGATGTTACAACGTGCCAGCGCTAACGTATTTACCAAAAACAGTTCGCACCAGAGCTGCGTTAGCGCGGCCCTGGCGCGAAAGAGAAAGGTCAATCAGAGTGTAACGCCGCTTTTGAAAATGGCTAACTCACGGAAGTCGTTCTTCTCGTTACAGGTTTGCTTACCGTTAGCGATATCGACAATCACATCAACAAACTCGTTCAACAATTGCGGCATCGCTTTGCCATGAATCAGCTGACCTGCGTCGAAGTCGATCCAGTGTTTTTTCTTCCCGGCCAGTTCGCTGTTGGTGGCGATTTTCACCGTCGGCACAAAACCGCCGTACGGCGTACCGCGACCGGTACTGAACAGCACCATATGGCAGCCAGCGCCTGCCAGTGCGCTGGTGGCAACGGCATCGTTACCCGGCGCGCTCAGCAGATTCAGGCCGTGGGTTTTCAGACGCTCGCCGTAGCGCAACACGTCCACTACCTGGCTGGCCCCTGCTTTTTGCGTACAGCCGAGGGACTTCTCTTCCAGCGTGGTGATACCGCCTGCTTTGTTACCCGGCGATGGGTTCTCATAGATCGGCTGATTGTGGGCGATAAAGTACTGTTTGAAGTCGTTCACCATGGTGACGGTCTTCTCAAAGGTGCTTTCATCGCGGCAATGGCTCATCAGAATACGCTCAGCACCGAACATTTCCGGCACTTCGGTCAGCACGGTGGTGCCGCCGTTACCGATCACATAATCGGAGAAACGACCAAGCATCGGGTTCGCGGTAATACCGGACAGGCCGTCTGAGCCGCCACACTCCAGACCGAATTTCAGCTCGCTCAGTTTACCCGACTCACGTTTGTCGTTACGCATTGCCTGATAGAGCGCATGCAAATGTTCAAGCCCGGCTTCCACTTCGTCGTCCTGGTGTTGGCAAACCATAAAGTGAACGCGTTCCGGGTCGAACTCACCCAGCGTCTCGCGGAAAGCATCGACCTGGTTGTTTTCGCAACCCAGACCAATCACCAGCACCGCTCCGGCGTTCGGATGACGTACCATGTTTTGCAGCATGGTGCGGGTGTTGATGTGGTCGTCGCCCAACTGAGAACAACCATAGGTATGGCTGAACAGGTAGACGCCGTCGATACCTTCAGCATCTTGGGTCTCTTTCAGGAAACGATTCTGGATCTGACGGGCGATGCCGTTAACACAGCCCACGGTCGGCAGGATCCACAGTTCGTTGCGGATCCCGACTTCACCATTTGCGCGACGGTAGATCTGAATGTCCCGGTCCACCGCCTGGGCGCCTTCATCCTGAAAATCAGGTTGATAGCTATACTCGTCCAGATCGCTCAGATTAGTACGCGCATTATGGGAATGAATGTGCTCGCCCGCCGCGATATCTGATGTCGCATGACCAATTGGCAGACCATACTTGACAACATTTTCACCTTCGGCAATGGCTTGCAGAGCAAACTTGTGCCCGCGCACCACTGCCTGGCGCAGCCGAACGGTCTGGTTGTCGGCAACGACTTCCGTCCCTTCGGCGAGATCCGCCAGTGCTACCGCCACGTTATCCAGCGAATGGATCTTGATGTATTGCATATCAACCTCAAACGGCCTTAGTTCAGTTCAATCGCGAAGTAATCACGCGCATTGTTAAAGCAGATATTTTTCACCATCTCGCCCAGCAACTGGATATCTGCCGGCGCTTCGCCTGCTTCCACCCAGCGGCCAATCATCTGGCACAGAATACGGCGGAAGTATTCGTGACGGGTGTAAGACAGGAAGCTGCGGCTGTCGGTCAGCATGCCGACGAAACGGCTCAGCAGGCCGAGCTGCGCGAGCTGGGTCATCTGACGTTCCATGCCATCTTTCTGGTCGTTAAACCACCAGCCGGAGCCGAACTGCATTTTGCCCGGCATACCTTCCCCCTGGAAGTTGCCGACCATGGTGCCCAGCACTTCATTGTCGCGCGGGTTCAGGCAGTACAGGATCGTTTTCGGCAGCAGATTCTCTTCATTCTGCTTGCTCAGCAGTCTGGATAGCTCTTCCGCCAGCGGACGGTCATTGATGGAGTCAAAGCCGACATCCGGCCCCAGCAGTTTGAACTGACGCTGGTTGTTGTTACGCAATGCGCCAATGTGGTACTGCTGCACCCAACCGCGACGTGAGTATTCCGTGCCCAGCCAAACCAGTACTGCCGTTTTGAACTGCGCGACCTCTTTTTCGCTCAGGCCTTCACCGGCCAGGCGGCGGGCCAGGATGCTATCCAGCTCTGCTTCGCTGGCTTCGGCAAACAGCACAACATCCAGTGCGTGGTCGGAAACTTTACAGCCATGCGCAGCAAAGTGATCCAGACGTTTGGCCAGTGCAGTTTGCAGATCGGCAAAACGGCGAATGTCGGTATCAGACACTTCACCCAGTTTCGCCATGTAATCGTTAAAGGTCGCCTGTTCAATGTTGAATGCTTTATCCGGACGCCAGCTCGGCAGCACTTTGACACTGAAAGCTTTGTCTTTGGCGACAGAAGCGTGATGCTCCAGAGAATCGATCGGATCGTCAGTGGTGCCGACCATTTTCACATTCATCTGCTGCATAATGCCGCGCGCAGAGAATTTATCCTGCGCCAGCAGTGCATTGCCCTGCTCCCAGATTTCATCCGCTGTCGCCGGAGAAAGCAGCTTACCTGTAATACCAAATGGGCGACGCAACTCAAGATGTGTCCAGTGGTATAACGGGTTACCGATCGTGTGCGGCACTGTTGCCGCCCAGGCATCAAACTTTTCACGATCGGACGCATCGCCAGTACACAGACGCTCAGGCACACCATTGGTACGCATCGCGCGCCACTTGTAGTGGTCACCTTTCAGCCAGATGTCATACAGATTTTTAAAACGGTAGTTTTCAGCGATCTGTTGCGGCGGTAAGTGGCAGTGGTAGTCGAAAATAGGTTGGTCTTTAGCGTAGTCGTGGTACAGGCGGCGCGCATATTCGGTATCTAATAGAAAATCTTCAGTCATAAACGGGGTCATTATCGTCTTCCTCTCAACGAGTGCGTCTGATGTTTACCTTTAATGCTGACAAAGTTATCACACCAATTTCTATAGACCGAAGATATTTTCGTGAGTTGGATCAATAAAAGCAGACAAAGATTATCTCTTCTGCGCGATAAAAACCCCGCAGAACCGCGCCAAATCTGGCTTCGCCCGGCAAAGTTAAAGACCACACAAAGAAAAACTCTTTTGTGATATCACTCACCTTTTCAAGTTGTATGACAAGTTATCTTTCAGCCGTCGAACACATAGCCGACGGAATGCATTCCCGATAACTCATTAAATCGGTCTTGACGGTACGGATGCCGGATTAAAAAACGCTTACTTGTGGCAAGGTTTGGGCCGTACCTGGGGACTCTCCTGGTTACGTCCTCCCGTTTTCATCCTCCGAACACGATCGAAGGGTGACCGCGCAAGCGGTAATAACATAACGATGAGGTTTACATGCGTAAAATCAAAGGATTACGTTGGTACATGATAGCGCTGGTGACGGTCGGCACCGTATTGGGCTATCTGACACGTAACACAGTGGCAGCCGCGGCTCCGACATTAATGGAAGAGCTGCACATTTCTACCCAGCAATATTCTTACATCATTGCAGCGTATTCCGCGGCTTATACCGTTATGCAGCCTGTTGCCGGCTATGTGCTGGATATTTTGGGCACCAAAATTGGTTACGCCTTCTTCGCAATTACCTGGGCTATATTCTGCGGCGCAACCGCGCTGGCAGGCAGTTGGGGCGGCCTGGCGCTGGCGCGTGGTGCGGTCGGTGCGGCTGAAGCGGCAATGATTCCGGCAGGCCTGAAAGCCGCGTCTGAATGGTTCCCGGCGAAAGAACGTTCTATCGCAGTCGGCTACTTCAACGTTGGTTCTTCTATCGGCGCCATGATCGCTCCGCCGTTGGTAGTGTGGGCAATTGTGATGCACAGCTGGGAAATGGCATTCATCATCTCTGGTGTGCTGAGTTTCGCATGGGCCATGGCATGGTTGTTCTTCTATAAACACCCGCGCGACCAGAAAAAACTGAGCGAAGAAGAACGCGAATACATCATTAGCGGTCAGGAAGCACAGCACCAGACCAATAACGGCAAGAAAATGTCCGTCTGGCAGATTCTGGGCACCCGTCAGTTTTGGGGTATCGCACTGCCGCGCTTCCTGGCGGAACCGGCCTGGGGTACCTTCAACGCCTGGATCCCGCTGTTCATGTTTAAGGTGTACGGTTTCAACCTGAAAGAAATCGCCATGTTCGCCTGGATGCCGATGCTGTTCGCTGACCTGGGTTGTATCGTGGGTGGTTACCTGCCGCCGTTGTTCCAGCGCGTGTTTGGTGTCAACCTGATCGTTTCCCGTAAAATGGTGGTGACCATGGGCGCGCTGCTGATGATCGGCCCAGGCATGATTGGCCTGTTCACCAGCCCGTACGTTGCAATCGGCCTGCTGTGTATCGGTGGTTTTGCTCACCAGTCCCTGTCCGGCGCACTGATTACGCTCTCTTCCGACGTCTTTGGTCGTAATGAAGTGGCGACGGCAAACGGTCTGACTGGTATGGCTGCCTGGACCGCAAGTACGATGTTCGCTCTGGTAGTCGGCGCGCTCGCGGATACCATTGGTTTCAGCCCGCTGTTCGCTGTGCTGGCGCTGTTTGACCTGATGGGTGCCGTGGTGATTTGGACTGTGCTGAAAAACCAGACCGCCGATGAGGTGGTGAATCATACGGTTGGCGGAACCGCTGAGCAAAATTAGCGATTCACGGAAGTATGACGAAACAATGTAAAAGCCGCCTCAGGGCGGCTTTTACATCAGAGATGATGGTGAGAGTGTTGTAAAAGTGGTATAACAAATCTACTCTCGCCTTTCTTTCCCCTGGAGCTTATATGGAAATTACCGAGTCACGTCGTTTGTACCAACAACTTGCCGCCGAGCTTAAGAGCCGTATCGAGCAAGGTGTGTATCTTGTGGGAGACAAACTGCCCGCTGAGCGCTTTATTGCCGATGAGAAAAGCGTCAGTCGGACCGTGGTTCGCGAAGCCATTATTATGCTGGAAGTGGAAGGGTACGTTGAAGTTCGCAAAGGCTCCGGCATCCATGTCATTTCCAGCCAGGCGCGCCATACACAAGCGCCGGATGAAAGCCTGGAGTTTGCCAATTACGGCCCATTTGAACTGTTGCAGGCACGTCAGCTTATCGAGAGTAATATCGCTGAATTCGCCGCCACTCAGGTGACGAAACAGGACATTATGAAGCTGATGGAAATCCAGGATAACGCCCGCAAAGAGAAGTGCTTCCGCGATTCAGAATGGGATTTGCAATTCCATGTTCAGGTCGCACTGGCAACGCAAAATAGCGCACTGGCGGCGATTGTCGAGAAGATGTGGACACAGCGCGTACATAACCCGTACTGGAAAAAGCTGCACGACCATATTGATTTACGCACCGTCGATAACTGGTGTGACGATCATGACCAAATTCTGAAGGCGCTGATCCGCAAAGATCCCCACGCGGCGAAAGTGGCGATGTGGCAACATCTGGAAAACACTAAACAGATGCTGTTTAACGAAACCAGCGATGATTTTGAGTTCAACGCTGACCGCTACCTGTTTGCCGAAAACCCGGTGGTCCATCTTGACGCTGCCGCTACCGGCACGAAATAAAAACCGCTATCCAGGCGCACACTTACGCTGCGCCGTCCCCTTTTGGGGTCAGTGAATGGTATAGAGTGTCAGCCTTTGTAAATACCCTCGCCACCCGCTCTCCAGGCAAGCAAAATCGCTTGCGAGCGTTATTCTGACTGACGCACACGGTCAGTTTTTGTTACAATTAGATGCATTTCGCCATTGAATGAGCTAGCGCTTACTCACAGCGTCTTTTAGCTGGATAACAATTGCACCCGGATGTGCCATGCGCGGTCATAATATATTAGAGTCCGCCGCCGTGTTGTTCTGTGCCAGTAACAGACCTGACGTAAACCGATGTACCAGGAACACCGAATGGAACTTTTAAGCCAATTACTTCATGCTCTCTGGAGCCAGGATTTCGAAACGCTTTCCCATCCCGGCATGATCGGCATGCTCTATTTTGTTTTATTTGTCATCTTATTTCTGGAAAACGGTCTGCTTCCGGCGGCGTTTCTGCCTGGTGATAGTCTTCTGGTGCTGATCGGCGTGTTGATCGCCAAAGGCGCGCTGGGCTACCCACAGACCATCATCCTTCTGACCGTTGCGGCCAGCCTTGGCTGCTGGCTGAGCTACATCCAGGGGCGATGGCTTGGCAATACGCGCATCGTGCAAAACTGGCTGTCGCATCTGCCCTCACATTATCACCAGCGCGCGCACCACCTGTTCCATAAGCATGGACTTTCCGCACTATTAATCAGTCGTTTTATTGCCTTTGTTCGCACATTGTTGCCAACGATTGCCGGTCTTTCCGGTCTGAGTAATGCACGCTTTCAGTTCTTCAACTGGATGAGCGGCCTGCTGTGGGTGTTGATTCTGACATCGCTCGGTTACCTGCTAGGTAAGACGCCGGTGTTTCGTAAGTATGAAGATGCACTGATGTCCTGCCTGATGTTGCTTCCGGTCGTATTGCTGGTGATTGGCCTGGTCGGCTCGCTGGTGGTGCTGTGGAAGAAAAAATATCGCGATCGAGGCTAAGAACATGGAATTGCAACGTCCCTTCCTGCGCCGGTTATTAATGGGTTTAATGACAATGGCGATTTTCAGCGCCATGTTTATGGCCTGGGCGACGCTGCAAAACCGCGACTCCACGCTGGCAATTCGCCCGGCGATGCAGAACGTCAGCGTGCCGGATGGTTTCTCCGTCTGGCATCATCTGGACGCTAACGGCATACAATTCAAAAGTATTACGCCGAAAAACGATACGCTATTGATTACTTTCGAATCCAGCGATCAAAGCGCAGCGGCGAAAGCAGTCCTCGATCGTACCTTGCCCCGTGGCTATATCATCGCTGCCCAGGATGATAACAACGGCCAACCCTCCGCGTGGATGACGCTTCTGCGTAATACCACTCACCGATTCGGTTAATCCTTCCAGGATTCTGAATCTTTTCACTCACTTTGGTGTTTAGCGGTTTACTTACTATGCTTGAGTAAACGGAACCAGGGTTCACTTTGTACAACTGGATGCTGGCGCAACGACCGTTTCGCTGGTCAACAATGGAAAGAACGTTTCGATGATGAAAAACCACATCGCACTGGCGCTGGCTCTTCTTTCTCTGAGTGCTGTTGCACAAGCTGCAACACCCTGTCAGGAGAAAGAACATGATATCCAGCGTGAAATCAGTTATGCCGAAAAGCATAACAACCAGAGCCGAATTGAGGGACTGAAAAAGGCGCTGCATGAAATGCGCACTCACTGTTCAGATACCCAACTCCGCGCCGCCCACCAGAAAAAAATAGCTGAACAGAAAGAAGAAATTGCCGAGCGTCGTCACGATCTGGCGGAAGCAAAGCAGAAAGGCGATGCGGAGAAAATAAGCAAACGCGAACACAAGCTGAAAGAAGCACAGCTTGAGTTGAAAGAGCTGGAGGCTCGCGATTACTGATTTTTAAGGACGTTACCACTCACTCACCTGGAGAAAATTATGTCAAAAAATAATACCGATGATTTGCGCGCTGAACTGAAATCCCTTGCGGATACGCTGGAAGAAGTGCTGAGTAATTCTGGTGAAAAATCTAAAGAAGAGCTGAGTAAATTACGGGGAAAAGCTGAGCAGGCTTTGCGTGACAGCCGTCATCGCCTCAGCGAAACGAGCGATGTAATCGCCAAACAAACGCGTGAAGCCGCCGCTCGTACGGATGAATATGTTCGTGAAAACCCATGGGCCAGTGTAGGCATCGGCGCCGCTATTGGGGTAGCGCTGGGCGTGCTGCTGACGCGTCGTTGATATGACGGAGCCACGACACGCGCAGGGGCCAGGCAAAAGTGCGCTGGGGATTGGTCAGCGAATTCTGACGATCCTTGTAGAGATGGTTGAGACCCGCCTGCGGCTGGCGGTTGTCGAGCTGGAAGAAGAGAAAGCCAATCTGTTCCAGTTGTTGATGATGCTGGGTCTGACCATTCTTTTTGCCGCATTTGGCCTGATGAGTCTGATGGTGCTGATTATTTGGGCCATTGATCCGCAATATCGCCTGAATGCGATGATTGCTACCACGGTAATGTTACTGGTGCTGGCGCTGATTGGCGGCATCTGGACGCTACGCAAAGCGCGCGCATCAACACTGCTGCGCCATACTCGGCAAGAGCTTGAAAATGACCGCACCCTGCTAAAGGACGATAAATCGTGAGCAGCAAAGCAGAGCGTCTGAAACGTAAAGCGCGCTTGCTCAGCGAGATCCAGCAGCAACGGCTGGATCTCACCGCCGGGCGTCGCGACTGGCTTGCAGCGACCAGCCCTTATGATCGCGGCTGGAATACCCTGCTCAGCCTGCGTTCATGGGCATTAATTGGTAGCAGTGCGCTCGCTGTCTGGTCGGTTCGCCATCCTAATATACTGGTGCGCTGGGGTAAACGCGGTCTCGGCATCTGGAGCCTGTGGCGCCTGGTTAAAACCACGCTCAACTCACCACGTTAATGCTTTAAGGGCGGTCGCGATGATCGCCCTTCTCTTCTTACTCAGTTTTTTTGAAAAAATTAGACAGTTTTCCTTGCTAACAATCTTTTCCCGCCACGATTACTATCCTCTCCATCGACAGCAAGCACGCGGCAACTTCCCGTAATTGCACACTATTTACTGATAGCCGCGGTAGTGGCCCTCTGGAGAAAAAGATGAAAAAATTAGAAGATATTGGTTTTCTGGTCGCACGTATCCTGATGCCGATTCTGTTTATCGTGGCTGGCTGGGGGAAAATTACCGGTTATGCAGGTACGCAGCAATATATGGAAGCAATGGGCGTGCCGGGATTCCTGCTGCCGTTGACCATCCTGCTTGAGTTCGGCGGCGGTCTGGCGATCCTGTTCGGTTTCCTGACCCGCACCACCGCGCTGTTCACTGCGGGTTTCACACTGCTGACCGCATTCATCTTCCACAATAACTTTGCGGAAGGGGTGAACTCGCTGATGTTTATGAAAAACCTGACCATCGCTGGCGGCTATCTGCTGCTGGGTATCACCGGTCCTGGTGCCATCAGCATCGACCGCGTACTGAATAAAAAATGGTAAGCACTCTATACTGAGTAAAGAGATCAAAGCGAGGAGTTCACTCCTCGCTTTTTTGCTATCAGAAGGGGGAAGCAAGCAAAATGGGACAACTGATTGATGGCGTCTGGCACGACACCTGGTATGACACAAAATCCACCTGTGGGCAGTTTAAGCGCTCTGTTTCCGCATTTCGCAACTGGCTCACTGCCGATGGCGCGCCTGGCCCATCCGGTGAAGGGGGCTTCGCCGCAGAGAAAGATCGCTACCATCTCTATGTTTCGCTGGCTTGCCCGTGGGCGCACCGTACTCTGATCCTACGTAAACTGAAAGGCCTGGAACCGTTTATCTCTGTTTCCGTAGTTCACCCATTGATGCTGGAAAATGGCTGGACGTTTGATGACGATTTCCCGGCGGCGACCGGTGATACCCTCTATCAGCACGAATTTCTCTATCAGCTTTATCTGCATGCCGATCCGCACTACAGCGGCCGCGTCACCGTGCCGGTGCTGTGGGATAAAAAGAATCACACCATTGTCAGTAATGAATCAGCGGAAATTATCCGCATGTTCAATACCGCTTTTGACGGGCTGGGCGCCAGAGCAGGGGATTACTACCCGCCAGAACTGCACGCGCAAATCGATGAGCTCAATAGCTGGATCTACGACAACGTCAACAATGGTGTCTATAAAGCAGGTTTTTCCACCAGCCAGCAGGCATACGACGAAGCCGTGGTGAACATCTTTACCTCGCTGGAACGGCTGGAGCAGATCCTGGGTCAGCACCGTTATTTGACCGGCGATCGGCTGACAGAAGCAGATATTCGTCTGTGGACCACGCTTATCCGCTTCGATCCGGTGTATGTCACCCATTTTAAATGTGATAAACACCGCATCAGCGACTATCTCAATCTGCACGGTTTTCTGCGCGATATTTACCAGATGCCGGGCGTTGCGGAAACCGTCGATTTTGCGCATATCCGCAATCACTATTTCCGCAGCCACAAGACCATCAACCCAACCGGGATCATCTCTGTCGGGCCATGGCAGAATCTGGATGAACCTCATGGGCGAGACATTCGTTTCGCCTGATCTTTCGGGCGTGTTACCGCGCGCCCAAATTATTTCTCGCCGGATTTATCGCTTTGTATTTTTGCCGTCTATTATTACTTTGATCGTTTAGAAAACAACGAATTGACAGTTGATCGAGGTTAAAAATGGACTGGTATTTTAAGGTACTGGGTAACTATGCCACCTTCCACGGACGGGCGCACCGGCGCGAGTTTTGGATGTTCGTGCTGGTCAACATCATTCTTTCCGGCGTACTGATGGTGGTGGACCACATTCTTGGCTGGCACTTTGACGGCGGGTTTGGCCCACTGAGCCTGATTTACACGTTACTGGTACTAGTACCTTCGCTGGCGGTGCAGGTTCGCCGCCTGCACGATACCGATCGCCGTGGTCGCTGGTTGTTGTTACTCCTGCTTCCGGTGCTGGGCTGGTTAATGTTACTGGCCTTTTACAGCCAGCGCAGTACGTCCGGGGAGAACCGTTTTGGGCCGCAGCCGAAAGCATTTCCCTGAAAGGGATTATTTACCGGCAAACAGCTTGGGGATTTCACGCAGGCACCAGGCTTTACCTTCACCCATGCTGTCACGACGCCACGCCATAATGATATCCACCTGGCTGGTATATTCCGGGCTCACGACCCGCAGTCGGCCTTCGGCGATATCCTGTTCCACCAGCGGGTAAGGTATTGTCGCCACGCCGAGGCCTGCCAGCAACGCCTGGCGTTTATCTTCAATGGTACTGACCGTCAGACGCGGCTGTTTGTCCAGCAGTTGTACTGTTAACACCGGCCGTTCACGGGCGGTATCCGCCACTGCCACGCCGCGGTATTTCACGCGAGTGACTTCCGACAGCGGTTCCGGCTCCTGATGAATCGGGTGATCCGGCGCGGCAACATACACATTCATTACCGAGTAGAGCTTGCGGGAGTTAATTTCCGATGAGGAACGAAAGTGCATATCCGGCGCGACAACGATATCCGCGCGCCCCTGCTCCAGACGCTCCCATGCTCCGGCCAGCACTTCGGTAATAATCGATAATTGCGTATTGGCTTTCGCCGCCAGCCTCTCCACCAGCGGGAAGAGTTCAACCGTCGGCACCAGCGCTTCGGTAACCAGCGTCAGGTGTGTTTCCCAACCACGCGCCAGCGCTTCGGCATCGGTCGTTAGTTTATCTGCCGCTTCCAGCAGCACGCGCCCGCGCTCCAGCAACATACGCCCGACGTTAGTGAATTTGGTCCGGTGGCCAGAGCGGTCAAACAGTACCACATCCAGTTCTTCTTCCAGTTTTTGCATGGTGTAGCTGAGTGCGGAAGGAACGCGCCCCAACTCATCCGCCGCAGCGGCAAAGCTTCCGCGCCGATCAATCGCATCCATCACGCGCAACGCTTCCAGCGTAAGTGCCCTTTCTTTCGACATTTATTGTTCTCATTCAGTAAATTTGAACATACCTGGCAGAATATCTGGCTAACAATGCATCGTCTATACCTTTAACATTGTTTTAAGTAAAGAGAGGTCAATAACGATGATTACTACCCGTACTGCAAAACAATGCGGACAAGCTGATTTCGGCTGGCTTCAGGCCCGTTACACTTTTTCCTTTGGACATTACTTTGACCCGAAACTGTTAGGTTATGCCTCCCTGCGCGTACTGAACCAGGAGGTCCTTGCTCCAGGTGCCTCCTTCCAGCCACGGGCCTACCCGAAAGTGGATATTCTGAACCTGATCCTTGAAGGTGAAGCGGAATACCGCGACAGCGAAGGGAACCATGTCCAGGCGAAAGCCGGTGAAGCGCTGCTTATCGCCACTCAGCCGGGCATCAGCTATAGCGAACATAACCTGAGTAAAGACAAGTCGTTAACGCGTATGCAGTTGTGGCTTGATGCCTGTCCGGAGCGCGAAAACCCACCGGTGCAGAAAATGACGATTGCCGATGCATCGCAACAACTGCTCGCGTCGCCGGATGGCGGCGAGGGAAGTTTGCAACTGCGTCAGCAAGTGTGGCTGCACCATATCGAGTTGAAAAAAGGCGAGGAGCTGACAATTCAGTTACATGGCCCGCGCGCCTATCTGCAATCGATCCACGGTACGGTACATGCCGTAACGCATTGCGAAGCGAAGGAAGCCCTGACCTGCGGCGACGGCGCTTTTATTCGTGATGAGGCTAACATAACGTTAGTTGCCGACACGCCGTTACGCGCTTTGCTGATAGATTTACCAGTGTGATAGTTATGTTTTAGCAGGTGAGTATATGAATAGCAGCGTAACTAAAATATCTTTCGAGAGCGTCCACACCCAGCCTGCGCTCCATGAACCGCTTCCGGTCTTTGGGTTTGAAGAGATGCTTACCGAGCTGGAAGCTATCGTCGCCGAAGCCGAAATCCGGCTGGCCGAAGAAAATGCCGCCTGATCTCCAGCCCCCCGGTTTATGCCGGGGCATTTTTATGCTTTTCCCCAGCGATAAGTCTCTACGGCAATAAAGCCATTCGGCCGTCTTTTCACTCCATGGCAGTCTGTCCGAAACCATCGCCCACGACCCCGTGATGATCGCCACCCGGCTAGCATCCGGAGCAGGCAACGTTTCGCCCTCAAAAACGCGCACAATGTCCACTTCGTCCTGCGAATATCCAAGTAGCTCACAAAACCAAAGCGGAATATCGCCATGAACCTGGCGTAGCGGTTCCGGGGCACTTCCCACCTGAATGATGAGTACTGACTTTTGTTCCATAGCGGCAACGACTCCCGTAGCAATAAAACCTTTCTGAAACAGAGTAACGCTTTCCGTCATACGCACAGATGGATATTTTTTTATAGGGTTAGAAGCAATTGAGCTTAAGGGAACAGTACGATGTTATTGATGGTCGTGGAGTTGTAAAATCGCAGGTCAGGGAGTCGGTCTGATAATGCATCACCGCCATCAGGCAATTTGCCGGATGGTGCTGCGCTTATCCAGCCTACAAAACGGCGTGGACAGCCATTCATCTCTCGCCGCAGAGCCGCAGAAAAGCAAAAACCCGCCGAAGCGGGTTTTTACCTGAAAAATTGAAACTGACCGATAAGCCGGGTTCTGTCGTGGACAGTCATTCATCTAGGCCAGCAATCGCTCACTGGCTCAAGCAGCCTACCCGGGTTCAGTACGGGCCGTACCTTGTGAACCCCTATTTGGCCTTGCTCCGGGTGGAGTTTACCGTGCCGCGAACTGTTGCCAGACGCGCGGTGCGCTCTTACCGCACCCTTTCACCCTTACCTGATCCCACTTGCGCGGGCCATCGGCGGTTTGCTCTCTGTTGCACTGGTCGTGGGCTTACGCCCCCCAGGCGTTACCTGGCACCCTGCCCTATGGAGCCCGGACTTTCCTCCCCTGCGCCTGTCTCCCCGAAAGGACGACGACGCAGCGGCGACTGTCTGGTCAGCTTCGGCGCGCAGTATAGTGGGTTTGCACGCGCCTGTCACCCTTCCGTCAACATTCCGACCTGCAATGTGGCCGCAATATTGCGTGACGCGTGATAAATATTGTCAAACGCGCCGCGAAACGCCTCTTCCAGCGTGGTAATGCTGGTCAACACGCTGAACACCGCATCGATACCGTAATGATGAACCACGCCGACATCGCTGGTCAGACAGCCGGCAATACCGATTACGGGTTTATGGTATTTTTTAGCAACGTGCGCCACGCCGACCGGCACTTTGCCGTGAATGCTCTGACTGTCGATACGCCCTTCGCCGGTCACCACCAACGTACAGTCATGAATATGCTCTTCGAGATTCAACGCCTGGGTTACAATCTCAATACCGCTGCGCAATTCCGCGCCGAGAAAAGCCATCAGCGCTGCGCCCATACCGCCTGCCGCACCGGAACCAGGAACCTCTTTCACATCCACTTGCAGCGATTTTTTGATGACGTCGGCGAAGTGACTAAGGTTTCGATCCAGCTCAACGATCAGCGCTTCGGTGGCCCCTTTTTGCGGCCCAAAAATACGCGATGCGCCCTGCTCGCCGGTCAGTGGGTTAGTCACATCGCAGGCCACGCGAATCGTACAATCGCTCAGACGCGGATCCAGCCCGGAAATATCAATCGCATTCAGGCTCATCAGACTGCCGCCGCCGTAACCAATCTCGGTGCCGTTCGCATCGGTCAGTTTGGCGCCCAGCGCCTGTACCATACCCGCACCGCCATCGTTGGTCGCACTGCCGCCAATGCCAATAATAATGTTGGTCGCCCCATGTTCCAGCGCATGCAAAATAAGTTCCCCGGTACCGCGCGAAGTGGTAATCCAAGGGTTACGTAATTCCGGTGACACCAGCGCCAGACCGCTGGCCGCCGCCATTTCAATAAAAGCAGTTTTCCCGTCGCAGGACATCCCCCACCGGGCATCAACATCATCCCCCAGCGGGCCTGTAACGTGCGCGGTGTGCACAGTACCTTTAGTGGCGGCAATCATGGCTTCAACTGTTCCCTCACCGCCGTCGGCAACCGGAACTGACACGTAGTGAGCATCAGGGAAAATTTCCCGAAATCCTTTTTCTATCGCCTGGGCTACTTCAGTAGCAGAAAGGCTTTCTTTATAAGAGTCTGGGGCGATTACGATTTTCATAATTGTGAGCCTGATAGTGCCGCGCACTTCACCCTTCAGGCCCACTGCGGCCTGAAGATGTGGATGTATAAGAAATCCAGGGCGCAGAGCCGTGCCCTTCTTAATTAACGAGTAACTTCGATTTTCGCCAGTTTCTCGTAGTAGCAAGCAATAGCGCTATGGTCGGCGTTGCCCAGACCATCAGCACGCAACGCCTGCATCATTTCCATCACTGCGGCGGTCAGCGGCAGTTGAGCGCCCACACCATGTGACGTATCCAGCGCGTTGGAGAGATCTTTGATGTGCAGATCGATACGGAAACCCGGTTTGAAGTTGCGATCCATCACCATTGGTGCTTTCGCGTCCAGCACGGTGCTGCCCGCCAGACCACCACGGATAGCCTGATACACCAGATCCGGGTTAACACCAGCTTTGGTTGCCAGCGTCAGCGCTTCAGACATCGCAGCGATATTCAGCGCCACAATCACCTGGTTTGCCAGTTTGGTGACGTTGCCCGCACCGATATCACCGGTGTGCACAACAGAACCGGCCATGGATTTCAGCAGGTCGTAATATTTGTCGAAGACGGCTTTGTCGCCGCCGACCATCACAGACAGCGTACCGTCGATCGCCTTCGGTTCGCCGCCGCTTACCGGCGCATCAAGCATTTGCACGCCTTTCGCTTTCAGCGCGTCGCTGATTTCACGGCTAGCCAGCGGTGCGATGGAACTCATGTCGATCAGCACGGTACCAGCTTTAGCGCCTTCAATAATACCGCCTTCGCCCAGCGCCACTTCTTTCACATGCGGTGAGTTCGGCAGCATAGTGATGATGACACCGCACTTCTCAGCAATCGCTTTCCCGTTCGCTGCCGTTTCCGCACCCGCAGCAATAAGTTCAGCCACCGCTTCCTGGTTACGGTCCACGACCACCAGTGAGTAACCTGCTTTAATGAGGTTTTTACTCATTGGTTTACCCATAATGCCAAGGCCAATGAAACCAACTTTCATCGTCATAATTGCGTCTCTCTTTTAAAGGGTGGTTTGGTTATTTTTTAAAGGTGTCGGCCAGTTTCTGCGTCGCCGAACGGAACACGCCCAAATCGCTGCCAACCGCAACCACGGTCGCGCCCCATTCCAGGTAGCGACGAGCATCCGCTTCCATAGGCGCCAGAATGCCGCTCGGTTTGTTGTGTGCTTTAGCGCGGGCAAAAATGTGCTGAATGGCGCGCTGGACTTCCGGGTGCGCCGCGTTACCAATGTAACCCAGCGTCGCCGCCAGATCGCTTGGGCCGACAAACACGCCATCCACGCCGTCGGTGGCAAGGATTGCATCAAGATTATCCACACCGGCCTGGCTTTCGATTTGTACCAGGATGGTGATGTTGGCGTTGGACTGACGGAAATAGTCCGGCACGGTGCCGAACATATTGGCGCGATGAGAAACCGACACACCACGAATGCCTTCCGGCGGATAACGGGTTGCCGCTACCGCATTTATCGCTTCGTCTTCGGTTTCCACGAACGGGATCAGGAAGTTGTAGAAGCCGATATCCAGCAGGCGTTTGATGACTACCGGCTCGTTAGTCGGCACGCGTACTACCGGCGCGCTAACGCTGCCTTTCAACGCCATTAATTGCGGTACAAAAGTGAGCACGTCGTTTGGGGCGTGTTCGCCGTCCAGAAGCAGCCAGTCAAAGCCTGCCAGGCCCAGAACTTCAGTGCTGATATGACTACCCAGCGCAGACCAACAACCGATTTGAATCTGTTGGGCCGCCAGCGCGGCCTTGAATTTGTTTGGGAAGATATCGTTATTCATCTTTTGTACCTTAAATGTGTCATTGCTTATTTCTTCAATTCCATACGTTTGATGTCGCCGGCCACGAACAGATAGCAGACCATCATCATCAGCGCTGAACAACCTACGAACACCAACGCACCATTGAAAGAATACAGCTCTTTAACCATGTATCCGATGACCAGCGGCGTCACGATAGAAGCCACGTTACCAAATACGTTGAATACACCACCGCACAGACCAACGATCCAGGCCGCAACGATGCGGACATTCGCCGGGAATGAAGGCGCTTCAGAGAAACCCGGCAATGGACAATGTGGCGCGGTCTGCATAATTCACTGCTGTTACGATAAATATAATCAGCAGGATTATATAACGGGTGGGCAAACCCCGTTTTGTTTCCACGGCAGAATGTTCGATCGTCATTATTAATTTCCTCGGGCACCGCTAACTTTAAAATATAATTATTGTGATGTTTCTTATCTGATTTTATTTAAGCACTCGAAATTTATTTCAGATAATGGTCACTTCGATTTTATTAGCCATCAGTATAATCACCAACAGGACGCCACACACTGGTGAGTTGCTCAATTTTAACATTGCCATAAAAGATTATTTTAAGCATTTGCACATAAGCCTGGGCGCTGATGCACAGATCTTGCAATATCCAGCCCCGCCAGATGGGGAATCAAGATAATAGGTGATTTAGATCACATTTTAATATTTAAACTCCTGACATTCTTATTTCAGCAAACAACATTTTCATTCCCGATATTAATTCCAGAATAAAGAATGATTCCGCTTTTATAGAGCAATGCATCGTATAAGTTAGCTGGAGATTACTTGACAATGTCCAACATTGAAATTAGACAGCAACCGCCAGGGGCATTTTATATCAAGGTACACGACACGGATAATGTCGCTATCATCGTCAATGACAATGGCTTAAAGGCGGGAACTCGTTTTCCGGACGGTCTCGAGCTAATTGAGCATATTCCGCAAGGCCATAAAGTGGCGCTGGTTGATATCCCCCATCATGGCGAAATCGTACGCTATGGCGAGATCATAGGCTACGCCATGCGCGATATCCCTCGCGGTAGCTGGATTGATGAATCCATGGTTGAGCTGCCGAAAGCACCACCGCTGAATACACTACCGCTGGCAACGAAAGTCCCGGAGCCGCTGCCGCCGCTGGAAGGGTATACCTTTGAAGGTTACCGCAACACGGATGGAAGCGTCGGCACCAAGAACCTGCTCGGCCTGACCACCAGCGTGCATTGCGTTGCGGGCGTGGTGGATTACGTCGTGAAGATCATTGAACGCGATCTGCTGCCGAAATACCCGAACGTTGACGGCGTGGTTGGCCTGAATCACCTGTATGGCTGCGGCGTGGCCATTAACGCACCGGCGGCGGTGATCCCTATTCGTACCATTCATAACATTTCGCTGAACCCGAACTTCGGCGGTGAAGTGATGGTAATTGGCCTGGGCTGTGAAAAATTGCAGCCGGAACGTCTGCTGGAAGGAACCGAGGATGTGAAAGCTATCCCGGTAGACAGCGCCAGCATTGTTCGTTTGCAGGATGAGCAACATGTGGGCTTCCGCTCCATGATCGACGATATTTTACAGGTTGCAGAGCGCCATCTGGCCAAGCTGAACCTGCGTAAACGTGAAACCTGCCCGGCTTCCGAACTGGTGGTCGGTATGCAGTGTGGCGGCAGTGACGCTTTCTCCGGCGTTACCGCGAACCCGGCTGTGGGCTATGCCTCTGACCTGATTATTCGCTGCGGCGGTACGGTGATGTTCTCCGAAGTGACCGAAGTCCGTGATGCGATTCACCTGCTGACGCCGCGCGCCATCAACGAAGAAGTGGGCAAACGCCTGCTGGAAGAGATGGCCTGGTACGATAACTATCTCGATATGGGTCAAACCGACCGCAGCGCCAACCCATCTCCGGGGAATAAAAAAGGCGGTCTGGCGAATATCGTGGAAAAAGCGCTGGGTTCGATAGCGAAATCCGGTAAGAGCGCCATATCTGAAGTGCTCTCTCCGGGACAACGTCCAACCAAACGCGGCCTGATTTATGCCGCAACACCGGCAAGCGATTTCGTCTGCGGTACGCAGCAGGTGGCTTCCGGGATCACAGTACAAGTGTTTACCACCGGGCGCGGCACGCCGTACGGCCTGGTTGCCGTACCGGTAATCAAAATGGCGACCCGCACCGAGCTGGCAAATCGCTGGTATGACTTAATGGATATCAATGCCGGAACGATCGCCACGGGCGAAGAGACCATCGAGGATGTGGGCTGGAAACTGTTCCACTTTATCCTTGATGTCGCCAGCGGTCGTAAGAAAACCTTCTCCGATCAGTGGGGGCTGCATAACCAGCTGGCGGTATTTAACCCGGCTCCGGTGACCTGAACGCCCCTCCCCCTACCCTGTCCTCATAGGGGAGAGGGTAAAAAACGCACTGAGCAACCCCCTCTCCCCTGTGTGGAGAGGGTTAAGGTGAGAGGCAAATTACCCCTTCACCAGAACCACGTCGATCCCGCTTTTACGCAACCCGTCCAGGCTCTCAGCAGAAATACCTTCGTCAACAATAATCATATCAATACGTTGTGTATCAATGATTTTATGCAGGCTTGAGCGGTTAAATTTGCTTGAGTCGGTCACGACGATAATACGCTCTGCGACTTCACACATCCGGCGGTTCAGACGGGCTTCGTCTTCGTTATGCGTGCTCACGCCGCGATCGAGATCGATGGCGTCAACACCCAGGAACAGCAGATCAAAGTGATAATTCTGTAAGGACTGCTCCGCCTGGTCGCCATAGAAGGATTGCGACTGGCGGCGCAAGTGCCCGCCGGTCATCAGCAGTTCCACGCCTTCCGCTTCCAGCAAAGCATTCGCCACGTTCATCCCATTGGTCATGGCAATCACATCCGTGTGCTGACGCAGCATACGGGCAATTTCAAACGTCGTGGTACCGGAGTCCAGAATAATACGGTGCCCGGGTTTCACCAGGGCGACAGCGGCCTGCGCGATGCTGCGCTTCACCGCCGTATTAAGCGAGCTTTTGTCTTCCACAGAAGGCTCAACGCCCGGTGTATTGCCCTCACAGATTAGCGCGCCACCGTAAGCACGCACGGCGATGCCCTGTTTTTCAAGGAATGCCAGATCGTTGCGGATCGTTACTGTCGATACGCCATATAAATGAGAAAGATCGTTAACCTGTACGCTTCCCTGCGCCCGCAACCGCTGAATGATCTGCTCTCGTCTTTCACTGGTGCCGATGATGCGCTTTTCTGCGGATAGATCGGTGCTGCTCATGCGAGCTCCTTAGTAAAAACACTTTCGTTTTATTTCTTTTTGCCTATTAACGCCTTTCTTTTGGGGGAATGCAAGCCCCAAAAGACCTCCGGACACTCGCTTAACTTGCGCTGAAACCTTTCATTATGTTTCTTTTGTGAAACAGATCGGAAAACTATTATCTTTCGTTTTATTTTTATATCACCATGATGCAGGATTAAATGAAACAAAACGAAAGGCAAGTATCATTACCATCCGACATGGAGAGGAAAGTGAAACATCTGACAGAAATGGTGGAGCAACATAAACGGGGGAAGACAAACGGAATTTATGCCGTCTGCTCCGCACATCCGCTGGTACTTGAAGCCGCAATTCGTTACGCCCATTCGCAACAAACGCCGCTGCTGATTGAGGCCACCTCTAACCAGGTCGATCAGTTTGGCGGCTACACCGGCATGACGCCCGCCGACTTTCACGGGTTCGTCTGCAAGCTGGCGGACTCTCTTGGATTCCCGGCATCACAGCTGATCCTCGGCGGTGATCACTTAGGGCCAAACCGCTGGCAACACCTGCCCGCGCGGGAAGCGATGGCAAATGCCGACGATCTCATTAAAAGCTATGTCACTGCCGGGTTCAAAAAGATCCACCTCGACTGCAGCATGTCTTGCAAGGACGATCCGGTTCCCTTGACCGACGCGATCGTCGCCGGGCGCGCCGCACGTCTGGCAAAAATTGCCGAAGCGACCTGCCGGGAACAGTATGGCAAATCCGATCTGGTCTACGTTATCGGCACGGAAGTTCCGGTGCCGGGTGGCGCGCACGAAATGCTCACCGAGCTTGAGGTCACCACGCCAGACGCAGCACGCGCGACGCTTGAAGCGCATCGTCACGCATTCGAAAAGGAAGGATTGGGCGACATCTGGCCGCGCATTATTGGCCTGGTGGTTCAGCCCGGCGTGGAATTCGACCACGTACACGTCTGCGACTACCAACCGCAAAAAGCCATCGCCCTGAGTGAAATGGTGGAAGCCTACGATACGCTGGTTTTTGAAGCGCACTCCACTGACTACCAGACGCCGCAGGCGCTGCGCCAACTGGTAAAAGATCACTTCGCAATCTTAAAAGTCGGTCCGGCACTGACCTTTGCCCTGCGCGAAGCCCTCTTCTCACTAGCCGCCATTGAAGAGGAGCTGTTGCCAGCGAAAGCCAGTTCTGGCCTGCGCCACGTGCTGGAAAACGTGATGCTCGATCGACCGGAATACTGGCAAAGCCATTACCACGGTGACGGCAATGCGCGTCGTCTGGCGCGCGGCTACAGCTACTCTGACCGCGTACGTTATTACTGGCCGGACAGCCAGATTGACGGGGCCTTCGAGCGACTGGTACGCAACCTGGCAAACGACCCGATCCCATTGCCGCTGATCAGCCAGTACCTGCCGCTGCAGTACAGCAAAGTTCGCGAGGGCGCTCTCAAGTCGACACCTCGGGAACTCATCCTCGACCACGTTCAGGACATACTCCAGCAGTACCACGCCGCCTGCGAAGGCGTAATGACGCAAAACGCATAATAAAAAGAGGAAAACACTATGCCAAACATTGTCTTATGTCGCATTGATGAACGCCTGATCCACGGTCAGGTGGGCGTGCAGTGGGTGGGGTTTGCGGGGGCAAACCTGGTACTGGTCGCCAACGATGAGGTGGCTGAGGATCCTGTTCAACAGAACCTGATGGAAATGGTGCTCGCGGAAGGGATCGCCGTGCGTTTCTGGTCATTACAAAAAGTGATCGACAACATTCATCGCGCCGCTGACCGCCAGAAAATTCTGCTGGTCTGTAAATCTCCCGCCGATTTTCTGAAGCTGATTGAGGGCGGCGTGCCCATCACCCATATCAACGTAGGAAACATGCACTACGCCAGTGGCAAACAACAAATTGCCAAAACGGTCTCCGTCGACGCGAACGATATCGCCGCGTTCAACGGCCTGAAAACGGCCGGGGTGGAATGCTTTGTTCAAGGCGTTCCAACTGAAACTGCTTTGGATCTCTTTAAACTGCTCTGAGGGATTCACAATGGAAATCAGTCTGTTGCAGGCATTCTCGCTGGGGCTTCTCGCCTTTATCGCGGGCCTGGATATGTTCAACGGGTTAACACACATGCACCGCCCGGTAGTTCTCGGACCACTGGTTGGCCTGATTCTTGGCGATCTGCACACTGGGATTTTGACCGGCGGGACGTTAGAACTGGTCTGGATGGGTCTGGCACCGCTCGCGGGCGCACAGCCGCCAAATGTGATTATCGGCACCATCGTCGGAACCACGTTTGCCATCACCACTGGCGTGAAGCCGGATGTCGCCGTCGGAGTCGCTGTACCATTTGCTGTCGCGGTACAGATGGGGATTACTTTCCTCTTCTCCGTGATGTCCGGTGTGATGTCCCGCTGCGATCGCATGGCGGCCAATGCTGATACCAACGGCATTGAGCGGGTTAACTATCTGGCCCTGCTGGCGCTCGGAATTTTCTATTTCTTGTGCGCGTTTCTGCCCATCTATTTCGGTGCGGAACACGCGAAAACCGCCATTGATGTTCTGCCGGGGCGTCTGATTGACGGCCTCGGCGTCGCAGGCGGCATCATGCCAGCCATCGGCTTTGCCGTGCTGCTGAAGATCATGATGAAAAACGTCTACATCCCTTACTTCATTATCGGTTTTGTCGCCGCGGCCTGGCTAAAGCTTCCGGTACTGGCGATCGCAGCCGCCGCGCTGGCAATGGCGCTGATCGACCTGATGCGTAAATCACCTGAACCGACGGCTCCAGCGACCCAGAAAGAGGAATTCGAAGATGGCATCTAATCAAACAACGTTACCAGGCGTGTCTGAAAGTGAAGAGACCCTGCTGACCGGCGTCAACGAAAACGTCTACGAAGACCAAAGCATCAGTGCCGAACTGACGAAAAAGGATATTAATCGCGTCGCCTGGCGTTCAATGCTGCTGCAGGCCTCGTTCAACTATGAACGTATGCAGGCATCCGGCTGGCTGTATGGGTTACTGCCTGCGCTGAAAAAGATCCACACCAACAAGCGGGACCTGGCACGGGCTATGAAAGGCCATATGGGGTTCTTTAACACCCACCCGTTCCTGGTGACCTTTGTTATCGGCATCATTCTGGCGATGGAGCGCTCCAAACAGGATGTGAACAGCATCCAGAGCACCAAAATTGCCGTCGGTGCACCGCTCGGCGGCATTGGTGACGCCATGTTCTGGCTAACCCTCCTGCCCATCTGCGGCGGTATTGGTGCCAGCCTGGCGCTGCAAGGATCGATTCTGGGCGCTGTGGTCTTTATCGTGCTGTTTAACGTTGTGCATCTCGGCCTGCGTTTTGGTCTGGCGCACTACGCTTACCGGATGGGCGTTGCGGCCATTCCGCTAATCAAAGCCAACACCAAAAAGGTTGGCCATGCGGCCTCCATCGTCGGGATGACGGTGATCGGCGCGCTGGTGGCAACCTATGTCCGTCTCAATACCACGCTCGAAATCAAAGCCGGGGATGCGGTCGTCAAATTGCAGGCCGACGTTATCGACAAGCTGATGCCAGCGTTTCTGCCGCTGGTCTACACCCTGACCATGTTCTGGCTGGTGCGTCGTGGCTGGAGCCCGCTGCGGCTGATTGGTATCACCGTGGTGCTGGGCGTTGTCGGTAAATTCTGTCACTTCCTGTAAAAGCAAAGAGGTTACGATGTTAGGCATTATTTTGACGGGTCACGGCGGTTTTGCCAGCGGGCTTGAGCAGGCAATGAAGCAGATCCTTGGCGAGCAGCCGCAGTTTATCGCCATCGATTTTCCTGAAACGTCCACCACTGCGCGGCTCACCGCTCAGCTTGAGCAAGCGATGAGCGAACTTGACGCTCAGCACGATATTGTGTTTCTCACCGATTTGCTGGGCGGCACGCCGTTTCGCGTGGCGTCAACGCTTGCGATGCAAAGACCGGGCAGCGAAGTGATAACTGGCACCAACCTGCAACTCCTGCTGGAGATGGTGCTGGAGCGCGACGGATTAACCAGCGAAGCGTTTCGTCTGCAGGCGCTTGAGTGTGGCCACCGCGGCATGACGAGCCTGGCGGATGAGCTTGGCCGCTGTCGCGAGGAGGCCCCCGCTGAGGAAGGGATATGAGCCAGCTGCTGCGCGCGCGGCGGGTGCTCACCGGACAGTGCCGCAGTCAGGAATATGGTGGAGCACGCGGGTGTCACAGCTGAAGACGCCATTCATATGGCCTCACTGCACCCTGCCCGCCTGCTGGGCATCGATCGTCAGTTCGGATCCTTAACGCCGGGGAAACGCGCCAATATTATTGCGCTGGATAGCGGTTTAAATCTTCAGCAGATCTGGATTCAGGGCCAGGCTCTTCCCCTTTAGCCCTTTCATTGTGTCTCCTTTTGGCTTTACGGCCTAAAACCGTAAGGCCTTTCTTTTTCTTTCCTTAATTTTTCCCTTTCCTTTCACGATCACACTTTTCGTTTTATTTCTTTTCTTGCATTGAACTTTCGATTTCTTTTCTATAGATTTTATTTAACTACTTAAGTGAACAAGTGAAACGAAACGAAAGATAGCGACACGTTTGCCAGCGTCTGATGTGGAATTCACACGACTAAGGACTGAGTTATGCCACAAATCACCCCCGCCGCCACAACCGGCACCTGGACCGAAGAAGAGATCCGCCAGCAGCCAGCCAGTTGGATCCGCTCGCTCAACAACATCGATAATCTGCGTTCCTCGATTGACAGTTTCCTGACGCCGCTACTGCGCAAGAACGATCTGCGGATCGTACTGACTGGCGCAGGAACGTCCGCTTTTATTGGCGATATCATTGCGCCATGGCTTGCGAGCCACACAGGGAAAAACATCTCCGCCGTACCGACAACCGATCTGATCACGAACCCGATGGATTACTTCAGCCCGACACATCCGCTGCTGCTGATTTCATTTGCCCGTTCCGGTAACAGCCCGGAAAGCGTGGCTGCGGTAGAGCTTGCCAATCAGTTCGTGCCGGAGTGCCACCATCTGTTGATCACCTGTAACGAGGCGGGCAGCCTGTATCAGAATTCCGTCGACAGCGATAACGCCTATGCCCTTCTGATGCCTGCCGAAACGCACGATCGCGGTTTCGCGATGACCAGCAGTATTACCACCATGATGGCGAGTTGCCTGGCAGTATTCGCACCAGAGACGATCGGCAGCCACACCTTCCACGACGTAGCCGATCGCTGTCAGGCGATCCTCGCTTCACTCGGCGATTTCCGCCACAGCGTATTTGGCAACGAACCGTGGAAAAGGATCGTCTACCTGGGAAGCGGTGGCCTGCAGGGCGCGGCGCGTGAATCGGCGCTGAAGGTGCTGGAACTGACGGCGGGCAAGCTGGCGGCATTCTATGATTCCCCTACGGGCTTCCGTCACGGGCCTAAGTCACTGGTGGATAACGAAACGCTGGTGGTAGTGTTTGTCTCCAGCCATCCGTATACGCGTCAGTACGATCTCGATCTGCTGGCCGAACTGCGCCGCGAACGTCAGGCTCTGTGCGTCATCGCCATAGCCGCTGAAAACGATCCGGTTATTGAAGCGGGTCCGCACATCCTGCTGCCGCCTTCCCGCCCGTTTATTGATATAGAACAGGCGTTCTGCTTCCTGATGTACGCCCAGGTCTTTGCTCTGTCTCAGTCCCTCAACGTGGGCAATACGCCCGATACGCCATCTGCCAGCGGCACGGTCAACCGTGTGGTGCAGGGCGTTGTTATTCATCCGTGGCAGGCTTAAGAGGATCGCACCATGAGCATTATCTCAACGAAATATCTTCTGCAGGACGCACAGGCAAAAGGCTACGCCGTGCCGGCGTTCAACATCCATAACGCTGAAACGATCCAGGCGATCCTCGAAGTGTGCAGCGAAATGCGATCGCCGGTGATCCTCGCAGGCACGCCGGGCACGTTTAAACACATTGCATTGGAAGAGATCTACGCCCTGTGCAGCGCGTACTCGTTAACCTACGGCATACCGCTGGCGCTGCACCTCGATCACCACGAATCCCTCGACGATATTCGTCGCAAGGTCAACGCTGGCGTGCGTAGCGCGATGATCGACGGTAGCCACTATCCATTCGAACAAAACGTGAAGCTGGTGAAATCGGTGGTCGATTTTTGCCACCTCAACGACTGTAGCGTCGAGGCTGAACTGGGCCGTCTGGGCGGCGTGGAAGATGCCATGAGCGTCGATGCCGAAAGCGCGTTTCTCAGCGACCCGCAGGAAGCGAAACGCTTTGTTGAACTGACCGGCGTCGATAGCCTCGCCGTCGCCATCGGCACCGCACATGGCCTGTATACCAAACGGCCGAAAATCGATTTCCAGCGACTGGCCGAAATCCGCGAAGTGGTCACCGTGCCGCTGGTGCTGCACGGCGCGAGCGATGTTCCAGATGAGGATGTTCGTCGTACCATCGAACTGGGTGTGTGCAAAGTCAACGTGGCAACCGAGCTGAAAATCGCCTTCTCTGACGCGGTTAAAGCCTGGTTTGCCGAAAACCCACAGGGTAACGATCCGCGCTTCTATATGCGGGTCGGTATGGACGCCATGAAAGAGGTGGTCAAAAGCAAAATTACCGTTTGCGGCTCGGCAAACCGATTGCTGCTTCCGGCAGAAGCCTGATTAAAAAGGAGCTTACCCTGATGAAAAAAATCCTCGCACTCTCAATACTTGCCCTGTGCGTTTCTCATAGCGCGGTGGCAGCGAACTACACACTCAATAACGACAATATTGCCCTGTCATTTGATGATGCAAACTCGACGGTAGTGGTTAAGGACACCAGGGCTAACCATCCACTCACGCCGCAGGAGTTGTTCTTTCTGACGCTGCCGGACGAGACTAAAATCCACACGGCAGATTTTAAAATCAAGCATGTCGAAAAGCAGGACCGCGGGATTGTTATCGATTTCACCCATCCGGAATTTAACGTGACGGTGAAGCTGAACCTGGTTAAGGGCAAATACGCCAGCATCAACTACACCATCGCAGCCGTTGGTCAGCCTCGGGATGTGGCTAAAATCACCTTCTTCCCGACCAAAAAGCAATCTCAGGCACCTTATGTAGACGGTGCAATTAACAGTTCGCCGATTATTGCTGACTCGTTCTTTATTCTGCCGGATAAACCCATCGTTAACACTTACGCCTATGAAGCGACGACCAACCTCAACGTGGAGCTGAAAACCCCCATTCAACCAGCAACGCCGGTCAGCTACACCACGAACTTTGGTACCTTCCCGGAGACCAGCCAATTGCGCCGTAGCGTAAACCAGTTTATCGATGCCGTCCGTCCGCGTCCGTATAAGCCTTATTTACACTACAACAGCTGGATGGATATTGGCTTCTTTACCCCGTACTCAGAGCAGGATGTGCTGGGGCGGATGGACGAATGGAATAAGGAATTTATCACCGGGCGTGGCGTGGCGATGGATGCTTTCCTGCTTGACGATGGCTGGGATGACCTTACCGGACGCTGGCTGTTTGGCCCGGCATTCAGCAATGGTTTTGGCAAGGTACGGGAGAAAGCTGACAACCTGCACAGCTCCGTCGGCCTGTGGCTCTCGCCGTGGGGCGGATATAACAAACCGCGCGATATTCGCGTCTCGCATGCAAAAGAGTACGGTTTCGAAACGGTAGACGGGAAGCTGGCGCTGTCAGGCCCGAACTATTTTAAAAACTTTAATGAGCAGATTATTAAGCTGATAAAAAACGAGCATATTACCTCGTTTAAACTGGACGGGATGGGCAACGCCAACGCGCACATTACGGGTAGCCCGTTCGCCTCGGATTTTGACGCCTCTATCGCTCTGCTGCATAACATGCGCAGCGCAAATCCGAATCTGTTTATTAACCTGACGACCGGTACGAACGCCAGCCCGTCCTGGCTGTTCTACGCCGATTCCATCTGGCGTCAGGGAGATGATATCAACCTGTATGGCCCCGGCACGCCGGTGCAACAGTGGATGACCTACCGCGATGCGGAAACGTATCGCTCCATTGTGCGTAAAGGTCCTCTATTCCCGCTGAACTCCCTGATGTATCACGGAATCGTCAGCGCGGAGAATGCTTATTACGGTCTGGAGAAGGTGCAAACGGACAGCGATTTTGCCGACCAGGTCTGGAGCTACTTCGCCACCGGAACCCAGTTGCAGGAGCTGTATATCACCCCATCAATGCTCAACAAGGCGAAGTGGGATACCCTGGCGCAGGCCGCGAAATGGTCCCGGGATAACGCCAGCGTGCTGGTGGATACGCACTGGATTGGCGGAGACCCGACGGCGCTTGATATTTATGGCTGGGCTTCGTGGAGTCAGGACAAAGCCATTTTCGGTTTGCGTAACCCATCGGACAAGCCGCAAACCTACTATCTGGATTTAGCGAAAGATTTCGAAATCCCGACAGGAGACGCGGCGCAGTTTAGTCTGAAAGCAGTGTACGGCAGTAATTCAACCGTACCTGGGCAGTATAAAAACGCAGTGGTCATTACGCTGCAACCGCTGGAAACGCTGGTGTTTGAGGCGATCCCCATTAACTAAAGGGGTGTACAAATTTACCAGCCGGGTTAGGCACAATCGCCACCCGGCAAAACAAACGCGCGTAGGGTTACACCCCTTGCTGATCCAGCGCGTACTTGTACAGCGCGTTTTTCTTCACGCCGTGGATCTCCGCCGCGAGGGCCGCGGCTTTCTTCAGCGGCAGTTCAGCCTGCAACAGTGCCAGCGTACGCAGCGCATCGGCGGGCAACTCATCTTCCTGCGCTTTATGGCCTTCGACAATCAGCACCATCTCGCCTTTACGGCGGTTTTCATCCTCTTTCACCCACGCCAGCAGTTCGCCAACCGGCGCGCCCTGAATGGTTTCCCAGGTTTTGGTCAACTCACGGGCCAGCACGACATAGCGGCTTTCTCCCCATACCGCGACCATATCCTCCAGACTCTCCAACAAACGATGAGTTGATTCATAGAAGATCAGCGTGCGGCTTTCCGTTTCCAGCGCTTTTAACACATCACGACGCCCTTTCGATTTGGCAGGCAGAAACCCTTCGTAACAAAAACGATCCGACGGCAGCCCCGCAGCACTCAGCGCGGCAATCGCGGCGCAAGGACCGGGTAGTGGCACCACGCGGATCCCTGCCTCTCGGCAGGTACGCACTAAATGGTAGCCAGGATCGTTAATCAGCGGGGTACCGGCATCCGAGACCAGCGCAATGTTCTGCCCCTCTTTCAGCTTTGCCACCAGCGTTTCCGCCTTCTGCTGCTCGTTATGATCATGCAGGGCGAACAGGCGGGCATTAATGGCAAAGTGTTGAAGCAATAAACCGGTGTGGCGGGTATCCTCCGCCGCAATTAAATCAACGGCCTGCAACACGTTCAGCGCGCGTTGCGTAATATCAGCCAAATTCCCGATAGGAGTAGGTACAATAAAGAGCTGACCCTGAGAATTATCCGCCGATTCGTGTTGTTTCATTGTTTCATCCGTATTGCCGATTTAATATTGAGCATTGCGTAAAAATTATCACTGGATACAGTATGCTACCGTCAAGATTTCTACGTTCGAAAGCCACGCGCTGCGTGCCTGTGGTGCTGGCCGCCCTGCTGTTCGCAGGCTGCGGCACCCAGTCGACAGACCAGAGCGCCACGCATCTGCAAGGCTCGGCGCAGGCTAATTCTGGCTATTACCTGCAACAGATGCAGCAAAGCACAGATGATAGCAAGACCAACTGGCAATTACTCGCCATTCGTGCACTGCTTAAAGAGGGCAAAACCCAGCAGGCAAGCGAACTCTTCAGCCAGCTACCGCAGAATCTGAACGACAATCAGCGTAAAGAATATTCTCTGCTCGCCGCCGAAATGAAACTGGTGCAGAAAGATTTCGCCGGCGCACAGGCGCTGCTGGGTAAGATCGATCCTGCCGATCTGGAGCAAAATCAGCAGGCGCGTTACTGGCAGCTAGGGATTGAAGCCGCGCAAGGCAAGCCGTCCCTGACATTGCTGCGCGCGCTGATTGCCCAGGAGCCGTTGTTAACGAAACCCGAAGAGAAGCAGAAAAACATCGATGCAACCTGGCAAGCGCTGGCTTCGATGACGCAGGATCAAGCCAAAGCGCTGGTGATCAACGCGGATGAAGTCACCTTGCAGGGCTGGCTCGATCTGCAACGCGTCTGGTTTGATAATCGCAACGATCCCAACATGCTGAAAGCGGGTATCACCGACTGGCAGACACGCTACCCGCAAAACCCAGCAGCGAAAATGCTGCCGACCCAACTGTCGAATCTGCAAAACTTCAAACCAGCATCTGCCAATAAAATCGCGCTGCTGCTGCCGTTAAATGGCCAGGCCGCTGTTTTTGGCCGGGCGATCCAGCAGGGATTTGAAGCCGCTAAAAATGGCATTTCTATCGTTTCCGGCCCGGCCGTTCCGCAGCAGGTAGCGCAGGCGGCGAATGCCGCGGTAGTTAGCCCATCGCAGACCAGCGTCAGCGATTTAACCAGCGCTGCAGCGCCGGACGCACAGCAGGCGCAGGCGCCGGACAGCGCCGCGCAGAGCGAAACAGATATGCAATCCAAAACCGCAGCAGAGCAGGATCCCGCAGCGGTAACGCCGCCTCAACCTGCCGATGCCAATGCGACGCAGCCGGTTGCCGCGCCAGCCATTGCCGGTACGCCTGCAAACCCAGGCGCTGAACTGAAAATTTACGATACCAGCGCGCAACCGATGGATCAGATTCTCAATCAGGTGCAGCAAGATGGCGCGAGTATCGTAGTCGGCCCGCTGCTGAAAAACAATGTTGAAGAGCTGATGCGCAGTCACACCACACTGAACGTACTGGCGCTCAACCAGCCGGAAAGCGTCGAAAACCGGGCAAATATCTGCTACTTCGCGCTCTCGCCGGAAGATGAAGCACACGATGCCGCGCGCCACATCCATGAACAGGGTCGTCATGCGCCGCTGCTTCTGGTGCCGCGCAGCAATCTGGGTGAGCGAATCAGTAAAGCCTTTGCCGAAGAGTGGCTGAAACTCGGCGGAGGCGTGGTTCTGGAGCAGAAATTCGGCTCTACCGCTGAGCTGCGGATGGGGCTGAATGGCGGTTCCGGTATTACCATGACCGGTAGCCCGGTGGTTGCCAGTCTGCCGCAGCAGCAGGGCGTGACTATTGGCGGTCTGCACATTCCGGCTCCACCGACCGACGCGCAAATCAGCGGCAGCGGCAGCGTGGATTCGGTCTATATCGTGGCGACGCAGGATGAGATCGCGCTGATTAAACCGTTGATTACCCTACGCACCGGTAGCCAGAGCAACGTGATGCTGTACGCCAGCTCGCGCAGCGCACAGGGCGGCGCAGGCCCGGATTTCCGTCTGGAGATGGAAGGCCTGCAATTTAACGAAATCCCGATGCTGGCAGGCGCGAACCCATCGTTAATGCAGCAGGCGCTGAAAAGCGTTAACAATGATTACTCACTGGCGCGCCTCTATGCCATGGGTGCGGATGCCTGGTCGCTGGCGAATAACTTCTCGCAGATGCGTCAGGTTCCGGGTTTTGAACTGAACGGAAATACCGGTGATTTAACCGCCACCCAGGATTGCGTGATCAACAGGAAGTTGTCATGGCTCAAATACCAGCAGGGGCAGATCGTCCCGGCCAGCTAACCCGTAAACAGACCGGCGACGCGTGGGAATCCAAAGCGCGTCGCTGGCTGGAAAACAAAGGGCTGCATTTTTTAGCCGCCAATGTGCGCGAGCGCGGCGGCGAGATCGACCTGATAATGCGGCACAAAACTACCACCGTCTTTATTGAGGTGCGCTATCGCAGATCGTCTCGTTTTGGCGGCGCTGCGAGCAGTATCACACGCGCGAAACAAGTCAGGCTCCTGCAAACCGCCCGTTTGTGGCTCGCCCGGCACAATGGAAGCTTTGATACTGTGGATTGCCGGTTTGATGTGGTAGCCTGCACCGAAAATGACGTTGAGTGGATACAAAACGCCTTTAACGACCACTCATAATTGCAAAATGATAGGGATCACCGTGCTCGAACGAATTAAAGCCTGCTTTACGGAAAGCATTCAAACCCAAATTGCGGCAGCGGAAGCGTTGCCTGATGCTATTTCCCGCGCAGCCATGACGATGGTTCACTCCCTGCTTAACGGCAACAAAATCCTCTGTTGTGGCAACGGCACTTCTGCCGCCAATGCACAGCATTTTGCTGCCAGCATGATCAATCGTTTTGAAACAGAACGTCCCAGTTTACCTGCCATTGCACTTAATACCGATAATGTGGTCTTAACCGCGATAGCAAATGATCGTCTGCATGATGAGATTTACGCCAAGCAGGTTCGCGCGCTCGGCCACAGCGGGGATATTCTGTTGGCCATCTCCACGCGCGGCAACAGCCGCGATATCGTTAAAGCCGTGGAAGCGGCGGTAACGCGTGATATGTCCATCGTAGCGCTGACCGGCTACGATGGTGGCGAGCTGGCGGGTCTGCTGGGACCGCAGGATGTCGAAATCCGTATTCCTTCCCATCGCAGCGCACGCATCCAGGAAATGCACATGCTGACGGTGAATTGCTTATGCGATCTGATTGATAACACGCTTTTTCCTCACCAGGATGATTAAGGAGTACACATGAAGGCATTCACGCCCCTCGCAGTCCTTATTTCCGCGCTGCTGTTACAAGGTTGTGTTGGCGCAGTCGTGATCGGTTCTGCCGCCGTTGGCACTAAGGCCGCGACGGATCCGAGAACCGTTGGCACCCAGGTGGATGACAGCACGCTGGAACTGCGCGTCAACAGCGCGCTGTCCAAAGATGAACAGATTAAAAAAGAAGCGCGTATCAACGTCACCGCGTATCAGGGGAAAGTTCTGCTGACCGGGCAGGCTCCGAATACCGCGCTCTCTTCCAGAGCGAAACAGATTGCCGTTGGCGTTGAGGGCGCAACCGAAGTATTCAATGAAATTCGCCAGGGTCAGCCAATCGGCCTCGGTACGGCGTCTTCAGACACCTGGATCACCACCAAAGTCCGCTCGCAGCTGTTGGGCAGCGATCAGGTGAAATCCTCGAACGTGAAAGTGACTACCGAAAATGGCGAAGTGTTCCTGATGGGTCTGGTTACCCAGCGTGAAGGCCAGGCAGCGGCAGATATCGCCAGCCGCGTCAGCGGTGTGAAACATGTGACAACAGCATTTACCCTGCTGAAATAACAAAATAGCCCGGCAAATTTCGCCGGGCTATTTTTGCTCTGTCAAACCTCAGAGCAATGCAATAGCGCCAGTGATCGTCCCGCACAGCGCCACCAACCCGCCTGTCAGCCACAACGCTTTTAACGGAAACGATTTACGCAGCATGATCAGTGACGGCAGGCTTACCGCCGGCAGCGTAATCAACAGCGCCATCGCAGGCGCCATTCCCATACCCGCCAGCATCATAGTCTGCACAATCGGGATCTCGGCTGCCGTCGGGATCACAAACAGGCAACCGACAATCGCCATCGCAATCACCCACAACAGAGTGTTATCGATCGCGCCATCCGCATGCGGGAATAACCAAACACGCGCCGCACCCAGCACCAGAACAGCGAGAATATAGACCGGAATGGTGCTCCAGAAGAGTTGCCATAAGGCTTTGCCCCAGCGCGCCATAAAGCTGCCCTGCGGCTCCGTAAGCGTAATATCCACCGCTTCAGCCTGCTGTGGGCTCTCTTTGACCAGCGCCTGTACTACCATCGCCACGCCCAACACAGTCACCAGACCCGCGACCAGACGGATTGCGGCAAAATGCCAGCCAAGAACAAACCCCATAAACACAAGCGTGGCCGGGTTAAGCAGCGGGTTGCCCATCCAGAATGCCAGTGCAGCGCCCATTGAGACGCGCTGACGGCGCATACCTGCCGCCACTGGTGCAGCACAGCAGGTGCACATCATGCCAGGCAGCGCGAACAGCGTACCAAACAGCGTGCCACTAAAGCGTTTTTGCCCCAGCGTGCGCAGTAGCCAGTCGCGTGGGATCAATACCTGGATCAGCGAACCCAGCAATACACCCAGCACGGCCGCTTTCCAGACGGCAAGAAAATAGATCAACGCATAATCCCACGCCGCCTGAATCGGGCTGGAATCAGCCTGTGCAAGAATAGATTTACCAATGCTGTGCGTCTCGGCAGCAGTGAAGGCTTTACCGTAATAAGGCTGCCATTTCACGTACCAAAGACCGACAATAACCACAAGAAAGAACAGAGCGGGTTTCCACCACTGAATGGGTGTTGCCGCCTGAGGTGAAGACTGACCAGTCATAACATTCCCCGGGGAATAGATAATAAGCCGGGGAATAGTACGCCGGGAAAACTATTTTGCCAATTGCGAGCATGCCGTGATAGCGCGTAACTGCGCGGAGGCGATGACCTCGACGCGATCTTCCGCTGGTGTGAAGGACAATGTCAGCAGCGCACGGGCGACATCCTGAGCACGGATCGACTTCCAGTTGCCCGGCAGCAGACGAAACAAGGGTGCGAGCAGTGATTCATTGATACGTTGCTTTTCACGAGCCCCCAGCAGCATTGAGGGACGGGCAATAACCAGCCGGGGCCACTCCTGCGCGATGAGCGCTTTTTCCATCTCGCCTTTTACCCGGTTATAGAAAAACGGTGAATGCGCATTTGCGCCCATCGAACTGACCACCAGCATCTGTCTGGCGCCAAGCCGTAGCCCGGTTAATGCCGTATCGACTACCAGCGTATAATCTGCATGCACGAAAGCCTCTTCACTCCCCGCTTCGCGACGCGTGGTGCCAAGGCAGCAAAAAACCGTATCCACCGCGCCTTTCACCTGCGCCAGCGCATCGCTTAACTGCGGATCATATGGATTTTCAACATCGGGAAAGCCCGACAATGGGTGGCGCGTTGGCGCTACGATCGTGTCGATCCGCACGTCGTTGCTCAGTAATTGCAGCAAATGTCCGCCAACCAGGCCAGTTGCGCCAGTGATCATTACGCGTGGCATTTACTCTCCTTTTGCAGATGAATCTGCCTTGCAATACCAGCCAGCTAAACCAGGCTTAATAGTCTGATGGGTTATCAGTATGGATAACGATGAACGCTGAAGTAGTGATTGATAAAGCCATTGATGAGGTACGGCCAGCAGATTTTGACGCCCTGCTGCTATCTGGCGGCTATTCACCCGATCATGAGAGGCATTGCGCTTACTGGGCACCTGAGTCGCGGATCCAGTGTAATTTTTTACCAAAACCCATTGTGTTGTCAGTGAATTTCAATTCGTGAAGGCGAATCTCCCACATGGGGGCTGACAACATGCGCGCAACAGGAAAGCGACGGTTGTACTGCGCACGCGGCGCCTCGCTTTCCTCATCTTCCAGACGACGGATCTCGCCGGTAAATTGCACACCGCGAATCAGCGCCACGGTTTTCGGCTGGCCGTTGACGGTGCCCGCCACCTTCGCCTGCAGCCCGGTCATCTGCGAGTGGCGTGTGTGTTCTTCACTGAGGATATAAAACGCTACTCTTTGCGCATCATAAAAGTAAAACGCATTAGCACACCACAATTCGCCCCGGCTCGCCACGCACCAACTGACAACATGCTGTTTCGCCAGCCAGCGATTAATGGCTACAAGCGTTTCCATTTTTTCTCTTCCTCATGTTATTTTTTCCCTTCACATTAACACAATGAATAATGCCATGACGCCCTGGTTTCTTTATCTCATCCGCACCGCCGACAACATGCTGTATACCGGCATTACCACCGATGTAGTGCGCCGCTTTACGCAGCATCAAAACGGGAAAGGGGCAAAGGCGCTGCGGGGAAAAGGCACGCTGGCGCTGGTTTTTTCAGCTCAGGTAGGAGAAAGATCGCTGGCATTACGGCTGGAGTACCGCATCAAGCAGTTAACCAAACGCCAGAAAGAGCGCCTCGTCGCAGGAGATGGCTCGTTCGAGGCGCTACGGGAAAGCCTGCAAGCAACAGTCGTTAAAGGCGCTTGAAGTGATCGCTGTATTCCACCATCCCACCGACGCCATTCAGCGCATCTTCCGCAAGAGGGTGAACTAAAAACGCCTCATTAGTTTGCGGCCAGCGGCAGTGCAGATCGTACTGCGAGGCTTTTTCAAACCCCAGACGGCTATAGAACGCCGGGTCGCCCAACGTAACCACTGCGGCATAACCAAACTCATTTAGCGAATCCAGCCCTTCATAGACAAGCTGGCGCGCAATGCCCTGACCGCGATACGGCTCATCGACCGCCAGCGGCGCAAGCCCGACCCATTGCAGCTCTTCACCAGCAACCGTGACCGGGCTAAAGGCCACATAGCCCACAACCTGGCCTTCATCATCGGTTGCGACAAATCCCAGCGTAATCAAACCCTCCTCACGCAGATTGTGCACCAGCGTGGCTTCGCCTTCACCACCAAAACTACGACGCAATAACGCGTCGATACCGGGTGCATCAATGGGAATTTCAACTCTAATCAGCATGGCTCACCTACAGAATGTTGTGTCGTTGCAGGCGGCGCTTGCAGGCCAGCCTCAACAAATTCCGCCAGTTGTAGCAGCATCACCCGCAGGGGTTTTGGCATCTGCTCCAGTTCAATGGCATCCATCAGATTTTTTACGTACAGTCCAAGCTCCGTATCGCCTTCAATCACCAGCCGGCGCTGGAAAAAGAGCGTGTCCGGATCCTGTTTGCGCGCGGCAATCATCAGCAAGTCGCTGGCGTCCGCGCTGAAGCTGACATCGGCATCAGCTGACTCACACACAATCAACTGACCATTCTTAACAGAGGTATACCACGTCAGGCCGATATCCCGTACCTGAATACTTAACCAGCGGCCTTCGAGAAACTCAAGCTCTCCGTCCGCCAGCGCCTGTTGGAATTGCCATCGCAGCACCTGCTCCAGCACCTGACGCTTGATGGCGAAAGGTGTTAGCTTAACCGGAACGCTTAACAATGCCGGGCCGAAGTGAACAAGACGTGAGCGCAATGAATCCAACACAGGCTTAACTCCCAGAAATGATAATTGCGACTATTTTGCCACATTCCCGTAATGGCATAGCGGCGCAAATCAACAATCAGGTAATAAATAGACGGCAGTTATGGCTCCATCAATACGCATTTAACTGCCTCAAATCAAAAATTGTCGCCAGCAGGTTAACTAAAATCCCAGTTCGTTAACAATTTGACGGCCCTGCGGGGTACGTCCGGGTCTTCTGGCCCCTGATTGCAGGATACACTATGGAGTTGCTCTGCCCTGCCGGAAACCTTCCGGCATTGAAGGCGGCTATCGAAAACGGTGCCGATGCGGTTTATATCGGCCTGAAAGATGATACGAACGCCCGCCATTTCGCCGGACTCAACTTTACGGAGAAAAAACTCCAGGAGGCAGTGAGTTTTGTTCATCAACACCGCCGCAAACTGCATATCGCCATTAATACTTTTGCGCACCCGGATGGTTACCAGCGTTGGGAGCGGGCCGTGGATATGGCCGCGCAGATGGGTGCCGATGCGCTGATCCTCGCCGATCTGGCGATGCTGGAATACGCCGCCGAGCGTTATCCACATATTGAGCGTCATGTGTCCGTGCAAGCCTCCGCCACCAACGAAGAAGCAATCCGTTTTTACCATCGTCACTTTGATGTCGCTCGTGTGGTACTGCCACGCGTTTTATCCATTCATCAGGTGAAACAACTGGCGCGCGCGACCCCCGTTCCGCTGGAGGTCTTCGCTTTCGGCAGCCTGTGCATTATGGCTGAAGGCCGTTGCTACCTCTCTTCCTATCTCACCGGAGAATCACCCAATACTGTCGGCGCCTGTTCGCCCGCGCGTTTTGTCCGCTGGCAGCAAACGCCACAGGGGCTGGAATCCCGGCTGAATGACGTGCTGATCGACCGCTATCAGGAGGGTGAAAATGCGGGTTACCCCACGCTGTGCAAAGGGCGTTATCTGGTAGATGGTGAGCGTTATCATGCGCTGGAAGAGCCTACCAGCCTGAATACGCTGGAACTGCTACCGGAATTGTTGGCAGCAAATATCGCCTCAGTAAAAATAGAAGGCCGCCAGCGCAGCCCGGCGTATGTCAGCCAGGTGGCGAAGGTATGGCGTCAGGCTATCGATCGCTGCATGGCCGCGCCGCAGGACTTTGTCCCGCAATCCGCATGGATGGAGACGTTAGGGGCCATGTCGGAAGGCACACAAACCACGCTCGGTGCATATCATCGTAAATGGCAGTAGGTAGACAATGAAATATTCATTAGGGCCGGTTCTTTATTACTGGCCAAAAGAGACGCTGGAAGATTTTTACCGCCAGGTTGCCACCAGCAGCGCTGATGTGATTTATCTTGGCGAGGCGGTGTGCAGCAAGCGTCGCGCGACCAAAGTGGGCGACTGGCTGGATATGGCAAAAGCGCTCGCCGCTAGCGGCAAACAGGTTGTACTCTCTACGCTGGCGCTGGTGCAAGCCTCTTCAGAATTAAATGAACTGAAGCGCTATGTTGATAACGGCGAATTTCTGCTGGAAGCCAGTGATTTGGGCGTAGTGAACATGTGCGCTGACCGTAAGCTGCCTTTCGTAGCCGGGCATGCCCTTAACTGCTATAACGCCGTGACGCTGCGTCTGCTGCTCAAGCAAGGCATGGTACGCTGGTGTATGCCAGTTGAGCTTTCCCGTGACTGGCTGGTCAATCTGCTCGAACAGTGCGAAACGCTGGGCATTCGTCGGCAGTTTGAGGTAGAAGTGTTGAGCTACGGCCACCTGCCGCTGGCGTATTCTGCCCGCTGCTTTACCGCTCGTTCAGAAGACAGACCGAAGGATGAGTGTGAAACCTGCTGCATTAAATACCCGAACGGGCGCAGCATGGTGTCGCAGGAGAACCAGCAAGTGTTTGTTCTCAATGGTATCCAGACGATGAGCGGCTATGTCTATAATCTCGGTAATGAACTGGTTTCGATGAAAGATGTTGTCGATATCGTACGTCTGTCGCCGATGGGACCGGAAACGCTCGCCATGCTGGACGCGTTTAAAGCTAATGAAACGGGCAATGTCCCGCTGCCGCTCACGTCTCACTGCGACTGTAATGGCTACTGGCGCAGGCTACCCGGTTTGCAGTTAGAACTTTAATAAAGCTCACTTTGTTAACAGCTTTCAGCAAAGGTTAATGCACTATAAAAGTTGCAGCTTTTCTGGCCTGTCCCGCCACTCTGGGCCAGGCTGGAAGAAGACCTTCAATCTGATGACGATGCTGTAGCAAAGTGAGTTTCTATGTCTGAGAAAACAATTCCCTTTTCGGTGCTGGATCTCGCGCCGATCCCACAAGGTTCTTCTGCCCGCGAGGCGTTTACCCATTCGCTGGATCTGGCGAAATTGGCCGAGAAGCGTGGTTATCACCGTTACTGGCTGGCCGAACACCACAATATGACTGGTATCGCCAGCGCAGCGACCTCTGTGCTGATTGGCTACCTTGCCGCCAATACGCAGACCCTACACCTGGGTTCCGGTGGCGTGATGCTGCCGAACCACTCGCCGCTTGTGATTGCCGAGCAGTTCGGCACGCTGAATACACTCTATCCGGGACGCATCGATCTTGGTCTTGGCCGCGCGCCGGGCAGCGATCAGCGCACCATGATGGCGTTACGTCGCCATATGAGCGGCGATATCGATAACTTCCCGCGCGATGTTGTCGAACTGGTGGACTGGTTTGACGCCCGCGATCCAAATCCGCATGTCCGTCCGGTTCCGGGCTACGGCGAGCAGATCCCGGTTTGGTTGCTGGGTTCCAGCCTGTACAGCGCACAATTGGCCGCACAACTCGGCCTGCCGTTTGCTTTTGCCTCGCACTTTGCGCCAGATATGTTGTTCCAGGCGCTGCATCTCTATCGCACAAATTTCAAACCTTCCGCGCGACTGGAGAAACCTTATGCGATGGTGTGCATCAACATTGTTGTCGCCGACAGCAACCGCGATGCGGAATTCCTCTTCACCTCCATGCAGCAGGCGTTTGTGAAACTGCGGCGGGGTGAAACGGCGCAATTGCCACCGCCGATCGTCAATATGGATCAGTTCTGGTCACCGTCGGAACAATATGGCGTACAGCAGGCGCTGAACATGTCTCTGGTCGGGGATAAAGCGAAGGTGCGCCACGGGCTTGAGTCGATCCTGAGGGAAACGGACGCGGACGAGATTATGGTTAATGGGCAAATTTTCGATCATCAGGCACGGCTCTACTCGTTTGAGCTGGCGATGCAGGTGAAAGAAGAACTGCTCGGGTAATTTTTGCCTGTGCCGGATGGCGGCTTGCACCTTATCCGGCCCGATGGATTTGCAGGCCGGGTGAGCGCTACCCGGCCTGCAATTACTGATAAACCGGCAGCAGATTAAAGCTGGAAAGCAGGTGTACTACGGCGTTACCGACGCCAAACAGCAGAATCAGGATAATCATTGGCTTGCCGCCCCAGACGCGAAACGCCGGACTGCCAAAGCGTTTACGTGACGCATTCGCCAGCAGCGCAGGAACAATCGCCGCCCAAATCGTCGCCGCCAACCCCGCATAACCAATGGCATACAGAAAACCATTCGGCCACAGTAAACCACCGACAATCGGCGGCACGAACGTCAGCAAAGCCGTTTTGAAACGTCCAGTAGGTGAATCATCAAAGCCAAATAGATCCGCCAGATAATCGAACAGCCCCAAAGTCACGCCCAGGAATGAGCTGGCAACCGCAAAGTTTGAGAAAATCACTAACAGCAGATCCAGGCTACGGCTGTTCAACACGCCGCTGAGCGCCTGCACCAGTAAATCAATGTTGCCACCCTTCTCTGCGATCGCAATAAATGCCGGACGCGGGATATTGCCCATCGTCACCAGTAGCCAGACAACATACAACCCCAGCGCAAGTAGCGTGCCGTAGACCAGACAACGGGTGATGGTGCGCGGATCTTTGCCGTAGTATTTCATCAGGCTTGGGACGTTGCCGTGATAGCCAAATGAGGCAAGGCAAAACGGCAGCGTCATCAACAAATAGGGCGTATAGGATGCGTCGCTTTGCGCCACATTAAATAATGTCGCGGGCTGCACATGCCCGAGCAGGCTGCCAAAGGTGAGGAAAAAAGTGATCACTTTCGCCCCCAGTACAATTGCCGTCATGCGGCTGACTGCGTGCGTGGAGAGCCAAACGATAAAAGCAACGCCCAACGCAAAGCACAATCCCGCCAGACGCGGTGGCACATTCAGCGACATTTCGGCAAAGGTGTGATGCAGAATGGAGCCGCTCGCCGAAATATAAGCGTAAGTCAGAATATAGAGCACGAAGGCAATCGAGACGCCATTCACCAGATTCCAGCCTTTTCCCAGCAGATCTTTGGTGATGGTGTCGAAACTTGCCCCGCTGCGATAGTTAAGGTTGGCCTCAAGGATCATTAAACCCGAGTGCAGCATACAGAACCAGGTAAACAACAGTGCCAGCAGTGACCAGAAGAACCACGCGCCGGACATCACTACGGGCAATGAGAACATGCCTGCGCCAATGATGGTGCCGCCGATAATTACCACCCCGCCGAACAGCGAAGGGGAAGCCTGTGTGGTTGTCAGTGTCGACATCTGAAATATTCTCCTGTGGATTCAAAGCCTGGATTCGGGCCGCCGCATTGTACCAGTACAGGAGTACATTCCAGATAAAAAAAACCCCGATCGTTTTGACCGGGGCTGTATATTTTTCTTTACAGAACGTAAGGAAAATTATGCGTCGTTACGACGACGGCTGGTGCTTTCGTCACGATCGCGGCGCGGAGCACGACGTTCACCACTAAAATTACGGCCTTCCTGACGCTCACCGCTGAAACGGCGGCCTTCACCACGACCGCCTTCACGACGTTCGCCACCAAAACCACCACGGTGCTCGCCACCACCGCGACGTTCGTTACGCTCGCGCGGCTGTGCATCGCCCAGCAACTGCATATTCATCGGTTTGTTGAGAATACGCGTACGCGTGAAGTGCTGCAAAACTTCACCCGGCATACCTTTCGGCAGCTCGATAGTAGAGTGAGAACCAAACAGCTTGATGTTACCGATGTAACGGCTGCTGATATCGCCTTCATTAGCAATCGCGCCAACGATATGACGCACTTCAACACCGTCATCACGGCCCACTTCAATGCGGTACAGTTCCATGTCGCCAACGTCACGACGTTCACGCTTAGGACGATCTTCGCCGCTGCGTTCAGGACGGTCGCTGCGCGGGCCGCGGTCGTTACGATCGCCACGACGTTCGAAACGCTCGTCACGGTCGCGGAACTCGCGCTTAGGACGCATAGGCGCATCCGGCGGCAGGATCAGCGGACGTTCGCCCTGAGCCATTTTCAGCAGCGCTGCAGCCAGCGTTTCTACGTCCAGCTCTTCGCCTTCGGCAGACGGCTGGATTTTCGCCAGCAGCGCGCGGTACTGCTCCAGATCGCTGCTTTCCAGCTGCTGCTGAACTTTCGCAGCGAATTTTTCCAGACGGCGTTTGCCCAGCAGTTCTGCGTTCGGCAGTTCAACTTCCGGAATGGTCAGCTTCATCGTACGTTCAATATTGCGCAGCAGACGACGCTCGCGGTTCTCAACGAACAGCAGCGCGCGGCCAGCACGACCCGCGCGACCGGTACGGCCGATACGGTGAACGTAAGACTCAGAATCCATCGGGATATCGTAGTTAACGACCAGGCTGATACGCTCAACGTCCAGGCCACGGGCCGCAACGTCGGTCGCAATCAGTATATCCAGACGACCGTCTTTCAGACGCTCCAGAGTTTGCTCACGCAGGGACTGGTTCATGTCGCCGTTCAGCGCAGCGCTGCTATAGCCGCTACGCTCCAGCGCTTCAGCCACTTCCAGCGTCGCATTTTTGGTACGAACGAAGATGATCGCCGCATCAAAATCTTCCGCTTCGAGGAAACGAACCAGTGCTTCGTTTTTACGCATACCGTACACCGTCCAGTAGCTCTGGCTGATGTCCGGGCGGGTGGTTACGCTGGACTGAATGCGCACTTCCTGCGGCTCTTTCATAAAGCGGCGGGTAATGCGACGGATCGCTTCAGGCATGGTTGCAGAGAACAGAGCAGTCTGATGACCTTCCGGGATCTGCGCCATAATCGTTTCAACGTCTTCGATAAAGCCCATGCGCAGCATTTCGTCGGCTTCATCCAGGACCAGACCGCTCAGTTTAGAGAGATCCAGCGTGCCGCGTTTCAGGTGATCCAGCAGACGCCCCGGAGTACCGACGACGATCTGCGGCCCCTGGCGCAGGGCGCGTAATTGCACGTCATAACGCTGGCCGCCATACAGAGCAACCACATTTACGCCATGCATATGTTTAGAAAAATCGGTCATTGCTTCAGCTACCTGAACCGCCAGTTCGCGGGTCGGAGCAAGCACGAGGATCTGCGGCGCACGCAGGTCCGAATCGATGTTGTGAAGCAACGGAAGAGAAAACGCTGCGGTTTTACCGCTACCAGTCTGGGCCATGCCCAGTACGTCACGACCAGACAGCAGGTGCGGAATGCACTCAGACTGGATCGGAGATGGTTTTTCGTAACCGAGATCGTTCAGGGCTTCAAGGATAGGAGCCTTCAGCCCCAGATCTGCAAAAGTGGTTTCGAATTCAGCCATGTAGTACAAGTGCCTCTATGTCATTGGCGGCCAGTCTACATAACTCATCGTGAAAATGATTAGCAATTTTCATTGAAAAGTGTGAACCGGCTCAAAGTAGATTAATTAACGAACAATAAAGCCCTCACCCGCGAAGATGATGACAATCAAAAGAGATTAAGGGCTGATATGTTCGTCAGCTATTGCTGGTCCGATTCTGCCAGGTCGTCGTGCTCCTGGCCCAAGAGCGCTAATTCCAACAATGCGTAACGGTGCTCAACAAAATTATGAACGTTGTTGGCAACCGCTAGTTTGAACAGTGCCGTGGCGCTGTCCTTATCCCCCAGACTTAGGTAATACTTACCTAAATAGAAGTTGGTTTCACTGAGATGCTCAGCGAGCGAGGTGTTATCCGTTGCGTCTGCCTTCAGGCGATCCATCAGCGTTGCTTCGCTAATGTCACCGAGGTAGAACTCGACAATATTCCATCCCCATTGTTCCTTGTCCGATTTCTCGAAGCGCTGTTTCAGTGCTTCTTTTGCCTGCTTCTCATCAAGCTTTCGCTCAACGATGTAAAGCCACAGGCTGCGGAAAGGATCATTAGGATCGTCTTGATAAAACGCTAGCAGATCATCTTGCGCTAACTTATCACGACCGCCGTAATACAATGCGATCCCGCGATTCAAGTGCGCGTAGTTGTAAGTTGGATCAAGCTCAAGTACAGAATCAAACGCTTCATAGGCAGCATCAAAATTGCCTGCCTGCGTTAAATAAATGCCTAAGTAGTTGAATACTTCAGGCATATCCGGTCGAATTGCCAGCGCTTGTGAGAAATCATTCCGCGCTAAAGCTCTCAAACCGAGACTATCATACAACACTCCGCGCTCATATAAAAGCTGTGCGCGTTCGTCATCGGTTAAAGCCCGACTGGCAAGAATTTGTTCCATGCGTGCCAGAATCACTTCTTGCTGCAAAGTCGGTTGCAATGGCACCGCGAGGACTTCGCTCTTACGCCAGGCAGAGTTGCTGCATCCTGCCAGCGTTAAAGCTGTCGCAACGAAACACCAGCGCAAAAAAGGCTTCATTTCCCACTCCCGAAGACAACAATTGGATGAACGTCCTGTCCCCCGGCTGCAAACACGGCGTCCTGCCTGCGAATAAGCCCTCCACCTGGTGGCGGAGGGCAAAGGCGACCTTACTCGCCCTGCTCTGCTTGCGGCGCTTCTAACGCTTCAGCAGGCTGAGTTTGTTCAGTCGCTTCTTTGATACTCAGACGAATACGGCCCTGGCGATCAACCTCCAGAACTTTCACCGGAACATCCTGGCCCATTTGCAGATAATCGGTCACTTTCTCAACGCGCTTATCAGCGATCTGGGAGATGTGTACCAGACCTTCTTTACCGCCGCCGATGGCAACAAACGCGCCAAAGTCAACGATACGGGTCACTTTACCATTGTAGATACGGCCCACTTCGATCTCAGCGGTGATTTCTTCGATACGGCGAATAGCGAATTTCGCTTTTTCACCGTCGGTAGCCGCGATTTTCACGGTACCGTCGTCTTCGATTTCAATAGTGGTGCCCGTTTCTTCGGTCAATGCACGGATAACAGAACCGCCTTTACCGATAACGTCTTTGATTTTGTCCGGGTTGATCTTGATGGTGTGGATACGCGGTGCGAACTCAGAGATGTCGCCACGCGGCGCGTTAATCGCCTGCTCCATCACGCTCAGGATATGCAGACGTGCGCCTTTCGCCTGGTTCAGCGCGACCTGCATGATCTCTTTGGTGATACCTTCAATTTTGATATCCATCTGCAGCGCAGAGATACCGTCGCGGGAACCCGCTACTTTAAAGTCCATATCGCCCAGGTGATCTTCATCGCCAAGGATGTCAGACAGAACAACAAAGTTGTCGCCTTCTTTCACCAGACCCATTGCGATACCTGCAACGGCTGCTTTCACTGGCACGCCCGCATCCATAAGCGCCAGAGATGCACCGCACACGGAAGCCATAGAAGAAGAGCCGTTGGATTCGGTGATTTCAGAAACCACACGAACGGTGTACGGGAATTTGTCTGCATCCGGCATCACGGCCAGCACGCCGCGTTTTGCCAGACGACCGTGACCGATTTCACGACGCTTCGGCGAACCGACCATCCCGGTTTCCCCTACGGAGTACGGAGGGAAGTTATAGTGGAACAGGAAAGAGTCAGTACGCTCGCCCATCAGCTCGTCGATGATCTGCGCATCACGCGCAGTGCCCAGCGTTGCCGTTACCAGCGCCTGAGTTTCACCACGGGTGAACAGTGCAGAACCGTGAGTACGCGGCAGAACACCGGTACGAACGTCCAGACCACGGATCATATCTTTTTCGCGGCCATCGATGCGCGGTTCACCAGCCAGTACGCGACTACGCACAACATTTTTCTCGATAGCGTGCAGTATTTCGCCCAGCTCGTTAGCGTCCAGCGTTTCGTCTTCGGCAGTCAGAGTCGCAATAGTTTCAGATTTGATTGCATCGACCTGAGCGTAACGTTCCTGTTTGTCGGTGATGCGGTAGGCATCGCTCAGACGAGATTCTGCCAGAGCTGCAACGCGCGCGTTCAGCGCTTCGTTCACAGCTTCCGGCTGCCAGTCCCAACGCGGTTTGCCGGCTTCTTTCACCAGCTCGTTGATGTTCTGGATAACAACTTGCTGTTGTTCGTGGCCAAATACCACAGCGCCCAGCATTTGATCTTCGCTCAGCAGTTCTGCTTCAGATTCCACCATCAGAACAGCCGCTTCAGTACCGGCAACAACCAGATCCAGTTTGCTCGCTTTCAGTTCTTCCTGGGTCGGGTTCAGCACGTACTGGTCGTTGATGTAACCCACACGAGCGGCGCCGATCGGACCATTGAACGGGATACCGGACAGAGACAGGGCTGCGGAAGCACCGATCATCGCGACGATATCCGGGTTAACCTGCGGGTTCACGGAAACGACAGTGGCAATAACCTGAACTTCATTAACGAAGCCTTCCGGGAACAACGGGCGAACCGGGCGGTCAATCAGACGCGCAATCAGGGTTTCACCCTCGCTCGGACGGCCTTCACGACGGAAGAAACCACCCGGGATTTTACCAGCAGCGTAGGTACGCTCCTGATAGTTAACGGTCAACGGGAAAAAGTCCTGACCTGGTTTCGCTTTTTTCTGGCCAACAACGGTCACAAATACCGCGGTGTCATCCATGCTTACCATTACGGCAGCGGTGGCCTGACGCGCCATCATGCCGGTTTCCAGTGTAACGGTATGTTGACCGTACTGGAATTTACGAACGATCGGATTCAGCAAAATTCTATCCTTTCTTAATGAATGTCCGCACACCAATGGTGTGCGGACAATTAAACCGAATCTTCATGCATCCTCGCGACTAATGACAACCCTAACCCGCCCCATTGCGGATAAAGCCTCTCATTAGCCGCGCGAACCTCTGCAGTGAAGACATACATGGCAACAATACATTAGTTTACTGCCAATTGCTGCCGCCTGGTTGAAAAAAGGGGCCATAAAGGCCCCTTCTTGAAACTCGCCAGACTTAGCGACGCAGACCCAGACGCTCGATCAGCGAGGTGTAGCGCGCAACATCTTTGCGTTTCAGGTAGTCGAGCAGTTTACGACGCTGAGAAACCATGCGCAGCAGACCACGACGGCTGTGGTGATCTTTTTTGTGCTCTGCAAAGTGACCCTGCAGGTGGTTGATCTGTGCTGTCAACAGAGCAACCTGAACATCGGTAGAACCGGTGTCGTTTGCATCACGACCAAACTCAGAAACGATTTTAGCTGTAGCTTCAGTACTTAGAGACATTTTAAAACTCCAAAGTATTTATAAATGAAAGGGCGCCGATCTCTAATTCAGCGCTCCAGGGTTTAGCGCCGGGCGATGTTAAATACATAGCCCAACGTTAAGCGGCAATATTCTACTCGTAGTGACAGGTTCTCGCAAGGTAAGCCCGTTATACAGCAGGATACTCTACAACCAGACGACGCGGCGCCACACGACCATCATCATCCATCTCGCCCATACCGATGAATTTACCTTCATCACCTTCCGTCACGCGTACCAGCCCCTCTTTTGGCGCGATTGATGCGCGTACCGGCTGACCGTTTTTGAAATATGCGGCCACGACAGAAGGAATATTGACGACAGGAAAATCGGATGCCGGGCTGTCCATCGGCATCAACAGCGGATCCAGTAGCTGCGCTGCCGGAATATTCTGCTGCTCAGCCTGGGCCACCAGCTCATGCAGGTGTTCCAGGGTGACCATCCGCTCAACCGGGTATTTGCTCACCGCCAGACGACGCAGGTAGATAACATGCGCGCCACAACCCAGCTTCTCGCCCAGATCGTCGATAATGGTGCGGATGTAAGTCCCTTTAGAACAGTGGATTTCCAGCTCCAGCTCATTACCTTCATGACGAACAAATAGCAACTCATAAACGGTAATAGGCCGGGCTTCACGCGGCACTTCAATACCCTGACGCGCATACTCGTAGAGTTTCTTTCCCTGATACTTCAGCGCGGAATACATCGATGGCACTTGCTGCGTATCACCACGGAAACTCTCCAGCGCCGCAGCCAATTGCTCGTCGGTAAAGGTTACCGGGCGCTCTTCAACAATTTGCCCGTCTGCATCAGAAGTATCAGTTCGCTGGCCCAAGCGGGCAATGACCCGATAGCGTTTATCAGAATCCAGCAGATACTGGGAAAACTTTGTCGCTTCGCCCAGACAAATCGGCAACATACCGGTCGCCAGCGGATCCAGCGCCCCGGTATGCCCGGCGCGGTTAGCATTGTAGAGGCGTTTGACTTTTTGCAGCACATCATTGCTCGACGCGCCCTGCTGTTTATCAAGCAGCAGCACGCCATGCACGTCGCGACCACGACGACGAGGACGACTCATCAGTCCTCCTTGCTATCGTCCGGATTCACACGACGTTCATCATCATGCTTCACCACGCTGGTCACCAGGTTGGACATACGCATCCCTTCCACCAGCGAATTGTCGTAGAAGAAGGTCAGTTCCGGCACGATACGCAGGCGCATCGCTTTACCCAGAAGGCTACGAATAAAACCAGAAGCGTCCTGTAACGCTTTGATGCCCGCTTTAACAGAAGCTTCGTCTTTGTCGTTAAGGAAGGTGACAAACACTTTGGCATAAGCCAGATCGCGAGAAACTTCAACACCGGATACGGTGGTCATCATCCCCAGTCGCGGATCTTTAATTTCACGCTGCAGGATAATCGCAATTTCTTTTTGCAATTCCTGGGCTACGCGCTGCGGGCGACCAAATTCTTTCGCCATAATAATTCTCCAGACTAAAAAGGGGCCGTAGCCCCTTTTGATATTCTGCCGGGTGGCGCTTCGCTTACCCGGCCTACAATATTTGTATCCACTATGAATTGCGGGTTGTCGCAGGAGGGCAAATGCGTGTCCCCAGAAGCACAGATAACTCTGCAACTGGGGTATGCACATGCCATCAACGGCACAGCCCGAAAGGCGATGAGGATTACTCGATTGTGCGCTGAATTTCGATAATTTCGAACACTTCGATCATATCGCCAGTGCGCACATCGTTGTAGTTCTTCACGCCAATACCACATTCCATACCGTTACGGACTTCGTTTACATCATCTTTGAAGCGACGCAGAGATTCCAGCTCGCCTTCATAGATAACCACGTTGTCGCGCAGGACGCGGATCGGGTTGTGACGTTTAACCACACCTTCAGTAACCATACAGCCTGCGATCGCGCCGAATTTCGGTGATTTGAACACATCACGAACTTCCGCCAGGCCGATGATTTGCTGTTTCAGTTCCGGAGAGAGCATACCGCTCATCGCTGCTTTCACTTCGTCGATCAGGTTATAGATGACCGAGTAGTAACGCAGATCCAGACCTTCAGCTTCGATCACACGACGCGCCGAAGCATCAGCACGAACGTTAAAGCCAACCAGAATAGCGTTGGACGCAGCAGCCAGAGTCGCGTCGGTTTCGGTGATACCACCGACACCGGAACCCACGATCTTCACTTTCACTTCTTCAGTAGAGAGTTTCAGCAGAGAATCGGAGATCGCTTCGACAGAGCCCTGAACGTCAGCCTTCAGTACGATGTTCACTTCGTGAACTTCGCCTTCAGTCATGTTGGCAAACATGTTTTCCAGTTTGGACTTCTGCTGACGCGCGAGTTTAACTTCACGGAATTTGCCCTGACGATACAGAGCAACTTCACGCGCTTTCTTCTCGTCACGCACAACGGTTGCTTCATCGCCCGCGGCAGGAACGCCGGAAAGACCGAGGATTTCCACCGGAATAGACGGGCCCGCTTCAGTGACTTCACGGCCAAGCTCGTCACGCATTGCACGCACACGTCCGTATTCGAAGCCACACAGAACAATATCGCCTTTATGCAACGTACCTTCGCGAACCAGAACGGAAGCAATCGGACCACGACCTTTATCCAGGAAGGATTCGATAACTACACCGCTCGCCATACCTTTACGGACAGCGTTCAGTTCAAGGACTTCGGCCTGCAGCAGGATTGCATCCAGCAGGTCGTCGATACCTGTACCAGCTTTCGCAGAAACGTGTACAAACTGGCTTTCGCCGCCCCACTCTTCCGGGATGATACCGTACTGAGCCAGTTCGTTTTTAACGCGATCCGGATCGGCTTCAGGTTTATCAATCTTGTTCACTGCCACCACCACCGGCACCTGCGCTGCTTTCGCATGCTGGATAGCTTCAATGGTTTGCGGCATGACGCCGTCGTCGGCAGCAACAACCAGAACAACGATATCCGTTGCCTGAGCACCACGAGCACGCATTGCTGTAAACGCGGCGTGGCCTGGGGTATCCAGGAAGGTGATCATGCCGTTGTCGGTTTCAACGTGGTATGCACCAATGTGCTGAGTAATGCCGCCCGCTTCGCCGGAGGCCACTTTCGTCGAACGAATGTAGTCCAGCAAAGAGGTTTTACCATGGTCAACGTGACCCATGATGGTCACGACCGGCGCGCGCGGTTCAGCCGCTGCACCAGTATCACGGTCGCTCATTACCGCTTCTTCCAGCTCGTTTTCACGACGCAGGATAACTTTGTGGCCCATTTCTTCAGCAACGAGCTGCGCGGTTTCCTGGTCGATAACCTGGTTGATGGTTGCCATCGCACCCAGTTTCATCATGGCTTTGATGACCTGAGAGCCTTTAACGGCCATCTTATTCGCCAGTTCGCCAACAGTGAGGGTTTCACCGATTACCACGTCACGGTTAACCGCCTGCGCCGGCTTCTGGAAGCCCTGCTGCAAAGCAGAACCTTTACGCTGACGGCCACCTTTGCCGCCGCGAACCGCTGCGCGAGCTTCTTCACGGTCAGCTTTGCTTTCAGCGTGTTTGTTACCTTTCTTCGGACGCGGCGCTTTAGCCGTGCGGGTACGACCCCGACCACCTTCAACTTCACGGTCATTGTCATCTTCCGCCTGGCGCGCATGCTGCGAAGTGGTTACGTGATAATCACCGGTAGTCTCTTCTTCATCGCTGCTGGCTACCCAGCCATTTTCATTTTGTTCCGCCATACGACGAGCTTCTTCCGCTACTAGGCGCGCATTTTCTTCCAGTTTACGGCGAGCCTCTTCTTCCGCTTTGCGCTTGAGTTCTTGCGCTTCAGCTTCGCGACGGGCTTTCTCCGTCTGGGCTGCCCTGGTCATTTCGTCAGATTGTTGGTTGCTCACTTTGCTATTTTCCGCAGCATCGCGTTTTGCATTTTCAGCATGTTCGCGTTTAGCTTTTTCTTCAGCTTCACGTTTCAGACGACTTTCGGCCTCACGTTTCGCTTTTTCCTCGGCTTCGCGCTCAGCGGCTTCCTCTGCTTCACGACGGGCCTTCTCTTCCGCTTCACGCATCGCCTCTTCTTCCGCTGCGAGACGTTCAGCCTCTTGTGGATCGCGTTTTACAAAGGTGCGTTTTTTACGGACTTCGATCTGCACCGATTTACTTTTACCACCGGTGCCCTGGATACTTAATGTGCTGCGCGTTTTGCGCTGCAGCGTCAGCTTATCAGGCGACGAACCATGTTCACGGTTCAGGTGCGCCAGAAGCGTCTGCTTTTCTTGTGCCGTCACTGAGTCTTCAGCGGACTTGCGGATCCCTGCATCAGCAAATTGCTGTACCAGGCGGTCCACGGAGGTCTGAATCTCAGCAGCCAGCGTTTTTACGGTTACATCTGTCATGCTGTTCCTTCCTGCTACAGTTTATTACGCTTCGTCACCAAACCAGCAAATATTACGTGCGGCCATGATGAGCTCGCCTGCTTTCTCGTCGGTTAACCCTTCGATATCACTCAGGTCATCCACGCCTTGCTCGGCGAGGTCTTCAAGCGTACAAACACCACGAGCAGCCAGTTTGAAAGCCAATGCACGATCCAGACCTTCCAGATTAAGCAGGTCATCAGCTGGCTCTTTATTGCCACGACTCTCTTCCTGCGCCAATGCCAGAGTAGTCAGGGCATTTTTCGCACGATCGCGCAGGGTTTCAACGGTGTCTTCATCCAGACCGTCGATTTCCAGCAGCTCTTTCATTGGCACATAGGCCAGTTCTTCCAGCGTAGAGAAACCTTCTTCGACCAGGACGGTAGCGAAATCTTCGTCAATGCCCAGGTAACGGGTGAAGGTATCAATTGCCGCATGCGCTTCAGCCTGATGCTTGGACTGGAGGTCTTCAACGGTCATAACGTTGAGTTCCCAGCCACTCAGCTGAGACGCAAGACGCACGTTCTGACCATTACGGCCGATAGCTTGCGCCAGGTTACCCGCCTCAACGGCGATATCCATGGTGTGCTTGTCTTCATCCACAACGATAGAAGCGACATCTGCTGGTGCCATCGCATTGATCACGAACTGAGCCGGATTGTCGTCCCACAACACGATATCAATACGCTCACCACCTAGTTCGGTCGAAACCGCCTGAACACGCGCGCCACGCATACCAACGCAAGCGCCGACCGGATCGATACGCTTATCGTTGGTCTTCACAGCGATTTTGGCGCGTGAACCCGGATCGCGGGCTGCGGCTTTAATCTCAATCACTTCTTCGCCAATTTCCGGCACTTCGATGCGGAACAATTCGATCAGCATTTCCGGTTTGGAACGAGTGACGAACAGTTGAGCACCGCGCGCTTCAGGGCGCACCGCATACAGTACGCCACGGATGCGGTCACCCGGACGGAAGTTTTCACGCGGCAACATATCTTCACGCAGGATCACTGCTTCAGCGTTGTTACCGAGGTCAAGAGTGATGTTATCGCGGTTAACTTTTTTCACCACGCCAGTGATGATTTCACCTTCGTGTTCACGGAACTGATCGACCACCATCGCGCGCTCCGCTTCACGCACCTTCTGTACGATAACCTGCTTCGCAGTTTGCGTGGTGATACGGTCAAAGGTGACGGATTCAATCTGATCTTCGACGTAATCGCCGACATTCAGACTTTCGTCTTCGTAACGCGCCGCTTCAAGCGTGATTTCACGCGTCGGTTGCGTTACCTCTTCGACAATCACCCAGCGACGAAAAGTATCGAAATCACCACTTTTACGATCGATGCTTACGCGTACATCAATCTCTTGTTCATATTTTTTCTTGGTTGCTGTAGCTAAAGCACTTTCCAGCGCTTCAAAGATTTTTTCACGCGGAAGCGACTTTTCGTTAGAAACAGCTTCAACAACAGCCAAAATTTCTTTGTTCATTGGGGGCCTTTCACCTCAATCCAGACTGTTAAAAGTGGGGGACCAGGTTCGCTTTCTGAATATTACTCAACGCGAACACTTCATCTTTACCTTCGACCGTAACGGTGATCATCTCGCCATCGACATCCTTAATGATGCCCTGCCATTTACGGCGGTTCTGCACCGCCATACGCAGCACCAGCGAGACTTCGTCGCCCTTAAAGCGCGCATAATGCTCAGCCGTAAACAAAGGACGCTCAAGACCTGGTGAGGAAACTTCCAGGTTGTAAGCAACGGTAATCGGATCTTCAACATCCAGAACCGCACTGACCTGGTGGCTGACATCAGCGCAATCTTCAACATTGATGCCATCTTCACTATCAATATAGATGCGCAGCGTAGATGTGCGACCACGCACAAACTCGATACCGACCAGTTCATAGCCCAGTGCTTCAACCGGTGCCGTAATCATCTCTGTTAATTTTTGCTCTAATGTGGACAAGTCCACCCCCAAGACATAAAAAAAGGGCATATAGCCCAGTTATTTCGTACTCAGATAACAAAAAACCCCGATAAATCGGGGCTTTAAATAACTGAACCCTATAGCCGCAACTGCGGCCTGGAGAACCTTCCGTGAGTATTTTTTTTAAATCCAGCTACGAAGGCGTTAAGTCTTCATAGTATATTTGAAAAAAAACACTTAGGGAAAGTGGTTGCGGGGGCCGGATTTGAACCGACGACCTTCGGGTTATGAGCCCGACGAGCTACCAGGCTGCTCCACCCCGCGCCTGAAACGTGGCAAATTCTACCCGATTGAGCGCGAATCTGCAAATAATGCTGGGATTTGGTACCGAAGACGGGACGTAAAACCGGTCTGCATTATATTGATAAACATGACTATCTGTCAACCATATGTTATGTACATCTGACAAACTGCCGAATATGCATTTTATTGCGGCAAATTATGCCTACATAAAAGATGTCTCATGCCAATAATTATGATGAAAATTGCTCTCTTCTCTTCCGGTCATCGCCAAAAGATGATTAAATGAAAACTCATTTATTTTGCATAACCATTCACTGACATTTTCAAAATGAGTGGCAAATAGTATGGCGTGGCTGTTAAGTCTCTCACCATCTGTCTATCAAGCAGGGATTTTTTTATGACGACGATTCTCAAGCATCTTCCTACAGGTCAACGTATTGGTATCGCTTTCTCCGGCGGCCTGGACACCAGTGCAGCATTGCTGTGGATGCGCCAGAAAGGCGCGGTTCCATATGCATACACCGCAAACCTGGGGCAACCGGACGAGGATGACTATGACGCGATTCCCCGTCGCGCGAAGGAATATGGTGCGGAAAATGCCCGCCTGATCGACTGCCGCAAGCAACTGGTCGCTGAAGGCATCGCAGCCATTCAGTGCGGCGCGTTCCACAATACCACCGGCGGTTTGACCTATTTTAACACCACCCCGCTTGGCCGCGCGGTTACCGGCACCATGCTGGTTGCAGCAATGAAAGAAGATGGTGTGAATATTTGGGGTGATGGCAGCACTTACAAAGGGAACGATATTGAGCGTTTCTATCGCTACGGGCTGCTGACCAACGCAGAGCTGAAAATCTACAAGCCATGGCTTGATACTGATTTTATCGATGAACTGGGCGGTCGTCAGGAAATGTCTGAATTCATGACTGCCTCCGGTTTTGATTACAAAATGTCAGCAGAAAAAGCGTACTCAACCGATTCCAACATGCTGGGCGCGACGCACGAAGCGAAGGATCTCGAATTCCTTAACTCTAGCGTTAAAATCGTCAACCCAATCATGGGTGTTAAATTCTGGGACGAGAACGTCAAAATTCAGGCCGAAGAAGTGACTGTCCGTTTTGAACGTGGTCATCCGGTAGCGTTGAATGGCAAAACCTTTGCCGATGACGTTGAACTGATGCTAGAAGCGAACCGCATTGGTGGACGTCATGGGCTGGGCATGAGCGACCAGATTGAAAACCGTATCATCGAAGCGAAAAGTCGCGGTATTTACGAAGCGCCAGGGATGGCTCTACTGCATATCGCATATGAACGTCTGTTAACCGGTATTCACAATGAAGATACTATCGAACAGTATCACGCACATGGCCGTCAGTTGGGTCGTCTGCTGTATCAGGGCCGCTGGTTCGATCCGCAGGCGCTGATGCTGCGTGACTCTTTACAACGTTGGGTGGCCAGCGCAATCACAGGTGAAGTAACGCTGGAGCTGCGTCGCGGCAATGATTACTCGATCCTCAATACGGTATCCGACAATCTGACTTACAAAGCAGAACGCCTGACAATGGAAAAAGGCGAGTCCGTATTCTCTCCGGATGACCGTATTGGGCAGTTGACTATGCGCAACCTGGATATTACTGATACCCGCGAGAAACTCTTCAATTATGTGCAAACTGGCTTGCTCTCCAGCACTTCCGCCAATGGCCTGCCGCAGGTAGAAAATCTGGAGAACAGCGAGAAGCAATAATCGCTGACTGACTAGTCATGATATAGGTTGACAGTTTCTTACTTGTATAACGCCTGATGATGTTCATCAGGCGTCTTTTTTATTGTCTGTTTTTCCGGATTACGGACGAAAAAAAAGACATCTTACGATGTCTTTTTTCCGGAATATTGGTACCGAGGACGGGACTTGAACCCGTAAGCCCAATCGGGCACTACCACCTCAAGGTAGCGTGTCTACCAATTCCACCACCTCGGCACGACTTACTTAATGCGGGATATCGCTGGTCGGCTGCGCCGGCGCTGCAGGCTGAGTTTGTTCACTCTTCGCCGGTGCGCTCAGATTTTCCCACTCGCTTCCTTTATTGGTTTTATTGCTGTTAACATTACCCAGCACGAGGCTGATGATAAAAAACAAGGTTGCCAGTATAGCAGTCGTGCGAGTCATGAAGTTGCCAGAACCACTTGAACCGAACAATGTGCCAGACGCGCCAGCGCCAAAGGAGGCTCCCATATCAGCGCCTTTACCTTGTTGCAGCATAATCATGGCAACAAGCGCCAGAGCCACAATAAGGAAAACAACTAAAAGAGCTTCGTACATAATCAACCTGTTCCTTGCGGTATTGCCGCAGCAAATGCTTCAACCAATAAAAGTGGGTCTTTTTTTGCTTTCCCACTGAAGCGGGTGTGAATACTAACCAAAGCGAATGACCTTCGCAAGGGCAATTTCAGTGCATTTTATCAAGTGCGGAAAAAAACAGCAAAACTACGGCTTCCGTTCCGTTAAAATGCAGCAATAGCCGCCTTTTTAAGCACTTATCACACCATTATACGGCTTTCACCGCGTCGGCAATGCGATTTGCCAGCGCCGTCACCTGAGCTTCGTCTTCGCCTTCCACCATCACACGGATTAACGGCTCGGTCCCCGACTTACGCAATAGCACACGCCCACAGCTGCCCAGAGTAGCTTCTACCTCAGCCATCGTCGTTTTTACATGCTCATCTTCCAGGGGATCGCCCTTGCCAGCCGTAAAACGCACATTGACAAGCACCTGCGGGAACATCTTCATACCACTACATAAATCGTGCAGCGACATATGGTTGCGCACCATTGCCGCCACAACCTGCAAACCAGCAACGATACCATCTCCGGTCGTCGTTTTATCCAGCAGGATCACATGACCGGAGTTCTCTGCCCCAATGCGCCAGCCTTTTTCCTGCATTTTTTCGAGGACATAGCGATCGCCTACTTTCGCACGAGCAAAAGGAATGCCCAGTTGCTTAAGCGCCCGTTCCAGCCCCATATTGCTCATCAGCGTGCCAACAGCACCGCCACGTAATTGCCCTTGACGCAAACCTTCACGCGCAATGATGTACATGATCTGGTCGCCATCAACTTTGTTACCTTCATGATCCACCATGATGACGCGATCGCCATCGCCATCAAAAGCGATACCAAGATCCGCTTTTTCTGCCAGAACGCGTTGCTGCAATGCTCTGACATCCGTGGCACCGCATTTTTCATTGATATTTACGCCGTCAGGCTCGCAACCCATGGTGATGACTTTCGCGCCCAACTCGCGGAACACATTCGGTGCGATGTGGTAAGTTGCCCCGTTAGCGCAATCAACTACGATTTTTAGCTCGTTCAGGCTCAGTTCATTGGGGAATGTGGCTTTGCAGAATTCAATATAACGTCCGGCAGCATCAACAATGCGGCTTGCTTTACCCAGCTCAGCGGAATCGACGCAGGTCAGTTCTTTCTCCATTTCTGCTTCAATCGCCTCTTCAACCGCATCAGGCAGTTTAGTGCCATCAATTGAGAAGAACTTGATGCCGTTGTCATAAAACGGGTTATGCGATGCGGAAATAACAATACCCGCTTCAGCACGGAAAGTGCGGGTCAGATAGGCAACAGCCGGTGTCGGCATCGGACCAGTAAAGGAGGCTGACAACCCCGCTGCCGCCAACCCGGCTTCAAGAGCGGACTCCAGCATATAACCGGAAATACGTGTGTCCTTACCAATAATAATTTTCCGCGAACCGTGGCGTGCCAGTACTTTTCCGGCGGCCCAACCCAGCTTGAGAACAAAATCAGGGGTGATCGGTGCGTCGCCGACTCGGCCACGAATACCATCGGTGCCAAAATATTTACGATTACTCATAGCGTTTGTTTTCCTTCGCTGACAGCGTGGCTTCAACCACTCGCATAGCTTCTACCGTTTCTTTTACATCGTGAACACGAATAATCTGCGCGCCCTGCATTGCCGCAATTACCGCACACGCGAGGCTCCCACTTAAACGCTCAGAAGGGCCGACATTGAGCAGTTGTCCGACCATGGATTTACGTGACATCCCAGCCAGCAGCGGCAACCCAAAGTGATGAAATTCCGCCAGGCGGGCAAGCAGCGCATAATTGTGCAAGAGATTCTTACCGAAACCGAACCCCGGGTCGAGTATCAATTTCTCTTTTGCAATACCTGCCTTTTCGCAACGGGCAATATGTTCGACAAAGAAGCGATTTACGTCAGCAAACACATCGTCATACTTCGGTGCTTCTTGCATTGTTTTTGGTTGTCCCTGCATATGCATCAGGCACACCGGTAAACCGGTCGCAGCGGCAGCGTCCATCGCACCCGGCTCCGTCAACGAGCGGATATCATTAATAATATGTGCTCCTGCACATGCGGATTCTCGAATGACTTCAGGCTTCGACGTATCGACAGAGATCCAGACCTCAAAACGCTGGGCTATCGCCTCAACCACCGGGATCACACGCTCCAGTTCCTCTTCAACACTGACTTCCGCCGCGCCCGGCCTTGTGGACTCCCCGCCAACATCCACAATTGTCGCCCCAGCATTGATCATCAAATTGGCATGTTTGACTGCCTCAACTAAGGTATTGTGCGTGCCACCATCGGAAAATGAGTCCGGCGTAACGTTGAGGATCCCCATCACATGCGGGTGGGAAAGATCGAGTATGGTGCCCTGGGCGTCGAGTTTCATGACTTAAAGTCCCTGCGTTGTTGCGGTTAATACAATAAAAGAAAACCCCGGGGCATGCCCCAGGGTTTTTAGTTAGAACAGCTCCAGCAACAGATAGCTTATTTGTCGCCCAGTTGCTCAGACATGGTGTTTCCTGGGTTTGGCGTACCCGATTCATCAACCGGGCGCGGCGCACGCGGAGTACCATTGTTGTCAGAGTTGTTCGCGCCAGGATCTTCCCAACCTGCCGGTGGACGTACCTCGCGGCGCGCCATCAAGTCATCAATCTGCGGTGCATCAATGGTCTCATATTTCATCAGAGCATCCTTCATTGCATGCAGAATATCCATGTTATCGTTCAGGATATGACGTGCGCGATCGTAGTTACGTTCGATCAACGCTTTCACTTCCTGGTCGATAATACGAGCGGTCTCATCGGACATATGTTTCGCTTTCGCTACAGAACGGCCAAGGAAAACCTCACCCTCTTCTTCGGCGTAGAGCAACGGACCGAGTTTGTCAGAAAAGCCCCACTGGGTAACCATGTTACGCGCCAGGTTGGTCGCAACTTTAATATCGTTGGATGCACCGGTAGAAACATGTTCAACACCGTAGATAATCTCTTCCGCCAGGCGACCACCGTACAGAGTAGAGATCTGGCTTTCCAGTTTCTGACGGCTGGAGCTAATCGCATCACCTTCCGGCAGGAAGAACGTCACACCCAATGCACGACCGCGCGGGATAATCGTCACTTTATGCACCGGATCATGTTCCGGCACCAGACGGCCAATAATTGCATGGCCTGCTTCGTGGTAGGCCGTGGACTCTTTCTGCGCTTCCGTCATCACCATGGAGCGGCGTTCCGCACCCATCATGATTTTGTCTTTCGCTTTTTCGAACTCGACCATCGAAACCACGCGTTTGTTACCGCGAGCGGCAAATAGTGCAGCTTCGTTGACCAGGTTCGCCAGATCGGCACCGGAGAAGCCCGGCGTACCGCGCGCGATAATCGCGGCATCGACATCCGGCGACAGTGGTACGCGACGCATATGAACTTTCAGGATCTGCTCACGACCGCGAACATCCGGCAAACCAACCACAACCTGGCGGTCAAAACGGCCAGGACGCAGTAATGCAGGGTCGAGTACGTCAGGACGGTTCGTTGCAGCGATAACGATAATACCTTCGTTACCTTCGAAGCCGTCCATCTCAACCAGCATCTGATTCAACGTTTGTTCGCGTTCATCGTGACCGCCACCAAGGCCAGCGCCACGCTGGCGCCCAACGGCGTCAATTTCATCAATGAAGATAATACACGGTGCCGCTTTCTTGGCCTGCTCGAACATGTCGCGCACACGAGAAGCACCAACACCCACAAACATTTCAACGAAATCAGAACCGGAAATCGTGAAGAATGGAACCTTCGCCTCCCCCGCAATGGCTTTCGCCAGCAGCGTTTTACCGGTACCCGGAGGGCCGACCATCAACACGCCTTTGGGGATCTTACCGCCCAGCTTCTGAAACCGGCTAGGCTCACGCAGATATTCGACCAGTTCGGCAACCTCTTCTTTCGCTTCGTCGCAGCCAGCAACATCAGAGAAAGTGGTTTTGATCTGATCTTCAGTGAGCATGCGGGCTTTGCTTTTACCGAACGACATGGCACCTTTGCCACCGCCACCCTGCATCTGTCGCATAAAGAAAATCCAGACACCAATCAGCAGCAGCATCGGGAACCAGGAAATGAAGATATTAGCCAGCAGGCTCGGCTCTTCAGGCGGCTCACCAACAACTTTGACGTTTTTCGTCAGCAGGTTATCAAGCAGTTTCGGATCGTTGACCGGGATGTAAGTCGTGTAACGGTTACTATCTTTCTTGGTAACGTTGATCTCACGTCCGTTGATACGCGCTTCGCGAACCTGGTCCTGGTTGACCTCTTGCAGGAAGGTAGAATAATCCACCTTGCGGCCATTAGACTCGCTGGGCCCAAAGCTCTGGAATACTGACATCAGCACAACGGCAATGACCAGCCAGAGTATTAGGTTTTTCGCCATGTCACTCAAGGGATTAACCTCATATTACAACTGTGTTAAAAACAGCGTCAGGATACAACATATCCAGTTTCTTTCAAACCAAAGGTCGAAATCAACGGGGTATCATTTTCGCCCGGTCGCTACAATATACACTTCGCGTGAACGCGCACGCGAAGAGTCCGGTTTACGCACTTTTACCTTCGTAAACATGGAACGAATTTCCGTGAGATATTCATCGAAACCTTCGCCCTGAAACACCTTTACTAAAAAACTTCCGCCTGGCGCCAGCACGTCGCGGCACATATCCAGCGCCAACTCAACCAGATACATCGAGCGCGGAATATCCACCGCTGGCGTTCCACTCATGTTCGGCGCCATATCAGACATGACAACCTGGACTTTACTATCACCGACACGATCCAATAATGCTTTCAGGACTAATTCATCACGAAAATCGCCCTGAAGGAAGTCCACACCGACGATTGGATCCATCGGTAAAAGATCGCAAGCGATAATGCGGCCATTGCCGCCAATCTGAGTGACCGCATATTGCGACCACCCACCAGGCGCCGCACCGAGATCAACAACTGTCATCCCCGGCTTAAAAAGTTTGTCACTTTGCTGTATTTCATCAAGTTTAAACCAGGCACGGGAACGTAACCCTTTTTTCTGCGCCTGTTGAACATATTTATCGCTAAAGTGTTCCTGAAGCCAGCGGCTCGAACTGGCAGAACGCTTTTTACCTGTCATTTAACTTTCCATCCGGGTTCATCGTCGACATCGATAAATTTCGACGCACAATTTGGCGATACACAGGAGATGGCGGTAGAATGACCCGTTTTCAATCCCAACGTAAGCAAAATATACGATGAATCTGAGTACTAAACAAAAACAGCACCTGAAAGGTCTGGCACATCCGCTCAAGCCGGTAGTTATGCTTGGCAATAATGGTTTGACCGAAGGGGTGCTGGCCGAGATTGAACAAGCGTTAGAGCACCATGAACTTATCAAGGTGAAGATCGCCTCTGAAGACAGAGAAACTAAGACCTTGATTGTGGAAGCTATCGTTCGCGAAACCGGCGCCTGCAACGTACAGGTCATCGGTAAAACGCTGGTGCTTTATCGCCCAACCGCGGAGCGTAAAATTTCGCTGCCACGCTAAGGATATCCTGAATTGAACACAAAAGCTGTGTAAAACGAGGGTTTTCCGCCAGCGGACGAGCAAAATGCCACGCTCCTGATATTGATAAAAGGCCGCAATGCGGCCTTTTTCCTTTCTTTACAATAGATCAACAGACGTGACCTGTATTGTCATCACAGGTATTCTACTTTGATGATTTCGTATTCAACTTCGCCGCCCGGTGTGCGGATCACCACAACATCATCCTGCTCTTTACCTACCAGACCACGCGCGATCGGTGAATTTACAGAGATTAGGTTCTGTTTAAAGTCAGCCTCGTCGTCACCAACGATGCGGTAAGTCTGTTCTTCGTCGTTATCCAGATTCAAAACGGTAACCGTTGCGCCAAAAATAACGCGGCCGTTTTTCGGCATTTTCGTGATATCGATAACCTGCGCATTGGAGAGCTTCGCTTCAATGTCTTTGATTCGGCCTTCGCAAAAACCCTGCTGTTCACGCGCAGCATGGTATTCAGCGTTCTCTTTTAGATCGCCATGCTCGCGGGCTTCCGCAATAGCGGCGATAATTTCAGGGCGGCGAACGGATTTCAGAAACTCCAGCTCTTCGCGCAGTTTTTCGGCACCACGTAAGGTCATCGGAATAGCTTGCATTTGTTATACCTCTTAAACATTCCTGTAAGGAGCGTTAACGCGCCCCGTCAGCTCTGTCTCTCCGCGTACAGCGTTTCTCGCCGGGCAAGAGCAAAAGAAAACTGACCCGGGGACAAAGCCCCAGGTCAGCTACAATTTTTCAATTTGATACGTATTTTACCCGGAAGTTCACTATGGGTCATCGTTTACTTTCCGGGGCGTTGCGCCGTAGTATGACAGCTTGTTTCCTGGTTGTTAGCGCGAGATTATGCGATTTTCTAGCTTTATCATTGGATTGACTACTAGTATATCCCTGACTGCTCAAGCCGCGAATGTTGACGAATATATGAATCAACTTCCGGACGGCGCGAATTTAGCACTGATGGTTCAAAAAGTAGGCGCTCAGACGCCCGAGATTGATTACCACGGTAAGCAAATGTCACTTCCTGCGAGTACGCAAAAGGTGATCACCGCATTGGCGGCACTTTTGCAACTCGGGCCGGACTTTCGCTTTACAACCACGCTGGAAAGCAAAGGTTCTGTCGAAAATGGGGTATTAAAAGGCGACTTAATTGTACGATTTGGCGGCGATCCGACGTTAAAACGGCAGGATATTCGCAATATGATTAACGCGCTGAAAAAGTCAGGTGTGCAGAAAATCGATGGTAACGTGCTGATCGATACCTCCATTTTCGCCAGCCACGATAAAGCTCCGGGCTGGCCCTGGAATGATCTGACGCAGTGTTTTAGCGCTCCCCCGGCAGCAGCGATTATCGATCGCAACTGCTTCTCGGTGTCACTGTATAGTGCGCAAAAACCAGGCGATATGGCCTATATCCGCATCGCCTCTTATTACCCCGTCAATATGTTCAGCCAGGTTCGCACCCTGCAGCGTGGTTCATCAGAAGCACAATATTGTGAACTCGACGTCGTGCCCGGCGATTTAAACCGCTTCACACTCACAGGCTGTCTGCCACAGCGAGCAGACCCGCTCCCGCTGGCTTTCGCTATCCAGGACGGTGCAAGCTATGCTGGTGCCATTATTAAAGACGAACTCAAAACCGCAGACATCACTTACACTGGCACGCTGCTGCGACAAACGCAGGAAAATCAGCCTGGTGCGGTGATCGCCAGTAAGCAATCAGCACCATTACACGACCTACTAAAGATCATGCTGAAGAAATCGGACAATATGATTGCCGATACCGTCTTTCGCATGATTGGACATGCTCATTTTGGCGTGCCCGGTACCTGGCGAGCGGGCTCAGATGCAGTTCGTCAGATTCTGCGCCAGCAGGCCGGTGTTGATTTAGGAAATACGATTATTGCAGATGGTTCGGGTCTGTCACGCCATAATTTGCTGGCGCCGTCAACCATGATGCAGGTCCTGCAATATATTGCGCAGCATGATACTGAGCTCAATTTTATCTCTATGCTGCCGCTGGCTGGATACGATGGTTCTCTGCAATACCGTGCAGGCCTGCATGAAGCGGGTGTAGATGGTAAGGTTTCTGCGAAGACCGGGTCATTGCAGGGTGTGTATAACCTGGCCGGATTTATTACTACCGCCAGCGGTCAACGGATGGCCTTTGTGCAGTACCTCTCAGGCTATGCGGTGGAACCTGCGGATCAACGAAACCGTCGTATTCCGTTGGTTCGCTTTGAGAGCCGTCTGTACAAAGATATCTACCAGAACAACTAGTAAAATCCGCCTTCAAAGAAGGCGGCATTGATTGCGCCCTAAAAGGACGTACCAAAACCCTTAAAAAGCAGTTTCTGCCAGTCCTGTAAGATTTAAATCTAAAACAATAAGGTAGAGCCAAAATTGTTGATGACCACGCCCACAGGACGTGGTTTTCAGTTGGCAACAAAAATGCCGGATAGTTCCGCACTGCCCCGGCATTTTCGTGATTACAGCGCCCCGTGAAATCAGGGCACTTTCAGGTATTAACGCTTGTAGATGAACTCGACGCCTTCTTCGTCGTCTTCGTCCCAGTCGTCATTCCACTCTTCGTCATCTTCAGCAGCCGCTTCAGCATCTTCGAGCTGTTGGCGATGATAATCATCCCACATAAACTCAACTTTCTCAGGCTGCTGCTCTTCCTGAGCTTGCACGATCGGGTTTTCAATGATGAACGTCATCACATCCCAGCACAGTTCTTTGACGCCCTGCTGGCTGGCAGCAGAAATCAGGTAGAATTTATCTTCCCAGCCCAGTGCTTCCGCAATCGCTTTCGCTTTCTCTTCCGCTTCACCTTTGTCCATCAGGTCAATCTTGTTGAACACCAGCCAGCGCGGTTTAGAAGCCAGCTTTTCGCTGTATTTTTCCAGTTCGCCGACGATAATGCGCGCGTTTTCAGCCGGATCGGAACCATCGATTGGATCGATGTCGATCAGATGCAGCAACACACGGCAGCGTTCCAGATGTTTCAGGAAGCGGATACCAAGGCCTGCACCATCGGCAGCCCCTTCAATCAGCCCCGGGATATCAGCAACAACAAAGCTCTTTTCGTTATCCATACGGACAACGCCCAGGCTCGGTACCAGCGTAGTAAACGGATAATCCGCCACTTTCGGTTTAGCAGCAGACACGGCACGAATAAAGGTTGATTTACCCGCATTCGGCATCCCCAACATTCCCACGTCCGCCAGCAACATCAGTTCCAGTTGCAGATCCCGTTTATCACCCGGAGTACCCATCGTTTTCTGACGCGGAGTACGGTTAACGGATGATTTAAAACGGGAATTACCCAGACCGTGCCAGCCGCCTTTGGCAACCATCAGACGCTGACCATGTTTGGTCATGTCACCCATGGTTTCGCCAGTGCCCTGATCGATAACACGCGTACCAACTGGCACCTTCACCGTGATGTCTTTACCGCGTTTCCCGGTACAATCTCGGCTCTGACCGTTCTGACCACGCTCTGCGCGGAAAGACTTTTCAAAACGGTAGTCAATCAGCGTGTTCAGGTTTTCGTCCGCTTCCAGCCAGACATCGCCACCGTCACCGCCGTCGCCGCCGTCAGGCCCGCCTTTCGGAATATACTTCTCACGACGGAAACTTACACAGCCGTTACCACCATCACCCGCCACGACAAGGATCGTAGCTTCATCAACAAACTTCATTTTACTCTCCGTAACTCATTCGCCTGAGCGGGGCACAGTGACGACCACTTCACGACTGCGCCAACGTCCCAGCAGACGATGGCCAATAGCGGAAAACATGGCGCCCGCAACCACGACAAACGCACCGAGATAACCGACAAGGTTTAACATCGGTCTGGCGAAAACATCGGGCCAGGCCATTGATAACAAATCTGAAAATAACAGCGTAAACAGCGGCGTCAGCGTAATCAATGCGCTTACCTGCGCCGCCTGCCAGCGCGCCATTGCTTCCGCCAGCGCACCATATCCAATCAAGGTATTCAGCCCGCAGAAAATCAGGCAAGCGAGTTGCCAGTCGCTCAACTGGAACAGTACGCCGGGCTTTGCCAGCGGCAATAACGCCATCGTACATAAAGTGTACAGCAAAAAGAGGATTTGCTGAGACGCCAGGCGACGCAATAGTATTTTTTGCGCGACGCCGTAGCTCACCCACACCATTGCCGCACTGACCCCAAAAATGACCCCCCAGGTGTAATCGGTCAGTCGGGTAAAAATCTCCACCAGGCTGGTATTGAAAAACATCACCAGGCCGCTGATTAGCATCAATGCACCAATCACCTGAGTACCACGCATCTTCTCTTTCAGAATAAAGACGCTGGCAATCATCATACCTACGGGAGAAAGCTGACCTATCACCTGCGAGGCCGTTGGGCTGACATACTGTAAGGAAGAGCTGAACAGGATAAAGTTCCCGAACAACCCACCAGTGGCAATAGCTAACAAAATTAACCAACGCGGCTTACGAAACATTTGCAGTGGAGGAAGTTTCCTCTTGTAGCCCAGAATCAGGCCAAGACCGATTCCTGCCATTAAAAAGCGATAAAACACCACCGTAGGCGGCTCCATCACTTCCAGCACCTGCTTCATCGCGATAGGTAGCGCACCCCAGCACATAGCGGTGATGAGCGCCAGGGCGATACCTATGCCTGCCTGCTGTTTCATGCCCGTATTCCCTGCCAGAAATTTTGCCGGACGTCTAATGTAAAAAGCCCCGCAACGTGTGCGGGGCTTTCTTCCGTTACCGGGACGCGAAAAACTTATTCAGCAACGATGCTGATGAATTTACGGTTTTTCGGGCCTTTAACTTCGAACTTAACTTTACCGTCAGTCAAAGCGAACAGAGTGTGGTCACGGCCGCAACCTACGTTAGGGCCAGCATGGAACTTGGTGCCACGCTGACGAACGATAATGCTACCTGCCAGAACTGCTTCGCCGCCAAAGCGTTTTACGCCCAGGCGTTTAGCTTCTGAATCGCGACCGTTACGAGTTGAGCCGCCAGCCTTTTTATGTGCCATTTAAATCTACTCCTCAGGTCTTAGGCGCTGATGCCAGTAATTTTCACGTCAGTGAACCACTGACGGTGGCCCTGCTGCTTACGGTAGTGTTTACGACGACGAAACTTAACGATTTTAACTTTCTCGCCACGACCGTGAGCAACAACTTCAGCTTTGATTAGGCCGCCATCAACGAAAGGAACGCCGATTTTGACTTCTTCACCGTTTGCGATCATCAGAACTTCAGCAAATTCAACAGATTCGCCAGTTGCGATGTCCAGCTTTTCCAGGCGAACGGTCTGACCTTCGCTTACTCGGTGTTGTTTACCACCACTTTGGAAAACCGCGTACATATAAAACTCCGCTTCCGCGCACATATTCTGATCAATCAGAGTGCGCTACAAATATTCACAATAGGGCGCGAATATTACGCAAATCGTGAGGCTTTGACAAGAGAGATCGTCACTCATCGAAGAAAAAAAACACAACTTGTAAGGTATCGTTTATCTGGCGCGTTTTTACAGTACAATCAACAATACTATTCTAACCCGTAACCCTTTGTTATCCCATTTTGATATGTGGTAAACAGGACTGAAAGCCCGGCTTTTGCGATGAATTTAGAAAAAATCAATGAGTTAACCGCGCAAGATATGGCGGGTGTGAATGCGACGATCCTGCAACAACTCAACTCGGATGTTCAGCTAATTAACCAGTTGGGTTATTACATCGTGAGCGGCGGTGGCAAACGTATCCGTCCAATGATAGCCGTGCTGGCGGCTCGCGCCGTTGGATATGAAGGTAATTCACACATCACGCTCGCAGCGCTGATCGAATTTATTCACACTGCGACACTCCTGCATGACGATGTTGTGGATGAATCAGACATGCGTCGCGGTAAAGCGACAGCCAATGCCGCATTTGGTAATGCAGCCAGCGTGCTGGTCGGGGATTTTATCTATACTCGCGCTTTCCAGATGATGACTAGTCTCGGTTCGCTGAAGGTGCTGGAAGTGATGTCAGAAGCCGTGAACGTCATTGCAGAAGGTGAAGTGCTGCAATTGATGAACGTCAACGACCCGAACATCACCGAAGAAAACTACATGCGCGTCATCTATAGCAAAACCGCACGTCTGTTTGAAGCGGCAGCGCAGTGTTCCGGTCAGCTGGCCAGTTGCGGCGAAGCACAGGAAAAAGGTTTACAGGATTACGGCCGTTATCTGGGAACCGCGTTCCAGTTGATCGACGACTTGCTGGATTACAGCGCTGATGGCCAGACATTGGGTAAAAACACCGGTGATGACCTGAACGAGGGGAAACCGACGTTGCCGCTGTTGCATGCTATGCACCACGGTACTTCGGAACAGGCTCAGATGATTCGCGAAGCCATTGAGCAAGGTAATGGTCGGCATCTTCTGGAACCTGTACTGGAAGCAATGGCAGCTTGCGGCTCACTGGAGTGGACACGTCGTCGTGCCGAAGAAGAAGCTGATAAGGCGATTTCTGCTCTACAGGTTCTGCCTGATACCCCGTGGAGAGAGGCACTGATCGGCCTGGCCCATATCGCCGTGCAACGCGATCATTAACCCTTCCAGATCCCCGCGCATTGGCGCGGGAAAGCTCTTGTAAGTTTCCATAAAAAAGATAAAACATCACCAAATCCCTGACATCACTGCCTTGTCAAAATCCTAAAACACAAAATATACATGAACTTTTTAGAACAAAAATTCCTGTATGAGTATAGTAAGTATCACAAAAGGATTGGTATCAACCTCTATCAGGGAGATGTTATGGAAACGAAACTCATCGACTGGCATCAAGCCGATATTATTGCGGGGCTACGTAAAAAAGGGACATCACTGGCGGCAGAATCGCGAAAAAACGGGTTAAGCTCATCCACCCTTGCGAATGCACTGTCCCGTTCCTGGCCGAAAGGAGAGTTGATTATTGCCAGGGCGCTGGGAACAGAACCGTGGGTAATATGGCCATCACGCTATTACGATCCCGTCACGCATGCGTTTATTGATAAAACAAAGCTCATGCGCAAAAAACGCAGCGATAAGTAAGTAAAACCGGCCAGTTAAAAAGGGAGCAGAGGCTAATGCCGATCGTTTAAGGATCGGTTGACCGATCCGGTGGCCGGTGTAAAAAGGGTTCCATGTTCATTATGGAGCCCTTTTTAAATGGAACTTTCTCAGGCCCCGGCATTATTACTCTGACTGCCCCACAAGAGGTGCAAAGCCTCGCCGACCTTCTTCCCCCTGACCTCATTCAGCAGGCCTTTTCCCTCACCGATACGGTGACACTACGTAGACGTAAACTCCCGCTGGAATCCATGGTCTGGATGGTTATCGGCATGGCGATATTTAACAACAAACCTCTCTCTCACATCGTCAATCTGATGGATATCATGGACCGTACTGGCAGGTCATTTACTGCCCCCTGTTCCGTTATCGCCCGCCGTAAAAAACCGGGTGAAAATGCCATCCGGGAACTGTTCAGCCTCACGCAGCAGCACTGGCACGAAGAAGCCCGGCATTGGACCGGTATGACGGGAATGAAATGCGTCTTGCAGCAAGGCTGGTGAAACAGGTCCCGGATAACAGTGTGACGCTGTTCGACAGGGGCGTCTGGTCGCCGGGGCTGTTAATCGGACTGCCATGGTCATCGCCGGGTGCTGTTCCGGGGCATCTTAAGCACTTCTACAGTAATGCAGCGATGCTGAAACTGCCGCCGGGAACGGGAGTATGAAAGGGAAATCAGGCCAAAAAAGTCAAAATATCCTTTTAAAAACAATGCTGGTCACCTTAAGTGACCAGCATTAAGCAGAGGCTCCTTTTTTGTCGCTAACTGCCCCTTACTCGCCTTTGACGCGCTCGATGTTTGCACCGAGAGCGCGGAGCTTATCTTCAATGCGTTCGTAGCCGCGATCGATATGATAGATACGATCGACGGTGGTTGTCCCTTCAGCAATACAACCCGCGAGCACCAGGCTTGCAGAAGCACGCAGGTCGGTCGCCATGACCTGAGCGCCAGAAAGTACTTCTACGCCGTGGCAAATCGCCGTATTACTTTCGATTTCCGCATGTGCACCCATGCGGATCAACTCCGGAATGTGCATGAAACGGTTTTCGAAAATGGTTTCAGTAATAACACCGGTTCCTTCAGCGACCAGATTCAGCAACGTAAATTGCGCCTGCATGTCGGTCGGGAAACCCGGATGCGGCGCAGTCCGCACATTCACTGCTTTCGGACGTTTGCCGTGCATGTCGAGGCTAATCCAGTCTTCACCGACCTCGATTTCAGCCCCTGCATCACGTAGTTTCGCCAGCACCGCATCCAGTGTATCCGGCTGAGCATTACGACAGACAATTTTGCCGCCGGAGATAGCCGCTGCAACGAGGAAAGTCCCCGTCTCAATACGATCGGGCAACACGCGATAAACACCACCGCCAAGACGCTGTACGCCTTCGATAGTAATTCGGTCTGTACCCATACCGGAGATTTTCGCGCCAAGCGTGTTGAGGAAGTTTGCTGTATCGACAATTTCCGGCTCGCGGGCAGCATTCTCGATGATGGTCGTACCTTCCGCCAGAGTGGCTGCGGACATAATCGTAACCGTCGCGCCGACGCTCACTTTATCCATCACAATGTGCGCGCCTTTCAGGCGACCATTGACAGAGGCTTTTACATACCCCTCTTCCAGTTTGATCTCGGCACCCAACTGCTCCAGGCCGGTAATGTGCAAATCCACCGGACGCGCGCCAATTGCACAACCACCCGGCAGTGAAACCTGCCCCTGACCGAAACGAGCAACCAGCGGCCCCAGCGCCCAAATAGAGGCACGCATGGTTTTCACCAGATCGTACGGCGCACAGAACACATTCACTTTGCTGGCGTCGATCCATACGGATCCGTTACGCTCCACCTTCGTACCCAACTGGCTCAGCAGTTTCATGGTGGTGTCGATATCTTTCAGTTTCGGAACGTTGCGGATTTCGACTGGCTCTTCTGCCAGCAAGGCGGCAAAGAGGATCGGCAGTGCGGCATTTTTCGCACCTGAAATTGTCACTTCGCCCTGGAGACGCGTTGGCCCCTGTACACGAAACTTATCCATTCATCTGATCTCTGTTAAGAATTCACACGCGCGGCGGGACAAGCCCCACCTGCGCTCAAAAACCGTTTAATTTGCGATCGCGAGCCCACTCTTGCGGCGTATACGCTTTGATCGACAGGGCATGAATACGGTTATCCGCGATGTATTCCATCAGCGGGCCATAGATGGTTTGTTGTTTCTTTACCCGACTCATGCCGTCAAAAATCTCACCCACAGCGACAACCTGAAAGTGGCTGCCATCGCCAGTGACGTGGGCTTCCTGGAGAGAGAGTGCGTTCATAAGCACTGTCTGAATTTCATGATTTTCCATGGGCGTAAATATCATCTGATAGTGAAAACAGTCACACATCTTAGAGGAAAGTGACGCGGTCTTAAACAAGCAAAAAGCCCCATCAATATAAAGGACGGGGCTTTAGATAGTAACGCTTTGAAAAATTAGCGAGGGAATACATCCTCGGGCAGATTATACAGTGCCGCAAGCGTCGCGACACTATCACTCATGCCAGCCAGCGAAATAGCGGCACCCTGCTTTTTTCCCTCAGCGATAAGATGAATCAATAAAGCGACACCAGCCGTATCAACACGAGTCACGCCCTGTAAATTGATGCACGTTATGCCTTCCATTGCCTCGACGCGTGCATTATACAGTGGGTTGAGAACGTCCTGGTCCAGTTCACCTTGCAACATCAGGCTTTCACCTTCGCGCGACCAGCTGAGCTGCGGCATCATTGCGTCTTCTCGTCCAGGGTAATTTTCTGGCGAGAAATAGACTGTAATTCCGCAGTCAGACCATCGATACCTTTCGTACGCAGCAGATCGCTCCACTCATTCTGTTTTGTGGTGATCATGCTGACCCCTTCTGCAATCATGTCGTAGACCTGCCATTTTCCGCTCTGCGTGTTTTTACGCCACTGGAAATCCAGTCGCACAGGCGGACGGCCATTTGGATCAATAATGGTTACGCGGATCGGTACAATCGTGGCATCACCCAGCGGTTGTTCCGGTGCAATCTGATAAGTTTGGCCGTGATACATCGCTAGTGCCTGGCCGTAAGCCTGTTTCAGATACTCACGGAAAGCGGCGAAATACACTTCTCGCTGCGCTGGCGTAGCTTCTTTATAGTAACGACCCAACACCAACGCACCAGCATACTTCACCTGCACATACGGCAACAGTTCCTGATCGACGACATTACGCAGGTAGTCCGGGTTAGCGCGGATCTGCGGTTGCTCATTTTTGAGGCGATCGAACGTTTTCTGCGCCGCATCTTTCATTGCAGCATACGGGTTGCTTTGATCGGCAGCGACTGCCGCACTCACCGGCGCCACTACCAACAGGGCAACCATTAATAAGCGTTTAAACATAACTCGATTCTCCTCTTAATTCGTCTGACCAGCAGACGGTGCAGCTTGAGTATTCCCTTCGCCATGCACGGCCGCATCGCCTGAATTCTTATTGTCACCGACTTTACTGTTGTAAAGGAATTGTCCGATGAGATCCTCAAGCACTATCGCGGACTTGGTGTCCTGCATTGTGCTGCCATCTTTGAGCATCGAGGTTCCCATTTCTGGATCGTCAAACCCGACATTCAGCGCCAGGTACTGTTCCCCCAGCAAACCCGACGTGCGGACAGCCAGCGAGCTGGTATCCGGGATCTGGTTATAACGATCGTCGATATCCAGCGCCACGCGCGGCAGATAGGTTTTAGGGTCGAGCGAGATATCAGCAACGCGACCAATCACAACCCCGCCAATGCGGACCGGGGAGCGCACTTTCAGGCCGCCAATATTGTCGAATGTTGCGTAAACGCGGTAGGTCGGTTGAGTACGCATTGACGTGATATCTGCCGCCTTCAGGCAGATGAAGAGTCCAGCCAGAAGCGCCAGCACCAGAAAAACACCTACCCAGATTTCACTTTTTTTCGTTTGCATGAACTCAATTCCCAAACATCAATGCGGTGAGCACAAAATCAAGACCAAGTACGGCCAGCGAGGAGTGAACAACGGTGCGCGTTGTCGCACGGCTGATCCCGGCAGAAGTCGGGATCGCATCGTAACCGTTAAACAACGCAATCCAGGTTACTGTAATAGCAAAGACCACGCTTTTTATCAGACAGTTAACCAGGTCCAGGCGTAGTTCAATGGCGTTTTGCATCGCCGTCCAGAAAAAACCGCTATCAATACCTTTCCAGTCAACCCCGACCAGCGAACCGCCCCAAATACCGACCGCGACAAAAATAATCGTCAGCAGCGGCAGCGAGATAACACCAGCCCAAAAACGGGGAGAAATCACGCGACGTAGCGGATCAACCGCCATCATCTCCAGGCTGGAGATCTGCTCGGTAGCTCGCATCAGGCCAATCTCGGCTGTCAGCGCAGAACCCGCGCGGCCAGCAAACAGCAGCGCAGCAACCACCGGCCCCAGTTCACGCAGCAACGACAGCGCCACCAGCATGCCAAGGCTCGTTTCTGCGCTGTAAGTCGTCAGCACCAGATAACCCTGCAGGCCAAGCACCATACCAATAAACACGCCGGAGACAATAATGATAAGCATGGATAACACGCCGACGTTATAGAGCTGGCGGACCAGCAACGGCGCATGCTTACGGAATTCTGGCTTGCCGACCACCGCGTTGAACAACATCAAACCGGCACGCCCAAATGTGGCGATCGTTTTGATACCGCGATGTCCTAGCGTCGCCAGTGCATTTAACAGCATGAGCGTCTTAACTCCCTGAATCTAATAAATCGAGCTGGTAATCACCAGCAGGATAGCGGAACGGCACCGGACCATCGGCAATGCCATCAAGGAACTGACGCACGCGAGGATCGCTATTTTCCTGTAACCCCTGCGCGCTGCCATGGGCAACGACCTGACGGTCAGCCACAATGTAGGCGTAATCAGCAATGCTCAACACTTCCGGCACATCATGGGAAACCACGATGCATGTGACGCCCAGCGCGCTATTGAGTTCAGAAATTAATTTTACCAGCACACCCATAGTGATTGGATCCTGGCCAGCAAACGGCTCATCAAACATGATCAGATCCGGCTCCAGCGCGATAGCGCGCGCCAGCGCAGCACGTCGCGCCATGCCACCGGAGAGCTCCGATGGCATCAGCCGTGCCGCGCCGCGCAAACCAACGGCTTCCAGCTTCATCATCACCGTGCTGTGCAATAGCGGCACGGGCAGATTCGTATGCTCACGCAAGGGATAAGCAACGTTGTCAAAAACGTTCAAATCAGTGAACAGCGCGCCCGACTGGAACAGCATGCTCATTCGTTTGCGTACGGTAAAAAGACGCGAACGGCTCATTGCCGGCACGTTCTCGCCATCAAACAATATCTCGCCTTTGTCTGGCTGGATCTGGCCGCCAATCAGGCGCAGCAGCGTTGTTTTGCCGATCCCCGACGGCCCCATGATCGCGGTGATCTTACCGCGAGGTACCGCCAGTGAAATATTGTCGAAGATGGATCGATTACCGCGGGAAAAACTGACGCCACGGACATCGACCAGATTCGCCACAGTCTGGCTCATTTTTTTTTCCTTTCGACCTTATCGGATATAAACATGACGCTTGCTAACATCTAAAACCCAATATTCTTACAGAATATTACCTGCGGAGGTTAGCGAAAGCTGGCATTTGTTTTACTTTTGAGCCGCATAAAGTCAAAATTAGGAATCATTACGCTATGCGTAACGTCCGGTTTCGCACGACATGGCGGCCTGCAAACCGGCAGAATTATACCTTAAGAAAGGACGTTAGATGCTTTTAGCCACGGCGCTATTGATAATTGGTTTACTCCTGGTGGTTTACAGTGCCGATCGTCTGGTGTTTGCAGCTTCGATACTTTGCCGGGCATTAGGCGTACCACCTTTAATCATCGGGATGACCGTTGTCAGTATTGGCACGTCATTACCAGAAATTATCACTTCGGTTGCAGCCTCTTTTCATGGACAGCTTGATCTGGCTATCGGTACCGCCATCGGCTCCAACATTACCAATATCTTATTGATTCTCGGCGTCGCGGCGCTGCTGCACCCTTTTACCGTGCATTCCGATATTCTGCGTCGTGAATTACCGCTAACCTTGTTAGCCAGCCTGCTGGCTGGCGCTGTGCTTTACGATGGGCAGTTAACGCGCGTAGATGGCATTATTTTATTGTTATTAGCCGTGCTATGGCTGGTTTTCATTGTTAAAATTGCCCGCCACGCCGAGCATCAGGGCAATGATAGCCTGACACGCGAGCAACTGGCTGAATTGCCACGCGATGGCACGCTCTCTGTAGCCTGCCTGTGGCTGGGCGTCGCGCTGATTATTATGCCAATGGCAACGCGCATGGTGGTGGATAACGCCACCGTGGTGGCGAATTATTTTGCGATCAGTGAACTCACCATTGGTCTGACGGTTATTGCCATCGGCACCGGACTTCCGGAACTGGCAACAGCCATTGCGGGAGCACGCAAGGGGGAAGACGATATTGCGATAGGCAATATCATTGGATCCAACATTTTTAATATTGCTATCGTGCTTGGCTTGCCCGCACTGATTGCGCCGGGCGCGTTTAACCCGATGGCTTTTACGCGTGATTATGGTGTGATGCTACTGGTCAGCGCCATTTTTGCCCTTACCTGCTGGAAACGTAAGCAGATTAGTAAGGGCGTGGGCGCGCTGCTGTTTAGCGGGTTTATCGTATGGCTGGCGATGCTGTACTGGCTGTCGCCGCTTTTGACTGGATAATCGGATACGCATTATGTCGCAAATAGATTTGCAGCCGGGTTTTGACTTTCAACAAGCAGGCAAAGACGTCCTCGAGATTGAACGTGAAGGCCTCGCACAGCTTGATCAATACATCAACCATGACTTCGCTCAGGCGTGCGAGAAAATGTTCTATTGCGCCGGCAAAGTGGTAGTGATGGGGATGGGCAAATCCGGCCATATCGGCAGAAAAATGGCGGCGACATTCGCCAGCACGGGCACCCCTTCCTTTTTTGTCCATCCCGGTGAGGCGGCTCACGGCGATCTGGGTATGGTCAGCCCGCAGGATGTGGTGATCGCCCTGTCGAACTCTGGTGAGTCAAACGAAATACTGGCGCTGATTCCGGTACTGAAACGGCTAAAAGTTTCGCTGATCTGTATGACCAGCCGCCCGGAAAGCAGTATGGCGCGCGCAGCGGATATTCATCTCTGCGTGAAGGTGCCTAAAGAAGCCTGCCCACTGGGCCTGGCACCGACTTCCAGCACCACTGCCGCGCTGGTAATGGGCGATGCGCTGGCGGTTGCGCTGTTGAAAGCGCGCGGGTTTACCGCAGAGGATTTCGCCCTTTCTCACCCTGGCGGCGCGCTGGGACGCAAGCTGTTGTTGCGGGTAAACGATATTATGCACACTGGCGATGAGATCCCGCATGTCAGCAAGGTCGCCAGTTTACGCGATGCGCTGCTGGAGATCACGCGCAAAAATTTAGGTATGACGGTGATCTGCGACGATCTGATGAAGATCGAAGGTATCTTTACCGATGGCGATTTACGCCGCGTGTTTGATATGGGCGGAGATGTACGCAACATGGGTATTGCCGACGTGATGACACCGGGCGGCATTCGCGTACGGCCTAATACGCTGGCGGTCGATGCGCTGAACCTGATGCAGTCCCGCCACATTACCTCGGTTATGGTTGCCGATGGCGACCAGTTACTGGGTGTGTTACATATGCATGATTTGCTACGCGCTGGCGTAGTGTAAAGAAGGACATCAGAATGAGTAATGCTGGCGCGTCGCTTCCAACCTGTTATGGGCCGGTTAGCGCGCAAGTCATGAGCAAAGCGGAAAAGATTCGCCTGCTGATCCTCGATGTGGATGGCGTGCTATCCGATGGCCTCATCTATATGGGCAATAATGGGGAAGAGCTAAAAACGTTTAACGTTCGCGATGGCTATGGGATCCGTTGTGCGTTAACTTCCGGCATTGAGATCGCCATTATTACCGGTCGAAAAGCTAAACTGGTAGAAGATCGTTGTGAAACTCTGAAAATTAAGCACCTGTATCAGGGACAGTCGGATAAACTACTGGCCTACCGTGAATTACTGACCAGGCTGGCGCTAACGCCGGAGCAGGTTGCATATGTGGGTGACGATTTAATTGACTGGCCGGTGATGGCCGAAATTGGTCTGAGCATTGCCGTCGCCGATGCGCATCCTTTGCTGCTTCCGCGTGCCGATTATGTCACGCACATCAATGGAGGTCGCGGCGCAGTCCGTGAAGTGTGTGATTTGTTGCTGCTGGCGCAGGGCAAACAGGATGAGGCCAAAGGGCAATCGATATGAGTAAAACCAGACGTTGGGTCATTATTCTACTGGCGCTGGTCGCTTTGGTACTGATTGGTATTAACCTGACCTCTCAGGATGAACCTGCACAAACCACAACTGACGACAAAGCGCCAACCTACACCAGCAAACATACTGACACGGTGGTTTATAGCCCGGAAGGTGCGCTCAACTACCGCTTGATTGCGCAAAATGTCGAATACTACTCCGTCGATGGTGTGAGCTGGTACGCGCAACCAGTGCTGACAACTTTTGATCAGAACAAAATACCGACCTGGTCGATTAAGTCAGATAAAGCGAAATTAACAAGCGACAGAATGCTTTACCTTTACGGACATGTTGAGGTCAACGCATTGACAGCAGATGCACAGCTACGAAAAATCACCACGGATAACGCCCAGATCAACCTGGTAACACAGGATGTTGCTTCCGATGATCAGGTAACGTTGTACGGAACAACATTTAATTCCACCGGCCTGAAAATGCGCGGCAACTTACGCAGCAAAAACGCCGAGCTGATTGAAAAGGTTAGAAGCTCCTATGAAATTCAAAACAAACAAACTCAGCCTTAACCTGGTTCTCGCCAGTACGCTTTTTGCCGCGGCGCTCCCGGTTTTTGCTGTGACCGGTGATACCGAACAGCCGATCCATATTGACTCCGATCAGCAGTCGCTGGATATGCAGGGCAATATTGTCACTTTCACCGGCAATGTCGTGGTGACGCAGGGAACCATTAAAATCAACGCCGATAAAGTGGTGGTAACGCGCCCGGGCGGCCAGCAAGGCAAAGAGATCATTGATGGTTATGGCAACCCTGCCACGTTTTATCAGATGCAGGACAATGGCAAACCGGTGAAAGGCCACGCTTCACAGATGCACTACGAGCTGGAAAAAGATTTTGTCGTGCTGACCGGTAAGGCCTATCTCGAGCAGTTGGACAGCAACATCACTGGCGACAAAATCACCTACCTGGTGAAAGAGCAGAAAATGCAGGCGTTCAGCGACAAAGGTAAACGCGTCACCACCGTACTGGTGCCGTCGCAGTTGCAGGACAAGGGCAACACCCAAACCCCGGCTCCTAAGAAGAGTAACTAATTCGTTATGGCAACATTAACTGCAAAGAATCTCGCGAAAGCCTATAAGGGCCGCCGCGTGGTTGAAGACGTCAGCCTGACCGTTAACTCTGGCGAAATTGTTGGGCTGCTTGGCCCTAACGGTGCAGGGAAAACGACCACATTTTATATGGTGGTCGGGATTGTTCCGCGTGACGCGGGCAATATCCTTATTGATGACGACGATATCAGCTTGCTGCCACTGCATGCGCGCGCGCGTCGCGGCATCGGCTATTTACCGCAGGAAGCGTCTATTTTTCGTCGTCTGAGCGTTTATGACAACCTGATGGCGGTGCTTCAGATCCGTGACGATCTGACTTCCGAACAGCGCGACGATCGCGCTACCGAATTGATGGAAGAGTTCCATATTGAGCATCTGCGCGACAATATGGGACAATCCCTTTCGGGTGGTGAACGTCGCCGCGTTGAAATTGCACGCGCACTGGCAGCAAATCCTAAATTTATCTTGCTGGATGAACCCTTCGCGGGCATCGATCCTATCTCGGTTATCGACATCAAACGCATCATTGAACACTTACGTGACAGAGGGTTAGGCGTGTTAATTACTGACCACAATGTTCGCGAAACGCTGGCGGTGTGCGAACGTGCTTATATCGTCAGTCAGGGGCATTTAATTGCTCATGGTACGCCGCAGCAAATCCTTGAAGACGAACACGTTAAGCGCGTATATCTTGGGGAAGACTTCAGACTCTGATAGGGTAGAGTTTATTGAGGTATTTTGTCGGAGAGCGCTGCTCTGAATATGAAGCAAGGTTTGCAATTAAGGCTTAGCCAACAGCTAGCGATGACGCCGCAACTGCAACAGGCTATCCGTCTGTTGCAGCTGTCTACGTTAGAACTTCAGCAGGAACTTCAGCAGGCGCTGGAGAGTAATCCATTGCTGGAACAAGCCGATCTTCATGAAGAAGTGGATAGCCAACAAACTCAGGAAAATGAAGGCCTGGATACCGTAGACGCGCTCGAACAGAAAGAGATGCCTGAAGAGCTGCCACTTGACGCCAGTTGGGATGAGATTTATACCGCAGGAACGCCTTCCGGCAGCAGCCACGATTATATCGATGATGAACTGCCGATTTATCAGGGTGAAACGACACAGTCTCTTCAGGATTACCTGATGTGGCAGGTGGAGTTAACGCCGTTTTCCGATACTGATCGCGCCATCGCAACCTCTATTGTCGATGCTGTCGATGAGACCGGCTACCTTACCGTGTCGCTTGAGGATGTGTTGGAAAGCATGGGCGATGAAGAAGTCGGTCTTGATGAAGTTGAAGCGGTGTTAAAGCGCATTCAGCGTTTCGATCCGGTTGGTGTCGCTGCGCGCAATCTGCGCGACTGTCTGTTGATCCAACTTTCCCAGTTCGCGAAAGATACCCCCTGGTGCGAAGAGGCTCGCCTGATCATCAGCGATCACCTCGATCTGCTCGCCAACCACGATTTCCGCACGCTTATGCGCGTCACGCGTCTTAAAGAAGATGTGCTGAAAGAAGCAGTAAATCTAATTCAGTCGCTGGATCCGCGACCCGGCCAGTCGATCCAGACCGGCGAACCAGAATATGTCATCCCGGATGTGCTGGTGCGTAAGCATAACGGGCACTGGACGGTAGAACTGAACTCCGACAGCATTCCGCGTCTGCAAATCAACCAGCACTACGCTTCAATGGGTGGCGGCGCGCGCAATGATGCCGACACCCAATTTATCCGCAGCAATTTGCAGGAAGCGAAGTGGCTGATCAAAAGCCTTGAAAGTCGTAACGACACGCTATTGCGCGTCAGCCGCTGCATCGTCGAACAGCAGCAGGCGTTCTTTGAACAGGGTGACGAGTTTATGAAACCGATGGTGCTGGCGGATATCGCCCAGGCCGTCGAAATGCACGAGTCCACGATTTCCCGTGTGACTACTCAGAAGTACCTGCACAGTCCTCGCGGCATTTTTGAACTGAAGTATTTCTTCTCCAGCCATGTGAATACGGAAGGCGGCGGCGAAGCCTCGTCAACAGCCATTCGCGCGCTGGTTAAGAAATTAATCGCCGCAGAAAACCCTGCAAAACCACTGAGCGACAGTAAGCTGACGACGCTACTTTCCGATCAAGGAATTATGGTAGCGCGGCGTACCGTCGCGAAGTATCGAGAGTCTTTATCCATTCCGCCGTCTAACCAGCGTAAACAGCTGGTGTGACCCAACCGATAAGGAAGACACTATGCAGCTTAACATCACAGGACAAAACGTCGAGATCACTGATGCTTTACGTGAATTTGTTAACAGCAAATTTGCCAAGCTTGAACAGTATTTCGAAAGGATTAATCAGGTCTATATTGTGTTGAAAGTGGAGAAAGTGATCCATACCTCGGATGCAACTCTGCATGTAAATGGAGGCGAGTTGCATGCCAGCGCGGAAGGACAGGATATGTACGCTGCCATTGACGGTTTGATTGATAAACTGTCGCGGCAGCTCACGAAACATAAAGATAAACTAAAACAACACTAATTGTCCGGGCGTTCGTTTGGTGCGTTGCACCCTACCGCAACCCGGTAGGGTGTTTAGCTCTGACGGCGCTTAGGTGAAATTATGATGAATAACGATTCCGCTCTTCAACTGAGCAATGTCCTTAACCAGGAATGTACACGTAGCGGCGTTCACTGCCAGAGCAAGAAACGTGCTCTGGAAATTATCAGTGAACTGGCGGCAAAACAGCTCGGCCTACCGCCACAGGTCGTTTTCGAAGCCATCCTTACGCGTGAGAAGATGGGTAGTACCGGTATTGGTAACGGTATTGCCATCCCCCACGGTAAGCTCGAAGAGGACACGCTGCGTGCCGTCGGCGTTTTTGTACAGCTCGAAACGCCCATTGCTTTCGACGCTATCGATAATCAACCCGTCGATCTGCTGTTTGCACTGCTGGTACCAGCAGATCAAACCAAAACGCATCTGCATACGCTCTCGCTGGTGGCCAAACGGCTCGCGGATAAAACCATTTGCCGTCGCCTGCGCAGTGCTCAGAACGATGAAGAGCTGTATCAGATAATCACGCAGACAGAAGGCGAAAGCGACGATGCGTAACGGGAAGCACTCCTTTTTTGTCGTTGTGGGGAGAAACGGCTCATGGTCCTGATGATCGTAAGTGGTCGTTCGGGTTCAGGCAAATCCGTAGCCCTGCGCGCCCTGGAAGACATGGGCTTCTATTGTGTCGATAACCTGCCGGTCGTGCTGCTGCCGCAACTGGCGCAGACGCTCGCCGAGCGTCAGACCTCTGCCGCCGTCAGTATTGATGTGCGTAACATGCCGGAATCACCGGAAATTTTTGAACAGGCGATGAGTAGCCTGCCTGATGCATTCTCGCCGCAGTTGCTGTTCCTTGATGCTGACCGCAACACGCTAATTCGGCGCTACAGCGATACGCGCCGTTTACATCCTCTCTCCAGCAAAAATTTATCGCTGGAAAGTGCTATCGATGAAGAGAGCAACCTGCTGGAGCCACTGCGTTCCCGCGCGGACCTGATTGTCGATACCTCCGAAATGTCGGTACATGAACTCGCCGAAATGCTGCGCACCCGCCTGCTCGGCAAGCGCGAGCGCGAACTGACCATGGTCTTTGAGTCGTTCGGCTTTAAGCACGGCATTCCTATCGATGCCGATTACGTCTTTGACGTTCGCTTTCTGCCCAACCCGCACTGGGATCCGAAACTACGCCCGATGACTGGTCTCGACAAACCTGTCGCGGCGTTCCTTGACCGACATACCGAAGTGCATAATTTTATTTACCAGACCCGCAGTTATCTTGAACTGTGGTTACCGATGCTGGAAACCAACAACCGTAGCTATCTGACCGTCGCTATCGGTTGTACTGGCGGTAAGCATCGTTCTGTTTATGTCGCCGAACAGCTGGCGGATTATTTCCGCTCACGCGGTAAAAACGTTCAGTCCCGTCACCGTACGCTGGAAAAACGCAAAACATGACCGTAAAACAAACCGTTGAGATCACCAATAAACTGGGCATGCATGCGCGCCCGGCGATGAAACTGTTTGAGCTGGTACAGGGATTTGACGCAGAAGTGTTACTGCGCAACGACGAAGGTACCGAAGCAGAAGCCAGCAGCGTGATTGCATTGCTGATGCTGGATTCCGCGAAAGGGCGGCAAATTGAAGTCGAAGCCAGCGGCCCACAGGAAGAAGAAGCCCTGGCAGCCGTGATCGCGCTGTTTAACGCGGGCTTTGACGAAGACTGAGTTAGTACAGCTTATTGATCTGCAAAAAGCCTTCCCCTCCGAGCTGGCGCATCTGGCGCAGGATCCACACCTGACGGCTGCGGACATAGCCGGATGGTGCTGCCGCCTGAAAACGTATTGGGTTCGGCAGTACTGCCGCCAGCAATGCCGCTTCCGCCATGGTTAACCGGCTGGCCGGTTTGTGGAAATAGCGCTGAGCCGCCTCTTCCACGCCAAAGACGCCGTCGCCAAACTCCGCAATATTAAGATACACCGTCAGGATACGTCGTTTTGTCCATACCGCTTCCATCCCCAGCGTCAGCCCGGCCTCCAGCCCTTTTCGCACCCAACTTTTTCCGTCCCATAACAGCAGGTTCTTCACCGTTTGTTGAGAGATAGTCGATGCGCCGCGAATACGCTTCTCATAGCGTTCATTATATGAAAGCGCCTTCTGGATCGCGCTAAAGTCCAGCCCCCAGTGATCGGGGAAACGCTGATCCTCTGCGGCTACAACGGCCAGCGCCATCCACGGCGAAATCTCATCCATACTGACCCAGTCGGAATGAGCAACATAACCAAAGTTACCCGTCAGCCAGGCCCCAATTTGCCGCTCAACCATCACGGCAGAAAATGGCACCGGCAGGAAGCTGAACAGCACAATGCCGCCGCCCCAGAAAATGGCCAGTATCAGTAAAATCCGCAGCGCAATACGTTTCAGCATAGTTTTCAGCTGGCCGCGAAAGCCGTTTTTCATTCCGCCAGTACCAGTACGCGTGCAACCAGCTTTTCGATCCCAGCCGCTGCCTGGGCAATATCCTCAGCAAGCATATACGCTGGCGTAGTTACAACTTTATTCTCTTCATCCACCACAATATCGTCCACCGGACACGGCACATGTTCCGCGCCCATTTCTTCCAGCACTTCAGCGATATCGACATCTGTACCAATGGTCAGACGCAGCGGAAAGTCAAAAATTTTCGGCAGCAACGCCGGAGCGATGCACATAAACCCCAGCGGCTTACCCGCCTGATGCATCTCCAGCACGCATTGTTTAAGCGTATTATCGACAACGCACGCGCTGCCATGGCTGGCGAAATTACTCAAATTTTTAGCCGCACCAAAACCACCAGGCACAATCAGCGCATCCAGATCATTTACTGATAGTTGTGCCAGCGGCCGGATATTTCCACGCGCAATTCGAGCGGCTTCGACCAGCATATTGCGGCTCTCAGTCATAACATCACCCGTAAGGTGATTTACTACATCGCTCTGCCATTTATCCGGCGCGAAACAAACTGACTCAGCACCTGAACGGGCAATCGCCAGTAACGTGATCACCGCTTCATGGATTTCCGCACCATCATAGACACCCGTTCCGCTGAGAACCACGCCTACTGTTTTCATTTTGCTCATCCTTTATGCAACGTACTGTTGATAATTAAAAATTTTGATAAGGGAGCCTTACTTCACACATTTCACTGATTGATGTAACAAATCATTTAAGATTTGCTATCTTGTGTGCGTGTGGTCGAATTTTTTCAGGCTACGTCCTTGCAAAAAAGAGTAAAAATTACGGCGCAGCTATGGTTTCCCTGGTGTTGGCGCAGTATTCGCGCACCCCGGTTAATCCGGGGTCATTTTTTTCCAGCACCCACTGACGCAACCCAGGCTTTCAGTACCGCCACATCGTTTTGCCACTCCTGTTTCATCTCTTCCACCCACTCGCCGACATTGTCCCACCAGGCAGGAAGATCGGGAGACTGGATCTGTTGCCCCAGTTGCTGCAGATGGCGTAAACCGACAGAGCCTGCCGCGCCCTTAATTTTATGCCCCTCTTCGGTTATGCCTTTCTGATCGCGTGCCGTAAGATTTGACTCAAGCACATTGAGATAGCCCGGCATCATTTTCTCAAAGACAGCCAGCCCATCAGTGATCAATTTAGGCCCAACCAGTTCGATATATTGCTCAAGCATGGCCGTATCCAGCACCGTTTGTACTTTGCTGTTATCGACAGTTGTCACTTGCTCCTCCTCGTTGGCGTGTGTATCCCAGAACTTTTTAATCATGGCAGTTAATGCCGGGACCGCCAGCGGTTTGCTCAAGACGTCATTCATGCCCGCATCGAGATATTCCTGTTTGTTTTTCAGCACGTTGGCCGTCAGTGCTACCAGCGGCGGAAGATCTTCGCGCGGGTAACGGCTGGTTAGCGTGCGGGAAATATCCAGCCCGGTCATGTCCGGCAACTGGATATCCAGCAGCAGCAGATCGTATTCGCCAGGAGCAAACATCTCCAGCGCGGCGCTTCCGGTCATTGCTACGTCGACGCTACAACCCAGCTTTTCCAGCACCGAGCGCGCGACAATGACATTCAGCTCAATGTCCTCAACCAGCAGCACATGCAGCGCGGGTAACGGCATATCATCATCGTCGAAAGCGTCATCAACCTCTTCCGCCACCGCGGGCGCATGAACGGTCAGCGTAAAGATGGACCCGGCACCTGTCTGGCTGCTGACAGAGATATCACCCCCCATTTTTTTGGCGAGGCGACGCGAAACGGCCAGGCCGATACCCGTCCCCGTTGCTGGCTTGCCGCCGTGGCTATCTTTCACCTGGTAATACATGGCAAAGATCTTATCCTGCTCGTCGCGAGGAATACCGATACCGGAATCCTGCACTTCGAAGTGCAACATTTCGCCTTCATCGTAGCGAACGCGCACTTCAACCTGCCCTTGCGGGGTGAATTTCACCGCATTGCTGATCAGGTTCCACAGAATCTGCCGCAAACGCGTACCGTCGGTGACCACCTTGTGCGGCAGCGGCAACGTTGGCTCCAATACAAAACGCAGCCCTTTTTGATGCGCCTGCAAACCGGAAAGGTTTTCTAAATCGGCAAGGAAGCTGGTGAAATCCAGCGGCTGGTTATCAAGCTGAACTTTGCGACGCTCCATTTTATCCATATCGATAATATCGTTGAAGATATTCCCCAGCGTCACGGCCGAGACATGGATTGTCTTCAGGTATTTCTCTTGCTCCTGCGTCAAATCCGTGTCGAGTAGGATCCGGCTCAGGCCGACGATGCCATTCAGCGGTGTACGCAGTTCATGGCTAATAGTGGAAATAAAGGTGGTCTTATCACGGCTGGCCCGCTCCAGCGCATCCTGGTAGCGTTTACGCTCAGTAATGTCGCGGCCAAAGCCCATCAGTCCGTGACGTTTACCCACACGGTCGTAATAAGGCACTTTACGGATTTCGAAACAGGCTTTGCGCCCATCCGGATAATCCAGCCACTGTTCGTAGGTCAGCGATACGTTATGGCGAAAGACTTTTTCATCAGTTTCAATGACTTTGGCTGCAGCCTCCTCCGAATAGACATCCTGAGGTTTCAGGTGAATGAGCTGCTTCTCGCTTTTGCCGGTCAGCAGTTCCATCGCCCGGTTACAGCCGGAAAACTCTTTATCTTCATTACGGTAGAAAACCAAATCCGGTGAGGCATCAAGGAAAGAGCGCAGAAAGGAGGATTGTTGTTCGAGCTGAATCTGCGTTTGCTCACGCTCCTGCATCTCTATTTTTAGCTGTTCAAAGGTAGCCTGGCGCTCCGCTTCAGCTTTTTCGCGATCGCTGATCTCCTGGTTAAGCTGGGCAATATTATCTTTTAACTGCACATTGAGCTTCAGATCGCGATCGCGCATCTCTTCAAGCTTTTCTACCAGCCGCGATAACCGCTGGCGAGATTCTTCCAGTTGCTCGACCACCACCGATAAGAAGTAGACCGCCCACGGAGTGATCAGCAAACCAAAAAAGATCGAGCGGATAACATCGATGCTCTCTACCTGCCCTTGCAATACCATGGTGACCGCCATCTGCACGACGATTGCCAGTACCACCAGCGCTAAAGCCAGCAGCAAGGAAAAGCGCACCAGACCAAGCTTCATCATCAGATCGACGTAGTATTGCGCCAGTAAACGGATTTGCTTCATAGAGTTTCCCTCGGACAATTCCGCTCAATAATACTCAATTCTGGGCAAGGTATTGAAGCTTGTGTGAAAAATGCGGAGAGAGCCAGGGTTTCGTCGCCGGTTCAGGTGGGCAATTGCCAGCAGCGCCCGAGAGCCGAACCTTGTCCGCCCTGCTCATTCAAGTAGCGATCCAACTGCACCATGCCGGTCCAGCGGTTTTCGCACCACAGCGGCGCCAGTAGCGTCGGGCGACGTGCGCTGGCGGAAACGCGATGATAGATCACCTCCGGCGGTGTATGGCGAATCATCTCTCCGGCAATAACGGTATACTCTTCCAGGCCAATACCGTTCAGTCGACCGGCTTCCCATGCCTTCGCCATAATACTGCCTTTCACAATATGCAGCGGATGCAGCTTAATGCCATCAACGCCAGCTTCTGTAACGCTCTGTAGGGTCTCCAGGCAATCCACGAGACGTTCCCCTGGTAACCCAACAATCAAATGCGTGCAGACCTTCAGGCCGCGTTTACGGGCCTGCTGTGCCGTTTTCTGGTAGCATGCGAAATCATGTCCACGGTTGATGCGATGCAGTGTTTTATCATGAGCGGTTTGCAAACCCAGTTCCAGCCACACTTCATAGCCCTGTTGGTGGTATTCACAAAGCAAATCCAGCACCACTTCCGGCACACAATCGGGGCGCGTACCAACGCACAAACCGACAATGTTCGCCTGGCTTATCGCCTGCTGGTACATCGACCGCAGCACCTGCACTTCCGCCCAGGTACTGGTATAAGCCTGGAAATAGGCGAGATAACGGCGAGCGCGATTAACGAGGTTCGCCTGATGAGCAAGCTGGTCAGCAATGGATTGGTACTGCTGTGTCTCATCGGCAAAAGAAGCGACATTACAGAATGTACACCCGCCGCGACCAATGGTGCCATCGCGGTTTGGGCAGCTAAAACCACCATGCAAAGTGAGTTTATGTACTTTTTCTCCATACCGGCGAGCAAGATCCCCACCAAACATATTGACTAATTTCTGTAACTGCATAATCTGAAAGGCCGCCCTGACGAAAGGGTGTAGCCTGCCACTTTTAGCTTTCATCGGCGATGACCTGGATCAATCGCCCCGGAAGGCTTTTATTCATTGCATAAACAGTCAATATAATCGCAATTTCATTCACCTCAAAGGCGATTACTTTTCCTTATATGCCTGCCTTATTTTGCAAAAATACGTGCGGAAGTGAAAAACAGTGTCTTCATGCAACTCTCAGCCGTAAAGCAGAATAAAAACCTGCAGTTAGAGACGTATTCAGAACAAAACATCAGAAACCAGGCTTTTGTATAGTGAGTCAGATCACACTCCATTACCGCTTGTCGTTGCGTTTCATGAATGTAAAAAACATTAAATAATTATAAATATCAAATAGATGAACTATATTTAGCACATTTCTGTATAAATAAGCTCGGCATTTGACCTGTGTACGGATTCCCGATAACTTGGGAATCCGCTGGAAGCTTTCTGGATGAGCAGTCTGCTCATCATATTTATGCAGTAATTGAGATTCCCTCTTAAGCAAGTCCTCAACACTTGTGTATCGATGCGAAAAGGAAATTAAAGAGGGCGACATGCGAGGCATATGCCCCGTCGCCATGCTCTTTTTACGCCTGTGTGTATCGATCGACGGAGGGTGTCTCGTAGAGCCTGGGGAGGTTCACTGATATGTTGTACGATAAATCTCTAGAGAGAGATAACTGTGGTTTCGGCCTGATCGCCCACATAGAAGGCGAACCTAGCCACAAGGTAGTGCGTACCGCTATTCACGCACTGGCCCGAATGCAGCACCGCGGCGCGATCCTCGCCGATGGTAAAACCGGAGACGGTTGCGGCCTGCTGTTGCAAAAACCCGATCGTTTTTTCCGTATCGTTGCGGAAGAGCGCGGCTGGCGCTTAGCCAAAAACTACGCCGTTGGTATGCTGTTCCTGAACCAGGATCCGGAAAAAGCCAGCGCGTCGCGCCATATTGTAGAAGAAGAACTTCAACGCGAAACCCTGTCGATCGTCGGCTGGCGTGATGTGCCAACCAACGAAGGGGTGCTCGGTGAAATCGCCCTCTCCTCGCTGCCTCGTATTGAGCAAATTTTTGTTAATGCCCCTGCGGGCTGGCGTCCGCGCGATATGGAGCGTCGCCTGTTTATCGCCCGTCGCCGCATCGAAAAGCGCCTGCAGGAAGATAAAGAGTTCTACGTTTGTAGCCTCTCGAATCTGGTGAACATCTATAAAGGTCTGTGTATGCCGGCGGATCTGCCGCGTTTTTACCTGGACCTGGCGGATCTGCGTCTGGAATCGGCCATTTGCCTGTTCCATCAGCGCTTCTCTACCAACACCGTGCCACGCTGGCCGCTGGCGCAGCCGTTCCGCTACCTGGCGCACAACGGTGAAATCAACACCATTACCGGTAACCGCCAGTGGGCGCGCGCGCGTACCTACAAATTCAAAACGCCGTTGATCCCGGATCTTCATGATGCCGCGCCGTTTGTCAACGAAACCGGTTCAGACTCTAGTTCAATGGATAACATGCTTGAGCTGCTGCTGGCAGGCGGGATGGATATCGTGCGCGCCATGCGTTTGCTGGTGCCGCCAGCCTGGCAGAATAACCCTGATATGGATCCGGACCTGCGCAGTTTCTTCGACTTTAACTCCATGCACATGGAGCCGTGGGATGGTCCGGCTGGCATCGTGATGTCCGACGGCCGTTTCGCTGCCTGCAACCTTGATCGTAACGGTCTGCGTCCGGCGCGCTATGTCGTCACCAAAGACAAGCTGATCACCTGTGCTTCAGAAGTGGGGATCTGGGATTATCAGCCAGACGAAGTGGTGGAAAAGGGCCGTGTCGGCCCGGGCGAACTGATGGTTATCGATACCCGCGACGGGCGCATTCTGCACTCGGCCGAAACCGATGACGATCTGAAAAGCCGTCACCCCTATAAAGAGTGGATGGCAAAAAACGTTCGCCGTCTGGTGCCGTTTGAAGATCTGCCTGATGAAGACGTCGGTACCCGCGAGATGGACGACGATCTGCTGGCAAGCTACCAGAAGCAGTTTAACTACAGCTTTGAAGAGCTGGATTCGGTTATCCGCGTGCTGGGTGAAAATGGCCAGGAAGCAGTCGGCTCCATGGGCGATGACACTCCGTTTGCAGTGCTCTCAAGCCAGCCACGCATTATTTATGACTACTTCCGTCAGCAATTTGCGCAGGTAACCAACCCGCCGATCGATCCGCTACGTGAAGCCCACGTTATGTCGCTGGCTACCAGCATCGGCCGCGAAATGAATGTCTTCTGCGAAGCGGAAGGCCAGGCACATCGCCTGAGCTTCAAATCACCGATCCTGCTGTACTCCGATTTCAAGCAACTGACGACGATGGAAGAGGAGCACTACCGCGCCGACACGCTGGACATCACCTTCGACGTGACCGAAACGTCGCTGGAGGAGACCATCAAAGCGCTGTGTGATAAAGCAGAGCAGATGGTGCGTAACGGTACTGTATTGTTGGTACTCTCTGACCGTAACATCGCCAAAAATCGTCTGCCGGTTCCGGCACCGATGGCGGTGGGCGCGATCCAGACCCGTTTGGTGGATAAAAGCCTGCGCTGCGATGCCAACATTATTGTTGAAACAGCCAGTGCCCGCGACCCGCACCACTTTGCGGTTCTGCTCGGCTTCGGTGCGACGGCCATCTACCCTTACCTGGCGTATGAAACGCTGGCGAAGCTGGTCGACAACAATGCTATCGAAAAAAATTACCGTACAGTGATGCTGAACTACCGTAACGGCATCAATAAAGGGCTGTACAAAATCATGTCCAAAATGGGCATTTCGACGATCGCCTCATATCGCTGCTCAAAACTGTTTGAAGCCGTGGGTCTGCACGATGACGTTGCTGCGCTCTGCTTCCAGGCCGTTATCAGCCGTATCGGCGGCGCGGGCTTTAGCGATTTCCAGCAGGATCTGCTGAACCTCTCTAAACTAGCCTGGCTGGCGCGTAAACCGCTGTCGCAGGGCGGCCTGCTGAAATATGTCCACGGCGGCGAATACCACGCCTATAACCCGGATGTCGTGCGCACGTTGCAACAGGCAGTACAGAACGGCGAGTATAGCGATTATCAGGAGTATGCGAAGCTGGTTAACGAACGCCCGGCGGCTACGCTGCGCGATTTGCTGGCCATCACGCCAAACGGTGAAGCAGTCAATCTGAAAGATGTGGAACCCGCGACCGAGCTGTTTAAACGCTTCGATACCGCAGCGATGTCGATCGGCGCGCTCAGCCCGGAGGCTCACGAAGCGCTGGCAGAAGCAATGAACAGCCTCGGCGGCTTCTCCAACTCCGGTGAAGGCGGTGAAGATCCTGCGCGCTATGGCACCAATAAAGTGTCGCGAATCAAGCAGGTTGCTTCTGGTCGCTTCGGCGTAACCCCGGCGTACCTGGTGAACGCAGATGTCATCCAGATCAAAGTCGCACAGGGGGCAAAACCGGGCGAAGGCGGCCAGCTACCGGGTGACAAAGTCACGCCGTACATCGCCAGACTGCGCTACTCGGTACCCGGCGTAACACTGATCTCTCCGCCGCCGCACCATGATATCTACTCTATCGAGGATCTGGCGCAACTGATTTTCGACCTGAAGCAGGTCAACCCGAAAGCGATGATCTCTGTGAAGCTGGTTTCCGAACCGGGCGTCGGTACCATCGCTACCGGTGTGGCGAAAGCCTATGCCGATCTGATTACTATAGCCGGTTACGACGGCGGTACTGGCGCAAGCCCGCTCTCTTCGGTGAAATATGCTGGTTGTCCGTGGGAACTGGGGCTGGTGGAAACCCAGCAAGCGCTGGTCGCTAACGGTTTGCGTCACAAGATCCGTTTGCAGGTGGATGGCGGTCTGAAAACCGGACAGGACATCATCAAAGCCGCAATTCTGGGTGCCGAAAGCTTTGGTTTTGGTACCGGACCGATGGTCGCGCTGGGCTGTAAATATCTGCGCATTTGTCACCTGAATAACTGCGCAACAGGCGTGGCGACTCAGGATGAGAAACTGCGTAAGAATCACTATCACGGTCTGCCGTTCAAAGTGACCAACTACTTTGAATTTATCGCCCGTGAAACCCGCGAGTTAATGGCACAGCTGGGAGTGAAACGCCTGGTCGATCTGATTGGCCGCACCGATCTGCTGAAAGAGCTGGACGGTTTTACCGCCAAGCAACAGAAACTGGATCTGGCGAAGCTGCTGGAAACCGCCGAGCCGCACCCAGGCAAAGCGCTGTACTGCACGGAAAACAACCCGCCGTTTGATAATGGCGTACTGAACGCGCAGTTATTACAGCAGGCGAAACCGTATGTCGATGAGAAGCAGAGCAAAACTTTCTGGTTCGATATCCGCAATACCGATCGTTCCGTGGGTGCTTCGCTGTCTGGCTATATCGCACAGTCTCACGGCGATCAGGGGCTGGCAGCCGATCCGATTAAAGCGCATTTTAGCGGCACTGCGGGCCAGAGCTTCGGCGTGTGGAATGCAGGGGGCGTTGAACTCTATCTGACCGGCGATGCCAACGACTATGTTGGTAAAGGTATGGCGGGTGGTTTGCTGGCAGTACGTCCGCCGGTGGGTTCGGCCTTCCGCAGCCATGAAGCGAGCATTATCGGTAACACCTGCCTGTATGGCGCAACCGGCGGTCGTTTGTACGCTGCGGGCCGCGCAGGCGAGCGTTTTGCGGTTCGTAACTCCGGTGCCATCACGGTTGTAGAAGGCATAGGCGACAACGGCTGTGAATATATGACCGGCGGCATTGTTTGTGTGCTGGGTAAAACCGGCGTCAACTTTGGCGCAGGGATGACTGGCGGCTTTGCCTACGTTCTGGATGAAGACGGTGAATTCCGTAAACGCGTTAACCAGGAACTGGTGGAAGTGCTGAGCGTCGATGACCTCGCCATCCATGAAGAGCATCTGCGCGGTCTGATCACCGAGCATGTGCAACATACCGGTTCTCAACGCGGCGAAGAGATCCTGGCGAACTGGCCAGCATTCTCATCGAAATTCGCCCTGGTAAAACCGAAATCCAGCGATGTAAAAGCCCTGTTAGGTCACCGTAGTCGTAGCGCGGCAGAGTTGCGCGTGCAGGCGCAGTAAGGAATTGAGATGAGTCAGAACGTTTACCAATTTATCGACTTACAGCGCGTTGATCCGCCCAAGAAACCGGTCAAGCTGCGTAAAATTGAATTTGTTGAAATCTACGAGCCCTTCTCTGAAGGGCAAGCTAAAGCGCAGGCCGATCGCTGCCTCTCCTGCGGTAACCCGTATTGCGAGTGGAAATGTCCGGTTCATAACTACATTCCGAACTGGCTGAAGCTGGCCAACGAAGGACGTATTTTTGAAGCTGCAGAGCTGTCACACCAGACAAACACCCTGCCGGAAGTATGTGGACGCGTCTGCCCGCAGGACCGTCTGTGCGAAGGTTCCTGCACGCTGAACGATGAGTTTGGCGCCGTCACCATCGGCAACATCGAGCGCTATATCAACGATAAAGCGTTCGAGATGGGCTGGCGTCCCGACCTGACCGGCGTGAAGCAAACCGGTAAACGCGTGGCGATTATCGGTGCAGGTCCGGCAGGTCTGGCATGTGCCGATGTGCTGACCCGCAACGGTGTAAAAGCCGTCGTCTTCGACCGTCATCCGGAAATCGGCGGCCTGCTGACCTTTGGTATTCCGGCCTTCAAGCTGGAGAAAGAAGTGATGACTCGCCGCCGTGAGATTTTTACCGGCATGGGTATTGAGTTCAAACTCAATACCGAAGTGGGTCGCGATGTGCAGATCGACGAACTGCTGAAAGATTACGACTCGGTATTCCTCGGTGTCGGTACCTATCAGTCAATGCGTGGCGGGCTGGAGAATGAAGACGCAACGGGCGTATTCGACGCGTTGCCGTTCCTCATCGCTAATACACGTCAGATTATGGGCTTTGGCGAAACGCCAAATGAGCCGTATATCAGCATGGAAGGCAAACGTGTCGTGGTGCTTGGCGGTGGTGATACCGCAATGGACTGCGTGCGTACTTCCATTCGCCAGGGCGCAACGCACGTTATTTGTGCTTATCGCCGTGATGAAGAGAACATGCCGGGTTCCCGCCGCGAAGTGAAAAACGCGCGTGAAGAGGGCGTGGAATTCCAGTTTAACGTGCAGCCGCTGGGCATCGAAATCAATGCCAACGGCAAAGTGTGCGGCGTGAAGATGGCGCGGACCGAAATGGGTGAGCCGGATGCAAAAGGCCGTCGCCGTGCGGAAATCGTTGCGGGTTCTGAACATGTGGTTCCGGCCGATGCCGTGGTTATGGCGTTTGGTTTCCGTCCGCACAGCATGGAGTGGCTGGCAAAGCACAGCGTTGAAATTGACGCTCAGGGCCGTGTTATCGCACCGGAAGGCAGCGAAAATCCGTTTCAGACCAGCAACCCGAAAATCTTTGCCGGTGGCGACATTGTACGTGGCTCCGATTTGGTGGTGACCGCGATTGCCGAAGGCCGTAAAGCGGCAGACGGCATCATGAACTACCTCGAAGTGTAATACCCATGTAGCGACCCAAAAGGAGGCTTCGGTCTCCTTTTTTATATTGGCGGATCGTGGATAGTAAAACAGGGCCATTCGGCCCTGTTTGATTACTTCACTACCCGCAACGATGGGCGTCCACCGCGCGGCGGCGGATCGTCATCAGGGTCGTTGTCCTGATCGTCAGCATGATCGGGTTTATCACCGTCGATAATCGACATCACCGTCTCGCTTTCCTGCGCTGAAGTATCGTGGTCGTCATTCATAATAGCGACGTCTTCATCGTAGGCTGCTTCCGGTTCGAACATGGTTCCCGCGCCGTTTTCACGGGCGTAAATAGCCAGTACGGCCGCCATCGGCACTGCAACCTGACGCGGCACGCCACCGAAGCGCGCATTGAAACGCACCTCGTCGTTCGCCAGTTCCAGGTTGCCAACCGCGCGCGGTGCGATGTTCAACACGATTTGACCGTCACGCGCATACTCCATTGGCACACGAACATCTGGCAACGTCACATCAACAACCAGATGCGGCGTTAGCTGATTATCCAGCAGCCATTCATAGAAGGCCCGCAGTAGATACGGACGGCGTGGAGACAGTTGTGACAAATCCATTCAGTTAACCCCGGCCAAGGCGCATTTCGCGCTCGGCTTCAGTCAGAGAAGCCAGGAAGGAATCACGCTCAAATACGCGCGTCATATATCCTTTCAGCTCTTTGGCGCCTGCGCCGCTCAGCTCGATGCCCAGTACCGGTAAGCGCCACAGCAGCGGTGCGAGGTAGCAGTCAACAAGGCTGAACTCGTCGTTCAGGAAGTAAGGTTTCTGGGTGAACAACGGACCAATTGCCAGCAGCTCTTCACGCAGTTGTTTACGGGCGGCATCGGCCTGCGCACCGCTGTTGTTCTGGATGATATTCATCAGGGAATACCAGTCCTTTTCAATGCGATGCATGTACAGGCGGCTTTCACCGCGCGCGACCGGATAAACCGGCATTAGCGGTGGATGTGGGAAACGCTCGTCCAGATATTCCATAATGATACGTGATTCCCACAGGGTGAGTTCACGATCTACAAGTGTCGGTACGCTTTGATTCGGGTTGAGGTCAATCAGATCCTGAGGAGGATTATCCTTTTCCACGTGCTCAATTTCGAAGCTGACACCTTTTTCGGCCAGCACGATACGGACCTGATGGCTATAGATGTCCACAGGACCAGAAAACAGCGTCATTACCGAACGTTTGTTGGCAGCGACAGCCATGAAAACCTCCAGGTATATTCAAGAATTTACTGCTACCGGACTTACTCGACCGGCCAGATGTGAGTTACCTACCCGCCCGTACTGTCACTTTCGTTCAAGAAGCAAACAAAAAATGAACAATCCCAGCCATTTGGGCAGAAAATTGGATGATAGTTTACCAGATTTTGCGGGGTTTGTGGTGAGGGGATTCTGCAAATGCAGAAAAAGACGCAATAACCGATTGATTACTGTGGATAACATGATTTTTATCCATAAAAAAACCCGGCTTGCGCCGGGTTTTTCGCCAATCGTTCTGCCGAAGCAGAAAGCAATTAACGTTTGGAGAACTGCGGACGACGACGTGCTTTGCGCAGACCGACTTTTTTACGTTCAACCTGACGAGCGTCACGAGTGACGAAGCCAGCTTTACGCAGTTCGGAACGCAGAGACTCATCGTACTCCATCAGAGCGCGGGTGATACCGTGACGGATCGCACCTGCCTGACCGGAGATACCACCACCTTTAACGGTGATGTACAGATCCAGTTTTTCAACCATGTCGACCAGTTCCAGCGGCTGACGAACTACCATGCGGGCAGTTTCACGACCGAAGTACTGTTCCAGAGAACGCTGGTTGATTACGATTTTACCGTTGCCCGGTTTGATGAACACGCGAGCGGCGGAGCTTTTGCGGCGACCAGTGCCGTAGTATTGATTTTCAGCCATTGCCTATAATCCCGATTAGATGTCAAGAACTTGCGGTTGCTGTGCCGCGTGGTTGTGCTCGTTACCCGCGTAAACTTTCAGTTTACGGTACATAGCACGACCCAGCGGGCCTTTTGGCAGCATGCCTTTAACCGCGATTTCAATCACACGCTCAGGGCGGCGGGCAATCATCTCTTCAAAGGTCGCTTCTTTGATACCACCGATGTGACCGGTGTGGTGGTAGTACATTTTGTCAGAACGTTTGTTGCCGGTTACAGCAACTTTTTCTGCGTTCAGAACGATGATGTAATCACCAGTATCAACGTGCGGAGTGTATTCCGCTTTATGCTTGCCGCGCAGGCGACGAGCCAGTTCGGTAGCCAGACGGCCCAGAGTTTTACCGGTCGCGTCAACAACATACCAGTCGCGTTTTACGGTTTCTGGTTTAGCTGTAAAAGTTTTCATTATAAAGCTTACCCAAATAATAAGTTACACGTTGGTGAACACCCAAACGCCTAAATACAAATGAGGTTCACACGACATTGTCCAGTAAACCTACCCCTTCGGATATGTTTAGCCGGCACACAAGAGTTTCGGGAAAAAAACCTTGTAGTAACGTGGGGTCGCAGGATTATAGAGAAGTCGTGGGCAAAGATCGACCCCTTTTTGTGATTTGGCGTGGCTTTTGTGCAAGGCGAATCCCTCTCCCTCCGGGAAAGGGATTTAGCGATTAGCGATTACGGTATATGCGCACGCTTGAGATATTCTTCGCTCTGCATCTCTTGCAGGCGGGACAAGCAGCGCTGAAATTCAAATTTCAGCCGCTCGCCCTGATAAATCTCATGCAGCGGTGCGGCCGCACTCACTACCAGCTTCACATGGCGCTCGTAAAACTCATCCACTAAAGCAATAAAGCGTCGTGCTTCGCTCTCCATCAACGTCGTCATTATCGGCACTTCGAACAACATTACGGTATGGAACAAGCGCGAGAGCGCGATGTAATCGTGCTGGCTACGCGCATCGACGCAGAGCGTGGTAAACGACACCGCCAGCGTCTGGTTTTCCACACCCAGCGTCGGCAGCGCACGGTGATTAATCTCCAGTGTCGGCGCATGCTCACGGTTTACGCCAGCCAGTGCTAACCACAACGCATCCATTTGCCGCGCGGTCTCACTGTTCAGCGGAGTCAGCCATAAGTGCGCCTGGGTTAATGTGCGCAGACGATAATCTACGCCTGCATCGACATTCATCACATCGCAAAACTGCTTGATGGCATCGATAGCAGGTAAAAAGCGCGAGCGCTGCAAGCCGTTACGATAGAGCTCATCCGGTGGAATATTCGACGTCGCAACCAGTGTAATACCACGAGCGAACAGCGCTTTCATGAGCCCGCCCAGCAGCATGGCGTCGGTAATATCCGAAACGAAAAATTCATCGAAGCACAGCACATCGGTTTCAGCTTTGAAACGATCGGCAACAATTTCCAGCGGATCACTATGTCCTTGAAGTGAGGTTAACTCTTCGTGAACACGCAGCATAAAACGGTGAAAGTGCAGACGTTGTTTACGCTCACCCGGCAGGCTCTGATAGAACATGTCCATCAACCAGGTTTTGCCACGACCAACGCCGCCCCACATATAGAGGCCATGCACCGGAGAGCTCTGCCGCGGTTCACGTTTTCCCAGCAGTTTGCCGAACGTCGCCAGCAAACCACCGCTTGCCGGTGTGCTATTGTCGCTGCGGGTAATAAGTTCTTGATAGATATGCTCCAGCCGCTGAACGGCTTCTTTTTGCACATCATCCGGCTGATGGCTTCCCTCGTTGAGAGCGCCGTTGTATCGCGATGTCGGGGTAAGGCTTTGCATGGTGTTATTGTTGTTCCTTGAAAATCGATCCGCCCCCACAGGGTTGACGAAAAAAAAGCCGTTCTACACTACGCGATGATTTGTCAGGATTCCACTTCTACACCAGAAGCGGTTATAGTGGCACTATCAGGCGCAGGCAAGAAGCTTGCGGCCCACACCCTACGGAATCACAAAATAACGGGAGAAGTACATGACCTGGGAATACGCGCTAATCGGGTTGGTTGTCGGCATTATCATTGGTGCCGTGGGTATGCGTTTCGGAAACCGTAAATTGCGCCAGCAACAGGCCTTGCAGTATGAACTAGAAAAAAACAAAGCGGAACTGGAAGAGTATCGCGAAGAGCTGGTGAGCCATTTTGCCCGCAGCGCGGAACTGCTGGATAACATGGCACATGATTATCGCCAACTATATCAGCACATGGCGAAAAGCTCGTCCAGCCTGCTGCCGGAAATGTCCGCAGAAGAGAATCCGTTCCGCAACCGTCTGGCCGAATCTGAAGCCAGTAACGATCAGGCGCCGGTGCAGATCCCGCGTGATTATTCTGATGGCGCTTCCGGTCTGTTGCGCGGCAGCGCAAGCCGTAAATAATTCGCCCTGTCATCTGTTTTTTTCGGGCGCGTTTCCCGCGCCCCTCCCCTTCTTGCACATCACAGCTATTATTTAGTCATTCACATCATTGTTACCCGGTTGAAATTTCAATAACATCAAACTGCTTTGGGGCGTCATTCTTTTCACTTTAGGTTACGAGAGCCAGCATCAATGAAGAAACCAACCCTGCTGTTGAGTGCATTTGTGTTAAGTGTCGGGTTAACTCTCTCGGCACCGTTTCAGGCGATGGCCGCCATGCCATCACAATTACCCGGCCAGGGCGAGTTGCCAAGCCTTGCGCCCGTGCTGGAAAAGGTATTGCCTGCGGTGGTTAGCGTGCGGGTAGAGGGGACGACGTCACAAGGTCAGAAAGTTCCGGAAGAGCTTAAGAAGTTTTTCGGCGACGATGTGCCGGATCAACCGCAGCAGCCGCAACCTTTTGAAGGGCTGGGTTCCGGCGTGATCATTGACGCCGCAAAAGGCTACGTGTTGACAAACAATCACGTGATCAATCAGGCGCAAAAAATCAGCGTGCAGTTGAACGATGGCCGCGAGTTCGACGCTAAACTGATCGGCGGCGATGATCAGAGCGATATTGCTCTGCTGCAATTACAGAATGCCAGCAACCTGACGCAAATTGCGATTGCCGACTCCGATAAACTGCGAGTCGGCGACTTTGTTGTGGCCGTCGGCAACCCATTCGGCCTTGGGCAGACGGCCACATCCGGGATTGTTTCCGCGCTGGGCCGCAGCGGCCTGAATCTGGAAGGGCTGGAGAACTTTATCCAGACGGATGCCTCCATCAACCGCGGCAATTCCGGCGGCGCGCTGCTTAACCTCAACGGCGAACTTATCGGCATTAACACCGCTATCCTCGCACCGGGTGGCGGTAGCGTAGGGATTGGCTTCGCCATTCCGAGCAATATGGCGCAAACCCTCTCCAGGCAATTGATTCAGTTTGGTGAGATCAAACGCGGTCTGTTGGGCATTAAAGGCACGGAAATGAGTGCGGATATCGCCAAAGCCTTTAATCTTAACGTTCAGCGCGGCGCTTTTGTCAGCGAAGTGCTGCCTAACTCCGGTTCGGCAAAAGCCGGGATCAAATCAGGTGATGTTATCGTCAGTCTGAACGGTAAGCCGCTGAACAGCTTTGCCGAACTGCGTTCACGTATTGCCACGACGGAGCCAGGCGCGAAAGTGAAGCTCGGCCTGCTGCGCGATGGTAAGCCGCTGGATGTGGAAGTCACGCTGGATAAAAGTACCTCTTCATCCGCCAGCGCCGATCTGATTTCACCGTCATTGCAGGGTGCAGAACTTAGCGACAGCCAGCTCAAAGACGGCACCAAAGGCATCTCGATAAATAATGTCGAAAAAGGCAGTGCAGCTGCGCAGGCCGGTCTGCATAAAGATGATCTGATCATTGGCATCAACCGTGAGCGCGTTCAGTCGATCGCTGAAATGCGTAAAGTGCTGGAAACGAAACCTTCGATAATGGCGCTGCATATCGTGCGCGGCAACGACAGTATCTATGTGCTGCTGCGATAAATCCTCCACTCTCCGGACGTCATCATGTGATGTCCGGAGAACTCATGTTATGCTGCTGCCGTTCTTCCTTTTAGCGATAATCCCATCATGTATGTGAAGCTTTTACGTTCAGTTGCAATCGGTTTGGTTGTAGGTGGCCTGATCATCGCCGCCATGCCTTCGCTGCGCAAAAACATCCCCCATAGCGCTCCCCAGCTTGAAAGTGCTGACGAAACGCCAGCCAGCTATAACCCGGCAGTACGCCGCGCAGCGCCCGCTGTGGTCAACGTCTATAACCGCAGCCTGAATAGCTCCACTCATGACCGCCTGGAGATCCGTACGCTTGGTTCCGGTGTGATTATGGATCAGCGTGGCTACATCATTACCAACAAGCACGTCATCAATGATGCAGATCAGATTATCGTTGCCCTGCAGGATGGCCGGGTGTTTGAAGCATTGCTGGTTGGCTCGGATTCCCTGACCGACTTAGCGGTGCTGAAGATCAACGCGACCGGCGGTCTGCCGGTGATCCCCATCAATACGAAACGCACGCCGCATATCGGCGATGTGGTTCTGGCAATCGGTAACCCATACAACCTTGGTCAAACGACAACGCAGGGGATTATCAGCGCTACCGGGCGTATCGGTCTGAACCCGAGCGGGCGGCAGAACTTTTTGCAGACCGATGCTTCAATCAACCATGGGAACTCCGGCGGCGCGCTGGTCAACTCGCTGGGCGAATTGATGGGCATCAACACGTTGTCGTTTGATAAGAGCAACGACGGCGGAACACCGGAAGGCATCGGTTTTGCCATCCCTTTCCAGTTGGCCACCAAGATTATGGATAAGCTGATCCGCGATGGTCGGGTGATCCGGGGTTATATTGGTATCGGCGGGCGAGAAATTGCGCCCCTGCATTCGCAAGGCGGAGGTATCGACCCGATTCAGGGGATCGTAGTTAACGAAGTTTCGCCTGGTGGTCCTGCCGCGCGCGCCGGGATTAAAGTGAATGACGTCATCACCTCCGTCAATGGTAAAGCTGCCGTTTCCGCGCTTGAAACTATGGATCAGGTCGCCGAGATCCGCCCGGGTTCCGTCATTCCAGTTGAAGTGATGCGCGATGATAAGAAACTGACTCTGCAAGTCACCATCGAAGAATATCCGGCAACTAACTGATTGCCCATAAAAAAACCGGAGCACTTGAACTGCCTCCGGTTTTTTATGGCAGCGATAGCACGTTAACGGTTAACGAAATCCACGCCCAGTTGAATATCTTTTTTCAGCGTGTCCAGCATACCTTCCAACGACTGTTGCTCATAAGCGCTAAGCTTGCCGATCGCATGACGCTCTTCAATACCGTTTTTCCCCAACAGCAGCGGCTGTGAGAAGAAGCGCGCATATTCGCCATCGCCTTCAACATAGGCGCATTCAACTACGCCTTTCTCACCTTGCATCGCGCGAACCAGAGACAAACCAAAACGCGCAGCAGCCTGCCCCATCGAGAGCGTAGCCGAACCACCACCCGCCTTCGCTTCCACCACTTCAGTACCGGCATTCTGAATGCGTTTTGTCAGTTCTGCGACTTCTTGCTCGCTAAAGCTGACGCCCGTTACCTGTGACAGCAGCGGCAGAATGGTAACGCCGGAATGCCCACCAATCACCGGCACTTCGATATCACACGGTGATTTATGTTTCAGTTCGGCAATAAAGGTATTGGAGCGAATAATGTCAAGCGTGGTGACGCCAAACAGTTTGTTCTTGTCGTAGACATCCGCTTTCTTCAGCACTTCCGCCGCAATGGCGACGGTAGTATTAACCGGGTTAGTAATGATGCCAATACAGGCCGTCGGCGCGGTTTTCGCCACCTGGGTGACCAGGTTTTTCACAATGCCCGCGTTGACGTTAAACAGGTCGGAACGATCCATACCCGGTTTACGCGCCACGCCAGCGGAAATCAGTACGACATCGGCCCCTTCCAGCGCAGGAGTCGCATCATCGCCGGAGAAACCTTTAATGCTCACATCAGTTGGAATATGGCTCAGATCAACAGCAACCCCGGGGGTTACAGGAGCAATATCATAGAGAGAGAGTTCTGAACCAGAAGGCAGCTGTGTTTTCAGTAGTAGGGCTAGCGCCTGACCGATACCGCCGGCCGCGCCGAGGACTGCGACTTTCATCATAAACTCCTTATTATGGTTAGCTAAATATTTTGTTACTCCGTTGCGGCGACCTTAATTCACCTTGATAATTATGGCAATGCGTACGCAGAAATTCTGCGGCACACTTTACTTTAAGATCTTATAAGAAGGTCAATACGTCGTCAGATCGGCAAGCTAAGCAACTAACACCGAGAGTTTATAATATAGCTGCTATATTCACCAAAATAACATCAACTTTATAACATTAAATTTACTTTTTAATGTTATTTGCGACGTAAGACACATGTGCCTGTCCTTCAGCGCAGGATTTGGTAAACTCCGCGCCTTTCAGCATACATTTGAGAATTTTCCACACGAGATTGTTTGCATAAATATTCATCAATATGCATAATAATGTGTTTTCACGGCCATATTACGGGTGACTTATGCGAAGCTCGGCAAAACAAGAAGAATTAGTTAAAGCGTTTAAGGCGCTTCTTAAAGAAGAGAAATTCAGTTCTCAGGGAGAAATTGTCCAGGCTTTACAAGATGAAGGCTTCGACAACATCAATCAGTCTAAAGTCTCCCGCATGTTGACCAAATTCGGTGCGGTTCGTACGCGCAACGCAAAAATGGAGATGGTCTACTGCCTGCCGATTGAGCTGGGCGTCCCGACAACCTCAAGCCCGCTGAAGAACCTGGTGCTGGATATCGACTACAACGATGCCGTTGTGATGATTCACACCAGTCCGGGCGCAGCGCAGCTTATCGCTCGCCTGCTGGATTCCCTGGGTAAAGCGGAAGGCATCCTCGGCACCATTGCTGGCGACGATACGATTTTTACCATCCCGGCAAGAGGCTTCACCGTTAAAGATCTCTACGAAGCGATCCTCGTTTTATTCGAACAAGAACTCTGATATCACTTTTCCCCCGCTTCGATTGTGGGGGAATCTTCTGACTGCCCCCCTTTGATCACGAATTTTCACTCACATTATTTTAACAGTTAGTGCGATTCCCTGTTTCCTCCCCCCATTGCAGTTAATGCCATCGCACAAAAAATCAAATTCAAATATCTATATGATTTTCTTAGATATCATCAATCATTTTTTAACCATATTCAGAGTTTTTATGCTTTCTTATTATAAAAAATGATTTCAACCAAGCCTAATTACCACTGAAATAATTAGCAAGGTATTAATTTTTACAGTGACTAGTGTATACTTGATTTTGTGATGAGGGTCACGAAACAAGACCCCAATGAATTGAAGTAAAAGAATACGACGAGGTTAAGAATCATGAATATCAAATCAACTGTTGCAACACTTAGCATTCTCTCAGCACTGTCATTTGGCGCTTTTGCTGCCGATTCCATCAGCGCAGACCAGGCACAATCACGCCAGTCTCTGGGCACCGTATCCATAGGTGCTGTCGCCTCCTCCCCGATGGATATGCGTGCTGAATTGAACAAAAAAGCGGAAGAACAAGGCGCTTCTTCTTACCGCATTATCGAAGCACGTACCGGTGACAACTGGCACGCAACAGCCGAGCTGTACAAATAAGTTTTACTGATAACCCTATGTCATCACTCAACGGCACCAGGTACAAAAATAGCAGTTCACTCCTCCCTGCCGTTGAGACTCTCTTAAGGAGACAAACTATGAAACGCAATCTAATCATCGCAGCCCTGAGCCTTGCATCCCTGATCTCTTTCGGCGCAAGCGCTGCAACACTGGTTAACAGCGAACAGGCAAGCAACCTGCAACCTATGGGCAATATTTCTGTTTCACAGGTTGCTGGTGTACCGATGGATATTCGCCAGGAACTCTCCGCGAAAGCTGACCAAGCGGGCGCCAGCAGCTATCGCATCGTTGAAGCACGTACCGGTGATCACACCCACGTCACAGCGGAACTGTATAAATAAACCCTCGTCGTCTAACCCGACGACTTGCCCCTGCCTGTCAGGGGCTTTTTTTGCCTTCAGCGCATATTAAAACGCAGCTCGCCTTCCAGTTCCTCTTCTGCTTCATCAAACAACAGGATCAATGCGCCAAACCGGCGGCGCTGTCGCTCCGGCAAATGAACAAACTCAATCTCCAGCGGTAAAGGTAATGCCCCCGCCATCACCGCATCCCACAGTGAATCGAGATCGTGAATCGTGTCGCTTCCCAGCTCGAACTGGCGCGAGAACTCCCGGTAGAATGCGCCCTGATCGTGGATGTTTTTAAAATCGAAAGTGTAGGTATTCATTATTTCCGCCACCAGCCCAACAGGGCGGCATCCGCCGCCTGACGCGTTATAATCCGCCGAGATGCAGAGTTTTCACCTCAAGAAACTCCTCCAGCCCCAGCACCGACCCTTCACGACCCAGTCCCGACTCTTTCACTCCGCCGAACGGCCCCAGTTCGGTGGATACCGCGCACTCATTAATACCGATCATTCCGCTCTCAATAGCCTGCGAAACGCGGAATACCCGCGGCAAGTTTTGCGTATAGAAGTAAGCCGCCAAACCAAACGGCGTCGCATTCGCACGCTGGACGACTTCTTCCTCACTGGTAAAGCGGAAACAGGCTGCCACCGGGCCAAATGTCTCTTCCTGCGCCAGCTTCATGCCATCGCTACAATCACCCAGCACGGTTGGTTGCCAGAAGTTACCACCAAGACTGTGCGCTTTACCGCCAGCCAGCACTTTAGCACCTTTAGCCACCGCATCTTCCACATGATCACGCACTTTTTCGATAGCGGCAGGTTCGATCAACGGCCCCACTACGACGCCCTCTTCCAGACCATTTCCCACTTTCAATCCACTTACCGCCGTACTCAGCTTTTGTGTGAAAGTGTCATAGACAGACTCATGAATATAGAAGCGGTTTACGCTGACACAGACCTGGCCGGCATTGCGGAATTTGTTAGCAATCGCCCCCTGAACTGCCGCCTCGATGTCGGCATCTTCAAAAACGATATACGGCGCGTTGCCCCCCAGTTCCATCGACACTTTTTTCATGGTTTCGGCGGCATTGCGAACCAGCGTTTTCCCTACCGCAGTCGAGCCAGTGAAAGAGATCTTACGCACCTCGTGGCTGGCCATAATCGCATCGCTGATTTCTGCCGTGTTACCGGCAACCGCATTGAGCACACCATCCGGTACGCCCGCTTTCTTCGCCAGCGCCAACAAGGCAAACGCGCTGAGCGGGGTATTGTTCGCCGGTTTGATAACGCCAGTACACCCTGCCGCCAGCGCTGGCCCCAGCTTGCGGGTCAGCATCGCCATCGGGAAGTTCCACGGCGTGATGGCCGCTACTACTCCTACCGGTTCCCGGGTTGCCAGAATGCGCGACCCCGGCTTGATCGGCGGGATAATTTCACCATTGGCGCGTTTTGCCTGTTCGGCAAACCACTGAATAAAGCTGGCGGCATACTCGACTTCCCCCTCAGCCTCTCTTAATGGTTTCCCCTGCTCGGTGGTCATTAAGCGCCCTAGCCAGCTTTTATTTTCAATGATCAATTCATACCAGCGATAGAGGATGACGGAACGCTCTTTCGCAGTTTTCGCCCTCCAGCCAGGAAATGCCCGACTCGCCGCAGCAATAGCATCTTCGGTCTCTTTTTTTCCTGCTTTAGCGACGCTGGCGATGATTGCACCGGTGGCCGGATTCAGAACGTCAAATGTGGTGTCCAGCGATTTCCAGACGCCATCCACCAGATAGCCGGTCTGAAAAAGTGGGTTATCCTGCAATACCTGCTTTGTCATTTGTTCTCCCGATCGGTGTGTTATCAGCTTCCACAAAGTATAGCCATAAAAAAACCGACGCTTTTTAGCGCCGGTTGTCTGTTTAGTTGCTGGTCAGCGCATGCTGATATTTGTGGAGCATCCCGGTTAATCGCTGCACCGGCTCGGTCACCTGTGGCGGCGCATCCCAGATGCGCAGTTTCTTCTGGTATATATCCAGCTCTTCCAGCAGTTGCATAAAGTAACGCCGTCGTTTGTTATCCGATCCGGCCGAAATCACTTGCGACGCGGTATGGCGTAACTGGCGATGAAAAGCGGAAAGATCATCATTGATAGGCACCGGCGCATCGCGCAGACGCTGGTGGGCAATAATCAACGTTAATGCCAGACGAAACTTCGCCACGTCGCCGGGGAATTTGTTCAGCAGTAAAAACAGTTGCTGATACAGCGCAGGCAGATGGTTCTCTTTACGTCGCGCCGTATTGGTGGTCATTGCCGATACCGCCGCCGAAACAAACTGATTCAACAACATACGCCCGGTACGCGCCTGCGAGTTATCCCGCACCAGCAGCAAAACCACCATGGCCAGCACCACGCCCACTAACTGGCCGAGCGCATTGTCGAGAAACTGGCTGAATTTAAAGGTCATTGGGTTATCAAGCACCAGAATGTTGATGGTGCCCGCCAACGTCGCCATCGATCCCAGACGGCGCTTCTGTACCTCAATGCCGATAAAGAAGGCCAGCACCGCCAGGCTGATACAGAGCAGTAGCATGCTTTGTTGCGTCGAGGGAATAATCACCAGAAAGAACAACGCTCCGATCGGTAGGGCCCACAACATGCCGTAGATAAAGTCTTTTGCCACCATTTTCGGATTCGGCAGACGCATCGCCAGCGAGGTAACGACGGCAATCATTACCATTGATCCACTGCCGGATGTCCAGCCGGTCCACAGCCAGAAAAGCGTACCCAGCATGCATGATAAGGTGGTGCGCCAGAAGTTAACCATTGCATGGTGACGTTCGGCGGATTCCGGTTTTACCACCACTTCGCCCTGTAGGACCTCTTCTTCAACCGCACTGATTTTGGCATTACCGATGACACCGCGTCTCAGCAGTAGGTAGCGCGTCGCCGCCCCCACCCAACTGTAGATGGTTACCGGCGTATCACGCTCACCGGTCCAGGCCATCACCCGGCGCATGCGTTTCACTTGCTTATGCACATCCTGCACATTATCGACAGGATCCGCGAACAGCTCCCGGAAGGTATCGGTAACCAGTTCCGGACGCGTATTCTGAATAAGGTAGGTTTCGCAAGCCTGCGTAATCAGCGTCAATGAGAGCGTGTTGATTACTTTTAACCGCCGATTAGCACGCCCCCAGCGGGATGATTCAATCTTCAGGTTGCTGCGCATGCCTTCCAGTGCGGTGGTACGGCGCACCAGCGCAGCCCATGCTTGATCCACCTCTTCACGATCGCCGTGCTTGATGCACAATTGCATCAGTTGATAGTGCGCCACCAGCAGAGCGTCAAGCTCACGGTCAATCTCACGTTTGATCGAGCGAGGGGAAAACAGCAGATCGGCAACAATGGCGCAGAGGATCCCGACGACGATTTCGCTACAACGCTCCACGGCATATTGCGGCGCCAACAGCGGCTCGGTCTGAATGGTAACGACGATGATTAACGCAGTATATCCTGCCAGCCCCCAGGCATAGGAGTTTTCAACGCGTACCAGCGAGGAGAGCCAGGTACAAAAACCGGCCCAGATACAGCACACCATCAGCATCAACAGCGGCGTGCGGATCAATACAATGATGATCGCCAGACCGGCAATACAGCCGATAAACGTCCCGACAATACGCAGCATTCCGCGGTAACGGATAGCGCCGGAATAGGGCTCGCCACCGGCCGCAAACGCCGGACCAGCCGCAACAATCGCGGCGGTCAGCACCGCCCAGCGAGGTGTTTCAAGCTGAAAGTGAAAACCGACAAACAGCGCCAGTACCACGGCAAAGGCCAGCTTGACGGCAAAGCGCAAATGCTGGCTGGCTATCGATAGCAGCCCCATAGCGATTACCCCAACTCACGCAGACGGTGGGCCATTTTACGAAAGAAGGAATCCTGGCTCTCGTCACGATCGGTTTTCCCGGTCACGACAACGGTCGCGGTAGTACCTGCGGGCCAGAGATTTCCCTGCTGTTTATCGAGGCGAATACGTACCGGTACGCGCTGGGCCAGACGCACCCATTCCAGATTGGAATCGATAGTCGCCATCCCTTTGTTGCCGTTGCTACTGCTGGAGTTGGTGACACCGGCGGCAATACTGTCCACTGTGCCTTTCAGCACCATGTTACTGCCGAGTGGCGTGATCTCTGCCCGGTAACCAGGACGAACGCCTTCGAGTTTGGTCTCTTCCATATAAGCCAGAATATAGAAGGAGTTCTGTTTCACCAACGCCACAGCGGTTGAACCGCGGGTAATAAACTCACCAGCGTAAACATTCAGGTTGGTGACCCAACCGTCAGCTGGCGCACGGATGATGGTGCGCTCCAGATCAAGTTTCGCCAGGTCGCGGGCCGCTTGTGCTTTAGCAAGCTGATGCATCGCCGTTTGCAGTATGTTGTTCGCCTGGTCGATCTCTTCGCGCGACATCGCCTGTACACCTAACTGGTTACGACGTCCGGCCTCACGGCGCTTCTCGTTGACCAGCGCATCGTAATAAGCAACATCCGCCTCATCCTCTGCCAGCGCTTTCTGGTAGCGGGGCTGATCGATGGTGAACAGCACTTGTCCCTCTTTTACCAGTTGGTTGTCATGCACATTGACCGAGGTCACCAGCCCGGTGACATCTGGCGCAATGGCAACTACATCTGCGCTGAAGCGCGCATCGCGCGTCCAGGGGGATTCGGTGTAATAGACCCAGGCGCGGAAAATTGCGATGAACGCCAGGATAACCAGAACGACCGTAATAGCGGTACGAGAGATATTTCTTGTTAGTGTTTTCACTTCGACCTCAAACAAACAAACGCGACAGCAGGTAAAACAGGCAGCAGTACAGCGCAGTATTAAATAAAGCGGGATGCCAGACGAAATCATAGATTCCGGTGGGGATCAGCATCCGTCGTACCAGCCAGAAAATAGCCAGTGACAAAATCAATTCAAAAAAAATCGGAGGGAACGACAAACCGAACACCACGATTACGGGAAACAGACTCATGTTGACCTTGATTCGAGAACAAGCAGGTGAAATTGTTTTTACGTCACCGCAGGAATAGGACAGGAGTGCCTGGGCGAGAGTGACGTGAATATTCTTAAGAGATAGTATATTAACGTAACTGTTATGCTGTTATCTATATTGTGTGATCTAAATCACTTTTAAGTAAGAATGAATAATGGAACGACTAAAACGCATGTCGGTGTTTGCCAGGGTGGTGGAATTAGGTTCCTTTACCGCCACCGCCCGACAGCTGGAAATGAGCGTTTCGTCCATCAGCCAGACGGTGGCGAAGCTGGAAGATGAATTACAGGTCAAGCTGCTAAACCGCAGCACACGCAGCCTGGGGCTAACCGAAGCTGGAAAAATTTACTATCAGGGATGTCGTCGCATGCTGCATGAAGTGCAGGATGTCCATGAGCAACTTTACGCTTTCAACAACACGCCGATCGGCACGCTGCGCATTGGTAGTTCTTCAACCATGGCGCAAAATGTGCTGGCAAAAATGACGGCAGAGATGCTGAAAGAGCATCCAGGGTTGACCGTCAACCTGGTAACCGGAATCCCGGCGCCGGATCTGATCGCCGACGGGCTGGATGTGGTGATCCGCGTCGGTGCCCTGCAAGATTCCAGCCTCTTCTCCCGACGCCTTGGCGTGATGCCAATGGTGCTCTGCGCGGCGAAAAACTATCTTGCCCAATATGGCGTGCCGGAAAAACCCACCGACCTGGCAAATCATTCGTGGCTAGAATATAGCGTCCGCCCGGATAACGAATTTGAACTGATCGCGCCAGAAGGGATCTCAACGCGGCTGATCCCGCAGGGACGGTTTATCACCAACGATCCGATGACGCTGACGCGCTGGCTGACTGTCGGGGCCGGGCTGGCTTATGTCCCGCTGATGTGGGTGATCGATGAGATCAACAGTGGCCAGTTGGAGATCCTGCTACCACGCTATCAGTCCGATCCGCGCCCGGTTTATGCGCTATATACGCAAAAAGATAAGCTCCCGCTGAAAGTGCAGGTCTGTATTAACTACATGACGGAATATTTTATTGAAGTGGCGAAGGTATATCAGGGAATGCAGGGACGCAGCGCCTGAGCGGATAATCCTCTCCCCGCAGGGAGAGGATTTTAACGATTAAGCTGTACCACCCACTGTCAGGTTATCCACTTTCAGCGTCGGTTGACCCACGCCAACCGGCAGGCTTTGTCCCTCTTTGCCGCATACGCCAACGCCGTTATCCAGCTTCAGATCGTTACCGACCATCGAGATCTGCTGCATAGCTTCGATTCCGGAGCCAATCAGGGTTGCGCCTTTCACCGCTTTGGTCACTTTACCTTTCTCAATCAGGTACGCTTCCGAAGTGGAGAAGACAAACTTGCCGGAGGTAATATCCACCTGGCCACCGCCGAAGTTTGGCGCGTAGATCCCGTAATCAACGGACGCAATAATCTCCTGCGGCGTCGATTTACCGGCGAGCATATAAGTATTGGTCATGCGCGGCATCGGCAAATGAGCATAAGATTCACGGCGACCATTGCCAGTCGGTTTCATGCCCATCAAACGTGCGTTCATCTTGTCCTGCATGTAGCCTTTCAGTACGCCATTTTCGATCAGCACATTGTACTGCCCTGGCGTGCCTTCATCGTCAATCGCCACCGATCCGCGACGATCGACAATCGTGCCATCATCGACCACCGTACAAAGCTCTGAAGCCACCAGTTGGCCCATCTGCCCGCTGAATACCGACGTCCCGCGACGGTTGAAATCACCTTCCAGACCGTGACCGACCGCTTCGTGCAACAGTACTCCCGGCCAGCCCGCGCCCAGCACCACTGGCAGCATACCCGCAGGCGCCGCAACAGCAGACAAGTTCACCAGCGCCATGCGCACAGCTTCTTTCGCCCATGCATCGGCACGCACATCGCCATCAACGTCTTGCAAGAACCAGTCATAGCCGAAACGACCACCGCCACCGCTGGAACCGCGCTCGCGTTTTCCATCCTCTTCTACCTGCACGCTCACCGAGAGGCGCACCAGAGGACGCACATCGGCGGCCAGCGTACCGTCGGTCGCTGCGACAAGAATCAATTCATAAACGCCGGTCAGGCTGGCGGTCACTTCCTGCACGCGCTTGTCAGCCGCGCGCGCCACTTTATCCACGCGGCGCAGAATATCCAGCTTCTCTTCGCGGCTCATACTTTGCAGCGGATCCACGCTGGTATAAATCGCCGTATGTTCCACCGCGCCCAGCGTCTTCACTTTGCCGTCACCGTTTTCACGCACAATGGTACGCGCGGCCTGCGCACTCTGCTCCAGCGCCAGCAGACTTATCTGGTCGGCATAAGCAAAACCGGTTTTCTCACCGCTCACAGCGCGAACACCCACGCCCTGATCAATATTGTAAGAGCCATCTTTAATGATGCTGTCTTCTAAAACCCAGGATTCGTGATAGCTCGACTGGAAATAGAGATCGCCATAATCAAGACGACGTGCGGTCAATTGACCGAGAATGGCAAACAGATCCTGATGACTCAGGCCATTCGCTGCCAGCAGTTGTTCACTCACCAGATTAAGACTCATCATTTTTTACTCATCGTTGCCGCCACATCGGGCAATAAAAAAAGCGATACAAGGAGCTTGAGGCAATTCGCCGATGCCGTCAAATCATTGCGTTTTGTCCGTGCGCGGCTGGCGCAGGACTTCGTTAATCTGCGGCTGATCGACCGGGCCAGTAATGCTGTAGCGCAGAATAGAGACTTTATTCCATAGCGGCCCCAGCACTTTACTGGCGGCAAACACAGCCGCGCCTACGATCGGGTTGACGGCGAAAGCGGCCGCCACGCCTACGGTTGCCGATATTTCCGGTGCCACTACCGCTTCAACATTCAGTTCGCGGCGCACCAGATCGACCGAACCTTTCATCGCGATGTCCGCTTCCAGCCCGTCCACCAGCGTATCATCGCTGTGCAGCACACCATCTTTGATCCATGCGGTGCTGCGGATCGAATCAAACCAGAACCCTTCACTGCTAAAGGTATCGCTAAAATCGAAGCGCAATTTGCGCAGCAGCGCATCGACGCTAAACAGTCGCAGAAACTGCCCTGCATGACCAGTGCTGATATCGGTGATCTTCCCTTTCCCCAGCCGCGTACGCAAAATGCCGTTCAGCGACTCTTCCTGCGGCTGCCACGGCGGGCTACGCCAATGCAGGTCATAGTTGATATCGAAAGAGGAGTCGCGTACCGGCGTCGAGACGCCAAAGAAACTCGCTGCCGAGTCGAGTTTCTCGCCGCGCAGCACACCTTTCAGCGACGTGCGTTCTGCCCCTACCCGGTTAACCCATTCGCCGTCTGCCGTCAGACGAGCGGTGCCACTGTCCACCAGGCCGTTCGCCAGCGTCAACGTATCGCCATTAATCGAGAAATCACCGTCGATACGGCCATATTTTTGCCCCCATAGCCAGCATTCAGCACAGCGCAACTGCAAATCCGGCCAGCCGGTAAAATCAATACGGGTTTTGCCGCGCAGCAACGTCGACGGCGACGAAATGTCATCATCATTCGGCTGCATATTAGACGGATTGTAATAGAGGTAACGGATGGCCGCTTGCCACGGTGCATTATCGCGCAGCGTCAGCGTACCGCTAATTTCCCGCGCCTGTGCCTCAATGGTAGAGCCGGAAAGCTGCGGCTGCGAGACGATACTCAGGTTATTCCACTGCTGCCCGCCCAGCGTCAGCGCTGGCGTGCGTAACGTGATACTGGACGGGAAACTCGTTGAATTACTGACATTATTCGCCACGCCCTGGCGGAACAGCGCCAGCCACTGCGCGCCGTTCATGGCGGGGAGATTCAGCTCCAGCCCGGCCTGTTCCGGCAATGGCGGAAGGGTGCGGCTATCCGAGGTCCAAATCCCACGATCGAGCGTGAGTTTGTTGTTAAGCAACCAGCGGCTGTTGAAGTGATTATTGCTACCGGCGTTGCCGGTCAGCGCAAAGCCACGCAGATCGCCATCCACTTTCAGTTTAACCGGCAGCGCTTTGCCTGCGGCTTTATCCAGCGGCGGCGGCAAGGTGCTGGCGATGTTACTCAGATCGCCATCAATATTGACCTTGTAGGTCGCACCGCCGTTATGCGGCAGCTCAATTCCAACATCCCCTTTCCACGCCACACTACCGCCGAGCGCAGACTCAAGCTGAGCAGGTAATACGCCCGTGCGCGCTGGCTGCCATTTGCCATTGAGATTGACCGCTACCTGATACGCTTTGTCGCCTTCGGTGGTGGAAAAATCGAGGTTCAGAGGTTGATTAAACCAGGTCGCCTGTAACGGCTCGCTTTTCAGGGTGCCATTATCGAAACTGAATTTGCCGCTGAGGTTTTTCAGCGTGCTGTTGAGCGGCTTGATAAACAGGCTATTGTTACGCAACGCCACATCGCCTTTGGCGACGGTCATCTCGCCATCCAGCGGAATATCAAGATGTAAGCGAGCGCTTACGTCGCCATCAAGTTGCAGTTCATCCAGCGCGCTGGCCAGCGTGTCGTGCAGCGGTGTCTCTTTGAAGTAGGGGCCAACTGCTTTGCCCGGGCCGTTAATATCGGCATCGATCAGCAGATTCTCTTTTTCATAATCAGGAATAACCGCGGTCAGATTGCTGGCGGTCACGCCACCAAGGGCCGCCTTATCGCTTTTCATCCACAGACCGTCATTGAGAAAATCCAGCTCGATATCCAGATTTTGCAGCGCTGGCCAGTCAGGCTGAAAAGCAAAGGTCGCATTGCGTAGCGGCACCAGCACTTCAAACTGACCTTCATTGTGCTTATAGGGGAATAAGTGCGGGTTGCCGCCGTATACCAGCGTGGCATCCTGTGCCTGTCCGCCTTTAATGGCGGCACTAAGATATGACACCAGCGCTTTGCCCATCAGGTTTTGCGGGAAGTAGCGCCAGGACTGCCCAGCGTCGGAAACATTGATCCCCGCCAGAATACCAAGCCAGGGTTCATCATCCTGCGGCTGGAGATAACGGAAACTTCCGTGTGCATGTAGTGCGTTCGCCTGCACATCAATGTTATTCCCATCAAGCTGGAAGCCATGTTCGTTCTTCTGCCAGTTCAGCGTGGCGTCCGCTTTATCAATCTCAAGCGGCGCCGGGAATACGCCAACATACGGCATTTTCGCCTGTGTCACCGCGCCCGTTAATCGCCCATCAGCGAGGCTGCCTTCCAGCTTGCCGCTGAAATGTTCAACGCCCGGCAACAACTGCCACTGTTTCCAACGGATATCTTTCCACTGCGCCAGGAAACGCGTTTTGTCGGTTGCCTGCAACGGGATATCCAGCGCCAGTTGCTCCAGCGAACCTTCTGGTTGCATGGTGCGCCAGATGTCGGACAGGGACGGCGAGATCTTCTGCGCAATAGGCAGCAGCCCTTCCAGCCCACTCAACTCAAGGTTGTTGGCACGAACGCGTAATTCATCACTGTTCACCCCGCCCACTTCCTGCGCCGGAACCCAGGCAAAACTCAGCGCGCCCTGCGGCCATGCGCGGTCATCAATAGCGATACGTGTTACCGGCACATCAAACTGCCAGCCTTGCTGTTGACGGGAAACATGGACGGTCAGGTTATCGACCGTCAAACGGTGGGTGGTTGCCTGCTCTCCCTGCCAGCTTGCGCCGCCTTTTTTCAGCCACACATCGCCGCTTTCCACCACGCCTTTATTCAGCGTCATCCAGCCCTCAAGGCTAAAACGGGCAGAATCGAGCGCCACGTTGTCCTGCATCCACGTACCGAGCCATGGTTTAACATCGATATCATCAGCTTGCAGCCAGACACGGCCATTATTCAACAGCCCGTTGTCGTCGCGGAGGTCCATCCGAACCTGCATCACACCGTGCTGCCCGGTCAGGCTCGAGAGACTAACTTGCCCCTCGGCACGGTGACGATCGTTGCCGTTAAGCCATGTAAGCTGCGGGATCGCCAGTTCGGCGCGTTGGCCGGAAAGCGTCAGAAAACTGACGCGACTGTCGCGAAGATCAAAATGATCAAACTGGCGTAAGAAGAGGTCGCTGATGCGATCGCTGGCAATCGGCTCATCGTTGTCATTCCGCTGCAACGGCGTATTGGTGCGCGCGACGAGTTGATAAAAGGTAAGATCACGAAACTGCCAGCGCAGGTGCAGCAGGCTCTGCCAGACATCCAGCGCCAGCGTTACGCGCTTAACGGAAAGATCGCCGCCGTCATTCAGGCGGGCTTTGATATCGCGCACTTCCAGCTCAGGGCCGAAATTCTCCCAGCGCGCCTGCAACTGACTGGCCGAAACCGGAATGCCGGTTTGTGCCGTGATGCGCGTCAGGATCTCCTCGCGCCAGTTATCCAGGTGCGGCAACACCAGGCGCAAACCACTCACCAGCAGCGCCGCGATAACAATCAGCGTCGCCCCTGTAAGCAGCAATATCCCCGGCAGTCGCCTCACGCCTCTCTCCTTGTCAATCCAATCAGACCCACTTGTGTCGCAGCACGCTGCGCATTACATCATGACTACGTCAAACTGCTCCTGATTATAGAGCGGCTCGATTTGCACTTTTACCTGCTTACCGACGAAGATTTCCACTTCGGCCAGCGCGTGCGACTCTTCACCTTTCAGGGTTTCCGCTACCGCAGGTGAAGCATAGACCAGGAAGCGATCGGAGTCGTAGGCATGGTGGACGCGAACGATCTCGCGCATGATCTCATAGCACACGGTTTCCACGGTTTTCACCGTTCCCCGGCCATGACAGGTGGGACATTCTTTGCACAAGACGTGCTCCACGCTCTCGCGCGTGCGTTTGCGGGTCATCTCTACCAGCCCAAGCTGGGAAAAACCGTTGATACTGGTTTTTACCCGATCTTTGCTCAGCGCCTGCTCCAGCGAATGCAGCACGCGACGGCGGTGATCCTCATTATTCATATCAATAAAATCAATAATGATAATGCCGCCAAGGTTACGTAACCGTAGCTGGCGGGCGATCGCCTGAGTGGCTTCGATATTGGTGTTGAAGATGGTGTCATCGAGATTGCGATGGCCGACAAATGCGCCGGTATTAATATCGACAGTGGTCATCGCTTCGGTTTGATCAATGATCAGATAGCCGCCCGATTTCAGTTCGACCTTACGTTCCAGCGCGCGCTGAATTTCGTTTTCCACATCGTAGAGATCGAAGATCGGCTGGCGACCGCTGTAATGTTCCAGTTTGCTGGTCATTTCCGGAATGTATTCGGCCGTAAACTCAAGCAACGCCTCAAAGGTCAGCCTCGAATCAACGCGAATACGATCCAGATGCGCATCGGCAAAGTCGCGCAGTACGCGCTGCGCCAGCGCCAATTCGCCATAGAGTTTACAGCGCGTCTGCTGGCGCTTCTTGCGCTCCATCACTTTCGTCCAGACACGCTTAAGATAAGCGGCATCAGAAGAAAGATCCTCTTCGCACACACCTTCGGCGGCAGTACGAATAATAAAGCCGCCCTGCTCATCGCAGTAACTGGCCACCACCTGCTTCAGGCGGTCGCGTTCGGCTTCACTTTCAATACGCTGGGAAACGCCAACGTGCGCCGCACCAGGCATAAACACCAGATAGCGGGACGGCAACGTAATATCTGTGGTAAGACGCGCGCCTTTGGTGCCGAGAGGGTCTTTGACCACCTGCACCATCAGATCCTGCCCCTGGCGAACCAGTTCGGAGATATCGCGAACGGTGAAGTTTTTCTGCTCTTCCCCGGCGACGCATTCGGTGTGCGGCATAATGTCGGAGGCGTGTAGAAACGCCGCCTTTTCCAGACCAATATCTACAAAAGCCGCCTGCATACCCGGAAGTACCCTGCTGACCCGACCTTTGTAGATATTGCCTACTATCCCGCGCCGTGCTTCGCGCTCGATGTGAATTTCCTGAAGAATACCGCCGTCAATATAAGCGACGCGTGTTTCCGATGGTGTAACGTTGACCAACAATTCAGCCGTCATGATTATCTCTTCCTTCACGCAGTGCGTTAAAATTGCTCAGCAATTCCCAGGTTTCCACCAGCGGTAAACCCACAACGGCATGATAACTACCGTTAATTTTCCTGACGAAACACCCACCCAGCCCCTGAATGCCGTACGCACCGGCTTTATCCAGCGGTTCTTTGCTTTCGACGTAGGCGGCAATATCCTTTTCTGATAACACTCTGAAGGTCACTTCTGTTTCCACCAGACAATCAAGCAGGTGCTGGCGATCGGCCAGCGCCACAGCAGTCATGACCTGGTGTGTTTGCCCGGAAAGCAGACGTAACATACTGGCAGCATGCGAGGAGTCTTTCGGTTTTTCAAGCACTTCACCATTAAATATCACGATCGTGTCCGCACCTAACACCGGCAGATCGCGCGGTGCCATCGCTACGCCCGCCAGTGCCTTCTCACGCGCAAGGCGCAGAACGTACTGCCGCGCGCTCTCCTGCGGCTGGCGTTGTTCTTCAATTCCCGGAACGATAAGTTCGAAAGCCACACCCAATTGGGTGAGCAGTTCCTGACGACGGGGGGAGCCGGAAGCGAGCCAGATATCTGTCATAACAACCTTTATTGCACCGCAAACTGCTGGCGGATCTTACGCATTAACAGGAAGAGCCACGGCCAGAGCACACCATTTACGAGGCTGCTCCAGAAAATGTCGGGCTTGAACGAAACGTTAATTACCAGGAACTCAGCCCAGAAAACAATCACTTCGGTCGCCAACGACAACAACATTACCACCAGCGCCTGTTGCCAGAGCGCCAGATTACGGAATAACTGAAATTTCAGTGCAACCAGATAGGCGACAATGCTTAATGACAACGCACGAACGCCAAGAGTGGATCCGCTAATCAGATCCAGTATGGCACCCATAGCGAAACCCGTACCGACATTTACGCGGTGCGGGAGCGCCAGAATCCAGTAAAGCAGAATAAGTAGCACCCAGTTTGGCCGGTAAACAAGAATGTCGTCCGGCCAGGGCATGATTTGAAGCAACAGAGCAATGAAAAACGAGAGCCAGATAACCCAGCGCCCCTGGCTACGGTAACTTGCCACTATTGCCCTCCCGGAGAGAGTTGCGGTGGCGGTTGTGTAATACCGGTTGCCGGAGCAGGCATCGGCGCAGGTGGCCCCATCACATCAGGCGAAGGCAGAACCTGCGGCATCATTTGCAGCAGACGTTCATTCGCCACGCGGTGCACATCTTCCGGCGTCCGTGGATTGGTGCCGTTACGATCCGCCCCCCACAGCAGCAACAGATAACGTAAACGTTGCAGGCCCGCTGTCGGACGCGCCTGAATCACCGTGTACGCACGCTGCGTATCCAGTTTCACCGATGAAACAACGGCAACCGGGTATCCTTCAGGGAAACGACCACCAAGGCCGGAGGTAACCAGCACATCGCCCACGCGAATATCGGTGTTCGCGGGCAGGTGTTCCAGTTGCAGATCATCGGTACAGCCATTGCCGGCGGCAATCACGCGGATATCGTTACGCAGAACCTGAATCGGCAGCGCATGCGTCGCATCGCAAATCAGCAGCACGCGGCTGGTCAGTTTCGCTACGGCGACTACCTGACCGACGACGCCTTTGTCGCTGATCACTGGTTGGCCTTCGTAAACGCCGTTCGCGCTACCCTTATCGATGACGACCTGATCACTGTACGGATCGTTCACCGTCGAGATCACCTGGGTCACCATCTTCTGCTCATCCTGACGCAATGGCGATCCCAACAGTTCACGCAGGCGCGCGTTCTCCTGTTTGTACTGCCCTAACATCAGCAGTTCGCTGTTTTTCAGCAGCAGTTCCTGACGCAACGCCCGGTTTTCAAGCTCGAGTTGGTCGCGCGATGCCAGCGTTTGCGACACGCTGTCGAGCAATTCACGGGGACCGTTGGAAATAAAATAGAAGGGACTGACGGCAGTATCCATGTACGTTCTGATCTGGCTGAACGTACCGAGGCGGCTGTCGGCAATGATGACTCCAAGCGCCACCAAAACCGCCAAAAAAAGGCGAATCTGTAGCGACGGGCCACGGCTAAAAATTGGCTTCATAGGCTTTGCGTATTCTCAGGCCAGGCAAAACCGGAGCAAGATATCACTCCGGTTCTGACGCGGACTATTCTTCGCTGAACAAGTCGCCGCCGTGCATGTCGATCATTTCCAGCGCCTTGCCGCCACCACGCGCTACACAGGTCAGTGGATCTTCTGCAACCACAACAGGAATACCGGTCTCTTCCATCAGCAGGCGATCGAGGTTACGCAGCAGCGCACCACCACCGGTCAATACCATACCGCGTTCGGAGATATCGGAAGCCAGTTCCGGCGGGCACTGTTCCAGGGCAACCATCACCGCACTAACAATACCGGTCAGCGGTTCCTGCAGTGCTTCCAGGATTTCGTTGGAATTCAGGGTAAAACCGCGCGGTACGCCTTCAGCCAGGTTACGGCCACGCACTTCGATTTCGCGCACTTCGTCGCCCGGGTAAGCAGAGCCGATTTCGTGTTTGATACGTTCAGCGGTTGCTTCACCAATCAGAGAGCCGTAGTTACGACGTACATAATTGATGATCGCTTCGTCGAAGCGGTCGCCGCCAATACGCACGGAAGAGGAGTAAACCACGCCGTTAAGAGAGATAACCGCGACTTCCGTGGTACCACCACCAATATCCACAACCATAGAACCGGTCGCTTCAGATACCGGCAAGCCTGCGCCGATTGCGGCCGCCATCGGCTCTTCAATCAGGAAGACTTCACGCGCGCCTGCGCCCTGTGCGGATTCACGAATCGCTCGGCGTTCAACCTGGGTCGCGCCAACCGGCACACAAACCAGTACACGCGGGCTTGGACGCATAAAGCTGTTGCTGTGCACTTGTTTAATAAAGTGCTGCAACATTTTTTCGGTCACGAAGAAGTCAGCAATAACGCCATCTTTCATCGGGCGAATCGCTGCGATGTTGCCCGGTGTACGCCCAAGCATCTGTTTCGCTTCATGACCCACTGCGGCCACACTTTTCGGTGAGCCGGCACGATCCTGACGAATGGCTACCACGGACGGCTCATTCAATACGATGCCTTGTCCTTTTACATAAATCAGGGTATTCGCGGTACCCAGGTCAATGGACAGGTCATTGGAAAACATGCCACGAAATTTTTTCAACATACTAAGGGATAATCCTGAAAGCTGGGGCGGATACAAAATCCGCTTACTTTACCAACCACACGCAGCAGCGACAAGGCGTAAGAATCAACTGCTACGGTGAAAATTAGTGCAGTTTGTTTCCTTTGTTGCAAAACGACACGTCTTCGACCGGAAGCAGAAAAAACACTTCTGTTCCGGCGTATTGCTTTTGCGTTATTTCAAAGGTCAAACCGGCTTTTTATTACTGTCGCAATCCAGCGGGCAGACAAGCACACCCCCAAAAATGACAGCGCGCATCATTCTACGTGAAAACGACTCAAACAGCAGTTCAAACCGAGTATCTTTGCGAATATTTTTTCACATTGGTATCGAGCGGTTGAGAAGACGCGAAAAAATCGCCCTGTCCCCCGACAACGCCCCGATCCACCAGCGTCTGCCATTCAGCCCGCGCGCGAACGCCTGTCGCGAAAACGCGTGTCCGCGTGCCTTTGCACGCCTCCACAAGACTCTGAACCAGCAACTGATTTTCGGTACGCTTTTCAATGTTCCTGACCAGTCCCGTATGCAGCTTTAATAACTCCACATCCAACACTTTAATCCAACTGGTGCTCACCAACGTCAGACCCGCCTGCACCACCGCTACGCGCGCGCCCAGAGCATTAATTAATCGTACCACCGACTGTAATCGGCTGATGTGTTGACAAACATCAGCCTCAGCAAGTTCAAAAATAATCCGTTTACGTTGAGATTTTTCGCATTCCATTAATGTGTCGCGCAGCCAGCGCTGAAAACGCGGGCGTACCAGAGACTGAACTGTCACCTGCATCGCCAGATTTTCTTCCGGCCAGAACCCCAGGAAGGGAATAAGACGGGTGATCTGCTGGCGGTCATACTCTTCGGAGAGGCCAAACTGGAACACCATCGGCATATATTCTTCGGCGATCACCTCCTGTTCACCATCGAAAATACGACACATCAGTTCACGGTGATGCACCAGCCCGTCGCGATTGACGGCGGGTTTCTGATAAACGCGAGGCCCACCCCGGCTCAGCATCTGTTCTATCAGCGTCCGCCAGCGCACATTGCCACGCCCTTGCTCGGGTAATGAGTCATCATAAACCGACCAACTGTTACCGCCCTGCAATACCGCATTACGCGTCGCAGCTTCCGCATGCTCCATCACTTGTTCCGTTGACTGGCCGCTACGCCATGCACAAACGCCAATGTGCATAATATCTTCACGGTTTTGTGCCTTATTATGTGGCAGCCCATCGACAGACTTCAGGATCTGCCCGGCGATACTTTCCGCTTCCTTTAATGTTCGGTGCGGCAACAGCACGGCAAAATCGCTGCGTTGATAGCGTGCCAACAGCGCACCAGGGTAACGCATAATAAAAGTAGAAAGTAAGTTGATGAGGGTGAAAAAATACTCTTCCGCCGCCGTGTTCAGCCCCCAACTCTCGCGCATGAGATCAAAATCGGGCAGGCGGATCATCATTACGACCCCGTGCGAACCTACTTTTTCCTGATCTTCCAGCAATGTCGCCAGTTGGTTATCAAAAAACAGACGGTTGTTCAGGCCAGTACGCGTATCTTGCGCCGCATAAGAGCGGATCAGCGTATCCATCCGGCTGCGCTGATCGCTGGCGAACTGGATATCGGTCAGCAGCACATCCAGCGCGCTGCTGGTGCGTGATGGCCACTCGTAGATGCTGCCACGAACCTGCGGGCCTCGCTCGCCATTGAGGATCCGCGTCGCTCGTCTTTCCAGCAGTTCCTGTCCGGAAAGCTGACGATGCAGCCAGCGCACAGCAAGAAAGATAATGACGATCATAAAACCGATAGCGACAGTCAGCGGTGCCGTATTGGCCAGTGAACGAAAGTAGTTGGCCATCGGATCCTGGTAGATAAGCGAAATCGTGAGGCCAGGGTTTTTCAGCGCCGAAATGTGCAGTTCATGGGTCTGCAAACTACTGCCTGCCGGACGGTAGCTGCTGTTGTGCGCATAGCTGAGCAGGGTTTTCTTCCCCTGCTTGATCTCAATGTTAATGATATCCAGCGGCACCATAAGCTCATCAAGCTGAGGCGAAAGCCGGTTAACAGGCGTAGAAATCAGGCGGGTATCAACAACCGCCGCGACCGCTGCCACACGGTTAGCAACCTTGTTTTGTATGGCATTATAAAAGCTCAGCGAGCAGCCGATCAGCGTGACGAAAATCGCCAACGCGGTCAGCAGCGTCACAAAAGCGGAAAATTTCGTCGTTAATCGCATCCCTGTGTTAACTCCGTTGTATTTAAAGAAAAGGACGATACCGACCCAGAGTTTCTTAAAAAGTAAGCACTAACTTTCAAATCTAACCGCGATATGGAAGAGTCAGGTGTAAAGTTAGAAAAATCCGAGGCCGTTTTTACCCCTGCGAGTATAGTCCTCATAAATATTTTTCCAATCAGCAATCATAGGGATGATTGTTTTCGGCAAATGATCACCAATGTTTGGTAACACACGCCCACTCGCGCTATCGCATCGCTTACACCATGCTTATTAAAAATTCGCGGAGGATGCTATGAAGAAAAAACTGACTGAAGCCGACGTAACTGCTGAATCCGTATTTATGTTACAGCGCCGTCAGGTGCTAAAAATGCTGGGTATTGGCGCGACAACGCTAAGTTTGTCGCCGATGGCGCAGGCGGATCTGCTGGATTGGTTTAAAGGCCATGACCGTCCGAAAGCGCCTGCAGGAAAACCCCTCGACTTCAGCCAGCCGGCACAGTGGCAAGCCAAACTTGCATTAACACCGGAAGATAAGGTCACTGGCTACAATAACTTTTATGAATTCGGCCTGGATAAAGCCGATCCCGCAGCTAATGCCGGGGGAATGAAAACCGATCCCTGGACACTAACCATTGATGGTGAAGTAGCGAAACCGTTAACCCTCGATCACGCGGCGCTGACGTCGCGCTTCCCGCTGGAGGAACGCATTTATCGCATGCGTTGTGTCGAGGCGTGGTCGATGGTCGTGCCGTGGATTGGTTTCCCGCTGTATAAGCTGTTGGCGCAGGTCGAACCCACCGGCAACGCAAAGTATGTCGCTTTCGAAACACGTTACGCGCCGGAGGAGATGCCGGGGCAAAAAGATCGGTTTATCGGCGGCGGGTTGAAATACCCCTATGTCGAAGCCCTACGTATAGATGAAGCAATGCATCCTTTAACGCTGCTGACAGTGGGTGTTTACGGCAAAGCGCTACCGCCGCAAAATGGCGCGCCGATTCGGCTGACCGTACCGTGGAAGTACGGTTTTAAAGGCATTAAATCAATCGTCAGCATTAAGCTCACCAGTAAACGGCCCCCCACCACCTGGAACCTTGCCGCGCCGGACGAATATGGTTTTTACGCTAACGTGAATCCACATGTGGATCACCCGCGCTGGTCGCAGGCAACGGAGCGCTTTATTGGTTCCGGCGGCGCGCTGGATGTAAAACGCCAGCCAACATTACTGTTTAACGGCTACGCTGAGGAAGTGGCTTCGCTTTATCACGGATTGGATCTACGGGAGAATTTTTGAGTGCGTTTAACGGCAAAACAGGTTACCTGGCTTAAAGTCGCGTTACATCTGGCGGGACTACTGCCTTTTCTCTGGCTGTTCTGGGCGGCAAATCAGGGCTACTTCAGTGCCGATCCGGCCAAAGATATTCAGCATTTTACCGGCAGAATGGCGCTGAAATTCCTGCTGGCGACGCTGTTGGTAACACCGCTGGCGCGTTATGCGAAACAACCTTTATTAATTCGCACACGGCGACTGCTCGGGCTGTGGTGTTTTGCCTGGGCGACCCTTCATCTGACCAGCTATACGCTGCTGGAGCTCGGCATCAATAATCTGACGCTTCTCGGTCAGGAGCTGGCTACACGTCCTTATTTAACGCTGGGAGCCGTAAGCTGGCTGATTTTGCTGGCGCTGGCGGCCACATCAACGCAGTGGGCACAGCGCAAAATGGGCAAGCGCTGGCAACAATTACATAACTTCGTCTATCTGGTGGCGATCCTTACCCCAATTCACTATCTCTGGTCCGTAAAGATTCTCTCTCCGCAACCGCTCCTGTACGCCGCTGCCGCGATCGTGCTTTTAGCATGGCGTTACAAGAAGTTCCGCCAATGGTGGCGTTAATGCAACAATCAGTGCAGTTTCCCGCAAATCTATTATCCTTGGCGTCCATATATCAGCCAGGTGGTGAATAATCTTCCCTGATAAGACCAGTATTTTGCTGCCAAATGCTACGAAATCGTTATAATGTGCGACTTTGGTTTTCACGGCAGGGTTTTCGGACTTTAACAACGTGACAACCACGCAACGAAGGTATATTTTGTTTTTTACCGGAAAATTGCAGGAGATAGCAGCACAATGGCGGACAAATTGCGTATTTTGCTTTTGAACGGCCCTAATCTGAATATGCTGGGAACCCGTGAACCCAAAACTTACGGTTCGCTCACCCTGCAGGAGATTGTTACCCGTTTAACAAATGAAGCGGAAGCGCTAAACGTCACACTCACGCATTTTCAGTCGAACGCCGAGTTTGCGTTGATCGACCATATTCATCAGGCAAAAGACACTGCGGACTTCATCCTGATCAATCCGGCCGCTTTTACGCATACCAGCGTCGCGATTCGTGATGCGTTGCTGGCGGTGGATATCCCGTTTATCGAGATCCATCTGAGTAATGTCCATGCGCGCGAGCCATTCAGACATCACTCTTATCTCTCCGATATCGCTGTCGGCGTTATCTGCGGATTAGGCGCCGATGGTTATACATACGCTTTACAGACAGCGGTAAAACGCCTGTCACAAACACACTAAACAAGAGTACGGAACCCACTCATGGATATTCGTAAGATTAAAAAACTGATCGAGCTGGTTGAAGAATCAGGCATCTCCGAACTGGAAATTTCTGAAGGCGAAGAGTCTGTTCGCATCAGCCGCAGCGCGCCGAATGTTGGCTACCCGATGATGCAGGCTTATGCTGCACCGGTAGCTCAGCCTGCACTGGCAGCCGCTGTCGTACCAGCCGCAACAGCTACGGAAGCACCTGCTGCTGCCGCAGAAATCAGTGGCCACATCGTACGTTCCCCGATGGTTGGAACCTTCTATCGCACTCCGAGCCCGGACGCGAAAGCGTTTATCGAAATCGGCCAGAAAGTCAACGTGGGCGACACCCTGTGCATCGTTGAAGCCATGAAAATGATGAACCAGATCGAAGCGGATAAAGCAGGCGTGGTGAAAGCCATTCTGGTGGAAAGTGGCCAACCGGTTGAATTTGACGAGCCGCTGGTCGTCATCGAGTAACGAGGCGCACATGCTGGATAAAATTGTTATCGCTAACCGCGGCGAGATCGCACTGCGTATTCTTCGTGCCTGTAAAGAGCTGGGCATCAAGACTGTCGCTGTGCACTCCACCGCGGATCGCGATTTAAAACACGTACTGCTGGCGGACGAAACGGTTTGTATCGGTCCGGCCCCGTCCGTGAAAAGCTATCTGAACATCCCGGCGATCATCTCTGCTGCCGAAATCACCGGTGCCGTGGCGATTCACCCGGGTTACGGCTTCCTTTCAGAAAATGCCAACTTTGCTGAGCAGGTTGAACGCTCCGGCTTTATCTTTATCGGCCCGAAAGCCGACACCATTCGCCTGATGGGCGACAAAGTGTCCGCGATTACCGCCATGAAGAAAGCCGGCGTGCCGACCGTTCCGGGTTCTGATGGCCCGCTCGGCGATGATAATGACGTTAACCGCACGCATGCTAAACGTATCGGTTATCCGGTAATTATCAAAGCCTCCGGCGGCGGCGGCGGTCGCGGCATGCGCGTTGTTCGCAAAGATGCCGACCTGGCGCAGTCCATCGCTATGACCCGTGCGGAAGCGAAAGCCGCTTTCAACAACGACATGGTGTACATGGAGAAATACCTGGAAAATCCTCGCCACATCGAGATCCAGGTGCTGGCAGACGGCCAGGGCAACGCCATCTATCTGGCCGAGCGCGACTGCTCCATGCAGCGCCGTCACCAGAAAGTGGTCGAAGAAGCACCAGCGCCGGGCATTACTCCGGAACTGCGTCGCTATATCGGCGAACGCTGCGCCAAAGCCTGTGTCGATATCGGTTATCGCGGGGCGGGTACGTTCGAGTTTCTGTTTGAAAACGGCGAGTTCTACTTCATTGAAATGAACACCCGTATTCAGGTTGAGCACCCGGTTACCGAGATGATCACCGGTGTTGACCTGATCAAAGAGCAGCTGCGCATTGCAGCCGGTCAGCCGCTCTCCATCAAGCAGGACGAAGTTGTAGTCAGAGGCCATGCGGTGGAATGCCGTATCAACGCCGAAGATCCGAATACCTTCCTGCCAAGCCCGGGTAAAATCACGCGCTTCCACGCGCCGGGTGGTTTTGGCGTTCGCTGGGAATCGCACATTTACGCCGGCTATACCGTGCCGCCGTATTACGATTCCATGATCGGCAAACTGATCTGTTACGGTGAGAGCCGCGATGTGGCGATTGCGCGCATGAAGAATGCGTTGCAGGAGCTGATAATCGACGGTATCAAAACCAACGTGGAGTTGCAGACCCGCATCATGAACGACGAGAATTTCCAGCACGGTGGCACCAACATCCACTACCTGGAGAAAAAACTCGGCTTGCAGGAAAAATAATCTGCAATCATCGCAAGAGGCCGGATTTTCCGGCCTTTTTTCTTTTTCTCTCCCCTCATCTTTTTCATAGGGTACAATCCCCGCTTTCTTCATCCACAAGGGAAAAAAATGGACAATCGTTTTGTTCAGGCCCACAAAGAAGCCCGCTGGGCGCTGTGGCTGACCCTTCTTTATCTTGCTGCATGGTTAGTGTGCGCTTACCTACCAGGTACGGAGCAGGGATTTACCGGCCTGCCGCGCTGGTTTGAGTTGTCCTGTCTGTTGACGCCGCTGGTCTTTGTGCTGCTGTGCTGGGCAATGGTGCGCTTTATCTTCCGTGATATTCCGCTGGAGGATAACGATGCAGAGTGAAATTATCGCCGTACTGGTTATCTATCTGATCGTAGTATTCGGTCTCTCCTTTTATGCTATGCACCAGCGAAGCAAAGGCGCGTTCCTGAGTGAATACTTCCTCGGCAGCCGTTCGATGGGCGGTTTTGTGCTGGCAATGACGCTGACGGCAACCTATGTCAGCGCCAGTTCATTTATCGGCGGACCGGGTGCGGCCTATAAATTTGGCCTCGGCTGGGTGTTGCTGGCGATGATCCAGGTGCCAACCATCTGGCTCTCTTTGGGTATCCTCGGCAAAAAGTTCGCCATCCTGGCGCGTCGTTACAATGCGATTACTCTGAACGATATGCTGATGGCACGCTACCAGAACCGTGCGGTTGTGTGGATCGCCAGCCTTACCCTGCTGGTTGCCTTTGTCGGCGCCATTGCGGTGCAATTCATCGGCGGTGCGCGTCTGCTGGAAACTGCCGCCGGGATCAAGTATGAATCTGGCCTGCTGATCTTTGGCATCACCATTGCGCTGTACACCGCATTCGGCGGTTTTCGTGCCAGCGTACTCAACGATACGATGCAGGGGATGGTGATGTTGATTGGCACGTTGGTACTGCTGATCGGCGTGATCCATGCCGCTGGTGGGCTACACAGTGCGGTGGAGACGCTGCAACAGATCGATCCGCAACTTGTAAGCCCGCAAGGCGCCCACGATATCCTTTCACCTGCATTTATGACCTCATTCTGGGTACTGGTCTGTTTTGGTGTGATTGGCTTGCCGCACACCGCCGTTCGCTGTATTTCCTATAAAGACAGCAAATCTGTTCATCGCGGTATTATTATCGGCACTATTGTCATCGCGCTGTTAATGCTGGGAATGCATCTCGCCGGCGCCCTTGGCCGCGCCGTGTTGCCGCATCTTTCGGTACCAGATCAGGTGATCCCAACATTAATGGTCGAGGTTTTACCGCCCTGGGCTGCCGGGCTGTTTCTTGCTGCGCCGATGGCGGCGATCATGTCGAACGTCAATGCGCATTTATTGCAGGCTTCGGCCACGATCATCAAAGATCTATGGTTGAGCGCCCAGCCGACTAAAATTCGTCATGAACCGCGTTTAAAACGGATCTCCACCGTGACAACCTTGGTACTCGGCGTGCTGATGATGCTGGCGGCATGGCGCCCGCCGGAAATGATTATCTGGTTAAACCTGCTAGCGTTTGGCGGTCTGGAAGCGGTATTCCTGTGGCCGCTGGTTTTGGGGTTGTACTGGGAGCGGGCGAATGCTGCTGGCGCATTGAGCGCCATGGTCACGGGCGGAGTACTGTATGCCGTTCTCGCCACGTTTAATATTCAGTACCTGGGCTTTCATCCAATTGTGCCCTCGTTGCTGTTAAGTTTGCTGGCCTTCGTCGTCGGAAACCGTTTTGGTCAACCGACGCCGCAGGCTCCAACTATTTCTGTTAATGAATAAAGAGTTACGACATGCCATGGATCCAACTTAAACTGAACACCACCGGCGCAAATGCTGAAGATCTGAGCGATGCTTTGATGGAAGCGGGTGCGGTATCCATTACGTTCCAGGATACGCACGACACACCCGTGTTTGAACCATTGCCAGGCGAAACTCGCTTGTGGGGCGATACTGACGTTATCGGCCTGTTTGACGCCGAAACAGAGATGGCCGATGTAGTTGCCCAGCTTGCGCTGCACCCACTGCTGGGCGAAGGCTTCACCCATAAAATCGAGCAACTGGAAGATAAAGACTGGGAGCGCGAATGGATGGATAACTTCCACCCGATGCGCTTTGGCGAGCGGTTATGGATCTGCCCAAGCTGGCGCGATGTGCCGGATGAAAACGCGGTCAACGTGATGCTCGATCCAGGCCTGGCTTTCGGCACTGGCACTCATCCAACGACAGCGCTGTGCCTGCAATGGCTGGACAGCCTCGATCTGATCGACAAGACGGTGATCGACTTTGGCTGCGGCTCGGGGATCCTGGCGATTGCGGCGCTGAAACTGGGCGCTGCAAAGGCGATCGGTATTGATATCGATCCGCAGGCGATCCAGGCAAGCCGCGACAATGCCGAACGTAACGGCGTTTCCGACCGTCTGGAGTTGTATCTGCCAGAGGCACAGCCTGAAGCTATGAGAGCCGATGTGGTGGTCGCTAACATCCTGGCAGGGCCTCTGCGGGAACTGGCACCCTTAATCAGCGTACTACCCGTTGAGGGTGGCCTGCTGGGGCTTTCCGGTATCCTCGCCAGCCAGGCAGAGAGCGTCTGCGAGGCCTACGCCGAACTCTTCACGCTCGATCCTGTGGTCGAGAAAGAGGAGTGGTGCCGTATCACCGGTCGTAAAAAATAAGCATTTGGCGTGGTCATCTGACCACGCCTATCTCACCTCTCACCGCGATAATCCTCTCTCCCCCGACAATTCTCCGGTAATATAACCACACAAATCGCATTGATTTGTCTGACAAATATTCACAGGAAGAATATGATGAAACATGTTAAGGGCAAGGCAGCGCTGCTGGCGCTAAGCATGATCTCGGCTTCAGCATTCGCATCACACTGGGGCTACGAGGGAGAAGGTTCACCAGAACACTGGGGCGAGCTGGATGAGGCGTACAAGACCTGCCAAAGCGGAATGAACCAGTCACCTATTAACATTGATTCGACCGCGAACACCCATCTTTCCCCGCTGGAAACGCACTATATTGATGGCCCTGTGACGTTGACAAACAATGGCCATACCATTCAGGCAAGTGAACAGGCTGACACCCGCGACTCTATCACTCTGGATAAGCAATCCTGGACATTACAACAGTTCCATTTCCACGCACCGAGTGAAAACACCGTGCAGGGCAAGAAATACGCGATGGAAATGCACCTGGTCCATAAAAATGCCGGTGGGGAGTTGGTGGTAGTTGCGGTCATGTTCGATAAAGGCGCAGCAACCCCGGAGCTGGAAAAACTGTGGGGCGTTATGCCTCAGCAGGCTGAGCAGAATGTCACCATAAAACAGGATCTGGACCTGAATAAACTTCTGCCGAAAGATAAAACTTACTGGCGCTTCAGCGGCTCACTGACCACCCCACCGTGCTCTGAAGGTGTCACCTGGATTGTGCTTAAGCACCCCCTGACTGTTTCAGCAGAACAGCTTGAGAAATTCACCCATACAATGCATCACGAAAATAACCGTCCAGTACAGTCTCTGCATGGCCGCATTGTGGTCGAATAACGCGCAGCTTCCACATTATGATCGTGTTCTTAAATGCGACGCAGATCGCAAAGAAGAGGGAAAGTCTGCTGCTAAAAACAGCAGATTATCCCGCTCAGAGGATGTATTTATTCAGAAATGATGAGAAGTTACGGGAAATTGTAAGAGTCCACAAAACAACCATTCACACATAAATAAATGATTTAATTGATAAATAATTTTCAACGGGAAGATTGAGTGACTATTTCTTGATCTACAACAGAGGATTGCTCAAAGTTTGGCCTTTCATCTCGTGCAAAAAATGCGTAATATACGCCGCCTTGCAGTCACAGTATGGTCATTTCTTAACTCATGCGCATCGGACACTACCAGCTTAGAAATCGCCTGATCGCAGCCCCTATGGCAGGTATTACCGACCGGCCGTTCAGGACGCTGTGCTACGAGATGGGAGCCGGTTTAACCGTATCCGAGATGATGTCGTCTAACCCGCAGGTATGGGAAAGCGATAAGTCCCGCCTTCGGATGGTGCACATTGATGAACCCGGAATTCGCACTGTGCAAATTGCAGGGAGCGATCCTGATGAAATGGCGAAAGCCGCACGTATTAATGTGGAAAGCGGCGCCCAGATTATTGATATCAATATGGGTTGCCCGGCGAAAAAGGTGAATCGCAAGCTGGCAGGCTCGGCTCTGTTGCAGTACCCGGATCTGGTGAAGTCTATCCTGACCTCGGTAGTGAATGCAGTGGATGTGCCTGTTACGCTGAAGATTCGCACAGGCTGGGCTCCGGAACACCGTAACTGTGTAGAAATTGCCCAACTGGCCGAAGAATGTGGCATTCAGGCTCTGACCATTCATGGACGCACCCGCGCCTGTTTGTTCAACGGAGAAGCTGAGTACAACAGTATTCGGGCAGTTAAGCAGAAAGTTTCCATTCCGGTTATCGCGAATGGCGACATTACTGACCCGCTAAAAGCCAGAGCTGTGCTCGACTATACGGGAGCTGATGCTCTGATGATAGGACGTGCCGCTCAGGGAAGACCCTGGATCTTCCGGGAAATCCAGCATTATCTGGACACTGGGGAGCTGCTTGCCCCACTGCCGCTGGCAGAGGTTAAGCGCTTGCTTTGTTCGCATGTTCGGGAATTGCATGACTTTTATGGTCAGGCAAAAGGGTACCGAATTGCGCGTAAACACGTCTCCTGGTATCTCCAGGAGCACGCTCCAGATGACCAGTTTCGGCGCACATTCAACGCCATAGAGGATGCCAGCGAACAGCTGGAGGCGTTGAAGGCATACTTCGAAAATCTTGCGTAATGAAATAAAGAGCTGACAGAACTATGTTCGAACAACGCGTAAATTCTGACGTACTGACCGTTTCTACCGTTAACTCTCAGGATCAGGTAACCCAAAAACCGCTCCGTGACTCGGTAAAACAGGCACTGAAGAACTATTTTGCTCAACTGAATGGTCAGGATGTTAATGACCTGTATGAGCTGGTACTGGCTGAAGTTGAACAGCCACTGTTGGACATGGTGATGCAATACACCCGTGGTAATCAGACCCGCGCGGCGCTGATGATGGGCATCAACCGCGGCACGCTGCGTAAAAAACTGAAAAAATACGGCATGAACTGATTCTGAATCAGTCAGTTGTATTGATAAAAAGGCGCTACTCGGCATGGGGAAGCGCCTTTTTTATTAAATTAACTACACCGCCGACTACACATAAGCGCGAACCCATTACCGCCTATGGTAATAAATTTAGCTCGCAGGATAACTTTTCCTGAAAATAATTAAGCAGTTAACTAAAGGCGCTTAACGGCACTTTTATTTTACCTGAGCGATAAACTGGATTATTATTCGCGCGCAGTTAATTTCACGATGCTGTTCCCGGCTGGTCATTAATCAATACGTTGTAGTTGAACCAGCGCTATTTTTATTGTCCGTTTCATCTTTTCTGCATTTTCTCTTCCCGGCTGCATTTTTCTCTCCATGATGTTTACACTGCACATACTTTGAGATTATTACACTAGGGAATCGTCGTTACCGGATGGTAAAATAATCACCATCAACTCAGTAGAGATATCACGAGTATTGATATCGGGAGTTGTGTTTATTTCGAGGTAACATTATGAAAAATTTCATTGCGGTAGCATTACTGACAACTCTGCTTGCCGGTTGTGCTCATGATTCGCCTTGTGTGCCAGTGTATGACGATCAGGGTCGCCTGGTACATACCAATACCTGCATGAAAGGGACAACTCAGGACAACTGGGAAACTGCCGGAGCGATTGCTGGCGGCGCAGCGGCGCTGGCTGGTCTGACACTCGGCATCGTGGCGTTGACCCGATAAATTGTCAAAAGCGCGGTTCACCGCGCTTTTGCTTTATTGTAGTGCATTCTTTTTTTCGCCAGTAAATGACCAGCATGTCATCCTTGTCGTTATTCAAAAATAAATGATTAACCGCCGTGTATTAATATCCTGTTTTTATATATTCCCCCTTTCTCCGTGAGTTGATTCACAAACTCTGTCCATTGACTATATTGCTTATATTCACCTGCGAAACTTATTTGTTAATAAAAAGTAATTCCTGTGATTTTTTTGCTCTATTTTGTGGCATAGGTTGTAGTTTTGCACCACTACGGGGCATTGGTTTTATTTTTTCCTGTCTACACTCTCAATATTGCGTATACGCCCCTCTCAAACACGTCATTCGCAATATTGGCATTCTCTTTGCTTAAAAGAGTATGGCCATAGCCACAGACAGGTTTCAGGCGTTTCACGGACGCCTTATATAACGATAAATTTTTCGCCACACAGGATACATTATGAAAAAGATGATGATCGCCAGCCTGGTCGCTACCGGTGCGCTGTTTGCTCTTGCAAATCAGGCGCATGCGGGTACAACGCTGGATGCCGTTAAAAAGAAAGGTTTTGTACAATGCGGTATCAGCGACGGCCTGCCTGGCTTCTCCTACGCGGACGCGAGCGGTAAATTCACCGGTATCGACGTAGACGTTTGCCGTGGCGTTGCTGCCGCCGTTTTTGGTGATGACAGCAAAGTGAAATACACCCCGCTGACCGCGAAAGAGCGTTTTACCGCTTTGCAGTCCGGTGAAGTGGATATTCTTTCCCGTAATACCACCTGGACTTCTTCCCGCGATGGCGGCATGGGGCTGTCATTTACTGGCGTAACTTATTACGACGGCATCGGTTTCCTGACCCATAACAAAGCGGGTCTGAAAAGCGCGAAAGAGCTGGATGGTGCAACCGTTTGTATTCAGGCCGGTACAGATACCGAGCTGAATGTGGCGGATTACTTCAAATCCAACAATATGAAATATACCCCGGTCACCTTCGATCGTTCTGACGAATCGGCAAAAGCGCTGGAGTCAGGCCGTTGCGATACGTTGGCTTCCGACCAGTCTCAGCTGTACGCGCTGCGCATCAAACTGAGCAACCCGGCTGAGTGGATCGTCCTGCCGGAAGTGATTTCTAAAGAGCCTCTGGGTCCGGTTGTTCGCCGTGGCGACGACGACTGGTTTGCCATCGTGCGCTGGACGCTGTTCGCAATGCTGAATGCGGAAGAGATGGGCGTTAACTCGAAGAACGTTGATGAGAAAACCGCGAACCCAGCGACACCGGATATGGCTCACCTGCTGGGCAAAGAAGGCGACTTTGGTAAAGACCTGAAGCTTGATAATAAATGGGCTTACAACATCATCAAAAAAGTCGGTAACTACTCCGAAGTGTTTGAACGTAACGTAGGTTCTGAAAGCCCGCTGAAAATCAAACGTGGCCAGAACAACCTCTGGAATAACGGCGGTATCCAGTACGCTCCGCCAGTGCGTTAATTCGCAAGTGCTGTAACGGGCGCCACCTCGCGTGGTGCCCAGCCCAGAGTCATAGTTACTGAGGTTTTTGCTATGTCCCATCGCCGCCCAACCGTGAAAGGCTCCTTCTCCCTTTCTAACCCTGCGGTTCGTGCCTGGCTGTTTCAAATCCTTGCGATTGTCGCCGTGGTCGTTATCGCAATCTATTTGGTACACAACACTGTTACTAACCTGAACAATCGCGGGATCACTTCCGGCTTTGCGTTCCTCGATCGCGCCGCTGGTTTCGGGATTGTTCAACACTTGATTGATTATGAGCAGGGCGACACCTATGGTCGGGTGTTCCTTGTCGGTTTACTTAACACCTTGTTGGTCTCAGCATTGTGTATTGTATTCGCCTCTTTCCTCGGCTTCTTCCTTGGCCTGGCGCGCCTGTCGGAAAACTGGTTACTGCGAAAACTGTCGACGATTTATATCGAAACCTTCCGCAATATCCCACCGCTGCTGCAAATCTTTTTTTGGTACTTTGCCGTGCTGCGGAATCTGCCCGGCCCGCGGCAGGCGGTTAACGCGATGGATTTGCTGTTTTTGAGCAACCGTGGCCTTTATATTCCTTCACCACAAATGGGCGAAGGTCTGTTGGCCTTTGCTGCTGCAGTTATCGTAGCAGCGATCATTTCTGTCGGTATGTTTCGTTTCAATAAAGCACGGCAGATCAAGACCGGTCAGTTGCGTCGCACCTGGCCGGTTGCGCTGGGGTTGATTATTGTGCTACCGCTGATGACGCACTGGTTTTTTGGCGCAGCATTACACTGGGATATTCCGCAACTGCGCGGTTTTAACTTCCAGGGCGGAATGGTGCTGATCCCGGAACTTGCTGCGCTGACGATTGCGTTATCCGTTTATACCTCAGCGTTTATCGCCGAGATTATCCGTTCTGGCATTCAGTCTGTTCCTCATGGTCAGCATGAGGCCGCGCGTTCTCTGGGGCTGCCGAATCCGGTGACACTGCGCCAGGTCATTATCCCTCAGGCATTGCGCGTCATTATTCCGCCGCTGACCAGCCAGTATCTGAACATTGCGAAAAACTCCTCTCTGGCGGCCGCTATCGGCTACCCGGATATGGTGTCACTCTTCGCAGGAACGGTGCTGAACCAGACCGGTCAGGCCATTGAAACCATCGCTATCACCATGTCTGTTTATCTGCTTATCAGTCTGTCAATCTCGCTACTGATGAACATTTATAACCGTCGTATTGCACTAATTGAGCGCTAAGGAATTACGATGACAAAAGCTATTCTGTCTCCCTCTGCGCGCCAGATACCTGCAAGAAACAATGGCGCGGTGATGTGGGTGCGAAAAAATCTGTTCTCCAGTTGGTCGAACTCACTGTTAACGATCGTGTGCCTGTGGCTGATGTGGGAACTGATCCCACCGCTGCTGGAGTGGTCGTTCTTTCAGGCGAACTGGGTGGGTTCAACCCGGGCGGACTGTACAAAAGCAGGCGCCTGTTGGGTGTTTATTCATGAGCGTTTTGGCCAGTTTATGTATGGTCTTTACCCGCATGAACAGCGCTGGCGTATCAATCTGGCACTGATTATCGGCCTGCTCTCGATTGTGCCAATGTTCTGGAAAGCTTTACCGCATCGTGGCCGCTACATTGCCTGCTGGGCTGTTATCTACCCAATCGTTGTCTGGTGGTTAATGTTTGGCGGCTTTCTGGGACTGGATCGCGTTGAAACCCGCCAGTGGGGCGGCCTGACGCTGACGTTGATTATCGCTTCTGTCGGTATTGCCGGTGCGCTGCCGCTGGGTATTTTGCTGGCGCTGGGTCGTCGTTCAAAAATGCCTGTCGTGCGCGTGCTGTCGGTGGTGTTTATCGAGTTCTGGCGCGGTGTACCACTGATCACTGTTCTGTTCATGTCTTCGGTCATGCTGCCGCTGTTTATGTCGGAAGGAACCAGCATTGATAAGCTGATCCGCGCGTTGGTCGGCGTGGTCCTGTTCCAGTCTGCTTATGTGGCGGAAGTGGTGCGTGGTGGTTTGCAGGCGCTGCCAAAAGGCCAGTACGAAGCCGCTGAATCTCTGGCACTGGGCTACTGGAAAACGCAGGGGCTGGTGATTCTGCCGCAGGCGCTGAAGCTGGTGATCCCGGGCCTGGTGAACACCATTATTGCGCTGTTTAAAGATACCAGCCTGGTGATCATCATCGGTCTGTTCGATCTTTTCAGCAGCGTGCAGCAGGCTACGGTCGATCCGGCATGGCTCGGCATGTCGACTGAGGGCTATGTTTTCGCCGCGTTAGTTTATTGGGTTTTCTGTTTTAGCATGTCGCGCTACAGCCAGCATCTGGAAAAGCGCTTTAACACCGGGCGTACACCGCACTGAGGATCACCATGAGTAATATGATTATGCAACCTGCCGACGCGATGATTACGCTCGATAATGTGAACAAGTGGTACGGGCAGTTCCATGTCCTTAAGGACATCAATCTGAACGTTAAGCAGGGTGAACGTATTGTACTCTGCGGCCCTTCCGGCTCAGGGAAATCAACGACTATCCGTTGCATCAACCATCTGGAAGAGCATCAGCAGGGCCGTATCGTTGTTGATGGTATCGAGCTGAACGAAGATATCCGCAATATTGAAAAGGTTCGCCAGGAAGTGGGCATGGTTTTCCAGCACTTCAATCTGTTTCCGCATCTCACTGTATTACAGAACTGTACGCTGGCCCCGATTTGGGTGCGCAAAATGCCGAAGAAAGAAGCTGAAGCGCTGGCAATGCATTATCTTGAGCGCGTGCGTATTGCCGAGCATGCGCACAAATTTCCCGGACAGATTTCGGGTGGCCAGCAGCAGCGTGTGGCGATTGCCCGCTCACTATGTATGAAACCAAAGATCATGCTATTTGATGAACCCACGTCAGCGCTGGATCCGGAAATGGTGAAAGAAGTACTGGATACGATGATTGGCCTGGCACAATCTGGTATGACGATGCTGTGTGTAACCCATGAAATGGGCTTTGCCCGCACCGTCGCTGATCGTGTGATCTTTATGGATCGCGGTGAGATTGTTGAGCAGGCGCCTCCTGAAGAGTTCTTTGCGAACCCGAAATCAGAACGTACCCGCGCTTTCCTGTCGCAAGTTATCCACTGATTGTTATCGCTGTGTCCCAGGGCCACCCGCAGGTTAATGCCGATCGTTTAAGGATCGGTTGACCGATCCGGTGGCCGGTGTAAAAAGGGTTCCATGTTCATTATGGAGCCCTTTTTAAATGGAACTTTCTCAGGCCCCGGCATTATTACTCTGACTGCCCCACAAGAGGTGCAAAGCCTCGCCGACCTTCTTCCCCCTGACCTCATTCAGCAGGCCTTTTCCCTCACCGATACGGTGACACTACGTAGACGTAAACTCCCGCTGGAATCCATGGTCTGGATGGTTATCGGCATGGCGATATTTAACAACAAACCTCTCTCTCACATCGTCAATCTGATGGATATCATGGACCGTACTGGCAGGTCATTTACTGCCCCCTGTTCCGTTATCGCCCGCCGTAAAAAACCGGGTGAAAATGCCATCCGGGAACTGTTCAGCCTCACGCAGCAGCACTGGCACGAAGAAGCCCGGCATTGGACCGGTATGACGGGAATGAAATGCGTCTTGCAGCAAGGCTGGTGAAACAGGTCCCGGATAACAGTGTGACGCTGTTCGACAGGGGCGTCTGGTCGCCGGGGCTGTTGCACGACTGGCATCATGCCGGGGAAAACCGCCACTGCTTGCTGCCGCTGAAGAAGGGCACGCTGTATGAGGTGGTGCGCAGGCTGGGTAAACAGGATGAGCTGATAACGCTGAAAACCTCCCCACAGGCACGAAAGCAGTGGGCAGGACTGCCGGATACCCTTACGGTGCGGCTCATCAGGCGCAAGGTTAACGGCGTGGAGCGTCAGGTTGTCACGTCGATGACAGATGCGATGCGTTACCCGGCGGCAGACGTTGCAGAACTGTATAAACACCGGTGGGAAACAGAACCAGGGTACCGTGAGACAAAGCAGTCCCTGTGCGGCAACCGCTGGACGCTGCGAAGTAAGTTACCGGAAATGGTCAGACAGGCGCTGTGGGGAATACTGCTGACGTACAATCTGGTGCGGTATCAGATGGTGAAAATGGCGTTCAGCCCGAAAGGAGATTATCTGCCATATCAGCTGAGCTTCAGTGGTTCGCTGGCAGAGATACTGCGGCTGTTAATCGGACTGCCATGGTCATCGCCGGGTGCTGTTCCGGGGCATCTTAAGCACTTCTACAGTAATGCAGCGATGCTGAAACTGCCGCCGGGAACGGGAGTATGAAAGGGAAATCAGGCCAAAAAAGTCAAAATATCCTTTTAAAAACAATGCTGGTCACCTTAAGTGACCAGCATTAACCCCGCAGGTGGCCTTTTTTATCACTATCGTTCTAATGTTCGGGGTTTTACAAGATTTCGTTGCAGCACAACGTTCAACGTGCCCCGACAATTGATCTTCATCAGGATGATAATGTTTATGAGTAAACAACAGATAAAGCAAAAGGCCCTGTCTTTCGACAGGGCCTTTTGCTTTTTTTGATGCCTGGCAGTTCCCTACTCTCGCATGGGGAGACCCCACACTACCATCGGCGCTACGGCGTTTCACTTCTGAGTTCGGCATGGGGTCAGGTGGGACCACCGCGCTGTTGCCGCCAGGCAAATTCTTTCTAAGTGCCGAACTTTAACCGCTATAACTGGTGCTGATACCCAGAGTCGAACTGGGGACCTCACCCTTACCAAGGGTGCGCTCTACCAACTGAGCCATATCAGCACGCTAAATTTGATGCCTGGCAGTTCCCTACTCTCGCATGGGGAGACCCCACACTACCATCGGCGCTACGGCGTTTCACTTCTGAGTTCGGCATGGGGTCAGGTGGGACCACCGCGCTAGTGCCGCCAGGCAA